>Ga0209099_1000002_pt1 | contig 558416 bp, 551 predicted proteins | sample AD_JPNHW2_MetaG_FD_184430 | JGI IMG/M metagenome (GOLD analysis project Ga0209099, IMG submission 184430) | Active sludge microbial communities of municipal wastewater-treating anaerobic digesters from Japan - AD_JPNHW2_MetaG (SPAdes) (version 2) | ecosystem: Engineered > Bioreactor >...
ATTAAGTAATTACAATGAGTTAATCTGGCGGACAGAGAGGGATTCGAACCCCCGAAGGCCTTGCGACCTCAACGGTTTTCAAGACCGTCGCATTCAACCACTCTGCCATCTGTCCTAAACTTTGTTCCGCTGGTCTCTCAACCTACGGTTTTGTTCGCTGGTCGCACCTGTCGGTGCTGCTCACCATTCGTACGATTTACTTCGCAAATCTTTGTTTCGCCACGTTTCACTTGCAAAACTTAACTCATATGCAAGACCGTCGCATTCAACCACTCTGCCATCTGTCCTGGTTTGATGACCCGCCTATTTTATATTATTTTTTTCGAAACGCAACTGTAAATATTGCTGCACCTGCCAAAAACATTATACCAGACAGTAATTGTCCCATGGTCAAACCCCAACTGGTCAGAAATCCAATCTGAACATCAGGCGCCCTGAACTGTTCTGCAAATATTCTAAAAATTGCATAAAGCATCGCAAAAATTCCTGATAATAAGCCTGCTTTTTTATTCAATTTAGTAAATCGCCACAGGCAAAACATTATTATAAAAAGCAACACACCTTCCATTGCTGCTTCGTAAATTGGACTGGGGTGTCGCGGCGCCATATCAGTACCAGCAAAAACAATTCCCCAGGGTTTATCTGTTACACGACCCATTACTTCCATATTTATAAAGTTTGCAATGCGACCAAAAAACAATCCGATTGGTGCGACAACTGCCAACAAATCCATTATTTCAAAAGAAGATTTAAACCAATTACCCCAGGTTAATTTTTTATCAGATTTTTGCTTTTCAATTTTTTTGCTGAACAAAATCACAGAAATTAACACGCCCAGTAATCCACCATGAAAACTCATACCGCCTTTCCAAACTGCAAATACTTCCAACGGATAATTCAAAAAGAAATGCAAGTTATAGAAAAGTACATAACCCAGCCGACCACCGATTACCACACCCAAAACAATTGCAGTAAACAAATCATCAAATTGTTTTTGGCTTAAACTTATTACGCTTTTTTTATCAGAAATCATACGACGAAAAATCCAAAAACCTAAAACGAATGCTGCAACATAGGCCAGCGCATACCAACGTATATCCAAACCAAAAACAGAAAATGCAACCGGTGAAATTGGATTAATTGTTATTGCCATTGTTTAGCCTTTTTTTCCACGATTACCATTTAATTCTTTCAACTTGTCTGTTTCAAGTTTGACAGATTGTTTTAAATTGTTAATCATTTCCATTAACTTCCAAGCACGCTTTGTTTCTTCGCCATTTTTTGCGGCCTCGTTTGCTAATTCTACTTTCAGTTGTCTTATTCGCGCTTCGTAACCTGCTATTATTTCATTTTTATTTGCCATACCTGCCAGAGTATCTTTATAATTTTGGAAAAATCCATTGCGCTTTGTTCCTGGTCCACGCTTTGAAAATTTATCTGTATTTGACATATTTTTAAAACCTTTTAATCTTGAAATAACGTTCATATTATACTATATTATGCACTGCGAATAACAAGGAGAAAATTATGATAGCAAAAAAATCCCCCGTTAAGACTGGGACGACAAACGAAATGAAAAACACAACCAGTGGAATTGATTTATACCTGAAACGCATCTTTACTTTGATGTTCGGTGCAGTTGGAATCACAGCGGTTGTAACATGGTTTACAATTTATGGTGGTGGTATCAGACTTTTGGTGAACCAAGGTGGTATGTCCGCACTTTATTACATTGTAATCTTTGGTGCGTTTGGATTATCAATCTGGGCCCAGGCACGTGCTTTTCGTATTAAACCCAGCACAGCGGCAATTTTATTGGCAGTTTATGCGGCTTTGATTGGCTTTGGAATTACACCATTGGTATGGGGAGCATTGGCGATTAACCCTGCTTCGATTTTACAAGCATTTGTAATTTCTGCATTAATGTTTGGTGTTATGGCTTTGTTTGGATACAAAACTGTAAAGGACTTGTCATTCTTGGGCATATTCTTGCAACTGGGAATGATTGGTTTAATCCTGGTCGGGGTAATTTCAATATTCTGGCCATTGGGTAGTGGCTTTGCAACAATAGTCAGCTTGGTTGGTGTTTTGATTTTTGCGTTATTCACCGCGTACGACATGCAGTTCTTGAAACGCGCATATTCACAAATGGGTGATGATACACAAAAGAATCAATTAGCAGTTTTGGGTGCATTACATTTATATGTTGCATTCATAACCATGTTCCAGTATATTCTGAGCCTGCTAAATTTAGAACGTAGATAAATAAGGAGTTTAAAGATGGCATATAAAATAGATTCAACAAAATGTATTGGTTGCGGATCTTGCAGTCAGGTATGTCCGGCGGCTGCAATCAGCAAAGATGGCAAAGTATTTAAAATTGACCCTGCTAAGTGTATGTCTTGTGGTTCTTGTGTTGGTCAATGCCCAGTTGGCGCAATTTCTTTTGACATGCCTAAAAAGTAATTGTTGTAACATTCATATTAAAAAGGGGGCTTACAGCCCCCTTTTTAAACTTAAAACTATTGCAAAATAAAAAGTTCGTGTGTAATATAATGGTTTGAATACATAAGGTAAAAAAATGCCAGTAAAAACAGTTAATGATATAGTTGCACTTTGCAAACGCCGTGGATTTATTTTCACCGGATCTGAAATTTATGGTGGATTGGGTGGAACTTACGATTACGGTCCGTACGGTGTTGAACTGATGAAAAACATTCGTAATGCCTGGTGGAATACCATGGTTTACCAACGCGATGATATCGAAGGTCTGGATGCGTCACAAATTACAAACCGCTTGCTGTGGAAATATTCTGGACACGAAGGTGGATTTTCTGACCAATTGGTTGAATGCAAAAAATGCGGTCTGCGCATGCGTTTGGATAAAATGAAAGATCCGAAAAAGTGTGACTCCTGTGGCAGCTCTGATTTGACTGCACCACGTGCATATCAATTAATGATGGGTTTAAGTATCGGTGCAACAGCCGAAGGCGAAGTGAATGCATATTTGCGTCCGGAAACTGCAACAACAACTTATACAAATTTTAAAAATGTTTTGGATTCGACTCCACACAAATTGCCTTTTGGAATTGTCCAAATTGGTAAGGCTTTTCGAAACGAAATTTCACCACGCGGTTTCGTTTTCCGTATGCGTGAATTTGAACAGGCTGAATTGCAATACTTTGTAAAACCGGGCGAAGATGAAAAATATTTTGAACAGTGGAAAAAAGCACGTATGTCTTGGTGGGTAAATGAATTGGGAATACCTGCGAAAAAGTTGCGTTTCACACCACACGACAAATTGGCCCATTATGCCAAGGCTGCATTTGATATTGAATATGAATTCCCAGATGGATTTGACGAAGTCGAAGGTATCCATAATCGCCAGGATTTTGACCTGGGGTCGCACACAAAATCACAAAACGAATTCAAAATTAATGCCAAGACATTGGAAAATAAAGACAGCATAACTAAGTTATCTTATTCCGATCCACAGACAGGCGAAAGCTTTATTCCATACGTTGTTGAAACTGCTATGGGTGTGAACCGTGCGATGTTTGTTGTTATGTTGGATGCGTACACCGAAGAAGATCTGGGCGAAGGCAAAACCAGAACCGTTTTGAAAATAAAACCATCGCTGGCACCGGTCAAGGCAGCCGTTATCCCATTGGCACGTAATGTTCCAGAATTACTGAAAATATCAGAAGAAATTGTCGCAGATTTACGCAAACTGGGCATTGGACGAATTGAAATGGAGAACAGTGGAAATATTGGTAAGAACTATCGTCGCCATGATGAAATCGGAACACCTGTTTGTATAACTGTTGATCATCAAACAATAGAAGATAAAACAGTAACCTTGCGTCATCGCGACAGCATGAAACAAGAAAGAATTTCCATAGACAAGGTCAAAGAGCACCTTTTGAAAATTCTAGCTAAATAAAAACTCCCGTTTGGGAGTTTTTTATTACGCCACAGCACGACCATTTTGAGACAGCCACATAAGAATAAGATTTTGTTTTGACTGTTGGAATTGTTGAACTTGTGGCTTTTCTGGTTCAAACTGTTTAAATTTATCGTTTAACTGCTTTAAACCGTCATTTGTCCATTTTGTACCAAGTTCTGACCATTCTTTAAATTTTTCAGGTGGACAGTTCATTTTTTCATTTGAATAAGAACTTGTCATTATTATTCTGGACATCCTGGCTTTATTAGCAGCCGCAACTTCACGCAAATATTTGGTCGCCGGATTATTTTGGTTTTTACCAGCAACAAAACTATCAACCTGCTCTAATGCCTTTTGCCAAGCAATACCCAGGGTCGCACCATTCAACCAATTTGTCCAAGCCAGTCCAAAGAATAAGTCCCCAAGGCCTTTTTCAATAGCTTTCTTATCTTCTGGTGATAATTGTTTTTCTTTGGATTTTTCTTGGGGCTGTGCAAACAGTATTCCCATTTTCTTTTCAAGTAATTCATTATTCATGGCGGACTCCTTTTTTATGAACTGGTCCTCCAGTTCAATAATAAATAGGAAAGAAAATGAATATTTCAAGTGCCTGCCAAAAATAAATCTGGCTCCGTAGATTATTTGCCCCAAAGTGTCAAGATAAAAGATATTTTGACTTTGAGAGTTATATGTAGCACGATTCGAAGGTTATATCAAAAATCGTACTGTTGCCGATAACGGGCGGTACGGGTGTAACTTACCGGTCTTGCCAATAATGGGGGCTGGGAATCATCAAAAAACAAGGAGTTATCTGATGAAGAAAACACTTAAACTGGCAGTCGCCGCATCAGTGCTAAGTGCACCTGCAATGGCTGCAAACTTGGAAAACCCGCTTTATATTCCAAAAGCTGGTGAAGTTTATGCAAAAACAGGTGTTGGGATTATGTATAAACAAACAGATCATTCAGCAACTTTGGAAGCAAAAGATGATGCTGGTAAAAAGCATTTTCCAATATGGCGTTTGTCTGAAGACGCTGGTTATGGTATCACAGATCGTTTGTCTGTAACTGCAAAATTGGGCTATACAAATGACGAAGATATCCAACGTGTTGGATTACATAACGGTCGCTTTGGCTTGTTATATCGTGTATTTGACGGCACAGAAATGCCATTTGTTTGGGACATTTATGGTGATCTGCATTTGGGTGGTGCAACAGCTATGGAAGCAACTCTGGTTCCAGTAGCTAATAACACCAGTTTTGGTTTTAACTATGCTAACTATACCAATGGACGTTGGGGCTTCTTTGCCGGAACACGTGTTGGTAAAACATGGGACAAGTTCACAGGATCCGTATTTGCTGAAATTCAACATACATATGGAAACCACAATAACGTGATTACTATATCGGATAATGCAAAAACGCTTGTTGGCCAAATGGCAACATTAGGATTAATACACGAAGGTGTTGCTCCAGCGACAGCTTCTGCACTTGGAACCGCATACGCAAATGGTTTGCCAAACGATTTCAATGTTGATTTAAAAAGCACTCTTGATTACTTGGCCGGTATCAATGGATTCTATCAGTTTAATGACGACTGGTCATTGGGTACCGGATTCAGTTTCAGACACCGTGCAACAAACAATATTGAAGGCGTAAATATGACAGCCAAGGCAAATGGTGTATTGGATCAAGCAACTGCTGATGCAATAACAAAAGATATTGCAAAGGCTTTTGTCGGAAGCTCGAACGATGGTATCGACGAATACGTTTTGTCGGCCGCACTGTCACATAAACTGACTAACACAGTCCAAGTTTCATTGTATGGCGAATATACGTTTGATGATTCCGAAAAAGGATCTCAGGGCGGTACAGACGTCAAATACGAAACTGGCCTGCGTGCTAACGTAGCTTTCTAATAAAAAACTATAAAATATATATTGGACACTAAAAACAGACCCTTGGAAACATGGGTCTGTTTTTTAATTATTACACTTTTTTCATGCCTGTTTTTGTGATATAATATCTGTAAATAAAGATGGGACCCTTAATGAAAAAATCTGTTTTTTCCGCTGCTTTGGCGACTAGTGTTTTTGCAATACCTTTGGTTGCACATGGTGCTTATCCTGTTTATTCGGGTTACCAACCCAGCACTCAGTACGTTCAACCAACAACGGTTGCATATCAACAGCCTCAACAGGTTGTGTATCAACAACCCCAGCAAGTTATTTATAAACAGCAGAATTCTGGTGTTCAGACTAATTCTGTTGCTGCTGCAAATCCAACCAGAATAACTGGAACTTTACCCAGGGTCGGATCCAATGCCAGCAATGCAGGTCGCCAGTATTATCAACCTGCCGATTATGACAGATTGGCTGACAGTGGATTATATGTTGGTTTAGGAATTGGATATTCTGCATCTGTAACTGGTGGAATGTCAGCAGATTACAAAGGTGAAAAGAATTCTTACTTTGTACCAGGTGCCTTCAAGGAAGGTATTTTCAGTGCAAACACAGTTATGCCATTACAACTGTCGGTTGGTGCAGCAATTAACAACGATGTTCGTGTTGACTTTTCGTATCAGCGTTACGGCGGTATAAAATATCCAAGTTCAGTTATGTCATCTAATGGTGCTGGTGGTTTTGTTAAAACTCAGGTTACAGGTGGTGCAATCACATCAAACGCAACCATGTTAAACTTGTATTATAATATTGATTCTTATACTGGATATTTGGCGGGTGGTGCTATGCGTCCGTACATTGGTATTGGTGCTGGTATTGCTTTGAACACAATTGCTGATTATGTTGTTTTGGACAGCACTTTCTATTCTGAAAAAGATCCTGCTTCGGCCAGTGCTGGTGAATTAACTGGTATTTCAGATATTTATGCATATCACAATGGTGGTACATCTGAAAACTTGGCTTATATGCTAGAAGGCGGTGTAACCACAGAACTGGACGGCGGAATGAAATTAGACTTTTTCGTAAGATACAGCGGTATGGGAAAAGTTCGTTCTTCTGGCAGCATAATAGTTTCTCAAACAGAATGGTTGGGTGATGGTGCTGGCGGCGAAACCAAGGCAACATACGACAGTGTTTTCCATTATACAAATTGGCAAGAAAGCGGAAATCTGGGCACAGTAGATCTTGGCGCCAGATTAAGACTGCAATTTTAATTAACAATTAATATATGACAAATGATTATTAATAAAAAAAATTTTAACAATAAAATTTCAAAACAATTGTTATTTGTTACTTGTTATTTTTTAATTTGCATTGGCAATGCCAATGCAGAAATCCGTGTTGGTAATTATTCTCGTAGTTATGCAAATGATTATAACCAAGTTGCAGCCGTTAAACAAGAATCTGAAGTTTCAACAACTTTGGCAAATTTACCTGTTCGTGTTGCTAATAAAACTTTGGCAGACAAGATTGCACGTGGCGATACGACTGCGGGTGTCAGTGTTTCCAATTTGGAATCTTGTGCAAATATTTACCCCAGCAGTGGCAGCTTTGCATGGGACACCCCAACAGCTGGTTTAAAAGCAGGCAGTTCTTCTACTTGCATTGCGGTTGTTGAAATGCGTGTAGTCAAAGGTTCAGACGATATTGTTGTTGCACGTGCAAATATTGCAGCTGGTGATTCAATTGAATGTAACATCAGCAAATTCCCACAATCTTCTTATACATCCGATGCCGGAAGTGTTGTATTCCCTGCGGATCGCGAGCCAACAGTTGATGACGTAGTCAAGGCAATGAATAATGAACAAAAGAAAAATGCAGCTTTGAAAATTGCAGCTGGTGCATTGGTTGGTGGATTGGCCGGAAACGCAGTTGGTAAAAACGAAGTTGGTCAAACTGGAATTTTGGGTGGTGGCAAAGATAAAATGCAAGGCACAGCTATTGGTGCTTTATCTGGTGCAGCTTTGATGGCCGGTAACAGTTATTCTGGCAAAGTCGGCGGTGATGTAATTTTATCAGCTGGTGTAAATGCCGCAGCTGGGGGTGTTATTGGAAATATGGTTGCAAACGGGGATTCTGTTCTGCGTATTGAAGATTGCACATACCCAGATGGAAAAACAAAATCAAAATGCCTGTGGGGCGTTATAGAAGAAGCCGATTCCAAAAAAACAGTTCCCGATGCATATTTTAATATTACAAACAAAAAAGATTTTATTGTAAAAGAAAATGGCAAATATACAAAAGCCACACGTTTGATAAATGTAAGGTTTGATGGTGCTGACAACAAAGATAAATATTTGGAGGACGCAATCAGCGAACCAAACTTTTTCACAAGAAAAGAAGTTAAAAAATTTTCTTATGATGAAAAAAATAACAGTGTTTCAGAAAGCGATAGTGGTGATTGGGTACAAATAAAATCTGCTGCGTATCCTGGCAAAGCAACTCCTGCGATGATTGATATAAATGGAACAGATTTAAAAGATAAAGTCTTTGGGTTAAAAATGAAAGATTGGTACAAAGCTCGTTCCAATATAAAAATAGATAATTTGTTGGGACGCAATGCAAATGGAGAATCTTATGATCTTGGCGACGCAAAACAGGCCTTTACTATTGACAGTTTTTATCCATTAACTGTTGATGCGGATGATGGTGCTTTGATAGATGTGAATAACAAGGCACGCATGAAAGGAACCTTAGTTGGTGCCGGTGCCGGTGCCAGTTTGGGTGCGTTTACCGCATACCAAGGTGCCCAGGACGAAATTGATGCGCGCTGGATATCTGCTGTCCAGGAATACAAAGATTCATTACAAAAAGTTTATTGTGCAACAGGAACACGTTTCTTGTCCCAGTATAACGATTTGACAGTCATTCCAAACATGCAATAAAAGGTGTTAACAATGCCAAATTCAAAAGAATCTTTGGATAAAAAACATTTCTTTGAAGACTCTATAAATATATTTAATATGAATGTAAGTGGTGAAATAAAACCAGGCGATATGGCAGATTCAAACAAACGTGAGAAAATACTAAAAATTGTAAGAAAAAAAAGACTCCCACATAAAACTTTGAGCAATAAAAAGAACAGTTGTAGTTTTAATGATAATGGACGATAAAAAAAGGTAATCTCCCCTTTTTTATTTCTTCTTATACGCCAAGACTAATGGCTGAAATAATTTCAGGTATTTTTTATCAATCGATGATTTTGGTATACGCAGGCTGTTGCTCTGCCCCGCTGACATTTTTGACAATTCTTCACCATTTTTATCATTTATTATTTTATTCAAAACAACAATAACTTTTTCAGATATGTTTGGCAGGATAAAGTTAATTTCATCACCCTGCTTGATTTCATTTCGTAGTTCAAAAACAAAATAATCATCCGCAATATTTTTTATCACGCCCGCTGCCTGGTATTCAGAAACAGAACGTGTCGTTTCATAATTATGTGCATTCGATTCCAATTTGCCATCAAAGAAAGCATCCGTGTAACCACGTGTTTCCAAGACATTTAAATCTGCCATAAAAACTTCTGGGTCAAACTTTTCTGGATTAACAAAGTATGAATCAATTGCATTACGGTATGCACGCACCACCGAACCAACATAGTATTCACTGCGATTGCGACCTTCGATCTTTAATGAATCTACTCTGCTTTCCAAAATTTCTTTTAACCGCGGCATCAAACACAAATCTTTGGAATTCAAAATATATGCACCACGTTCGTCTTCCTCAATTGGCATTTCCAGACCACTTTCTTTTTCACGCAAAAACACATCATATTTCCAACGACACAGTTGCGCGCACGCACCACGATTTGCAGGACGTCCAGTTACAAAGTTAGACAGCAAGCAACGCCCAGAATAACTCATACACATTGCACCATGGATAAAAATTTCCAATCCAATATCTGGACATTTTTCACGAATATTTTTAAATTCTTTGTGTGTAACTTCACGCGCCAAAACACAAAGCGAGGCGCCAGCTTTCTGCCAAAATTTAACAGTATCAGCCGAACAGATATTTGCCTGGGTTGAAATATGAATGGGCATTTTTGGATGATGTTCGCGAACCCACATTAAAACGCCTGGGTCTGCAACAATCAGTGCATCAGGCTTTAATTCATCAATAACTTCTGATACGCGTGGTAACATTTCATAGTCACGATCATGGGCAAACAGATTGAATGCCAAATAAACCTTTTTACCATGTTCATGAGCAAATTTAATACCCTCAGCCATTTCTGGAACGGTAATTTTTGCACGCGCGCGCATTGAAAATCCAGGAATTCCAGCATAAACTGCGTCTGCACCATAAAGAATTGCGGTTTTCAATCCGTCCAACGTACCGGCCGGTGCCAAAAGTTCAGGTTTTTTATTCATGCCCATATTTTTAACTGTTATGAAAAAAATGCAAGGATTTTATAAAAAAAGCATATTTTGAACTTGAAATTTTTATTTCAACAGGTTATAGTTTGGTTCGCGCCGGTTTAGCTCAGCTGGTAGAGCATCTGATTTGTAATCAGAGGGTCGGGGGTTCAAGTCCCTCAACCGGCACCAGTTTAATCGCAGGTTATCCCCTGCGATTTTTATTTTCATAAATTTGAAAACTTATGTGGTATAATTAAAAGACTAGTTTATGACGATTTTTATTTTATATAATGGAGAAAATCATGAAAAAACTAAATACAAACAAAATGCTTCGTTTAATCAAAAAATACAGTTTATTATCACTATATTTATTTATACCTATATTTATTGTTATAGCCTTTTCCCCATCTTATGCAAATCCAGCTTATATAGGAATCAGAGTTGGAAACTTTATTGGTTGCTTTATTATATTCTTGATATCTCTATATATTTTTTGGAAAAAAACAAATATTCAAAAAACCGGAAAAGTAATTTCACTTTTTATAATAAGTATTACATCTTTAATCTATGTACTTATACCATCCACAAAAATGTTTATATCGTTAATATGGTTTTGCTTTTTAATCATAGCCTTAATCGTCCCTAAAAATAAATAAAAGGATAATTTATGAAAAAATTTATACTCATTTTTACTGGTCTAACAATTTTGTTTGGTTGTAAAACTACTAATTTAACTAAATCTGAAAATTCAACAAAATTATACGGTAAAGAGCCCATTTTACAATTCTCTTTAAACACAAGAAAAAATATAGATAATATTCCAAAAGGCTATGGTGTAAAAGGACTACAAAGAATAAAAATCGATAATAAAATTATAGAAACTAAAGGCTCATTGGCTTTATTAAGAGATAAAGATATAAAAGACAGTAAACATTATATTGGTGGAACTATACTGCCAAATGAATTAGAAATAATTCCCCCAAATATGATAAGACCATTAGATGGTTCTGAAGGAGATCCTTTATATTTAAATATAATAAACAAACAAGAAATTGTTAAATTTAATACCGATTTAAAAAATGGTCCTAGTCCTAAATTTATTACAAATTGTATAACATCAGGTGACATTACAACCTGCACGACTTATTAAAAAAAGGACTCACAATGTCAGATGAAATAAAATATATTTTGGACGATAATTACAGCTCTTTTTCTGCATGGCTAAATGGAAAAAAAGTCGGATATGCAACTTTTATCAGGCATGACGATAAAACAATTATATTAGATTACACAGAAGTTGATCCAAATATGCAGGGCAAAAATATAGGTGCAGAATTAGTAAAGTGTGTTGCAGCATTGGCGCGACAAGAAAATAAAAAGATTATTCCAACTTGTCGTTTTGCAAAAATAACACTTATGCGTAATCCCGAATATTCTGATGTGATTGAATTATAAAAAACCGCCATTTTGGCGGTTTTATTTTTATATATTATTGGCAACAAAATCCCAATCAACCAAGTGATTTAAAAAGGCATCAACAAAATCACCGCGCTTGTTTTGATAATCTAAATAATATGAATGCTCCCAAACGTCCAATGCCAAAACAGGCTTCAAACCATGAGCAATCGGATTATCTGCATTTGCTGTTGTTATTATTTTCAGTTTTTCGTTATCAATAACCAACCATGCCCATCCGCTGCCGAACACAACCATCGCTGCGGCTTTGAATTCTTCTATAAATTTTTCACGCGACCCAAACTCGTCTACAATTCTTTTTGGACATTCCGCTTTGGAATCCTTGGCCATTCCACCAAAGAAAAAGTCGTGGTTAAAAACTTGACCGGCGTTATTAAATATTTTTTTGGCATTTTCATCTTTTGCAGATTCAGAAACGATTTCACGAAGAGTCATTTTTTCGTATTTGGTTCCAGTAATCAGGCCATTCAGATTTTTGATATATGTATCCAAATGCTTGCCATAATGAAAGTTAACTGTGGATTCTGACATATACGGTTCCAAACCATTTGTTTTGAACTTCAGGGGATATTGTTCTAATGAAAACATTTTATTCTCCTTATTTATTTCCTTGGAAATCTTAGCACAAAAATACTAACCCGCAAACCCAAAATAATTAAAAAAATATCTTGCCCAAATACTGCTGATTTTCCTATAATCCCCTGGTCAAAGGAGAAATATTTAATGAAAAAATTATTTTTGTTATCGTTTGTTTTGTCTTTATTTGTTATTGGTTCTGTAAATGCTGCGGATATTACAATTTATTATTCGCCGACTTGCCCGCATTGTCATCATGCATTGCAATTTTTTACAAATGAATTAGTTTATGAATATAAGACATTAAAAATTAACCCAATAAATGTTATGGATGAAAAAAATCTTCCTGCGTTCAAGGCTGCTTTGGAAAAATGCAAATATGATAATGGTGGCGTTCCATTGATAATGGTTGGTGAAAAATGCTTCCAGGGATTTGGTCCAAAAGAAAAGCAAGTATTACAAGATGCTGTTGCTGTTGACTTATCCGCCCAAGAAAAGACAAATGCCGCCGCAAATATAAAAACTTTTAATGAAAATCCAGAAAAGTTTCGTGAAGAAAATTCCGACCGTGCTAATGTTGTTTCTGGAATCTCTGATACAGATCAAAAAAAAAATGACGCTGGTTCAGTAAATAAAACTTTTGTTATAATTGCAATATTGGCAGTTGTTGGCTTGGTTGTATTAAAGAAAAAAAGGAAAAAATAGTCTTAAACTATTTTTATAAATAAAATGTTTGAACTGACTACTCTTGATTACGTTTATATTGGTGTGGTTTTTGCATCTACAGTTTGGGCGACAATTCGTGGCGGTGTTTATGAAACTGTTGCAACTTTTTCCTGGGTTGTTGCCGCAGTTACTGCACGATTTGTATCACCAATGCTGGATGGTGTTTTTCAAAAATGGTTCAAATTAACTGAATCAACTGTTGGAACATTGGTATCTTCGTATTTTATTGTTTTGTTTGTAATTTTAGTTTTGTTTGGACTGTTTAATCAAAAACTGCGTGACCGTGTCCAAGAAAGCATGATGAAGGTTACCGATCACACACTGGGGATCATTTTCGGTGTTATTCGCGGGATTGTTCTGATGGGTTTAGTTTATTGGGTTATGCTTTGGTATTATTCTGACACACCAACATTACCACAATTTATTTCAAACGCCCGAACCAGACCAGTTATGCAATTAACAGCTGTAAAGGTTCATAAATGGTTTATTCCAGGACAAACAAAATTGTTGGAACGTGATATGACAGGTGCTCGTGAATCCAAAGAAATTTACGATAATCTTATTAATCCTGCTGTTAAATCAGAAAAGGTCCAGGTAAAAACTGATGACACTGTTAAAAAAGTTGAAGAAACAAAACCAGTCGAAGCAGCCCCAGAAACAGGATATAAAAGTTCCGAAAGAACAGCTTTGGAAAATCAATTATTGCAAATTGAAAATGCCGCCAAAGCCGAAGAAAAAATTGGTAATAAGGGAATTTAAAAAAACCGCCAAATGGCGGTTTTTTAAATCTTTTTAAAACCTGCTTTTATAACTTCTGCACTTTTTTGCAATGCCTTTGATTCCGCAAGATGCATTTCTGGAATTAACGTTCCAATTACACCTTTTATCCCAACAATTCGTGGCATTGACATTGAAACAGAATTTTTGCCAACACCTTCATTTATACTAACTGTCAATATTCTTTTTTCATCATTTGCTATGCACCTTAATAAATCTGCAACTGCAGCACCAATACCATCCCATGTTGCACCACGACCTTTGATTATTTCGTATGCAGCATTATGAACCCGATATTCAATTGTCTTACGTGTAACGGCAGTCAAAGGTACTTTAACCTGTTTACAGAAATCATCCAGTGATAAATTTCCCACTGTAACAGATGACCAATTCAAAACACTGCTGTCGCCATGTTCACCCAAAACAAAAGAATTTATTGAACGAGCAGAAACATCCAAATGTCTGGATAAAATTGTTTTAAACCTTGCTGAATCCAACATTGTGCCAGTACCAATTACCTGTTCGGCTGGTAACCCAGAAAGCTGCGTCGCCAGCATGACCATAACGTCCAAAGGATTCGTGACTACAATCAATATTACTTTTTTTGAATCTACATTTTTCATAATCTGGGGAATTACATCACGAATAACCGCTGTATTTGCTTTCAGCAAATCCATTCTTGTTTGCCCCTGCTTTTGATTTGCGCCTGCAGATATAATCACAATATCACTGCCACGTATACCGCGATAGTCATTAACAGCATTAATTTTAACATCAAAGTTAAAAGCACCCGCATGCCCCAAATCTTCGGCAGCTGCCTGCGCACGAACATTGTCACGGTCGTACAAAGCAATTTCACGAACCAATCCAGTATTATGAACAGCTGTGGCAATTGCAGATCCAACAGTTCCGACACCGATTATTGCTATTTTCATATCTTCCTCTTTTACTGAATTATTATAGCATAAAAAAGGGGCACGTGCCCCCTTTTTTTATCAGTAAGATTTTGCAACATACACGAAATCTGGATCTTTTTCATCCAAACAGCGTCTGCTGATTTTATATTTTTCCATCAATTCGTCAAATTTTTCGTCCAAAGTTTGTTGGTATTTTATTTTGAAAAATCCAATTTTACCATCTGCCAGATTTTTCTCTAATGCTTTCAAATCAGAAACCCGTGTTATCATTTCCTTGTTTCTTTTTTGAACATTTTTTAGCATATCTTTTTGTATCTTTTTCAATAACCCGGATGTGCTTTTTACCAATTCATCAACTTTGATTGTTTTCTGCGAAGCCTTACCCAAATCACGACGGGTTACGGTTGCGGAATCTTCTTCCATTTCACGACCGCCAACCTCGACACGCAATGGAATGCCACGTTTTATCCATTTCCACATTTTGTCTGATGTACGTGCATCGGTTGTATCAACCAAAACACGAATACCCTTTTTGCGAAGTTTTTCACCAATCTTTTCAGCATATTCATTCAAAGCCTTTTGATTATCTTCACGAACAATTGGAATAACGACAACCTGGTATGGTGCAACAGCTGGTGGCAAAACCAAACCATCATCATCAGAATGAATCATAAATAAACTTCCCATCATTCTTGTTGTTGTTCCCCAACTGGTTGTCCAAGCAGTTTCCAATTTTCCTTCTGTTCCCAAAAATTGAATATTAAATGATTTTGCAAAGTGTTGCCCCAAATCATGACTGGTACCTGCTTGTAATGCTTTACCATCTTGCATTATGTGTTCTAAGGTATACGTATGATCTGCACCAGCAAATCTTTCTTCGGGTGTTTTTTCACCCATCACACTTTCAATTGCTAAAATTTCACGCATATAATCGCCATAAACCTTGTGCATTTTACGTGCGTCTTCATTTGCCTCGGCATGTGTTGCAAAAACATTATGCCCTTCTTGCCAGTTAAATTCAGATGTACGCAAGAACAAGCGTGGACGCATTTCCCAACGCATAACATTCACCCACTGATTCAACTTCAAAGGCAAATCGCGATAGCTTTGAACCCAACGCGCCATAGCATCACCAATAATTGTTTCAGATGTTGGGCGAATAATGTATGGTTCAGTTAATTTTGATTCTGGGTCAGGTTGTAATTGCCCATCAATCATTTTCAAACGATGATGAGTTACAACTGCACATTCCTTGGCAAAGCCTGCGACATGTTCAGCCTCGCGATTAAAAAAATCAATTGGTATCAACAATGGAAAGTTTGCATTTTGAACACCTGCTGCTTTGATACGTTTATCCATTTCATCGCGCATCAATTCCCAGATTGCCCATCCATAAGGTTTTATTGTCATACAACCACGCACAGGTGAATTTTCTGCCAAGTCTGCCGCTGTTATTAGACTTTGATACCATTCACTGAAATTTTCAGCCCGTGTTGGTGTTATTGCTGTTTTCATTTTATTTATCCTTCAATTCCATATATTTATCAGAAATATTTTTTTGCAGAACCTCTGCGATTTGTTTTCTATTCAAACCCTCGCGGGGTGGCACAGGCAAAACAGTAACTTCTAATTTAAAACCACCTAACATCATCAAATGGAAAATCTGGGCAAAAGCAGAACGTTCACGCGAACACTTTGGTCCCATGTCTTGATCAACATTATTGAAATACGCAAAATGTTCGGCCAAAGTGTCATCATCTATGGGTGTACCATCACGATATTTGTAAGATATCACAATTGGTTGAACTGTGACATTTGAACCATCAATAAAATCAAACAAACTGCTTTTGAATTTTTTAACATAAGATCCGTTTGTTGTTGTACCTTCTGGGAACAAGAACATTGGATAGCTGGCGCGACCCATTTGGTTACGAACATCTCTCAAAGCACTGAAAGCATATATAGGGCGACGATCCAAAAATATAACATTAAATCTTTTGGATACCCAACCAATCACAGGATATTTTTCTGCTTCTTTTTTTCCAAAAAATCCACAACCAAAAGCCGCTGACAAAGGTGCCATTTCAAACAAGGAAATATGATTTGAAACAACCAACAATGGGCGCGACTTGGACAATTTACCATGAACACTGAATCTTATTCCAGTTGCCAACATAAATATTCGCATAAAGAATTTCATATAACGCACAGAAATTCTGCCACGTGGCAATAAATAAATAACAGGTAATTGCAACAATATCATTGTGCAGAAAAACAACATTTTTAATGTCGCAATCGTCAGACTGAACAGATTTCTTTTGCGAATTTTTCCCATAATAAAACCTTAATTAATTTGTTCTTCTGGTTTTGTTTCTTTTGGATCTTCGATGTATTCTGCATCATTGGCATCTTCACGCAGCAAGAATTGTGCAATCGCACGCATTGCCTTGAATGGACCAGTTACAGGCATCAACATTATTTTACCCAAAGTTTTTATAGCACCATCTTTTAATCCCAAATGTTCGAATGCTGTTTCAGAACCTGCAAAATGCTTCTGATAAGCCGCAGCAATTTTCTTTGTCTGCAAGGTTACAAACACATCATAAGTATTAAATGGACCATCAATAAAAACACCCTTGCCGAACGAGGCACCCAAACGTAAATAACCTTTGATTAATGGTGTCATTTCTTTTTTTGCCGTTGCTTCGTCAACAAAAACCTCTGGCAATATATTCATACGTGCCAGCTTTGGATTTATACCTTCGGCAAATTTATCTGTTAAAACAGTTGCACGCAATTTCATAGGTGACAAGTTGTTATAGTAAAGATACGAAATCGCATGTGCAGATTCTACGGGACTTTTACCAACCCAAGATGCAACACCAAAAATAACTGTTATTTTATGTTTGGCGATATATTCACCCAACCCCAGCCATAACATGCGCATAACCAGTCCATTTTCACGATATTCTTTTGTAACACAGGCACGTGACATTTCTGCGATATTTCCAGATGCTTTTTTAATTTTTGATAAATTGAATTCTGTTTCCGTATAAAAGCCACCCATTTTTTCAGCAGCATCACGATCAATTATTCGATATGTTCCAACCAATTTGTCACCATGGAAAACACCCATATAATCAGCAAATCTGTCATAAGAATCGTATTCCTCACGCAGTTGTTTTTGTTCTTCGGTTGCAGATGCACCTTCTTCTTCTACGAACACTTCATACCGCAACTGACGAACTTGTTTTCTTTCCGCCGAGGTTCTGGTAAGTCTTACCTCATAATCTCTGACCTTGATAGCCATAAATAAATCCTTTTATATAATTTATAAATTCATACATATTGAAGAATATCAAAGAAAATCAATGTTATCAATTGTTTTTATTATTGAGTTTGGATAATTCTGAACACAAAAATTATTTGAAATTTTCAGCTAATAAACCAACGGCCAAAGCATACCAATTAGAATTATTCCATCTTTTTATAACGTAAAAATTCGGATATGTTAAAAATGCCCTTGTTTCACCTGGAATACTGTTATCTGCAATCAATCCCGCAATAATATCAAAAACCGGCAATGGTGTTCCATCCGGATTAGTTATACCCAAAGCAGACCATTCAACCAATGTCTTTTTTACATCGCCATTTAAAAGCATTGGATCAAATCCTGATGGAAATTGAACCTGGCGAAGAATTTTTTGATGTCGGTTCCAACCCATTTTTGACAGATAGTTCCCGGCACTGAACATTGCATCGCTGACACTGTGAACAATGTCAATTACACCATCATTATTGCCATCTACACCATATTGTTCCAACGTTGTTGGTATAAACTGAAAATGACCCATTGCCCCTGCCCAGCTTCCATATATATCGGATATTTCAACCCTGTCTTTGTCTGCTGATTTCATCAAAGATAACAACTGATCGGTAAAAAACGTTTCGCGTCTGCCATTGTAAATCAGTGTTAAAAAAGCATCTGATAATTTATATTTCGCCTTGTATTCGCCATAGTTTGATTCAATACCCCAAAAAGCTAAAATAACATGCGGAGGAACCCCATATTTTATATCAACCTTGTGCAGCAAAGTTGGATATTTATGACGTATGATTTTACCAGATGAAATCCTTTCTGGGTTAACAATGCGTGCCAAATATTGATCCAAAGTAAGTGTGAATTCTTTTTGATTTTTATCATTTATAACAATTGAAGGTATAAAGACCGAAGGCTGGATTACTTCGTTTATCGTATAATTTGAAATATTCATTTCAACGGCACGATTTTGAATATTGGTCAGAATTGCATTCCAACGGTTCAGGTCAAAGCTGCCCTCGTCTGCAAAACAAATCGATGGCAAAAAAATCAGCCCTAAAAAAATTCCCTTTAAAACTTTTTTCATAGAATTATTTTCTAGAATGCATATTTTGCACCCAAATGCAACCCAAAAGATTGCCAGTTTGCATTCTTTAACGAATTGCTTATGTCTTCTGTATGTGCAGAAACAGTCTTTAATATTGGCAATCCATCTGTATCCAAAACATACTGACCGCTGTCATCCAAAACATATGTTGTATATTCAGCCACATACAGTTTTCCTGGTATATTTCCAACATAGAAGTAATGAGTATCAACCTTCAAAGCCAACTGCATACGATCAGATATTTTATAATCGTATTCCATTTCGGCACGATAAGAATATGCCCCATTATTTCCTTCATCAATAAAGCTTGGGTTTTGTTGCCAATCTGTTCTGTTTGGCCATATACCTTCGGATGAATATTTTGGCATACCAAACTGGACATAAAAACGTAACTTGTCCGCCAACGTCATCTGTTTTTCCATTTCCAAACCAACAAAGAATCCACTCCACGTAGTGTTATAAATGTGCGTAGTTCCTTTAATTTTGACTTCGCCATCACCACCAATAATTACGCATTCACCAGATCCAACACCCCAAGGAATTGTTCCCATTGTAGAATCATAATCTACTGTGCTAAGAGAGGTTCCCAAAGCTGTTGTTGTTCCGCCACTGGATGCTGGTACAACTTTAATATCTTCTGGTGACAAACAAACTTGGTACCAATCGTCAGCAACAGTGGTTCCAACTGGAACTGCATAATAGTTACCTTCTTCGTCACCATAAACGTAATCACCCTTTTCTGTCATCAAAGGCAGATAAATTCCAGGATTTGGGTAAATATGGTTTGACATTTCCAAATTATGTTTAAATATTTCATATCCAATTGATGGCGATAATTTCCATCCACCAATATCCCAAGCATGATAAGCACCCAAACCAAATCGCATACTGCTGGTTTTACCAGATTGATCACCCATAGAAATTGTAAAAATACCTTCTTTTGGACTGGATGAATCGTATGCTTTCAAATCATAGTCCATTGACATACCGCCTTTGGACATTGTTCCCATTCCATATTCACCGTATGCGAACAAATCAAAATTACGAACCGAGAAATTATGACGTGCACCAATATCAATCTCGTTCAGAACCATATCGTTCCATTTAAGAATAGAATTTACACCAGTTTCAAATCTGAAATTACCGTATTCGTGTACATAATCTGCATAAAGATATGTGGAAGGTTCCTGAGATGCAGGCAAAGAAATACCATTTGCGGTCATTGTACCACTTGTTGTTGGCAATTGCGTAACTGGTACCTGATAAGAATAACTGCGGCTTCCTATGACTTGCTTTTGACCAGATTGGCCAACATAGTTAGTATATCCATTATTCTGGTAATAATTACTATTACCACTATTTGCGTTTGTGGCCTGGTTTTGCTGATAATAAACAGGTGTCCCCTCTTGCGCTGCAAAAGCCGCAACAGGTGATAAAACGCCCATTAAAAAAGCAAAGTTAAGTCTTTTCATACCTATATTCATTGGATTATTATATCATAAAAACAACCTATTAAAAAGTGATTTAATTTATATAAAAACTTGCTAGGATGACATTAATGTTAAAACCGCATAACCTTTATTTTCATGTCCCTTTTTGTGTATCCAAGTGCAATTATTGCGCTTTTTACTCTCGTGCTTGCAAAAACCCAGATTGGGAAAAATACCAAAATGGAATTATTGGGGAAATTGATTTTTGGTATCAAAAACTGGGCAAAATAGAAGTTCCAACAATTTTCTTTGGTGGCGGAACGCCATCGCTGATGCCTATAAAAACTTTTGAAAAAATTATTAAAAACATTAATGAAAAGTTTTCAGTTTTGAACACTTGTGAAATAACTTTGGAATCTAATCCAGGAACACTGGATGCGCAAAAGCTATCCGATTTCAAGTCTTTTGGTGTAAACAGATTATCTGTTGGTGTTCAATCTTTGGATGATGAAATATTAAAATTTCTTGGTCGAATCCATAACGCAAAAACAGCTTTGGAATTATTAGAATATGCAAGAAAGTTGGGATTAAATGTATCCGCAGATTTTATTTATGGATTACCAAATCAATCTGCTTTGGATGTTAAAAAACTTTGTGAAAAAATAAATAGTTTAAATTTGAATCATTGTTCAATGTATGAACTTTCGATTGAACAAAATACACCATTTGCGAAAATGAATTTGGAAATGCCAGAAAATGAAATAATGGCACAAATGTATGAAACCATAGATGAAAATTTAATTATGAATCGCTATGAAGTTTCAAACTATGCTATGCCTGGTTTTGAATGCAGACATAATCAAAACATTTGGGACGGTGAACCGTATATTGGCATTGGAAATGGTGCCGCAGGTCGTGTTCTGTTTAATGGGACTTGGTTTGAACAAATGGGAAACGGTCAAAAATTAGAACCAATGTCTTTGCGTGAACGTTCTGTTGAAAAATTGATGACAGGTATGCGAACAATTCGTGGAATAAAATTAACAGAAGATGTTCAAAATGTAATTGATTTTGAATTCATAAAAAATCATCCTGATTTAGTTGCTATAAATCCAGAAAACCGATTGACTGCAACAAAAAAAGGTATATTGATTTTGGATGAATTACTGGTAAACTTGATAGACTTATGAATAACAAAATACTGAATATTATTGGAATTATCGCTGTCCTGGCAGCGGTTGCTTTTGCAATTTTTGATAAAAGGAAAGAAAATATGTTGGGAAATTTTAATTTGAATGCTATGGAAAATGCCGAAGTACATGTCAAAAACGCCGTAGCCGATGCACGCGTACAAACTGAAAAATTGGTAAAAATGCAAAACAAAACATATATGAATTTTGTACGACCATTGATGGATATTGATGCAAAATTAAACGAGGTTACAGGCCCAATTTACCACCTGAACAGTGTCAATAATTCCGCAGAAACTCAAAAAGTAGTAGATGCAATATTACCGATTTTATCTGACTATTCTTCTGATATGTCCAGACATCATGGTATTTATAATGGTATGCTGGAAATTAAAAAGAATGAATATGAAAAACTAGATTTTGCACAAAAACGCATTGTTGACGATTTAATCAAGGCATTTAAAATTGCCGGTGTCGATTTGCCAGCGGATAAACAGGCAAGATTAAAAGAAATTGATGCAAAACTGGCGAAACTATCTAATGATTTTTCAAACAATATTATTGCTGCAAATAAGAAAAATAAAATAACAATCAAAGATGAAAAATTGCTGGGCGATATGCCACAATCTGACAAGGATGCTGCAAAGACACAAGATGGCTGGCAATTTTCTCTTCTTGCACCGTCATATGCTCCTTTTATGCAATATGTAACTGACAGGAATTTACGTGAAGAAATGTATAAAAACTATTCTACACGTGCACCTGAAAACGAAAAAATAATCCCCCAGATTTTGAAGTTGCGTGACGAAAAAGCAAAAATTTTGGGATTTAAAAATTACGCAGAATTGGCATTTCAATTCCGTGATGCCAAGACGCCAGAACATGCAGATAAATATCTGTCAGAAATTGCAAAGCTGGCAAAACCAGTTGCACAAAAAGAATATGACGATTTGGAAAAATTTTCAAAGATTGATTTACAACCTTGGGATGTTAACTTTTATGCACGAATTTTAAAAAAGGAAAAATATGACCTGGACGAAGCAGAAACAAAGCCATATTTTGAAATGAATGCGACTATAAACGGAACTATGTCAGTTATTTCTGAAATGTTTGGAATCGAATTTCATGAACGCCCTGCAAAAATATGGGATAAAAATGTAAAATATTTTGACGTTATTCGTGATGGAAAAGTTATTGCAGGTATATATTTAGATTTGCAAACACGTGAATCGAAAAAATCCGGTGCGTGGGCAAGTGATTTTTCTTCGCATTATATGGATTCACAAAATCGAGAACATTTGGCCCAGGCTGTTGTTGTTGGAAATTTTCCGGTTGGGACAGATAAAAATCCATCCTTACTATCTTTGAACGATGTTAACACACTTTTCCACGAAATGGGACATGCTGTTCATCAATTACTTTCAACAACAAATGAACTTGATGGCAGTGGTTTTGACGTGGACTGGGATGTTGTTGAATTTCCCTCTCAATTTTTGGAAAGCTTTTGGTTAAATCCAACAGTATTAAAGAAAATAGGAAAACATTATAAAACTGGCGAACAAATACCAGATGTTCTGATCAAAAGAATTATTGCCTCAGACCAATTTGAAAAAGGAATGTGGTTGGTTCGTCAGCTGGAATTCGGATTGTTTGATTTGGAATTACACCAATTAAATGGCGCAAACGAAGAAAAAGTTCAATCTGTTTTGGATAATGTTCGCAGCAAAGTTGCCGTTATAAAAATTCCAAAATATAACAAATTCCAAAATACGTTCAGCCATATATTTGCCGGTGGATACGATGCTGGATATTATTCATATTTGTGGGCAGAAAGTTTATCTGCTGATGCATACATAGCATTTGATGGTAACCCATTTAATAAAGAACTTGCATATAAATATCGTGATACAGTTTTGGCAATGGGTGGTTCAAAAAATATGAGCGAGATTTATCGTGAATTTTTGGGTCGCGATCCAAAACCAGACAGTTTGTTAAAATATTACGGGTTAAAATAAAAAACCGCCGTTTGGCGGTTTTTTTAATTAAGCAACTTTCTTTCTGAATTCGGTACTTGGTCTGAATGTTACAACGCGGCGTGCAGATATTACAGCCGGTGCACCCGTTTTTGGATTTCGACCCATACGTTCAGGTTTGTTCAGAATCTTAAAACTGCCCAGTCCTGTGATTTTAACTTCTTCGCCACGAACCAGTGATTCTTCTATTTCGTTGAAAATCAAGTCAACCAATTTATAAGAATCAGTTGTGGTTAAACCAAACTTTTCTCGCAATTTATTTGCGAAATCTATTCTTGTTATTGTCGCCATTTTCAAGCTCCTTTGTGTTAAGTTAAACCCTGATTAGTGCCGCACCCCAAGTCAAACCACTTCCGAATGCAGGATATAATACCAATTGACCCTTTTTTATAACACCGTTATCAAAAGCGTGTGCCAAAGCCAAAACTCCGGATGCAGAACTGGTATTAGCGTGTTTATCAACAGTGACTATAATCTTTTCTAATGGGAATCCAAGTCTTTCAGCACCACTTTGAATAATACGCAAATTCGCCTGATGTGGTATAATCCAATCAACCTTATCCGCTGTTATACCTGCATGTTCCATTATATAAGTTGCTGCTTCAGGCATAAGTGTCACTGCCTTTTTATAAGTTTCAGGACCATTCATACTTATCTTGTGATCCAAAGTACCATGCAGCATATCAAAGCCTGTTCCATCTGACATAACAACAGTATCAATAACACCAGAATAACTGGATGTAGAATGCTCAAAAATCAAAGCACCTGCACCATCGCCAAATAAAACCGCAGTATTACGATCAGTCCAGTCAATAAAACGCGTCATCTTTTCTGCACCGATAATCATTATACGTTTATGCATACCGGCTGTAAAAAAGCCACGGGCACAATGCAAAGCATAAATATAACCTGTGCACGCCCCTCGAACATCAAATGCAGGCATATTAACTTTTGCATTTAACCTGCCTTGAACTTGAACTGCAACCGAAGGAAAATCCAATTCAGGTGTAGTCGTAGCAACAATAATCAAATCTATATCATCAATTGTCAGCTTTGCATTAACCAGCGCACGTTCAGCTGCAATTGTTGCCATATCAGCAACTGTTTCATCATCCTTTGAAAAATGCCTATTCTGCATACCTGTTCTGGTTGTTATCCATTCATCTGAAGTATCCATAATTTTTTCAAAGTCTTTATTTGTCATAACTTTTTCGGGCAAATACGAACCATAGCCCACCATTCTGTTTCCCATAATATTTCCTTTTTGTTACTATAATAAATTAATTAACCAATAAATTTAACATACACTAAATACCACTATATACCGGACAGATTTCATTATATACACTGACATAATGACTTGCAATACTAAAATCTGATATGTAAGATATAGTGCATTGTCCCCATAGTTCAACTGGATAGAATAAGGGTTTCCTAAACCTTTGATACAGGTTCGATTCCTGTTGGGGATACCAGTTGTTTGTTTTTGTAAAAAGATTTAAAATGAAAACCCTCAAAGAAGATGTTATAACTTATTTAACAGAAAAGTTTACTGATTCCAATGTGTTGTTTATTGGTGAAGGTTGGACTTCATTGGCGTTCTTAATTGATGATAATATTTTCAGATTTCCAAAATACAGTATTGAATGGTATTTGCGCGAAGTTGAAATTTTATCAGTTGTAAAAAAATATATTAAAATTCAAATCCCTGATATCAAGATTATAACTGACGGAAATTACTGTTATTCTGTTCATAAATCAATTCTTGGGCACCATTGGTCTTTGGATGAATACACATCTTTGGAAAGCAATCTTAAAAGAAACTTTGTAACAGATTGTGCAAATTTCCTTTTTGATTTACATTCAATCCCATTGTCTGAATTTAAAAACATACGTTCAAAACCCTGCCTAATTCCACCGAAGTTTCGCCAAAAAGATGAAATTTATCCACTTCTACTTACATATATTCCGTTGGAAATACTAAATATAATTTATGATAAGTATCGGATTGCTTGTGATAAATGTGTGCCAGACCCGGTTTTTTTGCACAAGGACTTCGAAGGCAAAAATTCTGTTGTTAACGAAGATTACAGACTGACTGGTATTTTTGATTTTGGAAATTCTGATATTGGTGACAGAACCCGGGAATTTGCATTTTTGTACAATCCAGAATACCCAGAATTTTTGAATGATTTATTGATCTATTATAATAAAATATCGGGAACCCAAATTAAATTGCAAGATGTACAGAATTATATGTTACGATCAATTATAAATTCAATGCCAGAATTGTATGACCCCGAATTAGAATCTATCAGGGATGAAGTTGTTGAAAAACGTTGCAAGAAAATAATGTTTTTCGCAGATTATTTTTTATGATATAAAGTATGAGTTATAAAAAGGTAAATTATGTTTGTTATTTTAATTGCTCTTCTGGCTCCGGCACTTCATGCTTTTTCAACAATTATTGACAGTCGTTTATCAAATTACGAATTTAAAAGAATATCTACAATCGTATTTTTCTTCTCTTTTACAAGTATTATACTTTTACCAACTTATTTGTTTTTTGGGAAGATTCCAGCTTTTGATATGAATATGTTGCCATATATTCTGCTATGCGGATTTATCAATATTTTTTACCTTTTTCCCTACTATAACGCAATGAAAAAAATTGATACATCGATTATAAATTCTATGTTTGCACTGGGATACATTTTTACTCCCATATTTGCATATATTTTATTGAAAGATACTCTTTCAATTGGTCAAATATCAGGCTGTGCAATAATTTTGCTTTTTAATATTATACTTAACATAGAGGGTAAGACAAAACTTAAACTGAACATAGCATTTTTCCTGATGCTTATAACCGTATCTATGCTTTCAATGAGCTCTGTTGTTGAAAAACAAGCCCTTAATTCTTTTAATTGGGTCGGTTTTGCTTTTTATTCATCAGTAATGTCCATTCTAATATCTTTAAGCTTTTTCCTTTTCAAGAAAAATCGTATGGATATCATAGAAAATTTTCCGAATTTCAAAAAAAGTTTTCATCTTTTCTTTTTCGATGAATTATTCACATTTATTGGTAATATTGCCGGAACCTATGCCTTATCACACCTTGCTGTTATACAAATCAAAGCCATAAATTCATCACAACCGTTTTTTGTTTTACTTTACAGTTTTTTGCTAAGCGTCATATTTAATATCAAACTTAAAGAAAAGTATGACAAGAAAAGTATTATTAAAAAACTTATATGTTTTTGTGCAATAGTTTTTGGAATATTGTTGGTTGTAAAAGCAAATTAAAAGGGCTTATTCAGCCCTTTATTTTATTTATCAAATTTTCGTACGGTGTTTCTTTTATCACTGAATCCGCCAAACTTTGGACCACGAGATGATCCACCAAAACTTGGACGACCCCCAAATGATGGGCGACCACCATCACGACCGCCAAAACTTGGTCTGTCACCACCATTGCTGCGCGGTGCACGATCACCAAAACTTTTTCTTTCACCACGATCACCATCACGACGTTCTGGACGTTCTGATCGTTCAGGTTTGTTTTGTGCTTTCATAGCACTTTCAACTGCTTTGCGAACCATTGAACCAATTGGAACTTCAATTCCCAGTTCTTTTTCATGTGTTTTTTGCCAGTTTGTTAAGAAAGCATATTGCTCTTCTGTTAATTCTACTGATACTGTTTTTCCAGTTAATTTTTTTTCTGATTTTTCTGCTGTATCCACTGTCGCGTCGTTCGCAGTATCTTTGATTTCTTCTGTTTTTTTCATATATGCCTCCCTGGCGTGGTCACGCGATTTACGTGTTTGTCTATTCTATCGCTTATTTTCAATATAGCAAGCTGCAATATTTTTATAATTTTTTCTAAAAAACTCTTTATTTTTTGCCCAATTTTTCGATTGCCCAGATTTGGTGTGTATGATATAATAACTGATAATGAAGAAGGGATTTCTTGATGAAAAGATTTATTGCAGTACTTAGTGGTTTACTAGTTATGCCCGCTTTTGCAGAAGTTGCACCGATTTATTACGATGACTCGGTTGAATATACTGACGATAGTACAGCTGATTACACTGCACCAGTTGAAGATCAAAATGTACAAGATGTGCAAGAGGCGCAACCTGTAAATCCAGTTATTCCTGAAAAATCTATTCAGCACACAATAACCGCACGTGCTGCCAGCCGTGCTGTACCTTCAACCTCGTATTCTGCAACCGAAAGAAATACTACTCAACGCGTTGTTTCAAACAGAACTGCAGATACAGTTCGTGCACGCGATTATTCCACAACAACTGCTTCTCGCAGCACAGCCGGACAAACAAATCAAAATGTTGTATCACGTAGGAACACTACATCTTCTGCTAATTCTTCTCGTGCTGCCAGCCTGACTCAAACAGATACTGTTAATACACCTCTTTACATTGGTCGTGTCAGTGTCAGACCTACTTCGACTTCCAGCGTTGTTTCACGTGCACCAACCACAACCGTTCGTGCTGCAACTACAACCAGCTCTTCAAGTGCCAACACTACTTCGGTATCTTCGATGGACGAAATTGCCCAAACATCCGATTATTGCAAGGCTCAGTTTACACAATGTATGGATAACTTCTGTAATGTTTTGGATGACAATCAAGGACGTTGCAGCTGTTCTGCAAATATTAAAAATTACGCCAAGACCGAAGCTGCATTGAAAGAAGCAACTCAGAATTTACAAGACGTTGCTCAGAAGATTCAGTACATAGGTTTAAGTAAAGACGAAGTTTCTTCATTGTTCACTCAGACTGAGGCCGAAGCTGCAATGCAAGGTAAGTCAGATACAACTCAGTTAAAAACAGATTTGGATAAAATCAAAAGTCTGATATTGGATGTAAAAAGTGCAAATGCTACCAGCAGCACAAGTTCATCCACAGATTTATTATCCAGTCTTTCCAGTATGAGTTTTGATAACTCAGGATTTGATTTATCAGAATTTTTGGGTGGCGATAATGCGAACAGCATCAGCAATCAACGTGGTGCTGAACTTTACAAGACAGCAACTGCACGTTGCAAAGCAGCCGTTTTGGATTCTTGCAAATCACAAGGTGTTGATACAACAATTATCACCAACAGCTATGATTTGGAAATCGACAAACAGTGTATAGCTTATGAACGCAGCTTGACTGATGCAAATTCTCAGATGACAACAACTTTAACAAATGCTCAAAGCTTCTTGCAAAAAGCCAGATTGTTGGTTGTTCAGAAAAAGAATACCTACACAGATATGCGTTCTTGCATCAGCGCTTTGGATTCTTGTATGCAAGACGATTTCGTTTGCGGCAGTGATTATGAAAACTGCTTGGATCCAACTGGTAAGTACATTGTAAATGGCAAAGTTGTTGTTGGCAGTCAGCCTGGTGTTTCAGGTGGAAATATTACTTCTACATCAACATCCGGAAGCAATATTTATGCTACATGGAATTATGCAACTGGTACCAATAATGCTTGGGGTACTGGAAATATTGGAGAATATGTAACAAATTCTATTACTGCTGTAACACCTGTAACAAACATGATTGTGTATCTACAAAATAAAATTGGCTATAATGACAGCAGTGACAGTAAGAATTATGGTATGTGCATATCTGTTTTAAACCAGTGTCAGGATTTTACATACACAGGTACAAACAAAACATTTAACAAGAGCAATGATGTTATTAAGGGTTACTTGCAGAATACTTTGGCTGTGATTAAGAATTCACAAGACGAAATTCTGTCTAAATATGCAGAAAGTTGCTTAAGCGATGTTGCATCATGCTTGTCTACAAACGGATATTCAAGCACATCAACCGTTACCAAGGCTTCTGCCAGAAACGCTTGCAGTTCTTACATAAGAACATGTACAAGTATTACAGGTGCCGCTTCAGAAGACGATGTTGTCACTGCTGCAACCGATACAGATTAATTTGAACATTTAAAATATTAACTAAAAAACCGTGCAAATTGCACGGTTTTTAATTATATAAAAATCAATTAATTTACCGAAGGTATTTTCAAACTGGGACGCAGTTTATGTAAATTGTCCATAGATTTATTTTGGGTTTCTTTGAATGATGATGGATTCCAAATTTGAAAACTGTTACCACGACCAACAAAAACCGCAGAATCTTTTATACCAGCGTGTTTTAATAAATCTTCTGGGATAACAATTCTGCCAGTAACATCAAACTGCAAAGGACGCGCATCAGCAAATAACAAAGCCGACAAATCGTCCAATTCACTGTCAAAAACACCCATTTGATCCGTAGCCGACGCCAGCTTTTCCATACGGGACATAGAAAGCCCTTCGATGCATTTATTTGTAAAAGACCTGAAAAGAACTACACCTGGAAATGATTCTGATACAACTGTGAAACGAAAGGATGCTGGGACAGAAATACGCCCCTTTGTATCCAAGCGATTTTCATAAGATGAAAGAAATAAAGACATTTATTTTTTCCTTATTCTACCGAGATTTCCCAGAATCCCCTCGTTCAGGTGCAAATTTAGCACGTGTTTTTATTATTGTCAATGACAACATATAATTATTTTATGGTATTTTATGGTTTAAAGCTGTTTTTATAAATAAATTATAATAAAATTCAAATAAAATAAATTTTTACTTGACGACCGATTCGTTTTTGTTCTATGATTCGTGTATAGACAAGGAAGGTAATTCAAAAAACCGCAGAAAACCGCACAAAAAGCAGAATTCTGGGGAAAATAAAAAACAAAAATAAAATTTGATTTTAAATTTTGTAAATACAAAATCTGATTCAAATTTTCAAAAAACCTTAAAACCAATGGGAGAAAAGGATGCAAAAAAACATAAAAGAAATAATGGTCGCACTTAATAAAGTTCTGACTACTACTGTTTGGGTAAATGAAGATCGTCAAATTATATCACTCAGCGATGAATTACATATCGGACAAAACAATTCTCCAAGATCCATAGAAGATTTGCCACGTGCATCCTTGGTTGGCGCCTATGTATCATTACAAATTCGCACAGACAGCTTTGAAGTTGCTGCTGAAAGCTTGGAAACAAAAGCTTTGGCATTGCGTGTAAAGGAAATGGTTTTTTCCGAAGCAAAGAAAATTATGGAATCTTCAGAAGTCAAAGTATCAGAAAAAGTTGCCATGGCTGCTTAAATAAGCATACCAAGTTTCCGGTTGTCCGGAAGGAAGGGAGAAACACCGGTGATTTATTACCGGTGTTTTTATTTTGATTAAAAAACCGCCACATGGACGGTTTTTTTAATTTTGTTGGTTTTCCAATTCTTTTAATTTTTCTTTTATCTTGGAAACTTTCATAATTCTGGTTTCTATTTGTTCGTTAAAATCAGCCTCGGTCAAATCGGCTGCATACTTAATAGCATTTGCAAAAGCCAAAGCATCACTGTTTCCATGTGTCTTAACAGCAAATCCGTTAAGACCCAAGAAAACGGCACCAGCATAAGCTCTGGGGTCAATTTTATTTTTTAATCTTTTGAAAACATGAACCAAAAAGAATGCACCAATAATTGCCAAAATAGATTTTTTCAAGTTATCCATAATAACACGCTTGATCAATTTGGCTGTACCTTCGACAGTTTTCAAAACAATATTTCCAGTAAATCCGTCTGTAACAACAACTTGGACATTTCCGCCACTGATATCTGTACCCTCGACAAAACCAATATATTCATAAGGCAGATTTTCTTTATTTTCGGATAAAACTTTATTCAATTTTTGAAGTGTCTCATTTCCCTTGGTTTCTTCTTCACCAATATTTAATATGCCCAATTTTGGATATTTCATTTTTCCCATAACTTCGGCATATACACTTCCCAACAATGCAAAGTCAAAAAGATTTTCTTCATCACATTGAACATTGGCACCCAAATCCAAAATCACAACACGTTTATCACCACCACCAGATGGCAACATTGTTGTAATTGCTGGACGTGATATTCCATCAATCGTCTTTAATGCCAATTTTGATAAAGCCATTAAAACACCAGTATTCCCAGCACTTACAACCGCAGAAGAATTACCTTCGCGAACATCTTTGATTGCCATGTACATCGAAGTGTCATTTGCACGACGAATCACATCTCGAACTTTATCATTTGATTTTATTTTTTCAGGAGCATTTATAATTTCGCTATTACGACCCACACGTGGATATTTGGTTAATAACACGCGTAAAATTTTTTCATCACCAAATATTCTGAAATGGACACTGTTCTCGCCATTCTGAAACAAGAACTGGTTCATACCACCCAACACAGCCAGTGGGGCTTTATCGCCACCCATTGCATCAATAGAAATAATTTTTTTTATTTCGGGCATAGCAAGAGAAAACATAATAGGGCAAAAAGTTATTGCCCTATTCTGTTTATATCCTATTATTTTGTTCCACAGGCAAGACAAACGTGATGTGGACGTTTCTTTTCGCCACATTTCTTGCAAACGCTGGACGGCATTACAGGCAAAGCGTCATGAGCACGACGTTGTTTTGATCTGGCTTTACTAGTTTTACTTTTTGGCACTGCCATTTTAAATCCTTTTATTTTTTACATTTGTTTATTTTATTAAAAATACCTAAATTTTCAAGATAAATTTTAATCGGCTATAACTTGTGCAACAAACATTCCATGATTGTGCATAAAACCTATAACTGAACTATGATCATCCAGACCAAAGTAAAATTTATATCCCTTCTTTTCCAATTCTTTTATAATTCCAATTTTATATTCGGCTGTTGTTCCCGGATAATCTTTGGACTTACAAAAAACTTTCTTGTTTATGCCAGGCAACAAATCGTCAATATGTTTTTCAACTCTTCCTTGACCCATTGACCAACGTCCAGTTATAAAAACAATTGTAAAATCAGTTCCCAGCGCATTTATTACACGAACCATATTTTCATTTGTTGCACCAAACCTATCATAGTTTGTACCTGCAATAGCGTACTTTTTGTTCAGAACACCATCAATATCGCAATAAATAGCTGGAATTTCTTTCATTGTCTATAACTAACAAAACAGGTAACAAAAAGAGATATCTCCTGATGCTACCTGTTAATTGTTTATATATTCAACAGCTGCTGTTGATCACCACCATCGCGTGCCAATTTTTCGGATTTTTCTTCCTCTTTGGCAATTTCGCGAACACGTTGAACATAGCTGCCAGTTCCAATTGGTATTAATCTTCCAACGATAAGGTTTTCGTTAATACCGACCAATTTATCTGTTGCACCATTGATTGCAGCGTCAACCAACACTTTTGTTGTTTGTTGGAACGAAGCATTTGATATAAACGAACGACTGGTCAAAGATGCACGTGTCAAACCGACCAAGACTTGACTTGCTTCGGCAACACGACCACTTTCTTTTATAACGCGTTCATTTTCTTCTTCAAAATCAATACGATCAACAACCTGACCCATTAAGAATCCTGTATCACCTGGGTTTGTGATTTCAACACGACGTGTCATTTCACGTATCAGAATTTCGATATGTTTATCATTGATTGGCACACCTTGTAAACGATAAACTTGTTGAATCTGTTCAACCATAAACGTTGCCAAAGCTTTCTGACCCAAGATACGCAAAATATCTTGTGGAACATAATCACCGTCAACCAACTTTTCAGCTTTCTTTACAACATCACCACTGCGAACCAACAGGTTGGTTCCCTTTGGAACAGCATATTCAACAGGTTGTGTACCGTCTTCTGGTTCAATACGAATAATTATTTTCAATTTTGCATCTTCCAGTTCGACTGTTCCGTCAATTTCTGCTAATAATGCAGGATTTGATGGACGGCGAACTTCCAGCAATTCATTAACACGTGGCAAGCCACCTGTAATATCGCCCGTACGTTTAGCCTGAACAGGTATACGTGCCAAAATATCGCCTGCGGAAATTTTGTCCCCGTCTGCAACATTCAATATAGAATAAATTGGTAACAAATATTCTGCAATTTTTTTGCCGCCCAAAGAAACAATTTCACCCTTTTCATCAACCAAAGTAATCGATGGTTTCAAAGCTTTCTTGGTTGATGTTTTCCAGTTTGTAACCTTGCGTGAAACGATACCAGTCATAGAATCAACTTCTTCTATGTATGAAACGTTTTCAATCAAGTCATTAAACTTAACAACACCAGCTTTTTCAGCAATGATTGTATTTGAGTATGGATCCCATTCAGCAATCTTTGCACCCTTTTCAACTGTGTCACCATCATTTACGATTAACATAGATGCATAAGGCAACTTTTGGCTAAACAGTTTTTCACCCTTCTTGTTAACAATGGATACATCGCTGTTACGAGATAATACAACTACACGATCAGCCGAATTTTTAATAAAGCATACATTGTCCAACTTCACAGTACCCGCAACTGGAACTTCGATAAAGTGACTGTCTGCACCACCAGAAGCAATACCACCAACGTGGAAGGTACGCAATGTAAGCTGAGTTCCAGGTTCACCAATTGACTGACCTGCGATAACACCAACAGCTTCACCAACATGAACCAGCGAACTGCGTGACAAATCCATACCATAGCATTTTGCACACAAACCATCTGATTTACATGTCAAAACACTTCGAACATTAATTTTTGGTAACCCAGAATCGTTTATCTTTTTTGCTGCTGCCTTGGTAACTAATTCACCTTCTGCTACAATTACTTCTTTTGTAATTGGATGAACGATATCTTGTGCAGCTGTACGTCCTAAAATCAAATCACCCAAAGCAACTGACAAAGTACTTCCCTGGTAAATTGGTTTTACAGTTACATATTCTTTTGTTCCACAGTCATGTTCTGTGATAATAGTATTTTGTGCCAATTCAACCAAGCGACGTGTCAAATATCCAGCGTCAGCAGTTTTTAAAGCTGTATCTGACAAACCTTTACGTGCACCGTGTGTTGAAGTAAAGTACTCGGCCATTGTCAAACCTTCTTTAAAGTTTGATATAATTGGAACTTCAATAATAGAACCGTCTGGTTTTGCCATCATACCACGCATACCTGCAACCTGACGTATCTGTTCTTTGGAACCACGTGCCTTACTGTCAGCCATCATGATAATCGAATTCCAATTATCACCTGTTGTTTTACGTAATCCTTGGAAAGCCAGTTCACCGATTTTATCAGTTGTCTTTTGCCACATATCTATCAGTTTGTTATATCTTTCACCATGTGATATCAAACCGTTTTGATATTGTTCTTCAATTTCTCCAGCCGCTTTTTCAGCCTTTTCAACCATTGCTTGTTTTTCAGCAGGAATAACAATATCTTCAAATCCGATAGAAATTCCAGATTTTGCAGCTTGTTCAAAACCTGTATTTTTCAAGTTATCCGCCAATATAATCATATCTTTGTCACCACAACGTTCATATGTTATGGAAAGTAAAGCTTTAATTTCCCCAGCTGGCATAACTTTGTTAACCAAATCAAACGGCATGCTTTCACATTTTGGTAGCAATTCTCCCAACATCATACGACCAGCGGTTGTGTTATATCTTTTACCGTTAACACGTGCAACGATTGGTGTATGCAACTTTATTGTTTTGTTATCCAATGCCAATTTGATTTCATCCATATTTGCAAAACGTGGTGATTTTTCAGTATGTTCACCATTTATCAATGAAATATAGTAAACACCCAAAACCATGTCCTGTGTTGGAACAATCATTGGTTCACCGTTTGCAGGTGACAAAACGTTATTAGAAGACAGCATCAAAGTACGTGCTTCTAACTGGGCTTCCAATGAAATTGGAACGTGAACAGACATCTGGTCACCGTCAAAGTCAGCGTTGAATCCCTTACATACCAATGGGTGCAAACGGATTGCTTTACCTTCAATCAAAATTGGTTCAAACGCCAACATAGACAATCTGTGCAAAGTTGGTGCACGGTTCAACAATACAGGGTGTTGGTAAATAACCTTTTCCAAAATTTCCCAAACGATTTCTTCACCATTTTCAACCATCTTACGAGCAGTCTTTAATGTGTTTGCATATTCCCCAGCCAGCAGACGTGCAAATACAAATGGTTTAAATAATTCCAAAGCCATCATCTTTGGCAACCCAACCTGATGTAATTTCAAAGTTGGTCCAGATACGATAACGCTACGACCTGAATAATCTACACGCTTTCCCAACATATTCATACGGAAACGTCCAGATTTACCACGCAAAGAATCTGACAAAGATTTCAATGGACGACGATTTTGTGAAACCATTGGACGCGCTTTGTGTCCATTGTCGAACAATGAATCAACAGCTTCTTGCAACATGCGTTTTTCATTACGAACAATGATTTCAGGTGCATGCATATCAATAAATTTCTTTAAACGATTGTTACGAATAATTACGCGACGATACAAATCGTTCAAATCAGAAGCAGCAACATGGCCCGCATCCAATGTAACTAATGGACGCATATCTGGTGGGATAACTGGCAAAACATCTGGCAACATCCATGCTGGATCTGTTTTAGAATCCAAGAATGATTCAACCAATTTCAACTGTTTGATAATACCTTTGCGCTTTGCTTCGGATTTTGTCTCGGACAATTCGGCACGTAATTGTGTGCGCATATCGCCCATATCCATATTTGAAATAATGTTGCGAACACCTTCTGCACCAATACCAACATGGAATGAATCTGCACCAAATTCTTCAACAGCAGATTGATATTCATCTTCGCTGATAACATCGTACAATTTCAAACTGGTCAAACCAGGTTCTGTTACGATATAAGCATCATAGTAAATAACTTGTTCTAATTTCTTTTGTGGCAAATTGTTCAACAATGTTGCAATTTTACCTTCACGCATAAACCAAGTATGAGATACCGGCATAGCCAATTTAATATGCCCCATACGTTCACGACGAACAGATGCGGATCCAACTTCTACACCGCAACGTTCGCAGACAACACCACGGAACTTGATACGTTTGTATTTACCACAAGCGCATTCATAGTCTTTGATTGGACCAAAGATTTGTTGGCAAAATAATCCATCAGATTCTGGTTTTAAAGAGTGATAGTTTATAGTTTCTGGTTTCTTTACTTCGCCATGGGACCAAGAAAGAATTTCTTCTGGTGATGCAATAGTTATACGCAAGGCATCGAATTGTTCCTTGGTTTCAATTTGTCCAAATATCTTCTGCAACATATTGGTCATTCATTGTTCCTTTGGTTTTATCTCTTTATAATTCCTTGGGGTTGCCCCCAAGTTTTTTTTATATTTTACTTAGTCAATTTTTTTTGGTGTCATGGCTAAACCTAATCCACGCAATTCGCGAACAAATACGTTGAACGCTTCTGGTGTACCGGTTTGGATATCATTGCTGCCGGAAATAATAGATTCATACATTTTATTTCTGCCTGCAATGTCGTCTGATTTTACTGTCAGCATTTCACGCAACAGGTGTGCTGCGCCATGTGCTTCCAATGCCCAAACTTCCATTTCTCCTAATCTTTGACCACCGTTATGTGCCTTACCTGACAACGGCTGTTGTGTAACCAAAGAATAGTTACCAACAGATCTGGCGTGTATTTTTTCATCAACAAAGTGATGCAATTTCAACATATACATTACGCCTACTGTAACAGGACGTGCGAACGGTTCACCGGTCATACCATCATACAAAGTGAACTGACCAGTTTCTGGCAACTTTGCCAATTTCAGCATCTTTTTAATATCTTCTGGTGTTGCACCGTCAAATGTTGGTGTCGCCATTGGAACACCATCACGTAACAATGATGCCTGGGTTCTGACATCTGTATCTGTCATTTTTTCTAATTTTTCAGATACTTCTTTGCCATAGATTTTACCCATAATGTTACGTAAATCATCTGTGACAGCACGTTTCTGTTTTACTTCTTCCAAAACATCACCAATCTGATGTCCCAAAGAACGTGCAGCCATACCAAGGTGAGTTTCCAAGATCTGACCAATATTCATACGAGATGGCACACCCAAAGGATTCAGAACAATATCAACTGGTGTTCCATCTTCCAAATGTGGCATATCTTCGATTGGAACAACTTTGGATACGATACCCTTGTTTCCGTGACGACCTGCCATTTTATCACCAGGCTGTAATTTCATTTTGTGTGCGATGTAAACTTTTACTTCTTTTAATACACCTGCATTCAAAGAATTACTTTCTGTTGCTTTTGCAATTTCGGCATCTGCTTTTTCATTCAAAAGTTTCAAAGCAATTATATGCTGTTCACGCAGTTCATCAATTCTTGTCTGCGCTTCTTTGTTGCGAACAACAATCTTTTTTATATCAGATGGACGTATACCTTCAAAAACTTCTTCTGTCAGTTTTTTACCAATGAAAGGTTTCAAACTGCCTGTTCCATTGTCAATCACTGCACCATCAGCAATCTGATAAACTTGATCAGCAAATCCTTTTTCGATAATTGCAATTTCTTCTTCGCGATCACGATTAATTTTTTCAATCTTTTGCAATTCAATCATCTGTGTACGGTCATCTTTTTTAACACCATGACGTGTTAAAACGTTAACACCGATAACGGTTCCTTCTTCATTTGCACCAACGCGCAAAGAAGTATCTTTTACGTTCAGTGCCTTTTCACCAAAAATGTTACGCAGCAAAGCTTCTTCTGGGGTCAGCAAAGTTTCAGATTTTGGAGAAACACGACCAACCAAAATATCGCCTTGTTTTACACGTGCACCAATATAAATAATTCCAGATTCGTCCAGGTTTTTTAATGCTTCTTCGCCAACGTTTGGAATATCGCGTGTAAAGCTTTCTGGGCCTAATTGAGTATCACGAACTTTGAATTCTTTTTCAACAATCTTGATAGATGTGAAAACGTCATCGCGTGAAATACGTTCAGAAATAACAATAGAATCTTCGTAGTTATATCCGCGCCATGGTACAAAAGCAACCAATACGTTTTTACCCAAAGCCAATTCACCATAGTTCATAGAAGAACCGTCTGCAATAATATCACCAGCAGAAATACGATCGCCAACTTTGACCAATGGTTTTTGATGAATTAATGTTTCACTGTTTGAACGTTCAAATTTTTCCAGGTTATAAATATCAACACCTGTTACAACATTACGGCTGTTCATACATTTAATAACAATACGATTTGCATCAACAGATTCAACAACACCACTGTGTTTTGCAACTTTGCCTGTGCGTGAATCACGTGCAACTTCGCGTTCTATACCAGTTCCAACCAAAGGAGAATCAACGCGCATCAATGGAACTGCCTGACGTTGCATATTTGATCCCATCAAAGCACGGTTCGCGTCATCGTTTTCAACGAATGGTATTAATCCAGTTGCGATTGATACTACCTGACGAGGTTCAACGTCGATTAAATCAATTTCTTCTTTTGGAACCATTGTAAATTCACCGTCTACACGTGCTGTAACGTGTTCTTCGGTCAATGTACCGTTTCCAGTAGTTGGAGTATTTCCTTGTGCAATTTTATGTCCCAATTCTTCGTCTGCAGTCAGGTAAACTTTTTCTTCTGTAATCTTACCGTTTTTAACAACATAGTAAGGTGTTTCAATAAATCCATAAGGATTAACACGTGCATAAGATGACAAATGGTTTATCAATCCAATATTTGCACCTTCTGGTGTATGAATTGGACATAGACGACCATAGTGAGTTTGGTGAACGTCACGAACATCAATACCAGCACGATCACGATTCAATCCGCCAGGACCCAAAGCAGAAATCAAACGTTTGTGTTCCAATTCTGCCAATGGATTTTGTGCGTCCATAAATTGTGATAATTGTGATGTTCCCAAGAATTCTGAAATCAAAGACATTAATGGTTTTGCATTGATAACATCTTGTGGTTGCATGTTTGCGATATTTGGACTGGACAAGCTTTCACGAACCAAGCGTTCAATACGAACCAAACCTGTGCGGAAAGTTTGTTCCAACAATTCGCCAACTGTGCGAACACGACGATTTGACAAGTTATCAATATCATCAATTGTATCTTTGTGATCAATGATGTTTGCCAATGTTTTTAATACTGTAATAAAATCAGATTTTGTCAGCAAACGTTCATCTTCTGGATTTTTACCAGAATTAATTTTCAAACGCTTGTTCATTTTAAAGCGACCAACAGCAGACAAATCATAATAGGATGCTTCAAACCCTTGACGCATAAACAGATTAATTGCTGCTTCCAATGTTGGGCGTTCACCAGGTCTGATAATATTGTAAATTTCGATTAATCCTTCTTCACGATTTGTTGTTTTGTCTGCAATAACAGTGTTTCTGATATGTGCACCGATTGTTGCATTATCAATTGAAATCAAAGAAATTTCTTTGATGTTCAATTTTTCAATATCAGCCAAAACTTCTTCTGTGATTTCTGTACCAGCTGCAAAAGCAACTTCTTCGCCAACAGTAATTGGTTCGAATAAATATTCACCAACCAAAGATTCAGGCAAAATGCCAAAAGTTTTCGATGTAATCTTGGACAGTTTCTTTGAATTCAGACGTTCGCCTTTTTCTGCCATAGACTTTTTGTCTTTTGGATTCAAAATAGCATAATTCAAACGATATTTTTCCAACCCTTCGAATACAGCAGTTTCACCAGTCCATAATTTTCCATCAAAAGACAAAGGAATCTTTTTGTAAAAAGCAGACAGAATTTCTGTATCTGACATACCACGAATTGTTGATTTGCGTGGATCAGCAACCCATTTCTTTTCATCTTCAGCAGCCGGCAAGCAACGTAACAAAACTGTTGCAGGAATCTTGCGACGGCGATCTATACGAACATAGATTACACCTTTGGCTTCTTCAAAATCAATCCAGCTGCCGTGTTCTGGAATAATTCTGGCGGTATATGTTGTTGGATTTCCAGCAACCTTGGATTCTTTTGTTGTTCCAAAAACAACACCTTGGGCACGATGCATTTGTGAAACGATAACGCGTTCAACACCTGACGCGATAAAGCTTCCGCGTTCTGTCATCAATGGAACTTCGCCCATAAATATTTCTTGTTCTTTGATATCGCGCAAAGATTTTTTACCATCTTCGGCAACATCCCACAAAATCAAACGCAACTTTAATTTCAACTTGCTGGAATAAGTCATATTACGCAGCATGCATTCTTTTACATTGTAAACAGGTTTGTCCAATGTGTACGCAACAAATTCCAGATCAGCAACACCAGCATAATCTTTAATTGGGAACATTGATGCAAATACACTTTGCAAACCAATATTCTTACGATCTTCTGGCTTCACATCTGTCTGCAAGAAATCTTTGTACGAGTTGTATTGAATTTCAACAAGATCTGGAAGTGGTGTTTGCAAAAAGCTTTTACCAAAAGATTTTCTAAGTTTCTGGATAACTGCCATTCAATGCTCCTTTGTCGCATATCAGATTACGGCGTCCCGTAATCATTTTAAATCATACAATAATTCAAAAATTGTTTTTGCAATTTCAGAACTATCTAAAACGAGCCAAAGCCCCAGATACATTAAAGTATCTTGGGCTTTTAACTCTGCAGATTTATTTCAAATCTACTTTTCCACCAGCTGCTTCAATTGTCGCTTTCATTTTTTCAGCGTCAGCTTTTGCAACGGCTTCTTTTACTGTCTTTGGTGCAGATTCAACCAAAGTTTTTGCTTCACCCAGACCCAGGCCTGTGATGTCTTTTACAGCTTTGATAACACCCAACTTGTTGCTGCCTGCATCTGTCAAGACAACATCAAATTCAGTCTTTTCCTCAGCTGCGGCTGCGGCTGGACCTGCTGCTACTGCTACTGCAGCGGCTGCGGAAACGCCCCAAGTTTCTTCCAACGCTTTGGATAATTCAACTGCTTCCAAAACGCTCAATTTTGACAATTCATCAACTAATTTCTTGATATCTGCCATGTTAGTACTCCATAAGTTTTTTTATTAAAGTTGAATTTTCAAATCAACTTTATGATTGTTTTTTTCCATACTCTGCTGAAACACGTGCAATGCGTGATGCTGGTTCTACCAATATACGTGCGATTGTACCACGAATTTCCAACAGTGATGGAAGCTTGGATAATTGCATAATGCCATCTGCATTCAATAAATCTGCATCCATTTTTCCGCCAACGATGGTCAAGTTAGGATGGGTTTCTGCAAATTTTGCCAAAACCTTTGTAACTGCCAAAGCATCTGTTGCAACTGCAACAGCTGTTGGACGTTTCATCAAATCGGATACAGCTGCAAAATCGGTATCTTTCAATGCCAGTTTCATCAAGCGGTTTTTTACTACTTTGAAAACAGAAACCAAACCACGTAATTCTTTACGCAATTCTTCTGTTTCTTTAACAGTAAGCCCATGATTTTCGACAACGAAAATACCATTTGCTTTTTGCAATGACGACTGCAACGCTGAAATCAAGTCTGATTTTTCTTCGCGTCTCATCTTATCATTTTCCTTAAGCTTCCGACACTATCTAAAAGTGTCTTGGTTAATTTTCCATTCGCCGTCGCAAATGCTTTGGCGTAATGGGGCTTTTTCCTGCCCCAAAGATTTTTATCTCTTTGTCTATGATGGTAATTAAGTCTTGCGACACCATCAGTCTCGGACAGAAATTTGTTTTTCTTTTGGTGAAATTATTTCACCAAAAGATTATTTTGCTTCTACTTTCAAACCAGGTCCCTGGGTTGTTGCAATGCTGCAACCCAAAATATATTGACCCTTAGAAGAAGAAGGTTTTACCTTTTTCAATTGATCAATCAATGCGTTTGCATTATCAACCAACTTGTCTGTTGTGAACGACATCTTGCCGATACCAGCATGAATGATACCTGTCTTTTCAGGACGGTATTCAATCTGACCAGCCTTGGCGGTTGCAATTGCTTCGGCAACGTTGTTTGTAACAGTTCCCAATTTTGGGTTCGGCATCAGTCCTTTTGGACCCAATACTCGGGCTACTTTGGACATTTTTGGCATCATGTCTGGTGTTGCAATAACACGATCAAACTCAATAAAACCACCTGCTACTTTTTCAATCAGTTCATCACCACCGACAATATCAGCCCCTGCTTTTTTTGCATCAGCTTGTTTATCGTTTGTGAAAACTGCAACGCGAACCTTTTTACCTGTGCCATGTGGCAAAGACAACATTCCACGAATATTCTGATCGGCCTTGGTTATATCGATACCCAAACGAATTGCGATTTCCAAAGTTTCATCAAATTTCTTAGAGCAATATCCACGCAAAGTTTCAATAGCGTCATTCATGCTGTAAACTTTTTCAGCATCCAATACACCCCAAGTTTTTTGTCTTTTTGTAACTTTCATTGATTATTCCTCCACCTTTACGCCCATAGAACGGCATTGACCTGCTACGATGTTGCAAGCAGCTTCAATGGTAGAGCAATTCAAATCCGGCATTTTATCTTCTGCGATTTTTTTAATCTGGTCCATTTTAATAGTGCCAACAAAATCACGACCTGGTTTTTTTGATCCAGATTTCAGTTTCAAAGCTTTCTTAATATAATAAGAAACCGGAGGCAACTTCATAATAAATTCAAAGCTGCGATCTGTATAAACAGTGATAATACAAGGAATTGGCATTCCTGGTTCTTTATCAGATGTCTTGTCATTAAATTGTTTGCAGAATTCGGCGATATTAACGCCGGCGGCACCCAGTGCTGGTCCAATTGGAGGCGCAGGGTTAGCCTGTTTAGCAGGGACGACCAGTTTGACCAATCCCTTAACTTCTTTTTTTGCCATTTTATCACTCCATTTTTATTTTGATAAGACATTCATCTTATCGTGGTTAGTGTTGTGGTTCGATGTGGCGCATCTTCCACAAGTGACGCGATCCGCGTCTGTCACAAATTTCTTTGTGACTAAACTTTTTCTACTTGGCTGAATTCCAATGCAACACTGGTTTCACGACCAAATACCAAAATTTTAACAGTCATCTTTTGTTTCAAATTATCAACTTCGGATACAACACCGTTGAAATTTGCAAAAGGTCCGTCAATAACATGAACTTCTTGACCAACTTCGTATTCCTGAATTTCAGATATGACACCGCCCTCTTCTACTTGCTTTTGTAATCTGCGGGCTTCGTCTTCGCCGACGGCAATTGGTTTATTCTTTTGACCCAAGAACATAACAACCTGAGGCATTAATTTAACCAAGCTGAAAGTTTCGTTTGTCATAACCATTTGAACAACAATATATCCAGGAAAAAATTTCTTTTCACTCTTTACACGTTTGCCGGCTTTAATTTCCGTAACTTCACGTACAGGAACCAGAATTTCTCCGAACAAAGCGTTCAAACGACGTTTATCAATTTGTTCGCGTAATCCGCGTGCGACTTTGTCTTCGCAACCGGTGTGAACATTTACGACAAACCACTGCATATTGCCTTCCATTAAAAGCCCTCTTTGTCCCGTTTAGAAAATCCAACCAACAATAGTGTGCAACACACTGTCTGTTAAAAAGAAAAACAATGCTGCTGCTGCGGAAAATAAAAAAATCATACCAGTTGTGCGAATAACTGTATCGCGTGAAGGCCATACAATTTTGAACCATTCACTTCTTACCGATTTAATATATTCAAGCAATTTTTTCATAAATTTTCCGATTTTACTGGCAGTAAAACACCACTTTTCTCGTTCTTTTGACCCGACAAGCCTGTTATTACAGCTTGTCAAATCTGGCAGGGGCAGAAGGAATCGAACCCTCATCCGCGGTTTTGGAGACCGATATTCTACCGTTGAACTATGCCCCTAATAGTTTCCCCGACAGAAATAGCCAGTTAAAATCACTGCAAAATCTGCCAAAAACACCGCTTTTTAAATCATTAACTCGTGCCAAGATAGCACACTGTAACTAAAAATCAAGCGGAAAGTATTATAAAGCTTTAAATAAACCAGCGCAAGCGAAAAGTTAAACAAAAAAACACTTAGCCCAGTAAAAACAATAATTAAAATAAAATTTGTTACACAGTTCTTTCACAAAATTAACAAAAAGCTGATATTTTATAATTTTATCTTTGAAAATATTCAATTTTTCACTTGCGTGACAATGCGTTTTTTTTCTACAATCTTTGGACGAAGGGAGAGATAGGCCAGTGTCAGAAAGTGTAGAACCACCGATTTTGCTATCCAGATTGATGACTTTTGTTTTTTCAGCAGCTTTGGTTGTTGTGATTGTTCTTGTTGTAACATTGGTAAAAATGTATCCTTTGAACAAAACCCAAGTCTTTTTCTTGACCACTCAACCCAGAAGTGATTTAGAAATCAAACTTTCATCTTTTTCACCAAACGAAGAAAATATCGAGTTTTACAAACAGGCTTTTATAAAAGAATATATCAAGGCCAGAAACGAAATTATTCCAAATGCCGGTGTTATGCAAAAGAAATGGTCTGCCAGCGAAGACGGAACCGTTTATATGTGGAGCACGCCAGAGGTATATGCAAATTTTGCAAAAACCCAGATGTGGACGGCATATATGGACGAGGTTCCAGATTTTGAATTTCATTGCCCTGTTGAGTTTACAGGAATTGCCCCACACAGAGAAAATAAGAAAACCGGTGAGTTGGATACCTATGCGGTAAGTTTTAGATATTTCTGCACAAATAGTGATGGACAGAAGTATCAAAAAGATTATACAATCATACTGAAATTGGAATTAGGAAATAAAATAAAATGGACTGATCGGCTGGATAATCCTTTGGGAATTCGGGTTTCCGAATACAAAGTGGAATCCGGTGAAGAAGATCCTCTGGAATTTAAATGGATTTCAGAAACAATTAATTAAAGCAGAGAAAGTTAATAAAGGAACTGTCATGAAATTTTCAAAATTATCGATTTTTTTCATACTTGCATTGGTTTGTTTGCAAAGTTCGTCGTTTGCCGAAGGTGTTCAAGATGCTTGGGATAATCCAAATGCAAATATGGCATCTGGCAGTACCAAGCCTGGATACGCACAATTGACATGGACTGCGGGCAGTGTTCTGCCTGTTAAATTACGCAACGGGATGGTCACTATGATTAACCTGCCCGAAGGTGAACAGATTGCGGACGGTATTGTTGGAAACCAAGACTTGTTTGAATTCGATCCACAGAAAAATGGTCGTTCAATGTATGTAACACCTGCTGGCAGTAACCAAGGTGCAGATACAAATTTGATTGTTACCGGAAAGTCCGGAAATAAATACATCTTCTATTTACGCAGTGAACCTGCGAACAGCAGTGAAATAACATATTCCCAGGTTGATATTGTTTTAGATGGCAATTCTAGTTTACCAAGTTCTTCTGGTTCTGCATCACAATCCGCGGGAATGAATTCTATATTTAAAAAAGTTTCAACTGGCAGTTCTTCTGTCGGTGTTGATGGCGAAGATTATGGTTGGATTAAATCTATGAAAATCGACCCCAGTGAATTCCGTTTTGATTTGGATATATTTGTTCCAAATCCAGATGATTACGTAATTGCACCAGAACGTGTATGGCGTGATAGAATATTCACATACATTGATTTCGGTGACAAAGTAATTGCAATGACCCAACGCCCAGTTGTATCGCTGTTGGTCGAAGGTGGCGAAAGCCCGGTTGGTTTCCGCACAGACGGTGAAAACGGCAGATTATTAATTGTCGAAGCTGTTGGCGATATGATATTGCGTTCAGGTCAAAGAATTGTTTGTATCAAGAAACGTGAAAAACCATTCTTGATCACAGACACAAACAGTGTAATGGCATTGGCCGAAGCAAACGTTGCCCAAAGCATGTCTTCTGGACAATCTTTGAATAACGTAACTTATAATGGAACCGGTGCTGCTGTTGTTTCAACAAATGGTTATGGTGTTGCACCAACTGTAAATTATGGTACATCAAATGTTTCTTCAGTTTCTGGTTCTTACAGTGGTTCAACCCAAGGTGTAAATATGTTACCAACAGAAAGAAATACTGCTGGGGCTTATTTACCACAAACAAATATTCCATTGATATCCAGTAATCAATCTGGTGTTGCTGTGGAATTAAAATCTGATACCTCGGTCAAGGCATTGAACGATTATTGGACAGATTTGATGGCTAAATTCAGCGGAGAAGACGGCAAAGGAATTTTAACACCTTATAAGAGTATGGTATTCTTTGCAGTTGATGAACATGGTGTTGGCGAACTGGGTTCAGATTCCGCTACTGCACGTTTGTATCGTTTACGAATTGGTCCATTGTCAGATATTGACACTGCACAAAAACTATGTGATCAAATGTTGAAATTCTCGGGCACCAGCTGCCACGTGGTCAGGATACAGTAATAAAATTATGGCAAATCTAAAGACACAATTTTCAGAATTAAAACAAAACACTCCAAAGCATGTACAATGGCTTTTGCTGACTGCTGCGTTTATTGTTGTTCTTATTTTGCTTACCTTGTTATTTCGTGGCGATAAAAAGCAGACGAACATTGAATCAAATGAAAACGTCCAGGCTGTTTTACATATTGATCCTGACTCACTTGATTGGGCAACAACCAATATTGGCGAGGCAAAAAGCCAACGGTTTGTAATATCTTCCAATGTACCTGTAAAGATTGATACGGTTCGTTTATCAAAAGAAATCCCCGGGTTATCAAAAAAATCAACTTGTGAAAACATCGGTCAAATAAATAATAATATTTCTTGCACAATCAGTATGGATTATGCGCCAAAGGCAGAGCAGGATGTTATGGCTGTATCGTTATTTATTGATTGGCGTGGCGCAAACCAACCTGCGAAAATGAACCGCACGGAAAAGATTCCAATTGCAGTTGGGGCAACAGAAAAAAAAGAAATTAAACCTGAACCGGTTGCAGAAACAAAACCACAAATAAAGGATGAAATTGAATCTATTTCACCTGCTGATCCTTTTGTTTCTGCTGATGATGGTCAAAAAGAAGATATTAAACCTGCCTTGGATAAAGAAATTATTTCTGCACCAAAACCAGATAATACTAAAATGAATTCTGAGGCTTGTTCTGATTTTTCTTTTCCTGGGTATAATATAACTGGTCAGCAAATCGGCTGGATAAAACCAGAAAAAGGTACTTATAAATTTCATCCATTTTCGGACAAAGATTGTGTTTTACCAACTGGCATCTATAATCCTGACAATGGCATAATTACAGATATCAAAGATGTATCCAGAAAAATTGGAACAGATGCCGAACATATTGGTTATGGAAATATATCAAACGGTACGATACCTCAATTATCTAACCCAGCTGACAACCGCACAGTGAACAAAGCACGTCAGTTAAGCTCGGAAGAACTTGCAACGGCGACATATGGAAAATCTTCTCATGTGATTTCTGCTGCAAAACCTGAAAGTGAAAGGTTGCCATCATCAAAACTTTATGGGTCCGAGGCAACCGTTTCCAGCAAACCATACGACCGCACATTTGTGTTGCGTCAGTATAAACCAATTCCTGCCACAATCGTTTCTGAAATACGTGCAGTTGCCAAGGAAACACGTCTGCCAGTTACTGCAACAGTCGATAGAAATGTTTATTCGGATAATGGTCGCACAATTATAATTCCAGCTGGAACAATGATGTTGGGATATGTTTCAGACCAAGATATGCCTGGACCTTATAAATCCATCGGTCGCGTTAATATTGATTGGTATCGTTTCGTTCGACCAGATGGCGTGGAATTTAACTTTATGGGTGGTAAACCTTTCTCGGCTGATGCCCAGGGAAGAACTGGTGTTCCGGGGCGCGGCAGCACAGATTATATGGAACAATTCGTTATGCCATTGTTAACAGCAGCTGTACCGGCCGCCGTAAATATGATTGCACCTATATCTGACAAATTCGTTAATCAAATTGATTTGGATAATAATACTGTTACACAAACTGGTCAGGTTCGTTCCAGTGAGCTTGCCAAGAATGAAATTATCAAAGCATGGAATACGGTTGCCCAGAAATTATTGGTTGATATGATTGATAATACTGTTCCACCGTTCTCTATTTCTGCTGGAACCAGAATCACTGTATTTTCACCAAATGATTTGATTGTGACCTGTGGCCTGGACAGCGGGAAGAAATGTTCAATTACCGACTATGATTCAAGCTATGCAGCAACAGTTGAACGTGATATTACAGTTGGGGTCAAAGAACCAGATACTCTGGTTGGTCAAGTCAGGTCTTTTGATCTAAGTAAATATTGCGACGGTAAAGGCGGAGTTACTGCAAATAGTGCTGCAACCATTCAAAAAGATGGATTGGATTATCGCACTGTTGTATTTTATTGCCAATCAAGCCAATATCAGGCAAAAAATAATGCGAAACAAGAAGCTGTTTATCAAAATCAACAGGCAACAAGTTTGACGACCAAAGATGACAAAGGTAATACACAAAAAATGTTAACAACAGACAGTAACGGTAAACCTGTTTATTCACAAGCGTATAACGAACAGGTATTGGGCTTGAAATATAATGAAGATGGAACTATAAAGGATCCGTTTGAGAGTGGAGAAAAAACTCAGACGAAAGCAATAACATGTGAAGACGGTTCTGCACCAGATACAAATGGATGTTGTACTGGCGAAGTTTACACAGACATGAAAGATCAAGGATTCAACTGTTGCCCCAGTAGCGGTGGTGATTGCTTTCCGCCAATAAAATAAACTTGATTTATAAAAGTTTCAAACAGCCGCAATGCGGCTGTTTTTTACGATTCGTTAATATAAAACAAAACTGTTGAACGAATCGGAAATCCGAATCAGAAATCAACCTTTGGTTGTAATGTTTTACATATTCTTATTGTTATTTTATAAACCTTTGTCGAATTACTTCGATAAAACTTTCAAAAAGGAGAGAAAAAAATGACTGCGCAAACAGTAAAAAATGTTTCATTGTCGGAAAAGTTCCACAATGCAGAACAACTATGGTTCTGGTTTTTATATTCCAGACAAATCAGGAATGGGTTTTCCCAACGTAATATTTCATCAACCAGGCGAGTATGTGAAATACTGGACGTAGAAACATTAATTACCAAACTTTATTTATCTGGATTATTAACCGGTGAACAACTGGATGTTATGAAAGAATTTGGAGATAAAAAACGCTCTCCTCATCAACATATATGGTCTGAAAACCGAAAAGCTGCAATTTGGAACACCGCAATGCAAACTATCGAAAAAGCTGCTAAGAATAAAGGCTGGATAGACTGAATTACTAATATGTCAGTATTACCTGACAGATAGTACTGACACTAATTAAACGAGAAAAAAATGATAATTGGTTTTTCAGAAAAAACTTCCAAGATTATACCTAAAATATTTTGCAAAAAATTCCGTCACTGTGCAGTTTTAATACAGCAGAAAACAACCGGCAAAGAACAAAAATATTTACTATTAAATCCGTCTATTAGAAAAATTGATATATTTTTATTAAAGTCCCGAGATTTAAAAATATTAGAAAATAATGATTGGGTTTTTATACAAGTAAAACACAAACAAGAAAACATCTCTACTCTATGCCATATTAAATATTCTCTGACTTGTGTTGGTTTCACCAAACAGGCATTAGGGATAAAAAATCCATGGATATTGACACCAGACCAACTGTATAAATATTTTAAAAAAATGTCGTAATTTCTTACGACATTTTTTTATTTTTTCATTTTTCTTTTTATAATATACATCTGCATTATTCCAAACATATTTGAAACGGTCCAATACAGAACTAACCCAGCCGGCATCCATGCAAACATTGCTGTGAACAATATCGGCATCCACTTCATAACTTTCTGGGTTTGTGCCATAGGATCATTTTTATCACCACCTTGGGCACCTGTTCCTTGCAGATGTTGTTGCCACCACATTGTTGCACCCATCAATATTGGCAATATAAAGTAAGGATCCATCAAAGATAAATCTTGAATCCATAAAAAACCAGCCTGACGCATTGGAATAGAAATTAACAAAGCCTTATATAATGCAAAGAAAATTGGAATCTGCAATAACATTGGCAGACATCCGGACATTGGTGAAGTCTTGTGTGTTTGGTACAACTTCATCATTTCCATTTGCAAACGCATTTTATCATTCGCATACAGTTTTTGAATTTTTTGCATTTCTGGCTGCATTTTTTGCATTGCCGCCATTGAAGTATAAGATTTACGTGTCAAAGGCCACATTAATCCACGCAGAACCAACGTCAGCAATATTATTGCCAAACCATAATTCATAACCAAAACGTTCAAACTGTTCAAAGCCCAAAGCATCGGCTGGGACAAGAACCAGAACCAACCATAATCCATTGTATCTGACAAACCTGTTATACCAGCCCCGGCCAATATTTTTGAATCACGTGGACCAGCGAACAGTTTTGTTTCTATGCTTACAGTTTTACCCGCAGAAACTTGTACTGGTCCAGCAGAAGCCTCTGTTTGATAAAAATTACCTGTTTTTTTCATACGTATTGTTTGATCGGGACTGTTTATACCAACAATCGTTTCCCAATACTGATCTTCAAATCCTGTAAAACCATTCGTAGTTTGATAAACGTATGATTTTTTATCCAGACTTCCCCATCCATTACGTTCAATATCTGAATTTACAAACGCAACCCCGCCAGTTGCAACCGAAACAGCCTTTGTTTTTGCTGCTTCACGATTCATAAGGGCATAAGGTGCAAAAGAAAAATCACGACTGCTGTTGTTTTTAATTTCATCTGTGATTGTAACAACATAATCTTTCACAATGATTGTGCGTTTAAAGTTAACCCCGTCACCATTACGCCAAGTCATTACTTTTTGACCATCTGATCCGTTTGATTTCCAAACAGTTTCAGCGGTTGGCGCAGTTGTACCATTTGCCAGCATACCTACTTCTGCGAATTCCTTATCCCCTGCTAACAAAGAAATATTTTTGCCTTCATTGTGTTTTCTATCTTGTTTATAACTTTTCAATTCTATTTTAGAAACACGCAGACCTTGAACATTTGCAGAAACTTTATCATTGTTTATATTTGTTACAGGAACGTGTGAAACATTTTCAACAACTGTTGGTTCAGTTGTTTTTGTTTCAACATCTTTCTTTAGTGCAAACCAAGTTGAAAACAACCACCAGGCCAATAAAAATATTATCATCCACCAAAAAAATCCTGAAAACTTTGAAGGCTTTCCATCAGTTTTTTGTTTGCCCGCCATCCATTGATTAAAGCCAGAATTTTTATTATTATCTAGATATTGAACCATTACTTTTTCTTCCTTTTATTAATAAACCATCCGATTATATATAAGCCAACACCGATTGCAATACAAGTATCCGCGATATTAAATGCTGGCCAATGTGCACCACCAATATGAAAGTCCAAGAAATCTACGACTGCTCCAAAACGAATACGGTCTATTAAATTTCCCAGCGCACCACCAACTATTAATGCGACTGGATATCTTTCGTACTTATCTGCCTTGTTAAACAAATAATAAGACAAAAAGCCGATTATAAACCCTGTGAAAACTATTATTATCAACGGCATAGATTCACCCAAACTTCTGAATATTGAAAACGAAGTTCCAGGATTCCAAGTAAACACAATGTTAAAGAAATTGGTAACCTGACCCATCATGTATGGAACTGGTATCAACTGCCAAGCCGCAACGTGCAAAGGTATTGTTTTTGTTATCATATAAATCAAAATACCTTTGGTAATTTGATCCAGTAAAATAACACCAAATACGATTGTTAATATTTTCAGTATATTTTTCATGAACACCCCTTATCGTCATAGAAGATAGCAATTTGAAGTATCAAAAGCAAATTAAATCGTCCCCAAAATGGGGACGACTTTAATTCGAAAAATTATCTTTTATCCGGAATATCTTCCAGTTTTTCGTAATTATTTTTACGTATACGGGCTATGGCCTTTTCTATATTGTCATGTGACACACCAATATTAGACATAACGCCTTCACCCAGCATAAATGAAGATTCTATGGTTTCAGGAAGCACTTCTTTGACACCTTCCTTTAACAACAATTTGGATTCTTCGATATTACGTGCACGAACAAAAATCTTAACACGTGGAGCGATTGTTTTTATTGCACGAATTGTGCTTTTCGCACCCCAAGCGTTGTCCAAAGCAATTACCACCGCCTTGGTTTTATGAGCGCTTAAACCGATATCAGTCAAGAATTCCGAATTATTTGTGTCACCATAATAAATCTTGTACCCTTTTTCCCTGGACATAATCACAGTATCAACATTAAAATCAACGGCAACATATGGTATTTTCTGGGATTCTAACATCTGGGCAATTATTTGACCAACACGACCAAATCCACAAATTATAACTTCGGGTTTTATTTCAGAAACCTCTGTGTTATTGAACTTCTTGGATTTCAAGACAGAAAACAATTTTCCAGATTTCTGCAATTTATCATAAACTGCTAACAAAATAGGAGTTGTCATAATAGACAAGATTATAACCGCAGTTAATATTTCACCATGAACAAACGGTATTGCTTCGATTCCACTGGTCTTCATTGTTTGCAGTATTAACAATCCGAACTCGCCCCCTTGGGCCAGAACCAAGGCAATCAAAAAGGCATCTGTTGTTTTAACATGACGAACACGTGCAACAATATAAATCGCAACAAATTTTATAATCAACAAACCAATTATACCAATTAAAACCAACAACCAATTATCCATCAACATCTTTAAATCCAATCCCATACCCAATGCGATAAAAAAGAACGCCAAGAACAATGTGGCATATGGTGAAATTTCAGCTTTGACCTGGTGCCTGTAAATTGTTTCGGACAATAACATACCAGCCAGAAAAGCACCCAATTCAGGAGGTAAACCAATCAGCTGTAAAACAATTGCCCACAAAATTATATTCAGCATAATTGTCAGCAAGAAAAGTTCTTTGGACTTCATTCTGCTGACCGCATGCATTAATGGATTTATTATCAAACGGCTGACAACCAGAACACCCAAAATAAGTCCCACAGACATGACCAAAACGTCAATTATATTTGCACCCATATTGATTGATTTACCTGCAAATATTGGCAACATAGACATCAAAGGTATCGCCAACAAATCTTGGAATAACAAAATCGAAAAAGTCTGGCGCCCCAGTGAAGTTTGTAATTCATTTCGCTGTGCCAAAATTTCCAAATCGCTGGACGTGCTGGACATAGCCAGTATCAAAGAAACCATAATTGTTCCCATAATTGTCCAGGTTGTTAAGCCGAACAGTATTGGGAATAACATAACAACAACCATCATAACTTGGGCTGCACCAAATCCAAATATGGTCTTTTTCATCTGCCACAGGCGTTTCATATTCAGTTCAATACCAATAGTGAACCACAGGAACATTATTCCGACTTCACCAAGAAAGTTCCAAATATCTGATAATTGTAAAAGTCCAAAAACATAAGGACCTGACAAAACGCCTGCCAACAAAAATGCCAACAAAGTGCCTATTTTTGCCAACCTCAACAAAAAAACCAACGCAAAAGCAATTCCAAAAAATATTAATATCGATGTTGTCATTTTCCTCTCTCCCTGGACTTTGGTAAAACTAATTATATCAAAATAAGTGAATTAAAACAATTTGCATTATAATAAAATAATAATATAAACTGTATAAGTAAAAAATAAAAACAAAAGGAATACCTAAATGGTTGGAAACTGGGATTCAGCTAATTATATTTACAGCCAAATTTTTATAACTATTGCATATTTATTGTTGGCATTAAGCTATTTTATAACCAGCAGGAGAAAATTGCTTGCTACAACAATTTCCAGTAATGTGATTATGGGAACGGGTTTTGCATTATTGGGTGGATGGGTTGGTGTATGCATGTGTATAATTGCAATATCTCGTGATATAACCAGTACTATTATAAACAGAAACCGAAAAACCGAAGATCGTGAAAAAACAACCAGGCTTGATTGGTGGTTGCTTGGTTTATGGATAAGCTTATTCACAACAGCAACTTTATTAACAGCTAACAATTTCCTTGAGATGTTTGCTTATTTTGCAACTTTGACTTTCACAGTATATATATGGCAAAAAAACGGTTTTATATATCGACTATTGGGAATATTTGTAGGAATATTTTGGATAATTTATAATGTAGCTGTCGTTAATTTTATGGGTATAACATTAGAATCAGCGTTATTACTTTTTGTAATACTAGGTTTTATAACTTACATAAAAAATCAAAAAGTCTTGATGAAATTTCGGCGAATTTTTGTGATGATAATTCTTCGGCTCGTTCAGTTCCGGTTAAACCAAATACATTCCAATCAACATTTGGAATAATTCCACGTATCATTTTGCGGCGCTGACCAAACAGCTTTGCAGTCAGTGTTTCTATTTTCGATAAATCCTTTAATACCTTTATTTTTTCGGCATTTGGTATTATCTGAACAATTGCACTTTGGACTTTTGGCCTGGGTACGAATGCAGTGTTTGGAACATTGAACAAAATTTTTGCATCCGCAATCAGTGAAACCAAAACCGCTAAACGACCGTATTGATTATCGCCAACCTTTGCAACAATGCGTTCAGCCACTTCACGCTGGAACATTAATGTCATACTTGTAATTTTAATTGGGCTTTTGTTATCAGAAATATAATGCAGCCATTGGATTAAAAGTTCGGTTCCTACATTGTATGGCAAATTTGAACACATTGCTGCCTGAATACCAGAAAGTTTTTTTTCACCAAAAACTTTTAATGCATCATCAAAAATTATTTCCAACCGACCATCTGAGGCATCTTGGATTTTTTTCAATATTGGTTCAGTGGTTTTATCTTTTTCAATCGCAATTACACGTTTTGTACCCGCCATCAATAAACTGCGGGTTAATCCGCCTGGACCTGGACCAACTTCTATTACGGTTGAATTTTGAATATCCGGAACGCTGCGTGCAATTTTGCTTGTCAGATTTAAATCAAATAAAAAGTTCTGACCGAATGCCTTCTTGGGCTCTAACCCTGAATCTCTCATTATTTCAGCAACAGGTGGTAAAGATTCTAATAAATTTTTCATATTTTCTTGCGGCCACCAAATGCCAGGGTTAACGTTCCATCGTCCAGATAATCCAAATCACCACCCAGCGGAACACCAGATGCCAACTCAGTAAATTGAACATGAATTCCATTCAAACTGTTCATAACATAATGTTGGGTTGTTTTACCTTCGACTGTATTTGGCAATGCGAAAATTACTTCTTCAATTTTTTCATCTTTGATTCTTTTTCCCAATGTCGCAATATTTAAATCTTCTGGTGTTATACCATTTACACCGGAAATTTGTCCCCCCAGAATATGATATCTGCCACGAAAAATTGATGATTTTTCCAAAGTCCAAACATCGCCCAAATCACGAACAATACACAACTGACCATTTGCACGCGATGTATCACGACAGAATTCACAAGACCCATTTTCTGTATCCATCAGCGAACCACAAACAGGACAAGGACGAACAGTTGCCGCAACATCACGCAAAGCATGTGCCAAATTATCTGCACGACCTGTTTTATCTTGCAGTAAAGCCAATACTATACGTTGTGCAGAACGACCACCAACACGTGGCAGCTTTGCAAATTGTTTAATAAGTTTTTCTATTTTTGAATTCATTTTAATCAATGGAATACGTAAATATCTATACCGTTTGCAGCGGCTTGGGTCTTAATCTTTTGAGCAGAACCATCTGACAAACCATTCACACGAACACGAAACATTCCGTTTGGTGCCTGTTCAATTATTGCAGTTAACCCAAGTGTACTTTTTACATGTGCCTGTTGAGTACTTGCAGCATCCTCGGATGCAAATGCGCCAAACTGTACACCGGTTGATCCAGATACCGGTGCAGGTGTTGATACCACCCATTGTTTTTGAACAACAACGTCTTCGTCAGTGGAATCATATTCAGATGTTTGAATTTGAAATGGTTCAGAACTGACTTTCAAAATTGCAAAACCCTTTTCCAGCATTCTGGCAGAAACTCGCGCACGCACATCTTTGCTTGCTGCACCTAATACAACGCTCATCAAATGTTTATTTCCACGCTTTGCAGTTGCAACCAATGAATATCTGGATTTATTGGTAAAGCCAGTTTTCATACCGTCACATCCCGGATAGCTTCCCAACAAATGATTTCCGTTTGTGTATGTTTTACCGTTATAGCTCCATGACTTGATACTGAAATATTTCCAGTACTGTGGAAAGTGTTTATACACAGCCATAGACATCAAAGCAATATCACGTGCAGTTGAAAGTTGATCGTCATCAGGTAACCCAGACGAGTTTTCAAAATTTGTCCGTGATAAGCCTATTTCGTTTGCAACATCCGTCATCAGTGATGCAAAATTTCCTTCTTTGCCGCCTTTTAAATTTTCAGCCAAAACACGGGCAACATCGTTTGCACTATGAACCGCCAAAGCCTTAATCGCGTCTTCTACTTTTATTTTGCTGCCTGCAGTCAAACCCAGTTTTACAGGCGAAGCATTCGCAGCACTTTGCGAAACAATCAGATAATCGTCTAAACGTAAGCGACCATGTTCCAGCGCATCAAAAGTTAAATACAGCGTCATAATCTTGGTCAAAGATGCAGGATAATTTGGTTGGGTTGCGTTTTCTTGGTACAGCACCTGACCTGTATCCATATCAGCAACCAAAGCCGCCCTGTATTCTGCAGCACATGCCATTCCAGACATCATGAAAATACTAAAAATACAAATAGGAAATAATTTTATTCTCATGGAAACGATGATACAAAAAATCCGCCCATTTGGTCAAGGGCGGATATAAGAATTAATCAATTTTAATCCAAAGTTCGAAGGCTGATTTTTTCATCATCTACGATAACAAGTTTGCCATGGGTTATTCCCATATTTCTTGCTGTGTTGAATGCATCCCTTTGACCAAACAATTTTTCATCACAAATCGGAAATACCCCACGTGACAAGCATAATTGGTTTGCAACTACATCCATGTCACAAATTGCGATAATTGGAATATCTGGACGGCGGCAAGAAATTTGTGTTGCGGCTACAGTGTCATGAGCAAAAACAACAATTGCAGATGCCTTGTTCAAATAAGCCATCGAAGCAACCGAACGTGACCAATCGTTTTCAGGTATATTTTCAACGCGTGACCAATCATATGGATTGTCGATTGCGTCTTGGTCAGCATAGATCAATATTTTTGACATAGTTTCAACAACCTTGACCGGATTATTTCCAATTGTTGTTTCTTCGGATGTCATTGTTGAATCAACACGCAAATATGCAGCCGAAGCAACGTCAGAAATTTCAGCACGCAGTGGAAATTCAGTGTTAACCATTGAACCCAACATCTGTGTTGCCATAATAATTGGTTTATTCATTTTGCGACATTCGCGAATCATTCTGCGTGAAATGGCGGGAACTTGTTCAAATGGTACTTCGACCGCCATATCACCACGAGCAATCATGATTCCATCCGCAGCGTCAATAATTTCGCTGATTCTTTCAATTGCATTTGGGCGTTCAATTTTCGCCAATATTTTAACTGGGTGTGCAGTACGTTGTGTTATAAAGTCACGAACTTCAAAAACATCTTCTGGTTTTTGAACAAATGATATTGCAACCCAATCAGGATTTTTGGTTAATGCATATTCCAAATCTTCACGATCTTTTGGTGTCAAAACAGATGTTTTTACATCTGTATCTGGCAAATTAAATCCACGGCGCGACCATATTTCATCACCACGAACTACGACTGTTTCAACAGAATCACCTGAAACTTTTTCAACCTTTAATTCAATTTTTCCATCGTTTAATAAAACACGTTCGCCTGCTTTTAAAGATTTCAAAACATCCAAGTCTGGTAATTGAACACGATTTGAATTTCCAAGTTTTGAATCGTTATCTAATATAAATTTTTGACCTGCTTTGATTGGATACTTATCTTCGGTTTCAAAGTTTCCTATACGATGCTTTGGACCCTGCAAGTCAACCAAAACCGCAACCGGACGACCAACTTTTTTCGATATTTTGCGAATCATATCTATCTTTTTACCCTGAACATCACCTGTATCATGGCTAAAATTCAAGCGACACATATCAACGCCCTGCTCTATCATTTTTGTCAGCGTATCTTTATCTTCGCTGTTTGGACCAATTGATGATGTAATTTTTGTAAACTTTTTCATCTCTATTTCTCTTTTGTTAAGCATTTAAGTGGATTGCCGCTGTATCCTCATGACGCAAACATCTGCTTGTCGCTAATAACGCTCCGCGCAGTGTTTTTATTCATTTGGATTCATTTTTTCTTTTCCTTGATTTTCGTGCCATTTAATATATCATATGATACACGAAAAACAAGGGGAAAGCCAATGAAGAACGCAAATCACGGTGCAATTGATAATTCTCAATTATTAGCAATTATCGAAAGAGTTGAAAAATTAAATGAAGATACTGCAAATATTGCAGCTGATATCAAAGAAATATATTCCGAAGCAAAAAGTGCCGGTTTTGATCCAAAATATATTCGTCAGATGATACGTCTGCGTAAAATGGATCCAGATGAATTAGACGAATCAGATGAATTAATCAAAATGTATCGTGGTGCATTGGGAATTTAATGAAAAAATTCACAAAAACTGTTGAAGATTTTACCTGCGCCCATTGTGGCGCAGCTGTATTTGGTACAGGTTATACAAACCACTGTCCAAAATGTTTATGGTCGCGCGATGTTGATATAAATCCTGGTGACCGCGCCAGTGAATGCGGTGGTATGATGAAACCAATATCGGTCGAAGTGGTCAAAGATGGTTTTATCATCACACACAAATGCGAAAAATGTGGCAAAATAAAACGCCAACAAAGTGCACCCGAAGATGATACGGATGCAATTATTGAACTGTCCAAAAATCCTGATTTTATTTTCGGTAAATAATTATTTCTTTTTTGCAGCAGCTATAAAAGCATTAAAGAACGGATGCCCGTTGTATGGACTGCTTTGAAATTCTGGATGAAATTGTCCACCTAAAAAGAACGGATGATTTTTTAACTCAACCATTTCTGGCAATCTGCTATCTGGGGATTTTCCTGAAATTATCATTCCCTTTTTTGCCAGTTCATCTTCCAGTTTTATATCCATCTCGTATCTGTGCCTGTGACGTTCATGAATAATATCTTGGTTATAAACTCGCGCTGCCAAAGTATTTGGTTTTATAACACAAGGATAAGATCCTAAACGCAAAGTCCCACCCAGATTTTCTTTGTTATGGTCAACCATAATGTCAATGACTGGGGTACAAGTATCACTGAATTCGGTTGAATCAGCATTTTTCACACCCATAACATTTCGCATAAATTCAATGACCGCGATTTGCATACCCAAACAAATTCCCATGTACGGAATTTTATTTTCACGCGCATATTTAGCGGCTGCAATTTTTCCATCGATTCCGCGCGAACCGAATCCCCCAGGAACCATGATTGCATTAACATCAGTGACCTGGGTTTCGGAAAAATGTTCTGCATCAATCTTTTTAATTTTAACATGAACATTATTTTGAATCCCGGCGTGGAATAATGCCTCGTTCAAAGATTTATATGCGTCTGGCACATCAAAATATTTTCCAACCATTCCAATTGTGACCGTTGGTAAATCATCTGATAAATATTTCTTTATTTTAAGAAATCGCGACATATCGCCTTTGGATTTATTTAACCCAAAATGTTCTGCGATTATGTCAAATACATTCTGTGTTTCATATTCCAAAGGCAGTTTGTAAATATTATCAACATCAATACCACTGATAACATTTTTTGATGGAAGATTGCAAAACATACCGATTTTTGCACGTTCGTCCTCTTCCAAAAGGCGCGGTGTTCTTACAATTAACATATCTGCTTGGATTCCATTTTCCAACAAAGCACGTGCAGACATTTGTGTTGGCTTGGTTTTTAATTCGCCGCTTTTTTCCAAGTACGGTGCTAATGTCAGATGAACAAACATAACATTTCTGCGACCAACATCGTTTGCCAATTGGCGAATTGATTCCAAGAATATCTTTCCTTCGATATCGCCAACTGTGCCACCAATTTCACAAATTACAAAATCTACATCGACCGGCCTGGTTATGTATTCTTTGATTTTATCACTGACGTGGGGAATCATCTGGACAGTTTTACCCAAATAATCACCATGACGTTCAGCATTCAAAACATCCCAGTAAATTCGACCACCAGATACAGAATCATTTCTGGACAATTTTATGCCCAAAAATCTTTCATAGTATCCCAAATCCAAATCAGTTTCGAAACCATCGTCTGTGACATAAACTTCGCCATGTTGAAAAGGCGACATAGTCCCAGGATCGACATTTAAATACGGATCGAATTTTCGTGCATGAACGGTGTACCCACGCGATTGAAGAAGGGCGCCACAACATGCCGCTGCAACGCCCTTTCCTAAACTTGAAACCACACCACCGGTTATAAAAATATATCTTGCCATAAGAAAGACCTTTTTTAAAAACTGTTCCTTATGGAATTTAATCATAGCAAAGTTTGGTATTGCCAATCAACCAATAAAATTCATATACTTTCTATATGAGGACATTCCTGGAAACTCAATATCAGAATTTATTTTTATGGTCACCTTTTGTGATAGCCTTTGGTGCGGCACTTTATTTTATGATGCCACACGAACCTGCCTTTTCATATCCATTCATAATCGCAATACTGTCCGCAGCAATTGTTATATTCAGAAAACCAAATGTTCTTGTCACAACTTTTTTATTGTTCGTTTTTGGATTCTTTTATGCAAACGGCTATACAAAATTAATAAACACCCCACAGATATCACACGACCTGCGCCAAATTAATATAACTGGAACTGTCACTAATCTAGATTATACCAGTGACAAACCAAAAGTATTTATTCGTGTCCCAACAAAGCAATTGGATGAAAAAATCTCAGGAAAAGAATTTGCAACAATCAGGGTTTCTGTGAACGATGATCAACCCGTCCAAAATATTGGCGACAATATTGATGCAACAGTTACATTGTTCAGACCTGATGACCAATCCGCACCAAATTCTTTTGATTATGCACGGTGGGCTTATTTTAACGGAATTACCGCCACAGGATATTTGAATGAATATGACAAAGAGCCTGTGCCTGCGATAAATAATTATGGAATTAACAATCTAAGAAATTATCTGCATAAAAAAACAAATTCAATGTTGTCAGATACTTTGGCGTTGGGTTATAAAAACGCTGTTCCAAAAACGGATATGAAATTCTGGACGGCATCCGGTGTGGGACACGTTTGGTCAATCAGCGGGTTTCATATCACCTTAGTATCAACTTGGTTATTTGCATTTTTTTATTTAATTTTCAGATCCATTTCACCAATCACACGAAAAATCCCCGCACGGTATCCAGCAATGATTTTTGCATGGGCCGGGTTATTGTTTTATTTATTTTTATCTGGTGCAGATGTTGCGACAGTTCGTGCATTTCTGATGACCAGCCTTATTTTTATGGCATTTATTATGGGGCGCAGCACCTTTTCACTGCGAAATATTTGTATTGCGTTTATTGCAATATTTTTAATAAATCCGCACTATGTAATGCAGCCAGGTTTTCAATTATCATTCGCCGCAATTTTTGGATTAATTTGGTATTTTGACGACTTTGAATACACCAGATTATCTTTTGGTAAAAAGATAATCAGAACCGTCTGGGCAGCAGTTATGACATCTGTGATTGCGACATTATTTACAGCACCTTTTGTTATTTATAATTTTTATTCAATTCAGTCTTACGGACTGATTGGTAATTTAATTTTGCTGCCTGTGTTTTCATTTGCGATTATGCCATTGGTTATAATCGGAACAATTGCAACATTGTTTGGAATTCATACGCCATTAATTTGGGCAAGTGGCATTTATAATTGGACTTTGGGTATAGCGGAAAGAATTTCATCACTTCCATATTCTCAGATACAAATTCCTGCAGTCCCAGCATCTGCATTGTTTTTTATGCTGATTGGTTTTCTTTGCCTGATGTTCATAGTAAATTATAATAAGATTAAGATTAATGTTATTTTATTTTTAATTTTTGTCAGTTTTGGAATTTCAATAATTGTGCTTAATCCAAGACCAATATTTTATTCAACAAATGATCATGAATTAATTGGAATTGTGCGTGATGGAAAACTGGAATTTAACAAAGCTCGTGCTGCCAACCATTTTTTTGCATTTGAATCTTGGAAAAAATTAAACTTTGAAAATCCAGATACACCAAACAACCTTCATAAATGTGCAAAGGGGGTTTGTATTTTTAAAACAAAAAATTGGACGCTGGCGTATGCACAGAAGTATGTTCCGTTGTCCGAAAACTTGGTTGAATTTTGCAATAATCCAAAGATTGATTTTATACTTTCGTATTTCGATGTTGAATCAGAGAAGTGCAACCACAAAATTTTGCGTGGTGGTTTTGTAATTTATAAATCTGGTGCGATTAAATATACACCTACTAACCGTTGGTGGGGTACTCGGCATTAATAAAGTATAGACCAGAAGCAGGTGCTGTTGGTCCTGCAGCACTACGATTCTTCGCATTCAAAATTTCATCAATATCCAGTGATTTGCCCAAACCAATTTCAACCAAAGTTCCGACAATATTTCGAACCTGATGATGTAAAAAAGAACGCGCCGAAAAATCAATGTAAATATATTGACCGAATGAATCGTGATGCGTTTTTATTTCAATTTTATCCAATGTTTTAATTGGACTTTTGGCCTGGCATTCGGACGCCCGAAAAGATGTAAAATCATGATTTCCGATTAATTTTGAAGCAGCCTCTTTCATTTTCTTTAAATTCAAATTTCGTGGAATCCACCAAACCTTGTCGCGATCCAAAACAGCCGGACTGCGGCGATTCAAAATAACATAACGATAATTTCTTTGCGTGCATAAAAATCTGGAATGAAAATCTTCCGATACACTTTCACAATTCAAAACCGAAACAGGTTTTCCCGTCAGATAAAAATTCAAAGCCTGCATAACGGTATTTGAATCAGTTTCTTTTATTAAATCAAAATGTGCAATCATTCCACGTGCATGAACACCCGCATCAGTACGGCCAGCAGAATACACAACAACGCGTTCGGCACAAAATTTGAATATTGCATCTTGCAGAAGTGATTGTACAGAATCACCATCAGCGTTTTCCTGCCATCCAATCAGATTTGTCCCATCATATTCAAGAATCAGTTTATATCGCGACATTGTGAAATCCCAGGACTTTTATATATTTATGACCGTTCAAAAAATCCGCCCAAGACATTGGTTTTTTACCAGCTGGGTGGACACGCAAAATTTCCAGTCTGCCATCTGCATTTATTCTAGTCTTTAGAATCTTAACATCGTTGTCAGTTATCTTGGTTCGACCACCAATACTGCGTACCAGGTTATGAATTTCAACTGGTGATTTGCCCCAATCTATTATTGTGTCTTCTTTGGTAAATTTATGACAGTGTGTTGGCGTGCCAACTTGTGGATGGCCTGGATATTTTTCTGGATTCTTTAAATATTCACTTAACATTTCTGCTGAAACTTCTGAAACCTTTTTCTGTAAGATTTCATTAGTATCATTTTCGCCTATTTCAATTTTTTCCATCATGTAAATATCACCAGCGTCAACTTCGTTTGTAACTTTCATTAAACAAACACCCGTTTCCGTGTCACCATTTTTAAGAGCACTAAGCATTGGCGAAGGTCCACGATATTTTGGCAGTAAACTTGGGTGGATATTTATAACAGGTGCTGAGCCCAAAACATTGTCGCGCAATATCACACCATAAGAAGCAACAACAACATAATCAGGTTTGAAATTATAATCATTTATATTGGTGTAAACTGGCAAATTGTGTTCTTCGGCCCAAATATGAACAGGCGATTTTTGCAGTTCCATTTTACGACCAGCCGGTTTTGGTGCACGAGTAAACACCGCAATAATTTTATGCGTATCCGCTATTTTATCAAAAACGGGCACAACCCAATCGTTTGTTCCCATCAAGACAATGTTCATTTTCTCTTCCTTACCTTGCTCATAACTATTTCACGTTTTATTGGTGATAAATAGTCTATAAACAAAATTCCATCCAAATGATCTTTTTCGTGTTGAATTATTCTGGCGGCATAACCTGATAGTTTATGCGAATGTTGTGTTCCCTTTTCATCAATCCATTTTAAAACAACTGATTTTGGTCGTTTTACTTCTGAATAAACTGGCAAATTATCAGGTCCCAAGACTGATAGGCACCCTTCTTCCATTTCCACAATATCTTCAGATTTTTCAATTATTTCTGGATTGATTATTTTATAAACTTTTGCCTCTTTATCGCTGCCAATTTTGCATTTCATGACCAAGAATCTTTTCAAAATACCAACCTGGGGGGCAGCCAAGCCTACACCATGCTGGTCTTCCATCATTTTTACCATTTCGTCCAAAGAATCCAAAACTTCTGCTGTGATTTCTACCACAGGTTCACACTTTTCACGTAAAACCAAATCACCACATAATTTCATTTGCAACATTTGCAATTCCTTTTATAATGATTTTAACAAAGGATTTTCAAATGACAACTTATATTTTATTCGCGTTATTGGGTGTTATTATTATTTTGCTTTTTGTTTTGTTGACCAAGAAAAACTCTGTGGATTTATCAGGATTGCGCGAAGACAACGCACATCTGCGTGAAAGAATTTCTGAAAGATTGGGGGCTTTGGCGCAAAATGCGTCTGATTTGAAAAATATCAGCGGAGATATAGCTAATTTCAAGAACATACTGATGGGTAATAAACAAGCCCGTGGGTCTTTTGGTGAAAGACAACTGGAAGATTTGGTTGCAGATGTAATGCCACCAGAAACATACGCATTTCAATCAGTTCTGGAAAACGGTGTTCGTCCAGATTGTATAATTCGTCTGCCATACCCACCGGGCGATATGATCATAGACAGCAAATTCCCACTAGAAGGTTTTACCAGATACCAAGAATCGCACGAGGAAGGTGCCAGAAAAATGTTTGAACTGGATGTCCGTAAACATATTGATGCGATTTCTGAAAAATACATAATTCCTGGCAAAACAGCAGAAAGTGCAATGATGTTTATTGCATCAGAATCGATATTTGAAACACTACATCGTGAATTCACCGGATTGATAGATTATGCCGCACGCAGGAAGGTCTTTATTGTATCCCCTGCGACACTTTGGGCGACACTGAATACAATTCGTGCCGTACTTTCTGATATAAAGATAAAGCGTGTTGCCGCACAAATTAAAAAAGAATTAGATATGTTGCTGACCGACTTATCCAGATTATCCGAACGTGCAAGTAAAGTTGAACAGCATTTTCAAATGGCTGAAAAAGATATTGAAGATTTACAAGTTTCTGTTCGCAAGGTTACCCCACGTGCCGAAAAACTGCGTGAAATGGATTTTGGGGAATAAAATTATTTTTCAATTCTTGCGCCGGTTTTTGGATTAATCCAAACCTGCTCTTGCGCCAGATTCATCATTGGAATATCTGATTTACTATCTGAATAGGCACGAACAACATTTGGTGTCACCTTATTCTTTTTTGCCCATTTTTTTAATACAACAACTTTGTTTTTTCCATATGGAAAATATTTATATTTCCAAGGCTTTGCTGGATCCATTTCAGATGCAAAAATCGCATCAAATTTTATATCATTAACCAGTTTTGTAATTAAATAATCTGCACCTGCGGAAATTAAAATAACCTTGTTCCCAGCTGCACGTTCGGCGGCAACCCTTTCAGCGGCCCAACCAAATCTGTTTAGCTTATGTTGCTTTATAAAACCTGGTGCCAGCTTTTTAACCATATTTGCGTTTATAAAAAGTCGTGTAATCTGTCTCCACCAAACACCCGAGGAATTAAATTTTTTTATAATTAACCCAAACAAAATAAACGGTATAAATAACCACGGCCGCAAAGAATGTTTAAAGCAATATTTGAAAAATTCAGGGGTAGAATCTTTGGCTGATAATGTTCCATCAAAATCAAACAAAACGACATTTACTTTCTTTGGCATTTTAATCCTTTTATAACATATTGATTATACCAAGTTAAACTATGAAAAACAAACCCCAAAGAAATTCTTTGGGGATTTTGTTATTTATTTTTCTTTGTCTTTAATCTTAACTTTTCCATCAATACGAATACTGCTGGTGTTAAAAAGAAAGTCCAGAACAACGATGCCAAGATTCCACCAATAATTACAGCACCCATTGAAACCTTGATACCGTCTGCAGACCATAACTGTGGAACCAATCCAGATACAACCGCAACTGTGGTCATCAGTAGCATACGTTTCTTGTCAATAAATTGTTCCCATAATGCTTTTGTTGCTGGTACACCTTTGGCTATTTCTTCCAACGTGGGCTCTAGCAACAAGATGTTCGTACTGACCGCCAACCCAACTAACATAACCACTGACAACATAGCTGCTATGTTTATATTCGCACCCATCAGGAATATCAGAACAAATACACCTGTAAAGCTGGTCAGAATTGATGTAACTATTGTGAATGGATGTGCCAAAGAATTCATAATTGCTGCCAAAACCATAAAGGTTAAAATTGTAGCCATCAAGAAAGCCTTGGTCATTTCAACCGAAGATTCGCTTTGAATTTCCGACATACCACCAAACGAATATCCATAACCAGCCTTCCAGCTTAGTTTAGAAATTTGTTTTACAATTTCACCTTGAACCGGAACGATTGTTGATTTGCCCAAGTTGATATCAATTTCGGTTACACGGCTTTTGTTAAGTCTTCTGATATCCGAACTGCCCTGGTCTTGTTCTATTTTTCCCAAATCAGAAAGTGGTATTAACCCCTTGTTTGATCCAACAAACACAGAACTAAACATTTCGTTACTTTTGTATTCTGGTGCCAGACCCATAACGATTGGATATTCGGTTCCATTTTCTTTGTATTTATATGTATCATTTCCATAAACAGCTGTACGTAATGCGATACCAGCCTTTTGATTATTTATGCCCCACAGTTTCATACTGTCTTGATTTGGAACGAAATTCAATTCAGTTCCAGGTTTTTGCGATGCAAACACAGCAGATTGAATTTCAGGAATTTGGTTCAAGATTTCCAAAACCTGTTTTGCATACATTTCACGCGTGGCATTATCTTCACCTGTAATATTCAAAACAATGTCGTTTTGAATCATTCCACCCATTGCCTGCCCCGCGCGAATTTGAACTTCTACACCAGGAATTTCTGATAGTTTTGGCAAAATTTCGCGCGCGATTTCTTTGTCAGAACTGTTACGTTTTTCACGATCAATCAATCCAACTTTGGCTAAGATATTTTGTGTTCCACGATCACCTATTTTTACAGAAACGAATTTAACATCTTTTGTTTTATTTATAATATTTTCGATTTCTGATGCTATTTCTTCGGACTTTTTAAAAGTTGTTCCAGATTCCGAACGAACATGCACTGTTATTTCGTCAACATCCGTACTTGGTGAAAATTCACTGCCCACCCAGCGCATTGGAATTATAGTTATAATCAAAGCCAGCACTGCGATACCAACAGCAGCCCAAGGTTTGTTAACCTGCCAATCATAATATTTTTTGAACCATCCCAATTCGTTCTTTTTCTTTTCTTTTTTATTTTTCGTCTTTCTTAATATTTTTGAAATCATCATTGGTGTCAAAGTGAAAGAAAACATAGAAGATAACAAAACAAAATAAACAACTGACAATCCGAACTGTTTCATAAATTGACCCGCAATTCCGCCCATAAATGCCAAAGGCAAGAACACCACAACGTGTGTTGCAATTGTTGCAAATATTCGAACCGCTACTTTCTTGGTTCCCATAACTGCGGCATCTTCTGGTGAATAACCTTTATCAATCAGCGCCAATGCAGATTCAATTAAAACAATTGCGTCCGTAATCAGCGTACCCAAAGCGGTTGCCATAGCCAACAATGTCATAGAATTAATTGTAAATCCGCTGACATCCATAAAGAAGAATCCTGAAATCAAAGATGCTGGAATCATAACACCGGCTATAACGGTTGTTCGCCAGTTTCTTGTGAATGCCAATAAAACTATAACTGTTAAGACCAGTCCCAAAATAATATCACTGACTGTACCTTTGGTATCGTGTTGTATTGCGGTCGAAGAATCTGAAATTATTTGCATTTTGGCTGCATTTGCCTGACCACCATTATTTACAAAATAATCCTGCATTACTTTTTCCATATCTGGCAAACGTTTATGCAGTTCACGAGATATCTTAATTGCATTACCGTCCGAAGCCTTGATAACTGATACAGTCACAACATTTTTTCCGTTATAACGTGCACCTGTTGTTTGATCCAATGCAGAATCTTCAACTCGTGCGATATCACTTAAACGGAACATTGCACCTTCGGATGTAGTCAATTCTAAATCAGAAATATCTTTGACTGTTTTGAATTCACCAACAAAACGAATAGTATTAGAGCTGTCACCTATTTCTAATCTTCCACTGGGGACATTTAAATTATGCGATGCAATTGCACCTACAACATCATTAATAGACATACCCTGTGCGGCCATACGTTCTGGATCCAAAAAGATTCGAACTGCACGTTGTTCACCACCATAAATTGAAACAGACGCAACACCGTTTACCGCTGTTATTTTCTGGCTTAGAACGTTATCAGCAAAATGTTGAAGATCACGAACATTTTCACCCGATAAAACAATATCCAAAACAGATTCCTGCAAAGGATTCAATTTTTCAACAACAGGCTTTTTTAATTCGTCTGGATATTCGCCCGCGATTGATTCCAGTTTGGCTTTTACTTCGGATGCCTTGTCATTAACATTGACACCCAAGTTAAATTCAGCCATTACATATCCACCATTTTCAAAGGCTTGGGATGTAATTTTTTTAATTCCTGCGACTTGTGAAACTGCGTCTTCGGTCTTTTTAATTACCTGCGATTCAACTTCATCAGGTGATGCACCAGGGTAAACAAAGCTGGCTGTGACCATTGGAAAATCAACCGCTGGCTGACGTTCAACATTCATATTTGGGTACGCAACTAAACCCAGAACTACCCAGAACAAAACAAACATAATTGTTGTAATTGGATGCTTTACAAAGAATTTTATCATCTTACTTTCTCTCCATCATCTGCTTGTGACAATATAACGACATCACCATTTAATAACCCATCTGAAATAGCCGCATTCTCTGAATCTTGGGCAATAACTGTTACTTTTCTTTGCTTTGCGATACCATTTTCAGAAACCATTACAAAACCGTCTTTGACCGCGTACGCAGGTACAAAGAATCCATTGTATTTTACCTCTACAAAATGTGTCCCATCTGGAACACCAGAGGTTTTTACCAAGAACAAACCAGAATCCAAATCTATCTGATTTGAAACGGAAACTATTTTTCCGCCTTCAACAACTTGCCCAATTTTGAATTTATTTATTCTGATTCCAGATACCAAAGCGCGGTTATTTTTAACAAATATTGGTTCTTTTAATGTTCCAACTTTTTTTTCTACTTCGATTTTATTAACAGGAGCACCATGTTCCAATTCTGCCCTGATTGGATTAAAAACCTGACGTGCACTTTCGGAATTTATAACATATGCACGATACCCAACCCAAACAAGCAAAATAACCGCCAGTAAAATATAAAGCAGTTTTTTATATTTCATCTTATTCCCCCAATTTTTTGATTGTTTCAGCAGACATTAAAATATTGTATTTAGCATTCAAAACCGCCATATCCAATTGCGATAAAGCAGCAGAAACATCTGACAATTCTACAGCCGAAGTTTGGCCTGCGGCAAATCTTTCGTGCGAAATACTGTAAGCCCTTTGTGCCAAATCACGTGCATTTTCAAGATTCTTTAAATCTTCACGTAAATGATCATACTTTCTTACCGCAGTATTATATTCTTCGGTTTTTGTTTTTTTAGACTTGTCCAAATCTTGGTGTGCGGCTTCGGCATTCATTGCTTCTACTGTTGCATTTGCACGTGACAAACCACCATCAAAGATTGGAACTTTTAATGCAACACCCCAATATGCCGCTTGGGTTTTGCTGCCTGCAAAAACATCAGATGTTGTATTCGAAGCAATATAATTATATGAACCAGTTGCTGCCAAAGTTGGATAATGACCAGCACGTTTTGAAGAAGCATTTTCTTCATACATTCTGACTTGTTCTTCCAACATTTCCCATTCTGGATTTGATTTAATTGGACCAGCATTCAAATCATTAAACTTTGCAGGTATATCATCTCTTAAATTTAAATCTTCGTTGACATCAATTCCTGCCATAATTTTCAGCATTCTGTTCGCTGTATCACGATTGAATTTTGCATCTGCCAAATTTACTTCTTTGGTGGCAATATCAGATTCCAATTTAATCAAATTGGATTTATTTGCACGACCAGCTGCAGTCAGTTTATTTTTTGCATCAACAGCATCCGACAAAGATTTTTCATAAACCTTTACGGTATTATCTGTCATCTTGGCTGTCCAGTAAAGCTGGGCTGCTGCATATCTGACTTCACGTTTTGCTAATTCTCTTCCGGACTCTGACATGCTGATTGCAGAATGTACCGCGTCAACAGCGTTCCCAATTTTACCAAAAGTATAAATAGGCTGATTAACAGTAACACCCGCCATCAGAATATTATCTGGAACAGACATATTTACAGGTGGTATCGGCAAACCTGGTATTGATACAGGAAACGCAATTCCTTCGCCACTTAGTGGTTTTTCTACATTTACCAGATTCATATATGTTGCTGAACCTTCGACATTAAACCATCTGTTTGCATTAACGGCATCCAACGAGGCTTCAGCCTTTTTAACATTAGCATCCGCCTTTTTCAAATCTTCGGATTCTTTTATAACTTTTTCAACAGCATCATTAAAAGACAAATCCATTGCCCAAACGTTTTGTGCAAATATCACAGAAACACACACAACAGATAACAAACCAAACTTACGCATTTACAGCCTCCATTTTTATTAATAATTCATTCATTATTTTTAACGCACCAATTAATTTTACTTCGTCTTCTTTACCCATTTTTTTAAATATAGTTTCAATACCTTCACGAAATTCTTCCAGCGTACGATGCGCTAGTTCTTCACCAATTTTTGTAACAGAATACCAAGTATTTCTGCGATCTTCTTCATCAACAGTTCGCAATACCAAACCATCATGTTCTAGTCTTTTAAAAGTGGCACACAGATTTGGTGTTGTTACAAATTCGCGACGCGCAATATCCTTCAGTTTTGCTTTGCCCCCTACATAAAGTCTGACAAGCGCTGTTAATTGCTGACGTGGATATTTTGATATACTGGCTGCATCTATTTTAAGACGTTCCCCCAGCTTATCAAGAATCAGCAGGTTTTCTTCTATAAGATGAACAAATTCTCGTTTTGCCACAGGAACCCCCTTTTTAATTTTATATACAGGAATATATAGATTATTAAAATTCATAATCATTATAGTTTTTAATAATTAAAAATCAAGGAAAAAATAAATCGGCATTGTGCCGATTTAAATATTGGTTGGGGCACACGGATTCGAACCGCGATAAAGAGAACCAAAATCTCTTGTCCTACCGTTAGACGATGCCCCAAAGCTCTGGCAATTATAGATATTTTTATCAAATTTGCAATAATAAAATAATATTTTCCCTTTACACTATCCACTTTCCAATCTACACTCTGAAAACATTGGTCCCATCATCTAGCGGTCAGGATGCCAGATTCTCATTCTGGAAACACGGGTTCGATTCCCGTTGGGACTGCCAAAATAACCCCGCAAATTGCGGGGATTTTTATTTTATTCCCATATACTGATTGTACGTATCGTTGAATATGCCTTTCATAATTTCTTGACCATTTTCATTTAAATGTATCCCGTCATCACAAATATAATCGCCACATTTTGGTATTGCCAAAAATCCCGCACGAACAGGAATTTTATAAACATCGTTTTTGATTGCAATTTCTTCCAAAGCACCCGCATACAATTCTTGGTGTCTGTAAATGTAGTTTCTTTCACCCAGAAACTTTTGAATATTTTCTATTCTTTGTGGGTCACCACGAGTTATCCAATTAAAGTATTTTTCTGAATCAATTGGTGGCAAAGTCATAAAAGCTAAATCATGTCCGCTGGCCTTGATAATTTCAATTATCCTGGAAATATTTTGTTTAAATTTTTCCAATATTACATTTGGTTTATGGTCAAAATCTGGGTCTTTTGCAACTTCATCCCAATTATAATCACAATCATTTCCACCAAGTTCTATCAAGAATATATCCGATGTTTTATTTTCCTTTAACATATCTTGAACGATATTTAATGCTTTTTCACTGGTACAACCAAACCTGGAATGATTGAACACAGGGACATTATTTTCACGACTGAATAAATCCGCCGCAGAATCTTTTAACAATTTATATTTTTTCGAAATTCTATCCAGAATAACACCCTTGGAAATAGAATCACCCAAGATACTTATATTTTTTATCGTTCTCATTTTACTTACCTTAATTCTTTCTTTGCACGTTCTAATAAATCAATAGCCTGATTAATTTCTGATTTAGGCGAAAATAAACCATTATCAGATTTTTCTGTTTTTTTCTGAACAACTTTCTTTTCGTTTTCTTTTTTATCAATTCCATCAATAAAATCTGGACGCTCTGGTAACTTACCTTCTTTCAATAACTTTTTAACCCCAGCAATTGTCATCCCACGATTATAAAGTAAATCTTTGATAGTTTCCAAATTACCAACCGTTTCAGCACGATAATAACGTCGCCCACCGGCACCAGTTGTCGGCTTTATTGCGACTGGGAATTGTTTTTCCCAGTATCGCAAAGTATGAGCCGGCAAATCTAATCGAACCGCCACATCATTGATTGATAAAAAGTATTCATTATTCATTAGATTCAACTTCTTTGGTTTCTTCTTCTGATGTTTCTTCTTTTTCAATTGCGACGGCAGAAACTACTTTTTCGCCTTCGGCTGTTCGGAACAATGTTACACCTGCGGTTGCGCGACCCGCAATTCTGACGGCTGCAACTGGTGTTCTGATAATTTTACCACCATCTGTTACCATCATAATGTCATAATCATTATTAATTGGGAAAGATCCTGCTACTGCTGTATTTTTGCCACCCAATTTAATATTTGCAAATCCGCCACCACCACGATGTGTTAAACGATATTCATAAGAACTGGTGCGCTTTCCAAATCCATTTTCTGAAATTGTCAGAATAAATTCTTCGCGTGCAGCCATTTCTTTCATTTTTGCATCGTCCAAGACCAAAGTTGTTGATTCTTCTTCGTCTGTATCTGCTTCTTCTTCAATACCGGTCGCAGCACGACGTGCAGCACGGCTTTGTTTTATATAAGCGGCACGCACAGCAGAATCACTTTCACCATGGTTCAACATTGCCATTCCGATTATACGATCACTTTTTTCCAGTTTTATTCCACGGATACCGTCACTGGCACGACCAGCAAACACACGAATTTCATCGACAGAAAATCTGATGCAACGACCACGATATGTTGACAAGAATACATCTTGATTTTCTTTGCATGGCAGAACAGAAATCAGTGTATCGCCTTCATCTAATTTCATAGCAATTTTTCCATTTGCACGAATGCTTTCGAAATCAGATGTTTTATTGCGGCGAACATTTCCAGATGATGTTGCAAACATCAAGAAGTTTTCTTTATCTTCTGGTTCTGGCAATATTGCAGTAATTGTTTCGCCGTTTGATAATGGCAACAAGTTGACCAATGGACGACCTTTGGCATTTGCAGCAGCCTCGGGTAATTTATAAGTTTTCAATTTATAGCATATACCCGCAGACGAGAAGAACAGCAATGGAGTATGAGTATTTGCAACAAACACCTGAACAACATAATCGTCGTCTTTGGTTGTCATTGCATTGCGTCCCTTGCCACCACGTTTTTGTGCACGATATGTATCTAATGCAACACGTTTGATGTATCCGGTATTTGAAACTGTGATAACCATATCTTCGCGTGCAATCAAATCTTCGATATCAATATCAATTTCGGCATCAGATATTTCTGTACGACGTTCAGATGCCCAATTGTCACGAACAGCTGTTGTTTCGTCGCGGATGATTTGAATAATGCGTTTATGGCTGCCCAAGATATCCAACAAATCTTTTATTACAGATCCCAGCGCAGTCAAATCATTATGAATTTTTTCACGTTCCAGACCTGTCAATCTGTGCAGTTGCAATTCCAAGATTGCTTTGGCCTGCTCTTCTGACATATGGAACATTCCATCTTTGTATTCAGTGTTTGGATCATCAATTAATTTGATATAGCTTTCGATATCAGAAGCCTTCCAGCCACGTGATAACAATGCCTCGCGTGCAGCCTCGGGGGATTCACTGCCCTTAATCAAAGTGATAATTTCGTCCAGATTTCCAACCGCCACAGACAATCCCAATAAAGTATGTGCACGATTACGTGCCTTGTTCAATTCAAATATTGTACGTCTGCGAATTACTTCTTCACGGAATTCTATAAATGAATCCAAAACGCCACGAACATTAAATAACATTGGGCGACCACGATTCAACGCCATCATATTTACAGGGAAACTTGTTTGCATTTCTGTGTACTGGAACAAATGATTCAACACAACATCTGCAATTGCATCACGTTTCAGTTCGATTACAACTCGTAATCCTTCCTTGGAAGATTCATCACGTATTTCAGAAATTCCTTCTATTCTTTTATCCTTGGCCAGTTCATGTATTTTAATTATTAACTGAGCCTTGTTAACCTGGTATGGAATTTCATCAACAACAATTGCTTCGTGGTCACGAAAATCCTCGATATGTGTTTTTGAACGAACAATAATAGAACCACGTCCAGTATTGTGTGCCTTATAAGCACCTGCACGTCCCATAATTATTCCACCTGTTGGAAAATCAGGTGCTGGTATAATTCCGAACAATTCATCATCAGTTATATTTCTGTTATCTAAAATTGCCAAAATTCCATTGCTTACTTCGCCCAAGTTATATGTCGGAACGTTTGTCGCCATACCAACCGCAATACCAGATCCACCGTTTACCAAAAAGTTTGGGAACTTTGCCGGCAGAACCACAGGCTCGTTCAAAGTGTTTGCAAAGTTCGGCATCCAATCAACAGTTTCTTTGTCCATATCATCCATCAATGATGCGCCCAATTTTGAAAGTCTGGCCTCGGTATAACGCATAGCCGCCGGTTTATCACCATCGCGAGAACCAAAGTTACCCTGACCCTGGACCAACATTTCGCCCATAGAAAAGTCCTGGGCCATACGTGCCATCGCATCATAAATTGAACTGTCGCCATGAGGGTGAAAATCACCCATAACACGACCAACAATTGTTGCAGATTTAACCGTTGCACGTGTTGCAGGTGCGACATCATTCATAACGTATAAAATACGACGATGAACAGGTTTACATCCATCACGAACATCTGGCAAAGCACGGTCAACAATAACCGACATTGCATAGTCCAAGAAGCTTGTTCTCATTTCATGTTCCAGCGAACTTGTTGGGACTTTTATTTCATTTATTTCATGTGATTCATTAATTTCAGACATTCCAATTTTTCCTTGTTTTTCAATACTTTTATTGCCCTATAAAGATAGCAAAATTTTAGCTATTTCAGCAAGTAAAAAATCCAAAAAACCATATTATTTTTAACAAAATTTTCAGTTGACAAATTATAATTTTTTAGTACTGTTTCTAAGGTAAAAAGGATATAAAATGTTTTTAGCTGTTTGGAAATTATTTGCAGCATTGTTTGTTTATTTTTTAACATTGGAAGGTTTGAAGACAGTTGGTATAATAAAAGCCAAATAAAATTAAAAAAAGATTGCGTTTTGATTTAACCTGTGGTTAAATGCACCAGCAAGATATAAATCGAAGGACAAAGTTATGGCAACAAAGAGAACTTATCAACCATCTAAAACACGTCGTGTTAAAACACATGGTTTTCGTGAAAAAATGGAAACAAAAAGCGGACGCGAGGTTTTGAACCGTCGCCGTGCCACCGGTCGCAAAAGACTGGCGGTTTCTGCAAAGAATTAAAAATCCGGCGATTGCCGGTTTTTTTATTTCCAATAACAAACTATGTTCGCGTTTTCAACGCCATCCGAGATTATTTTGTGGTGGCTGATTTTTCCTTCTATTTTAACCTGGGCCAGAATTTCTGGAATATTTGGATTAACTTCTTTCTTGAAATTTAATTCCATACCGCACAGTTTGTGATTGTTTCGGAATTCAAAACCAACGCTTTCTGTTGCCCAAACCGCATATACCGCATTATTTATATGTTGATTAACATCAATATCATCATATCTGCATTTAAAAGTATGAACCTGGTCTGGTTCAAAATCAGGAAATTTTACAAATTCGCGATTTAATGCACGTTCAGGAATAACATTCCAATTTTGTAATGCTTCTGACAACTTCATCGGGCGTCTTTTTTCAATATCAATCATTATCCATTGCGAAGTTGCACAAACCAAAATTCGATTATCAGCACCCCTGATTTCAAAATCACGAACTGCTTTTAACGCATCATGTTTTGACGGCCAAGTTATAAAAGTCAGTTCTTCACCCTCGTGTGGTAATTCCAATATATCAACCAGATAATGTGTAACAACCCATGCCAATCCATGTTTAATACAATAAGAACGCCCAACTCCCAAAGATTCGGCATGGTTATCAGCCATTGCCTGTAATTCATTCATCAGAATCATTGGACGGATATTTCCAAACCGATCCGTTTGATAAGTGAATAAAGTTTTCTTTTCTACAAACTTTTTCATTTTTATTGCACAACCTTAAAATCTAATTCTGCATTTGGTTTGACTATTATTTGTTCTGCGCGTGCACCGGATTTTATAACACCATGTAAAATTTCTGGGATTGATGAATCAATTATCAATTCTGATAATTTTGCCCCATTACCAATTTTGCGTTCAGTACGTAATCCGCGAACATTTTTTAAAATATCCAGCGCAATCTGCATTTGTGAAACATCTGTTTCATACTCCCCACGAACAATCGGATATTGTGTTAAATGCAAGGTTTCACCATTTTCATATTTTTTATATATTTTCTGCCAAAGCTCTTCGGTCAAAAATGGTATAAATGGCGCATACAAACCAAGAACAGCACGTAAAACTTCCCACAGTGTCCATTGTGCAGATTGTTTTGATTCGTCATTATATCTTTCTGGCGACCAAAATCTGTCTTTGATAAATTCCAGGTATTGATCACATAAAACTTCGTAAAAGAAGGTATCAATTGCTGCACGTGCATTAACATTGTCGTACTTATCCAAACATCTGCGAACTTCTGTTACAGTTTTGTTTAATTCTGCCAGAACCCATCTGTCTTCGATAAATCTGTTTTTAACATTTATAAATTTTTTATCTTCTGGTTCCCAATCTGTTAATTGAATTAATGTGTACTTGGAAGCATTCCAGAGTTTATTCAACAGTTTTGAACCACGTTTTACTTCGTCATCTGAATACCGCATATCTGTTCCAATCGGTGAAATGGCAACCCAATAGCGCAGCGCATCAACACCGAATTTTTCAATAACCTCCAATGGGTCTATACCATTTCCCTTGGTCTTGGACATCTTCTGACCATTTGAATCGCGAACCAATCCATGAACATTAACCATTCGGAAAGGAACATTGTCAGTTGCATACAATCCCATCATTATCATTCTGGCAACCCAAAAGAAAATAATATCAACACCAGTGTAAAGGAAATCAGTAGGATAGTATTTTTTTAACTCATTGGTTTGTTCTGGCCATCCAAGTGTTGAGAAAGGCCATAGTGCGGATGAAAACCAAGTATCCAAACAAGATTCATCACGTGTTAATTCTTTGCCACCAGATTTTTTTAAGGCCTCAAGTTCAGATTCTGCAACATAAACGTTTCCATCCACATCATACCATGCAGGTATCTGGTGTCCCCACCATAATTGGCGTGAAATTGACCATTCACGAATATCTTTCATCCATGCCATAAACAGATTTAATCTGTGATCTGGCATAAATTTTACATCACCATTTTCAACTGCTGCTATTGCGCGAATTGATAATTTCTTTGCATCAACAAACCATTCATCACGAACCATATATTCAATTACACATTTTCCACGTTCAGAATATGGTGTTGGTATTGTTTTAGAATCTATGCGGACCAACAAACCTGCTGCTTCGATATCTTTGATAATTTCTTCACGTGCCTTGAATCTGTCCATTCCACGATATTTCTCTGGAACAAATTCACTCATCTTGGCGTCTGGTGTTAAAACAGATAAAGGTTGCAGATTGTGTCTTAATCCAACTTCCCAGTCATCTTTGTCATGTGCAGGCGTAATTTTAACCGCACCCGTTCCTTTTTCTGGGTCTGCATGTTCATCTGCAATAACTGGTATTTCAATATTTGTAAGTGGAATAACTGCTGTGCGACCAATTAAGTGCTTCAATTTTTCATTATTTGGATGGATTGCAATTGCCTGATCGCCGAACAAAGTTTCTGGACGTGTGGTTGCAATTTCTATAAAACCACCGTCTTTTAACGGATAGTTGAAATAATAGAATTTACCTTTTTCATCAACGGTTTCTATTTCCAAATCTGAAATTGTTGTTTGTTGTTTTGGGCACCAATTAACCAGGCGACGCGCTTTATAAATCAAACCTTCGGAATACATTTTAACAAACAATTTAGTAACCGCACTCGATAAGCCTTCGTCCATTGTAAAACGTTCACGTGACCAAGCAGGTGTTACACCAAGTATGTGCAACTGATTAAGAATCTGTCCGCCCTTGTCATTTTTCCATTTCCAGGCGATTTCTAACAGTTCTTTCTTTGAAAGATTTTTTGGGTTTATTCCGCGCTTTGATAAATCGCGTTCAACCAACAATTGGGTGGCGATTGATGCGTGATCAGTACCAGGTTGCCACAAGACATCAAAACCATCCATTCTTTTATATCGACAAATTATATCTGTAATAACATTATCCAATGCATGCCCCAGATGTAAATTTCCTGTAACATTTGGTGGTGGCATCATTGCACAAAATGGTTGCCTTGAAGATTTAACATCATTTTCCCAAAAAGAATTTTCATCCCAGAATTTTTGAATTCTGGATTCTATTTCACGTGCTTCTATATTTTTTCCCAATTCTATATTCATAATAAGATTTCCTTGTTCGACAAATAATACCTGACCTGCACTTTAAAATCAAATAAAAGTGTCGTGTTTTTGGCACGACACTTATTGACGGGAAATTGCCTTTACCGTCATTATTCCATCACCACTGGTTTCCAATTTTTAACATCCAGTTTTTGTATATCAGCTGGCAAATCTTTGACTGTCATAATATTCCAAGTTTGTGTTCTGCCGAATGGACCAATTTTGCCACGAACATACAATTTGTTGGCTTCTTTTTCATTTTGCCAGATTACACTGCGGTAAACACTACCCTTTTTTGGATCCATAATATGACCACCACTGTATTGTGAATCATCTGAATCCCATTTCATACCCCACAAAATATCCAGTCCTGCCATTTTCGGCTGACCTTTAACTTTTTCTGCAATACGAACAGGTTTATTTAATGTTTCTGTTATTTTTCCATTACCTTCTTGGTCATACAAAGCAACTATACGACCGCCCAATTTTTCTTCATCGCCTTCTTTGTATTCATACAATGCGACAATTGATTTTGGTTTATGTGTGCCATCGTCAATAGTTTGATAAAACGCAGGGTTTGGCAGAACCGCAAAAGACATTGATGGAACCAATACCAAAGCACTTGCCAGAAATCCTATTTTCATTTTTAATCCTTTTTTATTTATTGGACACACTCAGATTACATCAGAAAAACAACAAAATCAAGTAGTGAAGATTATATTAAATCGCACGGACAACGCGGCAAAAAACAATCCCAAAAACAGCCTTTGCGCCTGCTTTTTTCAAAACCCGATACAGTTCGCTGAATGTTGCACCAGTTGTCATAACATCATCAACCAATAAAATTGTTTTTCCACAAATTTTTTCAGGAGTTAAAACATGAAAAACACCATGAATATTTTCAGCACGTTGCTTGGCATTTTTGTGTCCCATATCTGGACGATATTTTCTTCGAACACTGGTCACATCTATTTTAACACCCAACGATTTTGCTATTGGATTTGCCAGCAAAGTTGCCTGATTGTATCCACGTTTCCATAAACGGCGATAAGCCAATGGAACTGGCATAACAATATCAACATTTTCTTTTAATTCCCGCAAAGCTGAAATCATTGCACGCGACATTATTTTTTCGTAACGCAATGCGCCTGCATGCTTGAACGGTAACATTATATTTTTTGAAACATCATCATAAACACAAGCCGCCCGAATCCAATCCAGTTCATTTTCCCCAGCGGCACAAACAGGACACAATGGTTCTTTACCCAAATCCAAATCGGCTGGAAAAGGATAGCCGCATTTGCAACATTTTGGATTACTGATCCAATTAAATTTTGACCAACAATCTGGACACAGGGCCCCATGTTCGGAAACCAGTTTTTTACAAATCGGACAAGCTGGTGGAAATAGAAAATCTAAAAATCGGGAAATAAATTTCATCTGTTATAACTAATAACTTATAACTGATAATTACCAGGTCATACTTTTATAAGTTTTTTTACCAACACTGTCGCCGAACATATCGCGTTTCTGTTGGGTCAATGTTTCGTATTGATCAGATGATATAACACGCAAAACAAAACCATCTTCGCTGCGTTGGCTAAGCACTGGCATTATACGTTGTTCAGAAACACCTGTATCGCGCAGAACCTGTTCAACAATTGCCAATCTGCGTGCGGCCAATTTACGATCATCCAGACTGCGTGTCGAACGTTCTGGTATTGAAACCTGGATTGCACGTTTTGGATTGCTGACAACTATGCTGGCATATTCGCTTAACAAATTATAGTTATCGCGGGATAAAGAAGAATCATCATCCTTAAAACCAATCTTGATTTCCAATGGACGAATTCCACCAGATTCTGATAAATCTTTGGTTGCTGTGAACCCCTCGACAGAAGTTGAAAGATCACTGGCAACATCAAAACGATCATCTATTTTATAAGTAGATAAATGTTTGTTTTCTGACAAATATGTCTTTTTAAAAGCTTTCTTTAATTCCCCTGGTGACATCTTGGAAAAATCACCATCAAGACTGGCGTATGTTGGTTGTTCTTCGGATTTTACTTTTCTTACAACAACATCTTTGTCGTCATCCATTGGAACAACAACACGGCTTAAGGTTACATCAGAATCATCATTATCTTTTGCGACAGGAATATTCTGTTTAATATCATAAGAACTTATTTTTGTTGGACGCGCAGCGGCAATGCTGATGCTTTCGTCTGCCTTGCGTTGCAATTCAACCAGCTTTGCAATTTGGTTATCCATTTCTTTTTTATCAATTGAATTTGATTCTGACCGCGCAACAATTTTTGGTTGAATGTCTTCTTCTGGCAGTTCTACATCACTGCGAACAACTGCAAATTCATTTTTTTCTGGCAAGCGTAAAGGTGTTTCAGACTTGGCCCACAAATCGCCACTTGGCTTACGAGGGGTTAAAACATCAGAACGTGCCGCAATTATCTTTTCGCCAGAATCCACCGAGGCTGGTCTTGGAGTCACTGCAGTTGCCTTTGCAGTGGCAGTTTTTGTTGTAACCATTAATGGACTGACCTGGACAACATCAGGTTCACCAAAAGCAGCACGTGCAGAAACAGAACCCGCCGCAACATTAACAACCGGCAAACGAACATCTGCAAAAGCAGGAATACAGGCAAAAATTGCTAAAATAGATACGACCGCTGAACGCATTATTTCCTTCTCTTGCAACTATCATAGAACAAATGATAAAAACGGAGCAAGCGGAAAAATGCCAATACAAAAATTATTTCAAAACTTCATCTGCAATCATGGTTACGGCATGATTTGGGATATACGCTTTTTCAGCCATTTTGTTTAAACGTGCAGGATTTTCGAACAGTTCATTCAATGTTGCAGTCAGCCATTTTGGGGTAAATTTATCCTGGGGGATTGCAAACGCACCACCAGTCTTGGCAAAATTTTCAGCATTCGCGGCCTGGTCTGGATTTATTCCCAATGGTACGATAATTGCAGGACGTCCAACTGTTTCCAATTCAACAACTGTGCTGGCACCACCACGTCCAATAACCAAATCGGAGCCAATTATAACTTCGGCCATATTATGAATAAAAGACAAAACATTTGCACGAATTTTTTGATCAGAATAGAATTTTTGCAGACGTGCTACGTTTTCTGGGCGTGTTTGATGAACAACAAATATTTTTTTATTTTTAATTTGTGCCAAAGCCTGGGGCACGACTTCATCTAATATTTGCGCACCCAAAGAACCACCTGTTACCAAAATTTTTGATTCCATTTTCAAAGGGCTGTTTGCTGCGGCCAAAAATTCACGACGAACTGGTAAACCTGTATAAATAACACGCAAAGATTTATTGTTGCCGATACCTTCGACCTTTGGAAAGCTGGTCATCAAAGTTCTGACCCAGCGCATAGTAAACTTATTCGCGCGTCCAATTGCACCATTTTGTTCATGCAACAATGTTGGTATTTTCCACAAATGTGCTGCAAAAACTGCTGGAACAGATGCATATCCACCAAAGGCAACAACCCGGTCTGGTCTGAAAAGCATAAATCGTAAAACCAACGCAACGCTGGAAACCGCAATTTTGGAAAGTGCAATTACCTGCATTAATTTGCTTTTTGCACCGACACCGGACGCCCAAATAAAGGCAACACCAGAATGTTTGGGTTTGCTTTTTTTAACCATATCCATTACACGACCATCGGTTGAAATTGTGACGCGATGTCCACGTTTTACTAATTCTTCGGCCACGCTGAGTGCTGGGAATACATGCCCACCGGTTCCACCTGTTGCAATCCAAATACGCATTTTAAACTCCATTTATAACAGGTTAATTATATCAAAATCCGCTTGATTTTCCACAAAAACATTATAAAATCCTGCACGGAGTGTGGATTAATTTGGTAAAAGTTAAGGATAGTTATGTTTCGTACATCAAATGAAAATCTGGCTAGAATAATTGCCCGCAACAATTGCAAAGATTTATCAGAATTAAATTTATTAAAAACAATAACCCTGGATTTGGCAGAATTAGACGGTGTTATAAACTTGGGCGAATTTACTAAAAATGCCCTGGAAGTTCATATAACTGCTCGTTTCAGCGAATTGAACACTGTTAATTATAATAATTACCCAAAAGAGTTCATTAATCTTTTGGAAAAAAAGAAAAAGAAAAAATCTGTTACTTTGGACGCCCGCTTTGCAGGTGAATTCCACAAGGTTGTTTTCGAGAATCCAATGACAGGGTATATTATTGACTCAATTAAACTTAAATACCCTTTTCAAGTATTTAATTTTATTATTAATGAAAATAATATGCAAAAACCAAATGGTCTTTGTATACAACAAAAAATTATGGATGCTCAAAGCAGTGCACTAAAAATGGGTACTTTTGAACGTTATATTTGTTCGGTACCAAAATTGTACGAAGAAGGTATAAACACTAAAACATATTTTGCTTCAGGAAGGACCTATTTATCCGAATATTCATTAGAGGAAATGCAAAAAAGAAATCAGAAATATTACGGTTCTAACCCTTTGAAATCGTTTTTGATTAATCTGTCACAAATAAAGAATAATATAAGTACACATTTATTGTCAGATAAAGTTAAATAAAATTAAAAGCGGGATATCCCGCTTTTTTTATTTCCATTTGTCTTCACGAATAATTGCCAGCACCATTCCAAATAAAAGGCAAAATGCTACAAAGCTACTGCCGCCGTATGATATGAATGGCAGTGTCATTCCCTTTGGTGCGAACAAATGCAAAGCTGACATTATATTTATACAAACCTGGGCACCAAATAATGCAGCCGCACCGCCAGCCGCATAAAACACAAATGGGTCACGCGCACGCAAAGCATTTTTTGTTAAACGGTTAATAACATACAAAAGAATACAAAGCAAAACGCATGCCAGTATTACACCACTGTCTTCTGCGATTGCAGAAAATACAAAATCTGTGTGGGCATCCGGCAAAGATTGTTTCACAAATGCATCATCACCACTGCCCAACAAACCACCATGCTGAATTGATTGAATTGATTGTTTTATCTGATAACTTTCAACACCAGAAAACAAACTGATGATACGCTCATGAACATGGTGCATTGTAAAAAAGGCAAATAAACCAAACAGACCTGCGATACTTATAAATATCGGTATTAAAACCAACGGCAATCCTGCGATAAATAACATTGCCGACAACACAGAAAAATAAAGCAAGAAAGTACCCAAATCTGGATGTTGAAAAATTATAAACAATGCCGGAACCAACATCGCCAAATATGTCCACCAGCTTAACAGATTTGTACGCCATGCTTCACGATTAAAGAAAATATCGTTACCAAATTTCTCTTTCATCTTTGCCAAAAACCAGGCTGTCATCATTATAAATCCAGGCTTCATAATATCGGCTGGCATAACGCTGACAAACCCCAAATCTACCCATCTGGTACTGCCTTTGATTGTCATTGGCATAACTAATGTCACCAAAAGTAAAAATAAACAAATTGCAACGTTTGCTGCGGATATTCTTAAAACCCACTTTTTATCCAACATACTGGTCAAGAACAAAGTAACGAAACCGATTCCGTAAAAAGGCAAAGCTTTTAAAATAAAAAAATACCAAGGCTGATTAATACGCTCTGCGGCTACACTGCCCGCAGAAACCATTGCCCACATACCAACAAATATTAAAAATATGACAAAGAATAACAGACGTCTGTCTATTTCAAAGTACCAACTGGTAAGTTTACTTTCTTCGGTTCTTTTTAGCATGTTATGCAAACTTTAATAAAATTAATGCCAATCCAGAAAACAGTATCGACATGATAAAAAATCTTTCAACTATTTTTGTCTCGGTATAGCCTTTTAATTCAAAATGATGATGCAATGGTGCCATTTTGAAAACACGTTTTCCTGTACCTGTGATTTTTTTAGTTATTTTAAAATACATTGTTTGGATAAACGAAGACATTAATATCAAAACCATCATACCTGCTGCAATTCCCATAATGATTTCAGATTTCAACAGCATTGAAACAGTACCCATAAATCCACCCAATGCCAATGAACCAACATCCCCCATAAATATTGCGGCTGGCTTTGAATTAAACCACAAGAATCCCAATGTTGCGCCAAAAGCCGCACCCAAAACCGGATACAAACCACTGGCCTGGGGCAGGAACATCATGGTATCCATAAAGCCAATTCGTGTTGCACCATACAATGCAACAATTAAAACAACCAAAACTGGCATATAAAGTTTTGTCAGCATACCATCCAAACCATCTGTAATGTTTGTTGCGTTCGCACTGCCTGTTATAACAAAGTAAGAAAATATTAAATAAAAGAACCAACCCAAAGGAACAATAATGCTGAATGGTAATGTTACTGAAAATTCTGGGATATAAGGCGGAATAGTTTTATTTACCAAAAGTGCCAATACTACAACACAAACAAATTCTAATAACAATCTCATTCTTGGGGACAATCCGTTCGATGATTTTTTTGATTGGCTGGTAACTTTTTTATAATCATCTGCGAAACCTATGGCACCAAACATAACCAAAGACATCAATGCAATCCAACCGGTTGGATTTGACCATTTCATAAATAAAATACTGGAAAATATTATTGATCCCAAAATCAGCAAACCACCCATGGTCGGAGTCCCGGATTTTGCCTGATGCTGTAAAACATCTTCGTTTATTGGTTGACCTTTCTTTTGCCAACTGCGCATAGCATTTATAAACCAGTTACCGAATATCAGCATTATCAAAAATGATATGACAAAAGCGGCACCAAATTGCATCCATCCGCTGGTAAAAAAATCATATCCATAATTCAACAAAAAATCCGTCAGCATAAAAACTCCTTTTCATGCCCGAATTATATCATAAAATAGATTAAAAATAAACTTATGCTAAAAAATATTATTCACACTCAACGGGTTCATCATTCAAGAATAATGTCCAATGTTCACCCTTGTTCCACATAACAACATTGGTATCGTTAAGAACCCCAACATAACGAACCCCCGAGGCAGAAATACCCTGCTTTAAATCAACTGCATCGCCGTTAATCACAGTGGTTAAAATATCACCTTGTAATTTCACAGTGACTTCGTATTCACCACATTTCAAAGAATCGTGCGATTTGTCACACCCACAAACGGCCAAAACTGTGATAAAACAAAGTAATAATTTCTTCATTTTGATGCCTCTTTACTTCAATTATAATTATATCACCTAATATTTAAAAAATCAAAACACTCCGCCAACGACAGGGTTTTTAGAAGATTTTACTGTCTGTGGTGCAGGATTTGGACCTTGGTTTTCTTTAAAAGCTTCTGTAATTATAATTCCATTCGGATCTTGGGTTGCAGAAACACCGTTACTGCGGTTAACACGAATAAATGTTAATCCGTCTGGAACTGAAAATGGCTGATTCGGTTCATTTGCCAATGCAACTTTCATAAAATCTGCAAAAATCGCGGCTGCGGTGTAACTTCCGATTCCATTACCCAATGGCTTTGGAGTGTCATAGCCCAAATAAACACCGGCAATAAGATTCTTGGAAAATCCAACAAACCAAACGTCTTTGACTTCGTTTGTGGTCCCAGTTTTCCCAGCAATAGTTTGCCCTGGGACATGTGCCTGTTTACCAGTTCCACGTTCCACAACACCCTGCATAATTGAAACCAACTGGTACAAACTTTGTGGATCAGACAAAGGTTCAGAATCAGATTTTTCAGATGGTGGTGTTAAATCTTTTTTCCAGCTTTTTTGTCCTGGGATATCAACATCACCAATTACACGACCATATCTGTCTTCGATATAATCAACCAATTTTGATTTTACCAAGTGTCCACCGTTTACAAATGCAGAATAACCCAAAACCAATTTTTCCAATGTTGTTTCCCCAGATCCCAAAGCCAAAGATAAATTTATATTTCTTAGATCTTCTGGATAAACACCAAATCGTTGTGCGGATTCAATTGCATCACGAACTCCAATTTGTTCAACCAATCTTACTGTTGGAACGTTTCTGGATGTTTCCAAAGACAAACGCAAAGGCACATCACCCAAAAATGTTTTATCATAATTTTCCGGCTTCCATAAAGTATCATCTTCTTTCCAACCAACAATTGGTTCATCAGACAATATATATTCAGGTGATATTCCGCGTTCCAGCGCAGCCAAATAAACGAATGGTTTTATTGTACTTCCGACTTGGCGCATTGCCTGGGTTGCACGGTTAAAAGAGCTTTCTGCAAAAGAACGTCCACCAGACATTGCAACAACACGACCAGTGTGTGGGTTCATAGCAATAATTGCACCTTGAATTTTTTCACTTCTGCCATTGTTATAAGAATCTAAAACCTTATTCAGTGCAGTACTCGCTGCTTTTTGATATTCTGGAACAATCGTTGTTTTTATATAAAGTCCATCATTGTAAAGTGTTTCACGTCCAATACTATTCAATAACTGACGACGGACATCTTCGGCAAAATATTGAAAATCTTCACCCATCTGCGCGGTAAAACCACTATTGATATTCAAAGGTGTTTTTGCAGCTTCATCTGCCTGCTTTTTAGTTACATAACCTTCATCAACCATTCTGCGCAAAACGTAATTTCTGCGTTCCAGTGCACGGTCACGATCATTCGGGGCCTTTGGCAGAGAAGCAAGAAAAGCACATTCAGCCAAATTCAATTCCGAAACAGGTTTGTTAAAATACATTAACGAAGCAGATCCCACACCATACGCGCGTGCACCCAAAAATATCTGGTTCAAATAAAGTGTCATAATGTGTTGTTTGGAAAAAGAACGTTCCAGTTTCAATGCCAGAATTGCCTCTTTAATTTTTCTAGAAATCGTTCTGTCCGAAGTTAAAAAGAAGTTCTTGGCAACTTGTTGTGTGATTGTGGACGCACCAGTAAACCTTTTATTAAATCCCACCGCACGCATAAAGTTATTACCAGATGCACGAATTATACCCTGAATATCAATTCCAGGGTGTGTCCAGAAATTTTGATCTTCGGCTGCAACGAATGCCTGGATTAATTGTGGGGGCATATCAACAAAGTCAATGAATACACGGCGTTCTTGAGCATATTCAATTAATAAACTGCCATCAGAAGCATATAAACGTGTAGCAACAGGTGGTGCATAAGTGGCCAGTTTTCTGTAATCAGGTAAATCATTACCATAAATTAAAACCATAATGGACAATACTGCCAGCCCGGCAGTAAAGCACCAGAAAACAGCATTTGCGACAATATGTAAAATCTTTTTGAAACTCATCTGGTGAAGTCTAGGACAATTATTCTAAATAATCAAATTATTTTAGCGATAATGTTTTGTTAATATGTATATTGATTAACAACACTATCAAAACTGTAATTTTCCAACTTTTTTGAAAAATCTGAAAATTCTTTTTCTTCTTTTTCTGCAGAATTTTTTACAGCTTTTTGTACTTCATCAATGGTTGAATCAACAACTGAAAAATAGTGCTGTTTTAAAAAATAATTTTCATGTATTTGAGATGAAAGATTTTTATTCAATTTGCTAAATGATTCGAAAACAGGTCCAGTGGTTAATAATTTACCATAATCACCACCCTTGGCTGAAACTTCCTGTATTATTTTTTTTGCCTTATCTATTTCTAAAACCGTTGCTCCAAAATTAAAAGACAACACTCCTAATTTTACAGCACCCATGGCATTCATAATTTGCAATTTCACAACTTCCCGGTTTTTATAAATTCCGGTATACCTATATTTTATTCGATAATTTTCTTTAACTTGATTTAATCGTTGCAGAATATTTTTAAACATTTTATTTCCTTGAACTATCCACAATCTCTTTCCAAACTTAATATTATTCTTAAAAAACCTTGCCGTTTGACGCAACTAACTCTGAATCCATTTTTATTTTTCCACCAGCCTCAGTTATCAACAACTCACCAGCGGCAATTTCTGCGTAATCCAGCGGATCAGAAATATATGCATCGAATTTCCCAGCCGCAACCCATGCCAAATCCATAGCCGGACAGCCAGTTATACGTGAATTTGCACCAATCATTTTATGATTTCCAGCGACATTGTAACCAACAGTTAAATCTGATTTTTCTGATAAATTTGAAACCTTGATTCTAGCGGAATGGTAAGCCGAAAACATGTACGCACCTGCATCTTTTTCAGCATAATAAAGTTTTTCATCTATTGGTGAATAAACCAATGCAATTTTTGTTTCGTCCCCAGAACGCAATGCCAATGAAATCGCAAAGTTTGGATTTCCACGAACAAAATTTGCGGCCCCGGAAAGTGCCAAAACAAATTCATCACGACCATCACCATCCTTGGAAACATTGGGTGTCAACAATCCTGCTGATGGTCTGACTAATAATAAATCAGACAGAATACTTTCTTCGATGCGTTGGGATGCTTTTTGAACAAAATCCATAGCACCACGAAGTGACTGTTGCAGGTTTTCAACTTCGCCAAAATCACGACGTAGACCAGAGGCAGTATACTGCAAAGCAGCAAACATTTTATTTAATTCCGAAGAGCCCTTGATCAGGATATCCATATCGATTCCAATACAGAAATAAATTAGAATTTAAATCCACCGAACTTCTTTTTAAAGTCGGCAGCACGTTGACCTTTGTCACCAGCATTGCTGCGTTGACCAGTCCAAGCGGAATGATTCAAATTATCGGTAGACAAGACCAAATCTTTCTTAACCGAAGAATACATTTTTACAGTTTTCCCGTCTGTCGTTGTGACATTGATTTCATGATATGCGGGATGAATAGCTTTTTTCATTTTTTACCCTTTTATTTAGCGCACCGATTATACAAAGATTTTTCAAGAAATCAAGACAAATCAGGAAAAAACGACTTTATGTCGGTTTAATAGCGACCGATACACCCCAAATAGGAGTTTCCTGTCGATTCTAAAATATTTACCAGCTGTGTATGGCTTTTGCCAGAAAACAATGCCAGGATAGTTCCAGCATCAGTTGCCAACATATCAACAACTGTTGCAACAGATGAATTCATTTTCTTAAAAAATCCACTGGTTGGATATATTTCGGCTGCCAATAATTGGTTTTGACCTTTTTTTGGTTGGATGCTACCCATTTCTATGGCCATTAATTGACATTCAGGGGATATTATTATTTTATCTGTAACCGATGCCTGACCACCCAAAAATTCGCCCCACCAGCCAGTCGAACCACAAAATACAGGATAATAAAGGACGCTGTCAGGATTTTTTGACAATAATTCTACAATATCGTATTCGCCTGCGATAACTTCTGGCATAACACCATGCACAGAGCTTATCGTTTTACGAGCCAACTGATACTCAGTATCATTGTTGGTTTTACGTGACCAATAAAGAATCGGAACCGACTTCATTGATTTGAATTATACCAGATTCGGAACCTTCAAAAAAGCCCCCAAGGTAAAATAAATAACTTGATTTTTTATTTTTTTGCAGCCTTGCTGACCGAAATGTACCAAGTTTTCATATTATCCCATATTTTTTGCAGATCACTTTTTGCAGTATCATAATACTTTGATGGAATTCCTACTTTACTGAATAAGGCTTCTATAAGCGAACGTATACTAACCATAAACATCGCAATAAATACACCCATCAAAATAATTGTAACCAGACTGTCATTATTCATCATCAAACCATCCATCAAAATAGTCGAATCGTTATTTGCAAATGCTGCTTGTAAGGCCGAAGCACCCTGCCAGTTTCCAAAAATAGAATTTAAAAACATTATCGCAAAAGTAACAAAAACACCAATCAAAGCAATGCCCGCTGTGCCTTTGATGACTTTATTTATTGTATCTTGGATTGATTCTGCACCGTTCCCCGGGATAATTGACCAGCCCTTGAATAACCACCCCAATAAAAACAAAGGCAACATTATTAAATTAATTGATAGTTCTATAAAAATTTCCAGAAAATATAGTGGTATGGGTAACAATGCAAAAAAGAACAATGACAATATTAACAAACCCATAAAGAAAATCGGAATATTTGGAAAGAACGGTACATTCCAAAGAATTTTGTGCATATATTTTGAATTAAAAGACATATTCAGCATTGTCCAACCAACGGTCATTCCCAATCCTGTCATTTGGTGAACACCTGCCAATTCGCACGCCAAATTATGACGGAGCTTTGGTGAATAAGCACCGCTTTCAGCCGCACGCGAATCAATGGATACTGGATCTGCCAAGGCTGTTGCAACAACGCATTCTGAAAATTTTTCATCACCTGACACAACACGATTAAGTGACAATCCAACATTAAATACAGGTTCAATAACAACATTCGTTATCAATCTGGGCAATGGAAATGCAAGTAAAGCAATCACAAAACCCAGTTTTATTATATGCGTCCCAAAATCACCGGCCATTGACCATGGCTCTGACGCCCACTTTTTATCTGTGTTTGCACCAATGTATCCCGCCAACAAATTCCAGCCAAACCAAACAGCTGTTAGTCCTATGCATATTGGAATTATTGCATTTCCAATTGCATGATACGCACGCGGTAACAAACCCGACATAGTCGCCATAATGTCTGAAAACATCTGACACGACCAACATGTTGAAAAGAAAGATAAAGCATCAGCAGGATTAACTGGCGCAAATGAACGATATATTGAAAATCCTGCAATTACACCAATACCTGCGATACCGCCAATAACCAATGGTGCAGCCGCCCCAGCCGTAAAAGGCAGGAAGGATAAAAAAACTATCCAAAACTTTTTTAATTTGTTCATCTTTTCATTTGTTCATACTAGGTTATGTTAACACAACCTGAATTATATCATAAAAAGACTCTCGATTTTATGGTATAATTAAATTCATGAAGAAATGGTTATTTTCTCTTCTTGCTTTGTTATTTATCACTCCTGCTCATGCCAGCTGGGGTATTGTTGACAGTTTGAATCTGGCACCAATTGTTCCAACAGTTTTGGATGCATTGATGTCTGTTGCAACTGGTGGATACGAATTCTTTGTTGGTAATGGTGATGGAATTATCTATGTTTTTATTTGGGGAATTTTGGGTGTTTCAATTGGGCTTTATTTTGTAAAAATGTATTTCCCAAAAAATTGGCTCTCTTTATTTGGGTTCAGCGATAAAACCGGTGGCGAAATGTGGGAAGGAAAAATAACCGGTATGCAAATGATCCAAGACCAAGTTTTGAAACCCGCAATGCGTGCAATAATTGCTGCAACTATTTTGTTACAGATAAAACCAATTTACGTGACAGATTTTATTGTTGATCCATTTTTGAAATTCGGCGCAATCTATACAGAAAATATTACGGACAGCATAAACACAAATACTGCGCCTGCAAAAAAAATTGAATGCCCAAAATCTGTTTTGGACAAAGGCTGGATTTCAGAGTCCAGTTGTGACTTCTTGGTTCAACCGGTTTCAACCCTTTCACATGCCAATAACCAAGTTATAAAACGAGGCTTTGATTTTGTGAACAAGGGGTTGGCTGGATTAATGACGCTGGTTCCGCATGGTGGTGAAGATTTCTTGAATTTAATAACCGGAGTATTGTTAATTTGGACCTTTGTTGCCAGTAATCTCTTTATGGCTATGCTTATTATCCAGGGAATATTTACTTTTGGTATGTCGCTGGTTTTATATCCCTTTAATGTTCTGGTTTGGGTTTCCAAGCAAAGCAATAAATGGATTGATCCATGGCCACCATTCCAAGGAATTATAAAATCATTACAGCAACTGGTTATTACTATGATTGCCAGCTCTTTCATACTGGTTATAAATATTGCAATAATTCGCGCGCTGTTCCAATGGAACACTTCTGTATTCGTTGTTGCTGCAAACGGCTCAGCCACCAGCAATGTTCCAACAGTTGCCAACAGTGCAATGGGATTTGGACAACATTCTATTTTATGGTTATCAACAATACTGACATTCTATTTGATGTTCAGAATATTTAATATGACACGTGGAATGATAACCAAATATGCACCAGGGTCAGATGCAATGTATAACAAGGTAAAAGATGATCCAAAGAATACTTGGACAAACATTAAAGACTTTGGCAAAAAAATAGGAACAGCAGCTGGCTGGATAAAAAAGAAATGAACGGATGGTTAAACGGTTTAGTTGATGGATCTGTGCAGTGTTGGGGCTGCCCTGTTTTTGATCGCCTGTTCCAAGTTATTTCTGTTGCTGCGGCCGCAGTGTATCGTCAGTTTTCATTGTTCTGTATTTTGATATTTTGTTTAATCCTGGCTTTTTATATTTTGTATGCCGTTTGGAAAAATATCAAAGGCGGTGTCGAAGACCCAATGTATCAAAAATCTATCAAGCCTGTATTGATTAATTCGTTGTTTGTTTTTGCTTTGTTGGGATTAGGTGTTTATTTACCAAGATTTGTTTCAACAATAACTTTTGAACCAGTGGCCCAAATGACATTGGCATATACGCAAAGTATGGTTAACACAAACAATGAAACAGTTAATGAAAAAGTCACATACCAGCCCAAAGAAATGGATGATACCGGCTTTTACAGACCAGAATTAAGAAACACAATTATAATGCTGATGAAGACAACGATAACCCAGTTACAATCATATATTAAACTGGGTATTGCGGTTATGGATAATGCTTTTTCTTGGGTTGCATTAACGGGTGTTGGAACATTGGTAAAACATATTTTAATGTTCTTTATGGGACTTTATCTGGTTTACGAATTTTTTAAGATATTTATAAAATTCTGTTTTTACTTTGTAGACATAATTGTTGCAATGACATTTTTTGCATTCTTTTTCCCATTATCTATTGTTATGTTCGCTTTCAAAAATTCCGATGCACCTGACTGGATAAAATCTTTGGGCAAAGAACTTGGGACTGGTCAGATTAAAAATATCATTAATTCGATAATTGCATTGTCCGCAGCGGTTTTAACTTATACAGTTGTTATGGTTATAATTGCCAAGTTCTTTTCAAACAGCGGAACATCTACAACAGAATTGATGCAAATGATAACCAGCGGTCAAATATTCGCAGGCGCATTATCCGATGACAATTTGGCGGCAATGACTTTGATGGGTTGTGTGGTTATGGTTTATGTTGTTAATTTCTTGTCCGACCAGGTTGGCGAAGTTACAAAAATGGTTATGGGGGTATTTGATGTCAAAGAAGAGAAATCATTAAATGAAGGTCTGGCAAATGATGCATTAAAGGTAACTGAAAATGTTGTAAAAACTGTCAAAGATGTCAGCAAAGTCGTTTTTGGTGGTGAAAAGAAAGAAGATAAAAAAGAAGAAAAGAAGGAAGAAAAAAAGTAAATGTTAAAAGCAAAACTGATTCAGATTGCTGTAAAATTTATTATGGGCGCAACTGCGTTGGGGTTGGGTATTTGGTATTTGTCTTCTTCGATTGGTGGGGCTGCAATAACTTATACCAGTCTGAACAGTTTTCTGGGTGCAGTTGGTGTTAAAAATGGTGATATTGCCAGTGCCAACGGATGTTTTCTTTGCGGGTATATTGAAAAGCTTTTTGCAACAATCGGCAGTACCGCAGAACAATTCTGGAATGCTATGATTAGCAATATCTGGATACTGTTAGCAATTGGATTTGGAATATTTTTATTTTATACGACCGCAATGTATATTTTCGACGCAGCCAAGAAAAATGCAAAATTGGATGCATCTGAAAAAAAGCTTGAATTTAAACCTTGGTTCGACAAAGTATGGAAACAAGCTGTTCGGGTTATGATGGCGGGTGCATTGTTGGGTGTTCTGGGATTTGGTGGAACAACTGTATTAAAACAAATTACAAATATAACAATTACACCTGTGATGTTTGTTGGGTCCGAGCTTTCTATGGCTGCTAGTGGTATTTCTGATTCTGCCCAGTGCGGAACAACTGTTCAAAATGATGATATTTTAAATCCTGTATTAAAACCTTTTATGTGCGTAATGGGCAATTTGAATACGGTTATGCTGGCTGGTGCGGCTGGTGGATTTTCATTGATGAATTATTCTTGGATGGGAATGGGCGGTGGTGCGTTTACCTGGATTGCGGGATTGGCACTGGTAATTATGTTTTTGATTATTGGATTCGACCTGTTTTTCCAAGTGCTTTCTATTATTATAAAATTGATATTTCTGATAATCTTTCTGCCTTTGATTATTGCGGCTGGTGCATTCGAAGGTACTTGGCAACTGGCATCTGGGGTGGTTAACGGCGCAATAAATATATTGGTTAAATCAGCTGTTCGAATTGTGGCAATTACATTAAAGGTTATCATAACTTATGCAATCGTATCCTTTGCTGCAGACGAATATTTTCCAGGACCAAATGACGGGTACAATTCAATTATGCCACCATTGATTACCGAAGACAGCAAAAATATGGATGACCAGGCATTATCTGTGATGGCTGTATTTTCGAAATGCGAACAGGTCGCCACAACAGACGGCCAAATTGATAAAACAACTTTCAAAAACTGCTTTACCGCCAGCCGTGCAGATGTAGAAAGAAAATATCCAGGTGCATTTGACTTTATGGGAAATGGATTTGAATTCTTGCTGATGATGTTTGGAATATACCTGCTGTATTTTTATGTGGTATCGCCAAAAATTGATGAATTCCTGGGTGGCAGTGAAGAATCCAAAGATAAAAAAGAACCTTTTGATTATGGTGGATGGATAAAAGATATGGGAAAAAGGGTTTGGGGCGCACCTGAAAAAATTACCGAACAAATAACAAAAGCAAACGAAGAAGCAAGTAAGAAAAAGTAAAATGTTTAAAAAGATAATTACTCTTTTATGTTTTGTTTTTGTTTTGGGCAACGGTGCATTTGCCGCATCAAACATGCCATCTGGTGATGTTGGAAATTTTGGCGTTTGGGCAACTGATCATAATCGCGAATTATTTGTGAATAATTTAACTGACGACATTTCTTCTTTCCAATCAGAATTTCAAAAAAATGTATTGGTCAAAGATTACGTTCCGATCGAAGCTCGCGTTGGTCGTGCATTTATTGGTGGTATGTCAATGATCAGCAATGTCTTGGAACAATCCTTGACCAGATTTGTTACAATATTTTTAATTGTGATGTTTGCATTTTGGATAATGTTGGAAGCATATCAAATGATGAAGGCAACACAAAAATCCCGCGAATTGGTCGAAGATATTATTCGCAAAGCAGTTCTGATTACAATTTGGATTTTAATAATAGAACAAGGTCCTGCTCAGCTGTTTATGTGGATTATGGGTCCGGTTATAACGATTGGGACATATTTGTCTGATTTGATTTTGAATTCGGTTACATCCACGATTGGAGTTTCGTTACCAGATACTTGTGCCGCAATTCATAATTATGTTTCATCCAGTCATTCACAATTTGCAATTATGGATTCGTCACAGGTTTCGAACCTTTTATGTCTGCCTACTCGTCTTTCTGGATTCTTTTATACTGCTGTGGCTGCGGGATGGAAATGGATGCTGGCGGGAATTGGATCCAGTGCATTTACATTTACTGCGGGTGCCGTTTTTGTTGTGATATTTATTTATAATATTTGGAAGTTTGCAATTATGGCTTTTTCAGTAATTGCAGATTTATTCTTGGGTGTTATGATGTTGCCTTTTACTGCTATTTCCCAGTGCTTTTCCGGAAAGCCTTCAACCAGTTCAGCATTTGGTGCCCCGATCGAAGCGTTTGGTACTGGTGGCGGCAGCACTACAAACGATACATATGCCGGAACAATATTCAAAGGATTCTTGGAATTATTTAACGCAAAAACATTTTCCCTGGATTCCCAGATAAAACGATTTATAAACGCGATGATTTATTTTGTATCTTTATCGGTAATAATCGCGGTATGTGCAGCAATATTATCAGGTGTGGTTGATGCAGATATGGCTGCAACTGTTCCGACATTGCAAAATGATGACTTTATGACTGTTCTGATTGTTGGATGCTTGGTTGCATACTTGGCGACCAAGGCTGGGGATTTTGCAAAAAAAATTGGCGGCACAGTTGACGAAGGATTCGGTAAAAAGGTTAACGACGATATTAAAAAAGTTTGGGGCAACACTGTTAAAACAGGTAAAGACTGGTGGAAGGCTTTTCGAGGCGATGATAAAAAGAAATAGATAGTGTTCTAATTATTATACTTCACCGACCTTTACAAATTTTTTATCAACTTTTTTTATCCCGTGATTTCGAAAAGCAATTGTCAGAATATTTTCATTTTCTTCGATAATAACGCCACGACCCATTTCCGTATGCGATGCCAATTTACCAACCATAGAATCCGTTTTTGGTGTAGTGTATCTTGGTCTGTATGATGTTTCGATTCTTGGTTTTATTGCTCGTTCCGCACCTTGAATATTTAAAAAGCTTCTGTCTGTCTCGGCAATAAATCTGCTGGGGGTGTTATATTTTCTTTCGCCGAATACCATTCGTGACATTACATTGCTGATTACTGCGCGACGTTTTGCACGCGTGATTGCAACATAGGCCAGTCTGCGTTCTTCTTCGATTCCGCCATCGGTTACCGCCTTTTCATTTGGGAAAATACCTTCTTCCCAGGCGGGTAAAAATACAGTATCAAACTCCAAACCCTTAGCAGCATGAATTGTCATAACACTGACCGAGTTACTTCCCCCAACACCATCTTCGGTATCGTTATCGTCTGTCATCATTAATGCCGCGTGTTCCAAAAATTCCTGCAAAGTATTATATTTAGAAATTACATTTGAAATTAATTCTTGGATATTTTCTAATCTTTCTGGAGCGTCAATATCTTTGCTTTCTCGCCACATTTTTAGGTACCCTGAATCTTCCAGTAATTTTTGAACTGCATTTTCTGGACGCATTAAATCCCATTCGAAATCAAATGCACTTATAAATTCATCAGCGGCGGATTTTTGTTTACCAGACAAAGGTACTGCACGCAAAGCCGCCATCATATTTCCACCAAACCCACGCAGCTTTTCAATCGCAATATTTCCAAATCCACGACGCGGCTTTGCAATTATTCTGACAAAAGACAAATCATCAAATTGATAAACCATCAATCTGGTGTACGCGATTGCATCACGAATTTCCATTCTGTCATAGAACTTGGTCGCACCTACCAACCTGTATGGGATTTTGCGTTCGGCAAATTCTTCTTCGAATAAACGCGATAATGAACCCGCACGAATTAAAACCGCAAAATCTGAATAGTTTTTGCCATCATTATTTTTTTCAATTGAATCCGCAATCATTCGTGCTTCGTCCCAATCTGTGGGCAGCGTTACAACATAAATCTTTTCTCCATCATTAACACCCGGTGCCGGACGCAAATCTTTACCCAGTCTGCCGGCATTGTGTCGTATCAAAGAATTTGCAGCATTCAGAATATTCCCCGTGCTGCGGTAATTTGTTTCCAGTCGGATTATTTTTGCATTGGGATAATTCTTTTCAAAATTCAGAATGTTTTTAATCTGTGCACCGCGCCAAGAATAAATAGACTGATCATCATCGCCAACACAGCAAATATTTTTGCTTTTTTCTGAAATCTTTTGCAGAAATTGATGTTGGGCTTCGTTTGTATCCTGAAACTCGTCAACCAGTATGTATTTGAATTGCTTTTGATAATATTCCAAAACATCTGGCACTTTTTCAAATAATTCTAAAACTTTTAAGATAATATCACCAAAATCAACCGCATTCATTCGCGATAATTCAGAATTATACACATCATAGATTTTTTGCATTCTGCCTTCGGATCTGTGTCCCAATCCTTTGTCTTTAACCGATGATATCTTTTCCACCCATTCGCCTGGGTTATATTCTTTTACATCCAGACCCATATCTGCAAACACAGTTTTCAGAACTGCTTTTTGTTCATCTTCGCCAAAAATTAAAAAGTCGCGACGCAAACCAACACGGTCAGCATTTGCCCGCAATATTCTTAGACACATAGAATGAAAAGTCCCGCACCATAAATCAAAAGCATTCCAAATACCGTTTGAAGCATCCATCAGGCGGTTTTTCATTTCATTTGCAGCCTTGTTGGTAAATGTCAGTGCCATTATTTGCCAAGGTTGTGTCATACCCTGACCCAAGATATAAGCAATTTTGGAGATTAAAACACAAGTCTTACCGGTTCCAGCCCCAGAAAGTACCAAAATTGGACCTTCGGTTGTTTCGGCTGCTAATTTTTGTTCAGGATTAAGTTTCGCTAGTATTGAATTCATGACTTGATTATAATACAAAAAAATATGAAGATATAGCAATGAAAAGAATAATCTGCTTTGATATTGAAACTACTGGTTTTGATTATTCCCGTGGAGACAGGGTTATTGAAATCGGCGCGATTGAGCTTTTAGACGGTCGCATCACCGAAAATTCTTTTCACGAGTATATAAATCCCGAAGGAAAAATAATTCCACCAGATTCATATATGGTTCACAAGCTTTCAAATGCGTTTCTGGAAGATAAACCAAAGTTTTCTGAAATCGCACCCAGGCTTTTGGAATTTGTCGCCGACAGCCCAATTGTTGCGCATAATGGGATTGATTTTGACTTTCCGTTTATAAATTATGAATTATCACAATTGGGGCTTTCACAAATTTCTCGCGAACAGCAGATGGATTCAATCGTAATTGCCAGAAACAAGGTTTTTGGTCCAAAAACCTATACTTTGGATTCGTTGGCAAAATGGTTTGGTGTTTCTTTGGTAACTCGTGCGGATGCACACGGTGCATTGATTGACGCAGAAATTTTGGCACGGGTATTTCTGGAACTTGAAAATGCGGCACCTGCACGCGATATAAAAGAAATAATTTCAGAACAACACTTGGCAATGTTAAATCATCCAAAAATTGGTCAAAACTTCCCAAAACGTGAATTTAATATCGATGAAAATGAACTTGCCACTCATTCGACTTTTATGCAAAAAATCACTGCTTGAATAAATTTAAAAAGCGGGATTAAATCCCGCTTTTATTTAATTATTATTCACAATCACCTTCATCTGTAGAACCCGTAGAGATTGTTGTACCGCTTGCACAAGTTGTGCAACTGCTCGCCTCTACTCCACCTGTTACGCCACCACCGTATGTGCCTATTGGACAGCTGGTGCAAACACCCAAAGAACTACGATATTCACCCAGAACGCACGAAGATGTGCAAGTGCCACTCCATACACTGTATCCAGAATTACACGTACAACGTTCATTAACATAACCAACAACTGTTCCATTGTTATCTGTTGCATGCTGTGTTGATTGATAAGTAGAATTATCTGGACACAATAATGATTGATAAAACATTTGCGATATACTGTTTATACATGTATCTGGGGCTGAAGTTGGACAAGAAGTAGCATCATTTGCAAATACTGCATAAGAACAAGTCAAAGCAACATTTCTGCATGCACCACGCATAACATTATAAATACTGCTGACACTGGCGGTCGAAGACCAAGTGTTAACTTGGCTGACCTGCTGGTTATAGCAAGTTGCGATATCAACCATGCAACTGGACGCGTAATCAGAAATTATCTTCTGTTGCGCAGCATAAATATTTACCATCGCACGTTGAATATAATTAACAACAATATCATTATATTTTTCATAATTACTGTTTGAATCGTATGTATAGTATTGACATTTATCCAATACAGGTCTGCATAATCCACCATCTTTGATTGTTGCGCCGGTACCAATTTTTTCCAAAAGATACTTTGCAACACATTTTCCATCGGCACTGATGCAAGAGCTGGGTTCATATGAAGTAGCCATGGCACCAGTCAAATAAGTTGAATCTATTTCTGCATTATTATATCCGTCCATAAAGGCGATGATATTTGAAATATTTTGTCCCAAAACAACTTTGCCATTTTCGTCTATGTATTTTTTTGTTGGATCCAGACACTTTTTATAATCTGACCCACAGACCATATCGTCAACCATACAGGTATTCAACGCAGATATGCAACCTTTGGCATCATACTGATTCTTGTTTTGCAAAACTGCCAATCTAGCTTTTTGTAACATTTGGTTTGCACTGCGAACATTAGATTTCAAGGTTTCATTCATCTTTGTTAAACCTTGTTCATAGGCAATACAATCTTTATCAATTGCCAAATCGTAATTTCCCGTTATTTGTTGTGGTGTACCACCAGCAGTTTTGCATTGTGTCAAAACAGTATTACAGCGTTTCTTTGCAGCACTGTAAAGATCTGTACCACGTAAATTAGAAAAACTTGACGAGCTGCCAGATGATAAATCCAAGCTGAATAAATCTGTTGATGAACCGCTGGATGAAAAGTCCAAATCCATATCCAATCCAGTTGAAATATTACTTGAAGAAGATGAAGTTGCACTTGTTGGATTTTTAATCAAACTTTCAATTTCATCTAACATATTCCTTGATTGCGAAGTGTCCTTAGTTTGATCCAGAACTTTTTCAGCTTCGGTTGAATTCATAATCGCACGAATTTCATCAGCGGATAAACCGACATAACGAATTCTTTGTGCAACATCATTCAATTCGGAATTTGCTTCTTTTACAGCTGATTCAACCTTGGTGTATCTGGAAAGATTAGCCGAACAAGAACAACGTTTTTGATTTGCGTCAATAACCGAACAGAACTGATCCATACAATCATTGTATTGTTCTTGGCATGACTTATTAAGTTCTGCTGTTTGTTGCAAACGTTGTGTTGCCTCAGCAATTGATTCTTTGGTTGGCGCACTTGCAGCGGCACGATTTTGAACACTGCGGCTTTTCCCAGGGTTAAAGTTTGAACCAGTTTGAACACCTGTATTACCGATAGTTGCACGACCTCCAACTTCTGCTGTGGATGGACGAAGAGTTATACCCATACGACGAAGGGCCGGATTTTCATTTATGCTTGCAGACTCTACGCGAGCATTACGACCAACAGTCCGTACTGTTTGTTCAAGCTCTTGTCTTGTGCTTTCTGAATTTCCAGCAGAAACTGATCTTGATATTGTAGGTTTAGTAACAACTGATGTGCTGCGTGCGTTGTCATTTTGCTGAACCATTGTTGTGTTTCTTGATACAACTGCATCGTCATTTTCTTTTGTGGTTAAATCTGTTGTTTTTGCAACTGCTACTGGAAACGCAACAGCATTTCTGTTTACCACAGCACGTGAGGGTTCTGAATAATTATTATCCTCGGTCTGAGATGCAGCAGAAGGAACTGCACGCGAAGCAACGACAGAGTTATCAGCAAAAACATTAGATGTGCAAATACTAATCAGAAAAGAATACAAGAAAAGTTTTTTCACTTACTCTGCCTTTGCGAATTTTTAAATCACCCCGGTTATGTAAAAAAATACACACCTTGGTTTATGAAATTATAACACAAAATTCTGAAAAAAATAAGAAGAAACTGAAACAAAAACCGCACATTTTACTGTGCGGCTGTATTTTACTTTGATTCTTCGTCTGGAAGAATGGAAACAACTTTTCTGTCGCCAAAGCCTTTTTTAAATTTTACCAAGCCTGCAATTTTTGCAAACAAAGTATGATCTTTACCCATGCCAACATTTAATCCAGGATGAACCGATGTTCCACGTTGACGTATAATAATGTTGCCAGCCTTAACACGGCTGCCACCTGATTTTTTAACACCCAATCTGCGTCCTGCACTGTCGCGTCCGTTGACCGATGCCGAACCTGCTTTCTTATGTGCCATAACTTGCTCCTTTTAGTCTTAATGTCCAATAAACATCTTGAACACTAGCCTTTTATTTCTTTGATTTTCAAAACTGTGATATGTTGACGATGTCCCTTGGTACGACGATAGTTTTGACGTCTTTTCTTTTTGAACACCAATACTTTATCGTTGCGATCTTGGGCAACTACATCTGCGATAACCTTGGCACCTTTGACCAATGGGTTACCAACAGTCGAGCCAACCATTAAAACCTGGTCGAATTCGACCTGGCCTTCGGAATTCAGTTTTTCTACTTTTACAACATCGCCAACTTTTACACGATATTGTTTTCCGCCAGTAGAGAAGATTGCAAAATCTGCCATATTTAAACCTTTTTGCTAAGTTTGTTTAAAACTTTATACAATAATGGCATTATTTTTGAAAAAGTCAAGCTTTTTGCATAAATATTTCAACAAAGATATAGAATAACCAAAAAATAACCCGCTTTTGCGGGTTATTTATATTTTATGGTGTTGCGGTCCAGTTTCGTAACGTATCGGATCCGGTACCAATCGCATTCTGCAAGCACATTTCACGGATTGCTGCTGAATCACCTGTTAAACCTTCGGCAGGCAGGCTTGTTGCGGCTGTACTTGATGCACTGGTCATAATTTCGTTCAACGTTACGATATTACGGCAAGTATTTTCTGTGTAATCCTGACTCCAGTTACATGTGGCACTATCTAACTTGTCTATAACCGCTTTGAACTGAGCACCCGAAGGATTGCATATCATAGTTTCATAACAATGCGGAGCATTGGCCAACTGTGCACAATATGTTTTTATACGAGATGTGCTCCAAGACGGATTTGCAGTATCTTGCGTTGTATAGCAATCATAGATTTCATTTATACATTCATTAAAGTTTGTGCCAGCAGTTGTCGCATCTGTCAAAGTCTTTGTTTCTTCAGCTTGGGCAAATTCTAAACGTTTTTTCTGCAAAGCCTGTTGTGCTGCAACTTTTTGATACCCAATATTTTGCGCAGTTGTTTTTAACTGTTCGCCATAAGAATCACAATCAGCATTTGCATCCAAAGCATATTTTTGCAGTATGCTGCGACGTGCATCAGCAACCGGTCCACGCAAATCTTCGTATGGATCTGTACTGCTGCTGGAATAACCATAGCAAGTTGCCGCCGAGCTGGAACTGGTTCCACTGCTTCCTGTAACAAAGTTCAACTCATAAGTACCGGTGTTTGTTACTGTTATGTATGTGTTATAGTTATAAGGACAAGCTGTTTTACCATTTGGACAATCACGACCCGTGGACGGTGGTGTTCCGCAAGCTTCATAGATACCATTAAAGCAAGAATCTAAAACGCGATTGCAAACATTATTGTGTGCATATTCAAACAGTTCATATCCCCAAGTTTCGGCCAAGGAATCCGTAGTAGTTGTAGAACTTGATAAACTGCTGCTTAATCCGCTCATATTGCTAACAATAGAACTGATTGTGCTGTACGCACTGCTCAAAGCGCTGTCATCACTGGTTGTAATTGTTAATGTTTTATCTTTTGCTTCGGCCCAAGATTTCAAAGAAGCTAAAATATCACTGCCAGAACCATCCAAGTTAGAAACATCAAACCCAAAATTATTACCAGAAGAAGAGCAATAAGATGGCATTGAACATGCATCTTCATAAATCATATGGTTGTAACACCATTCTTTTTTATCATCAACATCATTATTGTCTAAATCTGTTCCACCTTTGTATTTTTCGGCCATATCTTTATAAGATACACAGTTCATAACTTTTTCAGCATCAGTCAACGCAAATGCCGAACTTATGTCTTTACCCTTATTAGCAATCAACAAAGCCAATTCACCAGAAACTGTTATCAGTTCTTCATTTGCTGATTCTAATTTTGATTCTGCTTCAGCAAATGTTTTTACACGACCAGCGCAAGCACAACGACGCTGTGCCGAGCTGCGTGCCGTGCAAATTTCATCCATACAAGAATAATAGCTTTGCATACAGTTGTTATATGCGTCAGCAGAAATCAAACCAGTAGACGTATCAATAATATTAGAATAATTTCCAGTATACAGTTTGCTTGCTAAATAATTATATGTTGTGGTTGATGTTGTGCTTTTGCTGCCACGGATTGCACTGCCTGTTAAAGAAACTCTTGAAGAATCCGAAGCACCTTGCTGTGTAACTGGCATAGCAGCAACTCTGGCACGAACAGATCTGTTTTGTTGTGTTGCCCTGGAAGTTACAGCACCAGAACGTGCAACAACAGATCTTGAAACAACTGAAGTATTTGATTGTGAAGAACGTGAAACTACGGTTCTTCCTTTTACAGTTCTGGAATCTGTTGTGTCAGAATTTGAAATATTACTATTTGCACGAGTTGTTCTGGCACTTTGTGATCCGGCGCGTTGAGCCTGCGGAGTTCCAGCTGTGTACTGAACCTGCGGTGCAATTGGATCTGCAAATACCGCACGCATAGACAATATGGTAGAACATACAAAAAACGCTGCTGCCAGCAGAACTACTGCACCAGTAGCATTTTTTAGTGTTTCGCCGAAATTACGACTTTTCATATTTATCTCCAAATAATTCAACAGATGCTTAATAACCGCCAATATTGAGACTAATGCCTCACACTATACACCTTGTTATCACTGATTATAACATTTTTAAAATCTTGTGTAAATAAGAAAACCCACCAAACGGTGGGTTTAATTATATGATCAAAAATTACTTTTTTGTTGTATTTTCAGTTTTTGACAAAACTGTTTCTTTTAATTTATTAGAATCAGTTTTTTCTTTTACAGCAGTTTTTTCTGTTTTTGCTACTTTTGTAGTTTCTTTTACTGCTTTGTTCTCCTTTGTAGAAGCCGCTTTAACAGTTTCTGCTTTTACGGTTCCTTTTGTTACTGGGGTTGCTTTAACAGTTTCTGCTTTTACGGTTCCTTTTGTTACTGGGGCTGCTTTTGTAGAAGCTGCTTTTACTGTTGCTACCTTTGTATTTTCTTTTGTAACAGGGACTGTTTTTGTTGTTTCTACTTTTTTTGTTTCCAATACAACAGCTGGTTTAGCTGTTTCTGTTTTTGCAACTTCTTTTTTCGTAACAACAGCTGCGTTTGCAGACATTGCTGATACGATTCCTACCAATCCGAACACAAGTACTTTTTTCATGTATTATTCTCCATTTTTATTTTTGTACTGACTTGCGGTAACACATTAAAAACTACTCATAAATTAATAGATTAATTTTAACAATGTTATCAAGCTGCGAGAATCGTAGAACTTTTTTAAAACTTAGCAATATAAATTTTTAAAATTTATTCTTGACACAAATCAATGATGACTCGTTGACTTGACCAATATTCTAAGATAAAATTACTACTGTTATGAATAGACTGATTTTTTCACTTTTTTTTATCATAATTCCATTGGTTGCATTGGCCGATGATGTAAATCCAATGTTCGGCAAAGATAATAAAAATTCTATAAACCTTTACATTTCTCAAGGAACTGGCAGTGGTACTCTTTTCAAACTGATTGCCCCTAATTTTTGGGAATTTAACAGTATGAATAATTTTATGCTGCAATACAGCCAACCCTCGACTATTTTTAGATTACCAGGTCGTCAAAGTCTGCATTGGGTTCAAAACGTTGCGTATAGGTCTGATACTGGATTATCTTTTGGGGCACTTGGAATATCTTGGGACGCTTCCTTTTTTAATTGGGATGGTTATTATCTGGGCGGAGGGCTTGGCCCATACATGCGTGACAGTCGTGATCGTTGGGTCGAAAGCAGGTTAGTTTTTGGTTTAAAATTTTTTATTGGTAAAAGATTATCAGATCACTGGAATGCTGAATTTTATACACTGCACTTTTCAAATGGTAACTTTACACAAAAAAATGAAGGTTTTAATTTCGCCGGTTTTTCGATTGGTTATGATTTTTAGAAATTTAAAAATCTTTAATAAACAGGCTGTTTTCTGTTTTGCCTATTAATTATATATATTTTTTTACTTTTTTCTTTTAAAGCCTCCCAAGGCATAATTTCACTTATGGACAAATCTGTACTTTCATACAATGGTAATATTGTCACTATTTCTGACATAGAAAGATATGTTAATGCGTATGCAGTTATTTGTCCCGGAGTATTTAAGTATCTATTTTTTTGTGCTATGCGGTCAAAAATTTTATAAACTTCAATTGTACTTATATTTCCTTCTTTATACAAAAAACGATTATCACAAATTTCCTTAATATTCTCAATTTCTTCTTTTTTAAAAAAATTGTTATATAAACATTCTATAAAAACAGGAAAACAAAAATCATTACTGTTTCCCAATGGACACCCATTCTTAAAAAATTTACAATTATCACACTTAATCATTTGCGTAACTTTCTGAGAGACCATAAAATAAACCTTTTATTTTTTACCTTAATCTCTCTCGCGGGGGAGATTCTAGGACAACTTTTTACAAATGTAAACAAAAAAACCGCTATGAAATCCAGCGGTTTGAATTCCCAATTTTTTAATTAAAAACCACAAAATGGGCGGTTTGAATTGATTTTTATAGTTACCTATTTACAGAATTTTGTTTTCTTGAACGAATCAAATATTTTCTTATAAGTCTTTCATTTTTAAATATTCGTTCAACTTCTCGTATATGATTAATATCATCAACAGAAAATTCTGCATCTGCATAAGTAAAACTTAGAACCCCATATAAATCATTTTTTAAAATTTCTGTGTCCTTATCCAATTCAGCTTCGTTATAATGTCCTTTAAAAATTTCCCAACATGCGCTCTTTTTTGAAAAATTTGGACATTTTATAATTTTATCGACTAAACAAGCGTTTCTTTTCGACAGATTATTTTCTTTCACACAGTTAAGTTCGTAAAAAACTGTATCAAAAAAAGGTTGATTACCATCTGAATCTTTTACAAGATAAAAAGCACCCATAGGACAACGAAATTCTTCAATTCCTTTAAAAGGAATTTTCAACATTGTTTCTTTATTCATTTTTTAATTTCTTTATTTACCTGCTTTAATAGCACCAATAGTAACTGCTTCCATAAAAATACTATCTCTGATGTTTTTTATAGTATTTAAATTTTCTTTTAATATTTTTTCATTCTTTTTAAAAGCTTCTCTTTTCATCATTTCTGGTGTTATTTCTTCCAAAATAGCACAGTAGTTACGTATTATTCTTATTGCATTTTCTTCATGTAATATGGCATTTGGATTGAAAACTTCATTCAATTTTTGACCCGCGCCTTTAAACAGTTTTTTTATCGCATCATCTGTCAGATTTTGTGGTTTGAAATATTTTGAAATCATAAAAAACCTCTTTTGTAAAAAGATTAGTACAAAAAACATAAAAGTCAAGTATATCTGTAAACTAAAACCGCCACATGGGCGGTTTGAATTGGTTTTTATATCGAATTGTGTTTTGTTCTGGCGACGACCTACTCTTCCGTAGCTTAAGCCAAAGTACCATCGGCGATACGGGTTTTCCCTGTCTGGTTCGGGATGGAAACAGAGGGTGACTCCCGCTCTATAATCACCAGAACGAAACACAATAAACATCGTTTATAATCTCAAACTATCAAGAATCTTCTTATTAACTTACTCTTCAAGCAATGGTTTGATTTTACAGCAGCGTACTGCTGCAAAATCAAACACAAAAAATAAAAAGTCTATGGTTCGATTAGTATTGCTGAGCTTAATCCCTCACGGGACTTACACCTGCAACCTATCAATGTCCTAGTCTAGGACTGAACTCATGGGGATATCTTATCTTGCGACCAGCTTCCCGCTTAGATGCTTTCAGCGGTTATCTGTTCCGAACATAGCTAACCTGCGCTGCCGCGGGCGCGACAACAGGTACACCAGTGGTTCGTTCGACCCGGTCCTCTCGTACTAAGGTCAAGTTCGCTCAAATATCCGACGCCCACAGTAGATAGGGACCTAACTGTCTCACGACGTTATTAACCCAACTCACGTACCGCTTTAAATGGCGAACAGCCATACCCTTGGGACCTGCTCCAGCCCCAGGATGCGATGAGTCGACATCGAGGTGCCAAACACTACCGTCGCTATGGACGCTTGGGTAGCATCAGCCTGTTATCCCTAGAGTAGCTTTTATCCGTGTGCGATGGTCCTTCCATGCGGAACCACCGGGTCACTATGACCGACTTTCGTCTCTGCTCGAGGTGTCCCTCTTGCAGTCAGGCTTGCTTTTGCCATTGCACTCACCAGCTGATTTCCGACCAGCCTGAGCAAACCTTCGCGCGCCTCCGGTACGATTTGGGAGGCGACCACCCCAGTCAAACTGCCCATCACGCACTGTCCCCCGCCCTGTTTCAAGAACGTGGGTTAGACAATAAAACACATCAGGGTGGTATTTCACTAACCGCTCCAAGCAAGCCGAGACCTGCTCTTCAACGCGTCCCACCTATCCTACGCAAATGTGTCCTAGTGCCAGTACGAAACTACAGTAAAGCTTCATAGGGTCTTTCCGTCTAGCTGCGGGTACCCGGCATTTTCACCGAGAATTCAATTTCGCTGAGTCTATGTTGGAGACAGTGTGGAGATCGTTACGCCATTCATGCGGGTCGGAACTTACCCGACAAGGAATTTCGCTACCTTAGGACCGTTAGAGTTACGGCCGCCGTTTACTGGGGCTTCACATCAGAGCTTGCACTCCTCAGCTTAACCTTCCAGCACTGGGCAGGCGTCAGTCCCTATACATCATCTTATACGATTTAGCAGAGACCTGGGTTTTAAGTAAACAGTCGCCCCCACCTGGTTTGTGTCACCTGATTAAAGTTGCCTAGAAACAGGTCATCCTTATCCCGAAGTTACGGATGTATTTTGCCTAGTTCCTTCAACATAGTTCTCTCAACCGCCTTAGTCTACTCGACTCGAGCACCTGTGTTGGTTCTGGGTACGATTCTTGTGTGGGTGCTATTTCCTGGAACCTGTTCACTGCATCACCAATCCAATAAGGCGACACAATTTATCAGATCCGTCACACTCCCACGAGTCACGGAATATTAACCGTGTTCCCATCGACTACGCCTTTCGGCCTCGCCTTAGGGGTCGACTCACCCTACCCTGATTAACATTGGATAGGAACCCTTGCTCTTACGGCGTCAAGGTTTCTCACCTTGATTAGCTGCTACTCATGCCAACATTCGCGCTTCTGGTACCTCCACCGTGGCTCACGCCTTCGGCTTCGCAGGCTTACAGAATGCTCCGCTACCACACGTCTTACGACGCATTCGCAACTTCGGTAAATGATTTTAGCCCCGTTACATTTTAGTTGCCGTGATTCTAAATAGACCAGTGAGCTATTACGCTTTCTTTAAATGATGGCTGCTTCCAAGCCAACATCCTGGTTGTTATGGAATCTCGACTCACTTTCCCACTTAATCATTATTTGGGGACCTTAGTTGGCGATCTGGGCTGTTGCCCTCTCGTCCACCGACCTTAGCACCGATGGACTGTTTCCTGTACTATAATTTGCTGGTATTCAGAGTTTGATATGGTTTGGTAAGATTTTACTCCCCCTAGCCATTTCAGTGCTTTACCCCCAGCAACGAACATACAAGACACTACCTCAATAGTTTTCGCGGAGAACCAGCTATAACGGAGTTCGATTGGCTTTTCACCCCTAGACACAGGTCATCACCTAATGTTGCCATATTAGTGTGTTCGGTCCTCCAGCGACTGTTACGCCGCCTTCAACCTGCCCATACCTAGATCACCCCGCTTCGGGTCTATTACTGCATACTCAATTCGCCCTATTCAGACTCGGTTTCCCTTCGCTTACACCTAACGGCTTAGGCTTGCATGCAATAGTAACTCGTTGGCTCATTATACAAAAGGTACGCCATCACCGGAAAACCGGCTCTGACAGCTTGTAGGTATTCAGTTTCAGTGTCTATTTCACTCCCCCTTCGGGGTTCTTTTCACCTTTCCCTCACGGTACTCGTTCACTATCGGTCAATCAGGAGTATTTAGCCTTAGGACAAGGTCGTCCTATATTCAAACGGGATTTCACGTGTCCCGCTCTACTCTTGGACCAAAAAACTAGTTTTCACATACAGGACTATCACCTATTATTGTTGTGTTTTCCAACACATTTTGTTAACTAATTAATCGGCCACTGGGCTGGTCCCTCTTCGCTCGCCACTACTAAGGGAATCGCTATTGCTTTCTTTTCCTGCGGTTACTGAGATGTTTCACTTCTCCGCGTTTGCTTTAAGCACCTATGTATTCAGTACTTAATAATCCATAAAGGATTGGGTTTCCCCATTCAGGAATTCCGGGGTCAATGCATATTGACGGCTCGCCCGGACTTATCGCAGTCTTTCACGCCTTTCATCGCCTCTGATTGCCAAGGCATCCACTAAACACCCTTTGTTACTTTTTATCTTATGCTTGAAGCGTAAGTCTAAAAAATTACTTAATGAGTTTTTTAAGCATTGAACATTTAAAAATGTTCATTCAGTTGATTCTTGTTCTTTTTTTCTAATTGAATTATCTCTTTCGAGATTACTCTCTTTTTCAGAAAGATATTTTGAGATTATATTACGATGTTCAACAAATCAAATTTCTTTGATTTGCGACATAAAAACCGATTAACAAAATTACTTATAAAAAGCAGATTCCAAAAATTCCTAGGGAACATTTAAAATCGTGAAACACTTGCAAAGACAAGTCTGTGAAAGCATTTCACGATTTTAACCTCATCAATAAAAATGGTGGGTCAGGAAGAACTCGAATCTTCGACCTTCGCTGTATCAGAGCGACATTCTAACCAACTGAACTACTGACCCATAAAAACAGTGATCAACTATTACTTTTAATCACATAATCTTATAAGATCACGCAATCCAGCAATAACTGATACTAACTGCTAATTGCCATACATTTTTCAAAAAGAGATATTCAGACAGTCGCCGTTGGAATATGACCGTTTCGTGAAACGGTTTAATCTATAAAGGAGGTGATCCAGCCGCACCTTCCGGTACTGCTACCTTGTTATGACTTAACCCCAATTACCAACCCCACCGTAGGCGCCGTCCTCTTGCGTTAGACTAGCGACTTTGGGTGAAATCGACTTTCATGGTTTGACAGGCGGTGTGTACAAGACCCGGGAACGTATTCACCGCTGCATTCTGATCAGCGATTACTAGCGATTCCAGCTTCATGCCCTCGAGTTGCAGAGGACAATCTGAACTGAGGCGACTTTTCAGGATTAGCTTTGCTTTACAGCATTGCGACCCATTGTTGACGCCATTGTAGTACGTTTGTAGCCCGACCCGTAAGAACCATGATGACTTGACGTCATCCACACCTTCCTCCCGTTTGACACGGGCAGTCCCCTAAGAGTTCCCGGCATTACCCGCTGGCAACATAGGGCGTGGGTTGCGCTCGTTGCAGGACTTAACCTAACATCTCACGACACGAGCTGACGACAGCCATGCAGCATCTGTCTGTGGACCAACCGAATTGAAGAAATTCATCTCTGAATCTCGCGTCCACGATGTCAAGGGTCGGTAAGGTTTCTCGCGTAGCATCGAATTAAACAACATACTCCACCGCTTGTGCGGGTCCCCGTCAATTCCTTTAAGTTTTAATCTTGCGATCGTACTCCCCAGGCGGCATGCTTAACGCGTTAGCTTCGTCACTAAACCCCCGAAGGAGCCTAACAACAAGCATGCATCGTTTAGGGCGTGGACTACCAGAGTATCTAATTCTGTTTGCTACCCACGCTTTCGTCCCTCAGTGTCAGCAATGATCCAGAAGACTGCCTTCGCCATTGGTGTTCCATCTGATATCTACGGATTTCACCCCTACACCAGATATTCCATCTTCCTCTATCACGCTCCAGTTTGCCAGTATCAAAGGCAGTTCTGGGGTTAGGCCCCAGGATTTCACCCCTGACTTAACAAACCACCTACGGACGCTTTACGCCCAGTAAATCCGAACAACGCTTGCACCCTTCGTATTACCGCGGCTGCTGGCACGAAGTTAGCCGGTGCTTTTTCTGTCGCTACTGTCATCATCTTCACGACTAAAAGAACTTTACAACCCGAAGGCCTTCTTCATTCACGCGGCATGGCTGGATCAGGGTTTCCCCCATTGTCCAATATTCTTAGCTGCTGCCTCCCGTAGGAGTCTGGACCGTGTCTCAGTTCCAGCGTGGCTGATCGTCCTCTCAGACCAGCTATGGATCATCGCCTTGGTAGGCCGTTACCCCACCAACAAGCTAATCCAACGCGGGCACATCCATCACCGATAAATCTTTCCCCTTTCGGGCGTATGCGGTATTAGCGTTCGTTTCCAAACGTTATTCCCCAGTGATGGGTAGTTTCCCACGCGTTACTCACTCGTGCGCCACTGATGTATTGCTACACCCGTTCGACTTGCATGCCTAAGACCTGCCGCCAGCGTTCGTTCTGAGCCAGGATCAAACTCTCAAGTTTTATAAAAACCTTGATGTTTAAGCCTGTGCACAAAGAACAAAGCTGACAATAATGTCAGTTCGTCTTTACATATATTTCGCAAGACAAGTATTTTAACGAGGTTATACGATATAAATCTATGTAAACCTACTACCTGTCTAGGATATGCACATTTGACTTAAGTTTAAGTTTGGATGTTTTTCCAAATTCAACTGTCTGCATATCCCTTCTTGAAGTGATTTTGAATTTTGCAAAATGCAAAAAACATCATCACATTTGATGAGCTGCTTTATTAACAATGTTTGCAGATTTATGGGGACCCGATTCTGATTGGTCATCCCGAAAACCGCAGAATTTCAGGGGTTGGGTTTATTTTCCAACTTGAAAGCTCGCATAGTATGCGCGTAATCTATAAAAAAGTCAAGAAGAAAGTTGAAAAATATTCCAAAAAAATTTGGTTAAAAAGTTTGTAATAAAAAAACCGCCGAAATTCGGCGGTTTTCTTATTAAAAGCGATACATAAATCCAAGCTTTACCATTGGGAATATCTTGATTTTTCCCAGCTCGTCATTTGCTTCTTTTAACGCTTCTTTCTTATTTTCTTCAAAAGCAATCGAATCGATTGATGCTGCTTCCCAAGAACTTGTACCACTATTATAATGTTGCAAGTCGGTTAAAGGAACATTCAGACTAGCAGTAGCTGTTTTACTGGTAAATACTGCACCTGCATCCATATAAATTTTTATACCCCATAATAATCCCAAATCAAAACCTGTTCCCAAATATGGGCCTGCATAATTCCAGTTAACTGCTGCATTTCCTTTCATTTGACCACCAGTGTATTGATATTTTTCACCATTCAATTCAAACTCCATTGATCCGGCTGGTAAATCTGTATTTGACGTCAGTTTTGCAGAAACACCCAATTTTCCAAACATATAACCACCTGTCAAACGCCATCCGCCCAAGAACCAAGTGTTTCCGAATGGATAAAAGTCAACTAAAGCACCAAAGTGTTGTGCAGTAATAGAACCATCTTTTATTGTTACACCATTTTCATCACCTAATTCAATTCCGTCATCCATTTGCGATTTTATCGCAGAATTAATTACTGATTTAATAGGTGCGGTTGTTCCAAAATCAAAACGTCCACCAATTCTTTTCCACCAGAAAGAATCAAAATTTTTATTTGCATATCCAACAAAGCCATTTACACCACTGGTCACAGATGCGCCCAAACCAAATTGTAATCCTGCTGGAAATTTAATATCCGATTTTGTTTTATCTTCTGAAAATTTTTCAGTTACAGGTTCTTGTTTTGCTTCTACTTTCTTAACCTCAGTTTTTACTGGTTCAACCTTAGCCTCGTTTTTTGCGACGGCTGGTTTAGCCTCTGCTGTTACTGCTGTTTTTGCAGATTCTGTAACAGTTTTTACTGCGATTTCTTCTGCCACAGCAGGAACCACTAATGTTGTAAGAACTAACAAAGTTGATATTTTCTTCATTGTATTTCCTTTCTATTCTGGTTAAGTGCCAGGTCATCGAATAAAGTATAAACAATTCGATAACTTAACACAAGTTTTCATTTTTGGTTTTTAATATTTCAATTTTTGTGATATGATTTGTTGTATGAGATCAAAGATCCTTGTTTTTTCTTCGTTACTTTTTGTGCTTGGTAACTTGCCTGTCAAGGCGTCCGAGTGTTTTGGTGAAGATTGTATTATCGGACAATCAAGAATCTTGGATGTTGGTAAACCTGCCCCATTGCCCATTACATCTACTAATCAAACCCCTGATGTTGAACCTGTTTGGGATGGCGATAATTCTGATTACAATTCTTCAGGTTTTGATAAAACCGTTGATTGGCGCGATGGTGTGCCAATTTGGGACGATTCAATTTACAGCTATAAAGATAAAGATTTCAGCGATTGGACTTTGCCACCACAACGTCCTGTTGGTAAAAAACAAATCAGCAAAAAACCAGCGCAAATGACCTTTGTTCCAGAAACAGTTGTCGCTGATACGGGATCCAGAAATCAGGTCGAAGAATTGTTGGTACCAACAAAGCCAACTGGCGATATATGGTCTGATAAAAAATATGCTGCCCAAGATTTATCAAATCGTGTTAAGCAGGCTTTTGAAGACAAAGAATATAATGAATGTCCATTTGAAACAGATACAGAATGCGATATTTGGCGTAAAAAACCCATGGTTAATGAAACGGTTTCACCACGCAGCACAAAAATACTTCCACAAAAAATGGATGACTTTGTTGCAGCCGCAACAGAAAATAAGAATATCAAAGCCAGCGAAAAAGTTGCTGCACCATTCTTGGCTCGTTATAAAATGTTAATGCAATCTGCCCAAGCTTGCTGCTCGGATGGTATGGTTTACGAATTAAAACGTGCTGGTGCCAGTGATGGATTGGTTTATAAATTCTTGTCAGACGATGCAAATTTTTACGGACTTAGCAGCAGATGTTTAATGATGTCTGACGAAGATTTGGATAAAAAATACCCAAACACTGCAACTGCAGCAGTTGCTGCGGACGTTCGAAATGGTTGTCTATGCCGTGGCAGACAATGGTTTAATGCTATGCTTGCACCATTCGAAGAAGCATATGAAGCAGCCCCAGATTTTGCAAAATCAAAATTCAATTATAAATACACCGATGGTCTGCAACGTGAAATCACTGTATCTGTAAATGATGATGTGCAAAATGTACTTCGTCAGCTTTCTATGTGCCCATAAAGAACACATTTTTCCGATATAATTCTTTGATATTTCGTTATTTTGAATTTTGTCTTTGAAAATTCGTATTTTTTGTTCTATAATCGCCCCATGTTAAAAATTATAAAGTCTTTATTTATGCCACGTGGTAACAAAAAAACCGCTGGTGAATTGTCATCGCAATTTGGATTAAAATTATCCGGCGATCCGAAAACCTTAATAAATGGTGTTGCACCAATCGCAGATGCCAAGGCTGGTCAGCTGGCGTTTTATTCAACTGAACGAAACAGTGCTGCTTTTAAAAACCTTCCTATTGAAGTATTAAAAAACACCAAAGCCAGTATAATTTTGGTTCAACTTGAACATGTCAAAGATGCGCCTAAGGGTGCAACTTTGCTGATATCAGAAAGTCCACGTGGTGACATAGTAAAAATAATCGGTGAAATATATCGTGAAAAACCAAGATTCGGAATACACTGGGCTGCGCACGTAGAACATGGTGTTTTTTTTAGAAAAAGACGCAGTGTTTATATCGGTCAATTCGCCAGTGTTGATCGTGGTGCAGTTTTGGAACCAGATGTTAAAATTTATCCAAACGCATTCATTGGACAAAATGTGAAAATTGGTCGTGGAACTATTGTCCATGGTGGGGCACACATTGAAAATGCAACTATTGGTGAAAATTGTGTGATTTACCCAAATGCTGTTATTGGTAAAGATGGTTTTGGTTTTACACGCCAAGAAGGCAAAAATGTTTTTATTCCACACGTTGGTCGTGTTGTGATTGGTAATCGCGTTTCAGTTGGCAGTAATTCCTGTATTGATCGTGGCGCAATGACAGATACCATAATTGGCGAAGGAACAAAAATTGATAATCTTTGCCAAATTGCACATGGTGTAATTATTGGTTCCGAATGTTTCTTGGCCAGCGGTGTTGGAATCGCTGGGGGTTGTGTTATTGGTGACCGCGTTTTATTGGGCGGACATGTTGGAATTGCAAACGGTGTTAAAATCGGAAACGATGCCGAGGTTGGTGCAAACAGCGGTGTGTTCCGCAATATTCCAGATGGCGAAAGACAGATGGGATATCCAGCAGTTGCCGGTATGGAATTTATGCGTGCACATGCTTGGTTAAAAAAACAAATCAGGGGTTAATGTTTTAACATTATCCTGAAATTCAACTATTTTTATGGAGTAAAAAATGATAGACGCAAAAGGTATCGAAAAAATTATTCCGCATCGTGGTGATATGCGACTGATTGACGAGATTCGTGAAATAGAAGAAACCAGTGGTGTTGGTATCCATCATGTTCGTCCTGATGAATTCTGGTGTGCTGGACATTTCCCAAGCGAACCAATTATGCCTGGCGTTTTACAAATAGAAGCAATGGCGCAAACCGCATGCTATATTGCTTTTGTAAAAATGGGTTCAACAGATGGTAAAACACTTGGTTATTTCACAACTATGGAAAAAATCAAATTTTATCACATGGTAAAACCTGGTGATATTTTGGAATTGCATGTTGAATTAACAATGTCAAAAATGAAACTTTACAAATTCCATGGTATTGGTATGGTCGGGGGCAAAAAAGTATCCGAGGCAACCTTTACTGCGATTATGGAAACCCGCGAATAACAAACCGGCGATTGCCGGTTTTTTTACTTTAACATTTCTTTCTTTTGTGATAGAATTAACGAAAGAGAGAATATGAAATCCTTAATACGTTTTTTTGCGTTTATTCTGTGCCTTGCACCAAGTGCACTGTGGGCAGATGGTGATCTTACCTCGTACGATGACAGTATGGGGACTGTGAATAATAATAACTGGAATCAAATGATGAACAGCAGAACACCTGCGGTTGATTTCGGAAATTGTAACGCTTTAATTTTACGCTGTGCTTCACCAAAGTGTGCAACTGGTGGCTGTACCAGCATGGATATTGCAACACCAATTGTTTCTGGTTGTGTTATGTCAAATTCAGTTTGCAAGAAATATGGTGACGATTTGGTTCAATCTATTGCTGCACAGATTGTTGCAAATTCCACTGCCAAGGCAAATGCTGCAAATACCGCTGCACAAAAAGATGCTGCACAACAACTGGCATCCCAATCTGCTGAACAAATGCAACAAATGCAAACACAGATGCAACAGTTGCAAAGTCAAATAACAGAACAAAATTCCCAGACAACTGCCAGTATCCAGGCTGCTTTGGATGAACAAAAAAAACTGGCTGAACAAAAACAAACTGCCGATGCAAATAAACCAGCTACAACAACTGATTCAACCGTGACAACTGCTGTAAATAATGGTGTTTCAGCCGAAGTTCTGGCGCGCGAACAGGCATCCGGTCAGATAATGAGCAAGCTGGAAAGTGCTCAGGATTCATTGACCACTGTAAAGAAAACAATGCAAAATGTTTTTGACTATGCGGGTTGTGATTCATCTGGTGATAACTGCACAGGTCCAAAACGTATAAAGGCTTTCAAAGAAAAAGCAAATGGATTTTTTGAACCGTATGAAGATTCATTGGACGAAGTTTATGATGCGCTGATAATGGCACAAAGCCTGGGTGTCGACATCACAGATATTTACATGATGTTGAACGGTAGCTGTAATGTTTGGGGAAAGTATTTGTGTGAACCTTGTAAGGCTGGTGATAAAGATTGTAATAATAATTTCTATGATGTAAAAAAAGATCCTCAAACAGACGGAAGCTTCAAAGTTTCTGCTGCACAACCTCATTGTCAATTGTTGCAAATGCTTACAAATCAACAAGAAGTTCAACAAAACTGGCTTGACATGGATACAGGTTCCTCAGGTGGTATACGTGTTGCCTGTGCATCTGATGCAATTGATAATTCGGCATTATTCCGTAATCGTAAAAAGAAAGCAACAATTGATGTCGATGTTTTGCAGCGCATAATCTCCCAAGACGCACCAATATCAAATAATTCTGATTTATGGTTGTATTGCTATCTTAACGATAATGATTCTGAAAAACTACAAAAAGCGGTATCTTTGAAAAAATTACCAAATCCGGTGTGTGTAAAAGATGTTTCTGAACCAGTAAAAGAATCAAATTCAACTGGATGCGATGAAGCAAATGCTGATAATAATCTTTATATAAACCCATTGGTCTCGATTTGTACCGTGCATGCTTATAATATTGGAAGTACTTCCAACCCTGAGGACAAAACAGTTAAACAGAATATGAATACTGTTATCGCTTTGAAAACAACTATTATAACTCAGCAGATGAAAAAACAATATGATTACCTGGAAACAACTATTAAAAGATTAAGAACCCAGCTGGAAAAGGCAATCCTGACGAATAAAATGGAAGCTGCCGGTGCAGAGTCATCGGAATCGTCTTATAACAGCGGTAAATCATCAAATAAAAATATAATATTAAGCGGCGCCCAAGATTGTAACACTGTTTATTCTAATTCTGATTTATTAACTTGTCTTGGTAATAATCTGAATTTAATTGCATCTTCAAATGATAAAACAAATGCACGCAAACAGTTGGAATCTGATTTAAAATTATTCGGAGCGTTAGCATCGGAAAACAACAAAACTACCAAGTGTTCAAATCTTAATAATACAAACATGAATGATTGTATAGCAGAATATCGTATAAAAATAAGATCTCAATCTAGTACTAACACGCAAAAAAGCAACACTAATTCATACCAAAACAGTAACCCTGGTGGTATGTGATTAATCAATTATAAAAACGCTCCTTTCGGAGCGTTTTTAAATTAAACATAAATTGTTTTTAGAAACCTTTTGGAGTTTCCATCTTTACTTTGGATACTTTTTTATCCAATGCTTTAACTACATCGTCTGTGATGTCCAGGTTTTCAATCTTTCCACCAACACGAGCAAAACGACCGTCAACAACCAATGACAGGTTCTTTTTTGCAATGATACCTTCGATCAATGGATCCAAGTGTTTTGCCTGAATTTCATTCAAAGCATTTTGAAAAGATGCTTCTACGCTTTGTGCACGTTCAGACAAAGAGCGTTGCAATTTTGCAATTCTGGTTTGATAATCGGCAACACGGCGTTGTAAAGCGTCCCTAGACAAAACATCTTGGGATTTTTCAATTTCAGATTTTTCTTTTTCCAAAGCTTTTTGTTCGCGTGTCATTTCATCACGTAATTTTGATTCATACGATTCTTTTTGGCTGCGCAAGTCTTTCAAAACATTGGCCTCGGTTTGAATTGCATCCATACGGATTACAGCAATACGCAAATCAGAACCTTTAACGGCGTCAGTTGTTACTTCGGACAGTGCCTTATCAACACTCATATTTGTGCGCAAAGCAGAAATGCCCCAAACACCTAAAACTGCAACAACTGCAACTGCAGATGCAATTATTCCAATCTTGGTATATTTTTTTACGCTTGGATTTTCAAGCATATTTGGTTTTTTCATTGTCATGATTCCTTCCTTTTTTTATAGGTGGTGAAATTATAGCAACAAAAATTTCAAATTAAAAGAAATATGTTTGCCCTAGCGTGCGGGAGAAATTCTTATCTCGACCCGGCGATTCGTCAATCTGCCAATGTCATCTTGGGCAGCGATTGGGCGGGCCGAGCCTCGACCAACAATAAATATTCTAGATGTATTAATTTCATCCTGGGCCAAAAACAAAGCGACCCTTTCCGCCATATCCAAAGATAAAGCCCGTGCGGCATTCTGGTCACGCATAGAATCGGTGTATCCCGCGACCTCTATAAAAGTTGCATCATATTTTTTAAGAATTTCTGAAATTATCCCCAGGGTATCTTCGCCAGAGCTTGAAATTTCTGGTGCATCCATTTTAATAAACGCATCCCTGACCAAAATTACTACGATATCCGTACCCGCACGCTGAACTGAAATTCCAGGTTTACGCAAAGAATCATAAAGTTCATATTCCAGCTTTTCCATATATTTCAAAGCAAAACTGTTTTCATTTGCGTCCTTATCCCCGTATTCTAATTTTACAGAATTTAATTCCGAAGTTATTAATTTACCCCCTGCCCCCAGATAAACAGGTTTTTTTGCAATTTTAGCTTCTGCTGTCATATCTGTAAAGCTGGAACCTTGTAAATAATTCCCCCAGTTTTCGCGTGGCGGTGTAACATAACGAACACAGGCTGATAACAGTCCGATTAAAACAATTGGTAAAAATATTTTTTTTGAATTCATTATTGAACTATCAGTGAAACATCATTTTTACCCGCAGCACAGAAGTTACCGGGATTTGTTTCACTGCCATTTACACGGATAGCTGTTGTCCAATTCAATTTAACAGTTGTAAGGTATGCACAATCAGATTTAGACAATCCAACCAGGTTTATATTAAATTCTTTTCCATCAACACTGGATGTAATTGTCCATCCAGATCCACCAATTGGTGTCTTGTTATTTTTAAGTGCACCTGCTTTTATCAAATAATCAACTGATACGCCGGTATAATCACCCTTAACTTCCAATAACAATTTTGTATTTTTTGCAATCAGTTCCAATTGGTCTGTTGCAATTATTCTGTTCTGACGCGTGCGAATTGTGTTATAAGCCGCAATAGCACCAGCAGTTAAAATACCACTTATTGCCAAGACACCTAATACTTCGATTAATGAACGACCGGATTCTTCTCTCATACTTTAACCCCTTTGATTTTTATTTCACACCAACTATCTCTGCATCACCAAATAAAGAAAGAGCATTTGCAATCATTGGATCAGATTCCAGTTCTTCACGTTTTTGTTCAGTAACTGTTTGTTTATTTATCGATTCATTTATGCGTTCGATTATCCAATCTTCACCGGTGCTGTCTGATAACCAATTTGAAAGCTTTCTTGCAAAATCAGCATCACCCTTGCGGTCAAAATATTTTATTTTTCCATTTTCCATTTCTGAAACTTCGATATTGCTGCTGTAATAAGTGAACAGCAAAAGTTCTTTTGATTCTTGCAAAGCATTTGCCAAATCAGATGCGTTCAAAATCGATACAACTTTTTTTTCAGATACTTTTGATGCAGGTGCACCAGCAGTTACCTTTTTATTCAATATTTCTTTTATATTATTTGTACCAGAACTTTTTTCAGATTCTTGTTTTAACAATTCTGGAACACTTGGCATATCTGCAATATGCATCAAACGAACAATCAACATGTCAAAGCATTGTTTCTGATTTCCGGCCGCCTGCATTTCTGGAACAGCAGCAACCATAACCTGCCATATTCTGGAAAGTGTATTCAAAGAAACTTTGTCATTTATTTCTTTTATAATATCTTTTTGATCTGCTGTATATGGTGCATTATTTGCACCTCCTGCGCGTAATGCAGGGTGCATTCTGGTTGCCCAATGTGTCCATTCCATCATATCATTCAAAAGCATAGACAGGTCCGCACCATTTGTATAAATACTGTCTGCTTTGTCCAGCGCAACTGCAACGTCACCAGACAATAATATTTTCATAAAATCTACAACAACGCATCTGTCTGCACGTTTTAGCATATCCAAAACAGCTTTTTCATCAACCTTGCCACCAGTTTGTGCAATTGCCTGATCTAATAAAGATAATCCATCACGAACAGAACCATCCGCAGCGCGTGCCAATAATTCATTTGCAGCATCAGACAATTCAATTTTTTCATTATTTGCAATCCAAGCAAAATGTTTTTTCAGTGTTTCAACTGGGACGCGAACCAGATCAAATCTTTGGCAACGAGACAAAATTGTAACTGGGACTTTTCTGATTTCAGTTGTTGCCAAAATAAATATTACGTGTTCTGGTGGTTCTTCTAGTGTTTTCAGCAATGCATTGAATGCACTGGTTGATAACATATGAACTTCGTCGATTATATAAACACGATATCTGCCGTTTGTTGGACGATATTGTGAAGCATCCAAAATATCACGCATATTATCAACGCCTGTGTGTGACGCAGCGTCAATTTCCAAAACGTCAATATGTTGACCAGCTGCAATAGATTTGCAATTTTCACAAACACCACAAGGTTTCGCAGTTGCTTTGTTTGAAGATAAACAATTCAGAGCTTTGGCCAAGATTCTGGCGGTACTGGTTTTTCCAGTTCCCCTGATACCTGTAAAAATATAAGCATGCGCAATACGCGAAGTATTAATCGCCGTGGTTAAAGTTTTAACCAAAACATCCTGTCCAATAAGGGATTCAAAATCTTGGCTGCGATATTTACGCGCCAGAACTGTATAATTGCTATCCATTCAAAAACTTCCTTTGGGAAGAGCATAGCAAATGCACATCAGATTTCAAGAATTAAAGTTGAAAAAATTATTTCAAATTAGATATAAAATCGGGAAAAGAATTTTCATCTTCTTCATTTGATTCAGATGTTTCTTCTTCTGTGACTGGAACTTTTTCTTTTGGATCACGTTGAGAATCTATTTTTCCCTGTTCACTGGAAACTATACGACCGTAATGTTCCGCCATCTGTAACAAGCGTTCACGTTCTATTTCATCGGATGTTTGACGTGCTTGGTCAATGTATTGTTTGCGTTTTTGACGCCATTTATGACAGCGCTGGATCATAAGCCCAACAGACATTTGATTTTTTTTATTTTGCATATTTTATCTTTAATTGGAGGTAAATTTGGATAGCAAATAAATCACTATCGTTCTAATCAACTGCTTGATAATAAATCATCTGAAAACCGATTGCAATATTTTTTTTCATTGCACCAAAAAAGCGGTTTTAGTAAAGTATTGGTTTGTAGGAGGGTGCTTGTGCAAAGGCAGGGCGGAAACTTTTTATTACAAGCCTTGCTGGCTTTGGCATTAATTATTGCGTTCATTCCGTTTTTTACGCAAAAGCTGGCTATTCGCGATAAAGATTCTCAAATGTATGCTGTGTCCAATCAAATAGAAACGGCACAAACTGCTGCTGGAATTTATATTCGTGAAAATTTAGATTCTTTGGAATACAACACTTCTATTCTTTCTGGAAATAATTTTACAGATACCTTGGAACCGTATGGTTTGCCTTTGGGATTTATCCCGCGTACTGCTTTTGGTCAAAAAATATCCCTTGTGATTGATAAAACCAAGGATTCAACTTCTGCATATCTTGAAATATCTGGTGGAAAACTTTCTGGTATTGAACGGGCCGAGATTGTTCGCAGATTGGGATTTTATGCATCTGAAAAAGACGGAAATGTTTATATGATTATTCCGTTGGATGAAAGTTTTTCTGATATTGTGAAACGTAAAGAAAAAAAACCAGACTCAAACGGCTTTTTGTCGGAATTGAATATGGGTGGATTTAAACTTGAAAATATTTTTTCAATATTTGGAAGAAATGCTGAATTTGAATCAACACAGGCTAATAATATTTCTCTATTTGGTTCAGAAGGTGGTAAAAAAATTCGTAGCGTTATAGAAAATTTATCTGCGGACAAAGCCATATTTCAAAGTAATCCCGGGGAAGCTGCATTATCAATAACACGTGGAACACTTGGATTGGACAGTTTGTCTGCAAAAACAATTTCCAGGTTTGGTGATTCTGGAAATTTCACATCTGGTTCTGCATCGGTTTATGATTTTTCTATGACTGCTGGCAAAACCAGTTTCACAGGTCCAACAAATTGGAAAGTCCAAGGAAATATGATTCTGGATAATATAAATTTGTCAGTAGAACGCTTGGAATTATCTTCATTTTTAAATGCTGCACGTGGACAAGATGTTTTTATAAATCCAGACTCATTAGAATACAGCTCGGAAAGCGGTGTAGAAGTTGATAAAATATATGCTGCAAATATTACATTACGTGACCAAACATCAACAGCGTTGGCAAACGGTAAAACTGGTGCGGTTATTTTGGATATCAGACCAGCGGGAACATCTGTTTTGCCAGACGTTCTGGTCGACAGTATAAACAATGACAATTTCAAAATATTATCAAAACCAACCGAAGATGATTCTTCTACTGTTACTTGCAAATCTATAATTTCTGGCCTTAACGGTGTTTATAATTCTAAATCTTTATCACAAAATATTATTTGCCAGTATGTTTATTGGGAAAGATTGGAAAAAAGAATTAATGTAAAACAATGTTTGTTGGATGGAAAAAGTGATTGTGATTAAAGAAAATATTTTTTCTGAAAATTTTAACACTGTCAGAAATACCGAACAGCGTGGCGCCAGCATATTGGAAATATTATTGGTGCTGGGAATCATAGCAATCTTAAGTCCATTTATTTATAATCAAATTTCCGAAACTTCACAACAGATTCGTGACATATCTATTGCAAAGCAAGTTATCAGTTTGCACGATCCTGTTCTTAACTTTGTACGGGTTAATCAAGATAAATGGCCTAATATTGCACAAATAAAACTGAATGCGGATGAACTTAATAAAATTACAGATTCAGCACATGCCGGCTTTGTTGATAAATACCAGGTTAACGGTTCAATTGTAACTGATGTTTATCTGGCTTTTGATTTAGGTGGAGATGCATTACACACAGCTAAGGTTGTAAAGCAAATTGGCATGGACGCCGCCAGCGTAGACAAAGATGGTGTTGCATATGGAACATCTTGGGCTGTGACCGCCCCAGATTTCAAACCAGGTGATCTGGTTTATCGTGTGAATTACAGCTTTGTGGGCGACGATGTTTCAAAATATTTACATCGCAGCACTTCTGGAAAAGATGATTTTAATGTTATGCAGCGAAATTTGAATATGGGAAAATTCAATATTTTCAATATTGGTACTTTGGCTGCTGAATCTGTAAAAATAAAAGATTTGTCAGCTGCATTTATGGAATCAAAAAATGTTAACGCGGGATCTGTATATTTTTCCAGTGGCGCAAATATGGATGCCGGCAATGTAAATATTGGTTCTATGCGGGTAAGCGATGATATTTCAGGATTCAGAAATATTTCTGCAAAGAAATTAAACGATTCTGGTTTTTCTACTAATGGTAATATTATTACAGACAAGGCAACTGTTAATAATTCTTTAAACATTGGTAACAACTTAACCGTGAAATCTGATTCAACAAAAACTATTTCCGGATTTTCAGGAATAATTGCGCATTCAATATATACATCTTTCTTGTATTCTGACCAGATTAATTTTTATAACAACTATGGATTGACAGTTTCTGGTGAATTAATGATGTCTGCCACACCACCTATTAAAATCGGAAGTTGGTCTTTTCCGTCATCTACACCCCCAAAGTTTTCAGAACTTGGACTTTACCGTGCAACAATTCCAAATATGCCAAGCGATTCAGATTTCAGCAAAATACTTAAAACCGGATGGAAGCAATAGAATTTATGAAAATAAAAAAAATCATCTTGAACAAAAATAATGAACGTGGCGGAATGTTGATTGAACTTTTATTGACCCTGGCATTGGTGGCTGTGGTTTTGCCATTTATTATAAATTTTCAAAAATCACGTATTGAACGTTCAGAAAATATCGCCATAGAAAAACAAATTGAAACTGTTCAATCTGCTTTGGAAAAATATATTAATACAAACAAAAAAGAATTACTTAAAACTGTTGGTAAAAATATAACCAGGGTCGAGGTTTCAGATCTTGCAGACTATGGAATCAGCGAAGATTCATTAAAACAATATGGCGATAAACTGCAAATCAGAATATTAAAATCCAGTGATAATAATGGTCATTCAACATTACAAGGAATTATTGTTTTAAACGATAAAAATATTTCACCAATAAGAACACGGGAAATTATAAACTTGGGAAATAATAAAATGGGTTTTGTTGAAAAAGGCAAAGCATTTGGTGCATTTGGAACATGGCACGGTAATGCTGTTGATTTTGGAATTGAAGGTCTGCATGGTATTGTTGGAACAACTAATACAAAACTGGATACAAATGAATATTTATGGCGAATACCGTCTGAAAACTCTACAGATGCAACTATGGAATCTGATTTGAATTTGGCTGGACATAATATAACTGAAACAAAATTACTTGATTCAGACTCCGCAAAATTTGAAGAAATTTTAAAATCCGAGAAATCTGTTTCGGATAATCTGACATTTCAGAAAAGAGTAATTGTGGATAAAAAAGTTACTATTAAGGACGCTGTTGTTGCTGGAACATTATCTTCAGATTCAAGAAGTATGGATGTATCGGGGATATTAACTTTGGCAAACTCTGCCAGGTTTGCAAGTTTTACAACCGATGATATGTGGGTAAATAATTTAAATTTATCTGGATTTTCTGTTTTAAACCCTTCTGGTTCGGATGCAACAGTTCTAAAAGTTAATAAAACAATTGATATGGTTGCAGGACATGTGACCGCTATGTTTGTTACCATTGGATTTGATAACTCTGTTACCCCAAAATTGATTGTAAAAAGTCGTATCGAAGATTCATCTGATTCTAATTACTTTTGGGATGCAAACACTAGCACAGCTAACCTTTCTGATATATCATTAGCCGAGTTAAGCCGTATGGCACCATTGATTGTAAAAAAAGAAGCAGCAACCAAAACAACCAGTAGTCAATCATTTAATTCTGTTGTTACAAACGATAATGCAACCGCTTCAGATTTTATGAATGCAATTTCTGAAATCCAGAAAAAAGTTAAGTTAAAATATAACCAATTGAATTTGAATTAAATTATGGTATAAATCTGATAATGAAAACCGTATGTGAATTTTGTAAGACTGAATATACTTTGAACTCGGCACCGACTTCGCCTGTTCAATGTATTGTTTGCGGACATGTTTGGAATGTAAAACAACCCAGACGCAAAAATTCCTTTTTGGTTTTTATTGCCTCGATATGCGCATTATTGGCCGCAATTGTTTTTACTTTTGTTGTGATTGCTCAATACAATTCAAATGATATTAAAAAAAATCCTTTAACTGCAAAGATTTCTGAAATAAATACAATTACTGACGAAGCTGGCGTTCAGCACTTTGTTGTTAACGGTTTTGTAAAAAATAAATCCAAAGATATTTATGGTGTTCCAGATTTAATAATTATTTCACATGATGACCAGGGAAACATTTTAACCCAACAAAAGGTTATGTCACCCGCAACACTTTTAGAAAGTGGAAATACCGCACCATTTTCTTATATTTTATCTTCACCTGTTACTGGGGTGAAAAAAATAACCATAGAATTTAAAAAATAAAAAAGGATTCAAAATGAAGATTTTTAACTTTTTATTTTTATGTTTGTTTATGCCTTTTGCAGCTAATGCAGACAACACAACACCAACAATTATTCGAAAAAGCATTTTTTCCACCAGCACTGATTGGGAATCCGTAACAGGATTACGACTTTCGGAATTCAGTGTCGAATTTTCTGGTGATAAAAAATTGGTTGGTGATGGGTTAGAATTGTATTTTCTGGACAGTTTTCCGTGCTTTGGTCAGACAGATTCCGCCAGGATTTGGATTGGTGATAATGGTAAAACAGATGGTGAAATCCGTCTGACGTGTTTGATGACTCCAAAGACTGTTACTTTTGCATGGAGAAATGTGGAGCGTGATGCAACCCAAGATACGACTACTGGTATTCTGGAATGCCCTGTTTATGGTAATAATTATTTGAAAGTTGACTTATCAAAATGCAATCGCGGCAAAGATTGGAAGGAATACAGGTAATAAATAATGTCTGAAAATCGCATTTTTGTTGTTTCTGAGTCAGATATTGGTCAAAGATTAGATAAATTTTTGGCATTGCAGTTGCCAGAATTTTCCAGAACTGAAATTCAAAAATTCAAAGTTTCAAAAATAATTGGTGACACAGAAATTGATGTAAAGTTTTCTGACAAGGTAAAACAAGATGAAAAATTTAATGTTCTAGTTGTACCAAATTCAAATTTCTCTGATCAACTTTTATCATCAACTGATTTTGATTTAAATATTTTATTTGAAGATGATGATATCATAGTTGTTAATAAACCCAGGGGAATTGTTATGTACCCTGGTGCTGGGGTATCATCTGGAACACTGGTTCAAAATATCCTGGCACATACGAAATTATCTTCTTTGGGTGGAACAGTTCGTCCAGGTGTTGTTCACAGACTGGACAAGGATACCAGCGGTGTTGTTATTTTGGCGAAATCAGATACAGCCTTTCGTGAATTGGTAAAAACATTTTCCATACATGATTTAACCAGAAAATATGTCGCTTTTGTTTGGGGTGTACCAAACTGGGAAAGTGCTGAAATTACAGGCAATATAACACGTTCCAGCCGTAACAGGCAAAAAATGACCATGGTAAAAAGGGGTGGTAAAGATTCTCACACCCATGTTGAATTGATGAATATTTGGGAACATGATAAAATATCAGAAATCAGATGTACCTTGTTGACTGGTCGTACACATCAAATCAGGGTTCATTTATCTGCACATGGTTTTCCTGTTCTTTGTGATCCGGTATATGGTCGTGGTTCAGCCAGAATAGGCAGTGTAAAAAAACCTGAATTGTTAGAATTTTTAAAAACTCATGATGGTCAAATGCTTCATGCCGAGGTTTTAGATTTAAAACATCCTGTAACAAATGAAAAAATGCACTTTAAATCCAGATTACCAGTCGATATGCAACAGCTGAAAGATATACTTAATTTTTCAATGTAATTTCTTTATTATTTTGTTTATTTGACTGTGTTTTTATGTTATAATAAAGCAATGATATTGGAGGAAGTCTAATGATTTTTCTTAAAAAAGTATTCGGTTTTATGTCTGTTTTGGCGGTTATTCCTGCGGCTTCTGCTTCGACCGCACGTCCAAGTGTTCTTGGAAGTGCAGTGTCCAGAATGCCTACAATAACTGCTCAGATTAGTGGTAATTCCACATCGTCTACATCTGGTAATACCGCTGTATCGATGCTTGCCGACAAAGATTGTATTGATGCATACACAGCATGTATGAAAGGTGGCGATGTTTGCGGTGCAAACTTTGAAGAATGCACCAATAATACACTGTTCTTTGGCAAAAAACCACAATGCGCCAGCACTTTGATGCAGTGCAAAACCTCCGGTGTAAACAGCCTTTTTGGAACAAGCAATCAAACGGCCTTTTCTAATAAAAATTCTGCTGGTGAATATGTTTATCCAACTAGTGGCAGTGTTCTGGGTCAACTGATTGGTGCGGCATACGTTAACAATCGCTATGACACCAGCACTTGTGTTAAAAAATATACCAGTTGCTTGAAAAAAGATGATGTTTGCGGTTCAGATTTCGAATTATGTACCAGCAATGCCGAATTTCAAACACAAAAGATTTTCTGTGAATCAACACTTGCAAGATGCGAAAATGGTGGCAAAACCGAATTGTTTGGTTCAACTAATACTGCTGCTAATCCAACAGCAACCAGCCGTCTGGGTGTTATGATTTCCGAAGGCGCTGCTTTGGCAGCTGTTAATGCAGTTGCAACTTGTTACAAGGTTGCAGACCAATGTATTTTGAATGCTTGCGCACAAAATCCTTATAAATGCAAGGAAGGAACATCTCACACATTGGTTGATGCAGCTGGAAATACTTTTGTTGCAAATCCAACGACTACTACAACTCCTTATGTAACAGATTCTGGTGCAGTTAATAAATCTGAAATTGCAGGTTTCTTGAAAGATTCTTGTTATGATACAATTGGTGCAAACAAGTTCTGCTATGCTACATTCGTTGGAAATGGTGTTATGCCAACAAATTCTCAACTTCAAGATGAAGATAACAAAGATACTATTTATTCAGATGCTTATTCTTCACGTATGAATGATTCTATGAAGTCCAAAATTGATGATTTAATTACAACATTTGATAAAAAGACAAAACAGAAGTGCCAAGATACAATTACATCTTGTGCGATGCGTACATGTGGTCAAGGCAGCGGTGCGGCATGCTATGCATCTGCATTTGATTCTGATAATACTATCAAGGGTGTTACAAATCCAACAACTTTGGCTGATATAAAATATGGATGCGAAGCTGTTGTAAATAACGATACATACTGCAAGTACTCGGTTGTAACATTTCAATCTGCAACTGGTATTATAAGCTATTTGTCGGGCAGTTTGTTTGATATCTTGTTTACAGCCGCAAATGATACAACTGCAACGAATCCTGATGCGGTTGGTGCAGTTGCTGCTTTGAATTCAAAGCTGTCATTGTCTTATAATCAATCTTCTTTGGATAACATGAAAAGACAGTGCCAGGCAATCGCCACAGGTTGTGTAAAATCAATGTGCGGTGAAGATTATTCTAATTGCTATCGCAACCGTACAGACGTCTATTCTGTTCTGACAAACACTGGCAGTGCTTCATTTGATAAAAGTATGAACAAGGTCGGTGGTGTTCTGGATCACACAATTATAATTGGTTTATGCATGAACAGTGTCAAGAACAACCCAACATGCGAAGAACATATCAAGGCTGAATCTGCTCGTCGTACAACAGGGCCCAGCACAGCAGACTCTTGGGGTACTGGTGTAACAGATACTCGTACAGGATGGTTGGATTCTGGAACATATTCTGCCACATCCAGTGGTAACATCCAAGATACTGACGCTGATGGAAATCTGCTGTGCACAACAGGTGCAAACGGAACTGGTGATGCTGGACGTTGCGACAGCTCTAATGGAAGATATGTATATCCAAAAATGGTATCTGAAAATGCATATAATATTGCACAATCAGAACGTTCTGTATTCAACGACCTTATCTATGATTTGGAAATCGAAGCTCAGGCAAAATATAATGCCAAGCTGACAAAACAACAAAATATGTGCTTGTCCGATAACGAAGGCGGTATCATTGGTGCTCGTGAAAATGGCAGCACATATATGTGGGTAAAAATGAAAAGTGCAAAGGTTCCAGCAAGCTATGCGTCTAATGGTCTAAAAGACAGTCAATTCTCTGCCAGCAACGATTTGTACGGAAGCTTCTGCAGAATCCGCATCACATTGCAATCTGATGACAAAGATATCCAAGATGCAATTAATTCTGGTAAAGATTGGAGCACAGCATACTATGCAGCCGGTGATTCATTCACTTGCGGCAGCTGGATCCCAGGCAGTGAACTGGAAGCAATTGCAAACAAAGTTGCAGCCCGAGAGACTGGTACATCATCTAGCGGTAAAATGACCAAAGGTCAAAGATGGTTGACTGCTGGTACGTCAGTATTGGGTGCCGTAGGTGGTGGCATTGCTACAAATTATCTACAAAAAGGCAGCCTTGGTGGATTATTGGGAACAGATGATACAAAAGAAGTTACTAAATCCAATAAAGAAGCAAAAGCATGCGAAGATAAATTTATGGCTTCTATCAAAGAACTACAAGATGCCAAAAGTAATAGCGATCAAAAACAAGATGCTGTTGTATCTGAACGTGTTTCAACGTTGGGGTATACATATAAAATTGTATCTACAAGCGCAGACAATGCAAACAAGGGGACTCATATAGATAGCGCTATTAGCGAAATGCAAGGGAACCTGAACCTTTGTGGTGCAACTGACAAACCAATATCAAATGATAGTAACACTCGTAAGATTGTTAATGGTGCTGGGGCTGTTGTTGGTGGTATTGCGCTGGGTGTTGGTACCGCGCAAGTTATCAAAGCGGGTAATCGTGCAAAATTCGATTCCGAACAGGAATCTTGGATGAACGATGTTGGTAATCATATCCGTTGTTATATCGGCGCAGACGAAGTCGGTATGTACGGTGATATAATCAGCACTGAAATGGAATAATAAAAATCCCGCCAAATGGCGGGATTTTTAAGTTATCAGTTATAAGTTATAAATTATAAAAACTAGTACCTGATACCTAATATTCAGTACTAAATACGTATAATACCTAGTGCCTATTTTTTATTCACGCGCAAATGTTCCCTTTTCTCGCTTTGCTCGCCAGAAATTATAACTTACTTAGTTACTTTCATTATTTTATTCCTTTTGCCTTCATTAAAACTATGACAAGACAAGTGCAATGACACAATGGAAACCTAGGACTGGGAATTAATACTGATAATTAATAATTGATAACTAATAACTAAAAAACCGCCATTTGGCGGTTTTTTTATTGTTGTGTTCCAGAAATAAGCCCTTTGACCCTGTCCATAGATTCTGAATCGTCCAAAGCCGTCCAGATTGTCAAAGATGATTCTAAATCACTTTTCGCAGATTCCATATCACCCATTCTAACTTTTAATGCAGCTGCCTTTTCAAAATAACCTGCTGCACGACGTGATAAATCCTCACGAACTTCCTTGTCTGTTGCACCTTGAATCTGTTCAGATATTATACGGACCGCGGATATATAGTCATCGGCAGCCTCGACATATTTATTCAAAGCTGTATAAGCCTCGGCACGTTCGGCATAAACAGATGGGTTTATAACACCTTCTGGGCGCGCTAAAGAATTTGTGTAATCAACAACCGCACCGTCCCAATTTTTTAACCACAAATTTAACTGACCACGTTTTGCATAAATATCGCGTAACTGCAAAATATCATTTGGATGAACTGCGCGTGCTGCCAATGCATTGTTAATATCCGTCAAAGCAGCCGTATAATCTTCCAACCTGGTATTCAATAAAGCACGATCATAAAAAGCAACAGAATTCATAGAGTCCATTTCGATTACTTTGTTAAAATCTGTCATTGCGTTTTTATAATCACCTGATTGCATATACGCTTCACCACGCAAAATAAATGTATCCACAGAAGGATTTTCAACATTAGCCGCCGCAGTTAAATCTTTGATTGCATCGTCAACATTACCCTCTAACAGGTTCTTTTTACCCGCATCAAAATACTGGTTTGACTGCATCAAAGCTTCTTCTGTTATTTCTACATTGCTGGATATTGGGTGCAATATTCCATGACTGCGTCCCAAAATATAAAATGTGGCAGAAATAAAGAATAAAATAATAAACCAATAAACATAAATAGATAAAGACCAAGCATTAAAATGACGCTCTTTTTTTTCTATGTTTTTTGTGACCAAAGATACTTCCTTGGCAACAGGCTTAGAAACTTTTACAGGAGCTGTTTTTTTCTTGGCTGTTTTTTTCTTCATGAAATTCTCCCTCTTCCATAGTCTAAGTTTAGAAATATTTTAGCAGTCCGTCAATGCTTTTCTGTGGAATTTCAATAATTTCCCCAACCGAAAGATTTCCAAGGTTTATATTTCCATACGATATTCTGTGTAATTTTTTAACCGGCAATCCCACAGCTGCCAAAACTATACGAATTTCGTTCTTTTTTCCTTCGGTTATTGTGATTTTCAATTCATTATTTTTCAAGATATCTATTTTCATAGGGCGATATTTAATTTCATCAACCGTAATTCCGCGAATAATTTTATCAAGACCGGAAAAATCATTTCCCATCACATCAGCGATATAAATTCGTGGTATTTCTGATGACGGCAAAGTTAATTTTCGTGCAAGTTCCCCATCATTTGTCAGAAGCAATAAGCCTGTAGTTTTATAATCCAGTCGACCGATGTATTTCAAATTTTTGTATTCTTTTGGTAAAACATCATAAATTGTTTTTCGGTTTTCTGGATCTTTTGCAGTCGTCATTGTATTTATTGGTTTATGAAAAGCATAAAGCATTGTTTTATTTTCTGATTTAACCAATTTTCCTAAAACAGTTATTTTTTCTGAACCATCAACAAAAAATACAGGACTGGTTATTTTTTCATCGTTAACCATTACAACACCAGATTCAATCAGCCTTTCTGCTTTGCGCCTGGATGCAACACCACTGTCAGCCAAAAATTTTGCAATTCTTATTTTCATTTATATAATCTTTGCCAGCGCAGCCACAGCAGCAGTTTCAGCACGCAAAATAGTTTTACCCAAAGAAATTCCAACCGCACCAGAAGAATCCAATGCCGCGAATTCTGATTCTGAAAAACCACCTTCGGGACCAATTAATATATTCTTTGCCCTATTTGCCGAATTTTTAATCTCAACATCATACGCAGCACGTTCATCAGCAAAATACAAATCTTTCTTACTCAATTCTGAAAAGTTTATTGGTGATAATAATTCTGGAACACTGTTTCTATTTGATTGTTCGGATGCCTCGATTATAATTTTTTTAATTCTGTCCCAGTTAATATGATGTGCAACAGTTCTGTCTGTTATAACAGGTTGCAAGCGCTTCACACCCATTTGGGTTACCATATTTAACATTTCATCTGTTTTCTTTATTGGCGCAAAATAAAAAGTTATCTCATTGCTGGGGTCAGAATGTTCTGTTTTTTTATCCGCAATCAAATACTTGTTATCCTCATTCAAGTTTGCGTAAAATTCTTCGCCATTATTGAAAATCAGGCACTTATCAGTTCGCATAACTTTTTTAAGGTAATGCAAAACATCCTTTTCGACTGATATTTTCTTACCAGGCTCGATTTTTTCATTTATAAAAATTCTTGGTATATTTTTCATTCTTAATTCTTAATTTTCGACCATTATTCTGGTATAATGTTATCACAATGGTAGACAAGTTCAAGATTTTATCAGCAGGTGGCGAATCCAAAGGTTTGAATATTTTCAAATCCAGTTCGTACAAAGAACATTTGCAAAAGCCTATGGCGCAATTATTTTGGAAAATGCGTTGGGCTTCTGGTATTTGGTTGTCTTGTGCGGTTGCTTTTGGTTTATCTTTTGCAGTTGAACATATTTGGAGATACGGCTGGTCACCCGCAACATGGAAATGGATTTCTTTATTCTTTCAAAATATGCTTTTTTCTGGTGGTTTATCAATTTTAGCGGAAATTCCTGCATGGTTGACACGCTCTGTAATGCAAACTGACATTGCTTGCATTACCCCTTTGATTCCATTTATTGTTTATCACATCTTGGTTGATTCGACACTTGTTAGTGAATTTAATCCTTATGGAAATGATAAATTTGATGAAAAATCTTCAAACAAGGCAACCAAGGCTGATATTGAAAAAATGGGCTTATTAAATGGTTTTATGATGGTTCTGGGATATTTCAAGAAAAAGCCTTTGATGATGAACGAATGTCTTTCTACTTTGTGTGTGGCACCTCCGGGAACTGGTAAAACCCAGGGTGTCGTATTACCCACAATTTTTGAATGTAACAATGTATCAATGATTATTAACGATCCAAAGCCTGAATTGAAACAATCATCATCTGCGTATCGTGCAACTGTGGGTCCGGTATTTATTATGAATTGGGCGGGACAAGATGATCCTGCAAACGGAATTTATTATCCCAGCTGGAATCCACTGTCACCAGAGCATGTACCTTTTAATCAAGAACAACGCGATTTGTATGTTGATACAATTTGCAGTGTTTTGATTGCTGAAAAAACAGCCAGCTCGGCTGATCCGCACTGGACAATTTCTGGTCGCGCTGCGTTATCTGGCTTGATTCAGTTTATGATTTCAAAAATTGAACGCGCCAAGGCTGATGATTATTTCTATACCAGATTATCAAACGGAACTTTTGATCAAGAAGATGCAACTGTTCTGAATGATTATTATATATCTATGATTAATGACCCAAACGCATATGCTGCGGTTGCACGGTTGCGTTCTGGTGAATTAAATGTAATGAATTATGTTCATATTGGAACATGGGCAAATATTCCAGATGTCTGGCACGGAAAGGAGGCTTCACTTTCCATGATTCTTGATTGGTTAAACGCAAACCAGTTAAGAATTGCCGAAGACCTTGAAAACCGTCGTAAACAAGGTGACCAGATGGTTATGATGGCGGATCCAATGAAGGATTTGTTCTTGGACGCTGTTAATGAAGCCCGTCAGTATGCATATTCACACCGTGCTATTTTGGAATTAACACAATTGGCAAATACACCAGACAAGGAACGTGGGTCTATCTTATCTACCGTTATGGCGGGACTTGGAATTTTCCGAAACGCAGCCGTTAGAAATCGTACTAGTCATTCTGATTTTCATTTTTCGGATTTGCGCGGATTGAAAGACCCACGTGATGGAAATATTAAGCCGGTTACAGTTTATCTTTCAATTAACATGGTTGATGCCGAGGCATTAAATCCGATCACCGGAATATTTATTGAATTGATGTCAAAATTCCTTTTGGCAAACCCGCCTGGTAATGTTTTGAACGGGCAAAAGCTTGGAACATTTCCTGTATTATTCATTCTGGATGAGATGCCAAAAATGCAAAAATTACAGGCCGTTATCCAGGGTCCAGATTTGGGTCGCGGTCAGCAGATTTCATATTTGATTATTGGTCAAGACCTGCACCAGATTCAGGAAAAATATGGTGCAGATGCTGCAGCTACCATTGTTTCAACAACAGCTGCGAAAATTGTATTGCGTCAAAACGACCCTGATACCGCAAAGCGATTCTCGGAAATGATGGGTTATAAGATGAAAATTAAAGAAAAGAAGGATGACAAAGGCAAAGTTACAGAAGAAACTGGTCATGACATTCTTTACAGCGAAATGGATATTATGAAGTTAAGTCCTAAAAAACAAATCGTAATATTCCAAGGATATTATAACCGACCAATCGAAGCAGATCACCAACCTGCCTGGAAAGATGAAAAATTGAAGAAATTTATGGAAATGGGTGAAAGTTCGCCTTTACCAGAATTCTTGATACCATTACATCATGCGGCTATGGGATATGGCGGAACACCAAAAGTTCTAAATCCAAAAACAAAAGAAATAAAAATATTAGACACTGTTGGCAAAGAGTACTTGGAAACCGTGTCTAAATAATTAAGATTGACGATTTATAAAATATAAATTACAGTTTATTGCATGAAATTTCGTATTTTTGCTTTTTGTATCGCTTCTGGGTTATTGTTATCTGGTTGTGCCCAAAATATGATTTTAAAACTTGATGATGTTCGTAATTCTTATGATTTCAATAATTATTCTGATGCTGCTGAAAAATTTTCTGGTAAATCCAGTATACCAGACCAAGATAATTTGGAAATTTTAATCTCTGCAGACAGCCTTTTTCACCAAAATAAATTTTCTGAAAGCGACAGCGCGTACGAAGAATTTAATAAAAGAAATCTTGATTTAACTGGTGGCGATTTAACACGTGAAATTGGAATTTTACTGGGCGGAAATATGTCCAATGATTATCGTCCTTATATGATGGATGCATTATTTGTATCTTATTATCAGATATGGGATGCACTGGCTGATGGGAGATTCGCAGATGCGCGCGTAATTATAAATCAGTCTTATGACCGTCAACAAAGAATGAGTCGCGAATACGAAGCACTGATAAAAGATAACCAAGAAAAATCTTCTGATAATAACGAGCTGGCAAACAGATTAAGAAATGAAAATGCGGGTTGGGCTGCATTTACAGATATTATGAATCCTGCTTTGACTTACTTGGCTGGGATTTATGCTTTGGACAACGGTGATTTTAATGATGCAAAGACATATTTAAAGCGCGCAAATGGTATGGTCCCAAGCAATTCTTTTGTTTCCGAAGATTTAAATATGGCCAAGGCTGGTAAAATACCATCAAATACATCTTGGGTATTCATAGAATCTGGATTTGCACCAAAATTAATAGAAGACAGATTTGATATGCCATGGTCTGTTGGTAACGGCGTCAGTGTTGTTTCAATTGCAATATCTGAACCATTGGTTTTTAACGAAACTATATATATTGACTCTGCGCAGGTGCTGGCAGATGTTGATGCAATGTTTATGACAGAATATAATGAATATAGAATAAATGAAGCTTTACGCGCTTGGACTTCTGCTGTTTCCAAGGCTGTTCTACAGGCAACAATGTATAATTCTGACAGTCAATACGCTGGTTTATTAGGATTAGCATCGACAATTTATTCTGTTGCAAGTACCAGCGCCGAAGTCAGAACTTGGGCAACATTACCTAAAAAGATTTATTTACTGCGTGTTTCAAAGAATAAAAGCGGCTTGATTGAATTAAAATCTGGTGGTAACCTGGTTTCAAGTATAAAGATACCTGCTGGAAATAATCTTGTTTATGTCCGACTGGGTCAAAATAGTTTTGATGAAAAAGTTATAAAATTAAAATAAAAAGGAGAAAAAATGAAAAAAATATATATGTTATCGACAATTTGTTCTCTGCTTTGGCTTGCTGGCTGTGGCGAAACAAATGTTGTTGATTTAAATAACCAGGCCGAAGTCAAAGGAATGCAAAACGTGATGGAATTAGAATATCGCGACTGGACCAAGACTGCCGAAGATATGACAACAAGTATGTTAAAGAGTGGTGCTTTTGGTCGTGTAAAAGACCCTGTTATTGTTATAGCAAATGTCGAAAATGATACAATGCAAAGATTTGATACAGATATTTTGGTAAAGAAAATCCGTAAAACTCTTATAAATTCTGGTCGTGCCCAAATATCAACTGGTTTTCAAAACAAAACTGAAAAAGCAACTGGATATGTTCCTGTATCCTCTGAAATGGAAGCTGCCAGCGTAGGATTAGCAGGACAGTCAGCACAACTGAAAGCAAAAGCAAAAGGCTATGCAGAAGTGGAATATGAAAAAAATGTTGCTGAAGATGAAACAACACACCAAGTTCGGGCAACTCGTGGCAATGATGAATATGCAGCAAATACTATTGTTGGCAAAGGAACTCTGATTGCACCAAATATGTCTTTGTCTGGTAAAATGATTCAACGTAACTTGGATTTGAAATCTGGTTGGTTCTCCAGCACAGATACACGTGTTGAATATTATTTACAACTGACGCTGACAGATTTGAAAACTGGTTTAAGTGTATGGGAAGATGAAGAACCAATTGTAAAAGAAGGCGATCACGCCCCGACATGGTAAAAACATTGTTATAAAAATAAAGGCGTAGAGTTATCTACGCCTTTATTTTTTGATCTGCGGCCCTAAGCAAATCGTGACCAAAAGTTTCCACTATCAGTCAAACGGATTTTCTGATTTTTTGTATTCAATTACAATAGGTAACTGTTCCCAATTCAATGCTATTGCCAATCCACGACGTAAATAACGTGTATAAGATTCTGGAATATCAGATGCACCACCGGTATTTATAACTATGTGAATCGGATGTATTCCAACCTGAGCTGCGAATTTTATTTTCATAGGGCGTTTCAAACGAGACATTGGGGGTTGACGTTCAGTAAGTAATCTTTCCAAGGTTCTATTTATCAAACTGGTAGGTGCACGCGAATTTGAAATATCCCACAGCTCGTAAATTCGTTTGAACATATTTTTAACACCTGTGCCCTTTTCTGCAGAAACTGGCAAAATAAGAGGTTTTATAATCTGGTGAAAAGAATTCTTGAACTGGTGTTTCAATTTTAACAATTTGTCTTCACGTTCTGCTTCGTCCACCAAATCCCATTTGTTCAAAGCGACACATAAAATCTTGCCAGCATCATAAACGCGTGAAGCAATCCCCAATGACTGATTTTCAATATCTTTGGTTGAATCAACAATCAGTATCACAATATTGGCATTTGTAATCGCGTCCAAAGATTTCAAAGCAGATAAAGTTTCAACATCATCTATGACCCCTGCTTTACGACGAAGTCCAGCTGTATCCATTAAAACAATATCGCGACCATAAAAGTTTGTTGGAATTTTTACCGTATCGCGTGTTATTCCTGGTTCATCTTTGACAATCTGTCTATTTTCACCCAAAACCTTGTTCACAAATGTTGACTTTCCAACATTCGGTTGACCCAGTATTGCGACTTTTAATTTAACTTCTTTTTGTGTTTCAATATCGGTTTTACCGCCAACAGATTCCAAAAATTCATAAATTTTATCAAAGCCACGTTTGTGTTCTGCAGAAATCATAACAGGTTCGCCAAAACCCAGTTTGTAAAAATCATGTACATTCGAAATTCTTCTTTCGGATTCGGATTTGTTTACCAGTAATAAAACCTTGGCCTTGGTTTTTCTTTTTATTTGCCTTGCCCAATCCAAGTCTTCGGGCATCAGACCTGTGCGACCATCAACCACAAACAATACTGCATTCGCCTTTTCAACAGCCGAAATCGCCATATTTGTAGAATCAGCACCAATGCCTGTTTTTGCTTTTTCCAAACCGGCCGTATCAAATATTTGCCAATCAGTTTTTGGTATATTTCCCTCGATAACGTCACGCGTAACCCCAGGGCGATCGTGAACCAGCGCATCACGCGTACACGTCAAAGCATTAAACAATGTGGATTTACCAGTATTTGGGCGTCCTGCGATTGCGATTTTTATCATAATTTAAACTCTTGATTTTTTACAATTATAGAGTAAAAATACAAATAATCAAATGGGAGTATAAAATATGAAAGACAAAATCAAACGTTGGACCAAACACATTTGGGATATCTTGACAGACCCAAAACGTTATTTCACAAAAATCGTTGCTGATGGCAACTTGGAAGAATCAATGCTGCGCGCATTTATGTATGGATTGCTGGGTGGCGGTTTGGTTTTGCTGTTGCGTTTAATTGGCGGGGCCACAATCACAATTGGTTCTGTGTTTACTGCAATAATAATTGTCCCTGTGCTGGCTGTTGCCTTGTTGTTTATCTTGGGCGGATTGTTAATGTTGGTTTCAGAAATTACAGGTGGCGAACGTGATTGGGAAATCGCGATTAAGGGGTTGGCTTCGGTATTCTTTATATACCCTGCAATTTTGGTTTTGAATGCCTTGGCATTTAACTGTACATCTGTTTGGATCATCAGTTTGATTGTTGATGCCTATATCCTGTTCTTGTTCTATAACATCAGCCTGTACTGCATGAAGGGTAAGAAACACAACGTTATGATTGTTATGGGTGTATTGGCCTTGTTTATGGTAATCATCTATGTAACAGATTATCGTATTGGATGGTTTATGTTAAAGAATACCAGCGCAACACTTGCGTGCTTGCTGTAAAAATAAAAACCGCCAAATGGCGGTTTTTTAAAACTTCATTCTGATTCCACCAGACATAAATGGCAACCCAGCAGATAATCCGGTTGAAATCCAACCGTCAACATCTTCGCTGTATTTATATCTGAAAGATAACACCCCAGTATTTGATATATAATTAGGTGCATCATTCCATATACCTGTATCAGATAAAATATATGATGCTGACACTGTATAATTCAAAAGGTCATAACTGATCCCTGTTCCTGCAATCAAGCCGTCCCCAGGAACGCCAATCGGGTTTCTGTCGTAAATTCCACGTAACGATATTCCCCATATCCAGCTGTTGTATTGCAAATTAAATCCTGTTGATATTTGTGCACGCCAATCTGCTGTGACTGATGGTGCAAAAACTTCGGTTTGAAAGTTTTCTGGCGAATCTATAAAGGACGCACCCATCGAAAATGCATTTTTTGTTTTACCGTTCGGATCACGATATTTTACCCCAACATCCGTGGCATAATTATATTTTGGTGATAATCCAGCAACAGATGCCCCAAATTGCCAAGGACGCGTTGGAACAGAAACAAAGTTCGCACGCAAATCGTACCGACCGCTGGTCATTGTAGTATTTGAAATAACCGGTCCTGTTGGTTCCAATCTTTTATAAAATATTGGATTATCATTTATTCTTAATCCGCCGACATCTGGTAATCCAACCCCCAGTTTGGTTGCAATTGAATCGGTCATACCCAGTTCTATACGGCCCCTGTTTGCATCTTCGATAAATAAAAAAGTATCACGGGAATACTTATCTTGGTATACCGCCAGTTCGTCGATTGAATAAACAAACCCCACTGTTATATTTGATTTCAAAGCATAATTGATCTGTGTTCGAACCAGCCAATCATCCATAAAATAAGCTTTTTTGAAATCTGGTTCAATTGCACCAACAGTTCCATAACCAGTAAGCTTGAACCCATATCTGCCAAAATTATGTTCATACGCGGATGCAGGCAAAGACCACAAACCTAACAATAAAAAGTACATATAAATTTTATATGGCTTCATCAATAACCTCACCTTTTTTTGCTGGTATGTATTCTTCCTCTTTTAAAATTGCATCACGTAATTTTGCGTATGCGCGTTCTTCGATTTGACGAACCCTTTCGCGTGATATTTTGTATTTCTGTGCCAAAACTTCCAGTGTTGCTGCCGGATCTTGTAATCTGCGTGCATGCAGAATTTCACGATCGCGTTCTGGTAATTCTGATAAATGCCTGCGCAGCATTTCATATCCACGACGACGGAATTCCAATCTTTCAATATTATCTTCGATGCCATCAGATGTATCGGCCAGATTAGAAAGTGCATCTCTGGAATCATCATTACCAACTGGTGCATTTAATGATAAATCGCGTGCGCTGATTCTGGTCGCCATACGTGTTACATCATTTTCTGGGACTTGTAAGAACTCTGCAATTTGCTTGGTCTGGTCATCGGACAAATTATTATCCATAATCCCCAGTGCTTTTTTTGCACGCGCCAGATTAAAGAAAACGCGTTTCTGATTGGCCGAAGTACCAATTCTGACAACTGACCAGTTATTCAAAATTGTTTCATAAATCTCGGCCTTGATCCAAAACATAGCATAGGTTGAAAACCTGAACCCTTTTTCTGGGTCAAATTTTTGTAAAGCCTGCATCAGACCAACATTTCCACTGGCAATAAGCTCTGAAACTGGAATTCCATAATTTTTAAAATCATAGGCAACCGAAACAACCAAACGCAAATGGCTGGCAACCAGCTTCTCGGCTGCTGTCATATCTTGTTTAGATCGCCAGGTTGTTGCGTATTCGTATTCTTGTTCGGCTGAAAGTATTGGGAACTTTTGAATAGTCTGAATATATTGTTCCAGACCAGATTCATCTGATACCCCCCGGATAGCCATTAAACTTGTCGATGCACTTCCTTGCTTTGCGACTGGTAAAGGGTTCTTGATTTGCTTTTTCATAATCTTTATAGTATATCAATGATGATATAAATATCAAGACCGGAGAATTCAATGACCAAACTGTTCAAAAACAAAAATAAATTACCAGAACCCAAGAAATCCCAAGAAGATTATGCCGAAGAAGCGCTGTATCGTGAAGTCTGGGAAGATGTAAACAATGAAAAAACAATGGCTTTTTTGAAAAAGTATTCCAAGATTTTAATTTCTTTTGCTATTGCTATTGTTGTAATTACCGTTGGAATTCAGATTGTTCGCCACAATAATAAAGCTGCACGCTTGGCAACTGCCGAAGGTTATGAAATAGCAATCGAAAATGCTGATGGTAGTGCTTTGGCCGCATTGTCCAAAAATTCATCTGGGGCAACCGCTGATTTGGCAATGTTCCAATCATTTATGTCTGATGGTGATGTTTCAAAATTGGAAACTTTGGCAAAAGATGGAAGCTCTCGCGATTTTCGTGATTTAGCAAAATTGCACCTGGCTGGGATCAAGGGCGATAAAATGACTGGTTCAGAATTGGAAAAATTCTTGTCTGATTTAAATACTTCCAGCTCTCCTTTTTATTACAACAGTATGTTATTGGTTGCTGAAAAATACTTATCCGAAGGTAACAAAGACGCAGCTAATAAATGGCTGGATAAAATTATCAGTGAAAAAGACGCACCTGCTGTAATATCTGCAACTGCCCAAACTTTGAAATAAGGTTTTCAACATGAACAAATTAAAAATATTAACCTTATTTTTAATCCCAGTTTCATTGTCCGCTTGCTCAAAACACGATCCTATATTACCTGGACAGCGCGAATCCATATTTCCTGGGGCTGCACTGGTTATTTTGAATAAAGAAGTTCAAAACTTACCAATGAACCTGCCAGAAACCAAGATTATTGATTGTCCATATACCCAAGATTCTTCAAATGTTATCTGGAATGGCGATAAAAAAATATTCAGCGGATTCCCAACCAGCAATTCTGTGACCAGCGATCAAAAACCTGTATGCGACGATGAATTTGTTTATGCAGGGTTAACAACAGGCGAAATGGTCAAGGTTAATGCAAAAACCAGAAATATTGAGTGGGTCACGGATGTTTATCGTGAAAATAACATGTTGGGTGGTGCCAGTGTATTAGATATTGTTGCACCAGTTATTGTAAAGGGCGTTGGGGTTTATGTTGGTGGCCTGGGCGACGCATTTTGCAAATTGGATAAAACTGGTGGCCATAAAAAATGGTGTATAAATTTGGGTGTTGCCGAACCATTTATAATTGTTGATAATTTTGCTTTTGTTGTTGGAACAAACAATAAACTGTATGCTATAAATACATCCAATGGTGATATTTATTGGGGTAAAAAGGTTCAAGACCAAGCAGCTCCGGTTTATAAAGACAAAACAATTACTGTCGAAGATGAAACCTTTGACGCTTCAACTGGAAAAAAGATTGATTAAACATAATTAAACCACCGCCAAATGGCGGTTTTTTATTTTTTTAACTCTTTTTCTCTCTTTCTTGCCTTCATTTCTTCGATAATTTCCAATGCATTTTTTATTCCATCTATTTTTTCTTTTGCGTTTGCTATTTTTTCAGGCTTTTTGCAATTTAATATTTGCTTAGATATTAATTTGATTTGTTCATCCCAATCGATATTTTCCTCTTTTGGTACAATGTATTCAAAAATTTTATAATTCCTGTTGTAAATACGACTCTTTTGAGAAAACCAAAGACCATAAAAAATCTTAGTTTTAGATGAATTTTCTTCTATTTTTATATTTGTACCCTCTTTACAAAAAATTATCTTGGCACTTTTTACATTTATATTTGGCGCATGATTAGCACAAACAACAGTATAATCTTTATCTTTGTGATTTACTGATTTGTACGCATTTGATGTATATGACCCTTCTGACATAACAACCTCTTTTTTATCTTTTGTATTTTAAAGTAAATCTGTCCAATATTCATTAAAAAAACGCCCAATTGGGCGTTTTTATAACTTTGCTTTGATTTCTTCAACCTCGTAACATTCTACACGATCACCCTCTTTCAGGTCATTATATTTATCAAAGCTCATACCAAATTCTGTACCAACTGTGACTTCTTTGACCTCGTTCTTTTCGCGCTTTAAAACACCTATCTTACCATCGTATAAAACAACGTTGTCACGCAGCAGACGAACAAAAGCATCTTTTTTAATAATACCTTCGGTTACGCGACATCCAGCAACCTTGACCCCCTTACCCACTGTGAACAAAGCTATAATATCGGCATACCCAATAAATGTTTCACGTTTTTCTGGTGCTAATTTGCCAGACAATATTTCTTTGATTTCATCAGTAATACGATAAACGACTGAATGGTATCTGATATCAACACCATTATTACGTGCCATATCACGAACATAACCATCTGCACGAACATTAAATGCAATTATGACCGCACTGGATGCTGTTGCCAATCTGATATCACCTTCCGTAATTTGACCAACACCAGCAGACAACACGTCAACGCCAACCTTGTCAGTGTTTATATCTTTTAACATATCAGAAATAGCTTCGACACTGCCTTGGACGTCTGCGCGCAAAATAATTGGCAGTACCATTTTATTTGTATCATCGCGTTTTGCAAACATTTCTTCCAATGAAGAACGTTTTGCAGCGTTTGCCTTGTCTTTAATCTTTTGTGCACGATATGCTGCAACTTCTCGGGTTTGAGCCTCGTTTTCCATAACATTAAATGTATCGCCTGCATTTGGAACAGATTCCAATCCCAAAACCATAACAGGTTGTGCTGGACCAACAGATTTTACACGTTCGCCGGCCGAATTAACCAATCCACGAACACGACCATATGTTTCACCAACAACAAAAACATTTCCAATTTCCAAAGTACCCTGGCGCATCAAAATTGTTGCAACAGGTCCCAGTCCTTTTTCCATTTTAGCTTCGACCACAGTTGCGACTGCTGGCATATCTGAATCTGCTTTCAAATTCATCATTTCTGCCTGTAATAAAATCGCTTCTTCCAGTTTATCTAAACCAATCTTCTTTGTTGCAGATATTTCAACAGCTTGAACTTCGCCGCCCATTTCTTCAACTTGAACTTCTTGCTGTAACAAATCTGTTTTAACTTTTTGCGGATTAGCTTCGGGCAAATCAATTTTATTAATTGCAACAATAAATGGAACCTTGGCTGCACGAATATGGTTAATCGCCTCGATAGTCTGGGGCATAATTGAATCATTTGCAGCAACAACCAAAACCACTATATCTGCCATCTGTGCACCACGTGCGCGCATAGCTGTAAATGTTTCATGACCAGGTGTATCCAAAAATGTAATCATCTGACCTGATTTAGATTTTACCTCGTACGAAGAAATATGTTGAGTAATTCCACCTGCTTCGCCTGCGACAACATTTGCATTACGGAATGCATCTAACAAAGATGTTTTTCCATGATCAACATGTCCAACCACAGTAACAATTGGTGCACGGTGTTTAAGGTTTTCTGCATTTGGCTGACGTTCAAGAATTTCTGCATATGGTTTTACATCAACTCGCTTTACAGTTGCACCAAATTCACAAGCAACTAATTCAGCAGTATCTGCATCAATAGATTGATTTTGGGAAACCATCATTCCCATTTCCATCAGCTTTTTGATAACATTACCAACTTTTTCAGCCATAGCAGCTGCCAAATCTTTGACAGTAATAATGTCACCTATTGAAACTTCATGTGAAACTTTTTGTGGTACAGAAAACGCCGCACGTGCCTTTTCACGAAAACGTCTTAGTGATGCCTCGGAACGACGACGATTTGCACCCTTGATTGCAATTTTTTCCTCTCCGTCGTCACTGTCTGCAATTACAATATCATGAATAGATATTTTTCCATTTTTCTTAAAATCTTTCTTGAAATTATTTTTTACGGAATGAGCTTCTTCTTCACTGGTATGAGTTTTATGTTGATAATTACCTGTAAAGACTTTTTTTGTTGGATTTACACTTTTTTCATCCGCGACAGATTCCGAAGTCGTTGTTTCACGAGCAGCTAATTGTTCTTTGACTTGTTCGTATTCACGTGTTTCACGTGCAATTTCAGCTTCACGTGCATTGCGGGATGCTTCTTCTTCAGCTTCCCTTGCACGACGTTCTTCATCGCGTGCCTTGGCTGCTTCTAACACTGCCCGTAACTTTTCATCAGCAGCAGAACGCGCGGCAGAAGGCCCCTTAGGCTCGTCCCGCATTTCACGACTATCTGGTGCAACAACACGTCTGCGGCGTTCAACAAAAACAGCATCGCCCTTTTTGCTTTGTACTGCACCAACTGTTACAGATTTTCCAAGTGTTAATGTTGCCATTCAATTTACTCCTTCGACAGAATCCTGAATAATTTATTCTTCGTCCTGTTTTATATTATATGCCAATTCACGTGCCTTCATAACAACGCGTGAAGCCAAACGTTCTGACATATTATCTTCGCCTAACATTTCAACCAATTCATCGGTTGCCAAGTCCGCCAAATCCGCCAGTGATCTAATACCACTATGTCCCAACTTCATTATAATCGGGCGTTTGATAAAGTCAAAGTTCAACAAATCATCTTTCATGCCTAATTTATGACCTTCTTCTTTATAATCTTGTTCCAATTTGGTCAAATAAGTTTTAGCACGCGTTTGCAATTCTGATGCCAATTCTGGATTAAATCCTTCGATTTCTTCTAATTCAGCAGTATCAACAAATGCAATTTCTTCAATTGTTCTGAAACCTTCAGTAATCAACAGATGCGCAATCATTTCATCAACATCTAATCCTTTGATGAACAGTTCTGTCTTTTCTTTAAATTCCTTGGCGCGGCGTTCTTGTTCTTCAGCTTCGCTCATAACGTCAATATTCCATCCAGTCAACTGAGAGGCCAAACGAACATTCTGTCCGCGACGACCAATTGCCAAAGATTGTTGATCTTCATTAACAACTACGGCTGCTGTGTGTGTATCTTCGTCAACAATAATTTTTGCAACCTTGGCTGGTTGCATAGAATTAACGATAAATACTGCAGGATCTTCGGAATATAAAATAACGTCGATTTTTTCACCATGACATTCGTTAATAACTGGTTGAATACGAGTTCCCTTGATACCAACTGTCATACCAACAGCGTCAACTGATGGATCAGATGTTTCAACTGCAATTTTTGCATGTGAGCCTGGTGCGCGTGCAACAGATTTAATTTTGATAATACCTTCATAAATTTCAGGAACTTCTTGGACAAACAGTTTTTCCATAAACATAGGATGTGTTCTGGTCAAGAAAATCTGTGGGCCAGAGTTAGAACGTGCAACATCCATAATCAAAGCACGAACACGGTCACCAGCAGCCAAACGTTCGCCTGGAATTAATTCTGTACCTTTGATATAACCTTCGGCCTTGCCGTTAATATCAACAAAAACATTCCCAAATTCAATACGTTTAACAATACCATTAACAATGTCACCAATATTTTCTTTAAATTCTTCAAATTGACGACCTTTTTCTGCATCTCTGACACGTGCAGTCATAATTTGTTTTGCAGTTTGAAAAGCCATACGACCAAATTCAGGTTCTGGCAGATTATCTTCGATAACATCACCAACATGTGGATCTTTGGAATATTTTTTAGCTTGGGCCACAGTTAACATTGTATTTGAATTATATTCTTCTTCGCCAACAGATTCAGGTGATTCAATAACATCAAACAATCGTTTTACATGTATCGATCCATTTTTACGATCAATATTTGCAACAATATTAAATTCCTCACCAAACTTATGCTTGGCAATTTTGGCAATAGCAGCTTCTAGCGATTCTATTACAATATTTTTTTCTATTTGCTTTTCCTGGGCCAAAGAATCTATAGCCAATAATAAATCCTGACGCGGCATTGAAACAAAAGACATTTTACTTCTCCTTGCTTATTGAAAGAGCGGGGTTCTTCAACCCCGCCCTCAAATTTTTATTTAAGAACAGGCTAATTATTAACACCGAATCGATAAAATGCAAGTAAAAACATAATTTTTACTGAAAAATGGCTGGGTTGATGCTTGACGCTGGCGTGTTTGGGCTTTATACTAGGTTGTGTTGGCACTATTTATACGCCAACGATGTTATATAAATATATTAGATATTTGTGAAAACTGGCGTGGCTGTATGTTATACAGCAAGATGATTTTCGCAAATAGATGATATATTTATATAACAGAGGCAGGGCAAAGTAACAAAACGGTGTGAATTTGAATCAATAACTGCGGATTTCTGCTTGGATGTATAATATACATTCTACGCAAAAATCCTGGTTCTTGATTGAAATTCCCTGCCGCCGTTGGTGTATAAATAGTGTCAACACAACCTAACTTATGAAAATTATCAAACGCTACTTTACAAAGCAACTGATTACAATATTTACAATGTTGCTTTTGGTTTTGACCGGTCTTGCATGGATGTTGCAAATCATGTCCTTGATGAAGTTCCTTATAAATTATGGTGTAGAAGTATACAGTTTTATTGGTCTGACAGTTCTGATGATTCCTTTTATTGTTTCAATCATAATACCTTTTGTTACTTTTATTGCGATTATGTTTGTTTACAACAAATTGATAAGCGATAATGAAATTACAGTTTTAGCGGCATCAGGCCTGTCCCCACGTCAAGTTGCAAAACCTGCTATGGTTTTGGTTTTGTTTTTAACAATTATAAATTGGGGTTTAAATATTTGGGCTGTCCCAGTAACCCAGGCCAAGTTTTACGATACTCAATGGGAATTACGTTACGGCTTGGCACATATGAAATTAAAAGAATCAGCATTTAACCAAATGGCCGAAGGTTTAGTCGTTTATGTGGATAAAGTATCTGGTTACGATTTATCACAAATAATTCTTTATGATTCACGTAGTCCACGTGCCGAAAGGACAATATTTGCAGAAAAAGGAAAATTAATTTCCACTGCCCGTGGCCTTTCTATTGTTATGAATAATGGTTCATTACAATCCAGAGATGATAATTTAACAATTGGAACTTTTGATAGTTTTGATATGGATTTAAATATTGCTGACAGGGTTGGTGAATCTGTATTCAAAGTCAGACGAATACCAACAACACAACTTTTGAAAAATGCTTGGGATCAAAGATCTTTCAAAACCTCAGATGAACTTTTAAAGAAACAACAAAAACTTACCCTGACCGAGATTTATACAAGACTGTTAAGCCCATTGATGAATGTTATCCTGGCTGCACTATGTCTTGTTATTTTACTTAGAACTTCTTTGTTGCGTCGCAGAACCAGTTTTGCTCCAGTTATTGCTGTGGCTGTAATGGCTATTGTTTCGGCGTTTTTTATGTCTGCATCAAATATGGTTGAAACTTTACCACAACTTGGAATATTGATGTTAGCTCAATTAATTGTTTTATCTGGAATACTGTTTGCCTTGTTTAAAAAATGAAATTGATTAAACCCGCATTTTTATTTTTTCTTATTCCCAGCGCATCAATTGCTGGGCAGTTGGTTGATATAGAATCTGCAAAAACAATTTCTGCACCAAAAATTGAATATAATATAAAATCCGAAGCTATAAAAACAACTGGTCAGACCGAGATTAAAAATACGTCTGGACAAAAGATGACTTTGACAGATTCTTATATTTCAAACAAAGGTCAAGATACATCTGGTAATAATATAGAAATTTGGTTGGATGATAATGTTCACGTCACAGCAGAAAAAGTTACTCGCAAAGATGGTGATACAATTTCAGAAAATGCAACTTTCACAGCCTGCTATAAATGCGATTCCTTTGGAAATGCTTGGGAAATATCTTCGTCTATGATGACCCACAGTACCAACAATAAAATAATAACTTTTGATTACCCTGTGTTTTGGGTTTACAAAGTTCCTGTTGCATGGCTTCCTTTTTTTGATATGCCAGACCCAACTGTTAAACATAAAAGTGGTTTGTTAATACCCGATTTAAATTCTACAAATAATATGGGAACACAATTTAATATTCCTCTTTATCTTTCTTTTTCGGAAAAACACGATGCAACATTAAAGTTTTCGTATCTAACTAACGAAAATCCGCTATTTCAGGTGGAACATCGCCTGAATGGTAATTATTCTGAATTTAGAACTTCTGGATCTTATACAAATAACAAAGAAGGGTTAAACCGTTGGCATGCCTTTAATAAAGATGTTATTGAAATGGGTGACCATGTCAGAACAATATTATTTTTACAACGTGCATCTGATAAAACTTATTTGCAAAAATATGGATTCTATCGTGACCAACCGTACTTGGATTCAGGTGGCAAGGTGGAAGTTTTTGGACATTCTGGATATGCGGTTGCGGATACACATGTGTTTCAAGAACTTCGTACTGCCAGTGGAAAGTATTTAGCGCCGAATGGTGATATTTTACCAAACATTCGTGGTGTTTATCAAACAGACCCTTTATTTGAACAAACATATCTTCGTTTGAATACTGACGTTCTTGGGGTGTCTGGGTCTGGCGTATCCAGCCAACGTGTTATTGGTGAATCCAGCATAGTATCCCCATGGACAATGTGGGGTGGAAATCGTGTTACTGCTAATTTATCTGCCAGATATGATGTTTACAATTTCAGTAACACAGAAATGATTGATGGAACAAATTTTACCGGTGTAAAATCAAGATTTTTACCAAGTGGTTATTTGGAATGGGGTTTGCCTTTGGCACGCAGTGGCGAGGATTGGACACAAATCATAGAACCACGCGCCAGAATAACAACTATGAAAAATTTGGATGATTCTGCATTTGCTTTAAACAATGATTCTGCGGGTGCATTATTGTCAGATGCGACACTATTTTCTGACAATCGTTTTTCTGGATTAGATTTGTGGGAAAATGGAACATTCAGCGATTACGGTGTCAGATTTGCAACTTTTGATAACAATGGACAAAACATTGAAACGTTTTTGGGACAAACTTATGACTTTACCAAGCGTATTGATACAGACCCAAACAGTGGATTTCACAACGGGCAATCTGATTATGTCGGCAGAATTGGATATGAAAATACAGATTGGTTGCAGTTTTCTACCAGATTCCGTTTGGCCCAAGATACTTTCTCGTTACGACACATAGAAAATTCTGCCAGAATTGGCTCATCCAGAAATTATTTTGACGTTGGTCATATTTGGGCCGCACAGTTCTTGGACGCGCACACAATGGATAAAAATATAAACGAAGTATCTGGTGGTTTTGGTATTCAAATGACAGATCGTGTAGGAATAAAGTTTAACGCTATTTATAACATTACAGATTCTAAATTCCAACGTCACACAGGTGGAATAGTTTACACTCACCCTTGTTATTTCTTGTCTTTGGAATATCGCCGCGATAACGCGGTCAAAGAAGACTATGTCGGAAACACAACTATACAGTTCCGATTTGGGTTAAACATTGGTGGAATGAGATTGTAAAAAAGGGATTAAATATGAAGAATGTAAAATTAAAACTTTTATCAACGGTTATTTTTTCTGTTTCGGTTATAACTTCGTCATTTGCTGCATCTGTTGTTGCAACTATTGGTGGCAGACCTGTAACAGACACAGACATAACCGCCAGAACTAAATTAATGGCAAAGCAAGGTGATACGTCCACAGATAATCGCAGAAAGGCATTTCAAAACATTATTGATGATTATGTAAAACTGGATTATGCAGCAAACTTTAATGCAAAACCTTCAGACCAGGACGTTAAAAAAGAATTAAATTCTATGAATTTGGGTGATATGACAGCAACAGAACTTGCAATGGCAAAAACAGCAGTCAATGCGAACATCGCGTGGCAAATGGTCGTAGCCAGAACAATTGTTCCAACCATAGACGTTTCTGACAGTGAAATAGATCAACAAAAACAGGACTTGGAACGTGCCAAAGGTTTACCATTGGAAATGACACTGGTCAGATTAATTGATATTCCATCCGATGTTTCTGCAAAATTAACAAAACCAAAAAGCTGTGATGACGCAATGGATATTGCACGCAAATTTGGTGGTGCACCACAAAAATTTACAGCTCAACAATATGAACTATCCGAAGATGTTCGCGAAGCTGTTGTGGGCTTGCCAAAGTTGACTTGGTCAAAACCCCAGGATAATTCAGTATTCTTGGTATGTGATATTAAAAAGACCAAAGAATATGGAAAACTGGATGACATTATAAAACAAAATGCTATTTATAAAAAAGCAATGTTCACAGCCGATCAACAGTTAAAACAATTACGTCGCAAGGCTGTTATTATTATAAATGATAAAAATTATAAAATATGATTGATAAGCAAATTCTTTTCAATATGACCCCTGCTCAACTGGAACAATTTATTGTATCCATCAGTCAGCCAAAATTTCGTGCAAAACAAATCAATGAATGGTTGGAAAGGGGGGCACCTGATTTTTCTGTTATGAAAAACCTTCCAGAAGATCTGCGTAACGACTTGGATAAGATTGCAACAACCCTGCCCTGCAAGATTGTTAAAAAGCTTGAATCATCTGATGGTCAAACCACTAAATTTTTGCTGGAAATGGCAGACGGAGAACAAATAGAATCCGTTTTAATGCGAACCAGCTATGGGAACAGTGTCTGTGTCAGCTCACAGGCAGGCTGTGCAATGGGATGTAAGTTCTGCGCCAGCACATTACTGGGATTAAAACGCAATTTGACCGTAAATGAAATGTTTGCCCAGGTTTTAACCGCCGGTTGGGCACTTCGTGGCGATAACGACAATAAAAACGTAAAACCCAACGGTGACCCAAATAATAACGATGTTTCACATGTGGTTATTATGGGCACTGGCGAACCTTTACAAAATACAGAAAACACAATTGGCTTTATGGAAAGACTGCACCAAGATTTGGGAATTGGCTGGCGAAAGATTACTGTTTCAACATGCGGTATTGTTCCTGGAATACAAAGATTGATTGAATGGGGGCAACCAGTTAATCTGGCAATATCATTACACGCACCAAACGATGCCCTGCGTGAACGTTTAATGCCTATAAACACAAAGTATAATCTGGAACAGGTTATAGACGCTGCGTTTGAATTTGTGGCCAAAAATAACCGTCAATTGATGATTGAATATATATTGTTGGCTGGGACAAACGATTCGGTCGAAAATGCCGAAGAATTGTCAAAATTATTGACAACCAAGAACTGTATGGTAAATTTAATACCATGGAATGCGGTTGATGAACGTGATTTTAAGTCACCTTCTGGGAATGCGGTACACAGATTCCAGGATATATTGATTAAAAACGGTATTCACACCAGAATTCGGAGAGAGCGAGGTCAAGATATCGGCAGTGCCTGTGGGCAACTGCGATTAAACCAAAAAGGTTAGTTAATGAACCTGCGCTATATAACATGCTCTGGTATTCGAGAGTTTACTTCTGTTGAAAAAATCATAAATCTTTTAAAATTATCCGACAAAGTCGAAATTGCCTTTCCTGGCGATTCATCAATTATGAAATATAAAATGCCCGGGAATGAATGGTTTTCGGAAACCATTGATATTCTTTCTTGTATAGAAAATGCTGATAACTTGGCAATGCATATAGTTGGAGATTGGGCCGTAAAATTTTGTAAAAATGGTGTTATTGATGCTGATTTATACGATTGGTTTGATATAAAAAACATAAAAACACATAAGCCTGTAATTAAAAGATGGCAGTTTGATTTATACGGCAGACAAGAAAATTTTGATCCAGAAAAAGTTGCAAAAATTATTTCCAATTATCCGGATCGAGAATTTGTATTTTTATATCATGATAATTTAAAAAATAAACTTTCCAGACTGAACAATACAGGTGTAAAATTTTCACTGACTTACAAGGCTCAATTTGATTGGAAACAACCCATTTTTAATAATTGTCCCCAAGGTTACACTGGGAAATTATGTGCAGGTAATATTGACTTTAATCTTGGCAGAATCAAAAATCTTGTTCCACAAAATCATGATACTTGGGTAGAAGCCCACAAGTTACTGATGGACGAAAAGACTCAAGAATTTAATTTTCATTTTGCTGAAGAATTTATAAGAAATGTGTTATTATGGCTGGATAAACAAAAGGCCCAAAACAAATGAATTTGCGTTATATAACGGTTGATGTTGGATCAATAAATTTAAATTATGAATATATATTTAAGCTTGCAAACCTTTCAAATAAAGTAGAAATAGCAATTCCTGTAAGCTCGTTTTTTTTAAGATCAAATCAAAAATGGTTTGATTGGATTGAAGGATTATTAAATATATCTGCAAATATCGAAAATTCTCCTAACATTTCTCTATATCTTGAAAAGGATTCTTGCTCTGCATTCTGCATAGGCTCTATAAACTCTGATTTATCAAGATGGTTCAGCCTTAAAAATAAAAAAACTGGTAATTTTGTTATCAAAAGATGCCAGATAAATTACTGTTTCTCTATAAAAAATGATAAAAATAATGAAAAGGCCAGAAATATTTACCCTGAAAAAATTGCAAGAAACATCAGAAACAAACCTGGACAAGAATTTATTTTTACATATGATTCTGAGAATATTAGAAGAGAAATAATAGCAGAATTAAATCAAATTGGTGCAAAATTTTCTGTAATGTCTTCCTGTTATAACGGTTTTTTAAATAAGACTGATTGGAAAGCCCCTTTGGCAGATTATCCCCAAGGTTATTTGAATAGTTTTAATCCTGAAAATATTAAAACAAGTTTGGATGAGCTTTCTTTAATAATTCCCGATCACACCATTTGGATAGGGATGAATAGAGCTTTTAATAACCCAAAAACCAAAGAATCACATTTTATTAATGTAGAAAACACTATAAAAAAGGCACTGGAATGGATAGAAAAATCCAGAACCAGAAGTTAAAAAGAAAACATTGTTTATCTTATAACGATTTTTCTTTTATTTTGAGAAGCGGCAACTCTAAGTCTGGTATTTTCAAATGTTTTTGTCGCTGTTTGTAGTTTGCCTGCTGATTTCTTAGATGTTTTTTTACCCATATTTTTAAAACCTTTATTACTCAACAAATTATACCACAATCATAATAAAATGCCCCAAACGGGGCATTATTCTGGTGGATGTTAAGAGACTCGAACTCCTGACCCTCTCGGTGTAAACGAGATGCTCTACCAACTGAGCTAAACATCCGATTGCTGGGAAATAATAACCTATGCTTTTCCAAAACACAAGTTATTTTTGCACTTTTTTAAATATTAAATAGAATGATGTAGATGCGTAGTTTTTGATAAAGGGAGTGTAGTAAACCTACATGACCGGTATCAAAAACAAGCAGATGCTTTATTATATTTAATATTTTACTCTGGCAGTGGCATACCAGCAGTTGCATCACCCATAACCTTATCTATGGTCGCGTCTGCCTTGGACTTGGCATCAGCAAACGCATCCATAATAACCTGGGTTAGGTGTGTAACATCATTCTTTAATAATTCTGGGGATATGGTCAGATTCAAAAGATCATATTTGCCAGACATCTCGACAATGCATTGACCGTTACCAGCAATACCCTTGATACTTGTTTTTGCCAATTTATCCTGGGCGGCTGCAACTTTGCTTTGCAGTTGTTTTGCCTGCTCCATCAATGATCCCATATCCATTTTATATCCCCTATAATTATTATTTTACTTCTTTACCAGTTTTCTGATCGATACCAACCATGCTCATTTTGGTCTTGCCACGTTTGTCGGTACCCATGTATTTAACAAATACTTTGTCGCCTTCTTTGATTTTGGCCTCTTCAATCTTTTCCATACGTTTACCGGTGATTTCAGAAATATGAACCAATGCTTCGAATCCATTCATAACTTTTACGAACAGACCAAAATCTTTGATTCCACTGACAACACCTTCATAAATCTGACCAACTTCTGGTTCAGCAACAATCGTCTTGATACGTGCAATTGTTTCATCTGCCTGCTCTTTGGATGTGGCCATAATTTTGATTGAACCATCATCAGACAAATCAATTTGGGTTCCTGTTTCGCGTGTCAAGGCTTGGATAACGCTGCCGCCTTTACCGATTACTTCACGAACCTTGTCTGGATTGATTTTCATTGCATACGCCTGAGGGGCATATTCAGAAACATTCTTTCTTGGTGCTTTTATTGCTTTTTCAATCTTACCCAAGATATGCATACGACCTTCTTTTGCCTGTGCCAATGCTTTTTCCATAATTTCAAAGGTAATAGATGTGATTTTGATATCCATCTGCAATGCAGTAATACCACGATCAGTACCAGTTACCTTAAAGTCCATATCACCAAGGTGATCTTCGTCACCCAAGATATCGGTCAAAACAGCATAATCATTACCTTCTTTAATCAGCCCCATCGCAATACCTGCAACTGGGCGTTTCATCGGAACACCACCATCCATCATTGCCAATGTTGCACCGCATGTTGTTGCCATAGAAGAAGAACCATTTGATTCCAAAATGTCAGAAACAATACGGATTACATAGTCGAATTGTTCACGACTTGGGACCATTGGATGAACAGCACGCCAAGCCAAGTTTCCATGGCCAATTTCACGACGACCTGGGGATTTTAACATTTTTGCTTCACCAACAGAAAATCCAGGGAAGTTATAGTTCAAGAAGAAACCCATTTCTTCGGAACCTTCCATTGATTCAATTGGTAATGCGTCTTTACCACCACCCAATGTCAATGTTACCAATGCCTGGGTTTCACCGCGTGTAAATAATGCAGAACCGTGTGCGCGTGGCAATACACCCAATTCAATTTCAATTGGACGAACTGTTTTATTATCACGACCATCAATACGTTGTTTACCAGCCAAGATATTTCCACGCATAATACGTGCTGTCAATCCATCAACAATCTCTGCGGCCCATGATTCCAGAGTGGACTTAGCAGTTGTGGATTCTGGTAATATTTCAGAAATACGTGATTTGGCTTTTTTCCCAATTTCTGACAAAGTATCCAAACGTTGCAATTTTTCTTTGATTCCCAGTGCAGATTCAATCTCGCCAGAAAACTGTTCAAAATCTTTTTGCATTGCCAAATACTCTTCGGAATGTTCTGGAACTGCCCATGCAGCGTTACCAACTTTTTCAGCCAACTCATTGATTGCTTTGATAACTGCTTGCTGTGCGTCAAAACCGAATTTAACAGCGCCCAAGGTTATTTTTTCATCTAATTCACCAATTTCAGATTCAACCATTAAAACACCATCTTTGGTTGCAGCGACAACCAAATCCATTTCTGAATCTTCGGTTTGTTTTTTAGATGGATTCAAAACGTATGCGCCGTCCATATATCCAACACGTGCCGCCCCAATTGGTCCCTGGAAAGGAACCCCAGATAAAGCCAGCGCAGCACTGGATGCAATAACAGCCAAGATATCGGGCTGATTTTTTTTGTCATAAGAAAAAACCTGGGCAATAATTTGAACCTTGTTTTTGAAGGTTTCTGGGAACAATGGGCGAATCGGACGATCAATCAAACGTGAAATCAATGTTTCAGAAATTGTTGCCCTACCTTCACGACGATCACGTGAACCTGGAATACGACCAGCTGATGCAAATTTTTCTTGGTAATCAACTGTCAGTGGGAAAAAGTCCTGACCATCAACAGCAGTCTTTTCAGCACATACTGTTGCCAAAACCATTGTTCCACCAATTGTTGCCATAACGGCACCATTTGCCTGTTTGGCAAAGCGACCTGTTTCTAGGCGAAGTGTTTCATCACCATAAGGGATTTCAACTGTAATGGGGTTATTCAAACCCGCATTTTCATCTTTTTTAAATAAACCAAATAACATAATTTTTCTCCATTTTTGTTATTACAAGCCAGCACCATTGCCAGCATTTTGCAGAGAAAAATTATTCGTCATTGCATTCTTAATCAAAACGCAAAAATGAACAATCTTTTCTCTAGCCTTTCAATTATATTCAATATTTCCCAAATTGCAAATAAAAACCCGCCGTTGCGGGTTTTTTTATTTTCTCAAACCTAATTTTTTAATCAAATCTTCGTATTCGGCGACGCTGTTCTTTTTAATATAAGCCAGCAACTTCTTACGACGGTTAACCATCAACAACAAACCACGTTTAGAGTGTTGGTCTTTTTTATTAACCTTCATGTGTTCGGTCAGGTTATTGATGCGTTCTGTTAAAACAGCAACCTGGGATGCAGAAGATCCGCCATTATCTTTTTCAGATGTTTTGAACTTTTTAATCAGTTCTGTTTTTTTTGTTTTTGTAACGGACATTGTTTTTCCTTTTATGTTATATTTCGTTTCGGCCGCAGCAAACCATCCTCAAACTTTCCTATTCCGATAAATTCATCACCAGAATACACACGGAAAAGCCCAGACTCTATCGCCAAAGCCATTTTGACAAAGCCACCTTTTTTATAATAATCAGCGTCTTTATCGTTCAGATTCAAAACCGGAATGTCCCCCAGTCCGAAATCCATTGGCTTTAAACATTCATTCAAAGCCTGGTCATTATTAACCAATTTTTCCAGAAAATCAAGCGTATGCGCATCTTTTATTTCAAAACCCGTTGTTTTTGTTCGCCGTATCATATCAACGGTCGCCAGGGTCCCACAAAGTTTCGCAATATCACGCACCAGGCTTCGAACATATGTACCAGTTCCACAAGAAACACGAAAAGTCCAAGATTTTGAATCAATCAGTTCCAGTTCATGTATAAAAACCCTGCGTGGTGGCATATCTACATTAACACCGCTGCAAGCCAATTTATATGCACGCTGACCATTAATATGAATCGCAGAATAGTTTGGTGGCACCTGATCATATTCGCCAATCAATTTTTTACATGCGGCTTTTATTTCTTTTTCAGTTGGTGTTTTTCCACCGGTTTTAATTTCGTGACCCTTGGTATCCAAAGTATCTGTCTCGAACCCCCATTTCACACTGAACAGGTATTCTTTTGAACTTTTACCCTCCATAAAAGGAATCATTTTTGTCGCCTGACCCAACGCGATTGGCAATAAACCTGATGCCATTGGATCCAATGTTCCAATATGGCCAAAAGTCTTTGCACCAAACATTCTGGCAATACGACCACCCGCAGCACGACTGCTGATTCCAGATGGCTTGTCCAAGATTATCCATCCATCAATCATTTTGGTTTTGATTTTTTATAATTTGACCGATAACTATTTTATCAGAAACTTGCTTTTTACCTTTACCAAAGTATGCAGCACGATACATTGATAATGCATGTTTAAATGTTTTTATTTCTTCTATTGTAGAAAGACCACCCATTTCTATTTTCCCAGATCCTACCAACTGTTGATCTATGTATTTTTCTGCATAAGACTGTAAAAAAATGCTTATCTTTATAATCTTTTCACGCAAATCTCCTGGAACATTGGATGCATCAAAATTAACAACTTTATCACCACGTTCTGATATTTCTTTTGCCCAATCAGGCATACGTCCTGATATTTCAATGTCTGGCAAAAAATCTTTCGCATCATAATTTGCCAAATAACCACGCAATTGCAATTTCAGATATTTAAATATAAGAGCATTTGTAACAATATTCTTATTTTCTTTTACCCATTCAGGACTATTAATCTCTTTTGATCCAAAAACTTGTATTGGACCGTTTCTATAAACAATATCTTGAATATATTTATTAAAGACTTTTTCATCCAAAAGGTTTATGTGTTCTGACATTTTTTATTCCCCAAAAAGCGAAAGTTGTTTTTTCTTCACTGGCGCAGAAACTTTTTCTTCGACCAGTTTTATACCAGGTTCATCAATAATATTTTGAATTTTTTCAGGTGCAACAGTTTCCACAACCACATTGTCTTCGGTTTCAATTTTTTCTGGAATCTGAAATGATTTATTTTCTAAACCTTCCAAAACTTGTTCTGCACGCAATACAACCGATTTTGGAATTCCTGCCATTTTGGCGACATGAATTCCGTACGAGCGATTCGCAACACCTGGAATAATTTTATGCATAAAGATTATTTCATTGTTATGTTCGCGTACATCTATGGTCAAACATTGAACAAACTTTAAACCTTCTGATTTATCATTAACCAAATGGGTCAATTCATGATAATGGGTTGCAAAAAGCGTTCTGGGTTTTAATGTATCTAAAAATTCCAACACAGCCTGGGCAATTGCCATACCATCGTATGTTGCTGTTCCGCGGCCTATTTCATCAAAAATTATAAACGACTTATTTGTTGCACGGTTTAATATATTTGCAGTTTCGACCATTTCGACCATAAATGTAGACTGTCCTGCGGCCAAATTGTCAGATGCACCAACGCGAGAAAACAACTGATCGCAAATTCCAATGGTTGCACTTTCCGCCGGAACAAAAGACCCCAAATGTGCCAAGATAACTATCAAAGCATTCTGACGCAGATATGTTGATTTACCAGCCATATTTGGTCCGGTCAACAATGCGATGCTTTTATTATTCAAATTACAATCGTTTTTAACAAACTGATCCCCACGATCACGCAAAACACATTCAATAACAGGATGACGACCACCTTTGATATCAAATTGAGTTGTTTCTGAAACAGTTGGACGAACCCATGAATATTCAGATGCAACTGTTGCACACGCATACCAAACATCTGAATCTGCTATGACTTCGGCCGTGTTTAACAAATCATCTGAAACAATCCTTATTTCTTCTATAAAGTTTGAAATTATTTCAGCCTCGATTCCGGCCGCCTTTTCAGCAGCACTGCGAACATCATTGTCCAGGTCAATCAACTTTGATGTGGTAAATCTCATATTTCCCGACATAGTCTGACGGTGTATAAAACCATTTTCAGGTTTCATCAGAAAATCTGCACGTGCGCTTGGGACTTCTATAAAATATCCCAAAATATTATTATATTTGATTTTCAGTGTATTAACACCGGTTTGGGCGATATATTCAGATTGTAATTTTGCAATTGTTTCTTTGGCACCGTTTGCCAACTGTTTCATATTATCCAACCCGGGGTCAAAGCCGGTGCGAATAACCCCGCCTTCGCGAAAGAAAGTTGGTAATTCATCAGATAATGCAAATTTTAATTTTCCAGCCAGCATGTCGTGGGTATTAATATTTGAAAACTTCTCTGCCATACCGGAATCCAATTTGACACCAGCAACCTTGGCATCTGGCAGTATTGCCATAAAATCTGAAACATGCCTTAAATCACGCGGTGTGCCACGCCCAGACAATAACCTTGCCAAACTGCGCCCAACATCGGGTGTTCTTATCAATATTTGTGACAGATTACCCATAACATCAGAATTCAAAATCAGATGACCAATATGTTCCTGGCGGCGACGAATTTCACCAACATCGCCCGATAAAGTTCGTAAATAGGAACGCATACGACGTGCCCCAGCGGCTGTTCTGGTTTTATCCAAGATATCAATCAGACATACACCACCTTCGTTTATAGCCGAATCGATTTCCAAGCTTTTCCAAGTGGCCGAATCGATTAATAATTGTTTTCCTGCCTTGAAAGAATACGGTGCACGAAAAGCAATATTTGCACCACGTTGAGTATTAAATAAATACCCCGCCAATAACGCTATGGCTTTATCATCAAAAACAGATGTTTTTTCATCTTTTACATACTCTGTTTTGAAATCAACATTTTGACCAAATACTTTGAAAACAATCTGATCTATGTCTGAACGATTGTAAAGTTTCTCATAAACAGGTGTTGTTTTGAAAACATCCCGCAGGCGTAAAATATCCTTGGTTTCTGAATATTTTTCTGGATAAATAATTTCTGCCGGATTAATCCGAACCATATCATCGGTTATGTTTTCCGAAATACCAATAAAGAATTCACCAGTTGAAATATCACAACCAGCTATATCAAAACCAAAAGGACTTTTTGGTGCAACAGCGACCAGGAAATTTGATTTTTTTGGGGACAATAAATTTTCATCAGTCAGTGTACCCGGCGTTAAAACCCGAACAACTTTTCTTTCTATAAACTTATGCCCGTTTTCCTTGGCCTGGGCAGGTGTTTCCATTTGTTCAACCAGCGCAACCTTAAAACCTTCACGAACAAGACGGCCAAAATAATTATCCGCAGCATGCCAAGGTATTCCACACATCGGAATATCAGAACCCATACCATCTGTACCACGTTGGGTCAAAACCAGTCCCAAAGCACGACTAACTGTTTTTGCATCATCAAAAAAAGCTTCGTAAAAATCACCCAAACGAAACATCAAAACCGCGTCCGGATTTTCAGACTTCATATTTACATATTGCTGCATAACGGGCGTAAGTTTATTATTTTGATTCAAAGCGGGTGCCTTTAAGATTATTTATCCAAATTTGTAATTGTAGATATTTTCAATTCGGCTTCTTTTAAAACTTGTTCACAATAAGCCTTTAATTTAATACCTTTTTCATAAGCTGCAACAGAATCCGCCAAAGGCAATTCACCTGATTCCATTTTTTTAACCAGTTCTGTTAATTGTTTATATGCTTCTTCAAACGAAAGCTGTTCTTTTGGTTGCTCAATATTTTGCTTGTTTTTTTCCATGATAAAATCCTTGATTATTTCAAGCCAAAGGTTACAAAATTAAAATCTAAAAATCAACAAGCAATGCAATTAAAAAACCGCCATACGGCGGTAATTTTAATTAATTTATATGAGATGCATGTGCAGTATTTGATGAGGGGAGTGTACAAATGTTACATGACCGAAATCAAATACAATCAGACATCCACAGAAATTGATTAATACATAGTTTGCAGAACATGCTTGTTCTTATCCAAATCAGTCAGCATTTTTCCGCTGCCGTTTGCCACGCATGACAATGGATCATCAACCAAGAACACTGGCAGCCCAGTCGCAGCACGAATCGCTGCATCCAAACCACGTAACAATGAACCGCCACCTGTCATAGCAATACCATAATCAACAATATCCGCTGACAATTCTGGTGGAGTTTGTTCCAACGCGGCACGTACTGTATCTATAATTTTATTAACAGTTCCTGACAATGCTGTTGCAACTTGGGATTCTGTGATAACAACTTCGCGTGGTGTGCCAGACAACAGGTCACGACCCTTAATTTTCATGCTTTGTTCGTTAACTTTATCCTTAGGTGCAATGGCAGTTCCGATTCTTTTTTTGATTTCTTCGGCTGTATTTTCACCAATTAACAAGTTCTTATTTTTACGAACATAATCAATAATGTCCAAATCCATCTGATCACCAGCAGTACGGACAGCGTTTGAATAAACTATTCCACCCAATGACATAACTGCAACTTCGGTTGTACCACCGCCAATATCCAAAACCATAGAACCGACCGGTTTATCAATTGGCAGACCTGCACCAATTGCAGCAGCTGTGGATTCTTCAACAATATAAACCTTGCGCGCACCGGCAGCGTCAGCAGCCTCTTGAATAGCGCGACGTTCTACCTGGGTTGCACATGATGGCACACAAATAATAATTAGTGGTGCTGTCATCAGGCTGCGACGATGAATTTTTCTGATAAAATATTTAATCATTTCTTCGGCAATTTCAAAGTTCGCAATAACACCATCACGCAGCGGACGAACAGCTGTAATTGTACCAGGTGTACGACCAAACATCTGTTTTGCCTCGGCACCAACGGCCAGAATTTCAGTTCTGCCCAATAATCTATTTTCAGCAACCGCTACAACTGACGGTTCGTTCAAAACAATTCCGCGACCTTTTACATAAATCAAGGTATTCGCGGTGCCTAAATCAATCGCCATATCAGCCGAAAAGAATTTTAATAACCAGTTATACATCAGGGGACTCCATCATAATTCAACACACTATAAAACCTTATATTTCAAAAATCAAGAAATGAAAACTATAAAAATGCTATTTTTTGTTTGATTATGCGATATTTTTGATATCATTGGTCCTATGCGAGATACAATTAAAAAACATTCTGACTTTATTATGCCTGAAAACTGCCCAACTGCCAGGACACCTTTTTTTATAGCCAAGGCACAAAAAACAAAATTTCCAGGCGATGCCAGGTATGGTCTGGTTGCAACTAAAAAAACATTTCCTTTGGCGGTTGATAGAAATCGTGCCAAGCGTCTTTTGCGTGCTTGGTTGGTTGAAAATAGTAAAATGATGAATCCGGATATGGACTATGTATTCATTGCAAAAATTGGTATATTAAAAGCTGACAAGCTTACCGGTGTTGCAAATATGAAAAATGCCCTGGATTTCTTAAAATGACCCTGAATCAAAATAATATTAAAAAAATTGACCCTGTTTCACGCACGATTCGCAAAATTGCAGCTGTTATTATCGATATTTATCAGGCAGGAATATCGCCTTTTACTGGGGGCAAGGCAGCTTGTCGATTTACACCGACCTGCAGCGAATATACAAAACAAGCAATTGCTAAATATGGAATAATCCGCGGCGGTGTTATGGGTCTAAAAAGAATTTCACGTTGTCACCCAAAGGGTGGTTTTGGTTACGACCCGGTCCCTTGACATCTGACCTGTTTGTGCTACAATTCTCTCTGCACTATTTTAAGTTTAACCTTTTAAAAGGATATAAGATGTCATCTTTTCGTTCAACTGTTGAATCCATGTCAAAAATTATGGATGAAATGGGAATAACCGAATTAGATCTTGAAAGACAGTTTTTGTTTGGCGTTTATCGCAAACATATTCATTTATCAAAACAAAATAACATTATTGCAACTGCTGCCATGCCAAGTTTTCCAACAGCAGCGCCGATCAAGGCAAAAACCGAAGAAGCTGTCTGCACACCAGAACCTGGTAAAACATGTGGATTTGCTTTAAAATCTCCAATGGTTGGTGTTGCATATTTGGCCCCAGAACCTGGCGCAAAAACATTTACATCAGTGGGTAGCACAATTAAAACCGGTGATACTGTTGTTTTGATTGAAGCTATGAAAACATTTAACCCTATTAAGGCCGATCGTGACGGCACTGTGAAAGAAATATTAATCACAGATGGTCAGGCAGTCGAATTTGACCAACCTTTGATCATCATTGAATAAGATTTAATGGTATAAACATGCAAAAAATCAAAAAAGTACTAATCGCTAATCGCGGGGAAATTGCTCTGCGTGTTATACGTGCCTGTCGTGATATGGGAATACGAACTGTTGCGGTTCATTCAACTGTTGATAAAAACGCAACCCATGTTCACTTGGCGGACGAAGCTGTTTGTATCGGACCTGGTCCAGCCAAAGATTCTTATTTAAACGAATCTGCAATTTTAACTGCTGCTTTATTAACAAATGCAGATGCAATTCACCCTGGATATGGATTTTTATCAGAACGTGCAGGCTTTGTTGAAAAAGTTGAACAACACGGATTAATTTGGATTGGACCAAATGCAGAAATGATTGTTAAAATGGGCGACAAAGTTAATGCCAAAAAAACAGCTATTGAATGCGGTTTACCTGTTGTGCCAGGATCAGATGGTGCTGTTGAATCACTGGAAGAAGCACTTCATTGGGCTGAAAAAATTGGTTATCCAGTCATGTTAAAAGCGTCTGCAGGTGGTGGTGGCAAAGGTATGCGTCCAATTATGAATGCTTCCGAAATGCCAGAAGCTTTTCAGATGACCAAAAACGAAGCACGCGCCGGATTTGGCGACGATACTTTGTATATGGAAAAATTGTTGCTGCACCCACGTCATATTGAATTCCAAGTTTTAGGCGACCAACATGGCAGTGTTGTAATATTTGGTGAACGCGATTGTTCTTTGCAACGCAAAAATCAAAAAGTTATGGAAGAATGCCCAGCTGCTGCCCTGACACAAAAGCAACGCGACGATATGATTGAGGTTTGTAAAACCGCAGCAAAAAAGATGGGATATACCAACGCGGGAACGTTTGAATTTATGTTCGAGGACGGTAAATTCTATTTCTTGGAAATGAATACACGTTTACAAGTGGAACATCCTGTAACCGAAATGGTTTATGGAATAGACTTGGTTCGTGAACAAATTCGTATTGCCGATGGTGAAAAATTGGGTTATACCCAGGCTAATATAGTCGCCAGTGGTCATGCAATTGAATTCAGAATTAATGCCGAAGACCCAGAAACATTTATTCCAAATCCTGGAAAAATAACACTTTATGCACCATCTGGTGGATTGGGTGTTCGTGTTGATTCTGCTGTTTATACTGGTTATGTGATTCCACCTACCTATGATTCAATGATTGCAAAATTGATTATTTATGCACCAAATCGTCCTCAATGTATTATGCGTGCACAACGCGCATTGGAAGAATTTGTCATAGAAGGTATAAAAACAACCATTCCATTGCAACAAAGATTGTTAAAGAATAAAGATGTTAAAACTTTGGCTTTTGACAACCATTGGCTGGAAACTTTCTTGAAAAATTCAGATGCCCAGGCCGAAGCCGCACAAGAAGAAAAAGAAAAGAACGAAGAATATTAAAAAACCGCCAAACGGCGGTTTTTATTTTTTATCTGTCTTTTTCTTTCTGAAATCATCAAAGCTTACTACTCTTTTATCATCTGTGTTTGCTTTCTCTTCGCCCAAGGGCAATTCCATATCATTTCCCGCAGATTGTGAACCTTTTGGATGAAAAGACAACATAAAGTCCACGCTGGGGTCTTTGAATTCAATCAATGAGGAATAAGGCACGCGAATAAAGAACGGACGACCATCAAAAGTCAATTGAACGCCAAACTCTTTTTCGGATACATTCAGATTGTTATAAGAATACTGCAAAACAATTGTCATGATGTCTGGGTATCTCATACGCAGAAAATCTGGCAGTACAACACCGGGATCGCGTGTCTTGAAAGTAATAAAAAAGTGCGCACCATCACCTAACCCATTAAATTGTGCATGAACCAGCGCATCTTTTACAACAGATTTCAGAGCGTTATCTAATAATTTTTGATAATCTATTTTTTTCATGATTCCAGTATATTAAAAATTTTACCATCCTTGCAAGAAACAAATACGGCGTTCTTACAAGATTTAAAAACTTCTGGTTCCAAACCTGTTGCCCAAACCTGGGCATCGACCGCACCTAATTCATTAAAAAGCCTTTCTCTGGCAGTTGAATCCAGATGTGCCGCTGCTTCGTCTAATAAAACAATTGGTGTTTTACCAGTCTTGGTTCTGATTAATTTTGAATGTGCCAATATCAAATCAATAAGCACTGATTTCTGCTGACCCGTGCTGGTAAGTGACACAGGCAAGTTTAAAACTTTGTTAAAAACACCAAAATCAGATTTATGCGCGCCGTCTATTACCATTTTGTCACCTTGTAACCCACGGTTTTCTGACAAATATTTCAAGTATTCTTTTTCTGCATCTGCAGACGAACTGTTTAGCAACAAAGTTTCAATCTGACCGCATACAGATATTGCACTGCTTTCTAAAAAATAATTTATTTCGGCTGCATATCTGATACGTGCCGCCACAACAGCAACAGAAATTCCTGCAATTTGTGTTTCTAAGGCCCGCAACCAATTATCATCCGCCCTGCTTTTTAATGCAAAAGCCCGTTCCGAAAGCAATTTCCCTAACCTGGCCACACGACCAGAATGTGGCGCATCAAAGCTGGCGATTAATCTGTCAAAAAAAGTGCGTCTGTCTGATGCAGAATCCACAAATAACCTGTCTTCTTTTGGGGTTAACCAAACAATACTTAGCCTGGATGCCAGTTCCGAAAGCGGTGAATTGTCTTTATCTATCTTTGCATGACGATTCGAATCATCTTTTGCAAAGAAAACTGCAATCTCGGTTTCATCTTCTAAATTCGCAAAAATATTAAATCCACCAGAACCATCAAAACGTGCAATCTCGGACATTGTGGCACCACGCATACCACGATCACCTGATAACATTGATATAGCTTCCAGTATTGCAGTTTTCCCGGATCCATTTGGTCCAGTAATTATTATATTTTTTGAATTTTCAACATTCACGCGACTGGATGCATGGTTTCTGAAATCGGTAAGAATTAGAGAATTAATCATAGTTTTAGGGTTTGAGATTTAAGGTTTGAGGAAATTTATAATTTTACTTTCAACCTTAAATCTCAAATCTTAAACCTGAATTTGGAGGCCCGGGTCGGAATCGAACCGGCATACAAGGATTTGCAGTCCTCTGCATAACCACTCTGCCACCGAGCCATCATTTGCGAAACAATACTAGGCAATATATAAATGAAATTCAACTGAAAAATTTCAAAAATTCGATAAAAATTCAACAAATTGTGATATAATACGAAGATGAGAGAGTAGAAAATGAAGAAAATAATTTTGGCATTTTGCTTTTTGCCTTCTGTCGCATTTGCTTATGATGATTGTTTATCCATAAAGAATGTCCCATCGGGCGAGCTGTCTTTACAGCAAGTAATTGAACTGGGATTATGCAGAAATCCAACAACTTCCGCTGCTTATCTTTCATCCGAAGCAGCCAGATTAAACAAAAATGCTGGTTATGCAGAATACTTACCCAGTGTAAGCGCATCTGTTTCAGCAACAAAAAATTATCAAAATCGTGAATGGGACGATTGGTCAAAGGGTGCTTCTTTATCGGCGTCTTATTTGATTTTTGATTTTGGAAAAAGATTAGAAGATTTAAATACTTTGGCTGCAACATGGCGCGCCACTGGTTTCGATTATGACGAATCTGTTCAAAATTATGTTTATGGTATTATTGGTTCTTATTATTCGTTGCTTAACGCGAATGCAGACGTTGTAACAGCTCAGGCATTAAAAACCGCTGCACAAACTGCCCGCGACACAGCAGATAAAAAATTCAAAGCTGGTGCAGTGGCACGGGCTGATGTATTAAAAGCAGATACTTCACTTGCTACTCGTATTCTGGAAGTAGAAAAGGCAAAAAATAATCGTGAAATTGCCAAGGGAACATTACTTTCAAAACTTTCATTCTCTGCTGACCAGGATATTAAAATTTCTGATATGCCATCAGATTTTGGAAAAAGTACCGAAAACAAAAGTATTGATGACCTTATTGACCAAGCAAAGAAAACCCGACCTGATCTGCTTAGTGCCACCGCTAATCGCGAGGCTGCTTGGCATCGTAGAAACTCGACATTTTTGAAAAATTTACCAAGTATATCTGCAACTGGAACTGTATCTTATAACCCATCACCGGATACATATGACCCTGCAAACAGCCGTTACAGCGGCAGTATTGGAATTCGTGCATCTATGCCAATATTTGCTGGTTTTGCTAATATGTATGGGGTTCGCAGTGCAAACGCCACTTATGAACGTGCACAGGCCCAAGAAAGAGCAACATCTGATGCAGCCACGCTGGATGTGTTCACAGCGTATCAAAATTATAAAACCGCCCAGAATGTTTTATCCCAGACTGAAATATTATTAAAATCCGCAACAGAAAGCGAACGTGTCACAGCTGGAATGTATAAAGTTGGACGTGCAACCATGCTGGATTGGCAAACAGCCCAGGCCGATTTAGCGGATGCCCAAAAAGAACACAATGCTGCCAGATACGATTTGTTTACAAAACGTGCCGCTGTGGCATTAGCTATTGGTGATATAAAATCTGAACTGGATAAGGTGACAAAATGATAAAAGAATCTAATACGTTTGTAGCTTGGATTAAGAGAAAAAAATGGTGGTTAATCACCATTTTGGTGATTATTGTTGGCTGGTCTTTGATATCAAGTGGTAATAAGGATCAAACATCTTCTAAGTTTGCAACTGTCAGTGTATCCCGTGGCGAACTTCGCCAGGTTGTAACAGCCACAGGTGAAATAAAACCTGTAAATACTGTAAATGTTGGATCCCAAGTCAGTGGAACAATTCAAAAAATCTATGTAGATTATAATTCCAAGGTTAAAAAAGGCGATATATTGCTTACTATTGACCCTTCGGTACTAAAAGCAAACGTAGCTGAGGCCAAAGCCTCTTTATTAAGCAGCGAATCTCAGCGCAATTACGCCAAAAACGAATATACTCGAAATAAATCTCTTTATTCAGACGGTTTTATCGCCAGGGCAGAACTGGAACAGTCTCAAACAACATACGAACAAGCTGAACAATCTGTAAAACGTGCAAAGTCCGAATATGAACGCGCTGCAACAAATTTAGATTATGCAACTATTAAATCGCCTGTTGATGGCACTGTCATAGCCCGAAAGGTTGATAAGGGTCAAACTGTTGCTGCTTCTTTTCAAACGCCTGATTTGTTTGAAATTGCTGAAGATTTATCAAAAATGCAAATTGAAACTTCTGTGTCCGAGGCCGATATTGGAATGATAAAAGAAGGCCTGCCAGTTACTTTTACAGTTGATGCTTATCCAACACAGACTTTCAGTGGAAATGTCCGTCAAATAAGACTTTCGCCAACAACAACTTCAAATGTTGTTGTTTACACAGTTGTTATTGATGTTGATAATTCAGATATGCGCTTGATGCCAGGAATGACCGCATTCGTAACAATTATTATTGAAGATAAAAAAGATGTTTTACGTGTTTCGAACTCGGCATTTTTGCTTAGAAATTTTGAAGGTATAGTTTCCAAACCTGGTTCAGCCACCCCTAAAACACATTTACCCATAGAACGTAATAATTCTGTTGTTTTGGTTGCTTATACCAAAGGGCTTACAACATCAACAGAAACTGAACTTGTTTCCAAAGATTTAAAAGATGGGGACAAGGTTATAACCGGTGTTCTGGGTAAAACTGCTTCTAAAACCAGTAATATGGGCGGCGGCGGCGGTCCTGGCGGCGGTCCAATGTAATGGATTAATTTATGCAAACATCTAAAAATATAATTTCTTTAAAGAAAATCTGTAAAAGCTTTCCTGTTGAAATGGGCGGCAGCGAGCAAGTTTTATTCGATATAAACTTTGATATCAAAGCCGGTGAATTTGTATCAATTATGGGACCCAGCGGAAGCGGTAAATCAACCTGTATGAATATTATTGGTGCACTGGATACGCCTAGTTCTGGCACATACAAGCTTTATGACAAAGATGTTACCAACCTTACTGCTGATGAACTAGCACTTGTCAGGAATGAATATATCGGGTTTGTTTTTCAGAACTTTAACCTGCTTCCAAAAAGGTCTGTTTTAGACAATGTTATGTTACCTTTAATGTATAAAGGTTTGTCAACAGATGAACGTGTCAGACGGGCAAGAGATATGCTAAAACGCGTAGAATTGGAAAAATTTGAAACTTATTTACCAACACAATTATCTGGTGGAATGAAACAACGTGTTGCCATTGCGCGTGCATTAGCTGGTGACCCAAAATTAATCTTGGCTGACGAACCCACAGGTGCTTTGGATACCAAAATGGGTAATGATATATTGAAATTCTTTGAAAAATTGAACCGTGAAATGGGTATAACAATTGTTATGATTACTCACGAATTCAATATTGCTAAATATTCGAACAGACTTATACATATCTTGGACGGGCATATAACCTATGATGGCAAGGTTCCAAAGGACGAGAAGGCATTATCATGACATTTAACGATATTTTAAAAGAATCTTGGTTATCCATAAGTGGAAATAAAGTCCGGTCTTTTTTGACAGTTTTGGGAATTATCATCGGCGTTATGGCTGTTGTTATTATGGTTGCAGTTGGCGAAACCGTCCAGAAAAGAATTAATGACCAGTTTTCCTCACTGGGAACAAATACAATTATGGTCAGAGCTGGCGCAGCACAAAGTTCAGGTGTTCGTACAGGAAATCGACAAACTTTGACCATTCAAGATTCCGAAGCAATCGCACAATTACCGTATATAGAAGCCGCCACCCCTGTCCAAAATAGTGGTGCTCAAATTATCTATGGCAACAAAAATTGGTCTTCATCAATGGTTGGTGTTTATCCAGAATACACAACCGTTCAAAACTTAGAAATTGCCAAGGGTGTATTTTTTGATGACTCTGCGGTCAGAAATGCCTCTACTTACGCTGTTATTGGTCCAGAAACGGCAAAACAGCTTAATATGCCAGATGATCCAACGGGCGAAGTTATTCGTATCCAAAACACACCTTTTGTTGTTATTGGAATGACCAAAGAACGTGGTGATTCAGTAATGGGCAGTCAGGATGATATGGTTATAATTCCAATCACAACAATGAAAAAACGTATGCAAGGCAGCCATTTTCCTGATGCTGTTAGTCTTATAACATTAAAACTTTATGCGGATGCTGATAATGTTTTGGTATCTGATCAAATAACCACCCTGCTTCGCGATCGTCATAAATTAAAAGATGACGATGTTGATGATTTTCAAATAATGGATATGAAGCAAATGCTGGACACTATGAATACCGTAACTGGATATATGAAATTGCTGTTAATAGCCATTGCAGGGGTTTCTTTGTTGGTTGGTTCTATTGGAATTATGAATATGATGTTGGTATCTGTGGCCGAAAGAACCAGGGAAATCGGCATACGTAAAGCCATTGGTGCTCGTGAAAAACATATAATTATTCAATTTTTATCAGAATCTATAATGATTTCATTTATTGGATCAATGTTCGGCTTAATTTTGGGTGTTGGATTATCCCAGGGTGTCGGACGCCTGATTTTACATTATGAAGTCCCTTTCAGTGCTTGGCCGGTTGTATTATCTGTAAGTGTGGCAATTATTGTAGGACTGGCATCTGGTGTTATGCCTGCAATCAAGGCTGCAAAATTAAACCCGATTGACAGCTTGCGATACGAATAAAAATAACAAAAAACCGGCTTTTTTGCCGGTTTTTTATTTTGTAAGTCTTTCTATTAATTCTTGCATTTGAATGCGATTCGCAAAAGAAAGTATTACTTCGCCTGCCCCACCTTTTTTTTCACGCAATTTTACATTTACCCCCAAGGATTTTTTTATTTTAGTTTCTATTTCCTTAATATTATCTGCACCCATAGAATTTGAAGAATGGGCCCTGCTTTTTGATGATCTGATTGAATCTTTTACTTTTTTTTCTGTATCAGCAACTGATAATTTCTTGGAAATAATTTCGTGTGCCAGTTCTTCTGGATTTTCTGCAACTGCAATTGTACGGGCATGTGAAGCCGACAATTCGCCACTTTCTACCAATATTTTAACAGATTCTGGCAAATTATCCAGACGCATAATATTTCTGATATAACTTTCTGATTTACCAATTAGACGTGAAACATCATCCAATTCGTAATTACATTTTTCCATCAAATTTTTATATGCATTGGCTTCTTCAATTGGGTTTAGGTTTTCACGCTGAACATTTTCAATCAGCGCTATCTCCATAGCATTTTCATTTGTTATGGTTTTAACCAAAGCCGGGATTTCAACTAAACCAGCCATTTTACTTGCACGAAAACGGCGTTCACCAGCAACAATTTCATAGCTGTATGGCTTGTCTTTGACCGCACGCAGCAAAATTGGTTGTAAAACACCCTTTTCACGAATTGATGTTGCCAATTCTTGCAATTCTGATTCTGTAAAAGTCTTGCGAGGCTGGTCCGGATTTGCACCAATCTGTGACAATGGAATCTGTCTTACTGCAACACGTTCACCACCAGTTAAAACAGAAATATCTGGAATATTGCCCATTTCCGCCTTTAAATCTGCTAAACCTTTTCCTAATCCAAATTTCGACATTTTCTCTTCCTTTTTATTTATTTCCAATACCTTCGACTATTTCTGTTGCAACACGCAAGTATGCCTGGGCCCCAGCCGAATTAAAATCATAGAATAAGGCCGGTTTTCCATGTGATGGTGCTTCGGATATTCTGACATTTCTGGGAACAACAGTTTTGAAAACTTTTTCACCAAAAGTCTTTCTGACATCTTCTTCGACCGCGCGTGTCAAGCCATAGCGCCGATCGTACATAGTCAGCAAAACACCCAAAATTTGTAATTCTGGATTCCATTTTTTTTGAACTTCATCAATTGTGTTAACCAGATGCTGAACACCTTCCAGCGCAAAAAATTCACATTGCAAAGGTACAATTACACGGTTTGCAGTTGTCAAGGCATTCAATGTTAAATATCCCAAAGCTGGCGGGCAATCAATCAAAATATAATCATAATGATTTTTAATTTGTTCAATTGCGTCACGCAAACGATATTCACGATTATCTATATCCAACAATTCGGCCTCGGCCCCAGCCAGTGCAGGACTGGATGGCAAAATGTGCATACCTGCAACAGCAGTTGTTAAAATGTTATCGGCAACATTTGCTGTTCCCATAATTACACCATAAACACTTTGACGATGTGCAGCACGAATAAAACCCAAACCGGTGCCGGCATTGCCTTGGGGATCCAGATCAATTAATAAAACCTGTTTTTTTATTGCGGCCAGTGATGCACCGATATTTATTGCTGTGGTGGTTTTTCCAACACCACCCTTTTGATTTGCGAACGCTATTATTTCTGTCATATTATTTTTCCTTCGAACAGACGAAAGGATACAAAAATCAAACACAGCTGGTCAAGAGGATAAAATTTTATTTTTATAAATTAAGTAATTTCAATAAATTAAAAATTATTTCATATGAAACATTTTCATATTATCAATTTGTATAATAAAACCATCACCTGTCTTAGAGGGTGTTAATTTATAGTCAAATTTATACTTTTTCTTGGCTATTTCTATTTCTGATTCAATTTCCCGGCCTTTTAACAGAAAAAGCCGGCTTTTTACTGGTCTGACATAATCCATTATTTTTATCAACGGTGCAAACGCACGTGCGGTAAAAACCAGTGTATTACCAGTATTTTTTGCATTTTTGATAAAATCTTCAACCCTGCCATTAAAAACTGTCAGGTTCGGTAAATCCAACTCTTGTTTCAACGCATTTAAAAAATTTGCTTTTTTACCAACCGATTCGATACAGGTAACATTCCAACCTAATATTGCCAGAACAACACCTGGAAAGCCTGCCCCGCTGCCCAAATCAATTATTGAAACATCTTTTGATAAAACACTTGCCAACTGTTCAGAATCTTTAAAATGTCTGTTTTCTATATCCGTCAGCGTACTGGGTGCAACCAGATTCATTCGCTTTGACCATTCACGCAGCAAATCGGCATATTTTTGAAATTTTTCTTTATTATCCATACGATTTATTGTAGCATAGAAGAACCATGAAGAAAATAGAAAGTTTTTTTATAACTGCCGCTCTTTTCGCTGTCATAATTGTGACAGGAACTGCAATCTGGCATATTGACCCACAAACACAATCCTCAGAATCATATGATTATCCTGCAAATAAATACGGCGCTTTCTTGGCCGGTCAGCATGCAATTTATGTTAATGATTTTGAAAAAGCATCCGAATTTTCAAAAAAATTAAAGGATCGGGATCTTCCAATAATTCAAAATACCGTTGTAATTTCGGACTTTTTGAATGGTAAAATGCCAGATAATGTCAGCACTATTAATAAAGACAGCAGTGCCGCACCACAGTTGATTTATGACGCCTATCTGATTACTCAAAACGATTGGAAAACAATATATAAAAGACATAAAAACGATGAATCTGCCCTGGCCGCTCCCTTAAGAATTTGGTCTGGGATTGCAAACGGAAAGATTGATGAAACATTTGCTTTTATAAAAAAGCTTCGCACGACCGAGTCATGGAAATCATTTGTACGCGGTCAAATTTATGCTGAAACAGGAAAAATTACAGAGGCTACAAAACAATTTGCAAAGGTATCTCCGGATTTTATGAATATAAATGATTATATGTATATGATTGCTTTTTATAATCATAATAATATGTCCGAAGAAGCTACAAAATTACAAAAAGACTTTACCGAACGCCCTGGTGGAATGTATATGCTGGATACGAAAATATCTCCAAATTGGGTGGATTACAGTGGCTATAACAACGAGCTTTCTTTTAATTTTGTTCAAAGTGTTTCACATACACAGATACTGATGTATTCGGATTTATCCCTTCTGATGTTAAGATTTGCAGAAGTTATCAGAACAGATTCAAACGCCAACAAAGATGCTTTGAATTATTATCTTGGACAATATTTCTTTAATAATGGTGGAAATTACGATAAATTATTCAAGTCAATTGGTAAGAATAGTCCTTTTTATTCGTTTGCTTGTATGAAAATTGTCGAAAAGACTGGTAAAATTAGTGATTTGCAGGGTGCTGTACGCGCAAATCCGCTATTTGTTCCAGCAATAACCAAGCTGATTGCAAAAAATGTCCAGCAGGGCGACAAACGTGAAGCATTAAGAGTTGTTAACCGTGCACTGGAAAATAAGAAACTTTCTGAAAAAGGTCGCGCATTCTTTCTGAAGGCGCGTGCAAGCATTTATCTGACTTTTGATGATATTGATTCCGCCCAGAATGATATTCAAACAGCTTCACATATTTTGCCTATGGATGCCGATATTTTAGCTATACAGTCGAAAATTTGGGCAATTCAAAAGAAGGAATTAACCACAGCGTATCAATATTCTATCGCTTTGGTTACTAAAAATCCGACTCAGATTGAATCATGGGATGTTCTGGGGATGGTTGTTTGGGCCAAAGAGGGCGCATCAGCCGCATTAGAAATATTTGAAAAAGTTGGTCAAGTAGCTGAGAATTGTTCTTCGTTGTTTGAACATTTGGGTGATTTACAATTGGAAATGGGAAATAAAAATCTCGCTCGCGATGCATATTTACGCGCAATAGACTTATCATCTGATGGTCTGGTATCTGTTCCAAAGCTGGAAAAGAAAATAAGGATGTTGAAATGAATATCGGAATAATTGGGGCAGGCGCCTGGGGAACAGCATTGGCAATTTTATCTACAAAGGCTGGGAATCGTGTAACACTGTGGTCTTATGATGGTTTGGTATCAAGATTCAGTGGTTTGAATTTGCCAAAACAAATAAAAATTACAAAAGATATGAAAGATTTGGCCAATACTGATGCTTGGCTGGTTGTTACTCCTGCAGCACATTTCCGCGAAACGATAGATAAATGTGTTAAATTTCATAAGAATCAGCCACTTATTATTTGCACCAAGGGTCTGGATCCACATAAAAGCAAATTTATGTCCGAAGTTTTACGCGATGAATTCCCAAAATTTAATAAAATTGGGGTTTTGTCCGGTCCACAGTTCGCAGCCGAGGTTGCAAAAGGTGTTCCCACAGGCAGTACTTTGGCTGGGAAACCTGAAATATTGGAACTGGGACACAAGATATTTGGCGAAATGTATCTGGAAGAATCCGATGATGTTATAGGAACCGAATTTTCAGGTGTTGGTAAGAATGCTGTTGCCCTGATTGCTGGTTTTGCCAGTGTAAAAGCAGATGGTGAAAATGAAAAGGCATTATTATTCACGCGCGCATGGAACGAAGTTGTAAATATTGGAATTGCACATGGTGCAAAGGTTCGAACATTCTTGGGACTTTGTGGAATAGGGGACTTATTCTTGTCTGCAACATCTGTAACCAGTCGTAATTACTCTGCTGGTGTTTCAATTGCAAAGAAACAAAAGGTTTCAGGCACAGTTGAAGGATTGTATGCATTGGACGGATTAATTAAACATGCAGATGAAAAACATATACCTGTACCAGTTCTAAAAAACATGAAAATACTATTAAAAATCTAAAAACAAAAAACTAATACATTCAATAAAATACCGGCTGTTTCATATGAAATTGTAAATTCAGCCGTTTTTTATAATATAAAAAAGACCCGCATAACATGCGGGTCAAAATAACATCAAAACCGTTATTATTTAACAGTTGTTGTTGCGTTTCTGTTTTGTGCCCAAACATCTTCGCCTGTGCCCTTAACAGCTGGACGTTCTTTACCATAAGAAATAGTAGAGATACGTTTTGATTCAACACCGTCTTTTACCATTACAGATTTAGCAGAAGCCGCACGACGTGCGCCCAATGCCAAGTTGTATTCTGTTGAACCACGTTCGTCGCAGTTACCAGCAACCTGTATCTTGGTTTCTGGATGATGTTTCATATACAAAGATTGACCCAACAAGTTGTTATTTGCTTCCTTAGAGATTTCAGAAGAATCGAAAGCAAAGAATACTTTTTGATCGTTCATATCTGCTGGTTCTACAATTGAACCACCGCAAGCAGCCAACAATCCAGCGACACCGGCCAACATTGCAAAGTTTTTTATTTTCATGAAAATACTCCCTTGTATTTTTGTTGTTCATTGTTTAGTCTATACGAAAATATTGATAAAAGCAAGAAAAAATAAGAATTATAACAATGTCTTTGAGTGATTTATATTTAGCGGGTGTACGTTGGGAAATTTCTGAAAATATGGAATTATCTACAACAGAAAATACGGATGTAAAAAAAGAAAATTCTGCACGAAAAATCTATGAACCATCTATAGTTCCAGCAGTTGCACCTATATCTTTCAACACCGCAGAAAAAGTGGTGAAAAAGGTTAATAATTTATCTGATCTATTATCTGCAATAAAAGATTTTGAACATCCTTTGCGACAATTTGCCAGCAATGTTGTTTTACCATATATTCCAGCTGAAAATTATAAAAATCAGTTATTAATAATTACAGATTCACCATCAAAAGATGATGATAGTGTTGGAAAAATATTAACTGGGTCTGCTGGAAATATACTGGATAAAATGCTGACCGCAATTAATATCAATCGAGATAATATCTCAATTATACCCCTGGTATTCTGGCATACACCTGGTGGACGAACACCAACACGTGAAGAACTGGATCTGACAAAACCTTTCGTTGATTCTTTGATATCTATGTTAAAACCAATTGCTGTTTTAACACTTGGCACATTAGCGGCAGATGAAGTTATAAAAGCAAAGCTGCCCAGGAACCATGGGGAAACTTTTGAACTGACAGACGGTACTTCTGTAATTCCAATTTATCATCCGAATTATATGGTTTTAAAACCTGATACAAAAAAAGATGTTTGGGCAGCTTTACAAAAATTGCAAAATTTGTTGAAAACAAGCCAAATATAGTTAATAATAAAGCTGAAGCTTACAAAGGAGCCTACAATTAAACCAACAATAAACAATAATAACCGTGATAGTCGCAGGGACATGGGTCCGCGTATAAACAACAAAATATTTTCAAAAACCGTGCAGGTTATTTCTGACACAGGTCAGAATCTGGGCGTAATGCCTACACCCCAGGCTTTACAGGCTGCTGTGGATGCTGGGATGGATTTAGTAGAAATAAACGCAGGTTCTATTCCACCAATTGTAAAAATTATGGATTTTGGTAAATTCAAATACGAACAGAAAAAGAAAGCCGCCGAAGCCCGCAAGAATCAGAAAAACACCGAAATTAAAGAAGTTTGGGTAAAGCCTTTTATCGAAGAAAATGATTTGAATATCAAAATGAAAAAGGTTATGGAATTTTTAAGCGAAGGCGACAAGGTAAAAGTTTCTGTTATGACCAAGGGCAGCAAACGCGTATTGGCCCAGGGCAGGGAAGCTGTTCCAAAATTATTCGAAAAAATCACAGAATTGGTCGGGGACAAAGGTACTCTGGAATCAAAATCTAAACCAGACGAACGAACAAAATCTATTATTATCGCCCCTGTGAAATAAAACTTAAAAAAACCGGTGTTTGCCGGTTTTTTATTTGCAATTAAAATTCTGTTTGTTATAATTTGTGGCGCTTTGGGTGGTTAGCTCAGTTGGCTAGAGCATTACGTTGACATCGTAAAGGTCGTTGGTTCGAGCCCAATACCACCCACCAGATTTAAAAGTGCGGGGAAAAAATATAGAATATGCGAATGCAAAAATAATTTTAATAAGAAATAACCAACGGTATTCATTTTTCTGAACGCCTCGTTGGGGCGTTTATTTGTAAAAAGAGATTAAAAAACATGAGCAAAAAAGAACAAAAAAAATATTTAATAACCAGCGCATTACCTTATGTTAATGGTGAATTGCACATCGGTCATCTGGTCGGCTGTTATTTACCAAGCGATGTTTATGCCAGATTTTGCAGGGCATTAAATCGCGATGTTTTGTTTATCTGTGGGGCAGACGAACATGGAACACCTGCTATTGTTGGAGCCGCAAAAGAAGGTATGTCGGTTATTGACTACAACAATAAATATCTAGAAAAACATCTAAAATCTGTTCGTGATTTCAATTTATCATTTGATTTATACGGACGCACACACACAGAATTACAAGAAAAATTAATTCATGAGCTTTTTTCACGCTTGGACGAACAAGGCTTAATCGAAGAACGCGAAACCATTCAACCTTTTTCTATTGATGATAACATGTTCTTGGCAGACCGACAAATCGAGGGAACCTGTCCAAAATGCGGATATGACAAAGCACGCGGAGATCAGTGTGACGCGTGCAGCTCGACTTATGAAGCTAATGAGCTTATAAACCCGCATTCAACCATTTCTGGCGGAACAAATATTGAAATGCGTCCAACCAAAAATTTATTCTTTTTGGCCTCCAAGGTTGAAGACAAATGGAAAAAATGGTTGGCAGTCAAGGCACCAAAATGGTCAAAATCCGCCTATGCAATTGCAAAAGGTTGGGCAAACGAAGGGCTTCGTGATACCAGTATAACTCGCGATTTATCTTGGGGAATTCCTGTTAATAAACCAGGTTATGAAAACAAAGTATTTTATGTTTGGTTTGATGCACCATGGGGTTATGTTTCTATATCCCAGGCTGCAAACAAAAATTGGGCTAATTGGTGGAAGAATGAAGAAGGCTGCCACTATGCACAATTTATGGGCAAAGATAATGTGAAATTCCATTCTGTGTTTTTCCCTGAACAACAACTGGCTATGAATGAAGGTTGGAAAACTGTTGATATGTTAAAAGGTTTGAATTTTTTGAATTTCGAAGGTGCAAAAATATCAAAATCAACCGGCAATGGAATATTCTTGGATGAAGCAATTACCGAAGCACCTGCGGACGCATGGCGATATGCATTAATGGCCAGTGCCCCGGAAACAGATGATTCAGATTTTACAATTCAACGATTTGCCGACATTGTGAACAAAGATTTGAACGGAATTTTGGGTAATTTTGTATCCCGAGTATGCAAAATAAATGAAAAGAATTTTGGTTTATGTGTTCCAAAATTCAATGACTTTATTGATTTGAACAGCTTTCAAAATGATGTAAATTTGAAATTGGATGAATTAAAGTTTGCACTGGATGGTTGTGAATTCCGAAAAGCTGTGTCAGCTTTGCGTGAACTATGGTCCATTGGTAATGAATTCTTTACAAAAATGGAACCATGGGCACTGGTAAAACAAGATAGAGCAGGCGAAGCATCTGATGTTTTGAATGTTTGTTTCCAGCTGATTGACCTGTATGCCAGAATTTCCGCACCATTCATTCCAAATACTGCAGAAAAAATGCGTAATATATTCAAAATCACAAATGATTTATCGTGGCCAAAGAAATTTGAATGGCGTGTTCAGGATGGCTCTGAATTTGTTGTTCCTGAAAACTTGTTTGAAAGAATTGACGATGACAAGATTAAAGCTATGTCTGAAAAATATATAAAACAGGCACCAAAAATTGTTATCGCGAAAATTCTGACCGCGGAACAACATCCAGATTCTGATCATTTACAGGTTTTAACCGTGGATTCTGGCGATGGTATTCCATTACAAATTGTTTGTGGTGCACCGAACGCAAGAGCAGGGATGTTAAGCGTTTTGGCCAAGGTTGGGGCAAAACTGCCGGCATTTGATATGCCTTTGGCTGCACGCAAGGTCAGGGGTGTTGTATCAAATGGTATGATGTGCGCATCAGACGAATTGGGATTAGGGGGTGATCATTCTGAAATTATTGAATTACCAGAAGATTCAATAATAGGGAATGAATTTAAATTTTAATAAAAGGTTTTTATCCCATGGGTACCGTTGCATTTAATAATCATATAAATATTTTTCAGTTAAAACCATGTGAACCAGACAAAAGTTTATTGTATTATTCATGCGATAAGTGTTGTCATTATAAAACATGTTGTATAAACGGACAATTTCAGAACAACAATTGCAAGGTTGCAAATCTTATTATAAACAACCTCCAAGATCAGATATATATGACATTGTGGGAAGATCATGTTTTGCAGCTTTTTGTGAAGATAAATCATTTTGATGAAAGAAAATTTTGGAGATCTTTTAACTATGTTTTCAGATCTATTAAACGTGATTTTCAAAGACAATTATGAAAAAAGTTAAACTTGTTTTAATGTCTTGCTGTGCACCGTGTTCCAGCGGAGCTATCAAGCAATTGGCTGATGGGAATTTCCCAGAAATTTCAGATTTTGCTGTCTTGTTTTACAATCCGAACATTTATCCACTGGATGAATATCAAAAAAGATTGGATGAACAGATAAAATATTGCGAATCTTTGGGGGTAAAATATTTCGTTGGCGATTGGGATCATAAAAAATGGTTGGAATCTGTTCATGGATTGGAATCCGAACCTGAGCGTGGTAAGCGTTGTAGCCAATGTTTTAAACATCGTTTTCGTTTTGCACAAAAATGGGCATTAGAAAATGGTTATGATACGATTGCGTCAGTCTTTGGGGTGTCAAAACACAAAAACCAATCCCAAGTTGATAATTGCGCAATTGATGAAATTACCAAGATTAAATATTTGCCAATAAAATGGGACGAATCGTTACGTTCAGAAATTAATAAAAAAACCGGCTTTTACCGTCAAAATTATTGTGGTTGCGAATTCAGTTTTCGCAAAGTATAATCGCTTTGTATTTAACAAAGGAAAAACTATGTCATCAATTTTGATTTTCCCAGGCCAAGGCAGTCAAGCTGTCGGTATGGGTAAAGAACTGTATGATAACTTTGAAATTGCTCGTAATGTTTTTAACGAAGTTGACGATGCTTTAAACCAAAAACTTTCTGAAATTATTTTTAACGGTCCAATGGAAGATTTAACACTGACAGCAAATGTCCAGCCGGCAATTTTTGCAACTTCTATTGCTATGTTGCGTGTTGCAATCGAAACCGGAAAATTAAATATGAAGGAAATATCCTTTGTTGCTGGACATTCATTAGGTGAATATACAGCTTTGTGTGCTGCTGATTCATTTTCTGTTGGAGATACCGCAAAATTGTTACGTTTACGTGGTGATGCAATGCAACGCGCTGTTCCAGTCGGTCAGGGTTTAACAGCTGTAATAATGGGTCTGGATATTGAAAAGGTTCGTGAAATTTGTGCACAAACTGATTGTGATGTTGCAAATGATAATTCCCCTGGTCAGGTTGTTATTTCTGGTGCAACTGCGGTTGTTGAAAAAACAATGGAACTCGCAAAATCTGCGGGTGCAAAACGTGCACTGCCTTTGGCTTTATCTGTTCCTGTTCATTGCAGAATGCAGGCCCCAGCTGCAAAAGAAATGGAATTGGCACTGGCTGGTATTAAAATGAATATTCCAAGTGTTCCATTAATTTCAAATAAAACAGCTTCACAATTAATGGATCCAACAGAAATTAAGACAGCTTTGGTGTATCAAATCACACATGGTGTTCGTTGGCGCGAATCTGTTTTGAATATGCCTGCATTAGGAATTACCGAAACAATCGAAGTTGGGCCCGGAAACATTCTGACTGGTCTGGTTCCAAGAATAGAACAATCAATAACAGCAAGGAAATTAGAGGTTTAAAATGTCAACTGAGAAAGCACATAAGGATGAATATAAAGTATCCAAAGTTCTTGGAAAATCAAAAAAAATTTCAGAGCAAATAGAATTTTTAGATTTACCAAAAGATTTAATAGATTCGAAAAATTTGGTTAAGATAAGTAATTATACAAATAAAATCAAAATTTCAACGTATCGGGCTGGTTCTATTTCTGCGCATTGTGCCAGAACAAAAATAAAAAGAAAAATTGTTGAACAGACTGGAATAGAATTTTTTAAATCTAGAAAGATTAAACAAAGGGATTAATAATGTTTTCATTAAAAGATAAAGTGGCTTTAATTACTGGTGCAACTGGTGGTATTGGTGTTGCGATTGCAAAACAAATGCAGAATGCCGGTGCCAAGGTTGTTGTTACAGGACGTAGTGAATCAAAATTAAACAGCGAATTTGATGATTCTTTTATAAAAATTGCAAAAGATGTATTAAAAGATGGTGCCGCAGAAGAATTAATCAAAGAAACTATCGAAAAAGCCGGTAAAATTGATATTTTGGTCAATAATGCTGGAATTACCAAAGATACTTTGTTGATGCGTATGACAGATGAACAATTTGATGATGTTATTAACACAAATCTTCGCTCTACGTTTAAATTGTGCCGCGCAGCAATTATGCCAATGATGAAAAATAAATTTGGACGCATTATAAATATGGCTTCAATAGTTGGTGCAATTGGTGGTCCAGGCCAGGCAAATTATGCAGCAAGTAAGGGTGGAATGATTGCGATGACCAAATCAATCGCAGCTGAACCAACAGCCTCACGTGGGGTTACAGCAAATTGTATTGCTCCTGGATTTATTAAAACACCTATGACAGATGTTTTGACAGACGAACAAAAAGCGACTTATTTTGCACAAATACCTGTCAGCCGTTTTGGTGAACCATCTGACATTGCCGCGGCTTGCGTATTCTTGGCATCTAACGAAGCTGGATATATAAACGGTCAAACACTGCATATAAATGGTGGTTTGGGAAGATTTTAACTAATGAACGAATTTGATGTAATTGTTATTGGCGGTGGGCATGCTGGGGTCGAAGCCGCAGCGGCTGCGGCTCGTCGTGGTGCAACAGTTGCATTATTTACAAAATCAGAATCTGATTTGGGTGCTATGTCTTGTAATCCCAGTATTGGCGGACCCGGTAAATCACAAATGGTTGCAGAAATTGACGCTTTGGGTGGCGTGATGCCGGTTGCAGCCGATTCGTCTGGAATACATTGGCGAATGCTTAATGCCTCTCATGGTGCTGCAACCCAGGCATTACGTGCTCAAATTGATAGAAAACTTTATCACGCAGCAGTTAAATCTATTTTATCTGGATATAAATATTTGAAAATAATTTTTGAATCTGTTGATGATTTGGATTTGAAAAACAAGATTATTAATAAAAAATATTCTGCAAAATCTATTATTTTAACAACTGGGACTTTTCTTGGCGGATTAGTTCACAGGGGTGATGAAAAAATAGAATCTGGCCGTTTGCAAGATGATGGAAAATACCAGGAATCAGATAAGAACATATCAAAAATATTAAAAAAAGCCGGTTTTTCACTATTAAGACTTAAAACCGGAACACCCGCCAGAATTCACTGCAATTCTATAAATTTTGATGTTTGCGAACCGCAACCTGGCGATATGCCACATGAATGGTTTTCAAAACCAATTAAAAAAGAAGTTGAACAGATTTCTTGTTTTATAACCCACACAAACGAATCAACACATGAATTTATTCGTAAAAACATAAAAAATGCACCAATGTATAATGGCGATATTCGTGGAACAGGTCCCAGGTATTGCCCATCTTTGGAAGATAAAGTTATGCGATTTCCAGAACATAAAACACATCATGTTTTCCTGGAACCCGAAGGACTAGACAGTGATTTAATTTATCCAAATGGTATTTCAACCAGCTTTGGAACAGATTTACAAGACAAATGGATTCGTATGATTCCTGGTCTTGAAAATGCAAAAATTGCACGATACGGATACGCAATTGAATACGATGCCATTGATGCACGTGATTTGTATGCAACCTTGGAATCCAAGGATATCCCTGGACTTTTCTTTGCCGGACAAATCAATGGAACTTCCGGATACGAAGAAGCCGCAGCCCAAGGGTTGGTCGCAGGTGCAAACGCGGCTGCAAACGCATTGGGTACAGAAACATTGAATCTGGACAGAACAAATTCAATGATCGGCGTTTTGATTGATGATATAACAACATTGGGTGTGGATGAACCGTATCGTATGTTTACAAGCCGTGCCGAGTTCAGGCTTTCGCTTCGTTCAGACAATGCGATTTCACGATTGGGTAAAATCGGGGTTCGTTTAAATCTTATTTCAGAATCACAATATCGGGAAAAATATTCACTGCTTAAAAATCAAATCGCAGAAAATAATAAATTCTATGCCGGTTATATTGCCAGAAATATGCGCGAAATTGAAAGTTATAAACGCGATGCGAATCTTAAAATTCCAACCAAGTTTGATTTTACTGGATTATCCGGTCTGACCAACGAATTGATTCAAAAACTGAGCCGTACACGACCGGAAAACATTGCAGATTTATCACGAATTCCCGGTATGACACCCGCCGGAATTATGGTTGTTTTGCGAAAAATAAAATCCTGTAAATAAAAAGGATCATAAAATGAACGATGCTTTGAAAATTGTTGAATTTATGGATACCGTTGAAAAGCTTTGCTATGTGAAAAGAAAAGCCAAACGCAACGATGGAAGCAACGAAAACGACAGTGATCATATTATGCGTTTATGTTTTCTGGTAATGATGGTTTCAGAATATATAAAACAACCTGTGAACAAGAAAAAATTACTGGAAATGGCCTTGGTTCACGATTTGGTAGAGGCCGAAACCGGGGATTTTAATGTGATTGATCAAATATCCAACCCAGAAATTCGCAAAGAAAAGATAAAAGCTGAAAAACAAGCAATTGATAAATACCGTAAACTTTTACCAGACCCACTTGGCAATAGAATTTATGAATTATTTATAGAATACGAAGCCCAAGAAACTATTGAATCCAAGATTGTTTGTGCACTTGATAAGCAAGAATCTGACCTGCACGCAAACAAAGAGGTTGATTTTTGTGATGATTATTACGAAAAACCTGGGTACAAGGAAAGAATTGAAGGAAAAAAAGAGCATAAGTTCTTAAAAATGACAAATGAAAAAATAATTGGTGATATTGAAAATCTGCTTTTTGATTTATCTATGAAAAATATGGAAAAATGTAAAAAGATGAAGCTGTTAAAAAAATAAATACCTTGGTTTAACAGGCTTGTATTCTGAAAAACATTCAGTTATACTCTCGGAAACGCCGGTGTAGCTCAGTTGGTAGAGCATCTCATTCGTAATGAGGGGGTCGTAGGTTCGAATCCTATCTCCGGCACCATTAAAATCAATAAAACTTGATTTTTAAATGAATTAATTGTATAAATAGTCGCATGACAACAAAAAACATAATTATTATAGGATAAAAGCTTATTGCGTCTTCGCGATAGCTGGGACGCATAGGCGTTCTTTTTTTATGTTTAAAAAAATATAAAAGGTTAAATTAAATGGCATACCCAAAGACAGATGCGCGTGCAAATTTTCCAGAATTGGAAAAACAAGTTTCAGAGTTTTGGAAGTCTGATAATACTTTTAAAAGGGTTAAAGATAAGAACAGAGACGGCAATATGTTCCGGTTCTTTGACGGCCCAATTACACCGTCTGCCCTGCCACACCTGGGGCATTTAGGCGTGTCTGCGGCCAAAGACATGGTCTGCCGCTATCAAAACATGTTGGGCAAAAACGTGGTTCATAAACTGGGGTGGGATGTTCACGGACTGCCAACCGAGGTTATGGTCGAAAAGGCAACTGGAAAACAATCCAAAGACTTGGTTGCAGAATTTGGTATCGAAAAATTTTGCGATATGTGTCGTGATGGTGTTATGAAATATGTTAATGAATGGGGTATATATTTAAATCGACTTGGTCGTTGGGTTGATATAGGCCAAGGTGATATTGTTTATAACACAATGTATCCTGAATTTATGGAATCAGTAATTTGGGCACTTAAAAAATTATACGACGATGGATTATTGTATCGCGATTTCAAGGTTAATCCTTTTGATTGGGCTTTGGGCACAGTGGTCTCGAATTCCGAAGCATCCAGCGAATATCAGGATATAGTTGATGATTCTGTAACCATCTGGTTTGAATTGGAAGATGGTCGTCGTCTGTTGGCATGGACAACAACACCTTGGACATTACCTGCTAATTCTGCTTTGGCTGTAAATCCAAATATGAAATATGTTGTTATGCGTGATTCTGATGATTCTGAGTATATAATTGCAGAATCCAGATTGTCTGTATATGAAAAACAGTTTGAAAAAGCTGAAAAAGTATCAGAAATGCAAGGAAATCAGCTGGTTGGATTAAAATACAAACCATTATTCAATTATTATAGTGATGAAAAGTTATACCAGGTTATATCTGCTGATTATGTATCTGATTCAGATGGTACTGGTATCGTTCATATCGCACCAGCTTTTGGTGAAGAAGATTATTTGGCCGCCAAAGCACTGGATCCAAAATTCCCAGTTATTGTAAATGTTGATGATTATGGAAACTTTACAAACGAAGTAACTGATTGGGCAGGTGAAAACATTTTTATGGCAAATCCAAAGATTATCGAAAATCTTAAAAAAACCGGTCATTTGGTTAAAAAAGAGTCCCATAAACACAGTTATCCTTTCAGTCCGCGTAGTAAACGGAAATTAATCTATCGTGCGACCGAAGCATGGTATATTGATGTTCCAAAAATACGCGATAACCTGATTGCTAATAATAAGAAAGTAGATTGGAAGTCTGCAGGTAACAGATTCGAAGCCTGGATAGAAAATGCTCGCCCATGGGGAATATCCAGAAATCGATTCTGGGGTGTTCCATTACCAATCTGGATGAACAAATCCGGCGAATACAAAGTTTTTGGCAGTATTTCTGAAATGCAGGACTTTTTTGGGGTTGAAATCAAAGACCTGCATCGTCCTACATTGGATAAACTTGAAAAAGATGGATGGAAACGCATTCCTGACGTATTAGATTGTTGGTTTGAATCGGGTGCTGTGCCTTTTGCATATATGCATTACCCATTTGAAAACAAAGAATTGGTTGATGATAAAAATTATATGTCAGATTACATAGTCGAAGGCCAAGATCAAACCCGTGGTTGGTTTTATACATTGATGGTTTTATCTACCGCTTTGTTCAATAGACCGGCTTTTTCGACAATTTCTGCCAATGGATTAAGCGTTGACGAACATAAAAAGAAAATGTCAAAGTCAGTTGGAAATTATGTTGATCCTTCTTCAATTTTGGACACATATGGTGCTGATGCTGTTCGTTTATATATATTGGGCAGCAATTTCTTAAAAGCAGAACCAGTTCCAATTGATAAAGAAGGTAAAGTTTTTGCAGAAACTGTAAAAAACATCCTGACGCCACTTTGGAATGCATACCATTTCTTTACACTTTATGCGAACGCGGGAAATATAACCGCAAAAGAAAAATATGGTATTCATAAAAACATATCTGATGAATATGTGCTGCAAGAATTAAATGAATTAATTGCCGTGTTTAAAGAATCTTTCGACGAATATAAGCCAGATATTGCTATTAAAGAATTAATAAAATTCTTAGATATATTAAACAACTGGTATATTAGGTTGAACCGAGAAAGATTTTGGAATGAAAATCAGGACGCATTTGACACTTTATTTACAGTACTGATGAATTTATGTAAAATTATTGCTCCTTTGGCACCTTTTGTAAGTGACCACATTTATAAAAGTCTGACTAATAAAGAAAGTGTTCATTTAGAAAACTTTCCAGAAGTCAAAAACAAACACAACAATAATTTATTAATATCTATGCGCAAAGTTCAATTAATTGTTTCAACTGGAAAACAGTTGCGAGAACAATTTAAGCTTCGTAATCGCTTACCACTTAAAAAAGCAATTATTGCACTTGCAACATCTTCTGTTAGCAAAAATGGAAATCCTGTACCGATACAAAATTTTGCAGGGTTAATAGAAAATGAACTTAATGTAAAACATGTTGAATTTTCAGATGTAATAAATGATTTTGCAGATTCATTTATATTCCCAATCACTCCAAAAATCGGTGCACGTTTGGGTTCTGCATTGAAAGAAATCTTGCCAGCTATAAAACAGGGCAAATACAAAGTATCCGGCGATAAATTGATTGTTGGTGAATATGCTTTGAATTCTGATGAATTCGAAATGCGTCTGAATGTCAAAGATGGCATAACGGGTGCAACACTGCCGGACAATACCGCGGTGGTGGTTTTGGATACCGAATTAACACCTGAATTAGTTGCCGAAGGTTTGGCAAACGAAGCTTTACGCTTTATCCAAGACACCCGAAAAACTGTTAGTCTGGATGTTTCTGATCGTATAGTTTTAGAATATGAAGCAGATTCAGAATTGTCCGCCGCGCTGAAAAACCATCGTACCAGAATAATGTCTGATGCACTGATTGTTGAAATGAAGCAGGGTACAAGTGAACACAAAACCGAAATCGAAGGTCATAAATTTGGTATAAAAATCAAAAAATCAAAATAATATGCTAGGAAAAGAAATATCTTTAACACCGGAAATTTATTTTCAAAACGTTCCTAGCGTGATTGATATGTCAATCCGCAGTGAATTGTATTTTGTTAATGAATTTACTTTTGCTGTGGCTGTAATATTGTCCGCACAAGCAACTGATAAAAAAGTAAACGAAGTAACACCAAAACTTTTTGAAATTGCAGATACTCCAGAAAAAATGCTGGAACTGGGTGAAAAGGGATTAAAAGAACATATCAAAGTTATTTCATTCTTTAATAACAAGGCAAAAAGTATTATCAATCTTTCCGAAAAACTATCTGATGAATCAAAGCAATATGATCAGAATTGGAAATTTCCAATTGAATTTCACAATCGTGACGAATTGGTAAAATTACCTGGTATCGGTCAAAAAACAGCAAACGTTATTATGAATGTTTTATGGGGTGCACCACACATTGGAGTGGATACCCATGTGTTCAGAAATGCGCATCGTTATGGTTGGGCAGATGAATCTGACAATACACCGGAAAAAGTTGAAGCAAAACTGATGAAATTGATTCCAGAAAAATATCATGGAATGGCAAATCATGTTATGGTTCTGCATGGCCGCTATATTTGTCGGGCATTAAAACCAAAATGTGCAGAATGCCCAGTTTCAAAATGGTGCAACGCCAAAGATAAGAATATTTAAAAACCGGTCAAATGACCGGGTTTTTATTTTTTTGCAAAATCATTTGCCACATTCATAATTTCCAAAATTAGCGAGTTTAATTCTTCGGTACTTTTTGTACCTGAAAATTCCAGCGCAAATGTTACATTTCGAACATTTTCTTTTGGTTTTTCAAAAACGTCTGTAATTTTAATATCTGCAACTGATTTGTACCTTTCAGAGATAAAATTCGAAACACTGCCCGCAGCAACACCATAAGGAATCGTTACAGAAACATCCCTGGTACTTGGAATTGTGCTACTTGGGCTTTCATATTTTATTTTTTTCTTTGCTGCATTCATTAAACCAGCAGTGTCAAAGCTGAAAAATACAGGTGCATCATTTTTAATATCAAATTCCGCCAGCAAACTTGGATGAATTTCACCAAAAACACAAATTCCTCGACCATTGCATGTTATATGACCACGACGCTTTGGGTTCAATAATGACCATTCAGAAACTTTGTTACTGCCTTCGAAATCTTGGTATTCGATTTTAACATCCAATGATAAATCAGCAAAAAGACCTTCCAGCAAACCTTTGGCAAACAGTGTATTCAACTTTTCACCATTCATAACACCCCAAAGAATTTCTATTTCATTTCCGCTCTTGAATATTTTACCCCATTCGAATGCACGAATTTCACGATTTTTAACACGCAGATTTTTTGAAACCAATTCTGTCGCCTGGACAATAACATTATTACGCATAAAGGCATATCCGCCATCAACGCTGTTTTCAATACTTATATGTTCTGCAACTGGTGATAATTTTGCATGACGAGGTGAATACATATTGTCCACCAAGACTTCAAAAAATCCATTATTTACCAGATATGATGTTATTTCAGCCTTGCGAAGTTCAGATGCCGAAGGTTGGCTGCCTATTGTTGCAATTGGCAATCGATTAGGCAGATTGTTATATCCGATTGAACGTGCCAGTTCTTCTATTAAATCCGCTTTGAACCCTTTGATATCCCAAACACGCCATGATGGTACAGAGTACGAATTTTTTGTTTTTGATTTCAAAAATCCGTATCTGGCCAAACGTTCTGTTATTTCACTGTCAGAAATATTAATTTCCAGTTCAGATCTGACAAAGTCACCAGGTAAAGTTATATCTTTTACCATTACTGGCATTGTTTCTGGAACAATCTGATAACCGCCGTTCTGAACCCAACCAATTTGTTCGTATAATTTCTTTGCGCGTGCGGCACCTTCTTTCATTGCCTGATAATTTCCACCGCGTTCGAAAATCTGACTAGCAATTGATGTATGACCGATTGCGCGTGAAGCTTTGCGGATTGCAACAGGATCAAAAAGCGCTGTTTCAACCAAAATATTTTTTGTGTTTTCGTCAGCTTCGGCCGCATGACAACCAATTACACCAGCAACACAAAGTATTTTTTCATCATCTGCTATTACGCAAGTACCAACAGGCAACTCTGTCATACCATCATGAAAGAGCAGGGTTGCTTTTTCACCCGGTTTTGAATCACGAATGTGTATTTTGCCTTTTATTTTGTCAGCATCATAAACGTGTGCAGGTTGACCATATTCCAGCATAACAACATTTGTAACATCAATAATGTCTAAAATAACATTAACACCGCTGGCAGGTAATATTTCTAAAATATAATTATCTTTTGTTTCCCGGCTTTTTTGAGGTTTTTCCAATTTATATGGTGTCAATGAATAAGCCAAGCATTTATCAGTTTCAATTTTGAATAAATTTTCTGATTTTTTAGATTCAGAAAGTTTTTCGGTCATTTTATTCATATCATATTTTATTTTTGAACCGATACGCCCATAAATTTCTTTTGTTAATCCAAAATAGCAATAATGGTCACCGCGGTTGGCCAATAATTCCAAATTGAAAATATCACCATCAACCGATTTTATTTCCAGACCAACATCTTCCATCAATTCACGCCAATCTTTTGGCAGATTAATGAAGGTTTCTAAAATTTTCTTGCTGAACTTCATTATTTAACACCTTTGATATTTTTGAATACTCGTAAATCCATTCCATATAATTCACGCATATTTGCATCTGCAAATTCACCAGCCAAACGGGATGTCCCAAAACCGAATGCAAAACCTGAAACCCTGTCTGGATCAAAACCAAAGTTTTTCATAACCTGGGGCGATACCATTCCGGCACCAACAATTGTTACCCAACCATCACCCAAATCAATATCTGCCCCAACACTTGGTTCGGTATAAGGGTAAAATTTAGGTTTAAAACGAATTTTTACATCCAATCCATAAATCTCGCGCAAAATAAAACTAATCGTTCCTTTTAGTTCAGATATTCTTACATTATGCCCAACCCACAATCCTTCAAATTGGTGAAAAAGTGCAAGATGTGTAGCATCAATTGCTTCATTTCTATATGCACGTCCTGGGGAAACTATTTTTATTGGTAATTTGGATTCATCGCCATTCAAAGACATCATAAAACGCGACTGAACTGATGTTGTATGTGTTCTGGGTAATAATTTTTCTTTTTTAATCCAGAATGTATCCTGCATATCGCGTGCGGGGTGATGAGGTGGAATATCCAACAAATCAAAGTTATATTTTGGTTCTTCTATTTCTGGACCTTGAACTGGTACAAAACCCAATGTACGAAGTGCGGATATACATTTTTCTTCAATAATTGTTACAGGGTGCATACTACCCACAGAACCCCCAACACCCGGCAAGGTCATATCAAAGTTATCATTGGCCAGTTTTTCATCCAGAATACGTTTTGTAATTTCAGATTTTGCATTTTCAATCAATTCTTCAATTTTTACACGTTCCGCATTTAATTCTGCACCAACTTCCTGGCGTTTTTCAGTCGGAACATTCTTTAAGTCGTCAAATTTGGCCCGCAAGGCCGACTTTTTACCCAACCATTTGGATTTTATATTATCCAAATCCTGTGGGGTCTTGGCATCTGATAATTCTTTTATTAATTCTTTCATTGTATTTTCCCTGATATAAAAATAGCCACCGTTCGGTGGCTATTCTAGAACATTGCATAAATTATCGCCACCGAAAATTATTTTTCAGTTTTGATAAATCGTTTTGCAGATTCGATCAATTTATCGAAGTTTGAATCGCCTGCGTATGCCATTTCTGCCAATACTTTACGATCCAGTTCAATCCCGGCCTTTTTCAAGCCATTCATGAATTGGCTGTATGTCAGACCATGAGAACGGACTGCTGCGTTAATACGAACAATCCACAATGATCTGAAATCACGTTTTTTAACGCGACGATCACGATAAGCATACTGACCAGCTTTTTCAGTTTTTTCACGTGCGGCCTTGTATGTCGAATGATGACGACCCAAGAAACCCTTGGCACGTTGCAGAATTTTTTTATGTTTTTGTTTAACGGTAATACCGCGTTTTACTCTTGCCATTTTTTCAGCCCCTTATTATTTCTTTAATCCGTATGGGGTCAAGATTTTGGCCTGTCCCATCATGTTATCATTCAAGTACTGCGCCTTGGAACCCTGGTTGTTTGCACGGTTGGATTTTTTACGCAACAGTTTCTTGTGGCTGTTTCTGGCAACACGGATTTTGCCCGTTGCTGTCATGCTCGCACGTTTTTTCATGTACGATTTGGTTTTCATTTTTGGCATTTTCTATCCTTTGTTTAGATACCAACTGACCCTGATGGCAATGCCTTGCCACTTCGGATGCTTGGGTATTTTGACATATTTAATCTAAAAATCAAGTTTTTATTGAATCTTGATGATTAAAATATTAGACTGTGCACCGTGTAACAAATTAAATGGTAAAAATCTATGAACCAGAAAAAAATGTCTTCTCGTGTGCGTCATGTTATAAAATCTGCAATAACAGCCGCTATTTTACCGGTATTTTTGATATATCTTTTAATTGATAAACCTGATTACAAGGTTATGAATGGTGTATCTGGTTTTGTTCTACCGATTACAGAATGGGTTGGTGATGTTGTTACTTGGCCAATACATGCTGTTGGAAATGCGATTTCTGGAATTCGTGAACTTTCTACAATCAGAACTGAAAACGAAGAATTAAAGGCAAAGCTTAGCGAAGCAATACGTCAAAAGAATGATTGTGATATAGCTATATCCGAAAACCAAAAATTGAATCAAGAATTAGATATTGTTCGTGAAACACCGGAAAAGTCAATTGTTGCAAATATTACTTATGAAAACGAAGCTTTTAACCATGATACGTTTTTTATAAACAAGGGTTCAAAGTCTGGTATAGAAAAAGATATGGTTGTCATATCATTTGAAGGTGCCTTGATTGGTGTTGTATCAGAAATGGGTGAAAGTTTTGCAAAAGTTCGTTCTTTGACAGATACAAAGTCGAATATACCTGTTCGTATCGCTGGGTCCGAAGTTTATGGATTCTTGCAGGGAAATGGTTCAGAAACACCTACTATGGGATTTTTTAGCGATCCTGAGTTCCAAGCTACAAAGGGATTAAAACTTATCACCAGTAATATTCGTGGTGTTTTACCTGATGGAATACCTGTTGGCGAAATGAAAAGTCACGAAGACGTAAAAATTGTATCGCCAGAAAAATTATCCAGTGTTATGGTTTTAAAATTCAGCAGTAAAGATAAATACAAATGATGAAAAAAATTGCCGCATATTTTAAATCCGCATTTCCTTTTTTATCAGTTTTGGTTCTGTGGCACTTGTCGGTTCCTTTTTGGAACCCTGGTGGGCTTTTGGCATTAATTCCAATCTTTTATTATTCTTTTATAAAACCAACTGATTGGTTTGTTCCTTTTTCAATTCTGTTTTGCTTCCTGATAGATTATAAATTTGATACTGTTTTATTTTGGACATTTATGTATTGTCTTTTTTATGCTGCAAATGGCTTGCAAAACTTTGTTGATTTGGCCAGACAAAAAAATGATGGAATATTGGTACTTGTTGGTTATGTCAGTATTGCTTCTTTGATACTTATAATATTTAACTGGAGTTTTACCGGCTTTATCCGTGCAATATGGTTTATTTTATGGATAACAGCATTGTATATTCCTTTTGTTGCAATTGCAAAACGAGTTGATAATGATTGATTCCGAAGTCGCACGCCTTTTTGATAGACGTTCTGCCATGTTTCTAGGGGCAGGTGCTGTTTTAACTTCGCTTTTGATTATGCGTATGCTGCAAATGCAGGTATTTGATTACAAAGATTATAAACGCAAATCTGAAAACAACTCTTTTAGAATACAAATAAATATGCCAGAACGCGGAAAAATACTTTCTGAATCTGGTGTCCCAATTTCACGTGATGCGCCTATTTACAGAATATACTTAATACCAGAAGAAACTGAAAATGTTGATGCTTTGATTTCTTTGGTATCTCGTGAATTAAAATTACGTAATAAAACAATCGAAAGAATTTACAGAACAATAAAAAAACAAGCTAAGTTTCAACCTGTTTTGGTCAGTGAAAATTCTGATTGGAAAAAGCTGGCAGAATTGCAGGCACAAAACATTCCTGGACTTCATATAAAAAGTGGTTACACCAGAATTTACGAACTTGGGTATGCTGGTGCACAAATATTTGGATATGTTGGTATTCCCGACAAACCAGTTCCAAACGCACCATTTTTTACAACTGGAATTACAGGATTGGAAAAATCTTTTAATGAAACACTAAAAGGTGATCCAGGTCAAACTGTTATGATTGCAAATGCTGTTGGTCGTACAACTGGTGAAGATAAATCCCAGTTCGTAGCCGCCAAAAATGGTAAAAACCTTAAAACAACAATTCGCGAAAATGTTCAAAAGAAATTACAAGATGGTTTGAATGCAAATCGTTCTGGTTGTGGTGTTGCTATTGATATAAAAACTGGAAACATTCTGGCAATGGCATCCGCCCCCAGTTTTGATCCTAACAATTTTCGTAATGATGATGGTGATGAATATTTAGATTCTTTACGTAATGATATTGCAAAACCATTTATGAATAAAACTCTGGAAGGTTTATATCCCCCAGGATCCACATTCAAAATAATTGTTGCCTTGGCTGCTTTGGAATCTGGCGCTTTGTTACCAACCGAAAAAATATTCTGCCCAGGATATTGGGATTACGGTGACAGACGTTATTATTGCTGGGAGAAAAAAGGTCATGGTGCCGTTGATTTATATGGGGCAATTAAACATTCCTGTGACGTTTATTTTTATCAAATTGCTTTGCGTATTGGTATTGATGCTATAAAAGAAATGGCTTTGAAACTTGGTTTCACTGAAAAATTTATGCACAATATTTTGCCAAAGGAAATGACTGGGATTATGCCAGACAGAAGATGGAAAGAAAAAAATATTGGGTCAACATGGGTTCATGGTGATACTATTATTTCTGGTATTGGTCAGGGTTTTATACTTACAAATTGCTTACAATTGGCAATTATGATGGCGCGTGTCGCTTCTAATAAAGAAGTAAAACCAAGATTAATTGAAGACGGTGAATTGGAAAAATTTGATGATTTAAAACTGCAACAGAAAAATATACGTGCCGTTCTTACGGGTCTAGAACAGGTTTTACAAACAGGTGGTACTGCGTCTGGCAGTGCTGTAAATATTAATGGTAAAAAAATGGGTGGTAAGACTGGAACTTCACAGGTTCGTAATATTTCACGATCAGAACACGAAACAGGCGTTTTAACAAACGAACAATTAAATTGGAATATGAGAAACCATGGATTGTTTGTCGGATATGCTCCAACAAATAATCCAAGATATGTTATTTGTACTGTGACAGAACACTCTGGCACAAGCTCGGTTGCTGCACGTGTTGCTGCTGAAACAATGAGAGAGATATTAAAAAATGGTTAGACAGACACGTGTTTCAAATTCAAACATGATGACCTTTTCTGAAAAATTGAAAAGGTTTTCTTGGGTATTATTTGCTCCTATGGTTATAATTCTGATAACTTCTATTCTGGTTTTATTTTCTGCTGGTGGTGGTTCTTGGCATCCATTTGCTTTTTCTCAATTGATGAAAATATTGGTGGGCTTTGTTATTTTCTTTTTCGCAGCCTTCACAAATATAAAATTATGGATAAAATCAGCATATTTTATTTATGCTGTTGCTTTTCTATTAATTGTTTTGGTTACTTTTGTCGGCCATACTGGGATGGGTGCCCAAAGATGGTTAGATATTGGTTTTTTTCACATACAACCATCAGAGTTTATAAAAATATCTTTGGTGTTGGTGTTGGCAAGACATTTCTCGTGGATGAACTGGCGAGATTCCATCGAGTCAAAAAATTACATTATCCCGGTTATTTTGATGATTTTACCTTTTGTTTTAATAGTCGCACAGCCAGATTTGGGAACTGCCATTTCTTTGGGGTTAATTACAATTGTTATGTTCTTTATAACTGGTGCAAAAAAAGAATGGTTTATTATTGCTGGAATTTTAGCAGTTTTGGCGGCACCGGTTGTTTGGTTTGGTGGTATGCATGATTATCAACGTGAAAGAATTATTACCTTTGTTAACCCTGACCATGATGCTAAGGGATCTGGTTATCAAATAAATCAGGCGAAAATCGCTTTTGGCAGTGGGGGAATTACAGGTAAAGGTTATTTATCCGGTACACAATCGCAACAATCTTTTTTGCCAGAAAAGCAAACTGACTTTATTTTCACAATGCTGGGTGAAGAATTTGGATTTTTTGGAAGTTTCTTTTTATTGCTTGTTTATGGAATTATTATTGCTGTTCTATTTTGGATCGCAAAAACGTGCCGTAATCGATTTGGGCAATTATTCTGTTTTGGTTTTATGTTGAACTTTTTCATTTATTACTTTATAAATATCTCTATGGTTTTGGGTTTAATACCAACCGTTGGGGTACCGTTGCCACTGATGTCATTCGGAGGCAGCAGTTTATTATCCCTGATGTTTGGTTTTGGTTTATGCCAAAACGCGCATATAAACAAAGACCAGCAACTTTCAGCCAAAGGCTTTTAATAAATGAATCTGTTAATCGTAGAATCCCCTTCAAAAGCAAAAACTATTGAAAAGTATTTGGGTACTGGCTGGCGCGTTGTAGCCTCTATTGGCCATGTTCGTGATTTGGTTCCAGAAAACGGCAGTGTTGATGTAAAAAACAATTACGCTATGAAGTGGCAAATTATGCCAGGCAAAGAAAAACAGATAAAACTGATTCTGGACGAACTTAAAAAGGCAGATGCTGTTTATTTGGCAAGTGACCCTGATCGAGAAGGTGAAGCAATCGCATGGCACCTGTTTGACATCTTAGAAGATAAAAAAGCACTTAAAAACAAGAAGATATACCGTGTAGCTTTCCATGAAATAACCAAGAAAGCAGTTGAAGAAGCAATCAAAAACCCACGTGAAATTGATCAAAACCTGGTTGATGCCTATCTTGTACGCCGTGCTTTGGATTATTTGATTGGTTTTGGCATTTCTCCGCTTCTATGGCGCAGGAATCTGGGAAAATCTGCTGGTCGTGTACAGTCAGTTGCGGTCAAATTAGTGGTAGATCGCGAGCGAGAAATCGAAAAATTTGTACCAAAAGAGTATTGGTCACTGACCGCAATATGCGAAAAAGGACAAAATTCCTTTAATGCCAAACTTTTCGCAGAAAACGGGCAAAAAATCGACAAGATGACCATTGAATCTAAGGGTCAAATGGATAATATTTTATCAAAATTGCAAGTACCTATTGCCGCATCTGTAATTTTACTAGAAAAACGCAAAATATCCCGAAAACCTGCGGCTCCGTTCACTACCAGCACCCTTCAACAAGAGGCTGCCAGGAAGCTTTATTTCAGCTCCAAACGCACTATGGCTGCCGCCCAGCGACTTTATGAGCAAGGTCTAATAACCTATATGAGAACCGATTCAACCAACCTGTCTATTGACAGTATTACCGGAATTCAGGGCTTTATTGAACATGAATACGGTAAAAACTTCCTGCCAGAAACACCAAATATATATGTAACTAAGTCAAAAAATGCCCAAGAAGCCCACGAAGCAATTCGCCCTACACACTTTGATTCTGCGGCTTGCAGCGCAGAAGGTGATGAAATAAAACTTTATGACCTTATTTGGAAACGCACAATTGCATGCCAAATGACAAACGCCGAATTTGACAGTGTTTCTGTGGATATTCAAGATAATAAAAAGTTAGCCACCTTTCATGCGGTTGGAACAACCCGAACATTTGATGGATTTATGAAGGTTTATCAAGAAGATACTGATGATTCATCTGATGATGACGCTGAAGAAAAATTACCAACATTATCTGTGGGTGATTTTATAACTATTAAAAAACTGACCCCAGATCAACATTTCACTCAACCGCCAGCCAAATATACCGAAGCTTCACTGGTAAAAAAGCTGGAAGAGCTTGGAATAGGTCGACCATCAACTTATGCTGCTATTATGAGCACTATTGTTGATAGAAACTATGTAGAACAGGATAAACAGCGCCGTTTTTCGCCAACATCAGGCGGTTGGGTCATTGCTGCATATCTGTCAAAGTATTTTCCTGACCTGGTTGATGTTAATTTTACTGCTAAGACCGAAGATACTTTGGACGATGTTTCAAATGGAAAAGTTGCAAAAACACCGGCTTTATCCGAGTTTTGGCAACCAACCCAAAAGATGATTGATTCCGCAAAAGACATTAAAACAACCGAAATTATTGATGAAATTAATAAAAACATGTATGAACATTTATTCAAAAAAGCCGGCGATAAGTGTCCAAAATGTGGTGGAGCACTTTCTTTAAAGTTGTCTAAATATGGTGCTTTTATAGGTTGTTCAAACTATCCAACTTGTGATTATACTCAAAAACTGTCAAATATGCCGGTAAATGGTGAAAATTCTGAAGAAAAAGCCGGTGCATCAGAAAAAGATTTAGGTAATGGAATTAAATTCAAAACCGGTCGTTTTGGCCCATATGTTACAGATGGCAAAAAAAACGCATCTGCAAAAAAATATAATGCTGACACAATTACTTTAGAAATTGCTAATGAACTCTTATCTGGGGAAAAGAAAAAAGCCGAAGGTATCGAGTTGGGCATCAACCCAAAAACAGATAAACCTATTTTGTATTATGCCGAAGGTCGTTATGGTGCATACATTTCATCAAACAAAGTTAATGTCAGTGTGAAAGAGCAACCTGATTTGGCAACCGCTGCTGATTTAATTAACAATAAAAAACCAAGTGCTAAAAAATCCTGGGGTAGAAAGAAATAGAATAAAAAGTTAATGCCAAATAATTATGACCGCAATTTTACTGATGAACTACGTGAACGTCTATCAATTGTGGACGTTGTTGGTAAACGTGTACCCTTGGCAAAAAAAGGTCAAAATTACTGGGGTTGCTGTCCATTTCATAATGAAAAAACACCCAGTTTTTCTGTTAACGAAGAAAAAGGATTTTACCACTGTTTTGGCTGTGGCGAACATGGCGATATAATTTCATTCACAATGAAATCCAACAATATGGATTTTCGTGCTGCTATTGGTGAGCTGGCAAATATGGCGGGATTAAAAGTTCCTGAATTTAAACAAAAAACCACAGAAGAAAAAGCGCGTGAAGATTCGTATATTGATATTATGACGGCGGCAGCAAATGTATATCAAAAAAAACTGTTTGAACCGGATGGCCGTAATGCTTTGGAATATATCCGTGGTCGTGGATTTTCTGATGAAATTATAAAAAGATATGGTATTGGTTACGCACCAAAAAACAATGTAATTTCTGCAAAATTTGCAACCACTCCATTTGAAAAACTTTCTGCAACCGGATTGGTTCGCAGGGGAGAATACGGAAATTATGACTTTTTCCGTGAAAAATTAATGTTTCCAATTTTTAATCCAATGGGCCAGGTTGTTGCTTTTTCAGGTCGCAGTTTGGATGGATCTGAACCAAAATATATAAACACTGTAGATACTGAATTGTTTCATAAAAGAAAAACTATATTTGGTTTGAACTTTGCACGCGAATCAATTCACAGAACCAATCGCAGTATTGTTGTCGAAGGACAAATTGACGCAATACAAATGCAGGTTCATGGTTTTGGCGAAACAGTTGCACCACTTGGCACTGCATTGACCGAAGACCATATCGGAATTTTGTGTAAACTGAACAGAAATATAACTTTTTGTTTTGACGGTGATGCGGCGGGTCAAAAGGCAGCAGCACGCGCATGTTCAATAATTTTACCATTTTTGCGTGATACTTCTGATGTTAAATTTGCTTTTATGACTGGTGGTAAAGACCCTGACGAGGTTTTGAAATGCAAAAACGGTATTGAATCTATGAAAAAGATTATTGATTCTGCCGAAGCGTTTGTTGATTTCTTTTGGAACCTTGTTAATAAAAGCTTTTTAATTTCAACCCCAGGTGGTCGCAGCCAAGCCGAGAAATTTATTAAAAAAGAATTAGAAAAAATCAAAGACCCAGATTTAAGATCTGAATTCGAAAAAGAATTTAACAGCCGTAAATTTAATCAATGGCACAAATGGGATAAAAAGAAAAAATTACCAGATATAGCGGTTCCAGAAATAGATAAAATTACTGTGGGAACATTGCGTGCAATTGTTGAAAAATATCCGGACCTGGCAGAAATACATGCGGAATTTTTGGCAACTTTGAATATATCTTTTGATGGGGTTGGTGGCGGTAGTGTTGATATTAACCTGCAAGATGCAGAAAAATTTATTGTTTCATTAAAACTAAAAAAATATCTGGAAAAATTAAACGCTCAGAAAAAAGAATTAACCGCAAAATTATTGGGTGGTGATGAAACTGTTAGAACCAAGATAGCTGCAATTGATACAGAAATAAAAAAATCCATAGAACGTTTAGAATCAATAGTTTTGTAAATTAATTATTAAACAAGAAATGACAGATATCACCTTCGGTCATCACATAATCTCTGCCGACTAGACGCATTTTTCCAGCTTCCTTGACCGCCGTTTCGCTGCCCAATGCCAAATAATCTGCTGGTGAAATTATTTCTGCACGAATAAAACCTTTTTCAAAATCTGTATGAATTTTACCGGCTGCCTGGGGTGCAGTCATACCGCGTGTTATTGTCCATGCGTGTGCTTCCTTTGGCCCAACAGTATAAAATGTCTGTAACCCCAATGTTTCATAACCAACACGGATAACCTGGGACAGTCCAGATTCGTTTAATCCCAAATCGTTTAAAAACATCTTTCTTTCTTCTAAATCAACAATTTGTGAAATTTCCATTTCTATTTTTGATGAAATTACCAGAACTGGCGATTGACCATCCAATTTGTTTTTTACCATATCAGAAAATTTATTTCCGGTTGCAGCAGACGACTCTTCGACATTGCAAACATAAATTACCGGCTTTTTTGTTAATAAATTAAACGGGGTTGCATCAATTTGTTGTAATCTGGCTGGTATTCCAGATTCTAGACCTTTTTTAACTTCGGTAGCATCCGACAGCATTTTTACTGCCTCTTTATCCAGACCACGAGCCTTTTTTTCCAGATTTTTTATCTGCTTGTCCAAGGATTCTAAATCCGCCAACATCAATTCTGTTTCAATTATTTCTATATCTGATAACGGATCTATTTTTCCATTTACATGCACAATATCATCATTTTCAAAACATCTGATAACATGGATTATTGCATCCACAGCTAAAATATTTCCTAAAAATTTATTTCCTAAACCTTCGCCACTGCTGGCACCTTTGACCAGACCTGCAATATCAACTATTTCAAGCTGTGTTGGTATGATTTTTTGTGATTTTTCAACTGCTGCTAGTTTTAATAAAATTTCATCTGGGACCACTACACGCCCAGTATTTGGCTCTATTGTACAAAAAGGATAATTTTGAGCATCAGCCGCTGCACTTTCAGTCAGTGCATTAAACAAAGTCGATTTTCCAACATTTGGTAATCCAACAATTCCACAATTGAAACCCATTTTTATTTCCTCTATAATGATTATAAGTTGACGAGGCTAATATGAACTATCTTTGGCAAGAATTCAATATAAAAACCTTTCTAGCGGAAACTATTGTTTACCGTGACGGTGTTTTTGTTCCAGAACTATCAACTTTGGAATCTGTTGTTATTGATAAAAAATATAATTTGCCGATTCATATTATTTATTTTGGGGATATTGAAGGTGACAAAAGTTTAAATATTAATATTAAAATCCCAAACCAGGAAGTTTTTTTAACTGCAAAAATTCAAAATAAAAAACCGGCTTTTTTGAATATTTTTATCAAAAATACCGGTAAAAACTCTTCGTTTCTTGGTGAAGTAATAGCACAAAATTATTCTGAATTAAAAATAGAAGAAATTGCAGAACATTTGGAATCTGACACAACTGTAAAAATTCATAATAAATTTGTTGCACATAAAAATTCAAACACAATATTAAACGGTACTGCAAAAATAGGTTCCAGATTTTCTAATTGTGATTCTGATATTACTTTTTCTGCTTTAGCTGATAAATCTGCCAAGATTGAATTTTTACCATCTCAACTTATTTCTTCTGCACCATTATCAGCTGGTCATTCTGCGTCTATTTATAAACCAAACAATTTCCAGGTAGAGTTTTTACGTGAAGCTGGGTTATCATCCCAAGAAATAAAAAATGTCTTAGAAGAGGCTTTTATTAATAATTTCGAGCTATTTTAATAAAATAAAAAACCCGCATAACGCGGATTTCTTATTTTTTCTTAAAACCTTGTTTGGCCTTAAATTTAGGCTTATCAGGGTCAATAAGAATGACTTGCTTACCACGGCGTATTTGTTTTATGTTACCGCGCTTCTTCCAAGCCTTTAAAGAGCTTAAAAATTTCATATTAATTTCCTTTTTGCTTTGCGATTATAAACGGTTTTTATAAAAAATCAATCTTTTATTATATTATTGTTGTTTTTGTTGTATCTGTCAGTTTTGTTTAAATAAATATTTAATAAATAATAAACATATTTTTAACAAAAAAATATTAGTTTTATAATAAAAAATAAAAAATTGTTAAAAATTTATACAAATAATTAACAGTTAAAAAAACAATAGTTTTAAGTATTTTTAACAATTTTTCCAATTTTGTTTTTATGCTTGTTGAAAACTGTTGAAATTGTTATAATTTCAAAAGGTAGGGAGAAGTATGAGACAGCAGGTTTTAAAAGCCTTAGCCAATCCATCGCGAATATTTTATGTACCGTATTCTTTGGCGGTAGTTAATTTTGCTGTACAATTTATAATTTTTATAATTATTTTTATAGGTAGTTTAATAGTTTCAGGCGGTAGATCCAGTGCAGATCCTTTAATTTTCTTAATATCTGTAATAATAACACATACAATAATTGCTGGTTTTTCAAAACAAGAACCACAATTAGCACAAATTATTTCATCTAAAATACAACTTTTCAAAGCAAGAATACCAAAGGGATTGAAAGCATAAAATGAAAAACTTTTTTGAATATTTTGTTGGAGGCGGCTTTCCTATAACTTTGGTTATTCTGGTTATGGCAGTAATTTTTGTTTTTGTTATAATGATGTTATATATCCCAACATTAACAGTTCTAGTATTCCCAAAATTTGGTTATAAAAAATATTCACAATATTTACCTTTTAAATCTGTAAATACCGATAATACAATTAATTTAACTGATGGATCTGTTATTTGTGCATATAAATTAGAAGGTGTCCAAACAAGTATGCAAGATGATAAAACTCGTGAACAATTCTTGGATTTAAGAACACAATTATTTAATCAGATTCGTGATCCTAACGTAACGATGAGATTTTTCACAATACGTGATTTTGCAGAAGAAAAAACAGATTATGAATTTGATCAACCTGTATTACAAAAAATATATGATAACTGGCGCGACCAAGGATTAAAGATTTTCACGAATAATTACTATGTTATAATTTCTGTTTCTGGACAAAAGGCCAACGAGAGGTTAAAACAATACAGCAGTTACCTGGAGTCTATTTTGGCTGCTTATCGACCAAGTTTATTAAAGAATGATAATTCTGAAAATATGGCAAAATTAATGGGTCGAATATTATCACCGATAACAAAACCAAAACCACAAAAGTGTGATCAAAAAGTTACAGAACTAATAACTGTTGATAGTGTAGAATTTTTAAGTAATGGTTTAATCAAATCTACCAGTGGTTCAAAGCAATCTTTTTCAGCAACAGCCTCGTTCAAGGTTTCACCAGATTTTCTGGATGAAGAATTTTTTAATTCTGTAACAACTATTCAATGTGAAATGGTTTGTATGAATGCTTTTAAAATAATGGGAACAACAGCCATAGATACTGTTATTCGTCAAAGAAGATCAACTACGGAACAAAATGAAAATGTTACTGAAACACAAATATATGAAGCTGAAAACGCTATGGATGAAAATATCAGCGGCACACAGAGTTTAATAAATTATTATCCATTGTTTGTTTTGTTTGGCGAAACAGAAGATTCTTTGCAAAAAAACATAGAAGAATTTAAAAAAATTTGTGCCGGGTTTGGTATATCACCGATTATAGAAAATTTCGCATCCAAAGTTTCTTGGTTTGCACAAATTCCAGGTTTTGATGTTTTTCCACGCAGTTTCAAAATGCTTTCAAAAACAGCAGCTATCAGTATTCCTATGTCAAATACTCCTCGCGGTGTTGAAAATTGTGATTGGGGTGCAGGACCATTGGTTGTTTTTCCAACCGCCCAGGGAACACCATACCAATTTCAATTCCATATTTCTGATAAACCAGCCGCGGTCGGACATACTTTGACCATTGGTCCAACAGGAAGCGGTAAAACAACATTATTTTCTTTCCTAATCGCACAATCTTTACGTCATCCAAAATTGAAAGCATTCTTCTTTGATAGAAATAAAGGTGCAGAAATATTTACACTTTCTGTTGGTGGAAAATATGTAACTATGCAAGGCAAAGAAAAATCCGAAGGAATGAATTTTGAGGCACATTTAAATCCTTTAAAAATGGAAGATTCTGTTGCAAACCGTGCATTTCTTCGTCGTTGGTTTGCAATGATTTCTGGGCAAAACGATCCACAGTCAGAAGATGAAATCGCGCGTGCTGTATCTGTGAATTTTGATTATTTATCAAATGAAAATAGACAGTTGAAAAACCTGTGGGAAAGTTGTTTTTCATCAGATGGTAAAATGCGTGCTGAAATAAAAAAATGGGTTGATCCATTGCAGTATGGTCAGATATTTAATGAAGATTCAGACACTTTGGATTTAAAATCCAGACTGACAACATTTGATTTTACAGAAATATTACAAGATGAAACATTGGCTCCGGCTGTTATTTCTTATATTCTACACAGAATAAACAATACAACTGTCAGCGGTGGAAATCCTAGCTTGATTATGATTGACGAAACAGCACCTATGTTGGAAAACAAAATGTTTCGCGATAATTTTGTTGTCGGATTACAAGAAGGTCGTAAGAATAGACAAGCGTATATGGTATCATTTCAACGCGCAAATGTTCTTGATAAATTAAATATAGGCGATGTAGTTCGTGGTCAAGCACAAACGGTTATGTTCTTCCGTAACCCAGCTGCCGATGCAAACGATTATCAGTATTGGAATTTGAATCCTTTGGAAATGGCGTTTATTCAAGGTAAAGCATATCCAAACTTGAAACGTGCGGTCTTGCTGTCACGCCCAGTAAACGGAGAATCTGTGATTTTAAACACTGAACTTGGTGGATTAGGTAATTTGTTGAGATTGTTTGAATCTGGCAGATCTTCTGTATTATTGGCCGAAGATTTATATAAACAATATGGAAACAACTTTGTTGCTGAATACCTTCGTAAACAGGGTGTAACAGAATAGTTTTTGTAGAATTTGTATTATTTCTAGTATAATAAACCTATGAAAAAAGTTTTCGTTTGCTCTTTACTTTTTGTTATTTTCTCATTGTCTGCATGGGCAGATGATGTTGATTGTTTGTCTTATAAATTAAATCCAAAAATAGAATTAGAAACGCCAGATTGGACCAAAGAAGTTGTGCAGCCGTTAAAACCAATGGATTTATTGCATGGTGATGTGATTGCGACCTTGGATGAAAATTATGATATTATAGGTGATACAACATCTATTGAAGATGGTTTTTGTATCAGTTTGAAATCGGTCCATGCAACAATCGGTTACAGTGATTTCTTGGTTAAAATTGATTCAAGTCATATTCCAGAATCTTGTGCATATAACGCGGTTTTGGCGCATGAAGACGAACATATACGCGCATATTTATCTGTAATAGATAATTACCAAGAAAAGATAATAAAATCTGTGTATTCTGCTGCCAATTCGATAATGCCTGTATTTGTCAGCGATGAAAGCCAAATAGATGGTGCTTTGGATCTACTTAATAAAAAAATGCAAGAACATCCAGACTTAATATTAATTAATCAGAAAATACAGGCCGAGCAAGAAATCCGTAATAAACAAGTGGACGAAAACAGCAGCAACGACCGAATAAAACAATGTATGGTTTATGATTAAAAAATCGCCAAAAACAGGCGGTTTATTTTTTATTTGGTTGCGGAGTTTGGATTTGAACCAAAGACCTTCAGGTTATGAGCCTGACGAGCTACCGGACTGCTCTACTCCGCGATAAATAGTCGCTGCATTATATAGCAAAACAAGCCTCTGTCAAATAAAAAACTTTCAAAGCCTTTGATTCCCTTGAAATGTTTGATTAAACTTGATAGAATTTCCCGGAATTAGAGGAAAATATGAAAACGTTCAGAAAAATTTGGAAAACTTTTTGGGAGCCAATTCTAAAATTACCTTTTATGCAATGGGTAGTTGCAGTTTTAATGGCTACTGCAATTTGGTTTGTTTTTTATACCAGTTGGAAAAAAATAACAGGTCGTAAAATATTCAATGAATATCGCAGAAAACCTTCAATATTTATATTCTGGCATGGTCGCAGCATGATGTTATCACCAATTGTAAGACGTTATGGAATTCGTGGTTATGCTATATCCAGCCGTCATCGTGATGGAAGAATGATGGCGAAGTTGCAAAGACTGTTTGGTCTGAAACCTATTTATGGCAGCACTTCCGAAGGTGGAATATCTGTTTTGCGTCAAGGTGTTAAAAAATTAAGGGCCGGTGGAAATGTTCTAAGCCTTTCACCTGACGGACCTGGTGGTCCATCGTTGCGTTTACAAGAAGGTGCCCTGTATTTTGCAAAAATGACTGGTGCACCAATTATTCCTGTATGTTATTCTTGTTCTCGGGCTTGGTTCCAAGACAGATGGGATAGATATTTGGTTGCGAAACCATTTTCAAAACTAACCTGTGAATTTGGTCAACCTATTTTTATTGACCCAGAAATAAGCAAAGAAGATTTTGAAATAGCACGTAAAAAACTTGAAGATTTTATGGTTAATCAAGTACGTCGTATGGATGCTGAATTTAATCTGCCAGTGGTGGAACAAGATCAAACTGCACGTGAGTATAAAAAGCACAAACGCGAAAATAAAAAGAAATGAAAACCCCAGAATGGTTTTTAAGAAAAAACTTATGGGCATACCTGTTGTTGCCGTTTGCAGTGGTTTATTATATTGCAAGTAAGATCATTTATTTTTACCGGCTTTTTTGGCAAAAAGCTTCAAAAAGACCGGTAATTTGTATTGGAAATATTTTGGCAGGTGGTGTTGGAAAAACACCGATAGTTATGGAAGTTGCAAAGTTTTTAAACGCGCCAGTTGTTATGCGTGGTTATAAAAAAAATAATAAGAATTTACAATCAGGGGACGAGGCAAAAATGCTTCAAAAAGCTGGCATAGATGTCTATGTTGGCAGCCGTAAGAAAAATATAGTTTTGTTAAATAAACAAAAATCAAAAACACCAATAGTTATGGATGATGGATTTCAAAATCCGACCATAAAAAAAGATTTATCAATAATTGTATTTGATGAAAATATTGGTGTTGGAAATGGTTTTGTTTTACCTGCGGGTCCGTTACGTGAACCTATTTTTGCAATAAAACGTGCTGATGCTGTAATAATAATAAAGAGTGTAAAACAGAAATTAAAACATAAGTTTTATGGCAAGCCTGTTTTTTATGCAACAAATAAAACGATTTTGCCAAAGGTTAAAAATAAGATAATTGCTTTTGCAGGAATTGGATATCCGCAAAAGTTTTTTGATAGTTTGTCGCCACGGGCAGAAATAGTTAAAAAATTCCCAGATCATTATAATTATAAAAAATCAGATTTAGATAAATTATTTTCATTGGCAAGAAAAGAAAATGCTGATTTGGTAACAACTGAAAAAGATTGGGTCAGATTACCATCAGATATTCAGAAAAAAATCAAAGTTGCAAAACTGGAAACAACAATAGAACCGGCTTTTTGGGCATGGTTAAAAGGAAAAACAAATGGCATCATTTAAAGATGAAATAAAAATTTCTGGGGTTGGAATTCATTCTGGAACACCAGTAAAAATCAAAATAAAACCATCTGCAAAATATGGAATATTTTTCAAACGTGTTGATATTAAAGGCAGTGGACTTATTCCTGCAAGATATGACAATGTTGGGGAAACAAAATTCAGAAATACAACAATTGGAAAACTGAATGGCGCACATGTTCAAACAATTGAACATTTGATGGCTGCGCTGTTTATTTCTGGTGTGGACAGTGCAATAATAGAAATTGATGGTCCAGAAACACCAATCTTGGACGGCAGTGCAAAAGAATTTTTAGAAATATTTTCCAAGCACCAAGTAGTTGGAAAAAAATTGCAAAAAATTATTGTTAAAAAAGAGATTGTTATTAAAAAATCAGAAGTTATGAAACAGTTATCAATAATATCAAGATTAAAGGTTTTGGCACATGACTGGCTGTTGGGAAGAAAAAATAATGGGTTTATAAAATTGTCACCATTTTCCGAAGGGTTAAAAATAAATGCTACTTTTGATTATCCTGACAAAATCATAGGTCGCCAAAGTTTTGAATTTTTATTTGATGGAACAAAAAAATCAGTGAATGTTTTCAAGGCAGAAATCTCTGCAGCCAGAACATTTGGAAGATATTCTGAATGGGAATATCTGAAATCTAAGGGAATGGCCAGAGGAGCAAATGAAAATAATGTAATCGCATTAAATGATAAAGGTGATGGAACAATAAATAAACTGAAATGGCCAGATGAATTTGTTCGTCATCAATTAGTTGATTTACTGGGCGATATGTTTACATCTGGTGGTTTTGTTTTTGGTAAAATAGAAGCATATAAAAGCGGACATGCACTGAATAATTTAGTTTTGAAAAAACTGTTCAGTGATTCAAATAATTATGATATAATAAAACCAGAATAAAAATGGGGTTTAAAATGAAAAAAATAGCTATTTTTTCCTTTGTACTGGCTTTGGCTGGCTGTGGGGGATTTGTTAAAAACCAAAACGGCAGTGAATATCTGGTAAAATTGGATTCAGAACCAAATGGTTGTGTGTATCTTTATAAAATAGAATCCGAGGTTTCGGTTTATGATGCTGACGACGCTCGTAGATATTTGGAAAATAGAATTGCAGATCAATCCAGACCTGGAAACGCTTATTGGGTAACCAGTCAAAGAACACGTCCAAATGAATGGGTAATATTTGGCCCAGAACGTGCATTTATACTGACTGCCAATGTTTATGATTGTCCAAACCCACGTTTTGTTCAAACAAATAAATAAAGCAATTTTTAATACAAAATAAAGGGATGAATTTTCGTCCCTTTTTAATATTGTTAAAAAGCCGGTAAACAAGCTATTCTGTGTTTGCTATTTATTTTGCTTTTGTGTTATAATCATACAAATACCAGAGAGAGACATAATTTGGTTGATCAAGTCATATATTTGGATAAAAAAAAATACGCCACAGGTTTGTTTTGGCAACCTGTTGCGATTGGCTTTGTTGGGCGTAATTATGCGCATCAGTTATCTAGAAATGTTGATAAAAAGCTGAATTTATATTCAGAATATCGTGCGATGGTTGGATTGGGTTCCAGACGTTCAGGACACAGTGTTGGTATGCCCAGCGCTGCGGTCGAGGTAATGGAAGCTTTTACAGAATTTTCTTCTTTTCTGGCGGTTTTCAAGACAAATAATATGTTTTGGTTGGTTGCTGTTCGTAACGGTATAATCGTCGAAGACCATTTATTTGATATGGAAAGCGAAGCAATATCAGAATATACAAGATTATCAACAATGCCTGATTGGGGATCTTTCTTTGCGCCTGCTGCGTGGGGAATGCCAAGATCTATAGAGAAAAAACTGGAAGAAATTGTATTTGCAAATGTCAAAGCAACATTACAACCAATAAGTCATTTAAAGGCAGATATCTTTTCTTTGATTTTGTTCATGGTTTTCTTGATTAGTATTGCTGAATTTTTCAAAGAACCTATAAGTGAAATGTTGACACCAAAACCCCAGATTGCAAATGTTAACCCAATATTGGCAGAAGAGTATAAACGTAAAATCGAAGAGAAAAACGAAGAGCTGGATAAAAAATTTGATACGCAAAAAGTAAAACAATCAGAACCTTTAAAAATGCCGTATGATAATTTGCCAAATGTTAAAGAACGCGCGGATTTATGCTATCAAGCGATTGCTTTTTTGATGCAGCCTGTACCAGGTTGGAATCAGACAAATGCAGAATGTAATGAAAATTATGCCAGTATAACTTTCAAACGTAGCTTTGGTAATTTAGGTGATTTTTACGAAGTTGCAACTGATTTAATGCCTGGTGCTTTTGTTGAAGAAAAATCAGAATCAGAGATTTTTGTTCGTGCAAAATTACCAGAAATAAAGACAGAAGCATCACAGGAAGAAAAAGATCCAAATACAATTGCACGAGATGTTAATACAGTTTTCCAAAAACTAGATATGTCTGTGGATACAAATATTTCTGTGAATACAATTTCTAATGAAACAGAAAGTGTTGATGTTAATATTGTAGAAGTAGGTGCTTCTTCTAAACTAACACCACCAGAATTTATGAAAATTTTTAGCGATTTCAGCGGTGTCTATATGACACGAAGTGCCTGGGATGCTGAATCCAGAACTTGGAACTATGAGGTGATAATCTATGCAAAATAAAATAATGAAAAATCTTTTGCTGACAGTGTTTGTATTGTTTAGTGCTTTTACTTTACCTGTTATGGCGGATGAAAATCAGGAAGCTGACAAAATGTCAGCTGATGCTATTTCTGATTACAATGCTGATGGATCTGTTTTTCAAAAGATTACAGATTTGGAACAGCAAAAAGTAATTATGCAATTGCAGAAAGAAAAAGCACAGATTGATCTGGATATGGACAGACTTGCTTCTGAGAAAGAAAAACTGCGTATGGAAATGGAAACATTATCAAGTAATACAGAACAACAAAAACAAGCCTTGGCAGATGAAAGAGCAAAACTGGAAGAAGAAGCTGCCAGAATTGAAAAACAAAAACAATCCGCAAGTGTGCAAAATAATAATCAAACAAAAAGCTCAGCACCTGTTGCAAGAGCCAAGGATGATGAAGAAAAAGAAGAAGCAATATCAGATATGTATAAACTGATAGATATTATTGGCATAGATAATCAGTTGCAGGCAACATTGGAAAACCTTGAAAACGGTCAGCATAAAAAGATTTCTGTTGGCAAAGTTTTGGATGGATACACAATAAAATCAATATCTTTGGATGATGGAGTTGTTTTTCAAAAGGATGATATTACAGAAAACTTGAATATCAGTAAATCTAAATAATTAAAAATTTACGGGAAAATTATGGATACCCCAGACAATATTTTAACAAAAAAAAACATTCAGCAATCTGTTCCATCTGGATTAGAAAACTCACCAAATAAAGATATTGTGGATTTTCTTTTTTCTGATGGTAATCGTTTGTTGACGGCCACAGCTGCCGAGTTAGAACTGTCCAAAGATACACAAAATTTGGTTGCTTATTTTTCTGGTGGCGAAGTTATAATTTCCAGAACACACAGATATGATGGTCGTGTGCTGGCTTTTTTGGATTTATTAAAGAAAGAAAATCGTCTTGTTCTGACACCTTTTTATTCTGATCTGGGATTATTATCCAGTATATATAAAACATATGAAAGTCGTATAGGTGGCGGTGATATCAAATCCAGATTGGATTATGATAACCAGATGCAAAAAGATTTTGTTGATATTATTGCACGTGCATCAGCCAAGAAAGTATCAGATATTCATATCGAAGTTGCAGATCAAACCACAATTTATTTTCGTATAGATGGCAGTATGCAGGCTGTATCAGAATATAATTCACAATGGGGTGAATCTTTTGTTCGTGCCGCATTTGCATCTGCTGATATTTCAAATTCCAACTATGCCCAGAATGAATACCAGGCCGCACAAAAAGATGGTCGCACACCACTTCGAGGAACCAAAGATTTATATCTGCCTGATGGAATAATCGGTATCAGAATGCAATTCAATCCAATTGCGTTTGGCAGTCGATATGTTGTTTTGCGTTTGTTGTATGATAATCCATCTGAGGGTATAAAAACCGAACAAGAATTTAATGAATATGAACAAAGATTGTTAATGCGTCTGCGTGCATATCCAACAGGTTTAGTGGTTGTTGCAGGTCCAACCAGTTCTGGTAAATCAACAACATTGGTTCGTAATATGTCGATGATGTTAAAGGAAAGAAATTACGAAATTAATATGATAACTGTTGAAGATCCTGCGGAACAGAAAATATTTGGTGCGCACCAAATGCCGGTTGTAAATACTTCAAACGAAGAGCAACGTGAAGAAAAATTTACAGAAGCCTTGGCAGCAGCATTACGCAGTGATCCTGATACACTGATGGTTGGTGAAATTAGAACTTTGGCGGCGGCACAATTAACGGTCAAGGGCGCACTTTCTGGTCATAATGTTTGGACAACTTTGCATGCAAATTCTGCAATGGCGGCGTTGACAAGATTGTTGGATATTGGTATTGAAGCGTTTAAGTTGAAAGATGAGACAATGATGCGTGGATTGGTTTCTATGCGTTTGTTTAAAAAAGTTTGTCCGTATTGTCGCGAAAGATTAGTGGATCACCCAAATCACTCGGCATACAAACGTGTTCTGGATGCTTTTGGTGAAATTGGGTTACAGCAGGTTTATATCCGTGGTGCTGGATGCGAAGAATGTAAAGGCACAGGCACAATTGGTCGTATCAAGGCTGGCGAAATAATCATAACAGACAGTGAGTTTTTGCGCTTGGCATTATCTGGTGATACAAATGGTGCAACGCGCTATTGGTTGGAAAACCTGGATGGACGCACTTTGAAAGAATCAGCAATGGAATTAATGTTACAAGGAATAATCAGTGTTGACGAGTTGGAACGTTGGGTCGGATTACTTGATCAGCCAGGGGTTTATTGATGTCAAAATTGGATTTGCTGTATGCAAAACTTCTTTTTAAAATAAATACAGAAAAAAGAATGGCGACTTATCGTAAGCTGTCTTCTTTACTGCGTAATGATTTTACCTTGATGGAAGCTTTGGGTCGTATAGAACAAATAGAATCCCGCGGAGGTATTAAACCTAACGAGCCTTTTGCAATATTAATGCGTGCGTGGCAAAAGAATCTGGAACGTGGACAATCTTTTCCCGAAGCTACACGTGGCTGGGTTCCAACAGAAGAAACTTTATTGTTAACATTGGGTGATGTTTCAAAATTATCAATTGCTTTGGATAATATTACACGTGTCACAGATGGTAGCCAAAAAATGAAAAGAGCAATATTTTCTGCATTGGCATACCCATTATTTTTATTAGCATTGACAATTGGAATTATCGTAATGGTGGGGATGTATTTGGTCCCACCATTGACCGAAGCAGCCGGAACAGAAGTTGTATGGCGTGGATCTGCTGCATCTTTGGTTTGGGTTGCGAATTTTTCGACACAATATTGGCCGGCTTTTGTTACTGTTTTCTTTGGTGCAATTATTATTATATGGTTCAGTTTGGGTAATTGGTCTGGCAGAATTAGAAATTTGTTTGATGGTTTACCCCCTTGGAATATGTATAAAATCCAGGTTTCTGTTAGTTGGTTAATGTCTATGTCTTCGATGGTTGCTTCTGGCTGTACAGTTCCTGTGGCAATTAAAATGTTAGCAGATAACTCTTCAAGTTATCTTAAAAACATATTGAACTTGACACTGCATTTTATTGCGAACGGTGATAATTTGGGTACTGCACTGGCAAATACAGGCCGTAATTTTCCAAACGATGAAATTGCAGGTGATTTGGCAATTTACGCAGATATGAATTCCTTTGATCAAAATCTTTCCAAGATAGCAAATGATTATTTGGATGAATCAGTCAGAAAAATGGAATCTATATCAAATACCTTAAATAGTGTTGGAGTTTTACTTATTTCTTTGATTATAGGTTGGGTTGTATTCGGAACATTCCAAATGCAGGATCAAATCACAGCTGCATTAACTTAACAAAAAAACCGGCATTTTGCCGGTTTTTTATTAAACCATAAATGGTAAATTATCCAAAGTCCCTTCAACCACACGAACGTTTACATCAATCATCATAAAGACCGGTTCATTGACACCGTTCAAAACATTTTTGAAAAGATCTTTTGATAATAAATGGCTTGTATTAACTGATATTTTTGTAACCAAGTGATCGTCATCCAAAAGAGTATAAATTGGACCCATATTTTTAGGTGTGTTTTCACCAATTTCATGTTCATTTTGTGGACAACGTAAACCATCCATAATTGTTTTTACACGGTTATCAACATCCGTTCTGGCCACTCCTACAATTTCTGGATGTAACATCTGAATATCCAGTTCTGCAATCATTTTTAATGTTGGTGTAATTATAGGGTTCCAATCAATCCCACCGATATGCTTTGTTATAATTGGACTTTTTTTAGCATCAGGCATCATATAATTGCTAAGGTTGTTCCAAGGACTGTGTTCAATCAATTTTTTTAACTGAGGATGAAATTGCATACGAATATCAGCGATATGCTGGGCACGCTTTTTTGGATTTGATAAAACGTCTCCGAAATACAGTAATTTAAACTTCATTTAAGACCCCTTTTTATGGTGTTTTTTATGCCTTTTTACTTGCTAATTATACCAAAAATTGCTATCTTTTTCAGGTAAAAAAGAAAGAAAAACAAAAGGAAGTTAAATGGCTGTTAATAATGCGTATACAGGTGATTCTATTAAGGTTTTAAAAGGGCTGGAAGCGGTTAAAAAGCGCCCTGGAATGTATATTGGTGATGTCGGCGAGGGTGGTTCCGGTCTGCATCATATGATTTACGAAGTTGTAAATAATTCTATCGACGAAGCTATGGCTGGATATGCCGACAGTGTTTATGTTTCATTAAATGCAGATGGCAGTGCAACAATCCGTGATAATGGTCGTGGAATACCTTTTGATATTAATCATGAAACTGGTCGCAGTGCTGCTGAATTAATTATGTGCGAATTGCATGCTGGTGGTAAGTTTGATAACGAAGAAGGTGGTGCGTACAAGGTTTCCGGTGGTTTGCATGGTGTGGGCGTATCTGTTGTAAATGCTTTGTCTACTTGGTTAGAATTACGTGTTTGGCGCGGTGACAGCGAAGCAACAATGTCTTTTGCTGATGGTATCCCAACAATAGATTTAAAAATTGTTAAAAATAATTCTGGACGCGCACATGGAACCGAAGTTACTTTTCTACCGTCCCCAGATACTTTCACTGGAACCGTATTTGATTTTGACACAGTTGAAACATGGTTGCGCGAACAATCTTATTTGAATGCTAATGTTAAAATAGTATTCGAAGATCTGCGTGGGGGTGAAAAGAAAACCCGTGAATTTCATTCAACCGATGGATTAAAGGGTTTTGTGACATATTTGGACAAATCCAAAGAATTACTGACTGTTGATCCAATTCAAATGATAAAAAACACCGACGATACTTATGTTGAAATTGTTTTGCAATGGACAACTGCGTATTCTGAAACTTCTTTGTGTTTTACAAACAATATTCCAAACCGTGATGGTGGAACACATTTGGCTGGATTCCGTGCAGGATTAACACGTGCATTGAATAAATACATTAACGAAAAAAGCAATAAAAAAGACATAGCACTATCTGGTGAAGATTTCCGCGAAGGTCTGACAAGTATAGTCAGTGTAAAAATGCCAGATCCAAAATTTGGTTCTCAGACCAAGGATAAATTGGTATCAAGTGAAATTCGTCCAATAGTGGAAAGCACCGTCAGTGAAATGCTGTATGACTATTTGGAAGAAAATCCAATAATTGCAAAGTCAATAATTGATAAAATTATTGAGGCTGCAACCGCGCGCGAGGCAGCACGCAAGGCACGCGAGCTTTCACGTAAAAAGACAGGTCCAGATTTGGGTGGATTGCCAGGTAAATTGGCAGCCTGTTCTGAACGGGATCCTGCAAAATGCGAATTGTTTATAGTAGAAGGAGATTCTGCAGGTGGTACAGCAAAGCAGGGACGTGATCGTAAAATCCAGGCAATTTTACCACTTCGTGGAAAAATTTTGAATGTTGAACGCGTAAGATTTGACAAGATGTTGGGATCAGACACAATTGGTGCGCTGGTTACAACAATAGGTGCAGGTATTGGAAGTGATGATTTTGATATTGAAAAAATGCGTTATCATAAAATTATTATCATGACCGATGCGGACGTTGATGGTCAGCATATTCAAATATTGTTAATGACATTCTTTTACAGATATATGCCACAGGCAATTGAAAAAGGATATATCTATGTTGCGAAACCACCGCTTTACGGCGTTACACGCGGCAAAACACAGATTTATTTGCAAAACGAACGCGAAATGGATGATTATTTGTTGGAACAACTGTCTGCGGATGGTGTTATTCAAACAAAAACAGGCGAACAGATTTCAGGTGCTGATTTGAAACGTTTGTTGGGTGTTGTTTTGAATATGCGAAATGTTTTACAACCTTTATCAAATGTAATTCCACTTCGTTTTGTCGAAGCTTTGGCATTGAATAATGTTTTTGGAAACGAAAGTGCGCAAAGTTATGCTGCTGCTGAAAAAATGTTAGATTCCCAAGAATTGGAATTCGAAAAAGGCTGGAAAATTTCCAGTGATTTAGAAGGATTAAGAATAACAAGAACATTGCGTAGTGTTACAGAAAATTATGTTCTGCCACGTGACAAGATGGATTCAGCGGAAATTCGTTCGTGGGAACGCATGGCAGGTCGTGAAGAATTAATATCTATCTTTTCTGCACCTGTGGAATTGCGTGTTAAAAACAAATCACAAAAAGTATGGGGTGCATTATCATTGCTGAAAACAGCATTCGAATATGCAAAAACTGGCTTGAAAATACAGCGTTACAAAGGTCTTGGCGAAATGAACACAGAACAGTTGTGGGAAACAACAATGGATCCAAATCATCGTTCTTTGTTCCAGATCAAGGTATCCGACGCAACCAAGGCCGACGAAGTTGTATCAATGCTGATGGGTGATGTTGTTGAACCACGTCGTGACTTTATTGTTGAAAATGCACTTTCTGCAAACATTGATATTTAAGATATAAAAGGTTTGTTTATGAATAAAAAAACAGAACAAATACTTAATGATATTTTAAAATATAAAGGTAAAGATTTTGCTGTAATAGGCACAATTGTAGAGTGCAATGAATTAACAGCAGAACTTATGAAAAATATTTATAGAGGAAAAGATAACATAAAAGATATTTTTGAAGAAACAGCAGATGTTTATATTATGTTGGAATTCATAAAAAAGATTTATAACTTTTCTGATAAAGAGATTTGGAATTACCTTGATAATAAAATGCCAGATAAATGGTCTGAAAAAATAGAAAGCTGGAAAGAGTCTTGATGTTCACACGCGATTGGTTTTTTGAATTAGAAAAAAATCTGCGTGCAGCAGGTTTGGATTCGGATTCAAGTTCATTTGATGAAATCAAAGCCAATCTTGTGAACAAAAAAATACTGTCCCCGGATGAATTTGCAGAAATGGTTGCCTATGTAATTTTGGCTGGGGGTTTTTCACAAAAAACTGCCAAAAGAAAACATGCCGAAATTATAAATTATATCAAAAAAGCCGGTATTTTAGCGAATCATGAAGATTTATTAAAAATCTTTAATAACAAAAATAAGACAGGTGCGATTTTAAAAATTTGGCAGAATCGCGAAAAATACAGAAATGATTATTATTCAATTTCTGATCTGGATTCAAAAATTACATTTTTAACATCGTTACCACATATTGGAAAAATTACTGCAAATCATCTGGCAAGAAACCTGGGTGAAAATGTTGTAAAATATGATATTTGGATTCAAAGGCTGGGCGTGCTACACAGTGGGGACTTTAATCTAAACGATAAAATAGATAACGGAAAACTAAACCCAGAAATAAAATCAGTTTGCGATAATATGTTTTCTTTTCTTGAATCTGAAACTGGTCTGCCACGCGGGTATATTGATGTTGTCCTGTGGAAGGCCTGTCAGAATGGATACATAAAATTATGAATAAAGATATTATAAAGTTTATTGAAAAACTTTCAAAGTGTTGGTCTGCGGAAACATCTCTTTATAATGATAAAAGAGAACCAAAATCAACAGGACAATGTTCTGTTTCAGCATTATGTATTCAAGATAAATTTGGTGGAGAAATAAGAAAAATAAAAGTTAATGGTGTATCTCACTTCTTTAATTTTATAGATGGAGAAATAATAGATTCAACAAAAGATCAATTTACAGAAACAGTAAATTATGAAAATTCTATTTTTATAAAAAGAAACTTTCATGATAAAGAAACAATAGAAAGATATAAAATATTAAAAAACAAGGTTGAAAATTTGACATGAATGTAAAAATTGAAGAATCTTGGAAACAGGTGTTGGGTGCGGAATTTGATAAAGATTATTTTATCAAATTAACTGATTTTGTACGCTCTGAATATTTATCTGGTAAAACCGTCTATCCGGCACCAGCAAACGTGTTCAACGCTTTTAATTTATGCCCATTTGATAAAGTTAGGGTTGTAATAATTGGGCAAGATCCATATCATGAACCGAGGCAAGCTCACGGCCTTTGTTTTTCAGTCCAAGATGGCATAAAACTTCCACCGTCATTAATAAATATTTATAAAGAAATTGAAAACGATCTGGGTCGAAAAAGTATAACAAATGGCGATTTAACAAAATGGGCCGAGCAGGGCGTATTATTGTTGAATTCAACTTTGACTGTTCAGGCACATACAGCGGCTTCTCATGCAGGTAAGGGGTGGGAGCAATTTACAGACGCGGTAATTAGTGCGCTGACAACACGTAAAAACATTGTTTATTTGTTGTGGGGAAGTTATGCCCAGAAAAAAGCAGAATTTGTAAATACTTCTGAAAATCTAATATTAAAAAGTGTTCATCCATCGCCATTATCTGCACATCGCGGATTCTTTGGTAATCATCAATTTTCACGTACAAACGAATATTTAGTTAAAAATGGTTCAAGTCCAATAAATTGGTAATTAGAAATTATAAGAAACCCCCAAACCCCAGAAATTATAAGAATAATTTTGTGGATCAGTGCTGCCGTTTGAAAAATGTTGCATAAACAATTCTGAATTAAATTTTTCCGAAATCTTATATCCGGCAAGCAGTTTAAATCCGGTTAAAAATTTTGTTCCTTCGCGTTCGTTTTCCTGACCCTGGATACCAACGGCCAGTCCAGCACCAAAGTAAAACTTGGTTGTGTTGTAAAGTATAACATCTTCGGACAACAAGGCGATTTGTTCAGAATACTTTGTCCAATCCCATTCAAATGTTTTAACATAATCGGTATACTGATATTTCTTACCATAACCAATAGTTTGAATTGCGTTCAACGAACGTCTGGCTGGCATACGAAAGAATTCTGTTGGTTGTGAATACTGAATTTGTATCATATTAAATGGTACTGGCATATCAGGTGTTGGTATCAAACTGAATGAATTAAAACCCTGACCGATATTCACAGCAATTTGGTTACGTGCGGTTCCAAAAAACGGGTTATCATCAGCAATTGCTGGTGATACCAGTATAAAAAGTGGTAAAAATGCGAAAATATAATTCTTCATATGGGTAATTATATCTTTTTTTAGATAACAAAACAAATAGTATAAATTCATAATTGATTTTTAATTTTTGAATGTTATAATGCGCCCTGTTGGCGGGTTAGCTCAGTGGTAGAGCACAGGAATCATAATCCTTTGGTCGGGGGTTCAAATCCCTCACCCGCTACCAGATTTTAACCAGGTTTATCCTGGTTTTATTTTTTGAATTTTCACAAAACAATTGATTTTTAGTAATCTGAATGTATAATCATTTCCATTGCCCGCATAGTATAGTGGTAGAACACGTCCTTGGTAAGGACGAGGCGCAAGTCCGATTCTTGCTGCGGGCACCATTAAATAATCCCTTGAATTTAACAAAAATAGATGTAAAATCCAAATGTGTTCAGCGTTGACCCGATTAACGACCGGCGAGCAGAACAGAAAACTTAAATAAAGTTACAAGCCAGGGTGGCACCGCGGTTGATTACCGCCCCTGTGGTTTCATAAATATGAAATCAGAATCATGAATAAAAAAGGGTGTCAAAATGCTATCATTAAAATCTAAATATCGTACACATACTTGTGGTGAACTGAACACAAAAAATGTTGGTGAAACAGTTGTTTTATCAGGTTGGGTTCATCGTAAACGCGACCATGGGTCTTTGTTGTTTATTGACCTGCGTGATAACTATGGAATTACACAAATTGTATTTAATGGTGGCGATGCGAATTTGGAAAAATTGCGTCCTGAATCTGTAATTATGGTTACTGGAACGGTTGTAGCCCGCGAAAAATCAGCAGTGAATGATAAAATTCCAACCGGCAGTATTGAAGTCCAATCAAGCGCATGGGAAATTTTAACCAATTCAGATGTTTTGCCTTTCCAAGTATTTGGTGACGATGGCAGTGTCAGCGAAGACTTGCGTTTGAAATACCGTTATATTGATTTGCGTCGTGAATCACTACATAAAAATATATTGTTCCGTAACAGTGTTATAAAATTCTTGCGTGATAAAATGTGGGATATGGGATTTTCAGAATTCCAAACGCCTATTTTGACCGTCAGCAGCCCAGAAGGTGCACGCGATTATATCGTCCCCAGCCGTTATCATCATGGGATGTTCTATGCGTTACCTCAGGCCCCACAGCAGTTCAAACAGTTGATTCAGATTTCTGGATTTGATCGCTATTTTCAGATTGCGCCATGTTTCCGTGATGAAGATTTGCGTGCAGACAGATTATTGGAATTTTATCAATTGGATTTGGAAATGTCATTTGTTGATCTGCGCGATATCCAGGCTGTTGGTGATGAAATTATACCTGAAATGATAAGAAAGTTTGCCCCAGACGCTAAAATCGGTTCTGAAATACCACATATACCATTTGATACTGCAATGTTGAAATATGGGTCTGATAAACCAGATTTGCGTAACCCGATTGAAATTTCTGATGTTACTGAAATATTCCGTGGGTCTGATTTTGGAATCTTTGCTGATGCAGTTGCAGGTGGCAGTGTTGTTCGCGCAATCCCTGCACCAAATTCTGCTTCACAGCCACGTTCTTGGTTTGACAAGCTGGGTGAGTTTGCAACCAAAGAGCTGGGACTTGGCGGATTAGGATATATAATTTTTGCAGAAGAGGCCAAAGGTCCAGTCGCAAAGAAATTAGATGCAGATCGTATTGCAAAATTGCGCAAAATTGCAGGTGACAATGCATCTTTGTTCTTTGTATGTGACAAAGCTGAAATCGCAGCCAAAGCAGCAGGAAAATTGCGTAACAAGTTGGGTGAAGATTTGAATCTGATTGATCCAAAGGAATTCAGATTATGTTGGGTCGAAGATTTCCCAATGTACGAATTAAATGAAGAGACCGGCACAATTGATTTTGGACATAACCCATTCAGCTTGCCCAAGGGTTCATTAGATGGCGACCCATTGACAATCAAAGCAAATCAATTTGATATGGTTTTGAATGGAAATGAAATATGCAGTGGTGGTCTTCGCAACTATAATCCTGAAACAATGGTAAAAGCTTTTGCAATTGCAGGATATGGCGAAGATGTGGTCAAAGAAAAGTTTGGCGGAATGTATGCTGCGTTCCAGTATGGTGCACCACCACATGGCGGATGTGCATTTGGAATCGACAGATTGGTAATGTTGCTGTCTGGGGCAGAAAATCTGCGCGAGGTTGTATTGTTCCCAACTAATCAACGTGGCCAAGATTTGATGTTGGGTGCCCCACGCGAAGTTACAGAAAAACAACTGCGCGAGGTTCATATCCAAGTCAGAAAAAAGAACTAAGAAAAACCGCCTGTATGGCGGTTTTTTAGTAAGAATACAAGCCTATAAATATCAACCTGTTTTTTCGATATAATTTACATCAAAGAGAAAACAGAGTGAGAAATCAAATTGCAGATTTATCGCAACGTTTAAACCTGACTTATTACCAGGTTTGTGTGCTGGAACATAATTTCTATAAGTATGATATGGGTGGATTGGTAAAGAAAGGTGGAATATTATATGCCCCGTATCAAAATGACGAACCATCAGGTTTTTATGATTTATTTGTAAAAATTATTCGTGGCAGACGTGCTGATTTAATAGGTGCAGACAGGATTCTAATTTATAATCAACGTGGCATACATGTTTACACCGAAGGATGTTGTTTGGTTCGCAGAAATGGTAAAAAATATCATTTAAATGCTTTTGGTGATCCTATATGTTGCAGAAACTTTATTCGTGTGATTTAAAACTTTTCATGTGTTTTTGAAAATTCACGCAAGAAATCTGGATCAAAGTTTTTCATAATTTCAGACAGTGAATAAACACGTTTTCCATCAGGCATAATTTCCAAATTTATCTGGTCAGGCGAAGGTGATGTTCCACGCAAAATCAAATTCATTTTTATATGCATTTTGCCATTTTCAATATTTACTCGACCCATAGAATCTGCCCTGTACAATGAAAGTGCAAAAGGCTGTGTGCTGGTAAAATTACCGTGATTATATTTTCCTGTGACTCGGATTTTTTTGATTTTTGATTTACCGTCTTCCAAGGCATTGGACAATATTTCTTCGGCATTCAGAGTTGTTATTTTTTCTGCATTTGCATAAAAACCATCAACCCCCAGACCGATAATATTTCCACCTTCGAAAGACATGTCAATATTTCCGGACAGGTTATTCCAAATGTCATAGGCAATTTTACCATTTGTGGTCAAATCAGCCTGGGCTGTAACAGTTGTGTTTTCAAGGTTTACAGGCATTGTGGATGAAAACAATCTTTCTGGAATATCAAATTTATTCAGCTGTAATGTGATGTTATATTTATTCTTGTACTTTGTAATATCAGCCAATAAATTTCCATGCATACTGTCTGTTATAGAAAAATCTTGGGATGAACCTGATTTTAATGAATACACAAAATTAGTAAACTGGTTTCCATTATATATAATCATGTCAGAGGCAAACGAAACATTTACCCCAAAATCAAAAGGAATCATCAATGGTTCAGCAGTTAAAAATTGATTTTCATCAAAGTTATCAATAAATTTTTGATTGGTAAAAGTATCAATATTTAACAAATCTGTTTTTAATGTTATATTATTTCCTACGACGGTTCCTTTGAAAACGTGTCCTGCGATTTTAAGTTCAAGATTTGAAATACTGGAATTCTTATAGTTTCCAGAAATCGAATAAGCCATATTGTCATTCAAGAATTTTAAATCTGAATTTGGAAACCAATCTTTGATATCTTTACCGGTTATTACAAAATAGTCAGAACCAATTACAAATTTAATATTTTTGGAATAAGTTTCAAAAAATATATCATTCTTTGACCAACTAAAATCACCAGGCAATGTATTCATATAATCTGGTAAAAAGAACAGCTTTACCCCCAACCAAGATAATGTCTTGTTTTTAACAAATTCATAGTGTGGATTGATTATGGAATTTTTTAAATCGATTTCTCCAGCTGCATCTGCAAATTTAAAATTAACATAACCATTTTTTCCCAGAAATCCAAGTTTTTTAAGCAGAATAGCCTTTGCAGGCATATTTTTATCGGATTTTACATACAGTTCAAATCTATTTTTGTTGCTGCTGGCTTTGCCATAGAACTCGCCTTGTTTTAATTCTGAACAATTCCAATCATCAGGTGTTCCTGAAAACAAACAATAAGCATCTTCGCCATAAAGTTTTAAATTTAACCCCAAATTTTCAGCACCATTAACATTTATTTCGCCACCATTTATTATAATGTCATCAGCCACAATTTGATTTATCTTTATTCTGGATTTTTCGCCAACCGCATCTATTTTTATATGTTTAAATATTTTGTTTTCCAGTTTCAAACTGCCACTTAGATTAATATTAAACTTGGTGTTGAAAAATACCGAAGTAGGGCGCATTAAAAACGATATATCAAATTTTATATCATCAGACATTAATGTTATTTCACGATGACCGTCTTCAAACAGTTCTATTTCCCCAGTAAAATCACCACCGCGGATGTTTGCAAACTTTATTCCATGTTTTCCATTCCATGTAAAATCCGTAGTTAATTTCACATTTTTATGAATCTTGGGTTCTGTAAAGTCAAAAAACTTGTTCGCATCATTTGTATCAATAGATAATGTTCCAGTTGCGGTTCCGTCCGAATATAAATGTCCAGAAATATTCAAGTCATTGTTTTTGTTTTGTATATGAAATTCGTCACCATTTGAATCAAAGTCATATTTATGCTGGTCGGTTCTTACTGTGCCATTCAGCATACCATTGGACAGTTGTCCTTGGACTATTTCATAATCTTTGCCCATAAATGATATTACAGAATTTCTGATTTCCAGTTTGTTATTTATGCGTGGTGGGGTCAGAGTATCTATTTGTAAATTCGCACCGTATATAAAAACCTTGCCTGAAATTTCTGCTGATGCAGGATTAAAGATTTTTGATAAAGGAACCGCAAATTGTAAAGATTCAATTTTACCACTTGGTAACAATACATCATGCGCAACAATGTTTAATCTGCCAAGCAGGCTGAAATTTATATTTCCATCTATTTTTGTTTCTATTCCTGTTTGTATAGAAATCGCATGTTCCAGGTCTGGTTTAATACCATTCAATTTTATAAATGGTGGAACAACAATAATGGCAACCAGCATTGCCGCGAATGCCGATAAAATAACCCAAAAAAGCCGGCGTTTATGACGTGGTTTTAGTTTTTTCAAAAATTCTCTCTTTGCTTGTAATTTGATTATAATGCTTTATATTTATGTTTGTGAATAAAAAAATATTTGATCTTCAAAGTGATTATAAACCAATGGGTGATCAACCAACCGCAATCGCCGATCTGACAAATGGTGTAAAATCTGGTAAAAAATCCCAAGTTTTATTAGGGGTGACTGGATCGGGTAAAACCTTTACCATGGCAAATGTTATTGCGAATATAGGAAGACCTGCGTTAATTATGGCACCAAACAAGATTCTGGCAGCACAGCTTTATACTGAAATGAAGGGATTTTTCCCAAACAATCATGTTGAATATTTTGTTTCTTATTATGATTATTATCAACCTGAGGCTTATATCCCAACCACAGATACATATATTGACAAGGATGCTTCCATAAACGAACAACTGGATCGTATGCGACATTCTGCAACACGCGCATTATTAGAAGAACACGATGTTGTAATCGTATCATCTGTTTCATCTATTTATGGTATAGGATCACCAGAAAAATATGCAGGGATGAAAATAGTTTTTAATGTAAATGAAAAAATCAGTTCCAAGGATGTTATGCGCAGCCTGGTTGATGTTCAATATAAAAGAAACGATATTGGTTTTTCACGTGGTGAATTTCGTGTTCGTGGGGATACTTTGGATATATTTCCATCTCACTCCCAAGATCGTGCATGGAAGCTTTCTTTTTTTGGGGACGAGATTGAAGAAATTTGGGAATTTGATACGTTAACCGGTGCCAAGGTTAAACAGATGGATACGGTAACTGTTTATCCAAATACACACTATGCAACACCAATGCCAACGGTATTACAGGCAATCGGTCAGATAAAACAAGATTTAAAAGAACGTTTGGAATATTTTCACGAAAATATGAAATATGTCGAGGAACAAAGACTGCGCGAACGTGTTGGATTTGATATTGAAATGATGGAGGCTACAGGCACATGTCGCGGTATTGAAAATTATTCCAGGTATTTATCAGGACGCGCACCTGGTGAACCGCCACCAACATTATTTGAATATTTGCCAAGTGATGCTATTTTGTTTGTGGACGAAAGCCACGTCAGTGTTCCACAAATTGGTGCTATGGCGCGTGGCGATCGTGTACGCAAAGAAACGCTTTCTAATTATGGATTCAGATTACCTTCGTGTATTGATAACAGACCACTGACTTTTGAAGAATGGAATTTTTTGCGTCCTCAGACTGTATTTGTGTCTGCAACACCAGCAGATTGGGAATTGGAACAATCAAATGGTATTGTCGCAGAGCAGGTTATTCGCCCAACAGGTTTGTTGGATCCGATTGTCCAAGTTCGCCCAACAGAACACCAGGTTGATGATTTGTTAGAAGAAGTTAAAAAGGTTGTGCCAAGTCGTGTTCTGATAACAACATTGACCAAAAAGATGGCAGAACAGCTGACAGATTATTTAACAGAAAACGGTGTTCATGCAAAATATCTGCACAGTGATATTGAAACATTAGAGCGTATTGAATTGTTACGCGAATTGCGTATGGGTAAATATGATGTATTGGTTGGAATTAATTTATTACGTGAAGGTTTAGATGTACCAGAATGTGAACTGGTTGCGATAATGGATGCGGACAAGGAAGGCTTTCTGCGTTCTACACGTTCTTTGATTCAAACAATTGGCCGCGCCGCACGAAATGCAAATGGTCGCGTAATTCTATACGCCGATAGAATAACTGAATCTATGCGTGCTGCAATGGATGAAACAGAACGCAGACGCGAAAAACAAGAAAAATATAATCTTGAACACAAAATAACACCAAAATCTGTTCAAAAGGCTATATTTGCAGAAGTCAAAGAACGCGAAGAAAAAACTGACAAGAAAAATAAATTCGTGTACAGTAAAGATGGTGGTGTTATGGATGCGGAAACTTTGCGCCGCGAGATAGAAAAAAACAAAAAGCAAATGTACAAGCATGCCGAGAATTTGGAATTTGAAGAGGCTGGTATACTTCGCGACAAAATACATCAAATGGAAGACGATTTATTGTTATTGGGGTAATAAATGGAAAAGATTTTAAAAAACATTGATGAAACAAGAAATTGGGCACATGATTTTGCAAAAACCTTGCATGCGCCACAAACTGTCGCATTGCATGGAAACCTTGGTATGGGAAAATCTGAAATTGCACGCACAATAATTCAAACTTTACGTGGGTCTGATACAATAGTCCCCAGTCCTACATTTACTCTGGTGCAAAATTACGATGGAATATCGCACTTTGATTTATATCGAATAAATGATCCATCAGAACTGGAAGAGATTGGTCTGATGTATGCAATTGAAAATGATATTACATTAATTGAATGGCCAGAAATAGCAGAAGATAAGTTACCAAAAAACACAATTCATATTTTCATAGAAGAATTTGGTGACGGCAGAAAAATTATAATAAAATAGATTTATTCTTTGTGTAAAAGACTTTGTACTGCCAACGGGAAATCATGACTTTCAGATAGGTATGTTCCACTGACCAAAAAGTCTGCACCAGCGCGCCAGCAAAATTCAGCTGCACCAGGTGTAATTCCACCGTCTACGGATATTTTGAATTTTAATCCAAACCGTTTTCTGGTGTTTGCCAAAACAGAGATTTTTCTTAGAATATTTTCATTAAATTCTTGTCCGCCTGCACCAGGTCTGACAGACATTATCAAAACTTCATCAATTTCTTTTAATATTGGTTTTAATATTTCAACAGGACTTTCCGGATTTAGTGCAATTCCAGATCTTTTGCCCATTTCTTTTATTTGACGAAGTGCAGCACGAACACCCGCAGTATTTGTTGATACAATTATTGTATCTGCACCTGCATTTGCAGCCGCAGCCGCCCAAGCAGCAGGGCTTTCCGTCATCAAATGAACATGCAGATGAGAGTGAGTGTTTTCACGTATGGTTTTCAATTCTTCAATTCCACCGGCAATACGATCCACAAAAAAACCATCCATAATATCAACATGAATCATTGAAATTCCGCCAGATTTGAAAAGTTCATAAGTTTCTTTGCTTTTCATATCAAACGCCAATGTGCTGGGCATTATTGGAATAAATCTGGTTCCTTTGTTTTTATTCTTTTTGAATTTATTTAATACCTTTGCAAAAGTGTTCTGCCATTTTTCATGTCGGTCCAAGAAAGCTTTTACATGTCCAGATTCTTGTTTCCAAACATAATCCGAAAGTGCACGTATAACCGCATCTGATCCAATATTTTGTGTTTCTATTCCAAATGTATCTGTGACCATTTCTTCGATTCCTTGGATACATGCACCACCGCCAGAAAGGAATATTTTACAAGGGTTATATTTTGAAATAGCTGTTTCCAAAGATTCGCTGACTGTTTCAACAATATCTGATAATGTCGGAAGTATTATTTCATTCAAATCAGCACGCGAAAAATCATACAAAGTATCAGCAGGGGTAAATCTGTCCATTTCACTAGCAATTACGCTGGCAACCTGGTGTTTGATTTTAACGGCATCTTTTATCTTTATATTTAATTCACTGGCAATTGTTTTTGTTATAAAATCCTGACCCTTGGGAATCTTTTCGAAAAATACCGGTCCACGTCCAGTCCAGATTGAAATACTGGTGAATTCTGCGCCCATATCCATAAACAAAACAGATTGTTTTGAATCGCGCAATGCAGTATCCAATATAAAAGATGGATCAAACATATTTTCGACTTGGATATGTGCACTGCGAAGCTGGGATAATATTGTGTTCAGTCTTTCATTTTCATAACTTACTACCCCAAAAATAGAAATTAATTGTTTGTCTGTATGTCCAATAGGGGTTAATAAATTTCTGGCATGCGAAGTATCATAACGTAGCGGTACAATGTGCATTGGATAAAATTCTGCATTTGGGGTAATTTGACTTATTTGATATCTTACATCTGATTCTGTAATTTTATGATCACCATTCCATACGGTACTTTTTGCAATCATCTCAAAATTAGAGTTTCCAAAATTTCCAGTTATATAAGCAGAATCAAAACGTACGCCTAATTGACGTTCCATTTCATCAATAACAGTTTTGATTGCAAAGACTGTATCATCGCTTTCGACACTGTGAATTGCAGATTTGGTTATTTTTCCAGAGCGTATTCGATGTGCAATGCCGCGAACAGTGTTGCTGCCAATATCAAGACACAAAAAAGATGAATCAAACAAATTCATAAAATCACCACATGTCTTGCGATAAAAGTTTACAAGCTATTATCGAACCAATATTCTGGCAGGATCACGCATATCCAGAATATGTATCTTTTTCGAAAGTATTTTTTTATTCTTGTCCAAGGTCATCAGGCTGGTTATAGCGGAATAAGGATTTTCTTCTGGTAATAAGATAATAGTATCGTTGTTTGTATGTATGTTCCAACGGCGATTTTCAACCCATTCCATATAATTTATGTCTTTGGCAAGCGTTTGAACTGCTTTGTTGATTTCGATTATATCAGATGGCAAATCCCCACGAAAAACAATTATATTTTGTGGTTTTTGATCAATTGATCGTTTAATAATTGTGCCATCAGCCGACAATGGATACATTGTTTGTCCATCTGTCCAAATTGCGATGATTTTATGTAACTTAACCTTGATAGCCAGATTTCCATTCGGTAATCTGCGGACTGCGGATTCTTTAACATCTGGAACACTGGCAACACGTGTATTAATTTCACCCAGGTTCAAAGAATAAGAATTAGTTCCCGGTGTTATACCAGCTGCACTGGCCAGCATGGTTAAATTCCTGTTGTCCAGATCAGCAGAAACAGAAATAGATTTTACAGTTGCACTGTTTCCATGGCCCAAAGACACCATAATAACCCTTGTGGCAAAGTATATTGCCAAAATAATAGCAACAACAAAAGACAGCCAAAACCAAAATGACTTTTTCATGAATCTAATTATATCACAAAACGGTATAAGAAAAAAGTGCAGGCTGAAAATTAACTAGCGCGCAATAAATATCCGCGTCTGAACATACATTTACGGTATGAACCAACGGATTTAGAACTGGAATTAGGAGGAATTGACATCAAAACCCTTTGGCCAACATCAGAATATTCATTTGACTGGAATGTTACCCATAAACCGTCCCAATCTGGCATTTGTCCGCTCTGATTTGGTGCCAAAAGCTTAGCGATTCTGCTGCGAGGTTGGTGAGCGGATGCAGTTACACCCAGACAATTTTTATGGTCGCGAATAAATTGTTCAATGGTTACAGCTTCGTTTTCCCAATTCAGTACAGTTGCGTCATCAATACTTCCAGTATTTGCAGATGCACAAGCGGCCAAAATAAGTAATAAAGGTAAGTATCTAAATCTCATGAATTACATTATAATTTAATTGCCAAAGCAGGGCAATAGTTTTTATAATGCATGAAAGAGAGAGGATAGGGTACATGGCAAATAATGTTGATAATTTTATACAGATGGCAAATTTCTATAATCAGCTGACCACGGTTATGTCGGCTATATGTGTTCAAAAGGGTGGAATTGCAATAGAAAATTATGTCGGGAGATTCTTTGCGGCCGATGTTTTAGAGTTTATCACAGAATACGGAAACAGGTTAAAAAAAGAAGTGTCTGTAACTCCGGAAGTTTCCGCAGTCATAGATAAGTTTGCCCAACAATATGAAAAGGTCAAAGGTCTTACAACACCGACACAAAAACCTATTTATGAAATGACTTTGGAAGAATTCGAAAAAATAATGAACATCTAAGGATACAAAAAATATGAAAAAAAATAATTTAAAAATTTCAAATTTGTTTTTAGCATTCTTTGTTTTGATTGGCTTAACTGGGTGTATCCAAAAGCAAAATCAGCAACAATACCAAACAGTTAACGTAACTGAAAATATGGTAATTGATGAAAACTCGGTTCCTATTTTCCCAAAAAAGGCGGCTCTGACAACTGATACTGCACGTCGTTTTTCTATTGAATTACCAAAGCGCTGTGAAGTTGATTGGAATAACCAGAACGTTTTATCTGTTGTGCCCGAAGAAAAAATTGAAATAGTTCGCCTAGATACAGGTGACGATTTGCCTGCATTTAATGTATCAAATTATGAATTCAAAAAACTGACTATAAAACAAACCTTGGATAAACTGTTGGATGGTACAGATATTGCAGTCATTGCAGATGAAAGTTTACCACAACAAATAACAGGATCAATTCAGGCCGGATCATTGGCTGATTCTTTAGAGTTGATTACGAAAATGGGTAAGGCTTATTATTCCTATGACGATGATGCGCACGAAATTCATTTATCCAGTCATGCAAAATGGCTGATGAAAATGCCAAAAGATGAAAATATAATTATGGCTTTGTTGGATGCTATGCATGGTACAGATATGCGAAACCTGTTAGTTGATTGGGAAGACAAAACAGTTTCATTTGAAGGAAATTATCAAACAGAACGCGAGGTTTCAAAAATAGTGTCTGATGTAGGGTCAAAAAAATATATGATTGCATGGGATATTGACGTATACCGTGTATACCCACGCACAGACAATCCAATTGTTTGGATGAATATATTACCGGCCTTTGGGGATAAGAATGTAAAAATGTCAATCCCAGGTGTAGTCGGAAGAACATTGGTGGTCAGCCCAGAAATTAACACAAAAACATTACAGGCCTTCTTGTCACAACAGGGTAATGTGGTTTTAATATCCCAGGGAACTTTTGTGATTCCAAACGGATGGCAGTCCAGATTTGATATTGGACAGTGTGGTAAAGAAGATAGGCTGGAAACAGATTTAACGATTGGAGCATCCGGAAAATATGGAAATTATGCTGGTGCAAAAAAGATTGATGCAAAAATTGTTTTGCGTACTAGTGTCGGTGAATTATCATCTTTCAAAATTCCCAGCACATTGGGTGACAATTATGTGATTATTGGTATTCCAACACATTCATTTGTTACAACACCTGAAACATTGATATCACCATTTGCAGAATTAGTTGTGTTTATGAGCCCACGCGTTATATCTATAGCAAGTACAACAAATTCTGACGAACCTGCTGCACCATTGTCTGGCGATGCGTTAAGAAATTATTTAAGCGAATAAAAGAAGGTATTAATGTTTTCAAAATTGGAAAAAAAAGTCGCATTTCGTTATATGCGATCCAAAGGTAAAGGCTTTGGCAGTGTGATTTCATGGGTATCCCTGATTGGTATAATGCTGGGGGTCGCGACACTTATTGTTGTTATGTCTGTGATGGCTGGATTCCATGATTCATTGTTATCACGCATAATTGGAATGAATGGTCATGTTGTTGTTTATCACCAAGATGGCGCAATCAAAGACTATGATTTTCTGATAAATAAAATGCATCAGAACAAAATTGTTTCTTTAAATGCTGTCAGTGTTGTCCCAATTGCCGAAGGTCAAGTTATGGCGTCCGCAAACGGATATAATTCTGGTGCGATGATTCGCGGAATCAGAATGGCTGATTTAAAATCCAAGACCTCCACAGGTACACGTATTTATGGAAAAAACCTGGATGATATAAAAGATGGAGATTTAATTATAGGTTCATCATTGGGACGTTCCTTGCGTGTAACAATGGGTGACAATGTTTCTTTGATTTCTGCAAATGGTGGAACATCGACTGCATTTGGTACAATGCCGCGTGTTATGTCTTATCCTGTAAAATCTTCATTCTTTATGGGAATGTATGAATATGATTCTGGATATATTTTTATGCCGCTGGAAACTGCACAAAAGTATTTGAATATTGGTGATTCTGTCACTCATATCGATTTGTTCCTGCGGAATCCAGAAAAGACAACAGCAGTTCGTGAAGCACTTACAAACCTGCTGCCACGTGGATTTGTTGTTCGTGATTGGAAAGATTTAAACAAAGGTTTTGTAGGTGCATTACAAGTAGAATCAAATGTTATGTTTTTAATTTTGATGTTAATTGTAATTGTTGCAGCGTTTAACATCGTGTCATCTTTGGTTATGTTGGTCAAAGATAAGTCCAAAGATATTGCCGTGTTGCGCACATTTGGCGTGTCACGTCATTCTATGATGAAAATATTTATCTTGGCTGGCACCAGTATTGGTGCGCTTGGTGCAATACTGGGGACTGGTCTGGGCATTATTGTTTCTATTTATATTGAACCAATCAGACATTTTTTTCAATGGGCCACAGGACGTGATTTATTTCCAGCAGATTTATATTATTTGTCAGAATTGCCATCAAAATTGGAATTTACATCAGTTATAGGTATTGCATTGATTGCAATTGCATTGGCGTTCTTGGCAACATTATATCCTGCATGGAAAGCTGCAAACACAGACCCAGTAGAAGTTTTAAGGAATGAATAAAAATGGCAAATATATTAAAATCTTTATCCAAGGTTGCGGGCAAGGGTGATGTTGTATTAAGTGTCCGTGATATTAAAAAGACATTTATGGAAGGTGGACAACCATTAAATATTTTAACTGGTGGTGGATTTGATTTGCGTCGCGGTGAAATTATTGCGCTGGTCGGACCTTCGGGTTGTGGTAAATCTACTTTGTTGCAATGCGTTGGATTGCTTGATAAACCAAATGCTGGCAGTATTTTGATTTCGGGTATCACAGCCCAAAAAATGAATGAGGAAAAACGCACTCAGATACGCAGAAATAAAATCGGATTTGTGTATCAGCGTCATAATTTATTATCAGATTTTACTGCTTTGGAAAATGTTATGATGCCGATGTTGGCAAATGGTATGGAAGAAACAATTGCAATTGAAAGAGCCAAAAAATTGTTAAAATCTGCAAATGTTTTGCATCGTGCCAGCCATTTACCAGGTCAGATGTCTGGTGGTGAACAGCAAAGAACAGCTGTTGCACGTGCCTTGGCAAATGATCCTGATATTTTGTTGGCTGACGAACCAACAGGTTCCTTGGACCCAAAGCATGCAGGCGCTGTATTTGATTTATTGTTTGATTTGGTTCGTAAAAACAAGATGGCAATGTTGTTTGTAACCCATGATTTGTCATTGGCAGCCATGGCTGACAGAACGATTACAATCAAGAACGGTATTGTCGGATAAAAACTTGCAATTTTTCAAAATCCAGTTATAATTGCAAAGCTTTTGAGAGTTGCGAGTATAGTTCAAAGGCTAGAATGCCAGCCTTCCAAGCTGGAAATGCGGGTTCGAGTCCCGCTACTCGCACCAAAATTTGTTATAGCGGCGCATCTATTTTGCGTTTGCTTGTTTTTGTTCCGGGTCATGTATGTCAAATACACTTCCTATCACAAAAACTTCGCAATACGCAATATCTGCTCCACTCTGACAAATTTTCTACAAAAAAAGATTGGGCGTGCGCCGGAGTTGGAGAGCCGGGGCAGACTGTAAATCTGTTGGCTTATGCCTGAGCTGGTTCGAATCCAGCCACTCCCACCAAAATAAAAACCGCCGAATGGCGGTTTTTTATTCCTTAACTTGGACGCTGTCGATTAGCTTCTTGTCCACTGTATCCAGTGCCACTGGTTGAAAGTCTGGTGATTGGATAATTTCATCACTGTCATCTTCTGGTAATACAGTTTCAGCTGACTGGGTTTCGCTTACTGGTGTATCAATCTTGGTATTTGTTCCAAATGTTTTTGAACGATACTTGGATTTTAAGCTGTCTGGTATAGTTATATAATCCATTGGATTAACACCTTTGCCAACCAGGTCGATGTCATTTGCAGGTGAAATCTGCTTGGCTTGGATACTATACAAAGGTACCAAGAAATCATTTGCCGGGGATCTTTCAACACTTACCGCACCGCCACCTGTTAATTTTACAATTTGCAATGCACGTTCGCTTTCGCCACTGGGACGCAATCTGAATAATCCATCCAAGCCATTATATCCACTGGGGTCCAGAAGATATGCCGCAACAGATTTATCAGAATACAGCATTCCACGTGCCAAATTCGCAGCATCAAATCCAAAAGTATCCAATCGTGTCGGACGGTTTCCAGCCAGCTGTTCATACAATCTTGCAAAATCTTCGGACATTGCTGGCAATCCTGCAAACTTTGCCCCAGTCATATTAAAGTCATTAATCAAATCTGGTGTATCCCATAATGCTGTTCCGTAAAAATGTGCATCCCGGGGCGAAACATCAAAATAACGCAGGAACGAGGCAATTGTTTTGGAATCATCAGCATTACCCAGGAATAATACGGCATCATACGGCGCGTTGCCAACAGTATCTGATTTTGATATTTTTTCTAACTGATCATTAATAGATGTTTTCTGAGATTGGCTTAATTTTTCCTGGATCAAAATATCTGATAATATTTCGCGTGCACGAGTATTTGCAGCAGAGCGTGCATCAAACATTGCGGCTGTTTTTGCAGCCTGTTTTATTGATTCAGAATTTCCTGGTTCATAGTAAAAAAGTCCAGAAATTGGCATATCATAAATATTTGCAGCCAATACAGCAGAACCCGCCATAAATTCACCAGAATCGGTTTTTGGTGCAAAAATAACTGTTCTTTGAATATTATCCTTATTCATTTCTTTTACAATAGCTTCAACACTTTGTCCAGGTATCAATGCCATTGTCATAACACCTTTTCCAAATGCTTTTACATCAGATGTAAATGACAAAACAGGCAAACTTTCTGGTTTCATATCGCGAACCATTTTTGCATCTTCGGCAAATACTGGGCCAATAATTATATCTGGGTTTGAAGAAAGTGCATTTGAAATAACAGCCTGTTTTTGATTGTAATTCCCAGACACATCAAAGAATTTTACAGAAATGTTTTTATCTGGGTGTTGCAGAAATGCCATTTCAATTGAATGAGTTATGCTTTTACCCAATTCTGCATTTGATCCAGACAAAGGAAGCAGAACAGAAATGTTCTTTTTTTCCTGAGTTTGAAGAACAGGTGCAAAATTATCAGTTTGATCATAAGAACCATAGTTAGCATAGCTTAACCCTGATTGAATTTCAGACGGTTTTTGTGCGGGCAAATTTCCGTATTCAGAATGCCAACCAGCCTGTTGGGCACAACCAAACAGTGTCAAAGTCAGTGCAGAAAACCCTAAAAATCTTTTTATAAACATTGAAAATCTCCAAAATAATGTCTATTATAAATCAAAAGGATTTCAAATGCAATCTGGGTTATATATTGTTGGAACACCAATCGGAAATTTATCTGATATGTCAACACGTGCCATAGAAACACTTAAAAATGCAGATATTGTTGCGTGTGAAGACACTCGTGTTTTTGGAAAGCTGGCATCACACTTTGATATCAAAACCAAGAAAGTATCTTTTCATGAACATAATGAAATGGAAACAGTTGATGATTTGATTGGAAAGATTTCAAATGGATTTACTGTTGCGCTGGTATCTGATGCAGGTATGCCTGGTATCAGTGACCCTGGTTTTCGTTTGGTGCGTGCTGCACGTGAAAGTAATTTGCCAATCTTTGTAATACCTGGGCCGACCGCTGTGACATCTGCATTGGTCTTGTCTGGATTTCCAACAGACAGATTTACATTCTGTGGATTCTTTGATGAAAAGAAGGTGCGTGAAGATAACAAAATCAGACATACAATAATTTATTACGAAAGCCCGAATAGAATAATGGATACGATTGGTGTCTTGTCACGTGTTATGCCAGAACGCATAATAGCCATAGTTCGCGAAATTACAAAAATACACGAAGAAACTATTATTGGTTATCCATCTGATTTATTAGATATAAATTCACCCAGGGGTGAAATTGTTATCGTTATTGAACCGGCTCCAGAAAGAAAAATGACAGATACCGAGATTTCAGAAATTGTGAAAGATGTTGTTGCGGGCTCTACCAAATCTTCTGCGGCGGATATTGCCGCACGTGCCGGGATTTCCAAAAAAGAAGCATACAAAAAATTATTGGAGAAGAAATGATAAAATTTGTTGGAAGTTTTGAAACAGTTGCGTCTTTGCCCAGTACCCAATTCAAAGAGTATGCATTCATAGGCCGCAGCAATGTAGGTAAGTCTTCTTTGATAAATGCGGTTGCAGGGCATGTAATCGCCCGTACATCAAAAACACCTGGTCGTACACAATCATTAAACTTATTTAACTTTGACGATCGGATTATGATTGTGGATTTACCTGGGTACGGCTATGCCACAACATCCAAGTCAGATATGGAACGTTGGCTTTTACGATTGGAAGAATATCTTATGACGCGTCGTCAATTAACCAGATTGTTTTTACTGGTTGATTCGCGTGTCGGCATCAAAGATTCTGATTTAAACCTGATGGATTTTTGCGACGCCAATGGAATTTCATACCAGGTTGTTTTTACCAAGAAAGATAAAAAATCACGTGAAAAAGAAAAATTAGAAGTTCACCATAAAAATCACCCTGCGATGATAGAAGAAATCCTGGAAACATCTGCCGAAAAGAAAATCGGAATTGAAAAATTAAGGGAAATAATTGGCATCAAATAAAAATATCTTTTGTGCCAGCAACCCTACAAGACTTTTAGATGCCTTGTGGTCTGTCATTGGACAAGATATTTCTAATTTATCTGATTTAATAATATTTTTGCCATCCAGACGTGCTGTTCGTTCAGTCGAAAAAATGATTGTTGATAAAATGGGTGGGGCTGCTTTGTTGCCAACCTTGGTTCCATTGGGCGAGGGTGCTGATGAAGACGAAGAAATAGAACCACAGGTTATCTCAAACCAAGAACGTGTTTTAATACTGGCAAAGCTGTTGGCAGCAGATCCAAATATCAGAACTATATCAGCCGCGACACCAATTGCACATGACTTGGTTCGTATGCAGGATTACCTGGAAAACGAAGGCATAAACAGCAGTCAAATAGATTGGATAAATTTAGTTGATGAAAAATATGCTGAACATTTTCAGCAAAAGGCCAAGTTTCTGGAAATAGTTACAAAGATTCTGCCCCAGATAACAAATAACCAGATTACACAAACACAAAAAAGAAATGCTGATATTTTGGCGTGGAAAAAATTATTGGCAAATAAAAGAAAGGTTATTGTTTGTGGATCAACGGCCAGTGTGCCTTCGACTGCGGATTTAATGGCTTATATTGCGGGTCTGGAAAATGGATATATAATCTTGCCTGGTAAGATTTATGGTCGTGAACAAGATTTTTTATTAAACACAAACCCTTATAATTCAGAATATAAATTTTTGCAAAAAATAAACGTAAAACCATCAGATGTTTCTGTGATTGATACCAGTGATTCAAATATAGATTTATTTAATTCTGCTTTTGGTAATACATGCATCAGAACCGAAAAAAGATGTAATGCGAAATTAATAGAATGTTCGCGTGAGAGCGAAGAAGCAAATGTTGTTGCCGAAATCGCAAAGCGTGCGATTTCTGAAAATAAATCTGTTTTGGTTATAACTCCGGATGCCGCAGGAAATCAGCGTATAGAGCAGGCTTTGGCAAAGCAAAATATTATTGCTGATTTTTCAGGTGGCAAGTCTGGCACCACCAGTTTATTTGGTCGTGCTGTTTTAAATATGTTTGATGACTGGATGGAAAATCACGATGGAACTTTTGATATAGAATATAAAAACAATAAATTTAATTTATTTGAAACATTGGTAAGTATAATAGAAAATTTATCAGATAAAATGTCACCATTTTTTGAGATTGATTCAGAAGAATCTTTATCAATTTTAGAGGCGTTACAAAAAACATCTGAAATATTAAATAAAAATGGAATTATCTTGGGAATGTCCGATGCTAGACAGATTATATCAGATACTTTATCAAGCATATCAATTCGACCACCAATGAATGATGGTGCCCAGGTGTCTGTTTTGGGAACAATTGAATCACGTATGCAGACAGCGGATGTTGTAATTTTAACCGGACTGAATGAAGGTATGTTCCCAGCAACCGGTTACGAAAATTCTTGGTTGCCACGGCATTTGGCAGAAAAGATCGGTTTACCATCACCTGACAGAAAAGTTTCATTGATGTCTTTGGATTTTATGAATCTTTCTTGTGGTGCTGAAACTTATTGGTTACGCAGTAAAACTGCAGGCAATTCACAAACAACAGAATCCAGATTTTTATCCCGCGTATCTGTTGCACAAAACGACATAGACAGGTCGGATGATATTTTACAATCTGTTCGTACAAAGGATAATGTTCCGTATCAACCGCTGGATTATTCGGCCCCACGTCCACCAGCAGACCGAACAGATGTTTATGTTACCGAATTGGAATTGTTGATTCATAATCCATACACTTTTTATGCCAAGCATATTTTGGGGCTGCGTCCAAGGGATGATTATTGGAAAGAACCCGATGCACGTGATTTTGGTAATCTGGTACATAATGTGATAGAACAAGCCCAAGGTTGGCCGGTTGAAAAAATAATTTCAGAAATGGATTTGTGTGCAAAAGAAATTTTACCAGATGGCAGCGTGTTGTTTCATTTCTGGCACAAACGGTTTTTAGATATTGCACCGATTGTTTATAAAATGCTGAACGAAAGCAAAGATGCGTCTGTCGAAATAAAGGGCAGTGTAAATATTGTCGGAAGACGTGTTCATGCGCGTGCAGACAGAATTTGGGATGGTTGTGTATTAGATATTAAGACTGGCGCGGCACCATCCAAGAAGCAATTAGAAGAAGGTATGATGCCACAATTACCATTAGAGGCATTTATGATGCAGCAGGGTGGTTTTCCAATTAAATCATCATACAAAAGTAAAACGCCGGTTCTGCAATTCTTGCAGTTGAAGAATAGAAAAGTAGAAACAATAGAATATTTTGGTGAACAAGCACAAAAAATGATAGAAGCATCTGTTCAAAAGGTATCAGAACTGTTTGGCAGATATTCGAACGATTTTGAACTGTATGAATATTACGAAACTTCGGATGCTAAATACAAAGCATATGACGACCTGGCAAGGGTTGATGATTAAATTTCCAAAACCAGTCCGCAATGGTCTGTTGGTTTATTGTGTCCACGGGGACAAAAATCAATTTCACAACCACGAATAATTTTTTGTGCAGTATGATTGGTCAAAAAATAGTCCAGACGCAAACCTTCGTTCTTTTTTACTGTATCACCACCACGGTATCCATACCAAGTATATCCAACTTCATTTGGGTGATGGTGGCGCCATTCGTCACGCCATCCATTATCCAACCAGTTTTTCATTATTTTTCTGGCGGATTCGGCTGATATACTGCTGCCGCGATATGCGGGCGGATTCCAGACATCAATATCCGAAATCGCAACGTTAAAATCGCCACCGATAATAACAGCTTCTTCGGAATTTGTGTAATGTTTGATGTGTTGACTAAACTTTTCCATCCATTCCAGTTTATATGGGAATTTTGGTGAATCTTCGGCCTCGCCATTAGGCATATAAACATTTATCAGGCGTATCCGACCATCAATAATGCATTCAATATATCTGGCACTGGGGTCAGGGTAGTTTGGCAGCCCAATAATTGTATCCTCGATAGAATATTTTGAAAAAACAGCAACCCCATTCCAGCTTTTCTGACCAAAAATCTTTACATTATATCCAAAAGTATCAAATAAATTGTGCGGAAAACTGGTGTTTTCAACCTTGGTTTCCTGGACCAATATGGTATCGTAATTGCCGTGCTGCAAAATTTCGATAAAACTTTCAGCATGTGCCCGAATTGAATTAATATTCAAAGTTAGAATTTTCATGTTTGCAATCCGCTTTTCTTTAATTATAATAGCTTTAGTCCAATATAAAAACAACAAGGATTTTATTACGAAATCTGCGCGTGAACGCCACTGGTGTGCGTGCGTAAAAAGGTTTTGTTTCCTTGTATGACTTCAAAGGAGATTTTTAATGAATATGTTTCAATTATTGGAAAAGACAGCTGGACAATATCCAAATAGTCCTTTCCTGGTTCGTGAAGGTGTAAATTATACACAATTCATAGAGCTTGTAAAAAAACGCGCCACTACTCTGGAAGCTGATGGTGTAAAAAAAGGCGATACAATCGGAATTTTGGCACACAATATCCCAGAATTTCCAATTACATTGTTTGCAATTTGGTATTTGGGTGGCAAATGTCTAATGTTAGATACTAATCTGACACCATTTGAATATAATAATATGGCGGAATTGACTGAATGCAAAATGATATTTGCTGAAAAGACATTCTTTTTCAAAACGGATAAATTTGCTTTCCATGATATAACAAAAAAAGATGATGCAGCTAAATCGGATCTTAAACCAGCTGTTGTTGAATCAACAGATATTGCAACATTATCATTTACATCTGGTTCTACGGGAATTCCAAAGATTGTACCTTTGACACACTTTAATTTGGTTGAATGTGCAAATTCGTTGGAAGACATGAATCGTTGGATGCATGTTGGTGATATTTTGTACGGATTTTTACCAATGTATCACGTATTCGGTTTTGCAGTAGAAATCTTGGCAACATTGCATTACGGCGGTGGTATGCTGTTACAGCCAACAGTTAATCCAAAAGATATTATGGATGATTTTGCAAAATTTAGACCCCAAGTTATCCCAGCAGTTCCAAGATTATGGGAAGTTTTCCGTAATAAAATTATAGATAATATCAAAGCCAAGAAAAAATGGTGGTTGGTATCTTTTGTACTAAGACGTGGAAAGTTTCTGAAAAAAATAGGACTTGGCGGTTTGGTTAAAAAAGTACAGGAACCAATATTGGCAGTATTTGGTGGACGTGCACGTTTGCTGGTTGGTGGTGGTGCTGCAACCAAGCCAGAGGTTGAAACTTTCTATGAACGTTTGGGTTTAACATTTATCCAAGGTTATGGTTTGACGGAAACTGTTGGACCAGTTTGTATATCAAAGCCAACAAAACATCGTTATCCTTTTGCTTTTGGTGCACCAATTGAAAATAACGAATGTGAGATTCGCGATAAGAACGAAGAAGGTATCGGTATTTTATGGTTGCGTGGGCATAATATTTTTGGTGGTTATATGAATAATCCAGAAGTAAATGCCGAAGTATTCGATGATCGTGGATTCTTTAATACTGGCGATATGGTAAGTATGGACAAGAATGGAGAACTGCACTTTGCGGGACGTAAAAAACAAGTAATTGTTTTGGATTCTGGCAAGAATGTTTATCCAGACGAGTTGGAAGCTTTGTATATGAAAATGCCTGGTATAAAAAATGTCGCAGTGTTTGAACACAAGGTAAAAGATAAAACAGTATCTTATGGTGTTTTCAGCGTAGAAGAGGGTATTACATTAGAAAAGTTATCCGCAGAAGTCGCAGCTGCAAACAAGAAAGTTGCCAGCTATAAATGGGTAACGCACTTTGCTATGACAAATGATGATTTACCTTTGACCAGTACTCAAAAGATAAAACACCATGTTGTGCGTCAAAATTTGATTGATGGGCAATACCCAATAAGAAAAGAGTAATAAAAAACCGGTCAAATGACCGGTTTTTTAATAGTTTATTTACCCAGGCATAATTGGGAAAAGGTTGCATCTGCAACCTCAGTTGCACTGATTGTGCCCAATATTTTTCCAATAGAATCAGCAGCACTGCGGATGTTTTCTGAAAAGATATCAAAGTTTATACTTTTTGATGATATTGCTAATTCCAGTTCTTTTGCGGCATTAATAAGGTGTTCACGAGTTCTTTCGTTAATTGCCAAATCGTTTTCTTTTCTGCCAACAATTGATTTAATTTTGGATTTTATTGCCAATATTAAATCTGAAATACCATCACCATTTTTTGCTGATACTAAAATACAATCTGATTTATTTGTTTTATTCAGGTCAGATTTATTTATAACAAAAATTTCATTTTCTTGGGGTTTATGTGATTGAATTTTAGAATCTGAACTCTGAATTCGTATTATCAAATCAGCATTATTTATTTCTTCATTTGTTTTCTCAATACCGATTTTTTCAATAGTATCTTTTGATTCGCGAATGCCAGCAGTATCAGATAAATGAACCAGATATCCATCCAGGTCTAAATCGCTGGTAACTACATCACGTGTTGTACCAGGGATATCAGAAACAATTGCACGCCCAGATCCAACCAATCTATTAAAAAGTGATGATTTTCCGACATTTGTTGGTCCGACCAGAACAATACTGAAACCTTTGCGGATGGCGCGTACCGTCGAGTATCTGCCAAGTGCAGAGTTTATTTCATTGTATAATTTTTCTGTTTGTTTAATCAACTTTTTATCAATATCTTTGGGCAAGTCATCTGAATCATAATCCAAAATAGCTGCCGCATATGCAGAAATTTCAATCATCTGATTTCGCCAAGATTCATATATTTTGCTGTCATTACCAGTCATAGATTTTAAAGCAGCGATTCTTTGTTTATCTGTTTGTGCGTCCAGTAATGCGGCCAGACCATCAACCTCGGTCAGGTCCATTTTATTATTATAAAAAGCACGCCGACTGAATTCGCCAGGTTCCGCCATACGCATCCCAAAGCCGCGTAATAATTCAAATACTTTTTCAATTACTGCAGGCGATCCATGGGTATGCAATTCAATAACATCTTCACCAGTGAAACTGGCTGGAGATTTAAAATATATAGTAACACATTGGTCGATTAAAGCGTCTTTAGATTCTTTTAGATTTACAAAATAGGCATAGCGATTCTTAATATTTTTTTTGCCAATAATTTTTTGAAATATTTTTGATAAGTCAGGTCCACTGATGCGAATAACCGCAACACCAGATTTACCATAAGCAGAAGAAAGTGCAAAAATTGTATCAATCATTTTGTTATGTTTTTAAGTGCCATTGGGATTAATTTTTCAACACCCAGGTCTGGGTTTTGATCAACCAGTTTTTGTGCGATTTCAACAATATCAATACGCCTGTATCCCAGTGATTCCAATCCACAAAGCAGGTCGGACAGGATATTTCCACCAACAGAATCAAAAGTTATAGAACCTGTTTTACCTTTTAATTCCACAATAATCTTTTCAGCAACCTTTTTACCAACGCCTGGGGTAGCGGATATTGTTTTGGCGTCGCCAGTTGCAATTGCAGAAAGCAAAATATCAGGTTTAAGTGTTGATAATATAGATATTGCAACCTTAGGCCCAACACCAGAAACAGTGGTTAATTGATTAAATAAATTTTGCTGGGCAATAGATGTAAATCCAAACAACCTGAATGAATCTTCACGTACAACAGTTTCAATCCATAATGAAACAGTTGATTTTGCCGTCAGGTATTCAGGGCAAAAAACCTTGTATCCAACACCATTTACCATAATGATTACAAATCCTTCACCAATATAGTCAACAACCCCTTGCAATTTGCCAATCATTTGCTATCCTTTTGGTTATATAAATCCATATTACTTCAATAAAACAAAAAGGTCAAATTATGTCGGGTCACAGCAAATGGCATAATATTATGCATAAAAAAGGTGCAGCAGATGCCGCACGCAGTGGGTTATTTACAAAATTGGCACGTGAAATTACTATGGCGGCCAAACTGGGTGACCCCAGTCCAGACAATAATCCTCGCCTGCGTTTGGCTGTTTTGAACGCGCGCAAGAACTCTATGCCTAATGATAACATTAAACGTGCAATTGAAAAAGCATCAAGCAGCAATATAGAAAATTATGAATCTGTTAGATATGAAGGTTATGGCCCAGGCGCAGTTCCTGTTATTGTTGAGGCTTTGACTGATAATCCACGCAGAACAGTACCAGAAGTTCGCAGTCTTTTTTCCAAAAATGGTGGAAATATGGGCGAAGCTGGATCGGTATCTTTTATGTTCACACATGCGGGGCAAATTTATTATCCATTAAAGGTGGCTAAATCAGCTGATGATATGATGATGGCTGTGATGGAGGCTGGTGGTGATGATGTTGAATCTTCGGAAGAGGGTTATATTATCAGAACCAAACCAGATGATTTTATGGCTGTACAAAAGGCTTTGGCAGATAAACTGGGTGAACCAGAAAGGGCAGAACTGACCTGGATTCCAAATATGCCAATGGATGTTGATGATGAAGTATATGCCAAGTTGGAAAAAATGGTCGAGGCATTGGAAGATAATGACGATGTTCAAAAAGTAATAACAGCTGCGGCATAAATTTGGGGAAAATTATGTATCTGGAAAAATTTGTAAAGAATTTGTTTTATACATCACAATCAAAAATAGAAGCTCAGTGTAAAATTGATATAAATAATATTATTAAAAAAAAACCAGAAAACGTAGAACAACATAACTTTAAAAATTTTGGCTGGGGTTATGTTGTGTTTACAAATTCAAATATCAGCATGGGTGGTAATAATTATGCAGAACCGTTCTATATTATAACAGAAAGTAAAAGGTTTATAAAAAACGGAAAAGATGTTTCTGGGAAAATATCCGGTCAATTTATAGAAGAAAACTATAATTTATTAAAAAACCAATTTAATAAAATCGGAATAAAACAAAAATGACACGTATTATTGGAATTGATCCAGGCTTGATACACACGGGTTGGGCTGTAATTGATACAGCAGGATCGACACGGAAATATGTATCCAGTGGTGTTATTTTACCCAAAAAATCTGACAGTTTAGCAATGCGTCTAGCTTGCATTTTCAAAAACGTTACAGAATTATGTGAAATTTGGCAACCGGATGAATGTTCAATAGAAATAACTTTTTCAAACAAGAATCCACAAACTACTTTGGTATTGGGACACGCACGTGCGGCTGCAATAGTTGCAGTGGCTGCAAAAGATATTCCTGTATTTGAATACGAACCTAATAAAATTAAAAAAGCCATCTCGGCGGCTGGTCATGCAGACAAAGACCAGATTTATAAAATGGTGAAAATATTCTTGCCGAATTCTGACCCGAAAACACCCGATGAAAGCGATGCTATTGCCATTGCGCTGGCACATTCAAATATGTCTAGGTTCAAATTTTGATATTAAAGAAAAAAGTAAAACATTAATAATAATTAATTGAAAATATTAAAAAATTTAATATTGCTAAATTTTTTATTTGATAAAACACTTTAATTTTATTTTTTAATAATTATTTTACCAACGGCATCGTATCCGAAATATTTATTAATACGTTTTGTAATTTCATCAGCTTGGTAAGATAGTTGTAGTGCAAACGCCGGATTTAATGCACATACCGAGATATTAAATTTTTTATCTTTAGTTTTTCTGATACTGATTAATTTTGCAATTTTTGCAATATCTGCACCCATAATTTCATCCCAACGATCTGCCAAATCAGAATCAGACGCACGCACCCCAAAAATTTTAAGCAATCCACCAAAAGCAGATCCCAAGGTTTGGGGACGTGTCAGTCTGTGATTCAATCTATTAGTTTGGTTTGACATAAGAATACTCTTTTGGCATCAGAATAAACATTTGACCCTGCGAGTGTTGACCGTGCGCAAATTTATATGCTTCTTCGCCCTTGCCAAAGAAGATATCTGCGCGTATCCATCCCCTGATTGCACTGCCAGTGTCTTGAGCAATCATCAATCTTCTGAATCTGCGTCCATCAGATAAATTTGTATCAATATAAACTGGCAACCCAAGTGTATAAATTGTGTCATCCATTGCTATGCTGCGAATTTTGGATAATGGGGTTCCAAGCTTGCCAATAACATCTGGTGGTACGGATACATAGAAGTATACATAGCGCGGGTTATTGTAAATAACTTCACGTGCCAAATCTGGTCTTTGTTTCAGGTATGTCCAGACTGCATCTGCCGAATATCCATCTGTTGGTTTTATACCACGAGTTCTTAATTGTTCACCAATAGATTTAAATGGCATATCGTTTACACCTGCAAAATTAACCTTGATCATACTTCCGTCTTCCAGTCGTAACATGCCACTGCCTTGGATTTGCAGGTTTTGAACATCGACTATGTTTGCCCAGTATAAAACTTTACCAATTCTTTCATTAACAATTGTTCTTTTATCAACACCTTTGTAATTTGTACCATCTGTTGGAACGCCCATAATAGGCTCGTTACAGACGGAGGTTTGATTTTTGCAAGCTGGTATTATTGGAGAGTAATAACCGGTATAGGTTCCCTTAGTATTATAATCCTGGTCATAAATTTGATAAGGTTGGAAATTTGATTCAAACCAAGCGCGAACCGTTTTAACATCCGCAGATGTAGATGGTAAATAATCACATTTTTCTTCTAATAATGCCTTGTCTGGGACAACTTGGCCTTCGTATTGAATTTTGGCTTTACAAGTGTTTCTAAATGCTTGCAGTGCATATCTGACATCATCATCCTGCCATCCTGGCAATTCATAATATGAAACCTTTTTTAAATTTGAAGGGGTATTAGCTTGATTACCAGTATGACTTGGAACACCGATTTCACATGAAGTTAATAAAAATAATGAACAAACTCCGAATACCAATAAAACAATTGAATTACTTTTTTGAAACAATTTTTTAAGCATTTTTAGCCATCCCTCTTGTAAAATTCGATTTATGATGCTATATTACCACAAACGGTTGCGCAAAAAAAGGAGCAATAATAATGCCAAAGTTTAATATCATTCAACAGTTCTTAAAAGACATATCTTTTGAAAGTCCAAATGTTCCAGAATTATTTTTCAAACAAGATAATGGTCAGGCAAAATTAGAAATAAATATCGATATTCAAATCAAAGGTGCCGAAAATAACCTGTTTATGGTTGATTTGATTACCAAAATCCATTCCAAACTGGATGCAGATAACAAAACAATTTTCATGATTGAATCTAACTATTCTGGATTGGTTCAAATGGAAGAAGAAAAAGATGAAGAATCCAGAAAACGTACATTGTTGATTGATGTTCCAACATTGTTGTTCCCAGCAGTTCGTGGACTGGTTACCAGATTAACATCTGAATCAGGATTTCCAACATTCGCAATGCAGCCCGTAGATTTTGCAGAGCTGTACGAACAAAAAAATAAAAAACAATAAAAAACCGGCATTTTGCCGGTTTTTTATTAACTTTATGCTCTGATATTTATACTTTTTATGATACAATAACCTGTATGTCAAAAGATAAGTATATTTCTATGAAGAAATTTGTAAGCGGTTTTTCGTTTGCAAATTTGGGACTGTTTACAGGATTTGGCAGCGGTGTTATAAATGCTGCCTATGCGCTTATTTTATTAGAAATATTTAAAAATTCAGCAATGGTTGGTATATATGTATCAATTTACTCTGCTTTTTGTATGATAATTTCTTTGTTTGTGAATGAAGTTTTCAGATATTTTTCCAAAGCAAAAATTTTCTATTTTTCAATGCTGATGTTGGCGGTTTGTTTCTTTATGATGGGGTTTTCAATAAAGTCAGGAACTTTTATTGCTTTAGATTTTACATCTGGCATAGCTTCTGTTTTGGTAACCGTTCTTATACCTTTATTCATGTCGGACTTTTCAAAAAATATTGGAATGGCAAAACTTAATGCCAGATATCATTTATGGTTGAATGCAGGTACTTTGTTGGCACCAATGATTGGAATGGCAATTGCTAGTCATTTTGGAAACAGAGCAGTGTTTTTCGCAGGCGCAGCAATTTATTGTTTGGGGTGGTTGGTATTTAAACTATTCAGAATTGTTCAAGAAGATAAACAGCCAAAAAATGTTAATCCCAGAAGAACTATGAAATATTTGGTTAAAAATACAATATCATTTTTCAAACATAATGGCATGATGAGAATTTATCTGATTGATTTTGGGTATTATGCTCTTCAAACGATGAGATTTTTATACATACCAATTATCGTTATTGAAAAAGGATTCAGCAAAGATACTTTGGGCTTAATATTAACACTTGGAATAATTCCGTATATTATTTTGTCAGAACCAATGGGAAGATTGGCAAAGAAATATGGAAATAAACTTTGGATGGTGATTGGTTTCTTATCTTTTGCAGTATTTTCTGTATGGGCCACATTTGCGACAGGTTGGACATTGTTAGCAATATTTATACTTTGGCAGATTCCAGGTGCTTTTCTGGAATCACTTCACGATTTGTTGTTCTTTGATAATGTTAAAAAAGAAGAAAATGTCAAATATTATGGAATATTCAAAACGGCCAGCAATTTGCAAAGTTTCTTGGTTCCTTTGATTGGTGCAGGTTTTATTGCATTTTTTGGTAGAACGTCAGCTGTTTGGATATTAACAGCTGTTATTTCACTTCTTTCTGCATGGGTTTTACTTTCTAAAAAGAAATAAAAAATGTCGGGTTTTTGTCCCGACATTTTTATTGATTAAATAAGTGTTAACTTGTATTATGATTTCGTTAATAAAAGGGGAAATGTATGGCAAAAAAAGAAGCATTAAAAGAATCATCAGCGCCAACAAGAAATCCAGCATTGGAATCAGCTCTGGCACAAATTCAAAAACAATTCGGTAAAGAAGCCATTATGAAAATGGGTGATGGCAGCCAGCAAAACATTGATGCTATTTCATCAGGGTCTTTGGGATTGGATATTGCACTGGGAATTGGTGGTTATCCACGTGGTAGAATTGTTGAAATTTATGGCCCAGAAAGCAGTGGAAAAACAACATTGGCATTACATGCAGTTGCCGAAGCGCAAAAGAAAGGTGGCACATGTGCATATATTGATGCCGAAAATGCTTTGGATCCATCTTATGCAAAGAAACTTGGTGTTGATGTTTCTAATTTGATTGTTTCTCAACCTTCATCAGGCGAAGAAGCACTTGAAATCGCAAACACTTTGATTACCAGTGGTGCTGTTGATGTAGTTGTTGTGGACTCTGTTGCTGCTTTAATCCCTAAGGCAGAACTCGAAGGAAACTTTGATGATCATTTTATGGGTACAACTGCACGTTTGATGTCCCAAGCATTAAAGAAACTGTCTGGCAGCGTTTCACGCAGCAATACATTATTGATATTTATCAATCAAATTCGTATGAAAATAGGTGTTATGTTTGGTTCACCAGAAACAACCAGTGGTGGAAACGCTTTGAAATTCTACGCATCTGTTCGCTTGGATATTCGCCGCATTGGTGCAATCAAAGACAAGGAAAATGTTGTTGGAAACGAAACAAGGGTCAAGGTTGTAAAAAATAAAGTTGCACCACCTTTCCGTGTCGTTGATTTCAAAATCATGTATGGTGAAGGGATTTCAAGAATCAGTGAAATTCTGGATATGGGCGTAAAATATAATATTATTGAAAAAGCAGGCAGTTTCTATTCTTACAATAACGAACGTATAGGCCAGGGCGAGGCAAATGCCAGATTATGGATAAAAGACCATCCTGTGGTCCAATCTGAGTTGTTGGATAAAATTATGGCACACTCGAACGGTATTGCCGAAGAAATGACAACAGGCCCATCCGAAGAAGATGACGCAGATGGCAAGGAAGAATAATGAAAAAAGCACCGCTGATTTCAGTTATAATGCCAGTATATAGAGTGGAAAAGTATTTGGCACGCACTTTGGATTGTATTCTTGGTCAAACTTATAAAAATTTGGAAATAATATGCATCGAAGATGGCAGTCCAGATAATTCAATTGAAATACTGCGTAAATATCAAAAAAAGTATAAAAATATTATAGTTTTTAGCCAAAAAAACGCTGGTGCTGGTGCGGCCAGGAATGTTGGAATAAAAATGGCTAATGGGGATTATATTCATTTTATGGATTCTGATGATTTAATTGATCCTGATTTTTATGAAGTTATGTTATCTGCCTCTGAATATGCCAAGGCTGATATGTCGGCAAGTGGTTTCTTAAGCGAAAACAAATACACACCCAGTTTTGAATACAAAGAATCCAAAATATTTACCAGTGTGAAAGATAAAATCAAAGGGTCAAATGTATTGGTTGATTTATATATTTGGCGTTATTTGTTTAAAAAAGATTTTATATTAAAAAATAAATTATTTTTCTCTTCAGAAATGATAGCGCAAGAAGAATCAAAATTTGTTTTGCGTGCTGTAAAGATTGCTAATCGCATAGTTTCTGTGCCAAAGGTTTTATATCACTATAAATTCAATGAAGATTCTATTTTGAATAGCCGCGATCCAATTCGTCGCAAAAAAATGAAAGACAGCTGCAAAGTTGGACGAAAGATTCGCCGCGAGTTTGCAAAGCAAAATGGATTGATTTGGCATTGGCGTACAAGAAAACTTAGAAAAACACCGATAATTGGAAAATTTTTTAAATAATTTCTGCCAGCTTTACAATATTGCTTTCTGGAGTTACCACGCCTTCGGGTTTATAGAATAATTTCTGAAAGAAACTTGTTTGGGATATTTTTTCAAATTCATTCATGTCAAACTTTGCCGACATACGACCAGCGTAGTGATGAGTTTCTTTTTGGTCGACCAGGGGCATTTTTGCATACAATTTTGCCATTTCAGAATCTTTCTTTACCATCGAATAAAACATTATTTGATGCACGAAATATTCAACAGCAAAATCATTATTTTTCCAATATTCCAAACATAATTCGCGCCAGCCATTTAACAGTGGTGAATTTTTATCGGCACGAATAAAGCAATTTTGCATATATGGCACAACAGGTTTACCATTACGCATAACATGAAACATAAAGAAATCCAAATCACGAATCTTTTTTGGAACCTCCGCAGTCATATATCCAGTTGCATCCAACCAAATTCCACCATGATTATGTAGCAATTCTATACGCAGTAAATCAGCAAGATGTGCAGGTTTCATTTTTCCACTATTATACAGGTCATAAATAAACCCTGGTAATTCGGCATAGTTTTGGATTGTTTTTATATCAACTAAAATATGTTGTAAATCGCCTTTGTGCTTTTCGACAGTATTTATGCATGCTTTGATAATATCTGGGGTTCCTAACACCTTGTTTGGTGTCCAAAACTGCCACAAGATTTCGGCAGACTTTCCAGGTGTTTTCTCAAAATTGAAGTCTTTTATTTTTTGGACGAATTTTTTTTCGAATTCACGAACTAAAACTTTTCCTCGGGGATTTTCCCCAATGTATTTCTTGGTCCATTTTCCAAAAAGACGCGGCCATTGCAATAATGCAACCGAAGCAGATATTTTTGTTTGAACATAAATTCGCCATAATCTCATAGTGCAGCCTTGGTTAAAACATCCAGATATGACCCAGATGGAATTTCTTTGAATTGATAACGTAGCTTTTGAAAGAAACTGCCCGCAGAAATTTCTGCCCAGCGTTTTTCATCAAATGGTGCCAGCATTTTTTCAAGCGATAACTGGTGCGTTTCTTTTTGATCAATAACGGGCATTTCTGAATACAGCTTTGCAGCACGTGCATCGCCCTGGATAAGAGCTTTGAACATTAATTGATGCTGGAAATAATCAATTTTTTTATTTTCTTTTTTCCAATATTCCAAAATCAAAGCCAGCCAACCATCTAATAAAAAAGCACCTTTGTCTGCTTTGATAAAACAGTTTTGGATTAATGAATATGGACTGCCTTCGGAAATTGCATGGAAAATAAAGAATGGTAATGAATCAATATATTCTGGGATTGGTGCAGTCATATAATTGGTTGCGTCCATCCAAATTCCACCATTTTTATGCAAAGCTTCTAATCTGACGATATCTGTAAAATGTGCAGGCCACATATCTCCAGATTTAAACCTATCATACACAAACCCTGGCAAATCTGTAAAATCTGATAAATTATCGTTGTTCAAAATAATATGTTTTTTTTCACCACGATGTTTTTCAACGGTATTCATGCATGCCTTGACAACATCTGGTGTTCCAAAAACCTTGTTTGGTGTCCAGAATTGCCAAATTGTTTCGGGGTTTGTACGCACAGGTTTTTGTTCTGGCAGATCCTTTATCAAAGGCACAAAATTTTTTTTGATATACATTGGCACCAGCCATCTGGCAATAGTATTTTCATGCATTCTGGTTTTAACCCCGAACAATTCAGGGATACGAACAATCATTCTTAATACAAAATAAAAAAATCTGAAAATTTTTGTTTTTATTGTCATATTTTTGTTCCTTTAAATCTTTCAGGGATTTTTGTAACTAGTTTCAGCCCAAACATAGCAGGCTTGTTCCAGGCGTATATGGGGCGTAAAAATGTTTGCAAAGTTCTGGCCAGATTAATATTTTTTTCGGATCGGTTTTTCTTTTTAGTAATAGTAAATATTGCCCCAGCACTACGCCGCATAACGTGTTTATTCCAATTAGAATCACGATTGCCACCAATCTTGGCACGAACCATTTCATAATCCACACTACCAAAATGCAACAGATATAAATTCTTATCAATTTTGAAATTATGCCCCTTTACACAATGAAATCCACGTCCCCAACGTGCAGGTTTTGAAATAACAACCGGTTTTGTGTATCTGGTAGACAACAATGCAAAACCACGTTGTGTCAGAAAAGGTTTTTCTGGATCTAATTGGTCTTCTTGGTTCAAATCTTGACCAACATCCATTCCCAAGCCAGACAAAGGTGTTTTGATTTTTTGTTCGGACAAATATTGTACAAGTGATTTTTTTGTTTTTGGGTCAACAATTAAAAATTCATCGCTGTCTGTTCCAATAACAATATCATACCCCTTAGAAAATAAATCATGTGCTATTTTTGATATTGTTGATGATTTATGTTTGTCAAAATCCAGTCTGGATAAATCATGATGTTCAAGTTTTATGATATTAGTTTTCCCAGCATTCAAAGGTACAGCCTGATCAAGCCCATCCAGAAAAACATACAGGTTTTCTTTGCCCAGTTCTCGCCCATAGTATTCAATCCAACGTCCAAGAAAGAATGCATCATTTCTGGCCATGGTTATAACGGCTATTTTTTTTATCATTTTATATACCTTCAATAAATAATTTTCGCAATGTGTATTTAATTTTTCTATATCCAATTTTGAAAATATTTTTTGTTAATATTTTATCAATATCTTTGTCGCAATAAACACGTCTAGCATCATTTAATAGAATGTCCCTGGATTTTGGATCTATATGTTCCAGTACGTACAAAACCTGGTCACCCAGTGATCCAAGGTGTCTTGTAAATGCAGTTTTTTTCATAAATGGCATACCGCGTTTAAACAATTTTCTGATACTGTTGTACACGGCATGATGTGTTACAGAATATAAATAAGAATAAGACCAGTTATTCTTTTTAAGCATTCTGGTAAAGCCTTGTTCATAAAGGTAAGTTACCAAACCTTTATCTTTTTGTTTTTCAACACTGGTAATAAAAGAATCAAAATCATGGGATAAAAATACTTTTGGCGACATGCCTAAAAACCAAGATTGCAAATGTGGTTTTCTTTTGTGTGCATTAAACACAATTCCACTGGCATTTTTATTTCTGGATTCAAGGTTTTCCAAAACAGGTCTTAACGGGTGCAAGGGGGCGTACATAGAATCATTTGCCAGATAAATCCAATCATAATCAGATAAATTTAAATTAGATTTTGCCCATAAGTATGCACGCTTGTAACTGCCAAAATCGTATTCGCCGTGGGCGGACGCGCCTGCATACAGCGTGTATGGTTTTAATTTATTTAATTCTGATTCAGACGTATTGTTATCCATATATAAAACAACGTCACCAAGCTCGGACAATGCCCGAACATACATAATCAGTGAATCATCGACAACAGGCTCCCCAGAAATTTTCTGGATATAATTTTTTGTATCAAAAGCAGCAAATATGAATAAACGTTTAGTTTTCATTGCTTCGCTTTGCCTTTTTTCTTGAATTAGTGTCTAATTCTTTTTTGCGCAGGCGGATTATATTTGGAGTAACTTCTACTAATTCATCGTCTTGAATATATGACAATGCTTCTTCCAATGACATTTTTCTTGGTGGTGCCAAGAACAGTTTTTCATCAGCAGTTACCGAACGCATATTTGTCAGTTCTTTACCCTTGATTGGATTAACTTCCAAGTCATTTTCTTTGGTATGTTCACCAATAATCATTCCATTGTATACCTGGGTTTGTGGGCCGATAAACAATGTTCCGCGTGGTTGTAAATTAAACAAAGCATATGTTGCAGCAACCCCATTTTCCATAGAAACTAAAACACCTGGTCTGTATTGTTCAATAGGACCACGATATGGTGAATATTCAGCAAATATACGGTTCATAATTCCGGTGCCACGAGTATCTGTTCTGAATTCAGAAAGATAACCAATTAATCCACGTGATGGTGCTGAAAATACAATTCTTGTTTTACCGATACCCGATGGTTTCATTTCTGTAATAGTAGCCTTGCGCTTGGTCATTTTTTCAATCACAACACCACTGAATTCATCATCAACATCAATTACAACATCTTCGATTGGTTCTAACATTGTTTCATCCGCAGCAGTTTGCATAACAACACGCGGGCGTGATACAGATAACTCAAAACCTTCACGGCGCATTGTTTCAATTAAAATTCCCAGTTGTAATTCACCGCGACCTGAAACCTCGAATGCCTCGTTGTTTGAACTTTGGGTAACCTTTAATGCAATGTTTGTTTCAGCTTCACGAAATAATCTTTCACCGATCATACGAGAAGTTAATTTTTTACCACCCGAACGTCCAGCCAATGGGGAAGTGTTAACAAAGAATGTCATAGTCAATGTTGGTGGATCAATTGGCATTGCTGGAATTGGATCTGTTACGGACAGATCGCACAATGTATCAGCCACTGTTGCCTTGGAGAATCCTGCAATAACCACGATGTCACCAGCACTGGCAGTATCCAAAGATACTTTTTCAATTCCGCGATGTTCGATAATTTTTGTGATTTTTGCTTGTTCAATAACCTGACCGTTCATGTGGATTGCCTTCACAGGTTGTCCAACCCGAACATTTCCAGATTCAATTTTGCCGGTCAGAATTCTTCCAACGTATGGATCAGCTTCAAGTGTAGTTGCCAACATTTTAAAAGGAGCATTCAATTGACAACGTGTACCACCACAATCAGGTGAAGGTACATGGTCAATTATTAACTGGAACAAAGGTGTTAAATCTTTGCGTTCATCATTAAGATTTCGAATTGCCCAACCATCACGTCCAACTGCGTAAACATAAGGGAAATCTAGTTGGTTGTCATTTGCGCCTAATTTATCAAACAGATCAAAAGTTTCTGACAGGACTTCATCTGGACGGGCGTCACTGCGGTCAATTTTGTTAATACATACAATAGGGCGCAATCCCAGTTTTAAAGCTTTGCCCAGTACGAATTTAGTTTGTGGCAATGGGCCTTCGGCAGAATCCACCAGTAATACCACACCGTCAACCATTGACAGAATACGTTCAACTTCGCCACCAAAGTCTGCATGTCCAGGGGTATCAACAATATTGATTTTGTATTCATGCCATTGAATAGAAGTAGGCTTTGCAGAAATAGTAATACCGCGCTCACGTTCCAAATCGCCGCTGTCCATCATGCGTTCCATGATGCGTTCGTTTTCACGGAAAGTCCCGGCTTGCTTTAACATATTATCAACCAGAGTAGTCTTGCCATGGTCAACGTGCGCTATAATTGCGATATTTCTAATTTTCATATTTTTAAACCTTTATTTACCAATCTTTGGATTATATACCATAAAAATGGCGGTTTCAAGCAAAGGTATTAAAAAATCCGGCGGTTGCCGGATTTTTTATTTTTAGTTCTTACTGCCGATTTTTTTGCGACCACCCATCAATGGTTGCAATTTTTTTGGAATATTTACTGAACCATCAGCATTTTGATGATTTTCAATTACTGGGACAATTGCACGTGGTAGGGCAATACCAGTGTTATTCAATGTCGCACAGAATTTAACTTCGTTTGTGCCATTTTCACGATATCTGGTATTTGTTCTGCGTGCTTGGAATTCACCAATACTGCTGCAGCTGCCCAGTTCACGATACATGTTTTCCGAAGGAATCCATGCCTCGACATCATGCATTTTGACCTTGTTAAATCCCATATCGCCTGTTGAATTTGCAATAACGCGATATGGCAATTCTAGGTCATCCATAACTTCGCAAAGATTATTCAAAAGATGTTCGTGCATTTCGTCAGATTGTTCTGGTTTGCAATAAACGTACTGTTCAACCTTGTGAAATTCATGAAAACGAACAAGTCCACGTGTATCGCGTCCTGCGGCACCGGCTTCTTTGCGGAAGCATTCACTATAACCAGCATATTTTATTGGTAATGCGTTTTCCGGCAAGATTTCATTTGAATGCAGTGAATTCAAGACAACTTCAGCTGTGCCAGCTAGGCATCTGTCTGTATCAGTCAGCATAAATACATCATTATTCATAACAGACAAATCAGATCCCATAAAATGGCCAGCGTCAAATACAGACTGTGGTTTAGTCATAGCAGGGCATTGAACAAATTTGAATCCCTTGGCAATTAATTTTTGAATAACAAATGTTTGAATTGCCAAATCTAATTCAGCGGCTTCGCCAATTAAACAATATGTGCGAGTACCGCAAATCTCTGCAATTTTTTCAGGCATCCACCATCCGTTCATATCCAATAAATCCCATTGAGCACGTGGTGTAAAATCTGTCTTTTTTGGTTTTCCAACACGTTTGACTTCAACGTTTGATTTATCGTCTGGGCCAACCGGAACATCTGAATGTGGAATTTGTGGAACACGATGTAACAGGTCGTTAAGCACAGATTCTTTATCGACCAGTTCAGCCATATCTTTGGCAATTTCTTCGCCGATTGCCTTGGACTTTGCAACCAGTGTAGCCTTGTCAGCAGAGGTTGGAATTCCCTTAGTTATCTTATTTTTTTCAGCGGTTTTTGTTTGTGTAATTGTTTTAAGCTCACGAACATGGACATCCAGTTTCAGAATTTCATCAGTGTAATCCGTAAATCCTTTTACACGACATGCATTCTTTACAATGTCCGCATTTTCTCGAATAAATTTAATATCCAACATATTTATACCTTTTGGGTTTAAATTAATAATTTTATAGACTGATTATAGATTGGCGCGCAAGTCCGCGCAATAGAAATTACATCCCCAAAGGGGATGAGATAGAGCATAAAGCACAGTTAATAGAATATAGATATTTTTTCATAACATGCGGATTATAAATTATAATTTTGAAAAATTCAATAAAAATGTCGGCAAATGCCGACAATATATTCTCTGATTATGCCACTGCAGCTTTGGGTTCAACCTCGGTTAAATCATCTTTAAATAATGTCGGTTGGGCTGCGGCACGTTCAAAACTTTTCACAAATAAATAATCACTTAATCTGTTTAAATATTGGATAACTGGCGCCAGGTTCATACCATATCTTTCAATTTCAGGTAATTTACGTTCGGATTCCATTAATTCTACAACACGTCTTTCTGCACGTCTGCAAATAGATCTGGCCAATGAAATATATCCACGAGGGTTTACAAAGAAAGGAGGAATAGAATTATTATGAGTTAAAATATAATTTTCAAGTTGCCAAATTTGTTGTGCTATACGGTGATCATCAATTGCTTTATAATAAAAGTATCCCATAAGTTCTGATAAGAATGTTTGAATCCCATCAAATTTGTCCCCAGATAATCCCAAAGCACAACTTAATTCATCAATAGCGCCCTGAATCTCAATTACAGGGTGGGTCTTGCTGGCAATCCTGTTCGGATTCAGCTGAGTCATTCCTGTGTCGCCTGATTTAGTAGTAACCTGAGCCATCACAAAACCCTTTTATCTATTTTATATTATACCAGTTCACACCCGCCGCCACCACAAGCAACCGATGCACCAAAGTTAACAAAATTCTTTTCTTCTTCGATTCTTTCCAAATGCAGTTCACAAACATTTTCAGAAAATGCTTTGTAGACTTCTTCATTTGTATCTTCGAATGGGGCCTGTAAATAATTTGCATCAGAATAAGGCAATAATGATATACCTGTGTATTCATTACGATTTTGCCACATCCATTCGCGAACTTCGTCCCATTCATGATTCTTTACATTACAAGTACATGATACATTGTTATAGTTCTTGCCACGTACGTGTCCAGGAACAACCCAATTTTCGTATATGTATTTTACGCGTTCCAAGAATTCAATAGCAGTCTCGGATCTGCGTGTAACTGCGCCTTCTGGTGCCTTGATTACCAAAGAAATAACACCATTTTTAGTTGGATTTAATTCTTCGTCATTTACCAAATCAGGGAAATTTTCAATCATATAACCATACAATGGTTCCATTTTGTTAACACGCAATCTGCGAACATAATGTTTTGCATGCCAAGGATGAATGCCACTGGATGTTCCCAGAACCAAAGATCCTGTTCCATCTGGTTTTACAGTTGTCATGCGATCTGCTGTTTTAATACCAATAGCCTTTGCAATTTTTCTATTGGCTTTCTTTACAGAATCGACAGCTTCTTTGAAATTTAACTTGGTCAAATCTGGGTGCGAGGCAATACCAGTCAATGAAACACCAATCAAAGCCATTTTATCAGCAACTTCCTTCCATTTTGGATCGATGTATATAAAGTTTGTATAAGCAGCCTGTAATGTTCCCAAAACAGAAGCATAATAGGCACGTTCATTAAAATCTTCCTGGGACTCAACAGATCCAAAATTAACAGATGTTAAGTTGCAAAATCCATGTGATGGCATAGAAATTTCACAGCAAGGATTTACTAACCAATCTTTTGCATTTGTCCAAACAACACCAGGTTCGCCGCAACCAGAATTCTGGCATTGAGTAAATATTTTATCGAAATCTTCACGTGTTGTATCATTACGATCAAATTGAACAGAATTATTTGATAAAGCGCGTTGAGGGTTTTCTTTCCACCATTCACCTTCTTTGGCATGCAGCATCAATTCGTCATCTTTATCAAACAAACAAATCATAGAACTACGACGTACACCACCAGCCAATACAGCTTCGGATAAAAAGCAACAGGTGTCATAACAATCCAAAGAAGTTAATTTCTTTTCCTTGTTGGCAACTTTTTTATCAAGCAACTTTTTTACATTTTCTAAAGTATTTCTTAATGGTTCTGGTCCAGGTGCAGAGCACATACTGGATTTTATCAAAGCACCCTTGGGACGAATGGTTGATAAATCAAATTCAATATCGTCACCAGTTTCAAAGTAAGCCTTGAATAATTCACGTGAACAATCTGCCCAACCTTCAATAGAATCTTCTGGCGTAAATACCTTTTTATTTCCAGAACGTTTTGCCAAAGCTGGTAATTTTTTAATAAAGTTTTTGCGAACTGAAAATCCAACGCCACAGCCGCATAAAAGCAAATAGAACAAATCTGAAAATGCTGATATAGAATCAATACCAACAGATGAACAATTATACATACGCGCGTTGTTCTTTATTACAGCTTCACCACCAAATTGCATAGAGCGCATAGAAGGCAGAATTTTCTTATCCATAACAAGCTTATAAGCTTTTTCAATTTCCTTTGCAATCTGTGGAAATCTGGAAAGGTGCATATTTTTATTACGAAGGACAGTTTCTTCCCAAGTTTCACGACGCTTCTTATCCGGCATATATTTCGAGTACTTCATATAATATGTCAAATCGGATAAAAGCTTCAGTGATTCGTTCATTTGGGCGCCCTTAAATATCTAATAATGTTAGTTTCCTGTTGCTTTTGGGCCCTCTCCAATAACACAAAATCAACAGGTAGTGTAATTTTTGTCAGTTCTGACACAATATATAGTAAAAGACATAGTTTTAGGAATTTTTTTTTTAACATTTTTAATAATTTCTACTTGACTTAAAAATGGTGCCTTTTTCTGGGTGATTCACAAGGTTACGAATCAGTCAAGTTTTGCACAAAAAACAAGTTTGTATTAGATGTATTAGGACATTATCAAATTTTGTTAATTTTTAATGTGAATATATGGAAGATTCGATGCTAAAATATTCCCTAAGGGTTGTTTTTTTGTAAATTTTAACTAGGTTTGTCTTGTTAAAAATAAGTTTGAATAGGTATTTTATCTATGTTATGCTGAAAGACAGTGTCTGAAAAGCAACAAATGGAGACAATTTTATGTATGATATTATAATTCTGGGGTCTGGACCTGCTGGATTGACAGCTGCACTTTATACTGCACGTGCGGGTAAAAAGACTCTTATATTGGGTGGTGACAAGTTAGGAGGACAAACTGCAAGTATAGCAGTTTTGGAAAATTATCCTGGTTGGACTGGTAATGGTATGGAATTGGCAGAGTTTATGAAAAATCAAGCAACCAGCTTTGGTGCTGAAATTATTTTTTCATCTGCAAAGTCTGTTACGGGTGGCGGTGAAAAGGGCTTTACAGTTTTGGCAGATGATGGGAAAAAATATAATTCCAAGGTTGTAATTATTGCAACAGGTGCCAGCCCAAGAAAATTAACGATTGATGGTGCACGTGAATTGTTTGGTAAAGGTGTATCTTATTGTGCAACTTGCGATGGATTTTTTTATAACGACAAAACTGTTTTGGTTATCGGCGGTGGAAATTCAGCTTTGAATGATGCGTTGTATTTGTCGGATTTGGCAAAAACCGTAAAAATTGTTTATCGTGGCAGTTCATTCACCAGGGCAGAAAAGATATTGATAGACCGCGTCAAAAGCAAAAAAAACATTGAATGTGTTTTTAATACAGAATTGAAAAGTATACACCCAAAGCTAGAAAGCACAGAACTGATAGCTACGACATTGGATGATAAGAAAATTGAATGTGATGGTGTTTTCGTTGCAATTGGTCACGAAGCAAATACTGATTATTTATCAGAAGATATTAAACGTGATGAAATGGGGCGTTTGGCACCAGAAAGTTTACCAGATGGTATGTTTGTTGCGGGTGACGTTCATTCAAATATCAAAATGCAGATTGCAACTGCGGTTGGTACTGGATGCGAGGCTGCGATAAATGCGATTGGTTATATAAATACTAAATTGTAAAAAAATAGAAGGCTTTTTTAAGCCTTCTATTTTTTATAATGTTTTTCCAAAATTTTATAAGCCTCGTTTATTTTTGCAAATTCAACTTCTGCATTCTTCTTATGATGTGCGGTATCTGGGTGGTGTTTTTTTGCTAATGCACGATAGCTTTTACCAACATCACGCCAAGTTGCTGAAATTGGCAATTCCAAAACCTTTAATGCGGAAACAATTTTCGATGGTAATGATTTTGCGCTGGCTACATGATCAAATCTGGTTCGTCCAGTTATAAAATCATTAATAAAATTTGCATATTCTGCACTTTCTTTATTTGCCTTGTCTTTGTCTTTTAAGCTGGTGCCAAATGTTTGTTTTTCCCAGTCAGCTTCAATTTCTTCAGAAGTCATATTTTCGTAAAAGTTCCAATTCTTATTGTATTCCGCGGCATGATCTTTGCAGAAAAACCAGTATTCTTTCAAATCCCGTGATTTTGGCGCACGGCATATTCCAGCCTTGGTGCAGCCCGTGTGATCACATTTTTTTATCATGTTTTTTCCCCAACGGATGATGTTGTTCAACTGCATCACGCAAAGCTGATGGCAAGACGTGAGTATAAATTTGTGTTGTTGAAATATCTTCGTGCCCCAGCATTGTTTGTATCGCGCGCAGGTTCGCACCACCAGCCAACAAATGTGATGCAAAAGAATGTCGAAGCACGTGGGGACTTACACGTTTTGGTTCAATCCCGGCCAACACAGCACACTTCTTTAATATTTTAAAAAAACCATCTCTGGTTATATGACCATCTTTACCACTGGATGGAAACACATATTTTATACCAGATTTATTTTTTTCTGGTGATGATATTTCCAGCCATTTATTTAATGCATCAATTGCACCTTGGTGCATCGGTACCATGCGTTCCTTGGCACCTTTACCATGTATAAGAAGTTTATTTCCCAATATAGCAGTTAAGGGAAGCTCACACAGTTCTGATACGCGTAAACCTGACGCATACAACAGTTCTATCATCGCTCGTAAACGTGTTGAATTTTTAATATCTCCGGCAGATGAAATCAAAAGATCAATTTCTTCGGTTGATAAAAATTTTGGCAAAGTCTTTTGTCTTTTTGGTAACTCTAAACCAATTGATGGATTTTCTTTGATTATTTTTTCCAACATCAGAAATTTATAAAAACCGCGTAAAGAACTTGCTTTGCGTGCAACAGAAGAAGCCTTGTCAGGAAGGTTTGCCAAATATTTTTGCAAATTTTCTGCTGAAACATTTTTTAAATCACCCAGGGTGTTTTCTGCCTGCAACAAGTCGCTGTTATAGCTTTCTAAAGTTTTTTTGCTGCGGCCTTTTTCAGCAGATAATGCTTCTAAGAATATTTCAATATAGTTCATGAGAACAGCACAATCTCGGTTGTGTTTTGTATGTGCGGAAATGATATTATCATCAGAACCAACAGTACAATAACAATGGTCCAAAGCATAATTTTGTTACGTAAATCGTGTTTCTTTTTTAATGGCATAGTTCTTTTCCTTGGTAAATTATATAGTGTCAAATGTTGTGATAAAAACGCCTGCCAAGGCAATAATTATCAACGGTGGTGCAGCCACAGCTAAAAATTCCGGGAATGTACCCGTTGCACCCAAAGCATTAAACAAGTTTGTCAGAAAATACAATACAAAGCATGTTAAAATTCCTATTCCGAATTTTATACCAAAACTGTAATTTCTTCTTTGTTTTGTTTGTGAAAAAGCAACGCCCAAAACAGCCATAGCAATCATAGTCAGCGGCATAAATAATAATGTCCAGAATTGAACCCAATGTCCACGAACAGATGCACCAATACCTTCCATTTTTTGGATAAATAAGGGCAGTTTCCAAAAAGATATTTGATTAGGTTGCAAGTATCTATCCAAAACAGTTTGTGGGTTTAATAAAGTATCAGAATGCCAAGAAGATATTTTTTGTGCACCGTTAATATCCCATATCTTGGCATTATCGGTATCCAAACCCTTGTCAGAAAGTCTTATTTTTTTGGCTTCTATTCTTTCTTGTACTTTGGAATTAATATCTTGTTTGAATACGGTTACATCTTTAAAGGTCAAAGTTTTATTACCAAAGCCGACATTCTTTGCGCGTATTGTTATAATTCCACTGTCTGATGATTCGCGCAACCATATTGTTTCATCAACCAATCTAAAATTATCAGCAGTTATGTTTTTACCAGATAAGTTTACAGAATATGGATTTATAACAGTTGTTGTTAATATTCCAATCAAAGCAGCACCAATTAAAAAAGGGCGTGCAGATTGATAAGGTGACAATCCTGCACTGGATACAATAATACTTTCCGAAGATTTAGTAAGTTTATAAGACGCAAAAAGAGTTCCCATAAAAACTGCTAATGGCAAAAATAATGGAATATATTCCAATAATCTTACCCAAGAATCCAACATGGCCAAACCAGCTGATGGATTTTGTGGTAATCTTTCTACGAATGTGATTGCAAAAATAATACCGCAGACAACCAGCATAACAATACCGACGCCTGCAAAAAATCTGCCCATCAGAAATTTGGAAAGAATCTTGGTTCTTGGCATAACTTAAAATAGCCTTTTATTTAGGTTCTATGCAGTATATCCTGTTCAATTGACAATTGCAAAATTAAAATGAATACTAGTTATAAATAGGATAATACAATGGAAAAAAAGCCAATTTCAAGAGCAGGGTTTGATACACTGGTGAAAGAATTAAAACATCTGCAAGAAATAGATAGACCAGAAATATTAAAAACCGTGCAATGGGCGCGTTCTTTGGGGGATTTATCTGAAAATGCGGATTACAGCGCTGCAAAAGAAAAACAAAGACAAATAGATAAAAGAATGCGTTTTATCGAAGAAGTAATCAGCAATTCAAACGTAATAGATATCGACAGTCTATCTGGAAGTCGTATAGTTTTTGGTGCACATGTTGTTGTCGAAGATGACCAGGGTAATAAAATGCAGTGCCGTATTTTATCTGATATTGAATCGGATGGGAAACAGGTTATTTCTTGTACTTCGCCGGTGGGGCGTGCTTTGATTGGAAAATGTGTTGGTGATACTTGTATTGTGCGTTTGCCAAGCGGTGAAAAAGAATACGAAATTTTGGAAATAAAATTCAAGGAATAATTCAAAGAATAATTAAATGCCAATTCGTGAATTGCCAGATTTTTTAATTAATCAAATCGCTGCAGGCGAGGTGGTCGAACGTCCCGCCAGCGTTGTCAAGGAATTGATAGAAAATGCGCTGGATGCCAGAAGTGATCAGATAATTATTGATGTCACGGATGGTGGTCGCACAATGATTAGTGTGATTGATAATGGATCTGGAATGTCACGTGAAGATTTGGCAAAAAGTATTAAAAGACATGCCACATCAAAATTACCAGATGATAATTTATTGAATATAAATTTTATGGGATTTCGTGGCGAGGCATTACCATCAATCACATCTGTTTCAGATATGATAATTGATACATATAATGGTGCTGATCCGCATGGATGGTCTATGGATTGTACCACGGGTGAAATAAAACCTTCTTCGTGGGAATCTGGCACCAGAATCAGGGTGTTGAATTTATTTGCAAAAACTCCTGCACGCCTTAAATTCATGCGTACAGACCGTGCCGAGATGATGTCAGTGGTCGAAGTTGTAAAGCGTTTGGCAATGGCAAGACCAGATGTTGGATTTACGTTGAATAATCGTTGGCGTTTTCCAGCCAAACAATCTTTAGAACAAAGAATAATTGCTGTTATGGGTGATGATGTTTCTGGAAAAATGCTTGCCATAGAAGATACATCAAATTCAACCGGTGCATTATCTTTGCGTGGTTTTATTTCTGAACCAACAATGCGTCGTGCATCATCTGTGGATCAATATTTATTTGTAAATAATAGACCGGTTAAAGATAAGGTTCTGGTTGGCGCATTGCGTGCAGCATATATGGATGTTATGCATGCGCGTGAATTTCCCTGTGTGGCACTTTACCTGGATTTGGATCCAAAATCTGTTGATGTAAATGTATCGCCAGCCAAGACTGAAGTTCATTTTCTGGAACCGTCCCGTGTACGTGGATTTATAATCAGAACTTTGCGTGAAAAACTTTCCAGACCAATGGTTGATTTTAATACTAACACGGTGGAAGATTTTGTTAAAAGACCCGAACAAGTTTCTTTTACAATGCAGTTTCGTGACAGTGTTCCATCTGTTCATAATAACAAACCTGCTTTTTTTGATAACTTTATTAAAACATATAGCGAAGATAAACCAGCAGAAAATATTCCAAATACCAGACCGCTTGGTCGTGTAATCGGACAGTATTCAAATAAATATATAATTGCAGAAAGCGAGCAGGGCTTTGTAATAATTGATCAACATGCCGCACACGAAAGAATTGTATACGAACAACTGCGTACACATTCAATCAAGGTTCAACCATTATTGACACCAATTGTTATAAATATGAAACCCGAACAAGTTGCGGCGGTTTTGGAAATAAAAGATGAAATGAAAAGCTGTGGTTTGGTATTGGACCAGTTTGGTGATGATGCGATTGCAATATTTGAAAAACCAGCAGATTGGAATATGGACTGGTCAAAGCTATTAAGTGATATTTCAGATGAAGTTATTGAAAATGGTCATTCTTCGCAATTACATGAAAAGCTTCATTTGAAACTGGCAAATTATGCTTGTCATCATTCTGTACGTGCAGGACAAAGACTGGATTATGCCCAAATGGATGCTTTGCTGCGGGATATTGAAAATACTGAACGTGCAGGGCAATGTAATCATGGTCGTCCTGTTTATAAAATAATAAAAATGTCCGAATTGGATACTATGTTTGAACGCATTTAAATTTCTTTTATTTTGCTTTACACTGGGGCGTTTTTTTACTAATCTTTCCCTTGATAAAAGGAGAAATTTTATGAACCCACAAACATTAAATACAGTTAACACAGCAACAGATGCAGCACCAAAAAATAATACTATGGGATTGATAGTTTATTGTTTGGTTATATTTGTTGTTATTTATTTCTTTATGGTACGTCCAAATAAAAAACGTATGGCTGAATACAAAAAAATGATAGATTCCTTGAAAGTTGGCAATCGTGTTATGGCCGCCGGAATATACGGAACTGTAAAGAAAATCAAAGAAAATACAATTGATATTGAAGTGGCCAAAGGTGTTGTTATCGAAGTTAACAAAAACGCTGTAGCCACTGTGGAATAAAGTTAAAAATAAAGGCAAAAATATGTTCAAAAAGCTTGCAATAGTCTTAGTTGCGGTGTTTGGTGTTTTATTATCTGTCCCTACAATAGTTCCAAGTTCTACTAAATACCTTCCATCTTGGGTTCGTCCAATTCCTTTGGGTTTGGACTTGAAGGGGGGTGCACAGTTATTGTTGGAAGTTGATACAGAAACCATGTTCAAAGAAAAATCTGTACAATTGTATGACAGTGCCAGATCTGCTTTGATAAACCGTGACAAGGGTGTTATTCGTTTTTCAGATCTGCGTAATATAAATGGTCGTGTTTCAATGGTAATTCGTGATAAAGATGAAGTTTCACGTGCCAAAGGACGCTTGAAAAGCGAATTGGGAAATGATGTTGATATTGAATCCAAAGGAAATATGGTAATTGTTTCTTATTCAGATAAACAAAAATCTGAAATGATTCGTGATGCACTTTCACGCAGTATTGAAATTGTACGTCGCAGAATTGATGCGCTGGGAACCAAGGAACCTTCAATCCAAAGCCAGGGTGGAAAATATGTTTTAATCCAATTACCTGGTGTTGATAATCCAGAACGTATCAAGGACTTGATTGGTCAGACAGCAAAGATGACATTCCATTTGGTAAATGAAAATGTATCCCCAGAACAGTTGGCCAGTGGGCGCGCACCTTCGGGTACACAATTTTTACCATTAATTGATTCGCCTTGGCAGATGGTTCCTGTTTATTCACGTATCGAAGTATCGGGTGAAAATTTGAAAGATTCACAGGCTGACTTTGACCAGAATAATATGCCAGTTGTTACAACTGTTTTTGACAGCACAGGTGCAAGAAAATTTGCAAAACTGACTTCTGAACATGTAAATGAAAGATTTGCAATTGTCTTGGATGACAAGGTTTTATCAGCACCAACAATTCGCGAACCAATCCCAGGCGGTCGTGGTCAAATATCTGGTGGATTTACCTTGCAGGGTGCAAAAGATTTGGCTGTGTTGCTAAGATCTGGTGCTTTGCCTGCACCTTTATCAGTTATCGAAGAACGCACAGTTGGTGCGGGTTTGGGTGCTGATACTATTGCGTCTGGAAAAATTGGTGCCGCAGCAGGGTTATTATTTATTATGATATTCATGCTGATAATGTACCGTGAATTTGGTGTCATGGCAGACCTTGTGTTATTAATTAACTTGGGAACAATTATTGGTGTATCTGCTTTGTTTGGTGCAACGCTGACATTACCTGGTATTGCTGGTATCGTTCTGACAATGGGTGTTGCGGTGGACGCAAACATTCTACCGTTCGAAAGAATAAGGGACGAAGTCAAAGCTGGTGTTCCAACACTTCATTCAATAGATTTGGGATTCCATCGTTCTATGAAGGCTGTATTGGACGGAAACCTGACCAATCTTATTTGTTCTTTGATATTATTCCAGTTTGGTGCAGGTCCAATTCGTGGATTTGCAGTCACATTGTCTATTGGTATTATAACCACTTTGTTGACATGTTTGGCATTGTCCAAGATTATAATCTTGTGGTATATGAACGGTAAAAATAAAAAGATAAGCTTTATAAAATAATTACGGCAAATTTTGCCAAAGGGAGTTTTTGATGAAAATGCATTTTATGAAATATAGAAAGCTGTCGTACTGGATTTCTGGTTTACTGGTGGCTTTGTCGATTGTGTGTTTAGTAACACGTGGATTGAATTATGGTATTGATTTTGCAGGTGGTATTTCTATGGAATTAACACCAAAATCTGCAGATTATACAATCGATAAAATGCGCAAGGACTTATCTGCATTTGCACCAGAATTACAATCAATTGACAATAATAAATCCATATTGGTTCGTGTCGGATTACCCAAGGGCGCAACAGATGAACAACAAAACCAACGCGTTCGTGAAATAAAAGACATTTTGGGTGACAAGGTTGATTATTCTCATGTTCAAATTGTTGGACCAAAGATTGGTGGGGAATTAATTCAGGGTGGAATTCTGGCAATTCTATTTTCATTCGTTTTAATGTCTGTTTATATCTGGATACGTTATCGCGGTGGATATGCGGTTGGATCTTTTATTTCGCTGGTTTTAGATTTTATTTTAATGTTTGGTTTTTTTGCAGCTGCAGGTCTGGAGTTTAATCAGACAGCAATCGCGGTAATATTGATGGGTATAGGATATTCTATTAATGACAAGGTTGTGAACTATGACCGTATCGAAGAAAATATTAAAAAGTATCATAAAATGCCAATGACAGAATTAATTGATTTATCTGTGAATGAAATGATGCGCAGAACAATTATGACCAGTACATCAGTTATTTTAGCAATGATTGGTTTGTTCTTCTTTGGTGGCGAATTGTTGCGTGAATTTTCAATCGCTATGACTTTTGCGGTTGTTATGGGAACATTGACCAGTATTTACATTTCAAACGTTGTCTTGTATCACTTTAATTTACGCAGAACAGAAAGATAAAATAAAAAGGGTAAAAACGTGAAAATAAAGAAATTATTTTTATCGGTGTTTTTGCTTTTATTTGCTGTGCCTTTGTACGCGGCAGATTTGTTTGATAAAGAAGAACCAGTCCAAGGTGGAATAAATGTATTTGATACCTCGGCTGTATTTTCTGATATTTATAAAAAATTAGATACGGTCAGTTGGGGCGGAAAAAGCATAAATGTTGCAATAGAAAGTTTGGAAAAAATAAATCCAAATGCACATATTGCTGCAACCGATGATCGTGTTGTTTTGGTATGGCGTGATTCTATTGTTGCAAATTATCCCCGTCCTGATAAGGGTGATTGGAATGGTTTTGGTCAGATCACAACAGCATTAGTTTTAAAATTGCGCGAGTTTGATTCACAGTTTGGGAAAGTGTCCGAAAGTCAGATGTACCAAACAGTCGTAGATGCACTGATGCGCGGAATAGACGAAAATGGCAGATATATTTACTCTAAGAAAGCTGAGGTAATGGAAGACGGCAGAATTTTAACCAGTGTCGGTCTGGAAAGTGTTCGTGATGAACGTGGAAACCTTCGTGTGAATGGTGTTTATAAGGGTTCTAGTGCTGATGATGCAGGTGTAAAATCTGGGGACATTATTACAACAATAAATGGAACACGTGTTTCTGAATTGTCTGATTCAGATACAGAATCAATGTTTTCTGGATTCAATTCTGGAACTTTAAAGTTGAACCTGTTAACTCAATCTGGAAATAAATCTGTTGTTTTGCGTCGTGCTACAATTGTTTTGGCAGATGCAGATGTTATTCATAGATCTGGCGTTGCAGACGCGCCAAGCATTCTGGAAATCGTTGTACACAAAGTATCAGACGGGTCGGTATCCATAGTTAACGAAGCATTGGCCAAATATGATGATATTGGTGGAATTATTTTGGATCTTCGTGCTGCAAATGGTGATGATGAACGTGCGGCTGCAAAACTGTCTGGATTATTTATGGGACAAACCCCAATTATGAGGGTTGTTGAAACTTCTAAAGACGAAGTAGAAGTTGTACCCGGTGGAAAATCTGTAACAGATGCGCCTGTTGTTGTTTTGGTTTCGAATACTACACGTGGCACAGCCGAAGCCATAGCGTCTGCGTTCTATGAAAACAATCGTGGGGTTTTAATTGGAACACCGACATCTGGTAATGCACGTATTGCTACCAGAATTGATCTTGATAACGGTGGTGCATTAGAATTATTGAACAAATCCATTAAAACAGGTCAAGGATTCAGTATAGATGGTCGCGGAGTTTTCCCATTGGTATGTTTATCTAATATACGCAGTGATGCTCAACAAAGCGCATTCTTTTTAAATATTACAAACGGTGATTTTAAGTCCAAAGATTTCAATAAAGACAATGAAACACCAATTGATAAAATTAAAAAAGGTTGCCCAATAATTACAAGTGGGGCAGATGAAGATGCTTTATCCAGTGCCGTATCTGTAAAAATACTGACAGACAAGAAAATTTATAGTAAATTGATAAACAATTTATAACTTGGGGGCGAAAATGTTTCTGAGACAAGATAATTCCATTAAGTGGAAAAAATTGGCAATTGCATCTGTTGTTGTTGTGTTTTTATGTCTAGCAGGTGTAATGTGGTTTGATAAACCGTTGTTCTTGTTTTTGCGTAATTTTAATTGGTCTGTCTGGGGATTTTTTGATACTGTTTTCACAACTGAAATTTGGTTGGCGGCAGCCTTTTGTGTTGCGTTGGTTATAGTTATAAAAAATGTAGTAAAATCAAAACACAAAGTTACAAAAGATAAAAATAAGTTTAGTATCAAGAAAATAATAAATAAATTTAAAGAAAAATCAAAGAACAATTTTGGATTTTTGGTACTTTGCTCTGTATTTTTGGCGGGGTTGATAACAGACATTTTAAAGTACGGTTTTGGACGCCAAAGACCAATATTTTTTGAAGCATTGGGACAGTCTGGTTTTTATCCAATGAACAATGATTGGGCATTTAATTCTATGCCTTCTGGTCACGCAACTGCCAGCTTTGCGGGTCTGATTATGATTGGATTATTATTTCCAAAAATCAAATGGGCAACCTGGACATTGGCAATTGTAATAGGTGTATCCAGAATATGTTGTGGTGATCATTGGCCAAGCGATGTAATTTTTAGCGCATTTATCGGAATGGTTGTTGCAGACATTGTTAAAAGCGTGTTTTTCAAAAATAAATAACCAACTGACTTACTAAGCTTTTTTTATATTTATTTTTGTGATATAATTGTCGCTATGGCGAATAAATCAAAATTTTTACCTGAAAGGTTTTCTAGTGCTCTTAAAAGTTTGTTCTGGCGCATAGTCGGTCTGGGGTTGTTGTTTTTGGGTGCCTGGTTTTCTTTGGCATTATTATTTCATAATCCATATTTGAACGGTTTTGCTGTCGGCAGCAGCTTTGGAGACCAAAGTATAATTGATTATGTAGTTGGCTTTATCCGTTATGGTGTTGGCTTTATTCCGACATTGTTTTTGTTTTTATGTATTGGTCGCACAGGAATTTCTTTGGTTATGAACTGGGACGCTGAACGTGCACCAGAATATAATATGTTACGCGGTTTTATTGCAATCTGTATGGGTGCAGCGGGTTTGGGTACTGTTTTCCCGTCAACATCTTTTGGTGGAATGTTTGGCAGTATCGTTTCAAATGATTTATCTGCTGCTTTTGGTGGATGGACTTTTGTTTTTGGGATTGTTTTCTTTGCAATATTTATGGCGATAGCGGGAAAAATGTTAAATATCAAATGGCAGGATTTGCGAAACTTTATACATATTATATATAGATCCATTGTTTGGTTATTATCAGTGTTCCATTTGGTAAAGGCTCCAGAACCAGAAGAGGTTGAAGAAGAGCAGGAAGAAATAGAAGAAGATGAACCAAAAGAAGATAAAACAAAAAGAAAAAATTTGATTTCTAAAAAACGTGTGACGCATAGTAAACCAAGCCATACCGAGGGTCAATATGAATTACCAGATCCAAGATTTTTGGAAAAATCCAATTTCAGCAAGGGTGTTGTAACACCAGAATTAAAAAGAAATGGTTCTGCACTGGAAGCACACTTTGAAGAATTTGGTGTGTTTGGAAAAGTTATGGGAATAAAGCCTGGACCAGTTGTAACACTTTATGAATTTGAACCAAACAGTGGTGTCAGAATTTCCAAGGTTACAGAAACTGTTAAAGATATGACGCGTGCAATGGCAACTGAAAATATTCGTATTGCGCATGTTCCACGTACAAATTATATCGGTGTTGAAATGGTAAATATGCACAGACAACCTGTACGTATGCAATCTTTGATAACTAATCCATTGTTTATGAATTCAAAATACAGAATACCTCTTGCACTGGGGGTTGATATCGGTGGAAATCCAATGTATTTTGACTTGGCAAAGATGCCACATCTTTTGATAGCTGGTCGTACAGGTTCTGGAAAATCTGTTTTTGTTCAATCTATAATAATGTCAATTTTGTATCATTTTACACCTGATAAGTGTAAATTGCTTATTGTTGACCCAAAGGGTGTTGACTTTACATTATGGAACGACATTCCTCATTTAGTTACGCCGATTTTAACCGATGCTAATGCCTCTGTGAATGCACTGAAATGGTCTGTTCGCGAAATGGAAGAACGTTATAAAAAATTAAAAGATGTTGGTGTCCAGAATATTGAAGGTTATAACGAAGCTGTTGAGAAATTACGTAATTCAGGCAAAAAACCAACCAAGCAAGTTGCTGTTGGAACAGATCCAGAAACTGGGGAACTGGAATTTGAAGAACAAGAAATTGATTTATCCGATATGCCATACATGGTTGTTATTATAGACGAGGTCGCCGATCTGATGTCTGTTGCCCGTAAAGAGGTTGAGGCCTGTGTCCAACGTCTGGCACAAAAAGCTCGTGCAGCCGGAATACACCTGGTTGCTGCAACTCAACGTCCAGACACAACAGTTATTACAGGTGTTATCAAGGCAAACTTTCCAACACGAATTTCATTCCAGGCACGCAGTGCGATTGACAGTGGAACAACACTTGGTGAAAAGGGTGCAGAACAATTATTAGCTTATGGTGATATGTTGTTCAGTGAAGCAGGGCGTGTACCAGTTCGTATACATGGATCTTGGGTTGAAAACACAGAAATTAACAAAGTTGCAGATTTCTTGCATGCACAGGGTGAACCGGAATATGTCGAAGGTGTTTCAGATAATGATGATTCATCAGGAATTAGTGCCGGTGGCGCGCCAATCCCAGGTATGCCATTATCTAAAGATGACAAAGATGCAGACCTTTATGAACAGGCGAAACAATATGTAATTCGTGATAAAAAACCAACAATTTCCTATATTCAAAGAAGATTAGGTGTTGGATACAACAAGGCAGCTGGATTTATGGAAAGAATGGAGGCCGACGGCATAGTCAGCCAGCCAGATGCAAATAACAAAAGACATATATTATAGCTTTTGCACTAATAAGTTTTTTGTGATATAATTCGGGCAGGAAATATTAAGGAGTTTTTATATGAAAAAACAGATGTCACTTTTTGTTTGGGCAATTGCAGTTTTCGGAATGGCCAGTGTTTTTAGTTCTGCGAACGCAGCTGTTGATGGTTCTTCCACTGCAGATCTCAGCAGTGCACCAGGCGCACGTGTTCAAACAAGGGTAAATTATGAAAAGTATGAAACACGCAGCACATCAAAAACTTATGCAGTAAAAGACAATAATAATATTTATTATACAGAACCTTCTAAAAGAAGTGCTTTGTACAAGGCTTATAATTCTGAATCAACAAATCAATACGACAGAACTTCACGTACAGAATCAGCACGTGCAGATGCCAAGCGCAAATATTATTTGGCACATCCTTTCTTTCAACCATTGGCTGGTAAATTTGGTTCTGTAACTGATTTGGGTTATACAAACAGTTCTTATGATTTCAAAATTGATCAAACAACAGGACCAGCATTAAGTGATACCAAGGCAACATGGAATGCAGGTCAGATGTATGTAAAAGAAGATATCAGCTATGGTGTTACAGATAATTTAGCTTTGATGGGTATGGTCAGATATGATTATTCAAAATATTCTATGGATTGGTCAACTGCGTCTGATGACGAAATGACAGATTCTGGTTTAAATATGTACGGTCTGGGTTTGCAGTGGCGTTTTGTTGATACAAACGAATGGATTGCAAATATTTCTGGATATTATCAAAGACAAAGTGATTTAGCAGACTTTTTTGCAGTTGATGCAAAGGCTGGTTACAAAATTGGTTCTTCTACAATATATGGTTTGGCACGTGGATGGTTTGTAAACTTTGATATGAATTCTTATGGAAATGGAATATCAAATGATAATGCAGCATTATTGATTGCTTATAAAACTGGCGACAATAATGTAAATTACTACGAAGGTGGATTTGGCGTTTTCAGCGTTTTGGATAAAGATTGGACATTAAATGTTGAAGGATTATTCGGAAATTATGATTGGCATAATCAAGCATCTATCAAAGGGGTAGTTGGATGGCAACCATATAACAATTTCTCTTTGAATCTATATGCTAAAACATCTGTATATGATAATGCAGATGGCAAAAAACTGGGATTCTGGTGGTATGAACCAAGTGCAGGTGTAACAGAATTTACAAAAATAGGAACTGCAAAATTGAATAATACTTTGGAAACTTCATTTGGTGTCCAAGGAATATTGTATTTCTAAAATTGTTACGGAAATGAAATATGAAAAATAAAATATTAAAAATTTTATCATTTACGGTTTTGTGCGGATTGCCGATTTTTGCGGCTAACGCAGAGTCAGATTTTGATACTGAAAATCCAATATTTTTGGAAAGCTCTGGTGATTTTTTATCTAGATCTGGACTGTATTTGAATGACAGTGTTATACGTGTATCGCAAATGTTTTCGTATGGTGTAAACGGCAGATTGGCTTTAAATGCAAACATTAAATATCAACAGGATTTTAATGGAACCGATGACGGATTTTCTCACATTGGTGTTGGTGGTATTTATCGTATTTCTGGTAATTCCGAATCCGAGGCAATTTCAGACGCACTTTTTGGGGTTAACTTTGGTGGCAGTGATCGTGTTCGCACACCTGATTTTGCAAATACTGCATATTATGCCGGAATGCGTTTTGGACGCCAATGGTCTTCGTTTACTTTGGCAGGAACCATAAAGACAACTTGGATTTTTGACGAAGTTTCAGGTATGGCTTATATTGATTTGATGCCCGAGGCATATGTAAAAATAAGTCCTAGTTGGATGACAGGTTTAGGATTTGATTTGCGTAAATCAACAAATCCAGTGTTTGATCAAGAATGGATAAACTTTAAACTGGTCAGAAAATATGGACGCACAGAATATGTTGCACATGTTGATTATGAATTTGAATCAAGTGAATATCAATTCGGTGCAAATTTAAATATTTTGTTCTAGAAAATTAAAACCACCAAAATAGGTGGTTTTTTAATTTAATTTTTTTTCTGATCACGGATTTTATTCCAGTAATCTATGCGCTTTTTAATTTCACGTTCGAAACCAATTTCATGTGGGGTATAGAAAGTTTGCCTCTTCATTCCTTCGGGAAAACAATTTTGACCTGAAAATCCGGATTCTGTTTCAGGCTCGTAAACATACCCGGAGCTGTATCCCAAATTTTTCATCATTTTTGTTGGTGCGTTTAAAATATTTTTTGGCGGCATCAGGCTACCATTGGCAGTGGCTGCCGCATACGCGGATTTTTGTGCCTTGTAATTTCCGATACTTTTCGGTGCGGTTCCCAAATAAATTACCAATTCTGTTAATGCCAAATCACCTTCGGGTGAACCCATTCTTTCATAAACCTGCCATGCAGTCAGGGCAACACTCATCGCGTTTGGATCTGCCAGACCAATATCTTCCATTGCGAATCTGGTTAAACGTCTGAACAAATACATTGGATCTTGACCGCCAATCATCATTCGTGCGGTCCAGTAAAGTGCGGCATCTGTATCACTGGCACGTAAAGATTTGTGAACAGCAGAAATCAGATTATAATGTTCGTCACCACTTTTATCAGAAAGTGGGGGACGTTTTTGAATCGCATTATCTAATTCAACAGGTGACAAATCATGATCAAATTTTGCAGAAACAAGATATTCAACAGTGTTTAATAAAAACCTTGCATCTCCATCAGCCATTTGTGCCAAATGAATTCTTGATTCATTTGCTAATGGTAATTTTTTTATTCCAAGAAATTTTTCAGATCTATCAATTAATTCAATCAAATCTTCCGTAGATAATGGTTGCAAAACACAAACATGGCAACGCGACAACAAAGCATTATTTAAATTAAAGCTGGGGTTTTCAGTAGTTGCACCAATAAATACAACCGTTCCATCTTCCAGATATGGAAGTAAAGTGTCTTGTTGGGTTTTATTAAATCTGTGGATTTCATCAATAAAAAGCAGGGTAGACCGCCCAATAGCACAATTCATTTTGGCGGCTTCCATTGCTTTTTTTATATCAGCAGTCCCTGAAAATACAGCCGACATTGGAACAAAATCCATATCAACAGAATTTGCCAGGGCGCGTGCTATTGTTGTTTTTCCGCATCCGGGCGGTCCCCAAAGAATCAGATTAGAAAGTTTTTTATTTTCAACCATTCTGCGAATTAAACCATTTTCACCCAACAACAAATTTTGACCCAGAACTTCATCAATAGTTTTTGGACGCATAAGATCTGCCAATGGACGACCAGAAGATTCGATTGTTTTACGCATTTTACTTTTATTTTACTTTGGTTTTATTTGTGATACAATAATATTAGTACAAAAAACAACAAAGCGAAAGCAAAATGAAAGAAATAGTAAAAAATAATGATTTTGCCTTGGCGGTGGCACAACTGGCGGCTGCAGCTATTTCTGCGAATCCAAAACTGACCATGGCGGATGCTGTAAAACAGGCAACTGAACATCTTCGTGGTGCATCTATTACACCACAGCAAATAAAAGATTCGGTGCGCTTGGATAAAATTCAATGTCTGGAAGATGGTACCTGGCACATAATGCTGCGTCGGTATATAAAACGTAAGTTTAATATGACACCAACCCAATATCGTTCAAAATGGGGATTGCCAAATAATTATCCTTTTGTTGCATCCAGCTATTCGAGGGTTCGTTCCAAAATTGCAAAGAAAACTGGTCTGGGGAAAAAATAATGAAAACTTTTGTAAATTATAACGATACCAGATGGAAATCGCACAAGATTGATTTTATGCGAATTGTTGAATCTGTGAACAAAACTAAAAATGCTGAAGTTTCTATTATTCTGACAAATGATAAAGAAATCAAAGTGCTGAATAAAAAATACAGAAAAATTGACAAGCCCACAAATGTTCTTTCTTTTGAAACAGGGGATAACGAATTGTTGGGTGATATTTTTATATCCTTTGATACTGTCGCAAGAGAGGCAAAAGAGCAAAACAAAACATTTGAAGAACATACAACACACATGCTTGTTCATGGTGTACTTCATCTGATGGGGTATGATCATTTGAATAATCGGGATGCAAAAAAAATGGAAAATTTGGAAATAAAGTTATTAAAAAAACTTGGTATTAAAAATCCTTATTCAGATGATAAAAAAGAAAATATTTTTAATAGAATTATTGGAAAAATTTCAAACAAAATAGTTTTAAGATCTTTTGTTTTGATATTTCTTGGATTGTTATCTTCCATTGGTTTTGCACCGTTTAATCTGTGGTGGGGAACTGTACTTGGAATAGGTCTGGCATACGGTATTACAATTTATGATTTAGATAATAATCATAAACATAAATTTTGGAAATCAATGTTCAGAATTTTACCATTCACAGCCGCCTATGCGGTTGGTCAATTTTGGTGGGTTGTTAATTCAATTTATGTTGTTCCGGAACTGATGGCAAAGTTTGCAATTTGGACAGTTCCTGCATTAATTGGAATTGGAATTGTTGGCGGATTTATTTTTGCGATTCCATTCATAATAATTCACTGTATGCGGCAGAACAGTGCACATAGAACGTTTTTATTCGCATCAATTTGGGTGTTTGTTTTGTGGCTTCGTGAATGGCTTTTTACAGGATTCCCATGGAACCCAATTTCGAACATAACAATGCCGTTTCCGATACTATCTAACTCTATGTCTTTGTGGGGTGCCTTTGGTTTAACATTTATAATTATTGGTTTAATATCCAGCACAGTCGAGATTATAAAAAACAGAAAATCAAAGATAATATTTTTTCCATTTTTTGTATTTTTAACATTATTAATTATTGGAATATTTTTTGGGTATCAAAACATAAAAAAATCCAATAATAAAAATTATGATTCATCACCAATAATAAGAATAATTCAACCTGGAAAGTCAGCTGAAGAAAAAGCAACTTATTCCCGTGCACAGGCAATTGCAAATGCCGAAGAAAATATAAAAAATTTAGGGTACTTGGCAAGCAAAGATGATGAGCCAGTTGACTTGATGATATTTCCAGAAACAACATATCCGTATTTAGTTATAAATGAGAATCTGGACATTGTGAAAAAATTAAAAACCCAAACAATTATGGGTGCAACTACTTATGATTATGGGAAACTTTATAATTCTTTGCTGGTCGTTAATAAAGAAGGGAATATACAAAAAATATACAGTAAATCACATTTGGTACCATTCGGGGAATACCGTCCGTTTGGGAATTTAATTCCAACACCCGGGTTACTGACACCTGGAAATGGTCCAGAAATTATAAAGCTGAAATTAAAAGATAATGATTTTTATTTTGCACCGGCAATTTGCTATGAAATAATATTTTCAGATTCTTTGATTCCAAAAAATTCAGAACATCAACCCCAGGCTATTATAAATATTACTAATGATAATTGGTTTGATAAAACACCTGGTACTTATCAGCATCTGGATATGGTTCGCAGATATGCTATTGAATCTGGGTTACCGATTGTTCGTGCAAATTATTCTGGTATCAGTGCTTTTATTTCATCGGATGGAACAATTGAATCATCTTTGCAGGTTGGCGAAGCGGGCAGTTTGGACGGAATTATTGGTGGTCATCATATAACTATTTATCGAGAATTGGGACGTGATATGTGGATGATTATAATTTTGCTGTTTTCAACAATCTGTTCAATATATATATCCTTATCTCGGAAGAAAGGTTAGATTCAGGCGTTCTTTTTTCATCTATTGAATTGATTATAGATGCAACAGATTTTTTATCCGTGTCGGCTATTTTTTTCAAAGCGTCAAAAAATTCATCTTCCAGTGTGATGCTGGTTTGATGACCTGATAAAGAAACAGATATTTTTTTCACATCTTTCCTACTATTAAGCAATCAGTCATGGCGCGCCAAGGATCGTCATATTTACGTACTGGTTTTAATGAAATATTATCCAACATAAAACATATTCCAAAAGCATCAAACGCAAACCAGAATAAATCATTTCTGCCAAAAACGGTTTTTCCACGAACCTGTGGTAAATCAATTATTTCACGATTTACTTCTAGTATTGATGGCACAGGAAATTTTTTGGTCACAGTTATTTGATCTGGTCCAAATATGTATGCGTCTCCTAAAATCATACCGCCAACATTTTTATAAAAATCTATCATAAAAGGAGGCAGTGTGGCCGCACGAATATTTTGTAAATTACTGCTGGCCATTGATATATTTGCTGTACTAGCAGCAGGCACAAATGTTGCACCATTAGATTTCATATAAGATAAAAATTCCATTATATCCATTTTTATTCCATACCCCTTGAAGAAGCTAGTTGTGAAGCCAGTTGGCTTAATCTGTCTTCGGTTGCATTACCGCCATCGCCACCACCAGTAGTATGTGCTGGTACATAAACTTTTCTGACAGGATTAGGGAGCCATATAGTGGGACTGCCAGCTTGTTCGATTATAAATCTGTCCATGTTATGACTGTGTGGAAAAGTTCTGCACATAAACATATTTTCTATTTCCAATTTTCCACCCCATACCAATGGAATACGAAATCTTAAAGAAAGGTTAGGGGGCAAAGAGCGTCCCATAATTAGTCCCATAAATTCATCTTGGGATAAATTAAGAAAAGCAAGGTCTTCAATAGAATCAGTTAAAGATTTCATAAAATCACGGCGCAAAGATCTGTATTTGGCAAACCAATCTGGAACTACACAAGATTCCTGGACGGCGAATTCCACTACTGGCAGATCGTCCATAAACAAATCTTCTAATCTTTTTTCTGCGGATGATTTCTTAAGCTGCATAGTTTTATTTTCCCGTTGTTTATAACTTGTTAAAATAATCTGCAACCGTATCTATGTATTCAGAATAAGCTTCAAAATCTTCTTGTTCTGAATTTTGAATTTCTCTACTTTTATTTTTGCCCATATAATCACGCAGTTCTTGAACTGAGGCAAACTTCTCAATTGATGCAAAATCATCAGTAGAAGCATTGTCATCAGATATTATAAACGATTTTACGTTAATGTCTATATCTTCCAATGTGTCTTTGAAAATAGCCTTTAATTTTTCCAAAGCATTAGACATTTCATTTGGATTTGAACCAATACCGCCAACCCATAATACTTCGTCTGCACCAATTGCAAATAAATCTGGAAGAAAACCAGCAATTCTGGAAGGTTTTTTAACCAGATAACCAGATTGTTTGAATATCTCTTCAATTTCGGATGTTTCGATACCTGAAACAGTCTTGTTTTTTACCTGGGTCGGTATTTCCGGAATATTATTAACAGGTACGTCCGGTCTTAAATTATTTTGATTCTTTGGTACGGAATAATTTGGCGTCACAGGAATAGACAATCTGGGTGGACGAACAGGTGATAAAACATTTTCTTTTTTTTCTGGTATCACAATCTCTGACATTTTTATTACAGGAGTTTCAACAACAACAGTTTTTTCCAATGATGATTCTTTTCCAGTATCAAATGTTATTTTTCTAAGTTTGGTTCGAACAAGCATAAAAAGTCCAAAAACCGTTAAAAATGCAAAAACTACCAAGGAAATATAAAACAAAGGTTCTATTTCCGAACCAGCAGCCTGGATTTCCCCAAGATATTTCCAATGAGATACAAGAAAAATATTAAAACCAAAACGGGTCGTGAACCAAAAATTGGCACCAAGCGTCATAGCCAAAAGCCAAAGCAGCCCCAAAAGAAAACGGTCAATTCTTTTATTCATTTGGTTTTAATTGTACCATATTTGTGATAAACTGAAAAGCATGAATACTGAAAATGTTTTTGAAGAATTAAAAGATATCTTGGTTCTAGAATGTAAACCAAATAGAGATATTTCTGAACTTGTACGAATGGCCGAAGTAGTGGTAAAGGAAAATATACCTGTTATATCTGTACCACAAGAATCAGTCCAGATTTTATGGCCATGGTTGGAAAAAAATTTAACAAGAATAATGGCACGTTTTTATCTGGATAAAAATTTTGATATTTCAAAGTTATCAACAGAAATAAATTCTGTTTTTAAGAAAGGGGCGGGTGGGGCACAAATTTTTGTACCGTACTCTTTATTATCTTCTTTTGTATCTGAATTATTACCAATCAGAGATGATTTATTTTTTAATAAAACATTATCAATTTGTTTGGATGTTGATGAAATAAACTCATTGGATTGGGTTAATGTTTTTTCGGAAATAAAAAAAATAAGGGCAGATGTTTTATTATTAGATTTTCATAATGACTTGAAAAAAAATTATGACTTTGTTGGACGTATTTATGGGTTCTTGGATGGTTTGGATAAAGATTTAAATACAGAGTTACATTTCTCGTTAAATAACGATTATGAAAAGATAGAACAAGTTTGGCGTTTAATTCAAAAAATGCAGTCAGAAATTTCCAAAAAAGTAAAGTTTTTTATAGACAGTTAAAAACCTTGTATACGCCATAAATTGCCATATAGAGAGTTTTTATATAGATAAAACAAGATACTTGGGATTTGTTGTTTTTGCCTTGTTTTTTTGTTTGTAACGAGTATCAATTATACTTAAATCGGTGGTTGCTATTTTTAATCTGGTTTTTTTCAGTTGTTCAATAATCCACTCATAGTATTCCCAGTGATCGGTTCCAATTATAATTCGACCATCTTTTTCCAACCGTTCGGATAACAAATTCAAAAAGTCTGAATTTAATAATCTTCTTTTTTCGTGTCTTGCCTTTGGCCAGGGGTCGGGGTGCAATATATAAATTTCTGAAAACAAAATTGGAACAAATTCTGAGGAATCTTTTTTTATAATTTTTCGAACATCATCCGGATAAATAAAAATATTTTTGAACTCTGTTTTTATCTGGTTATCCGATTCGACAGTGACAGATGACAGTAATGATGCAACACCGTTTATAAATGGTTCAGCCCCCAGGATTATTTTATCAGGATTTTGCAAGGCCAGTTCCCGAATGTGTTCGCCCGCGCCAAATCCAATTTCAAGAATAATTTTACCGGTGTTTTTGATATTTTTTGGCGATAAGGCCGGCAAAATATTATCAACCAGCCATTGCTGGCGTTTGGATATTTTTTTACCGTGCCTGCGGCCAAAAGTTCTTATTTCTTGTATTTCCATATAATTAGTATAAAATTATCATTACAAGAAAACAAGGTTAAAGGTATGAGAAAAGGTATATCCAAGGATTTAATTACAAGAATTTTGGGCGGTGTGCCAAAATATACTATTGCAGAGCTTGAGGCAGAATACCCAGCACGTAATTTACTCGAAGGTGCAATGGTGACTCGTTTCGCCCCAAGTCCAACAGGCTTTATGCATATTGGTGGTTTATACCAAATGTTGATAAATTATAAGTTGGCAAAACAATCTGGTGGTGTTTTTATGTTACGTATTGAAGATACAGATACTAAACGTGAAGTTTATGGTGCAACTAAATTGATCTTGGAAACTGCTGAGAAATTTACTTTGATGCCTGATGAAATGCCGATACCTGAAAAAGCAGGAGATATTAAAGCAGAATTTGTTAATAAAGATAATCCAGTTTTTACAGATAAGGCAATCAAAAATGAATGGGGTTTAGTAAATAGTGATAAGGGTAATTATGGATCTTATTTGCAATCAAAACGTAAAGATATTTATCACTCTGTGGTTGCGAAATTATTAGCAGGTGGGGAGGCTTATCCTTGCTTTTTAACACATGAAGATATGGAGGATATCCGTGATAAACAAAAATTATCTGGTCTGCCGACAGGTATTTATGGTGAATGGGCACGCGATCGCGATTTAACCGAAGATCAAATTTTAGAAAAATGGTCAGAAATGGGTAATGATTTCAAGCCGTCAATTCGTTTGTATTCAACCGGTAATCCCGATCAAAAAATATTCTGTAAAGATGGTGCTAGGGGCAGTATTGCATTTCCAGAAACCAATGAAGATATTATTTTAATAAAATCAAATGATGGTTTACCAACATACCATTTTGCGCATTTGTGTGATGACCATTTTATGCGAACAACAAATGTTATTCGTGGTGAAGAATGGTTACCAAGTTTACCACTGCATTTTCAATTATTCAGGATGATGGGCTGGATCACACCTGTTTATATTCACACATCGACATTGGATAAAATTGATCCAGAAACTGGTAAACAACGCAAGTTATCCAAGCGTCATGACCCCGAGGCATCAGTTGCAAAGTTTTTGGAAGATGGCTGGCCAACCGAGGCGGTTTTAGAATATTTGTTAAATATTGCATCAAGTGGATATGAAGAAGAAAAATTAAAAAACTCAGAAATAAACTTATGGAACTATCCAATTAAAATTAAAAAAATTCCCATGTCGGGTGCATTGTTTGATATGAAAAAACTTGAATGGTGGGCAAGGGAATTTATTGGAACTTTATCCGTTGATGATTTAACAAGTCGTGTTATATCATGGGTGAATGAATACAGTCCTGAATGGAAAAAAATAATTCACAACCATGAAGATTATTTAAAATCAATCTTGTCTATTGAGCGTGACAATCCAAAACGTATACGCAAAGATTTTGTTACTTGGAAACAAACAATGGAAGAGGTTGCATATTTTTGGGATGATTTGTTTGTTCAACCAAAAGATTTTGATTTTAACAAAGATATTTTGTCTGCTTTCTTAAAAACTTTTGATATTGCAGATGGTAAAGATATTTGGTGGAACAAGATTGTTGAAATTGCGAATAATTTAGGGCTGAAAAATGGTGATGTTGCAATGGCTTTACGTGTTGCAATAACTGGTCGTACCAATACACCAGATTTATATTTGATTATGCAGATAATGGGGCATGATAGGGTTATTAAAAGAATAAAGAATATATAAAATGTCAGATAATAAAATAAAAGATTATGTAAACAACTTTACTGAAAAACATTCCACTTTATCGGGGTTTTTGCTAATAATTAGTATATTTGTAATTGTTTCTATGCTTGTTGATATTGCACCGCCCGGTCAATCACAACTTGATAAAGGGGCTATAAAAAAACATAAGAAAATTTATAATGATATGCTTTTAAAACAGAAACAGATTGAAAGACAAATTGCGGATTCTTTATATAAATGGCGTTCAGAAAACAAAGGAAGGTAAAATGGTAAAATCAAGAAAAGTTATAAGACAAAAATTAAAAGAAGTTAAAAAAGATAAACGTGCTTGGACGCTACTGCGTGTTTTGCAGGCAACAGGTTTGTTCCGTTGGGAAAAGCCTGCGACCAAGTCTGAAGAAGTTTTGAATATTTTAACCCATGGAATTGGAATTGGCTTGGCAATTGCTGGATTAACTTTGCTGGAAGTTTTTGCGGTGTTAAAGGGTGATCCTTGGGCGATTGTATCTTGTGCTATATTTGGATTAACAATGTTCACACTATATTTTGGTTCAACAATGTGCCATGCGATGATTGGTCAAAAAAGCGAAAGCTTTTTCGAAGTATGGGACAGCATTGCAATCTATGCCTTGATTGCTGGAACATACACACCGTTCTTGTTGGTTAATATGCGTGGTGGATTGGGTTGGACGGTTTTTGGAATTTTGTGGGCAATCGTTATATTTGGTGCGATTATGAAAATTCGTAGTCCAAAGCGTCAACCGAAATGGATGGTTGCATTATACCTGATAATGGGTTGGACAGTATTGTTTATGCTGCCTGCATTATTCAGAAGCGTACCATCAATCGGTTTGTGGTTTATGTTGGCAGGTGCATTGTCTTATTCAGTCGGAGTAATATTTTATATTTGGAGAAAAATGAAGTTCAGTCATGCAATTTGGCACCTGTTTGTAATCGGTGGCAGTGTATGCTTTTTCTTTGCAGTCCTGTTCGGCAGCATAATTTATTTATAGGTTTTATAAATGACAAAATACCGTCGTTTCGGCGGTATTTTTTTGTGGTTTTTTTTTGACATAATAGCTAAAATCAAAGAAACAGAGATAAAAATGAAAAATTTTTTAATTGCGTTTTTTATGATTTTAATTACAGAAGGATATTCTGGGGCTGTTCTGGTAACAGGATGGTGTTGCGGAAGTTGTACAGCTGCTAATTTAGCAATTTCTGAAAGTTCTACATTTTGTGACGAAAATCCATGTGATGAATCTTGTTATTCTTGTGGTAATACTAGTACCCCGCAATCTGTTGCAATAACTGGTGGAACAAGATATTGGAATGAAGTTTGTCCAAATACAGGGGTACTTGTTTATTGTAAAAATGGTATTGCAGCTGCATGTGATTTGGGTGGCATGTTATCATGATGAATATATATAAAATTTTGTTTGTAGCAAGTGTTGTGTTATTTATGAATTCTTCATTTGCTGCGTGTACTAATAGCAGTTATAATTGTGTTTGTAATGTGAATTATTATGTTGTAAATCAAGGAACTTCATCTTGTTCTTGTTCACTTTGTCCAAGCGGTGGAACAAGTGTTTCGGGCAGCAATAACTTAATAACCAGTTGTTTTTATGCTGCTGGAACTGGTGGTGAAAATTCGTCAGGAAGTTATATATACACAAGTGCTTGTTATTATACAAACTAGGGGTTTAAAGAGAAGAAATGAAAAATTGTTTAATTGTATTTTTAATAATAATATCATTTAGTTCAAGATCATATGGTGATGCATGTACAGGTACTTGTAATAATACTCCAACGGAACCATACACTATGGTAGGATGTCCATCTGGACAAGTTGATTTTAAAGGATGTGACAGCGGTGGATATTGGATTTTTTCTTGTACTGCAACAGCTTGTAATTCAGGATATACAAAAACTTATGCTTCTGGTAGTGGTTGTCCTTATTATTATTGTAACTATACTGGTACTGGTGGCGGAACTACGGTTTGTTCACTAGAATTTACAGATTATTCTGATGTGCGTGGTACTGGATACCAAACAGTTTGTGTTTGTGATGGTGGTATGGTATAAATAATTTTAAAGTAATAAATATATGAATAAAAAATTTTTCTTTTTATCGTTTATATTTGGCGCAATGTTTTTTTCTTTAAACGCATTAGCATTGGTTTGTGAAGAAGGAGAAACAACAATAGTTTACGAATCTTGTAACTCAGGATATTATCTTAAGTTGAATTATTGTGAGAAATGTCCAACAAACTCAACAACCGCTGGAACTGGTTCTACATTAATTTCAGATTGTAAGTGCAAGGCTGGTTATTATGGTGATCCAGTTAACTCTATTGCTTGTGTAAGTTGTGCATCGGGAACTGGTAATCCAAATGCAACATCTATTCAAGGAACAACCAATAAAAATGGTTGTTATCTTCCAGCAAGTTATACCGGAACTGATATTACTGGTGATTATGGATATTCCTCTGTTTGTTCTTATACAGGCTCTTGATTTTCTGATTTATTAGGATTATAGTACAAAGCATGAAAGTTCTAAAAGTTATTTTCACAACAACTACAACAACCCCTTGGGGGGTTTGAATTCTATTGCGATTTTTCGCACTTTACAATAAATCATAAATTTGAAATCATAATAAAAAATAAAGGTTGTTGTTATGTCATATGAAATTGAAATTATTAGACACAGTTTGGCGCATGTAATGGCGGCAGCTGTCAAAAAACTTTATGGAGATGTTAAGTTCGCAGGTGGACCAGCGATTGAAAATGGGTTCTTTTATGACTTTGATACTGAACATAAATTTTCACCCGAAGATTTTCCTAAAATCGAAAAAGAAATGCGGGAATTGATTAAATCCAATGGTCAATTTGAAAAGAAAAATGTATCCTTGGTCGAAGCCAAGCAAATATTCCATGACCAGCCATACAAGATGGAATGGTTAAACGAATATGATGCAAATGGCGAAGTTTTGTCAATTTATACTTTTCGTGATTTTGTCGATTTGTGTCGTGGTCCACATGTTGAAAGTTCAAAGGATTTGCCGCGTGACGGCTTTAAAATCCGCAATGTCGCAGGTGCCTATTGGAAAGGGGATTCTAAGAATAAAATGCTACAACGGGTATACGTTGACGCATTTGCAAATACATCAGAACTGGAAGAATTCCTGAAAATGCAGGAAGAAGCCGCTGCCCGAGATAACAGAAAACTGGGGCGCGATATGGATTTGTTCCATTTCGAGCCTGAATATGCCCCAGGTGCAGTGTTTTGGCACGATAAGGGATATAAAATATATCGCCGATTGATTGAATATGTCCGCCATCGCCAAGAACTGGCTGGTTACCAAGAAATATCAACTCCGTCGGTTATGGATAAATGTTTGTGGGAGACTTCTGGTCACTGGGCAAAGTATGGGGAACATAACTATTCAGGTAAAACCCAAGATGGCAAGGTGTTCTGTATCAAACCTATGTCTTGTCCGGGTGGTATGTTGGTATTTGGTCAGGGTATAAAATCATACAAAGATTTACCTTTGTATATGGCTGAATTTGGAAAAGTTCACAGATACGAAGCAGCAGGCGGGTTATCAGGTTTAATGCGTGTTCGTGAATTTACCCAAGACGATGCCCATATTTTCTGTACAGAAAATCAGTTGGAATCCGAAGTTGTAAAGGTTTTACGCTTTATCAAAGATATTTATTCAAAATTTGGTTTTGAAAAAATTTCTATGAAATTGGCAACCAGAAAAGAATCAGAATTCCGTATTGGTTCTGACGAGATCTGGGACAGGGCGGAAAATGCTTTAAAGAATGCTTTGGAGAAAAATGGTATAGAATTTGAAATTGCCCAAGGTGATGCCGCATTCTATGGTCCAAAGATTGATAATTATATCAAAGATTCAATGGGCAGACCTTGGCAGTGTGGAACTGTGCAACTGGATATGAACTTACCAGAACGTTTTGATTTGTCATACATTGGCGAAGATGGTGAAAAACATCGTCCAATTATGTTGCATCGTGCAATGTTGGGAAGTATTGAAAGATTTATGGGAATCTTGATTGAATCAACAGGTGGTAATTTGCCATTGTGGCTGTCACCAGAACCTGTTGTGGTTGCACCAATTTCTGAAAAGTTCAAAGAATATGCAAATGAAGTTGTTGATAAATTGCGTGATTCTGGCATTTATGCACGTGCTGATTTGCGTGATGAAAAAGTGAACTATAAAATCCGTGAACTTTCTTTGGCAAAAACCCCAATAATTGCGGTTGTAGGTGAAAAAGAAATGGCTGATAAAACGGTAACCTTGCGTCATCTGGGTAATGAAAAACAGGAAACTGTTTCATTATCAGATTTTGTAAAACAGATGAAACACGCCGTTCAAATGCCAAAATAATAAAGGAAATTATAATGAAAAAAGTATTTTTATTTTTAGGACTTTGTTCTTTGGTTTTAACATTGGCCGCTTGTTGTGGCTGTGAAACAGAACCAACAGTTGAACAAAATCATAAATTAATTGTGCCACCAAATTTTGGCAACCAGCCGAAATAGGCGATTAACAGGCATAATAAACAGATTTATAAATTAAAATAGAATACTGATTTTATTTTTGATATCTGCTTTATTATGTCTTTTTTTTGTGATATAATCATGGCGATAACAATGGGGGATTAATTATGAACGAGAATGAAGAAAATTTGGACTTATTAGATCTGGAAGAAGATGCAGATTTATCTGATCTTCCGGAAAGCAGTCCTTTTACAAATCCAAGACCAAAAAAACCATGGTTGTTAATGGGAATTGGTTTGTTGGTAATAATTATTGCCACATACATAATAGTTCGCACTATTGGTTCGGATTCTGGGTCTTCTGTAGAAGTTAATCTGGATACACCAGAAGTTGCAGCTGTTAACCCCGCCGAGGTTAAACCTGGTACACCAGTACCACCTGCGGCACCAGTAGTTCCTGCGACTGTAACTGCACCAGCTGTTGCACCTGTTGTAATGTCTGCACCAAAGCCGGTTGTTGAACCAATTCATGTAACACCAGGTGTACCAGTACGCGAAGTAACAGATAGAAAAGAAGTTACGTTTAATCCAAATATAAATAAACCGACACCATTACCAGTTGCAAAGCCAAAACCAATACAAACAAAGCCAGTTGCAAATGTTTCTGGCGGATGGTATGTTCAATTTGGTTCATATGCTACAAGAGGTGCTGCGGAAACTGCTGAAAAGAAGATTACAGCAAAGCACGGCAATTTATTTACAGACAAACAGTTTGTTATTCTGGCGGCAGTATTACCAAATGGTACAACTACTTACAGATTGCGTGTCGCATTTGCAAATTCGAATGATGCAAACGGATTTTGCCGCAACGCAAAGTCTGACGGGTTGGATTGTTACGTAGCAAGATAAAGTCTAAGGAGATACTTATGAGAACAGGTTTTTGGGAAATATTTTTAATAATTATATTGGTTTTGATTCTGTTTGGGCATGCCAAGATTCCAGATGTTATGAAAAATTTGGCAAATGGAATTAATGTTTTCAAGAAAGAATTAAAAGGAACTAATACTGAAAAAGAACCGTCAAAAAAACAGGCTACAAAAAAGCCTGCGGTTAAAAAGACAGTAAAAAAATAATTTAATTTTTTATTAATCAAAAAAACCGGTATTTCTACCGGTTTTTTAGTTTGTTTTTTACAAGAATTACTTGCGTCTTTCCGATTCGTCTTTTTCTTCAATAGTCAATGTTGCAAAAGGACTGGCCAGCATTCTGCTGATTCCGATTTCTTCACCGGAAACGATACTGTAACCATATGTTCCATTTTCCAGCCTTTCCAAAGCAGTTTCAATCTTTTTTAATAGATTATGATTGCGTTCAGACAACTTTAAATTCATAGCAATTTCTTGTTCGGCCGTTGAATTGTCCAATTCGTCACCAACACCAGCCGTCTCGTTCTTTTCTGCCAACTTAACAGCATTTAAAACAGAAACAGACTCTTGCAATAATTCTTCTTTTTGAGCGTTCAAAAGCTGATAAAAATAAGCTTTATGCTCGATACACATGTATTTTTCAGATTTTTTTGGAACGTATTTCGGATCCAATGTCAAAGTTTTATAATTTTTTCCGGTCATTTTAAGATCCTTTTAGTTCTGAAACCCAGTGTTTGATTGTATCAATATCCATCACACCAACACGAGCTTCGACCAATTTTCCATCTTTAAAGGCCAATACGCTTGGAATACTACGAATTCCATATTTTGATGGGGTTACGCGATTATGTTCATCAACTTCAAATTTTAAAAAATTAACGTCTGGGATTTTTTCGGATGCAGCTTCGAATGTTGGACCAAACATCTGACATGGACCACACCAAGAAGCCCAAAAGTCCACCAGGCTGATTCCCTTAGCTATTTTACTCTCAAAACTTGCGTCATTAATATGCAGCAAAGCCATCTTTTTCTCCTTACTTATTGATATTCGCCAAAAGTGTATTATAATACGATTAAAAAGCAAGGGAAATCGAAAAAATGAATAAAATCATATACTTAGACGCAGCTGCTAGTAGCCTGAAATCAGAATCTGTCATAAAAGCCGAAATCGACTTTTTGAAAAACAATTATGCTAATTCAGGAAGAGGTGTATGTGAACGTAGTATAGCGGTCGACAAAATGGTCGAAAATTCCCGAAAATCTGTCGCAAATTTCATAAAATCAGGACCTGAAAACATCGTTTTTACCAGTGGAACAACCGATGGTATGAATAGAATCGCAAAAATGGTTTCAGAATCGAGTTCGTCAGGGAATCAGTTGACAGTTACAGTATCGGATTTAGATCATCACTCGGCACGTATGCCATGGGAAGAAATAGGTCACCATAGCAATGTAGATATTAAAGTATGTTCATTAGACAAAGACCATAATATTGATATATCTGGAATTGGTAAAACAGATGTTTTGGTCATAACTGCTATGTCAAATGTCTTGGGTGCACTCCAAAATGTCAAAGAAATAATTAAAAAAGCAAGGTCACAAAATTCAAAAGTTATAACTATAGTTGACGCAGCACAGTATGTTGCACATTTACCAATAAATGTTGTTGATTGGGATTGTGACTTTTTGTGTTTTTCTGGACACAAAATTGGATCTGACACAGGATTGGGCGTAATGTATATCAAAGAACCAAACAGATGGTATCCAGATAAATTTGGTGGAGGAATGGTCAACAGGATTAATGGCAATGAATGGGTTTTGGCAGATGGTCCAGCAAAGTTCGAAGCAGGAACTCTGCCGCTGACACAAATTGTAGGTCTGCCATATGCTTTGGATTATATGTCCAAAGATAAAAATAATTTGATAGAATATATGTATTCAGAATTATCAAAAATGAAAAGAATAAAAATAATAACCAAGCCTGATTCTTGTATTTTGTCTTTTGTAATAGATAATATGAATTGTTTGGATTTTGGAACATTGATTGGGGCATACGGGGTTTGTTTACGTGTTGGAAATATGTGTGCCTCTTGGTTACATAAATTAATGGGATATAATGGAACGATTCGTATTTCTGTTGGACCTTGGAATACAAAAGCAGAAGCAGACGAAGTTATAGAAATAATAAAGAAGATTTTGGAAAAATAATGTCGTTTACAAAAGAAGATATTATAACAGCCTTACAATCTGTTTATGACCCGGAAATACCAGTTAATATTTGGGATCTGGGTTTGATTTATAATATTGATATAAATAATGACAAAGTAAAAATAACCATGACACTGACCAGTCCAACATGTCCAATGATGGAAGAATTATTAGGTATGGTGAAAAATGGTGCAGAATCTGTTGTGGGAGTTGACAATGTCAAAGTAGAACTTGTTTGGGATCCTGCATGGGATATTTCAAAAATGTCTGAAACCGCAAGACTGGAATTAGATTTAACAGAACAGGGTTGGTAAATGAATTATATCGAGATAAAAAATATTCTGGAAAACATAAATGACCCAGTTGAAAAATTGGAAGTGGTTATGGATTTTGGAAAGAATCTGAAACCCGCACCAGAAAATGTTCAATGTAAAGAAATTACCGGTTGTATGTCATTGGTAAAAATATGTCGCGATGGAAATAATTTTTATGGATTTGCTGATTCTTCATTAGTCAGTGGTGTTGTTGCAATAATAGTATCTATGGTTGATGGCAAAACACCAGAACAAATTAGAAAATTAAATATCAGAAAAGAATTTGAAAGTTTAAATATATCTTTGGGTGCAGGGCGTATGAATGGGGTAAATTCTATACTCGGTTTTTTAGAAAATTTATGATAAACTTGTGTACATGAACGAAGACGAAAGAATGTTTAAATTGGGTCTGGCAATGGCTATGTCAGTTTTAATGCTGACAGCTGCATTACAGGTTTGCTATCGAACACAAAACCGTGCACGCACGCAAGTTAATAAAGAAATTGTTAAAACCCAACAAGATATTGCGATTGCAGATGCCAGTTTTTCGGCATATGTTGGAAATGATATTCTTAGAAATATGGTTGTGCGTGTTTATCCACGTTCTGAACCAATCAGTTTTAACAAATCGGTTGCAATAGAAGATTTGCAATAAAAGTTATAAATGTTTGAAATCGGCAAAGATGTTTTGAAAAATGGATTCAAGTCTGTCGGCACAGAAAGTACCGGGCGCAGCCGTATGCGTTTTGTTTATTCTTTCTTTATTATAATATTTGCAATTTTCATAGTTAAAACTTTGTGGGTCGGAATCCAAGGGACTAATAGAACCAGATTGTCAGATGCTGGGGATACTTGGAATGTTGCCAGGGCTGATATTATTGATCGAAATGGTGATATTTTGGCCAAGAATGTAATGTCTGGAAATATTGTTTTACGCACACCACAAATCAAAGATAAAGATGCTGTGGCTGCATTAATTCATCAGGCTTTGCCCGAAGAATACACGTTATCTGCGGCGTTGAGTTTGGCAAATTCATCAAAGCAATTTATTTATGTGAAAAAACTGGCAACAGAATCACAGCGTAATTTAATAACCATGGCAAAGGTCCCAGGATTAGATATAGAAACTATTCAGAATCGTGTTTATCCAAAGCAGCGTTTATTTTCACACATTGTCGGTTTTGTTGAAAAAGGTGGAAATGGCGCGGATGGGGCTGAAAAAGTTTATGACAGTTATCTTCGCGAAAACAAAGATCCATTGCGTTTGTCCCTGGATTCCAGAATACAATCTGTTTTTTATGACCAACTGTCCCTCGCAATGCAAAAATATAATGCAAATTCAGCAATGGGAATGTTGATGAATTCGCGTACCGGTGAAATCATAGCAATTGTTTCACTGCCTGATTATGATCCTGAAAACAGAAATATTGATCCAGAAAGAAATCGTATGTTTATGCCTATGCGTGGTGTATTTGAAATGGGTTCAATATTTAAAATATTTAATACTGCAATGGCTTTTGAAAATGGAATTAATAAAGAATACTATATTGAAAAACCGTTTAAGATTTTAGACAAGTTTGGACGCACAGCCGCCACAATCAGAGACGTTGCTACATTTAAACCTATACGGCCAAGTTTGTCTGTACCTGAAATAATGTTGTATTCCTGTAATCCAGGAAGTGCCCAGATTGCTTTGGATTTGCCGGATGGAACACAACCTGAATTTTTCCATCGTGTACATATGGACGAACCATTAAGTTTGGAATTTGGAAAAACAGAAAGACCTTTGATACCAAAAAAATGGGGACCGGTTGAACGTGCAACAGTTGCTTTTGGTCATGGTATTTCTGTAACACCAATGCATGTTTTGTTGGGTGTTAATTCAATGATTAATGGTGGAATTTATATTTATCCAACTTTACAGAAACGTGATGTCGGAGCAATACATGGCGAACGTGTTGTATCACCGGAAATATCAGCAAAACTTCGTGATATTATGTTTCATATAGCCGAAGAAACATCTGGAAAATTGGCAAAAGTTCCAGGAATAAATATTGGTGGAAAAACGGCTACGGCTGAAAAAAGAATTAATGGAAAAATAGATAGATTTAAAAACCTGACAGCATTTATTGGTGCTTTCCCAATCGAGGCACCCCAATACACAATTATGGTAGTTCTGGACGAGCCTAAGGGAACACCAGAATCCTTTGGTTTAAGAACTGCAGCATGGAATGCTGTGCCGACTACTGGTAAGATATTAAACGATATACTTCCTTTGCTTTTTAGATAGTGCAATGTTTTTATTATTTGGTATAATAATCTTGATAAAAAGAGATTATTGTGAGAAAGATAGTAGAAAAGTCCATGCTGGGAAAGGCGTGGGTTGTGGCTGATAATGCCGCAGACTATGTTCCCAGCGAGAGTGTTGAAGAAAATGTTTTAATAGAAAAAATTTTGAATTCCCGTGGTATATCGGGCAGTAATAGAATTTCAAATTTTTTAAATCCCAGTATCAAAGAATATATGCCTGATCCAAATGTTTTGACTGATATGGACAAGGCAGCTGCTTTGATTGCAGATGCAATTATTCAGAATAAAAAAATTGCAATTTATGGCGACTATGATGTTGATGGAATAACATCTACTGCTATTTTTGTAAAATATTTAAGAGAATTGGGTTTGAATCCAATCTGGCATTTACCAACCCGCGAAGGCGAAGGGTACGGTCTGAATATCGAGACAGTTGAATCGTTTGCAAAACAAGGTGTTGAAGTAATAATTACTGTTGATTGTGGAATCAGCGGTGTGAGCGAGGTTAAACATGCCAAAGAACTGGGTATGCAGATAATTGTTACAGATCACCATTCACCAGACGCAAAGTTACCTGATGCAGATGCGATTGTAAACCCAAAGCGCGCAGATGACAATTCTGGATTATCTTATTTGGCTGGTGTTGGTGTTGCATTTTTAACATTGGTTGCAGTGAACAGAAAACTGCGAGAGTTTGCAAAAACCGAAGACGAAAAAAAGAAGATAGAAAATATAAACCTGTTAAATTATTTGGATTTAGTCGCATTGGGAACTATTTGTGATACAATGCCGTTGATTGGATTAAACCGTGCGCTGGTTTCAACAGGATTAAAGGTTTTGGGTCTGCGAAATAATCTGGGTTTGCGGGTTTTGATGGATATTGCGGGAATAAAAAAACCATCTGTTTATGCGGCTGGGTTTGCAATTGGGCCACGTTTGAATGCTGCTGGGCGTTTGGATTCTGCTGCACCGGCTTTGGATTTATTGCTGACGGATAATGTTTTAATTGCAAATGATTTGGCAAACAAATTGCATAAAATGAATCAAGAACGAATAGATATTCAAAATGCAATTATGATAAATGCAACTGAAATGGCAAAGAAATGTTGCGAATCTGGAAAATTCAGCTTGTTTGTTTGTGGTGATAAATGGCACGGCGGAGTCATGGGAATTATCGCAGGTCGGTTAAAAGACAAATATAATTTACCTTCGTGTGTAGCAACAAAAATTGATGGGATTATAAATGGTTCTGGTCGTTCAATACCTGGGGTTGATTTGGGAAAAATAATTCATGATGCATTGGCGAACGGTGTTATTTCCGAAGGTGGTGGACACGCAGCCGCAGCAGGGTTTACTTTACCAGCTGAAAAAGAAAAAGATTTTTGTAACTTCTTGGAGGATCAAGTATCAAAACAGTTAAATGGTGAAATACCAACCCAAGAAGTTATTGTTGACGCAGAAATTGATGCTGGTGGTGCAAATATGGATATGATTCAAAAATTATCCCTGTTGGAACCATTTGGTCAGGGTAATCCAGAGCCTGTATTGGTGCTGCATGGTGGGACTTTGATTCATGCCTCGGTTATGGGCAGTGGGGCACATTTGCGCGGAATGGTCAGCACCAGCAGTGGAAAACAATTACCATTTGTAGGTTTTAATTTAACAGGAACCCCAGTTGGTGATTTTTTGCTGGACGATGCGAATACAAATACTAAAATAACAATGCTGGGAGAATTAAAAGAAAATGAACATAATGGCAGAATCACAGCCCAGTTTATTTTAGAAGACTTATCTGTGTAATATTAGGATTTATTCATGAAAAAAATATATTTATTATTTTTGTTTTTAACTATGCCTGCGTACGCGGTGGTTGATTCGGCACAGGTTGTAAAAGCTGAAAAATATTTGAATTCAATTACTGGATTGTCTGGGAATTTTACCCAGGTTGCCAAGGGTAAAAAAGATTTGGGAACTTTTTCAATGTTGCGTCCCGGACGCATCAGATTGGATTATACCAGTTTACCGGTTCAACTAATTTCTGATGGTTCAGATTTATATTTCTTTGATAAATCTTTGGATCAAATAACAACTGTACCTTTGACCAGTACACCAGCTGGAATTTTAATCAGAAAAAATATAAATTTAAGAAATTCGGATATTGTTGTTTCTGATACTGCATCAGGCGAAAAAACTTTTTCATTAAAAATGCATATGCGTGATAACGAAGGGGCAGGTAATATGACAGTTGTTTTTGATAACAATCCAGTAAAGTTAAACTCTTGGACGGTTGTTGACGCAACTGGTGTCAAAACTGCGGTCGTATTCAATGATTTAAAAACCAAGACAGATTTTGTAAAAAATTATTTTCAAATTCAACGCCACAAGACAGTTTCTGTTGCTGGTGGGGATTCTTATTATGAATAACAAATTGGAAATTTAAAATGTTCGGAATCGGATGGGCAGAATTTTTTGTAATAATATTGGTTGCGATAATCGTAATCCCAGCCGAAAATTGGCCCGAAGTTGCCAAGTTTTTGGCAAAATGTGTAAAAGTTATTCGTGATTTAATTTGGAAAATATCTGATGCCTCGGAACAGATCAAAGAACAAATAGAATTAGAAAAACCAATAAACGATCTGATAAAAAATACCACAGATGATATGCTGGGTGGGTTTTCATCGGTTCGTCCAAAGAATAAAAAATCAAGTTCTGTAAAAAAGAAAAAATCACCAAATAAAAAGCCGTTAAAATAATGAAGATGACATTAATGCAACATTTTGCAGAACTTCGCAGACGTCTTCTGTGGATATTTCTTATTTTTACAATTGCATTTGCGGTTGGCTGGTTTATTACACCTTTTTTACAAAAGTTGTTAACTGAACCTTTGACATCTGTTTGGCCAGATGGAAAAATGCTTTATACCGGGTTAACGGACGGTATTTTAATTCAATTTTCTTTATCAACAGTGTTTGCAATTGTTCTGACAATTCCTGCTGTTTTGTGGCACATTTGGGCTTATGTTTCCCCAGGGTTACACAGTAATGAAAAACGGGTTATTTTACCGATTGTTATTTTATCACCATTGCTGTTTATTATAGGCGCGCTTTTTGCATTTTATGTAATGTTGCCAGTAACGTTTAAACTGTTTGTGGATATGAATCAGGCTTCACCAGTTCCAGCAATATTAATGCCTGCTGTGACGGATTATCTGAAATTTACGATTGATTTGTTAAAGATGTTTGGAATTGCTTTCCAGATGCCTTTGATTTTAGTTTTATTAAACAAGTTGGGAATTTTACCAAGAGAAACTGTTGTAAAAGCACGCAGGTATGCAATTGTTATAATATTCGTTGCGGCTGCAATATTGACACCAACAACAGATATGGTAACACAGCTTTTGTTGGCAATACCAATGTGCGCGTTATTCGAAATCAGTATACTGTTTATGAAAAAAACACCAAAATCTGAGAAAATTACCGCCTAAGCAATGGTTTATTTGTATTTATTTTTGTGATATAATTTACGGTGTGAAAAAGCTTCTAGGTTTCTTTTGTACAGTGCTTGCGTTGTCGGCATGTGATTTGCAACCAAAAATTGCATCTATTCCGGATTCGGTTGGTGAATTTATTTCTAATCGTTATCCAGCGTTGTTGGCGGATCCAGAAAAACAGCCAGAAATTTATAACTCGGCTGCTGCGGACTATGGTGTTTATGCATCGCCAGAGTTATACGGAAATGCGGATATAGATGATTATATTTTATATTCCAGTGTCGAAGATTATACATTACCACCCCAAGAATCAATTCAACAAAGTCCGGTGAAAAATCAATCTGTAATTGCGCAAAAAACTGTTTCGCCGAAAATCCCTGATGATTATTTAAAAGTTCCTGTTTACAAGTCTGAGCCAGTTGAATCAGATGAAATAACAGTGGCCAAAGGCGATACTGTTTATTCTTTGTCTAAGAAACATTCTTTGTCGGTTGATGAATTTGCAAGTATAAATAATTTACAAAAGCCTTATAAATTATCAATCGGGCAAAAATTGAAAATTGCTAAACAACCACAGCCAATACCAGAAGTGGTCGAAAAACCAGTAGAAAAAATAAATATTGTACAACCTGTTCAAAAACCAGAACCAAAAATAACCAAAGTTGAATTAACAGAAATAACAGTTGGGGCGGGCGATACCCTTTATTCTGTTTCAAGAAAATATTCAATACCTGTTAACGATTTAGCAGTTATGAATAAATTATCTGCACCGTTTACATTATCTGTAGGGCAGAAATTAAAAGTTCCAAAACTGAAAGAAACAGAGGTAAAAGTTGAACCAGTTAAAATAGTAACCGTGGCAAAATCTGGATTAAAGGCAACACCAACAAAGCCAGTTGTTGTTCCAATGGTAATTAAGGCACCTGTATCGACACCAAAGATATCTTCTGACCCGTCTAAAGCATTGCCTTCGATTGCATCTAGATCTTCTTCTAAATTTACTTGGCCAGTCAGAGGTAGAATATTGTCAGACTATGGTGCAAAGTCCAATGGTCTTTACAACGATGGTATGAATATTGCAGCTTCTTCAGGTACCAAGATTGGAGCAGCCGAAAATGGTGTAGTTGCATATGCTGGAAATGAATTAAAAGGTATGGGCAATCTGGTAATTATTCAACACTCTGGTGGATGGATGACAGTTTATGCACATATGGATACTATGTCTGTACGTCGTGGTGTCAGAGTTGTTGTTGGTCAGCAAATCGGAACTGTGGGTCAAACAGGCAAAGTTGAAAGACCACAATTGCATTTTGAAATCCGCAAAGGAACCAAAGCTTATGATCCTTCTAGATATCTGAAAAGATAAGCTTTTTGGTGCCAAAAATACAACGTTGAAATTCAAAAATATTACTCGAATTTTCGGGATGGTTTTGCTATAATTTTCGGGTTACGTTTTCAAAATAAAAAATGGAGTAAAAAATGTCAAACAAATGGGTATATACCTTTGGTGATGGCAAAGCCGAAGGAAAAGCAGATATGAAAAATCTCTTGGGTGGCAAGGGTGCAAATCTTGCAGAAATGAACCTGGTTGGTCTGCCGGTTCCAGCAGGATTTACCGTCACGACCGAGGTTTGTACTTATTATTATGAAAATAATAAAAACTATCCTAATGATTTAAAAGGCCAGGTTGAACAGGGTATATCTCATGTTGAAAAAGTTATGGGTCATAAGTTTGGCGATTTAAAGAATCCTTTGTTGTTATCTGTTCGTTCTGGGGCACGTGTTTCTATGCCTGGTATGATGAATACTGTTTTGAATTTGGGTTTGAATGACGAAACAGTTAAAGGTTTGGCTGAATTTACTGGTGATGAACGTATGGCATACGATTCGTACCGCCGTTTCTTGATGATGTTTTCGGATGTTGTTTTGGAAGCTGATATCGATTTGTTCGAACACACATTGGAACATATGAAAGATGAAAAAGGTTATAAATTTGATAATGAATTAACAGTTGCTGATTTAAAAGAACTGGTTGTTCAATTTAAAAAGATTGGTGAAAATTTAGGTAAACCAGTTCCACAAGATCCTTGGGAACAACTGTATGCAGGTATTGGTGCAGTATTTGGTTCGTGGATGACCAAGAAAGCAGTTACTTATCGTAAGTTGAATAACATTCCAGGTGATTGGGGAACAGCAGTGAATGTTCAGGCAATGGTATTTGGAAATTCAGGTGATGATTCGGCGACTGGTGTATGTTTTTCACGCGACCCTGCAACTGGCGAAAATAAATTCTATGGCGAATATTTAATCAATGCCCAAGGTGAAGACGTTGTGGCTGGTATTCGCACACCACAACCAATGACACATGATAAAAGTGGTCGTGTTTCTTTGGAAGAAGCCATGCCAGAAGTTTTTGCAGAATTATTTGCAGCACGTAACAAACTGGAAAATCATTACAAAGATATGCAAGATATGGAATTTACTATCGAACATAAAAAACTGTGGATGTTGCAGACCAGAAATGGAAAACGTACAGCCGCAGCCGCAGTTCGCATTGCTGTTGAAATGGTAGAAGAAAAATTACTGACCAAAGAAGAGGCAATTTTGCGAGTTGGTGCAGATCAGTTAAATCATCTGTTACATCCTATGTTGGATCCAAAGGCACCAAAGAATATTATCGCAACTGGATTGCCTGCATCCCCAGGCGCAGCAGTTGGTCGTGCAGTATTTTCAGCCAATGATGCCGAAGAATGGAAAAAACGTGGCGAAAAAATTATGCTGGTTCGTATTGAAACCAGCCCAGAAGATATTGCAGGTATGGATGCCGCCCAGGGTATTATCACAGCACGTGGTGGTATGACATCACACGCGGCGGTTGTTGCACGCGGAATGGGTCGTCCATGCGTTTCTGGATGTGCTGATATTAAAATCGACTATGCGTCCAAGACTATGAAAACAACATCTGGTGCAGTTATTAAGGAAGGTGATTGGGTTTCTATTGATGGTGCCAAGGGTGAAATTATCGAAGGTCAGGTTCCAACTGTATCGGTTGAGATGACAGGAAACTTTGGAAAATTGATGGAATGGGTAGACCAGATTAAATCACTGGAAATTCGTGCAAATGCAGAAACCCCACGTGACGCAAAGATGGCGCGCAGTTTTGGTGCCGAAGGTATCGGTCTGGCGCGTACAGAACATATGTTCTTTGACCCATCACGTATCCAAGATATGCGTGAAATGATTTTGGCATCTGACGAAGCAGGTCGTCGCATAGCATTGGAAAAACTGTTACCATATCAAAGACAAGACTTTGTGGACCTGTTCAAAATTATGGATGGTCTGCCGGTTACGATTCGTTTGATTGATCCACCATTGCATGAATTCTTGCCACATACGGACGCTGAAATCAAAGAACTGTCGGATCATATTGGTAAACCAGTTGAATTTATCAAAGAACGCAGCAACGCTTTGCATGAACAGAATCCAATGTTGGGACACCGTGGTTGCAGATTGGTAATCACTTATCCTGAAATTGCTGAAATGCAAACTCGCGCAATACTGGAGGCTGCAATTGAATGTAAATCTGCAGGTGTAAAAGTAATACCTGAAATAGAAGTTCCATTGGTTGGTTCAAAGAAAGAATTGGATATTGTAAAATCTGTAATAGAAAGCACTGCAGAACAAATATTCGCAGCCAAGGGTTCAAAAATTGAATACAAGATTGGTTCAATGATTGAATTGCCACGTGCAGCATTGTTGGCTGATGAAATTGCAGAAATTTCAGAATTCTTTGGATTTGGAACAAACGATTTGACACAAACCACACTGGGAATGTCACGTGATGATACTGGTACAATTTTGGAAGAATATCGTGCTCGTGGTGTTTATGTTGCAGATCCTTTTGTTTCAATTGATCAAAACGGAGTTGGTAAATTAGTAAAGAATGCAGTTGAATTGGGACGTAAAGTCAAAGGTCACAATATTCACATTGGTGTTTGTGGTGAACATGGTGGCGATCCAGAATCAATACAATTCTTTCATGAATGTGGTATGGACTTTGTATCGTGTAGTCCTTTCCGTGTACCAATCGCCAGATTGGCAGCAGCCCAAGCCGCGGTTAAAAAGCCGCGTAAGTAATGTAAAAATAAAAACGCCCCTTTCGGGGCGTTTTTATTATGAGTATAGAAAACTACATACTCATAGAGGGAACCCAAGATGAAACTATATTCCTTTTTCTAATATCAACCATTGTGTAAATTTCTTGTGCCCTTGCCATTTCAGTTTGTTTTATATCCGAGTAAAGCTCGTGTGACATCTGAAGTGTTCTCTTGATAAAATTGAAATGGGTTAAAACTGTACGAGTTGGAGTTGCTTTTTTCGTTACAGATTTAACGGCTGGCCAATCGATTCTTTCATATTTTTCCAGAGATTCTTTTAATTTCTGAACTAACTGTTTAGATACGTCTTCTTTAAGATATAATAAAGTTTGTATTTCCGAATATACAAGGTTTATTTCTTGAACTTTATTGAATTTTTCTTCAAGAAAAAGTTCAACGAAAGTATTTTCTCGAAGTTCTTCGTATGATACACTGTGGTACTTGGAAATTTTTTTATTATTTATATTTGTATCGTTTTTTAGTTCATACTCCTGTTTTATTATTGTTGGTTTAAAGTTAAAAAGTTGTTTTAGTAATACAAAAGTTTTGTTCATATGTTTTCCCTCCTAACATATGACGATAATCCTAGAACCAAGATTTTGATTTGCAATTCAAGAAACACACTTTTATAACTTGACGATGAAATTTTTTTTGTTATTAACAGAGTTTTTTACACTGTATAAAGCCCATTTTCTGCACTTTTCAGAAGATTAGAAAGCGTTCGTATATACAAAAAAAATCGAAAATATTTTTTGTGTATATACAAAATTCAAACAATAATTTTATGATTATATTTTATGTTATGTATTTAGTTTTTCGAGATTATTTTATGAATATTATAAAATGATTTTATATATAAAATTTGTTTTTTAAATTTTATAATTCTAAAAATAAAACCACCAAAATGGTGGTTTTTATTTTCTGGTGGTGGCGTAATCTGCACCAACGTTTCCCATCCCAGAATTTCAAATAACAGGGAATTTACAGGGAATATTTTCATTTTTACCCCATATTTTACCTGTCTTTGTCGACACCAATCTGCCAGAACCTATGTAAACCAAGCCTTCCAAAATCCATACCACCCAAATTCCCTAAAAAATTAACAGGGAATTTATTTTGGGTATCAGGGAAATTTTATAAACCATAGGGTATTTTATATATTTATGCATTATGTTTATTGTGTGATATCAGATAAATAAAATAAATTAATGTAATAATGTTAAATAAAGACCATACAGATTTTTCAAAATGAATAATATAAATTGGGTTATAAATAATTGCTGTAATAAATAATCCGATTGGTAAACTTATTTCTTTATTATTACTATCTATCAATATCCAAACAGACAAAATAAAAATTACTAATCTTAAAATTTGATAATAACCATAAGGTAAAGGTAACAACGCTATACTCAGCAAAATACAAGCCAATATTAAATATGTTTTTTTATTCATTTATTTTGTGCTCACAATCAAGAATTTGCTGCCCAAACTATCAAAAAAACCCCTATAAAAACAACCCAGAACCAAGACCACAAAAACGAATAATTAACTAAGCTTACTGGTGTGCTAAGTTTAATTCTTTTTTCTTTTTTGGCAGCTTCTTTTGTTATTCCGAATGCTTGACTTATATTTGTTCCACCTGTATTAAAAAATACATTTATAAGTGCTTCTGCTACATGTACGTTATCTATATCTTGAAGAGATAATGTTGCCATAAATCCGGATCCATCTTTTGCAGCTATTATAAATTGACCTTGAACAACCATGGTTTTTACTTCGGACCATTTAAAAAACTTTTCTTCGACTGGAGTCCAAGTATTTGTTTTTGCAAGCTTTACTTTATTGTCATAAATTATTTCATATATATTTCCACCACGCGCTAGTTCATTTGCCATCGCAAAAACTAAACGAGGTCCAACAGCCTTCCATAAACAATCCGCAGCCTTTGTCCAATTTGAACTGTGATCCAACCAGTTAATTATTGTTTCATTTTCTGATGTTGAAAATGCCAATAAAGTATCCGTTCCACTATAAACTCCATTCGTGCTTTTTCTTGTAATTCCATAACGTATTGCATTTATGTTTTCTAGTTTACAAATTAACTCTCCGTCTACTTTAATACCATTTGCTGAAATTTCAAAAGAATGGTTGCTCCAAAATCCATTTTGCTCAATCTTGCAAGTTATATCTTTGGCATGTTGCCTATTCTGGTTTTTGATATTTTCTAAATCATTCAGATCTCTTATAGAACGATCATCGACAGAACCAAGTTCTGAAAAAAGTTCTTTTACTTTATAAAGTACTTTTTCCGACAATTCCATCTCGTCTGCTCGAACCAAATCAATGGCACATTCACGGGCTTCATCTGCAACATGTTTTGTTTCCTCGTGCTCTAAACCACGTTGTTGCATACTTACCTGTATAGGTTGCATAATTTCATCAAAATTTTCTAGTTCTTTTAAAAATTCATCTACCAGTCCGGTCATATATGTTTTCGAGCGATTTTTTTTCGACAAACCTGTTTTTATCTTCTGCCGAGACGCTTCAATTGAATCTTCTAGTTTTTGTAGTCCTTTCTGAACTTCCATTGCGTATAAATTGTCTATAAAGCTATCAATTAGACTCAACTTTTGCCCATTTTTTACAGCTTTATTCACAAGTGACAACATGGTTGCTGTAATTTGTTTTTGTGTGTAGTTTTGCAAAAAGGCTTGAATTGTTTTTACACAGGTCAGCTTGTGCTCATGTAAATCTGAATCAACAGCTGCGATATCTGTGATTTCTGAAATACCTGCGACCGCGCGATCTTCATTTAGAATTCTTATAAGCTTTTCTGTATCAATACTTTCGAAATCAACAGCCATCTTGTAAAGTATATCAGAAACATTCTTTTGTGGTATCACCGCTTTTTGCATTATAGATAGCATTGTGGTCACAACGTTAAGACCGGCCAGTGCAGGCAAACTTGAAATAGCGTCCTGTTCTATTATCGCACCATTTAATGATTTTATCAGCTCCAGTGCCTTTTTATTACTTACACCTGGGAGCCATGCAATCTCGGCCATTATACGTTTCCGTGGTGTGGTAAGTATCAATCGCGTCTCTGTTACTACTGATTGATCTAGGCTCAAACTTTTTTCCTGTGACAATTCCATAATTTTCTGTCGGTTATCACGAGGGGTCGCACCTAGGATGTAGAAAGGGTTCTGGAGTATGTTCATGTTATTTGTCTTCTTTTGTTTTTGTTTCTGATGCTGCTGTGAAACCTATCGTTCTTCTTTTTGGTTCTATGTCCGCACTGATTGTTTTTGTCTGCAGGGAGGCATCCATCTCTTCTTGTGATATTTTGCTTTTATTTTTGAATGCTGTCAGACGTGCAGCTTCTTTTACAATGAATGCGATATCCGATCTTGGACGATCAACCAGCGCATCTACAATTTTATCTAATACAATTCCATCTTCCACAGGTAATTTAGCAAGTGCGGTTTCCAGCATTGTTTTGATATCTTCTTTGCTTGGCATACGTACTTCTATCTTGTGATCAAAACGTCCTGTTCGTAAAATTGCAGGGTCTATGTTTTGAAGAAGATTGGTCATACCGACAACCAGCACCTTATTTTTTGCCGCTTCGGGAATCAGTCGCAAAAATTCGCCAACTTCTTCCACCTTATGATCTTGCGAACCTTCACGTTTACCCAAGAAAGATTCCATTTCATCAATTATTACAATTGCTGGTGATGTTTCAAATGCTTTATTGAAAGTTGCTGATATTTTCTGCGCAGTTTGGTGTATGTACGGGCTACCGACACTTCCAGAATCAATTGAATAAACTGGCCAATCCAAGAACTCTGCCAATTTTTCGACCGCGTATGTTTTTCCTGTTCCTGGTTTACCATACAAAATTATCGGTGATGGAAATGAAATCCCCATAGCTTCATATCGTTCGGGATTTAATACAATATCTACAACATTTTCATTAAAAAATTGTTCAAGATATTCTGCACCGGTCAATATAAATTTGTCGCTTTTTTGTTTTACTTTCTCGGTACTGTTAGGTGCACTCTTCGTCACACCTTTTACTGTTGGTACTGTTAATCCGGCATCTTCAATGATTTCTTCAAGATCGCCCATAGAAAAGTTCAAAGTCAAATTCTGTAATCTACGGATTGATTTTGTTGAAACGGGAACACCTCCAGTCAACCAAGTTCCAAGCAACAGTCCATCATCGGTTTCCTGCTGTAATTCTGAGGTTGGAAGTAATCGTGAAAATTGTTCTGTGTACAAAGAATCTTCGAATGAAATATCTGACATAATCTTGCGCGATTCACGAAGTGCGGTGGCAAATGCCAATGCTGTGACTTTATTTACAGCGAAAAAGTTGTAATCAATCGGGGCAAGAATGTATCTGTCTGAAGAAACTAAGAACTTGAACTCTTCTCCCCCAAACTTTATGGTGGTTAAAATAGATTTACCTAGAAGCTTTTTAGATTCCCAAAGAGCGGCCAAATCTGGTCGAACGACCAGCATATTTTGTCCGTCAGCCAATCTATATATCTGCCATTTGTCGCCAACAAAAACCATGGACTTTGCTACCACGCCTTTTGTTGGTTCATATTCTTTCGGGAACCATGGATCTTTTTTCATTGCTTATCCTCTGACGATGTTTGTAATGTCCATATCTTCAATTCCTGAACTGCCACCAACTTGTATCATTGTCATTTCAGCAACCACTTGACGCAGGTGTGGAATGTCATCCTGTTGTATTGCACTTAATCCCTCTTTAACCAGCATATTAAACTTTGGCTTGTCTTGGAACAGAAATGGTTTTTCAGCAAGATGTTTGAATTTTGCGACAATAAACCAGTCCATCTTCCAAAGTACAGACGTAATTTTACTGCCCATTTCGTTTATGAAATCTTCAAATTCATTGGTGTCACGATCAATTACTCGTTTTGCGCTTGTTATCAAATTGTCAAATGCGGACTTGTCAGCTGGTGTGGCATGTTCGCGCAAGGATTTGTTAAAAAAGTCTGTTTTATTATCTAATTCCATCTGTCGTATTTCACGCAAGTGTTTTTTGCGAATAACGGCAAGATCTTTTTTTGCTTGGAATACTTTTTCTTCGGCTTCTTTTGTCTTTTCTGGATCTACTTCGTCTGAGGATATCGATGATGCCTCATCTAGTTTTTGTCTTGTCTTATCTAATTCGGGATCGCTTATATGTGTCGCCATTTCATCAGCACGTAATTTTGTAGACTCTGCGTCTTCTTTAATTGCCTCTGGTGCTTCAGAATAGTCACGTTGTCCTTCTTGGCGCGAATAGAAGTTTCGACCAGAGTTGAACGAGCCACGAATACTTGGTATCGTTATTTCAAGACGTATGTTTCCATCGTCAGACATTTCATATGATAGGTCTATGTCAGCACCTGCAGGGATAACCCCATCGTCAAAATCTTTTCCTGTGATTTTCATAACCCCAACAAGACGATTGTCCAGTATCGGTGACACAATGTCACCTTCCCATATTTTGAAATTCAATGAGCCTGTATCACCAGATTTCAATGTGTTAGCCGCCTTGAATTGCATCTTGCCGCGTTTTGGCAAAGTATCGCCAGAACGTACCATATAATCCAACATCGGTGTTCCGCCAAGTTTATCCAACACTTCAATACCGACAGAATGTGATGCCGGAATAGAGTCGATTGTTGCAGCAGTTCGTGTGATCACAATTTTATTCGGATCAAGTGCAATACTTTCGCCGATTTCGTTAAATAAAAATGCCTTAAAATTGTTTTCGCCAAACTTCGACAGCACTAAGTCTATAGTCACCCCGTCTTTCAATGATAATTTACCCGATGACCACCCAGAGTCGGTGGAATCAATCTGAAATTCAAATTTACCTTTTGTCTTTTCCGGCAGTTTGACTACCAACTTAGTTTTTACATCTGGAGTTCTTGCGATAAAATCAAATTTTACATTTACAACGCCTTGTGCTTCGACAGAGCCACGCATGTTTTTGCGCGACCGATCCTGTGAAGACCATTCTATTGATTCTGCAAATATAGCTGCACCTTCAGCAACTGCAGTCATAGGGTTTACGTCTGTGTTTGCTGGAATCCCTAGTTCGGAAGACACTTTGTCACGTAACGGTTTATAGCAAGTCGGGCCACCTACAAAAACAATCCGCACTACATCATCGGGTTTCAATCCTGCCTTATCTAAGGTTTCACGAACCGCTTTGATTGTTTCATCTATTCGTTCTGAAATCAGTCCGTTATAAGTTTTACGATCTACAGGGATGTCCAAATATATATCAGCATTCTTATCATCTTTTATACGCACCTCATTTTCTGATAGACTGATTGTTGCGTCCTCTTTTGCAGACAAATCTATTTTTGCGCGTTCTGTTGCATATGCAACCAAACGTACCAACGATTTATATTTCGGATCATTCCAAAATTCAGAAGATAAATCAAAGTTCGATCTAAGCCATGGATAAACAACATTTTCCACCAATAGACGATCCAAATCACGCCCGCCACACATTGCTATACCGCCATGACTCTGTAAATTTACATGACCATTGATACTTTCCGCTACAGCGACATCCAATGTGCCGCCGCCTAAGTCATAAACTAGAAAAATCCCATCTTCAGGGCGCGTTTTCATAACGCTCATGATTGCCGCTACAGGTTCTTGCATAAGCGCAACTTTCCCGATACCAGCCATGTTTGCTGCTTGCAGGGTTGCCTCTTTCTGCATCTGATTGAACGCCGCTGGGGTGGTTATAATCGTGCCTATATCGGGATCTTTTTGTAGTTCATCTGGCAGATAATTAAATAAAACTTTTAAGATTTCGGCAGAGCATTCTTCTGGCAGCATTGTCTTGCCTAGGTTCGGTATTTCTATTGGGGTGTTTGTCCCCATCAGCCTTTTGAACCTTACAGCCACGTTATCAGGATCGTTTGGTATATAATCATAAGCACGCTTTCCAACATACTTATTACCACGCTTATCAATGTAAATTGCCGATGGTGTCACATCGGTCTGATCAGGGCTTTTGTAAATACGCACGTGTTCACCGTCATACGAACATATCGCACTGTTTGTTGTTCCTAAATCTATTCCGATAAAATTTTTCATTTCTCTGCCTTTTTTAGAATTGCTGTGCCAGCTTTGATAATTTTGTCACCTTTCATAATAACAGGTTCCAGTATTTGTTCAATTACCAACTCATCTTCCGAACTAAAATCGCCTATGTTGATTGGTGTTAGTGGCATACCCACATCAAAAGGCATATCTTCATATTCCGGAAAAGAGAGTCCTTCACTTTGTAAAAAATCGAGAGCTTTTTTATTAAACCAGTTGAATTGACTTACGTATTTTTGTTGCTCGCTATAATCTTGTTTTGCAATAAGCTTTTTGAATAATTTTGGAAGGCGCCAAATTTCTACTATAAATTCTAAAAATTTATCATTGCCTGTAAAATTTATATTTTCTGCGCTCATAAAACATCCTTATTTCTTGGCACATTTTACTTTAAAATATTTATAAATTCAATATGTTTCAGCTACTTTAATGCTTATTATAAAAACCAAAGAATTCATAACCGGAAACTTTATGGCCGGTTATTGCGACAGCTACTGCTGATAGTGTTTCAAAAGTATCCATTTTATACATAAATTTGTTTTCTGAAATCACTGTCACAATGTATTCTTTTCCTTTGTATTTTTTCGTAATTCTTGTGCCTGGTTTTATATAATATTTTGTTTTAATTGAACGCTCGATACAACCATCTGGGTCTTTTAAATACTTATTCAATTTACTTAAATGCTTTTGTTCTATCTTATAACCTGTAACTTTACATTGTGCCATATATTGCTGTTGCTTTTTATCCATATCTTGCCTCTTTTACATACATACTAATGCTTACAAAACCTTATAAATCAAGTGTTTTAACGACTTGACTTCGCGTCCCAACAGAGCGTAAATGGGCATAATCAAAAGGATAAATATGGCAAATGTAAGATGTGCAATTTATGTGCGTAAGTCCAGCGAGCATGGCCTGGATCAGGAATTTAATTCATTGGACAACCAGGAACAAGCCGCTAAGGCATACATTATGTCCCAGACGTTCCAAGGTTGGGAATATATTAAAACTTACAGTGATGCCGCGATTTCTGGTGGAACAATGGTGCGACCCGCTTTACAAGAAATGCTGACTGATATTCGTAGTGGCAGAATTGACTGCGTTCTGGTTTATAAAATTGACCGATTGTCGCGCAGTATTTTTGACTTTAAAAGTATGATGAAAGAGTTTGATAAACATAATTGTAATCTTGTCAGTATCACACAAAGTTTTGACACCAATAGCGCCATGGGTAAATTAACGCTGAATATGTTACTGTCGTTTGCAGAGTTTGAACGTGAGGTTGCTGGCGAACGTATACGCGATAAAATACGCGCAACCAAGTCCAAGGGGATGTGGGTCGGTGGTAAGCCACCAATGGGGTACGATATAAAGTTTCACAAGCTGGTACCGAATGAGTCAGAGATTCCAATAGTGCGGAAAATATTTGAAACCTATCTGGAATCATCATCTTTGTCTGATTGCAGATTACGTTTAATTGAACAAGGGATTTATGGTAAAAAATGGATTACAGAAAAAGGAAAAACTATTGGTGGCAACATTATGGGCGTATCAATTTTACAAAGGTTTCTGACCAATCCTATATTTCTTGGTAAATTACCAAATAAATCCAGTGGTGATATTTTTGAAGGCGAACATCCTGAAATACTTGATATAGAATTATTTAATAATGTTCAAGAAAAATTAAAAAATAATAATAATCGTGGTGATGCAGTTTGTAAAAGAGCACCATCTTTATTAAATAATAAAATACAAACAACTTCGGGTACGGTGTTCAAGAATTCATCTGGGCGTAAAGGTATAAAACAATACAAATATTATCGCGCTGGCAAGCATTCTATTCCAATGGGACATATTGATAAAATAGTATCTGACACTGTGCGGCAGTTTTTAGATTCTGATATGAACTTTCTGCCATCTGAAAAGCGTCTGATGTTTAAGCAGATTAAATATACGGAGGCAATTATAAACCCAATGATTGATAAGATTATTTATCAAGACCATAAAATCACGATTTTTATAAACTCTGATGATTTGAAGTATTTGGATATATTTACAGATAAAAATTATATGAATGCATTTAATAATCAAATGGAAAATTGCTATTTAACAGATGATGAAAAATATATTGTGATTGAAACAGAAATAAGTATCGCCAGTACCAGTTCAATTATCTATAAACACCAATGTGGTGAAAAATTAATAATGACCAAATCAGAAAATAATAACACACTGGTACGAGCATTGGCATACGCCTGGAAGTATAAACGTGAAATTGAGAATGGAATGTCCGTCCGAAAACTTGCCACCAAAATGGGTCGCGACCATCGAACGGTTTATAAGTATTTAAATCTTTGTTATATGTCACCAAAGATTATAAACACGATTATGTCTGGCAACGCACCAGCCACCATAAACCTGCAAACATTGTTTGATATAGCAAGTAAGTACGAAAAGTTCAGTGAGCAAGAGATTGAATTTTATAAATAATAGTTTTATACTTGATACAAAAAGGTAAAACTATGAAAGATTTCCCAGAAACATTAGATGAATACGGTATAGAATTACGTCGTATTAAACCAACTTTTGAACTTGCAAAAGAAGTTTTTGAAATTGTAGAAAGAAATCGTGAATATCTTGGATATTGGCTACCTTGGGTTGCAAGAACAAATTCTGTAACAGATGAATATGATGGTCTATCACACGTTTATAACAAAGAGTGGACATACTTAATATTTAAAGATAATAAAGTTATAGGATCAATAGGCTTTGTAAAACGAGAAGAAAGTAAAAGAAAAGTTGAGATTGGATACTGGTTGGATAAAAAGTTTGGCGGTAATGGTATAATGACAAATGCTGTGAAAATTTTAGAAAAAGCAGTGTTCGAAATTGATGGTTGGAACAAAATTGAAATCCATTGTGACACGAACAATATAAGCAGTCAAAATATACCTAAAAGATTGGGTTATAACCTTGATGGTATTTTAAGACAGGACTTTCCCTATCCAGATGGAAGAATTGGAGATACAATGGTATTCTCAAAATTAAAATCTGAATTTGTTAATAATTAATAATCTTTATATTATTTATAAATAATATTACCAAGTGTGACTATCAGAATATGGGCAGTGGATAGATTTGGGGATATATCTGGTATATTTACTTGATACGTATCCATACCATAGTCAAAATCAATAAAAAATCCCGCAGTTTTGCGGGATAAATTTAACTAAATTATTAAGTAATTTCAATTACTTAAACCACTGGTGGGCGCGTGGGGATTCGAACCCCAGACCCACTGATTAAGAGTCAGTTGCTCTACCAACTGAGCTACGCACCCGGGTCATAATATAACTAAAAAGACCTGCTGATTATATATATTTATCTAACAAAAGCAAGCTTTTTTGCTTATTATTCCGGGTGTTATGTTTTTTAGTCCTTGGATTTCAGACCTTTTATTTGTTCAGCATAAACCTGGTTAAATCTATTTGTGGCACTTTTAATCAACTTTCTTTCGTCATCGCTAAGTTTTCTTGTTAAACCTACTTTTTTAATATCCCTGATTGCTGACATATCTATTGTAAAAATTTCGTCAGGGGAAAGTTCGGAACCAGAATTTTTTGTTTTCTTTAAACTTTCTTTTGCTGCGTTGGTGAATTTCTTGATTTCTTCTATATCTTTTATCACCAAATTTATAAGTTGTTCTGACTGGTTTAGCAATTTGTCATCAGAATGGATTTCCATTTTTGTTGCTTGCTGGAACCTAGCACAGTCTAAATTGAATTTTAAGGAAGCTTTGATATAAGATATAACAATATCTATATCTTTCTTGGTGGAAAATGTTTGATGAACTTTTTTTAGAATATTCATGTCAATCTCCTTGGTTCATTGAACATTGTAGAGCTATTTAATAGCTTTTCAAGTTTATGAAAAAAATCCTTTAAGAACAAAGTCATATTTGCTAGGATTTTTTCGGAGATGAGAAAAATAATTGTATTTTTAATTATGGTACTCATAATATTGCCGGCCTTTTCAGAAGAGCCGGATTTTATTGATGGCCCAGTAACCGGGGTAAAATATAACATTTTCAAGGATACAATTGTTGGCAATAATGGTTCTATTTATGTAAAAAACCTGTATATAAATAATTCCTTGAACTTTTATAATATGGGTAGAATTAACGGAGAAATTGATATAACCGATGGGTGTAATTTAGTTTTGGAAAACAGTGGAAGTATTTCAGGAAAAATAAATGTTGGAAATAATTCAACTTTAACCCAGGTTATAAGATCAAATTCTGATATTTCTAAGTTATCAACAAATAATTATAAGTATTCAATTCTGATTAATAACAGTGACAATATTAAGTTTTCTGAAATATTGTCTATATCAGGCGGCGCAGGTAAGTTAACACTCAGTAATGCTTATATTTACCTTGATAAAAGCATTTTAGTTTCACCACAAATAGAATTAATTGGTGAAAATAGATTAAAATTAGACAATAGATATGCTTCAGACGGAAGTTTACTGCTTGCCAATGTTTCAGGCAGCGGGGTTATAAGTGTTGATGTTGAAGGTTTAGAAAGTTTATACACAGCTACTACAATTCGCAAAGATGATAATATTTATCTTAGTATTGACCGCGAAACCGATTATCAAAAAGTTTTAGGTAAATCACGTGGAATTATGATTAATAATTTACGAATCAGTTCGCACTATAATTCTTTGGTGCAGGCAATGGACCGAGAGAGCAGTACCGCAGGGCTTTATGAACTTATGAGACGGTCGGTGTTATTTAATCCTATAAATTTAATAGACCCAATAAAGACATTTAATAATTTCGAAACGAATAATCCAAACACATTTAATGATTCTGCATCTAATGGTTTCGAAGCACTTTACATTTCTTCTTCGGACGGATTGGGCTTATACGGTGGAAAAATGTCTTTTTCAACATTAATAACAGACCAAGACTTCGTTTTGTCTGTATATGCTGGTAAGTTTGAAAATAATAACGATATTAACAACTTTTCAGGCTTTTTGTATGGAGGAAATATTCGTGGGTATATCAAAAATGACAATTTGTGGTTAAAATCGGTCGTTGGAGCAACTTTCGCTTCATTTGGAACAGATATGATTTTTGATGGTGACAAAGTTGTTTATAACCCAAATGGATCTTCGGTTTATGGAACTGTTGATTCGGGCATAAAGTTTGACTTTTTATCAGATTTTTATTTTTCACCATTTATTGGAATTGGTGGGGATTACCAGAAAGTTTTGCACCAATCCGATTCGAAAATATCAGGGCGGGGCGGCGGAATGATTGGACGTAGTTATGAAATGTTGGGTATAAAAAATGATTATCAATTATTTGGGATATTACAGACAAATAATATTCAGACCTTTGGCGCCAGAGTGAACTTTTGGTCCATTGAAGACATGGCAGGTGCAAACTTATCTTATTCTGTGAATCATGATAAATACAGAACCAGCCAGAAAATCAGTGTCGAACTAAATTTTATTTTTTAACAAATTCCCCACGCAGAGAAGATTTGTTTCCTGCGGTAATTTTTATTTCAGCCAGTTCAGGAACATTATGATCTGGTTTAGCAACAATGCATTGCTGCATGTATGGGGTACGGAATACCAAATGTTTACCGCTTTTATCTGGGCCTTCGCACAGGCATTCAAAAGTCTTACCAATACAAGATTCGTTAAATTCGCGTTGAATATCGTTCAAATATCCATCCAATATTTTCAGCCGCTCGCGTTTTATATTTTCAGGAACTTGGTTCGGCATTGTTGCTGCCAGTGTATGGGGACGGGGTGAATATTTAAAAGAATACGAATTTATGTATCTGATTCGCTTTACTATGTCCATTGTTTGTTCAAAATCCGAATCGGTCTCACCCGGGAACCCAACAATAAAATCGCTTGATACTTGAATATCAGGTCGAATTTCTTTTAATTTATTAACTATATCTATATATAGATTTAAGGAATATAGACGATTCATTCTTGTCAATACATCAGAAGACCCACTTTGTATAGGCAAATTCAAAAAAGGCAGTAATTTAGGCTCGGATCCGAACAATTTTATCAAATCTTCTGTCATTTCTGTTGGGTAACTGGATGTAAATCTGATTCGTTTGATGGAATTTAGCTTTGCTGTTAAACGAATCAGGTCCGAAAGTCTGTAATTTTCGAATTTATAGCCATTAACATTCTGTCCCAGAAAGCAAATTTCAATTGCACCAGTGTTTGCCGCGATCTCAACATCTTGCATAATGTCGTCAAATGGGCGTGAAAGTTCGCGTCCACGTGTGTATGGAACAATGCAATAAGTGCAACAGTGGTTACAACCTTCTTGGATTGGAATATATGCAACTGCATCGGATTTATTCATTTGTGGCAATTCATCGAATTTTTCCAAGCCACCAAGGTCAATATTAAGCAGCTTTAAATCCGGATTTTCCAAAATTTCTGGCAATTTATGATAACTCTGTGGTCCCAAAACAAAATTTAAATCTGGAATACGACGAAAAGCATCCGCACCCGATTCGCGTGCGACACAACCAACAATTCCAAATATGGCATTTGGTTTTTTTGAATCGCGTATGCGACCCAATGCACTGAATACTTTGTTTGATGCCTTTTCACGAACACTGCAGGTGTTTAAAATAATTAAATCGGCGTTTGGCATATCATCTATTTTCTGCCAGCCGTTTGTTTGCAACATATTTGCGATACGCTGTCCGTCATAGACATTCATTTGGCAGCCAAAAGTTTGGATAAAAAATTTTTTCATTATTTTATTTTTTGACATTTAACTATTCTTTGCGGGATTGTGAACCAAAAATCTTTTTCAGAAATATGGAAGTTTGGCCTATTTTTTTCTGGAATATCTAAAATCTTGTTACGTATAATTTCCAACTGCTCTAATTTTGTCATATATCTTTTAGTCAATAAATCTTTACTAACTAATAAATTTCTAGAATTTGGATTTGATAATAATTTCACATTACCGAAGATTGTTTTATGTAATGTTTTAAATTCTGAAATTGTCTGCATTTTTATAGCTTTTGGCAGTACACTATATATATTCCGAATCAGGTTTGTCTCCAAAAGGGTAGGGAAACAAGATTGAAAATCTATAATATATCCGGAATATTTTAATATTCTATATGCTTCACATATAACTTTTTTTTGATTTTCATAGTTTTCTTCATAATGAAGAGTGTTTCGCATAACTACAATATCAAAAGATTGGTCACGAAATGGTAAATTTTTATTATCAGAACATATCCATTTTATATCAGGTGCTTCCTCTTGATTTTTTTTAATAAGCTCATCTAAGCAATCAACCCCATAAAAAATTAAGTTATATAACTTATTATTTTCTTGAGATTCTATTTTTTGTTTTATATTTTTTATAATAATTCCTGTACCTGTACCAAGGTCGATAATCCTAAGATCTTTTTTTGATTTTTTTATTAATTTTTTTACTGTTTTTTGAACAGGGTTTATTAAATCAGAAATAACAGAAGGGTTTTTAAAAAAATCCCATTTAAGGAAATTTTCTCCTTCGGCCTGTAAATCATTTTTTTTATCAATCATTATATATCCATATTTTAACTAATTATCAGAACTGATTTTACACAGTTAATTTTTTAATAATTTTTTTTAACATCTCTCTCGAAATTTTAATTTTGGTACAAATTTATTAAGCGATTTATAACAGTTTCCCATATTTTGCTTGTACTCTGGCGCTGTTAAGTAAAATTTATTGATGTTAGCAAAACCATAAAACACCCAATCTGGGTTTAATCTGGTATATAAAGGTTTTTTCTGGGATTTTTTAATTGTAAAAGCCCCGCTAGAAAGAAGTAGTATCAAAAAAATAGTCACACTAGAAAGTGCAGGTTGTACGTCAGAATTTTGTATTTCAGAAATGTTCATATTATTTCTTGTGTATATTTTCTGTAATTTCTAGGAGTTTTTTGATTCTATTTATGGCTTCTTTTGCTTCTTTTAATTCAATAAAGACTTTTTCACCAGAATAGTTATTATACCAACCGTTGTTTCTAATTGCCTCTTTATAATGTCTTGTTTTACCATTTAACAATGCATTTTGAACCTTCCAGCAATCTTGGCCTTTATTTGGTTCTTTACCACAATCTTCACAAAGCTGAGCCGAGAAAAACTTTTGTAAGTCCGGCTGATTTTTATCAAAAGTATAAGGACAGGTTATATCTGGCATTTTTTATCCTTTTTTAGCCTAACTTCTCTCTCAGAATTTTATTCACAGTTTCGGGATTTGCGGCACCATTTGTTGTCTTCATAACGGCACCCACAAAGAATCCAATTAATCCTATTTTTCCAGCTTTATATTGTTCAACCTGGGATGAATTTTTGGCGATGACATCATTCACCGCAGCAACAATTGCACTTGTATCTGACATTTGTTTTAATCCGAACTTATCAGCGATTTGTTTTGGTGACCCAGATTCGCCATCCAACATTTTGATAAATATGTCTTTGGCCATTTTTCCGTTTATATCGCCGTCGGAAATCATATCTACCAATTCTGCCAAATCTGAAGGGGTAATTATCCGCATAGATTCATCACGTTGTTCCGATTCGTCCAAAACAAAGTTTTCCGGGTGTGCAAAAAGTTCTGAAATCATCCAGTTTGCGATTGCCTTGGCACGTTCTGGTTTATTCCCCAGGGCAGATTCAAACCATTTGGAAATTTCTACGCTTTCGGTTAAACGAGCCGAATCATATTCTGATAATCCTAGTTCGCCAATGTAACGTGCACGACGTGCAGATGGTAATTCGGGTAAAGTGCCACGTATGCGTTCAATTGTTTCATCAGTAATAATTAATGGCAATAAATCCGGATCTGGAAAATAACGATAATCCAAAGCATCTTCTTTGCTGCGCATTACAGATGTTGTACCGGAATCTTGGTTATAATGCATAGTATCTTGGGAAACAGTACCGCCTGATTCCAGGATTTCTATTTGACGACGTGCCTCAAATTCAATAGCTGTTTTAATAAATTTAAAAGACACCATATTTTTAGTTTCGGTGCGGGTACCAAACTTTTTTTCACCAACGCGACGTACAGAAACATTAACGTCCGCGCGCATTGAACCTTCTTCCATATTTGCATTTGATACACCCAAGGCGCGTGCAATGTCACGAATTTCACGCAGGTATTTTTCTGCTTCATCGGGACTGGTTATATATGAATTATTTTCTGGGTTTTTTGTATCCAGGAAAGTAACAATTTCCAGCAATGCAACACCAGTACGATTGTAATCAGCCATTGATTTGGTTGGATGTGCATCATGTTTTAATTTTCCAGCATCTTGTTCCAAGTGTGCACGTTCTATAAAAATCTTTTTTGGATTACCATCATCGCCAATAATTTCAATATGACCGCGGCCGACAATTGGCGGTTCTTCGGCTGGTTGTGAAATCTGGTATCCTTGGGGTAGGTCAGGATAAAAATATTGTTTACGTGCAAACTTGCTGCGTTTAGAAATCTGGGCATTCAGACCCAATCCCATACGAATCGCTTGTTCTACACAAAATTCATTTAAAACCGGCAACATTCCGGGCATAGCGGCATCCACAAAAGATACCTGAGTATTGGCAGGAACCGATGGGTTATAGTCAGCAGAAGCTCCGCTGAATAATTTGCTGCGGCTTGTAACCTCTATATGGGTTTCTAATCCAATAACCAGTTCCCATTCACCAGTCTTTCCGTGTATTGTGTATGTCATAACTTATTTTCCTTCTAATGGATTTTTCTTAAAATATTCTACAACTTTATCTAAATAATCTTCAAAGTTTTTACGATTTCGATAAAGTTCGCGAATTTTATTCTGATAAAGAACAAGTTCTTTATATCCAATATCCCAAACGCTTGTTGGGGAAATATCTGTTTGATAAATTCCAATGGTTGCTGTCAATTCAGAAATTCCCCAAACATTAAAATCGTTAATGACTTTTTTTGAATGCTTTTTACGTATATCAATAAAAGTTTGCGAAAGCATACTTTCCCAAATAATATCCCGAATCATATGTCCAGTTTTGAATCTTTGAAGATATTCAAAAGCGTTAATTGAAATATTTGTACCAGACCAATTACTGATACCGCCTGTTTGTATGTTAAGCCTGATCGAGTAAGTTGGCATTTTGTGCCCTAAGATTCTTTCAATTTTTTCTTTATAAAAAGGACTATTTTTTTTCCAAAACTTTTTATGAAATTTTAAAGATTGTTTTAATTCTGCACTGAATTCTTTATATTTTTGATGTAAAAAGAATTTAAGTTCTGGGCAATCTTTTCCATATTTTACCTTTGATGCTATGTCAGCGGGGATTCCATATTGGTCTGCACGATTAACAGTATTGCTGGCATCTTGACCACCAAGCATGCCAAGTAAAGTTCTATATTCGCCCAATTCATCTAGGTAAAATTTAAACAAATTTTTGCCAAACATTTTATAATTCTTTTTTTTTATCCTATTAAACTAGTTATATCAACTTTGTGATATTGTTTCTTTTCTAACATGTTGTCAAAGTTTTTTATACGTTCTGGCATAGTCAGGTTTTTATCAATGGATACATCAAATTCATTGAATTCGTATATTTCCAGATGTGATTTTTCAGCTTCCGTTAATAAATTGAATTCATGAACATTTAATATTTCTTTTTCGCCTTCGTAAAAATATTCTTCACGAGTGTCTAATTGGAACCCGTCACTGTTGATTTCAAATACAAAAAACATAGGATTTATATTATGTTTGAGGTTTTGAAAAATTATCTTGTTATTATTAATCCACAACATACCATGTCCTTTTAACAAACTGGTAATTGCAAATTTCTTGGCATAATCAAAATCTGGTGTAGCAAAAACAGCAGATATCTCGCACTTTAAATCTGAATCAAAAGACTTGCATGGGTGCATAATGTCACCCTTTGATAATTTTGTCGCACTTCCATGATAAATAATTTTTGACATACTTGGCATTCATTTTTCCTTGATTTTTATAATCCTGTGCTTTATTATCAAATCCGTTCTGTTTTCGGCTGGGTAGCTCAGTTGGTAGAGCAAGGGACTGAAAATCCCTGTGTCAGCGGTTCGATTCCGTTCCCAGCCACCAGACCTTAAATCGCCATCCTTGGCGGTTTTTTTATTTTCCCATAACCTTGCTTGGTCTGTTATCTAGACTTGCAAATTCTTCAATATGTTTTGCCAATTGCAATACGCGCATATCGTCAAATTTGTTTCCTACGACCTGCATTCCCAATGGCAGACCATTTTTCGCCAATCCGCATGGAACACTGCATGCTGGAATTCCAGCCAGATTCATTGCAACTGTGAACAAATCCAAAGCATAATATTCCAATGGTGTTAAATCTGAATCCAAAGGCAGGGCAGTTCCGGCACTAGAAGGACATACAATCAAGTCACATTGTTCAAATGCACGATTGAATGCGTCCGCAATCAGTCTGCGAACACGAGCCGCCTGCATAAAGTAAACCTCGTAACTTTCGGATGACAGCACGGCGGTACCAACAATCATGCGGCGTTGGACTTCTTCGCCAAATCCAGCCGCACGGGTTTTCTTATAGGTATCTATTAAATCTTTGCCGGGAACCCGCAATCCATAACGCATACCGTCATATCGTGCCAGGTTAGATGATGCCTCGGCCGGGGCAATAATGTAATAAGCCGCCAAAGCGTCCAAAATGTTTGGAATTGAAACCGATACAATTTCTGCACCTGATTTTTTCAAATCTTCAATTCGTTCATCAAATAATTTTTTCATGTCAGCGGATATTTCAACAGAATCAAATTCTTTGATTACGCCGATTTTTAACTTATTTAATCCGCCTTTCGGTAATTCATCTTTTACATAAAATCCAGCATTTGCCGATGTTGAATCTTTTTCATCATATCCAGCCATTGCTGACAATAATAATGCTGTGTCATCAACAGTTCTTGCGATTGGACCCGGTGTGTCCAGACTGCTTGCAAATGCGACACAGCCCCAACGTGAACATAGTCCATATGTCGGTTTCATTCCGACTAATCCAGTGATTGCAGCAGGAAAACGAATTGATCCACCGGTATCTGTTCCGGTTCCACCAATTGCAAGTCCTGCGGCAACTGCGCTGGTTGTACCACCGGATGATCCACCGGCGGTTAATTTATTTTCAATTTGATATGGACTGACTGGGGCCCCGAAAAAACTGGTCTTGCTGAAAGTACCCATTGCAAATTCATCCAGATTTGTTTTTCCTAATAACACAGTACCGGCATCAATAAATTTTTGTGAAACAGTCGATTCATATTCTGGAACAAAATTTTCCAATATTTTTGAGGCAGCTGTTGTACGAATACCACGTGTGGCAAATAAATCCTTCATTCCAATTGGAATTCCATCCAGTGGCAGTGGATTACCAGCATCATAACGTTTATCAGATTCAGCCGCATCAGCCAAGGCACGTTCAGGTGTCAAAGTAATATAACAGTTTAATTTGTCGCCAAATTTTTCAATTCGGTCCAAATAGGCACGTGTCAGTTCGGTCGCAGTAATTTCACGCGATTTTAATTTATGTAAAGCTTCGGTAATTGTCAGGTCAGTTAAATTTTTCATTTTATTCATCCATAACTTTTGGAACGGCAAAGTATCCTGTGCGTTTGCCAGCGTCATCTGGGGCATTCTTTAACAACAAATCACGAATGTTTTCCTGTGTGACGACATCTTCGCGGCGTGGCAAAGAATGTTCAACCGGTGACAACATAGGTTCAACACCATGGGTATCAATTTTTTGTAATTTATCCAGCCATTCAATCACTGAATCAATTTTCATCGCTTCCAGTTTTTCATCAGGAATTTCTATGCGGATAAGATGGGCAAATTTCTGCAATTGTTGCTTGCTAAATGACATTGTTGGTCCTATTATTAAAAGTATGACGAATTATACAATGATTTCATCAGATTTCAAGGACTTTCCAAGCATAGGTCGACTGTTGGGAATTGATTGGGGTGCGCGTCGGGTTGGATTGGCGGTTTCGGACGAAAAACAAGAATTTATCTTTACCAGACCCCAGATTGTGGTTGGTAAAGAGTCTTTGGTAGAAAAAATTGTAAAGACAGCAGGTGAAGAAAAAATCGTTGCAGTTGTAATTGGGTTACCAATCAGATCTGATGGTTCTGAATCGGACACAACAAAACAGGTCAGGGAATTCGCACAAAGTTTATCCGATAAATTAAATTTACCGATTTTTTTCACAGAAGAAAATTTAACCAGTTTTGAAGCCGAAGAAAATTTGCGTGGCGATAAAAAACTGAAACAAAAATTGGATTCTGAATCAGCCAGAATAATTTTGGAAAACGCAATTGCACTGGCCAGAAGGAATAAATAAAAAAGAAAATAAAATGAACATAATTTATTTACAAAATGATTTGTCGGATGCGCAAGTTGTGGATTTGTCTAATACCACTGATTTGGCCGTTGATACAGAATTGACTGGATTGGATGTCAAGGGTGATCATTTATGTTTGGTGCAGTTACGCGCCCGCGACAGTGATGATTTTTATCTGGTACAAATTCGTGATAACCAAGAATACCCAAATTTGAAAAAGGTTTTATCTAATCCAAAAATTACAAAAATATTTCATTATGCCAGAATGGATATACTGATGATTTATAAAAGATTAGGCGTGTGGACAATGCCTGTTTTTTGCACAAAAATTGGTGTCTTGCTGGCACGTCCGAAAAAAAGTCATGCACTTCACAATGTATTGCGTGAGTTATTTAAAATTGAAATGGACGGGTCCGAGACTTGTTCAGACTGGACCAAAAAATTGACCAAGAACCAGCAAAAATATGCCGCCACAGATGTTTTATATTTGCATATGCTGAAAGATTATCTGACCGACGAATTGCGTGATAAAAACAGATTTGATTTGGCAAAAAAATGTTTTGAATTTTTACCAACCCGTTGCTCGATTGATATGGATTGGGGTGAACGTGATATTTTTGGATATAATCCAAAGTAATAAAAAATCCGCATTTTTGCGGATTTTTTATTCATCACGTTTATCTGGGATTTCGCCATTTGCAGAAAGCAATACAGCAATCCATCTGGTTGAATCAAATTGTGCAGTAATAATAAATGTTGCCACTAATAGAGGTACGCTGAAGAACATTCCGCCAACACCCCACAGCATTCCCCAGAAAACCAAGTTTATCAAAATTGCTAATGTGGAAAGGTTCAATGTTTTTCCAGTCAGCTTTGGTTCCAAGATGTTTCCCAAAACAATTTGTAATCCGATTAAACCACCCGCAGTCAGGATTGGTAAATTCATAGTGTCTGCAGTTATCAAAGAATATAAAATAGGCAGCGAACATGCCACAATTGCACCAATTGTTGGAATATAATTCATAACGAAAACCACAAACGCCCAAACACCTGCAAATTCCAGACCGATATGGCGCAGACAGAAATAAGATAATATTCCAGTAAAGGCGGAAATAAATGTTTTCATAAACATATATTTTTTCATATTCTCGTCAATGCTGGTCAGAATATAACGCATTTTTTTAGATTGAGTTTTGTTTGGAAACAAAGAATCAAATTTTTTTGCAAATGTGCTTTGTTCAACAAACATAAAGAATATATAAACCAAAACCATACCAAGTGTTGTAACTAAACTTGCCGCAGAAGAGCTTAGGCTGGTTACTATATTCGACATATTTGGCAATGTTTCTGGGTTGAAAGAAAACCCAAAGAATCCAAAGATATAATCGCCCAGGGTTAATAATTTTTGCTGGATTTCAGGTAGTGCGACAATTAATTCTGAGAACATAGGTCGGATTTGTGTAATGAACAAATATGTTAAACCGCCAAAACTTACAATGGCTAGTATTTTTGAAATCCAATCAAAAACTATACAAAATTTTGGAGTCTTCTTTATGTCCAATTTTTTGCATGGCATGGCCTTTCTGTAATATGCTGAAATAGAATTTATTAAATACCATATGAATGCTGCAACTAAAATCGGTATAAAAATGGTTCTACCCAACCATAAAATAAACACAGCACCAATGAATAAAACAAGACCGTTCATCTCTTAATCCTTAGTAAAATTATTCCCAAAAAACTATTTAGTTGGCTTTGTTGTTGTAACCTGGACAGTTTCTTGCTGGATTTGAATTGGTTGTGTACTTACTTGGAAAGTCATATAACCAATAATTCCAAGAACAACAACAATATTCAAAACTGCAACAAAAGTTGAAAATGCCCCACCAATAGATTTGCGGAATTTGCTGACCCCTTGGAACAATAACCATATGCCAAATATTGCAGTCAGGAAAATTGTTAATCCAGTAGAATAAGATTCAAACATCAATCCAAAAAATATTGCAGTGAACAGAAATACAATCAAAGAATTAATAGGCTTTGCGACAACCCAATTTGTAAATCTGGCATACCATTTTGTTTTGATTTCTATCACAGGGGTTGATTTTTTTTCTTCTGGTAATAAATATCCTGTTGCCCAGAAAATAGTGAATGTAAAAGGCAAAGAAAGAAGAACTTTCCATTTTGGTACACCCATTGTTACTGCGCGGTTATAAGTGGCGTACAGGTTTGCAATCAACAGACCAAATACATACAGATATCCCAAGATTCCCAAAATAGCAGTGATAAAGAATAACACCATAGAAGAATGCTGTAACCACATTGCATAAAATATAAGAGATTGTGTGCTGTTTGCTATTAATAATGTGAATCCAACAAACACGATAAAGTATATCATTGATAATCCGTTATCAACAGCAACAAAACTGTGTCTGTCTAGTTTGTCTTTTGGCAACCAACTAATAAGTTTATAAGCGGCAAAAAACAAAGAAACAAGTACAAGTGTTAGGAAAAACAAAGGAGGTATTCCAAATCCGGCACCGAAAATTCCGCGTGCTAAAAGGTAAATAACAGAAACACCAAAAATCAATCCAAATGACAAGAATGCGAATTTAACAGGTTCTTTGAAAAACCATGATGCCAGTTTTGATTTTGTTGAGTCGACAATTTTCTTTACCATCTTGAAATCCTTTGGTTTATTTACATTTATATTATATCACAAGTTCACCAGATGACAAAGTAGTTGTTTCTGATGGATTTACCATTTCTGTGAATTTATCTTGGTGGCTGATAAATAGGAATGTTGTCTTTTTCATTTCTTTTATTACGTCCACGATAAGCTTTTGAACGGATTTATCTGCACCAGAATCTGGTTCATCCAATATGGCCAGTTTTGGTTCTGTAATCATCAGTCGCAGTAACATTAGCTTTTTACGTTCACCACCTGAAAATCCAACGTTTATGCTGCGATTCAACCATGTTTTTGGAATATCTAATTTTTCCCGCATAGTTTCCAAGTTTGTCAGAAATTCACCCATGGAAAGTTCTTTACCGGTTTGAAAATGTCGATGTGCTGCCGCAGAATGTTTCAAAAAGCTCATAACAGTCAGACCCGGAATTTCGGGAACATTTTGTGCACCCAAAAATATACCCAAAAGTGCACGTGTGGTTGCGTTTTCATTTGTTATGTCACGACCGTCAAAAATTATTTTTCCATTGTCTATTTTATATTCAGGGTTCCCAGCAACTGTTTGTACCAGTGTAGATTTGCCACTGCCGTTATGACCAGTCAACAGGTGTCTGGCACCGTCTGAAACAGACATATTAATATTGTTTAACAATTTCTTGTCGCCCAATAATACGGATAAATTTTTTATTTCTAATAACATTTCTTACTCTTTTGATAATGCCATTTTTATAAGTTGTTTTGATTCTACCAAAAACTCCATTGGCAGGCGTGAAATAATCGGGTTTGCCAATCCACTGATTATAAGTGCAGTTGCTTCGTCTTCTTCTATTCCACCTTGGGTCAAATAAAGCAGGGAGGCCGCATCAATCGCACCAGTGGTTGCTTCGTGGCTTTGTTCGTTTTCGCAATTATTATGAACAATTCTGGGAATTGTATTTGCAACTGCACTGTTACCTATAATTCTGCTGTCACACTTACATGCGTTCTTGCCACCAATGCCAGAAAAATGAACCAAGCTGCGGAAAGTCTGCACAGAATCTTCCAATGCAACACCGTATGAAACAATATTTGATTTTGTGTTGTTTCCCAAATGAATCATTTTTGTTCCGGTGTCTGCCTGTTGTGCACCACGCGTAATTGTTAAAGAATAAAAATCACTGGAAGAATTATCACCCATCAATATAGTAGATGGGTATTTCCATGTCATCGCAGATCCTATTTCAACCTGGGTCCAATCCAGACGTGCACCGTTAAAACATTTTCCACGTTTTGTTACGAAATTTAAGATTCCACCTTGATTTTTATTTTTCTTATATTCGCCTGCAAACCAATTTTGAACCGTTGCATATTTTACTGTCGAGTTATCCAATGCGACAACTTCGACTACACCACTGTGTAATTGATGGTTTGGGCGACGTGGGGCGCTGCAACCCTCCAAATAAGAAACTTCGGATCCAGTATCAGCAACAATCAAAGTTCTTTCAAATTGGCCAATTTTTGCGGTTTCAATTCTGAAATAGCTGGCCAGGTCAATTGGACATTTTGTGTTTTTTGGAATATAAACAAAAGTACCATCTGAAAATACTGCGGCGTTCAATGCTGCAAAAAAGTTGTCGTTTGGTGGAACAACAGATCCCAGATATTTTTTGACCAGTTCGGGATGTTTTTCAACTGCTTCGGAAAAAGGTAAAAATATTATTCCAAGTTTTTCTAAATCTTCGGAATAAGAAGTGTGAACAGACCGACTGTCAATAACTGTATCTGTTGCCATACCCAACAAAGCCTTTTGCTCGGATTCTGGCAGACCCATATTTTCATAAACAGATTTCAAATCAGAATTATCAACCGGTTTTGGTTCGTTGTAATAATTAAGAGAGTTATAATCAATTGGGTCGTATTTTATTTCTGCCCAGTGTGGTTCGGTCATCTTGATCCATGCATCAAAAGCAGTCAAGCGCCAATCCAACAACCATTCTGGTTCATGACGCTTTTGGGATATTTCCTTTACAAGATCCCTTGAAAGTTCTTTCATTTTTTATTTATTATTACTCGGCAGCCAACTGTTTTGCCTGGGTAAAAAAGGTCATAGATTGCCCCAGTAAACCATTTGTAAATGTCGAGGCCAAAATTCCATCTGGTTCAGTCATTGTCAGGTGGCGTAAAAATCCATCTGCACGATTCAGATAATTATCAATGTTACGTGCAATTTCTGAATCTAATTTAATAGCGCGGCGTAATTTTTCAAGTGCAAAAGGGTTTTTTGCATATTCGTCCATTATTCCCCCCAAAGCACGCCAAAGTGGGTGTTCAGCAGTATTTCTGGGCATTATATCGACAGCTGCCATAACTGGAATAAGGTTTTGCAATAAATCTTGGTAAATCATTTCCGCATTTTCAGCGACAATATTTGTTGCATGCTTGCTTTTCAAAATGGATTGCATTTTAATCATCAAATTATATTGATGTGACATGGCTTTGATTAAATTATTAATCTTGGAATTCATAGTAAAAACTAAAATAAGGATAGTAATAACACCCAATACTAGAAAAATTTCTGATATAAAAGAAAAAGACCCAAAAAGACTGTTCATAAGTCACTCCTGAAAAATTACAGTTCTACTATAACACTTTTTCTCGATTCGTGCGATTTTTTAATCCTTGCGCCGATTCAAGCAACTTGTTATAATAAGTCTATAAAAAAATGAAACTTTTAGGAAAGGAAGCTTTCATGTTCCGTAAGATTTTGATAACAGCTTTGTTTGCAACCGCTTCTACTTATTGCTTTGCAGCAGAAAATATCCCACAAATTGTAACTTCGGAAGTTACTTACAAGGCAAGCGAGCCAGTTGAACCGGTAAATCAAGTATCGGAACAAAAGCAAATTGTAGAAGTTCCAGCCTGGCCAATTGTTGGTTCTGATGCAGACGTAAGTGTTTCTTGTGATCCAAAAACCGCAGACTGTGTTGGTGGTGCAAAGTCAGATAATATTAAAATTGTTTCCAAGATTGGTTCAGACTTAGTTGTTGAAAATAATATTATGATGGGTGGTCGTGGTGGTGATTCATCCAGCTGGTCTGGCGGTGCGAATATGTTGCACGGATCCCAAGTTCCAGCAGGTTTTGACGATGAATGCAATACCCAGGCAGATATGCCTTTGATGCATCGTGAAATGCTGGAAGATGATGGTGGTGCAGTTTTAGCAATGTCACGTAATGCACATAAAAAATGTGGCAAGAATAATTTAACTCTGGCTTCTGGTTCTGTTGATAAAACAGAAGAAAGTAAAGCATCTAACACAGATGAAATTGCGGTTGATCAATCGGCCGATGCCGAAGCACCAAAAGGTGTTCATGACCAGGTTCGTAGTTGGGTTGTTGCCAGTGGCCAAACTTTGCATGATGTTTTACAAGATTGGTGCAACAAAGAAGGTTGGGATTTTGTTTGGGCAACATCTAGGGAATATCCAGTCGAAGCAAGTGCAGTTTTCAAAGGTCGTTTTGTTGATGTAGCATCCGCATTGGTTCGTAATTTCAGCCGTGCAAATCCAATTCCTTATGCAAAATTCTATAAGGGAAATCGTGTGCTGGTAGTTTCAACAATAGAAGAATAATTAAGAATACAAAAAGATTCAGGAGAGGATTTAAATATGAAAAAAACATCTATGACTTTTGGGCGGGTTTTTCTTTTTGTGTTTTTTCTGGCACCTTTGTTGTTGGGATGTGCTGCAAAAGAATCAAAACAAGTCGCTGCAGAAGTTGATCAGAATTTTGTAAATGCTTATGACGCATTTGAAATGGCAAAAAATCCACGCGCCAAGGTTGACAGTGGTGACACCGTTTCAATGTCCGAAGGTGTATGGTTGGGTGATAAATCAAATGTTTTGGAACACAGAAATAATTTGCCTTCGAAATTTGAAACAGATACTGGTGTAACAATAATGATGAATGAACCTGTATCTTTACAGGTATTGGCAAACAATATTAATTCTGTAACAGGGATACCTGTAAAAATAGATAGTCAAATTAATCCTGACAAATTAAAAAAGACAGTTAATATTGCTTATACAGGAAAGCTTTCTGGCTTGTTATCTCAGGTTGCAACAGATTTAGATTTGCTCTGGTATTATGAAAACGATTCGATTGTTTTCTATGAAACAGAAACAAAAACATTTACATTATATGCTTTGGGAACAGATGTTTCTTATCAATCTTCTATTAAAACAGATGATGGTAATCAGGTCGAGTTGCAATCAAATATGAAAGAATGGGATGAAGTAGAAAAAACAATATCTTCTATTGTTGGAAAAACTGACAATGCTAACTTTACAGTAGCAAAAAGTTTAGGAACTATTACTGTTACTGCACCTCCATCGGTTCAAAACAGAGTTGGTGACTATATAGCTAAACAGAATAAACGTTTGTCTCAGTTGGTAACAATTGATGTCAAAGTTCTGCAAGTTTCAATTGCAAATAATTCTGCATTTGGGTTGAATCTGGCTGCTGCTATAAATTCTGCTTCGGGATTAAACATTGTTGCGAACCCAAAGAATAATTTATCTACAACAGAAGCAAGTTCTATGAATATTGCGGTTTTGTCTAATACGGTTTCTTCTTTGACAGGTGCTACGCATGATGTTAGTGGAACAGAAACTGCTGGTGCATACACAGCTGACCAAATTAAAAATGGTGCATTGGCTGGTGCCGCAGGAAGTAATGCTTTGATAAGCGCTTTGGCAAAACAGGGTAAAGTATCATTGGTCACAAACGTTGGTGTGACAACCCGCAGCAACCGTGTTGCCCCAGTAAGCAATACAAAGACAACTGGATATATTAAACGTTTTGAATCACGTAACTTTACGACTGTTGAATCCAGCACTGTTGATCAAGATGATTTGGAAACAGGATTTTCAATGCAGCTGTTACCAAATGTTTTGGAAAACGGAAAAATCTTATTGTTGTTCAAAATGTCTGTTCGTGAATTAATCAAGATGTCAACCCAGACAATCGGCGAAGTAACTTTGCAATTGCCAGAAGTTGAAGAACGCAGCTTTATGCAGGAAGTTATAATGGAATCTGGTCAGATGTTGGTATTAAGCGGATTTGAAAAGCAGACCAATAATGACACCAGATATGGTATCGGAGATCCAAACTTTATGGCGTTGTCGGGTTCTCGTGAAACAGAAAGTCAACGCGATGTTTTGGTTGTTATCTTGACACCACAAGTTCTGGTAAGCCCGATGGATGTTGAACACAAAATTCAACAAAATTGGGGTGCACCATTGAATTAATTAGAATTATAATACAAACAAAAAACATCGGGAAATTAATCCCGATGTTTTTTATTAATTTAAAAAAAACAATTATTTTGTTTTGTTTAAGTTTTTTACCAAACGTGAAACCTTACGACTGGCACGTTTCTTTGGCATAGTTTTGCATGCAGCTTTCATAATTTTTGATTCTGCATTACGTACTGCTTCGATTGCTACTTTTTTATCGCCGGATTCGATTGTTTTCAAAGCTTTCTTTGTAGCTGTTTTAACAGAAGAACGACGTGCAGTATTAACAGCATTCTTTTTTGCTGTTACCAAAACTCTTTTTTTTGCTGACTTATGGTTTGCCACTTTATTTTCCTTTTATTTATTTATACATTTTGATATTTTATAGAAATAGAACACAAAATCAAGGGAAAATAAAATGATCTACATACTTGGAATAATTATAGCGTATCTTTTGGGCAGCATACCTTTTGGGTTATTGATAACCAAAGCGGCAGGCAAAGGTGATTTAAGAAAAGTTGGCAGTGGTAACATTGGCGCGACAAATGCAATGCGTGTTGGGGGATTAAAGCTGGCAGGATTGGTTTGGTTGCTGGATATGGCAAAATCAATAGTTGCTGTTATTTTAGGATATTTAATGGTTGGTGAAACCTTTGCGGCACTGATGGGATTCTTTTCTATTGTTGGTCATTGCTATCCGATATGGTTGGGCTTTAAGGGTGGAAAAGGAAATTCATCAATGTTTGGTGTTTTGTTGGCAATCAGCCCAGTATCATTTGTAGTATGTGGTATAGAATGGCTGATGATTGCATTTTTAACAGGATATTCATCAGCAGGTGCGATTGTAGGATTCTTGGTAATACCATTTTTGGGTTTTGCAATCAGTTTTAACGTTGGACTTGTATTCATAGCAATATCGGTACTTTGTTTATGGCGTCATAAAGAAAATATAAAAAGACTTATTAATGGAACAGAATCCAAAGTCGAATGGAAGTGGAAAAAATAATTAACCGTGCATCGCACGGTTTTTTATAATTTATTTATTTTTACTTTATTATTGGGTCATTTTGTGATACAATGGAACCATCATAGAATAGGGATGTGATATGAAAAAATTAATTTCTTTTTTGACAATTGCTTTTGTTGCTTCGTCTGCTTTTGCAGCTGCGCCATCAACAGATCGTCGTAGTCAGGCAGCTCAGTGGGGCAGTGCACAACGTGCAACTGCTGCTGCACAGAACCAAGTTCGTGCAACAACTACAACAACTACAACAGCAACAACAACGGCAACAGATCAAAAAAAACAAGCCTGTATGAGTAATAATATTGGTGTTGGAAATACATTTGTTTGGGCTTCTAAGTACAGTGATACATCCAATTATAATTCTATGGTTGAAGATACAGAAAATGCAGATAATAATATTTGTTTTGTTCGTGTAACATTAAAATCTTCTGATTCAAAAATCAATGTATCTGATATTGCACCAGTTTATTATCCAATGGGACAAAGTATAGTTTGTGGCAGTTGGGCAGACAGCAGCAAAATAAAAAATCGTATTTTAGATGCAAAAAAATCCGCCAGAACATGGGGAACAGTTGCAGGTGTTGTTGGTGGCGCAGGTGTTGGTGTTGGTGCTATGGAATTATTTGGAAATCAAATGATTGGCGGCAAAGTTGAAGGACAGAAATATAAAAATCTTAAAGATGAAGATTTGAAACGTTCACAGTTGTTGGCTTTGAAAAAAGATGATAGTAAACAATACGAAAAATTTAAGACCAGTTTGCAAGATTTGCAAAAAGAATGTGAAAACGATGTTTGGACATCGGTTGATCAATCTAAAAAGCCAGAAGAATGCAAAAATATAGATTATGCAAGTTGGTTGTCCGTAATCATCAAGTTGGATGCAGAGTCTACAAAAACAATAACCTCTACAGCAACGACAGAAACGAAAAAATAATAAAAATCAAAAGTATTTATTAAAATCGCACAGTTTTTTGTGCGATTTTTTTATAATAATTTAACTTTTAAGATATTGGCAAACACTTTATAATAAAATGCTATGGAAGAAATATTTAAGAAATTATTAATATTAAGAACCCCTGGTATTGGACCAGCAAAGTATAATGAACTAATCCATAAATTTGGAAGTGTAAAAACCGTTTTTGAATCTTTATCTTGGGATGAAAAATTAAAAGACTCTGTAAAAAGAGAAATTGAAACTTCGGAAAAATTAGGAATAAAATATTTATCTGATGAAGATTCTGATTATCCGAAAAGCTTATTTGAAATAAAAAATCATCCCCCAGTTATAAGTGTTCGTGGAAATGTTTCTGTTTTCAAAAAACAATTGGTGTCAATGGTTGGAACACGTCATGCAACAGGTGCAGGTATAAAATTTATGTCTGACCTGGCAGAATCTTTTGCAAAAAATAATTATGCAGTTGTATCTGGTATGGCCATTGGAACTGACACAGCAGCACATATGGGTGCTTTGCGTGTAAACGGCGATTCGGAAACGATTGCAGTATTGGCAGGTGGTGTTGATTATATATGGCCATTGGAAAACGAATCGTTGTATTACGAAATAATAGAACATGGTGCGGTAATAAGTGAAATGCCAGTTGGAATACAACCAACAGCAAGTAACTTTGTTCAAAGAAATCGTTGGATTGCAGGGCTTTGTGATAAGTTAATATTAGGCGAAGCTGATCTTAAATCGGGCAGTATGACAACCGCACGATTCGCTTTGGAGTACGGAAAACAGCTGTTTGCAATACCTTCGCATCCTTCAGACTCTCGGTCTGCTGGACCAAATGAGTTGATTCAAAAAGGTTTTGCAAAATTATGTACTGGTGAAAAAGATTTTTTTGAATATTCAGATGATAAAAAAGCCAAAAAAAATTTAGATAAAAAAGAGGTCGAAAATAACCTTTTGGATAAATTAGGAATTGTTCCAGTGTCGGAATCTGTATTGGCAGAACTTGTCAAAAAAAACATTTCGGAAATTAAAACTGAATTAGTAATCTTGGAATTACAAGGTTTGATAAGAAAACAAGATGGTGGGTACGTAAAAATATAGTACTTTTGTTGTCAATACAATGTCTATACAGGATGCAGAAATCTGGTTAAAAACCGAATCGGTGTCAAAAAATAAATGTAAAAAAAAACTTTAAGAAAAAGTTGCAAATCAAAAATTATCTTATAACTTAACTGTCGTATCCAAGCGGTTGAGAAATCAATCTCAAAAATATAAAGAATCAATTTAGAAAAACTAGATTATAAATTAATTTATAAGTTTATCTGGGTGGTTTTTATATTTTGTGCGGCAGAGGAACTCTTTTGAATAGTCAAAAACTATTCGCAGGAAGGAAAGGAGAAACGGCATGCAGGTAATGGCAAAGAAACTGATGACTGATGTGGAATCTGTAAAAATGTCAATAGCATCGAAGATGGATTCTGCAAGTTTCAGTTCTTGGATTTCACCGTTAAAATTTGACGTTTCCGATACAACTCTTTCTTTGATTGCACCAAATCAATTTTCAGCTGACTTTTTAAAAAGTGTTTATTTAAATATTTTACAATCCGTAGCCGCGGATTTTAATTTATCTCTTTATATTGGAACAGGTGTTTCATCAGGCAGCGTAACCTTTTCTGCAAATGACAACAGTGAAAAAAAATCTTTTATTCCTGTAACTGTTTCATCACCATCAGTTGCTTTTGATAATTTTATAAATTCAGACGAAAATTCATTTGTTTTATCGGCTTGTAAAAAGCTTGCATCTGGTTCTGCATCATTTTCTCCGTTGTTTTTATATGGTCCGACCGGCTGTGGCAAAAGCCTGCTGGCGGACTGTATAAATGCAGAAGCCAAGGGTCGCACACTGATGATGACTGGGTCTCAGTTTGTTTCTGAATTTGCACGTGCAATTTCAGAACGTTCAGTTTTCGCTTTCAAGGATTTTTGTCGTAATTGTGATACTTTTATCTTGGATGATGTTCATGTTTTGGCTGGCAAGAATGCTACAACAGAAGAATTTTTAAATTTGATTATGGATTTGCGTGGCACACATAAAAATATTGTTCTGACTGCAAATGCTGCACCTGCAAATTTAACTGGTTTTGATCGTCGTTTACAATCTTTGTTGGCATCTGGTTTGGTTGCAGATATTTCAGCACAAAATAAAAATGTCAAAAAAACAATGTTGGTTCGTAATGGTGTTGGTTTAGATGTTGCTGAATTATTATCTTCTAGAATTGCAGGTGATGGGCATTTAATTAATGGCGTTGCCAAAAAAATAAAAACATATTCTGAATTGATGAACGAACGCGTTACAATTGAAATTGCTGAAAAGTTGTTGTCTGACACATTGCAAAAAAATAAAACCCCACTTTCTATGGTAAAATCTATGTGTGAAAAGTTGGGTGTATCTTACGATGCTGTTTGTGGAAATGGTCGTAATCGCACTTTGGTTCGCACTCGTCAAATAATGATGGTGGCATTGAAATCGGCCACAAAACTTTCTTTGACTGAAATTGGTCGTGTTTGTGGTGATCGTGACCATGCGACAGTTTTATACGCAATGTCCCAAATTGACAAGGCACGTACATCTGACTTGATTCTGGGCGCACAAATCGATCAAATGATTGAAGAATGCAGATAAAATCAAATATCTAATTATCTCTTTTTATTCCATTGAATTTATGATACAATTATACTATCAACATGGAGATTTTGTGATGAGAAAATTAGCATTTTTTTCAGTTTTTTTAGCGTTGCTCGGTATTATAGAAGTTGCAAATGCAAATTTTATTATACAATTACCTTCCAAACCAACAATTGTAAAAGATCAAAATCAGAATGATGGTTATGTAGTTGATAATTTTGGTCAAAAAGTGGTAGTTTTCTGTGCAAGATATAATACGCAAAATTTGCAGGATGTTGCAACTAAGATGGGTGCGGTGGCTTATAATATCAAAAATGGTTCTTCTTTTCCTGTTGCTGCAAATATTGTAGTTGTATGTAAAAATGGAAGTTGGGTAACGAACGATACCTTTGGATTACAATTTAACACAAGTAATTTCTTATCACCATCAGCAGATTATAATATTACTCCAAAATCCTTGTTACCTTTTGCTGTTTCTCAAGATGGTGAACCAAAAACAACAAATGATGTTAATATGGATTTTACTTACTATAATGGTTGTCCGGAAAGTCGTTATGGTAGTCATGATAACTTTTATTTAACATCTTCTGACCAATGTAGTAACAAATGTCCAAAAGGTGCTGTTCAAAAACAAATTAACATAAGTAATAATATAACTACCTTAATTTGGTGTGATGATAAAAGTTTAAATGACGCAGCGAAAAATAAAAAACAACAGGAAGATAACTCTAAGTTAGAAGCTATCAAAAGGAAGTGTATAAATGCAGGGGGTTCTTGGAATATCACTAAAAATACTTGTGATTGTGGTAAATCTGGTGAATTATTTTGGAATGGTTCTCAGTGTGTTAAAAAGTCGGCACAATGCAGAAATGAGACAATAGATTGGCTACAAAGTGAGGCTATACAATATTCTAATGATAAAGATATATCTTCATTGATTGAAAAAATATTGGATGAATGTAAAGAAAATTCTAACAATATTGCTCAATTCAATCTTGATAACGATATATTAAAACTTAAACTTCTGATTAAAAAGTACGAGGATGAAAAAACTACGGGTGTTACTAATTCAGAAAGTAAAATTAAGTCTTTTGCGAATGATATAAACGGTGTTATGTCGAATTTTAGTAAAAAAAGTGTCTGGACTGACAAAGAAGGCAATTTTAACAAGGCACGCTTGGTATCAGATTCTGTTGCTGGTGTAGTGTTGGGAACTGCAGGTGGGTTAATAACCAGCAGCATTATCAAAAAGAATCAAACTGAAAATGGATTTGAAGATATCAGTTGTACAGTCGGTGGCCAAGTTGTCGCAGGCTGGGATGATGAATTCACAGTTGGAATTAAATAAAAAAACCGCCAAGTGGCGGTTTTTTAAACAAACAAATCTTTTACAAACTTTGCGTGTTCTGTTATGAACTTGAAACGGAATTCTGGTTTTTTACCCAACAATTCGGAAACCAAAACTTTTGTTTTTTCAGTATCTTCGAATCCTTCTTCGTTTTTTGATGGTAATACAACCCTTATCAATCGGCGAGTTTTTGGTGACATTGTCGTTTCTTTTAACTGATTTGGCATCATTTCACCAAGACCTTTGAATCGAGATATTTCAATTTTTTTATTTTTATATTTAGTATTCTTCAACTCTTCCAATTCTTCATCGGTGTCAACATAAATTGAATCTGCCCCATGAGTTATCTTATAAAGAGGAGGACAAGATAAATATAAATGTCCATCATGAATCAATTGAGGCATAAATTGATAGAAAAATCCCATCAGCAAAGATGCAATATGACTGCCATCAACATCCGCATCGGTCATTATGACAATTTTTTCATAACGCAGTTTTGATTCATCCCAATCCCGCGCAGTTCCAGCACCGATAATATCAATTAATTCATTCAATTCTTTGTTATCTTTGAAACGTTCGTCAGAATTAGACAGAACATTTAAAACTTTACCACGTAACGGCATAATTGCCTGGGTGTTTCTATCGCGTGCTTGTTTGGCGGTTCCACCGGCTGATTCACCTTCGACCAAGAACAATTCAGTTCCAGCAATACCGTGTTTAGAACAATCTGCCAGTTTATGTGGCATACGTGCACGCTTAGTTGGTGTTTTACGTGCGATATCTTTGACCTGTTTCGTTTTTATACGTGCATTTGCTAAATTAATTACAAAATCTAAAATTGCATTTGCAGTTTTTGGATCTGATGCCAAGAAAATTTCCCAGGGATCACGCAACGCATTTTCTGTAAATCTGGCTATTTCCGGATTTGAAAGTTTTTCTTTCGTTTGTCCCAAAAATTGTGGAGATTTATAAAATACTGAAACAATCGCGGCAGCCGAATCGAAAACATCTTCACCGATAATATTTGCCGCTGCTTTATTGTTTATTTTTTCGCCATAGTTTTTCAAACCGCGTGTTATTGCAGATTTGAATCCAGATTCATGTGTTCCACCGTCAATTGTTGAAATTGTATTGCAATAGCTGGCAAAGAATCCATCATCAGATGCGGCACCGTTTTCATCTGTTAAAAATGTTAATGCCCATTCAACATGACCAGAATCATCTGGAAAATCAACACTGCCACTAAAAATCTTTGGCAAAATGTGTGGTTTAGAATTTGTTTTTTCTTCTAAGAAATCAGCCACACCATTTGGATAATAGAATGTTGTTTCTGGGTTGATATTCATATCTTCGGTCAAAAGACTTGGATTACATTTCCATTCAACACGAACACCACTGGACAAGAAAGCCTTGGCACGTGCCATACGATAAATTTTCAAAGGTTTAAATGTTGCACCACTGCCGAATATTTGATCATCTAATGTGAATCGAATAGATGTTCCATGATTTTTTGTTGCTTCACTCTTGGTAATTGGGCTGGTGGTTTTACCGCGGGAAAAAGTTTGTTTCCAAACAAATCCATCACGTGAAACCAAAACAACCATTTCCGAAGACAGTGCATTTACAACGGAACTGCCCACACCGTGCAACCCACCACTGGTTTTATAAACATTGTTGTTAAACTTTCCACCGGAATGAAGTGATGTAAAAATAATTTCCAAAGCCGATTTGCCAGGATACTTTGGATGTTCATCGACAGGAATACCACGACCATCGTCTGTAATCTCAATAGTTTTACTATCTATCAGATTTACCGTGATTTTTTTAGCAAAACCAGCGACAGCCTCGTCAATCGAGTTGTCCAGAATTTCAATAGGCAGGTGGTGCCATGCTTTTTCATCAGTACCACCGATATACATACCAGGACGAAGGCGAACTGGTTCCAGACCTTCGAGTACTTGTATATCTGATGCGTCATAGGAGTGATTAATTTTTTCAACCATGGCCTAATTATTAAAACATTATTTGATTTCAAGCAAGTATGAAATTTAAATTTCTAATTGACATAAATTATAATTTGTCTAATAATATTGAATAAAGAGGTAAAAAATGCCAAAACCGGTTGATGGTATAGACTATCATATGAGGACGATAATTCTGTTTGACCCATCAAAAATTATTTTTTTTGATTCTAAATTTTCCCAGAAATATCAACTTGTTAAAAAATACGGCGCTTTTAAGACAAGAGTGTTATTGCACCTTAATAAAATTGGTTTTTTAAAAAGCTATCTTGAAAACATTAATTCTGCAAAATATTTTATCTGTGGTTCACAAGAAGCTTTAAATATTTTGTCTGGTTTTGGAAGGGGAACAATTAAGTTAATTGCATACACCGAAGAAAAAGATGCAAAAAAAATCCCTGATTATAATTATATGCTGAAAGATTATATTGTTCATGAATATAAAATTGTGTCAGATGAAAAGACTTCTCTTTCCGACTTGTTTTCAGATTTCAGATTTGAATACCCCAGGGCAAATGTAGTTGCATTAGCTTCGGACATTAAAACTGTTCAAATAGCCAAAGATGAAAGTTTAACACCGGTTATTATTTCAAATGATGCAAAAACAATATCAACAGCAAGACCCTATAAACCAATAATAACGGAAAGTTTGTTAAGTTTTGCTAGAACAATAGCAGAAAATATACGTAATTAAAATCAAAAGGGGCGAAAATCGCCCCTTGATTATTTGGTGCTAATTATTATATAACTACCATCAAGAAATATTTTTAGATAATTTTAGGTAGTTGTTATGAATAAAAATCCTTATGAAGTTTTAGGTGTTGTACGCGATGCATCGGATGCTGATATAAAAAAGGCTTACCATAAACTGGTTATGAAGTATCACCCTGATAAAAATCACGGTGACAAGGCAGCAGAAGAAAAATTCAAAGAAATAAATAATGCTTTTGATGTCCTGCGCGATCCACAAAAGCGCGCTGCGTATGACCGATTCGGCGAAGCGGCCTTTGCGGGCGGTAATGGGGCAAGTGCTGGTACAGGTGGAAATCCTTTTGGCAATGGTGGTTTTCATTTTGATATGGGCGGCGGCGCAGGTATGGAAGATATTATCCGCGAGGCTATGCGTGGTTTTGGATTTGATGGATTTGGTGGTGCTGGTGGACAACAACACGCAAATGCGGGTCGCGATTTGTTGGACGAAGTCGTAATTGACTTACGTGATGCTTATCTCGGAAAAACACATACTGTTAAATTTTCCAGCAATGTAAAATGTGAAAAATGTAATGGTCATGGAACTGATGATGGTAAAGCTGCACCTGTTTGTGAAAGATGTCATGGAACAGGTACTGTTCATTCCCAACGGGGATTTTTCGCAATGGAAACACCATGTCCGGATTGTAATGGACTGGGTCACAAAATAAAAAAGAAATGTTCTGCGTGTGATGGTACAGGCACAGTCCATAAACAAAGAACAATTGATGTTGAAATCCCAGCCGGTGTCGAAGACGGAACACGTTTACGTCTGGCAGGTCAGGGCGAGGCAGGAATGATGGGTGCACCCGCTGGCGATTTCTATTTAGATATTCGTGTTCGTCCAGACAAGAGGTTTACAAGGTTGGGCAGTGATTTATTGATACGTGAAAATGTTCCTTTCACAACTCTTGCGCTGGGGGGCGAGGTTGAAATTGAAACAATCGATGGAAAAAAATTATCGGTCAAAGTTCCAAGTGGGACACAAATCGGTGAAAAATTACGCGTTCGTGGGCATGGTATGCCGATTGGCAGACGCAGTGGCAGCGTGGGTGATTTATATTTAGAAATAAATATGCAAGTTCCAACCAAACTGAATGAAAAGCAAAAGAAAGTATTAACAGAATTTGCCGAATCAAAACCAGATAAGAAAAATTGGTTTTAAAAAATCCCGCAATCGCGGGATTTTTTATTTTATCTTTTTGAACTTTTCAATAAATGTTTTTGTGTATTCTGTTGCTGACCATAAGCTTGCCAACAAAGATAACCACAACAATCCAACACCAATAAATGGCAAAAAGTATATTGCATACATCAAAATTCTGCTGGTCATATTTGGGGTCAGGCTGGCACCCAAAGCAAACATCAAAAGAAATGCACCAATCGCAACCATTTGCAATGTTGTCTTGATTTTGCCCATTGAAAATCTGCCTGCTGGTACTGGCATTTCAATTTTCTGTGTTCCCAAAAATTCACGCAGACCGCTGATATACAATTCACGTGCAACCATCAAAATTACAGGAATCAGAACAAACCATACTGGCATCATAATAGTCAAAAGTATCATCGTGTTTACAACCAACAACTTGTCCCCAATATGATCTAAGACACCACCGATTTTGCTGGTGACTTTGTATTTCTTTGCCAAATAACCGTCAAAGAAATCAGAAACCGCTGCCAAAACATACATTACGAATGTCAGCCAGAACATCTGGAACATGATTGTTGGAATAAGTGCGAATGCCGCAAATATTCTGAATGCAGATAAAAAGTTTACAAATTTTTTCATTATGGTTCTCCTGTTGTTAACGGGTTAATTATAGTCTTTATCCATGAAAATATGAATATATTTTTTCGGCAGCCGATTTTCCAAGTCCTGGGACCCGTACTAATGCATCCAAATTTGCGTCCACAATTTGTTTTACCGAACCAAAATGGTGCAAAAGTGCACGTTTGCGTGCTGCGCCGATTCCTTCAATTTCGTCCAATCTGCTGGCGGTCATTTTTTTTGCGTATTGCGCGCGATGAAATGAAATCGCAAAATGGTGTGCTTCGTCCCTTACAGCACGCAGTAATAAAAATAATTTAGAATCTTTTTTTAAATCACGATTGGTTTTCCCATTTGGCATTATAAAATGTTCGTCACCATTTCGAACTTCGCCCTTGGTCACGCCCAGAATTGAAATATCGGGTGCAGTTTTATGTGCAATATTCCACTGTGCCATTCCGCCATCAACAATTATTAAACTTGTATTATTTTTATGTGCAACTGCACGACTAATAAATTCCTGCATCATTGCTATATCATTTCCGGCACGTGCTGCATCTTTTAATTTAAAGTGTCTGTAATCGGATTTTACAAATCCATCATGACCAAAGACAATCATACTGCCAACAGGCGTTTTGCCAAACAAATGCGAATTATCGAAAACACAAGCCTGTTCAATTTTTAACCCCAGCCATTTTTCCAAATCCGAAACCGATTCGTACCAATTTATGCCCATATCACTTTTTTTCGATTTGATTCCACGTACAGCCGTATGGGTCAATGCCGAAATTTTATCGCGATAAATTGCTGCGGATTCAAAATCCATTTCATCAGAAAATTTTTTCATCTGAATGGATAAATCAGCAATAATTGGTTCGCTGTCACCAGTTAAAATTCTTCGTGCCAGTTGAACATTTTCATTATAAGATTTTTGCGAAATGACACATGGTCCAGAACATCTGCCGATTTGATATAATAAACAAGGGCGGGTGCGGTTCTTCATAAAAGTATCAGTACAGGTTCTTAACTGACAAACTTTTTGAATTGTTTTAATTGTTTCATTCAGTGCCGATACAGATGGGTATGGTCCATATACATCGCGTTTCTGGGATATTTTGCCACGGAATTTTAATAATCTGGGAAACTCAGAATTGGTCAAAGCCAACATCGGATACATTTTTCCATCAGTCATCATGATGTTGTATCTGGGCTTTTCTGATTTGATTAACTGTTCTTCCAGTATCAGTGCATCCGATTCGGTTTTTGTTGTTTCCCAACTAACTTTTCTGACCAGTGTTCGCATAATTTGTTTATGCAATTCCAGTTTTGAAATATCCAAATACTGTTTTAATCTGGCGGAAATATTCTTTGCTTTGCCTATATACAACAAGTTACCATCAGCATCGTACATTTTATACACACCGGGCGACATAGGACTATTTTCAATAAGATTAGAAAATTGAACATTCATGGTTTTTATGATAGAATAAAACCCAAGTAATAGCAAAAAATAAAAAGGATTTTATTATGAGGCAAGAGTCTGGACGTTCAATGGTTGAAATGCTGGGTGTTTTGGCAATTATGGGGTTAATAACTGTTGGTGCAGTGACAATGATTTCTACGGCAATGAGAAGCCAAAAAAGATCAACCGTAAGTGACGAAGTCGCACAAATTGTAACAGGTGTTCGCCAGCTGTTGGCGGAATATGATGATTTTTCCAATATAAATAATACAACAATTTGGGGTGCAATTGGAATGTCACAAAAGAACCCTTATGGTGGAAATTATGCTTTGGCGGCTAATCCGTCTAATTCCAGACAATTTGTTTTAACAATTAATGGTCTGTCAAAATCTGATTGTGAATATTTTACAGCCAAAGCATGGTCTGATACAGTTGGATATCAAATTTCTGATGGTAAAAAGGGCGGTGCTAGTGGTGTTTGTACCAGCGATAATGGAACAAATGTAGTAACCTTAGTTTACGGCGAATAACTAAAAGCAATCACAGATGTAAATTTTGCTGGTATTATGTCTGTGTTTTGTATAAATTCCTAGTATGCAAAAACCAGTCGAAGTTTATAAAACAGAAGATGGCACAAGATTGTTGAGATGGTTCCTGCGTCACTATCCAGGACTTTCGACGTCTGAATTCTATAAACTTTGTCGTGGTGGTCAAATCAGGATTAATTCTTCGCGTTGTCGTGGACAAGAAATTCTGCGTGCTGGTGATGTGGTTCGTGTTCCGCCAACTTTTGTTCAATATACCCAAGAGAAAATTAAAAAGACCGAAAGTGGTAACAGGTTTTCTTTGGAAGATTTGGAAAAGTTGCGCAGGTGCATAATTCACAATGACGAAGATGTTGTTGTCTTTAACAAGCCTGCAGGTTTGGCGGTCCAAGGTGGTACAGGAATATCGAAGTCTGTTGATAAAATGGCAGCCGAGTTATTTCCGTACGATAAAATTTCTTTAGTGCACAGATTGGACAAGGAAACCAGTGGTGTTTTGATTGTTGCAAAAAATCAAAAGGCTGCACAAATTTTGGCGACCGAGTTTCAAGATAAGACTGCACAAAAAGAATACTTGGCATTATTGATTGGCGGTGTGTCACCAAAATCTGGGGTTATCGATAATTTGATGATCAAGGGTGGTATTGTCGAAAACGATGAAAAATTACCAGACGGTGTAAAACCATATCGTGCTATTACGGAATACAAAGTCATATCAGAAATGTCAGGAATATTATCTTGGGTTTCTTTTTTTCCCAGAACAGGTCGCACGCACCAACTAAGAATACACAGTGCATTTTCATTGGGGGCACCAATTGTTGGTGATACTGTTTATGGGCGTAATCATAAAAAGATAGACGACACATTAAATTCATTGCTTGCAACAAAAAACTTGTTTTTATTCGCATACAAGCTATCATTTCGCCATCCAAGGACGGGAAAGATAATGACAATTCGTGCAGAATTACCAGAGTTTATGCGACCAGTGATTAAGTTTTTGGAATTTAAAATACCTGATTAAAAATATAAAGAAGCAAATGTTTTATAGATATAAAAGATTTTATAGAATTGCAAGAATTGTGGCTATGTTTGTAATAGGCTTGATTGTTGCATTGTTTATTGCTTTGTCCCAGGTTGATTTGGAAACTTTGCGCGGTGAACTGGTAACAGGTTTGCGTGAAGCAACAGATTTACCTGTGGAAATCAAGGGTGGTATTTCTTGGAAATTCTCGCTTCGTCCAAAAGTCAGACTGGATGATGTTAGTGTAACATTAAAACCTGTTGAGAGTGGTAAAAATAAGTTTTCGGCAAGAAGAATAGATGTAACTTTGAATCTGTTTTCATTGCTTCGTGGGAAACCTACGGTTAGCAAAATAAAAATTTATGATGCATCTTTATTTATAAAGCAAGACGAACAATATGAGAAAACTGCCGTAAAGAAAAAGAAACAAAAAAATAATGAAGTTGTAAGTCAAACAAACAGTAAATATCCTTTTAATTCTGATTTGGGATTAGATTCAATAGAAGTACGAAATGCGGTTATACATTCAAAAGATTCTGTTTATTCTTTGGATGGTTTTTATATCAGCTCCAGCTCTGGCAATGATTCTATGGAATACAGCGGTTGGATAAGTTCCGATTCGGAAATATATCCATTCATAATATCTTTTTCAGAATTTAATCAAGAACGCAAAGTTTATCCAATAAGATTGGCTTTTTCAGTAGATGGACAAGCCTTGATAGCAAATGTTGCGCTGGAAGGTACCAGCAAAATGCCAATAGATTTTATATTAAAAGGAAATATTCCAAATATGAAATTATTGGGAAATATTTTTAATGTAAATCTTCCTGAAACGCCGCCTTTGAATGTTGATATTTCAGGTGGAGTAGAAAATAAAAGTTTTGTTTTGCGAAAATCTTATATTCGTTTTAATAACAGTGATGTTGGAATATCCGGAAAGTTCGATTGGGTAGGTTCTGTGCCATCAATATCTGCAAGTATAAATTCAAAAAATTTTGACTTAAAAGAACTTTTCCCAGAGTTATACGGACACCAAAGTAAATCAGAGAATAAATGGATTAGACCAACCCGTCGTAATTTGAATGTATTCAGGGATACACCTTTATATGGCGAGTTGTTAAAAAAATACAATATAAACCTTGAAGTTAATATTGATAATTTTAAAATATATCGCGAGATGGAGGTTCATGATATAAAAGTTGCAGGAAATTTAAAAAATGCCGAGGCACATTTGGATTTTGCAGCTAAATATGCCGAGGGTAATGTTCATGTTGTTACAGAATTGAGTGTTGATAAAAATGACAGGCTGATAGCACGTGCAACCGCATTGGGCGAAAGAATATATGTCGGAGAAATACTTGAACAAGTTCGAGAAATGGACAGTATTTCAGAATTACCCGCAAATTTTGAATTTTATTTTGAAGCACACGGATATGATTTGTCTGGATTAATGTCAACAGTTACAGGTCCAATTCATATTTACTCGGTTGCCCCAGGATACATGAATGCTACAATTATTTCAGATTTATATGGGGAAGATTTTTTAACAAACCTTCGTCATAATATCCAAGATATGTTCAGATCTAAAAAGAAATATGACCAGGTAAAAATATCTTGTGCAGCAATAAATTTAAAAGTTCGAAACGGAATAGCGGAAACAAATAATGGTGTGGCTGTTGAAACAAATGCTATTAATGTCAGAATGGCAGGAAATTTAAATTTGGGTGAAGAAAATTTAAAAGCTTCTATGACAACTGTGCCTGTTCGTGGTTTGAAATTATCTATAACTGGTAATGTTATAAACTCTGTAGAATTTTCTGGAAATTTGGCAGAACCTGATGTAAAAATAAACCGTGCGGCAGTTGCGGGGAAGTTTGCATCTGCCACAGGAATTGGTCTGATGTTGGCACCGTTTACTGGTGGTATAGGACTGGTTGCGGGTGCAGGGGTTGGATTGTTGGCCGGCGGATTGTTGGAAAACTGGCTGTCGGACGAACATCCTTGTCAGACTGCTATGGAACAGGGTGCGCCAGCAAAAAAAGGCGATCCTGACTGGTTAAATCAACCGATGTCTCAGTTGGTTGGTAAATTTATAAAATAGATTATAAGGGGGTAAAAAATTGTTTAATTGGGTTATTCTTGTTCAACTGGTTGTTATTGTGTTAATACTTTTGTTTTTCTACAGACTTTTCATAAAAAATACATCCTCGGAAAAATTAATACACGGTTTATTTGGTCTGGGGGCACTTTGGATTGCCAGTTTTGTGTTTAATCGTTTACATTTAACTTTACTAGGAGGTTTTTTGCGTTGGACATCATTGTTCCTTTCTTTAAGTTTAATAGTTATTTTCCAGCCAGAATTAAGAAAACTTTTGGCGATGATGGGAAATTTTCGTGGGGTATTTAATTCAATATCTTTACGTGCCAACCATGCAGACAAAGATAAAATTTCTAAATCTGTAGACAGTATAGTAAGTGCTGTGGAATATATGTCTATTAAAAGAACAGGTGCATTGATTGTCTTTCAAAACGAATTGGATGAAGCAGCCATAGAAAAAAAAGGAACAATTATGGATGCTGAAATTTCAAGCGAATTGTTACTGACAATATTTTTTAATAAAACGCCACTGCATGATGGTGCTGTTATCGTAGAAAATAATAAGATTTTATCCGCAGGTGCAATTTTACCTTTGTCCAAAGATGAGTTAAAGTGGAAATACGGAACCAGGCACCGGGCAGCAATAGGAATTTCAGAGGTGTCAAAGTCCGTTGCGCTGGTTGTATCCGAAGAAACAGGTGACATTTCAATTGCCGAGCATGGTGCAATAAAAAAATATGACGATTTAAAAAAGTTGAAATCAAAAATTGAAAGATTAATGAAAAAATAAAAACCGCCCAAACAGGGCGGATTTATTTTTTATATGATTGTAAAGTGCCAAAAAAGGGCTTGTTTTTACCCTTGCTCCGAATCGGCATTTTTTGCTAAAATCTGGCTGATGAAATGAATTTATTTGATTAACAGGAGCAAGAAATGGAATTTTCAGTATTTCGCCAGGTTTTGATACGTGCTTTGGGACATATGCAATCTATTGTTGAAAAGCGTGCAACTTTGCCTATTTTGATGAACGTAAAAATCGAAGTTGCAGATGATATGATTCTGTCCGCAACCAACGTAGATTTGGAATTGGTTGAACACGTCACAGCCGATATCACTTTGCCTGGTAAAATCACAGTTCCAGTTCAGATGCTGTACGATATCGTTCGTAAGTTGCCTGATGATGCAGAAATCAATTTTAAACAATCTGGTGACCAATTGGTTGTTTCCAGTGGTCGTGCAGTTTTCCGTTTGCCAACTTTGCCAGCTGAAAATTTCCCAGCAATGGCAGGCAGCAACCTGACAACAAAATTCCAAATGACAACTGGTGATTTGGCAAATTTGATTAATACAACAAAGTTTGCAATCCCTGTTGATGATGTTCGTTATCATTTGGGTGGTATCTATTTCCACATTGCTGAAGAAGGCAAAGCAAAAATGCTGACTGCTGTTGCAACAGACGCACAGCGTATGGCTTTGTGTCATATGTCAGCTCCATCGGGAAGTTTGGAAATGCCATCTGTTATTTTGCCACGCCGCGTTATTGGTGAATTGTCAAAATTATTAGAAGATGCAACCGTTGACGACGTTCATGTTGAATTGTCAGATACCAAGGCCAGATTTACAGTAGGTACTGCAATCTTGACAAGCAAATTGGTTGACGCACAGTATCCAAACTATCGTGTTGTTATTCCAAAGGGCAATGACAAAATTGCAATATTTGACAGAAAACAATTTATTTCCGCAGTTGACTTGGTTTCTGTTGCCAGCGTTGATAAAACAAAATCGGTTCAGTTAAGTTTTTCAATGAACAAACTGGTTATCAATGCATCCAGCGCCGAGGCCGGAACTGCAACCCAAGAACTGGATATCGAATACAATGGTGATAATTCATTCACAATTTTATTCAGTGTTAAATTCTTGTTGGATATTGCTGGTCAAATCGAAGGTGATAAATTCCAAATGGAAATGCAGGATTCTATGTCACCAACAATTATTAAATCAACAGACAAAAAGACGGATTCGTTATTCATCTTGATGCCTTTGAAAATGTAAAATAAAACCGCCAAATTGGCGGTTTTTTAATAGAATTTTCATAATCAGTATTGCAATTTGATTTTTCTATGTTATCATTTGCCGCACAAAACAAGGAATAATTATGGTTATGGAAAATATATCACCGGGCGATATGCCACCAAAAAGAATGAACGCTATTATAGAAGTGCCTGAAAATGGTATTGTAAAATATGAAATTGATAAAGCCAGCGGATTGCTGAAAGTGGACAGAATTCTGCACACTCCGGTTGCTTATCCCGCGAATTACGGTTATTTTCCAGGAACACTTGGTGACGATGGTGATCCATTGGATTGTGTTGTTGTTTGTAATGCTCCACTGCGCCCAGGTGTTTTGATTGAAGTCAGACCAATCGGCGTTTTGCTGATGGAAGACCAAGCAGGTGGGGATGAAAAAATAATCTGTGTTCCACGCGATAAAATTGACCCATATTACACAAATATTTCTTTTATTGAAGAATTGCCAGAAATCCTGCGTGCAAAAATAGAATACTTTTTCCACCACTATAAAGATTTGGAACCAAACAAATGGTCTAAGATTATTGGATGGGCAGATCGTGAACGTGCAGACAAAGTTATAATGGAAAGCATCGACAGATATCGGGCAAAAAAATGCGAAGGTAAAGCATAGCTTGCAAATTTGGGTTTTTATTGTATAATCTGACGGTTAGTTAATAAGAGGTTTAAAAATGGCATCACATACAGCAAACGATATGCGTGTTGGTTGGGCAATTTCTCACAACGGCAAAAGATACACAGTTACATCTATTACCAAGGTAAAACCAGGTAAAGGCGGCGCGTTTGTTCAAGCCGACTTGCGTGATATTGACACTGGGAATAAGGGTGGCGATCGTTGGCGTGCCGAAGATAAAGTTGAAAAGTTGTTGGTTGAAGATATGGACTGTCAATATTTGTATTCGGACGGAACAAATTCTTATTTTATGAATATGTCAGATTACGAACAATTCACAATGCCAGAAGATTCTTTGGGCGAACAGGTAAAGTTCTTGAAGCCTGAAATGATGGTTAAGACAAACTTTGTAGAAGGTCAGCCGATTTCAATCACATTGCCAAAAACAGTTATTGCAACTATTGTTGAAACCGAACCAGCTTTGCGTGGTCAGACAGTTTCTGGTTCCGGTGGTAAACCTGCAATATTGGATAACGGTGTTCGCGTCCAAGTTCCGGTTTTCGTTGAACAGGGTGAAAAAATTGTGGTTAATACGGAAACCTTGGAATATGTCGAAAGGTCAAAATAAATTATAATAACGCATCTGCTGGCATTTGATTTCGGTCATGTAACATTTTACACTCCCTATATCAAATGCTTCGCACCTGCATCATTCTAATTTATTTCAAAAATTTTAAACCGCCATTTGGCGGTTATTTTTTTGATTTATTTTCAGAATTCATAACATTTTTAATTTCATGAATATAAATCTTTTTCATATTTTCCATGGCGGTGGTCAGATATTTTCTGGGGTCAAAGTTTTCTGGATTTTTATTTAAACTTTCACGAACTGCGGCGGTAAAAGCCAAACGGGCGTCACTGTCCACATTAACTTTGCAGATATTCATTTTGACGGCTTTTTTTATCTGGGCCTCTGGGATACCAAGTGGATGACATAATTTTCCACCATTTTTATTTATGTTTTTTACAAAATTTTGCGGGATTGTCGAAGCACCATGTAGTACCAAAGGAAACTTTGAAAGTTTCTTAGATACTTCTTTCAGAATATCAAAACGCAGTTTTTCATTCGGACTTTTTCTTTTGTATGCACCATGACTGGTTCCAATTGCAATTGCCAAAGAATCACATCCTGTTTCAGAAACAAATTTTATAACGTCCCTGGGATCGGTATAACTGTGATTTTCTGATTTTGTGTTTTCGTCTTCGATTCCGGATAATGTTCCCAATTCAGCCTCTACTGATACATTAAACTTTTTTGCATAATTTACAACGCGTTTGGTTTGTTTAACATTTTCGGCAAAGGGCAATTCACTGCCGTCGAACATCACGCTGGAAAATCCGATATCAATTGCATGTTTGCAAGATTCAAAACTGTGTCCGTGATCCAGGTGCAAAACGATGTTTTTTGATTTTAACTTTAAACCGTAAATCATACCCATCAACAAATCATCATCCATATATTTAAGGGCGGATTCGGACACGCCCAAAATAACAGGACTGTGGCATTCATCGGCGGCGGCAATAATGGATTTCAGAGTTTCCATATTGTAAAAATTAAAAGCAGGTACTGCAAACTTGCGTTTCATCGCGTCCACAAACATATTTTTCGAGTTCACCAGCCCAAAATCTGAAAATTTCATAAAAATCTCCCATATATTACATTTTGATTATATCATAAATTTAAGGGATTTTTATTTACAGTTTTTAAGTATCTTGCCTTGAAATATAACTAAAATAATGGTACAATCACATCAAATAACAAGGAGTTTTTATATGAAAAAAAGTTTATTTTTTAGTTTAGTTGCAATTTTTGCCGGAATGGGCGCGGCCAATGCAGCAACTGGTGATGTTTGCGCATTAATTGCCAGCATGCAGGGTGTTTTTAAAACACTTCGTACTTTGGCTTTCGTTGGTGCCGGCTTTATGATTGCTGGTTGGGCTTGGGGGTACATAACAGCTGGTGAAGCCAAAATGGACGATTTAAAGAAAAAAGGTACAGGTCTTTTGGTCGGTTTTACATTATTGTTTGGTATCGGAATTGTTCTTAACTTCTTACCTAATATAGCTAATTGTGCGTTGGTAGGTTGGTAAAGTAATTAAAACCGTGCAAAGCACGGTTTTTTAAACATTGAAGTTCTAAAAATGTTTTTTTTGGTTTACCTTTATATTTTTCTGTTTATTACAGTTTCAGTAACCCTTTTTCTGATGGGGATTGAACAAGTTATAACTGTTGCTACAAGAAGAGCACCAGCCGTTTCTGCTGGTAAAAAAAAGACAGCAGCAGTAGTGGCACAAATAAAAAAAGACTTTCCAGATGTAAAAACGGTATTAGATATAGGTAGTGGCTGGGGTAATATGGTTTGTGCTGTGGCAAAACAGTTCCCAAATGCAAGTATAACTGGAATAGAAATGATGCCAACGCCATATCTGAAATCATTAATTAACACAAAATTTTTAAAGAATATAAAAATTGTTTTTGGAGATGCTTTCAAGTATTTGGATAAAACAGGTAAAAACTTTGATATTGGAATATCTTACTTATTAACACCAGAAATGCGAAATGTTGAAAAATATTTGTCCAGATTTAAGACGTTATTTTCTGTTGATTTTCCTTTGCCAAATATTAAACCAACAAATAAAGTTAAAATTTATCACGATGGCAGAATTCAACATTGGTTATATATTTATAAACAAAAATAAAAACTCCCGTTTGGGAGTTTTTTAATATATTTTAGTTTCTACATTATACAGTTTTTATTTTTTATCTTCTATATTTGCCAAGGAAAAGAGAACAGATGATATTAGCGATTGATAGGGGACATGTTGTTGGTCGGCCAGTTCTTTTATATGTTCCAGAATTGGTCGTGGAATTCGCATATTTATAACACAATCTGATTTATTAAAAGCACGATACGCCGCATATTCTTTTAACAATGATTCTATGTTCATAACGAACAACTGTTGCATAACATTAGGCATACCAGACCCCCATATACAATTATAAATACACTTATAAATACAAGTGTAATTACAGTTGACTATATCACTGTAAATACAGATGTCAATACATTTGTAATTGCACTTGTAATCACGGATGTAAAGGCATTTGTATAGGTGTTTGTATATCGACAAAATTTTAAATTTTATTTATTTGAATCTTGGAAATTTGTTTTAGTTTTTTGAATCTTGATGACGGCAATCCTTGCTTTTTCTTACAAAGCTATATAAAATCAAATATCTGAATTTATGCACAATGTTGTGGAAAGGAATAAGGGTTATGTTTAATAAATTTTTAAAGTTTTTTGTTGTCTTGGGCGGATGTTTTTTTGTGTCATTAGCAAATGCCGAAATCAAGGTTGATATTATTGCTGGTGGTGTTGATCCAATTTCAATTGCGGTTCAGCGTTTTGAAACTGATGGTCGTGTTAATTCCAAAGATGCCGCAATGGTACGTGATGTATTGGAAAAGGATTTAAAATCTACTGGGATGTTCCGAATCGTCGGTCACGATGCGTTCCAAGAATTTGCCAAGATGAATCAATTACCAAATTTCCAAAGCTGGATGGCCATAAAAACCCAGGTTCTGGTCCAGGTTAAAATGGTAGCCGAGAAAAATAATCGCTATAAAATAGATTTCTATGTTTGGGATGTAAACGGCAAAGAACAAATCGAAGCACAAAGTTTGGTTTCTTCGAAAAAAGCTGCACGTCGTATGGCACACATTATGGCTGATGCAATTTATGAAAGATTAACGGGTGAGGTTGGATATTTTGACACCCAGATAATATTTATTGCCGAAACAGGACCAGTCGACGATAGAGTAAAACGTATGGCAATAATGGATCAAGACGGTTATGGATTCAGATATGTTTCTGATGCCAAGACTTTTGTTATGTCTCCACACTTTTCGCCGAACATGCAGAACGTTGTATTTTTATCTTATCGCGATAATGATCCAATGGTTTGGACACTGGATATGAATACTGGCGACCAAAGGCGTTTGGGACGATTCGGCGGAATGACATTTGCACCACGTTTTTCACCTGATGGAACAAAAGTTGCTTTGTCACTGGTCAAAGAAGGTATTACAAACATTTATGAATACGACATAGCCAAGAAAACTTTGCGTCAGCTGACATTCGGCAAATCAATTGATACCAGTCCGGCTTATTCACCAGATGGTAAAAAAATGGCATTTAACTCGAATCGTTCGGGCAGCCAACAATTACATATGCTGGATTTGGAAACTGGGGTTCAAAAAAGAATAACTTATGGTGATGGTCGTTATGCTACACCGGCTTGGTCACCTGATGGTCAATTCATTGCATTTACAAAAATTGCAGACGATACATTTTATGTTGGTATTATGGATGAAAACGGTCGAAACGAAAAAATATTGGCAGGTGGTTGGTATATGGAATCCCCCAGCTGGGCACCTGGGTCTCGTCGTATAGTTTATTATGAAACAGAAAAAACAATGGATGATATGGAACGCGTCAGTCATATTCGCAGTGTGGATATAATGGGTCAAAACCTGTATGACATTCCATTGCCAAAGAATATAAACGGGGTTGAACCAACTTGGTCCCCACGTTTACCGTAAATAATTCAATGAAGAAACTAGCTATAATTTTTACCGGTATTTTTCTTCCAATTGCTTCTTATGCTGTGCCAGCGACGGTGAATTATATCTTTGATGGTGATACTTTTGGGGCCCAGGTAAAATTGGAAGATAACATAAAAATATCTGTTCGGGTTCGTATTTTGGATATTGATGCCCCAGAGATTAATGGAAAATGCGATTCGGAAATCCAGGGTGCAAAAATTGCCAAGAAACGCTTGTCAGAACTTTTACCTTTGGGCGCTGTTGTTGAATTAACAGATATCAAAGATGATAAATATCTTGGGCGAATTGATGCCAATGTTAAAACATCCAAAGGTGTTAATGTCAGTGATGTTATGATAAAAGAAAAGCTGGTAAGAAAATATAATGGTGGTCACCGCTTTGGATGGTGTAAATAAAAATTCGCAAGCAGGCGGATTTTTAATTAATTACTGTAATAACAATTACTGGTAAATGAATAAGAACCAGAAGTGTCTGAAAATGTTGTACCAGATAAAACAAAACAATCTGTAATAGAATCATGGTTTGTGTAAGATGTTCCACTTGTATGACCCTGAACATCTTGTAAATAAGGACATGATGTACAAGAGCCCGCTGCAGAGATGGTATCTTTATAAGTGTCTGTGGGACATACTGAACAAACTCCGCCAGAAAGATAATATCCAGCATCACATGAGGTATAAACGGTATCAACAATGCAATATGTTACAGCAGCGGATGCAGCCTTTGAATAAAGTGCAATTATGAATATTGTGAAAAAAGAAATTAGTAATTTTTTTTTCATAATTTTTTCTATTTTTATTGAGCTGCACCACAATCACAAGCTGTAGAATATCTATGTTCTACATAGTGTCCGCTGCCGCGACCATCATCACTAAAATCCACATTCAGCGTGGTATAAGTACCTGTGCAAGGTGTACCACCGCCGCTGGTAGAACATGTGTAATAAGTGCCGCACCCAGAACTATGAGAAACTGTGCTATAACCACTAGAACAACTAAGACAAGTAATAATTTCTGCACCTGCACCAGAGTCTTCACAACCCAGTGATAGCGCATCGTCACAACCATCCAAATATGGATCCGTATTGTTTCCATTCGGAATACAATTCATGCACGTATTTCCGTAGGATTTTGAGTTTAAGGACAAAAGTACTATTAAAAAAACAAACAGAATTTTTTTCATATTTCCTCAAATTCTTTTAATTATAGTTTTTATGTAAATAAAAAACTACAAAAAAATATAATCGACTATTTTTATTTAAACCGAGTGACGATTGATTGCTTCACGGATTTCTTCCAACGAAGCCGAGCAAGGCAAAACATTTTCAAAATAAACGTTTGCAGTTCCACCATGCATTCTACCTTTCTTTGGCCAATAAAGACCCGAATCTGTTCCAACTGGCAAAATAGGAAGTTTTAAACTTTCTGCAATAAATAGCAGCCCACGTTTCAATTTAACATTTTGACCTGGTTTTACGCGTGTGCCTTCGGGAAAAATAATCAAAATTTGTTTATCCATAATTTTTTCTGCAACCGACTGGGTCAGCTTTTGCATATTTGTGGCACCTTTGTCACGGTTAACGCCCTGGAATCCCATACGCCAAAAAGCCCAACCATAAATTGGTATCCACATCAATTCACGTTTAATTATAAAAAATGAATTTGTTAAATGTGTTGCTAATATAGCAATTTCCAAAATAGACATATGCTTGGCTGCAATTATAGCCTTGCCATCGACACGGTCGTTTTCATTTGGTTTAAATGGAACACCATTTTCCTCACGTGGGGGATAATGAATATTATATTTTATCCCAACAATAATGTGTGCCAGCCACAAAACACCACGCGCATCTGCCAAAACAAAAAATCTGGTTAATTTACGTGAAGGTAAACCCAACAACAAAAATGGCGACCATAAAATGAACCAAATAGCTAAAAAAAACTTAAACAAAACAGTCTTTATCATAATATATATATTCCTTTATTTATTTACTATCTTTTACCCCGATTAATGTACCGATATACTTTACATATTCAGTTGTCCATCTTTCAAGTCTTTTTGAAGCCGGCATTCCAGTTAATGAAACAGGGCAAGGTGCAATATCAATATCAGGTAATTCATTTCTTATCAAGTACTTTGCACGATTAAAATGATCAACAGTTGTTATCAGAACAATTCTGTCCAAACCCCTTTGTTCAACGATTCTTTTTATTGCCATCGCATTTTGATAAGTTGACCTGGATTTAGATTCTATAACAACAGTTGATGGCATATTTATACCACTGGCACCTGCACCAATAACATAAACCTGTGCAGTTGGATGTTTTCGCATCTGACGCATCGCAAATGGTATTCTGCGAAAATCACCAGTCAAAACAAAAATATTATCGTTCGGAAGTATTACAGAACATCTGGTTGGAGCTGTAGATTTAAATATTGCCCCGCCCAAGACGAACAAACACAATATCAATAAAGATGGGTTAAAAAATTTCATCGTTTGCTTTATTAAGAATTTTAAGGGTTGTTTTTTTAGTTATGTAAATTGAAAATATCACGATTGCGATTGGCATCATAATCAACAGCATCCAACTGATACCATTTAATCCCATCATCGCCATCAATCCAACACGGGCACTTTTTGCAGTTGATAAAATCAATTCCAAAACCGGTAACGCTGCTGCAAAACCAAGTAATCCAGCCAGACCAGAAATTTTTCCAACAATTATTTGCATTTGTTTCGCCACAAAAGAGTCACGTGCGCCAATCTGGTTTAATATTTCCAATTCACGTCTGTGAAGCAGGGCGGTATTTTTCGCAATATAAGAAATACAAATTGCAATTGCCCCAAGTGTCAAAAGCAGAACAAGTCCAGAAATTCCAATCATTCGCCATCCTGCGTTGATTGAATTGCTGAGTGCTGTGCTGTGGGTCAAGAAACGTGCTGAACCAGAAACTTTTTCGCCAAATGGGGTGATATAAGATTTGTCTTTGAATTTTATTTCATACATTTTTGGAAGATAGTTTCCAAGTTCAGAGCTGCCGCCGGACATCCATGGACGAAGCATTTGTTCCATATCTTCTTTGGATATTTCTTTTATAGATGCAATTTTTGAAACATTTTCACGAATAACATTTTGTGTTGCAGGAAGATTTTCATCTGACATAACTTGGACAGTTGCAAATAAATCCCATTGGGAATTCCAACGTGCAACACCAATACCGATTGATAAAGCAATCCCTAAAATCAAAACCGACATAAAAGTTAACAATGACATAATCGCGGTCATAAATATTGACTGTTCGCGTATCAAAGAAAATACAAGTGGCTTCTTTATCATTTTCATAATTTTGGATTCACAATGTTATCAAACTGTTTGGACAGTTCGGAAAAATAATTTTGTGGTTTTGGACCTTTCCACACCTTCTTGTCAGAATTTTCTGATTCTTTATCATTACCCGTAAAACTTACACGGTGGTTTTCAACCATTATTGTTGGAAATTTATAAGAGTCCATCAATTTTCTACTGTGTGTTGCCAGAATAATTGTCGTTCCGAAATTTTTATTCATTTGAATAAATAATTCCATCAGTCTGGATGCATTTTCATCATCCAAATTTCCTGTTGGTTCGTCAGCAAGCAAAATTTCAGGTTGAACAATAATTGCACGCGCAACAGAAACGCGTTGTTGTTGACCCCCACTTAATTCTTTGGGATTTGAATCAGCGTATCTGCCAAGACCAACCCATTCCAAAGTTTTACCAACCAATTTCTTGATTTTGTTTTCAGATATTCCGCGAACACGCAAAGGCATAGCAACATTATCAAAAACAGATAAATGTGAAAGAAGTGAATATTCTTGGAAAACAATGGCCATTCTTTTACGCAAATCCGTTATGTCATCCCTGGACAAGCCATTTGTAGTTTTGCCAAATAATTTTATATTACCGCGACTTTGCCGGTGAAGCTGATAGATTAATTTTAATAAAGTTGTTTTACCGGCACCCGATGCCCCAGAAAGAAAATAAAAGGAACCTTTACTGATATTAAAAGAAACATCTGACAGAACTTCACGTCCATTATCATAATGTGCACCAACATTTGCAAAAGATATTGCGGTATCATTATCCATGGGATGGATATTAGTAAAAAAACTTATTATGGTCAAGTATCAAGCTCTTAAATTTAGTCATAAATTAACAAGTTATAACATTTTAGGGATTTAGCGTTTTGATGGTACTTTGTTTTGTGATATGATGTATATACATCAAAATGTTATGAAGAGATTGTTATACGCTTTTTTATTGTGTTTTTTTACTGTTTCGCAGGCCGATGCAGTTCAAGATTATTTAATTGGTGATAATCGTAGGGTTTACGAAGAAAAAACCGGATGGTACATGGGTTTTCGTGCCGAAATGAATATGCTTAGTTGGACAAATAATTATAATTCGAATGATACAAAAGATGCACAAAAAGAATACTCTTGTGATAAATATTCTTTTTCACCATCTTTTGGTGGCAGTTTTACAATTGGTAAATCCTTTAGTTATTTTTGGCGTGGTGAAGTTGAAGCAGGTTACACAGGAACGTTCACAGATCAAGATCAAGGCATCGAATTTAATTTTTCAACACCGTATGTTTTATCAAGTGCTTTGTATGATTTCAGAAATGGTTTGTATCTTGGTGCTTCGGCTGGATTGGCATTTCCAAAAACAGTTTGGAATTGGGATGCTTTTCTGCCAGGTAATCGTGAGAAAACATCTTTATCACCAATGGGTGGCTTGATTTTTGGACTTTCACACAGATTAGATTACAGATTTATTTTGGATTTGCGTTATAGAATTGCTGGTTTTTACGGTACTAGTCATACCAGATATTTTGAAGCAGATCCTGATAAAGATGATGTTTATGAGAAGTATTATTTTAAATCAGATATTGGTTTGGTTTTAGATAATCAGTTTTCTTTGGGGTTAAGATACGAATTTTAAAAATAGGCACTTTTATGAGGGTCAAAAATGTGGTATACTGTTGAGGGTAGAGAGAATTAATGAGACATAACGTAAAGATATCATTATTATCAATAGTTTGCGTTTTTTGTACAACCACTTTTAGTGGTGTACATGCTGCTCCGTCCATAAGATCTTTTGGTGGTGCGACTACATATAACAGTGCTTCCGATGCAACAGCTGCACGTACGGGTTCTTTGCGTGCTGCGTCTATCAGAGTAAATTCAAATACTGATACAGACAGTTCTTCAACAAGTACTTCTTCTGATTCCAATGATACAAGTGTTGCCAGAAATTCTTCTGGCTATTATTCTTCAAGACTTTCTGTTGGAAAATATTTAAGTGGTGGAAAAAATGTTGGTGGTGGCAGCTCTATCAGATCTCAAAATCCCAGCTATAGCACATCAAATGGCAGCACAGGTAATAACACAGATTTACAAAATCAAATAGATGTTTTAGATACCAGAGTAGATAATATAAAAGATGCTAATGATAATCAGTATTCAAAAACAGAAACTGATACATTATTAGATTCAAAACAAGATATTTTAACAGCTGGTGCGGGGATTGAAATTGCAAATGGTGTTATATCCGCAGTTAATGTAAACGGCGAAAAAATATTATTACAATCAGACGGAACGCATATTCAATGGAAGTATGACGATGCATCCAGTACATGGACTAACTTGGTATCCCTGCAAGATTTAAAAGGTGCTGATGGTGCCCAGGGACTTCAAGGTGAACAAGGTTTACAAGGTCTCCAAGGAGAGCAGGGATTACAAGGCCCACAGGGTGAACAAGGATTACAGGGTCCTCAAGGCGAAAAGGGTGACAAAGGTGATACTGGTGCCCAAGGTCCACAGGGTGAACCTGGATCTGGTGCTGATTTGTCAGGATATTCAACAACACTGGAAATGAATTCAGCAATTATTGCTGCGATAAATGCTGCTGCTGCTAATTATGCAACATCTGTCCAAGGGGCCAAAGCAGATACAGCAGTTCAACCAGCGGATTTAGTTAATTATGCTACAAAAACAGATTTATCAACCAAGGCAGACACAGCGAGTTTAGGTGCTTTGGCTGCAAAGAATACAGTAGCAACAACAGATATTGATGACGCGAATGTTACTAAACCAAAATTATCGACGGATGTCCAATCTTCTCTGGATAAAGCAGATACAGCATTGCAATCGGCCGATATGTCCAACTATGCAACAAAAACAGAAGTAAATACTTCTTTGTCGACAAAAGCAGATACAGCCAGCTTGGGTGCTTTGGCTGCGAAGAATACTGTTGCAACAAATGATATCGATGATGCCAATGTTACAAAACCAAAGTTGGCAACAGATGTTCAATCTTCTTTGGGCAAGGCGGATACAGCTTTGCAACCAGGGGATGTTCCAAGTACCACAGGCGCACCTGCGGATGGTTCTGACTATGTTATGGTTGTAAATAACGGACAAACAGATTGGTTTAAAGTAGCTTATTAAAAAGTGTAGATAAGGTTTGGTTGTTTAGTCAACTGAATCAAATAAGGGAGTAGTGATAAGCATAAGTTGAAAAATTTTTGAATATCACAAGAAAATATACCTGTTTTCTTAAAAAAGAAAAAAGGGATAAAAAACAAAAACGGAGAAAAAAATGAAAAACAAAAAAATAGTCTTTTTTGGTGTCATGTCAGTAATTCTGATTGGCGCTGGTACAGCTCAGGCAGCTCCTGGAGATACTCAGTTGACCAGTAAAGGATACGTTGATGCTCAAAATGCAACGCTTTCTACAAATACAACATCGGCATTGAATTTAAAAGCTGATAAAACGGATACTTATACCAAGACTGAAGTTGATACAGCATTGGGTGCAAAGGCTGATACAGCAAGTTTGGGTGCATTGGCAACAAAAAGTACAGTTACAACAACTGATATTGATGATGCAAGTGTAACTAAACCAAAATTGTCATTGGATGTTCAAACAACTTTGGGCAAAGCAGATACAGCATTGCAATCAGCTGATTTGACAGATTATGCAAAAACAGCAGACGTTAACACAGGTTTGGCAACAAAAGCTGACACAACATATGTTGATGGTCAATTGGCAACAAAAGCAAACACAACAGATGTAACCACAGCATTGGCAACCAAAGCAGATACAACATATGTTGATACTGGATTAGCAACAAAAGCAAACACAACAGATGTTAACACAGCGTTGGCAACTAAGGAAGATGTTGCAAATAAGTCAGATAACATGACAACAGATACAGGCAGCACAAGTAAGTATACGACTGTACATGCAGTTGAAAGCTATGTTGGTGGTGTAGTAACAGGTATTAATACAGACCTGTCTGGAAAAGAAGATGTTGCTAATAAATCAAACAACATCGCAACAGATACTGGCAGCACAACCAAGTATACAACTGTAAATGCTGTTGAAACATATTCTGTTCCAAAACCATCTGCAAACTGTTTAGGCGCACAAGCACAATGCGTGTTAAGCATAAATAAAACAACAGGAACGGTTTATTGGGAAGATGTTGCAGTTCAATAAAGTTTAAACATACAAGATATAATTAAGGAGATAAAAATATGAAAAAAATAACCACTAGTCTGTTTGCTATCTTAGTTGCAGCAGGTTTTGCAAGCGCAGCGAATGCTGAAATCGCCAGTAAGAACTATGTTGATGCTCAAAATACATCGCAAACAACAACAATTAATACTGCAATAGCAGCAAAAGCTGATCAGGCAACAACTTATACAAAAAGTGAAGTTGATACATCTTTAGCAGCTAAAGCAAATCAAGCCACAACATATACCAAGACTGAAGTTGATACAGCATTGGGTGCAAAGGCTGATACAGCAAGTTTGGGTGCATTGGCAACAAAAAGTACTGTTGGAACTGCTGATATCGTAGATGGTAATGTAACGAAACCAAAGTTGGCAACAGATGTTCAAACTTCTTTGGGCAAGGCTGATACAGCATTGCAATCTGCTGACTTGACTGGTTATGCACAAACCGCAACTGTTAATACTGCATTAGATGCCAAGGCTGATAAGGCAACAACATATACCAAGACAGAAGTTGACACTTCTTTGGCAACCAAGGCGAATACAGCCGATGTAAACACAGCATTAGCAGCAAAAGCAAATACAGCTGATGTTAATACAGCCTTAGCAGCAAAAGCTGATCAGGCAACAACTTATACAAAAACAGAAGTTGATACATCGTTGGGAACAAAAGCTGATAAAGCAACAACATTGTCTGGATATGGTATCACTGATGCTATGACATCAACAGCTATTAATACAGCATTGGGATTAAAAGCTGATACAGCAAGTCTGGGTACATTGGCGACAGCTGCACCGGGTGCATGTTCCAATCCAACCAGCAAGTGTGTTCTGACTTTTGATGGAACAGCATATACTTGGGAAGTTGTAGAAAGATAATATTTTTTGTTTTGTGTGAAAAAAACTCTTTTTTCACACAAATAAAAATATTATGATTTCGTGTAAGAGTGTTTTAAATTTATCCTCAGTATGGTTGATATGACGAAAAAAAATTGCATTTTTTCGGTTTCTCTTGTTGCTATAATTATAGTAACCACTGTTGGCTATGCTTCGGGTAATATTGCAAGTAAAACCTATGTTGATAGGGTTGTAGAAGGAGTAACTCTGATTCCTGGACCTCAAGGTCCTCAGGGTGAAACTGGTCCTCAGGGTCCAAAAGGTGATACCGGAGATACTGGTGCACAGGGTCCTCAGGGTGAAACTGGTCCCCAAGGTTCCCAGGGAATTCAAGGTATCCAAGGTCCCCAAGGTGAAACTGGTGCACAGGGTCCCCAAGGCGAAATTGGTCCCCAAGGTCCCCAGGGAATTCAAGGTCCTGCGGGTGAATCTGGTTTGGCCAGTGTTACAACGTCTGGAACTGGTTACGTTATTTCTGATGTATCTGTCGGAACAGATACATTGAATGTTACAAAATCTAATGTGAAAATTCCAATAGGCTCTGAAACAGCAACAACTTATGCAACCATTTGGGTTGAATAAAATTAAAATTTTAAATTATTAAATAAGAAATATTATCCCAATACCAGATACAGCAAACAGTATTGCAAATATCATCAACGGCCAAAAATATTTCTTGGCTATGGCGCGGGCTTTATCTTGCCAACGCCAGATTAAAAATCCTGTGATTGCAAAACGCAAAGTTCTGAATACTGCAGAAACACCTAAAAATAAAACTGCTGGAAACCCAATGAATCCGGCACAAATTGCCAACAATTTATATGGAACAGGTGTAAACGCGGCTAAGAACATAATAAATATTCCGTGCTTTATAAACATTTGTTGAGCAATTGCAAAATTATCCATGCTGGAAAAAGTATTAATCAACCACATGCCAACAGAATCAAACAACCACAAACCAATCATATAAGAAACTGCGCCGCCAACCAAAGATCCTAATGATGCCGCCACTACTGTTGGCATTGCACGTTTTTTATTTGCTAAAATTGGTGGAGCAATAAAAACCTCTGGTGGAATAAACAAAAACACAGATTCACAAAATGTCATAAAAAAAACCACCCAAAAAAAAGCAGGGTGTTCAGATTTCTTCATAAGATTGCTTAAAAATTTCATATAAATTCACTTTTAAAAATTAAACTTTCCCGATTGTAATTTATAATTTAATAATTTACAATCGTTATTATGAAAAAAGAAACAAATTTTAATCGTGGCGAAAAAATAGCCAGCAAAGTTCAAATATTGGTCGCAGAAATTCTGCGCGATAATTTCAGCGAAGATTCCATTGTATCTATGGTTTCATTGGTTGGTTCAGAATCACATGGTGGTTTACGGTTTGTAAAGTTATTTTATTACACCAGAAATTCTGACCGGGTTTTGACCCAGAAACGTTTAGAAGAAATAACCAAGATGGTTCGTTTCGAATTGGCTGCGCGTATGAATCAAAAATATGTACCTGATATAAAGTTCAGCTATGACGACACATTGGAACGCGCTGACAGAATTGATAAATTGTTGGAAAAAATTTAACGATAATTAATTTGGTATCCATCCTTCGAATTTTTGAATTGCTTGTGCCAGCTTTGTAATGTCCAGGTCTTTTACAAATTCATCACGCGAAAAACCTGTTTGGTTTTCAATAAACTTTATATAATTTTCAGTGTTATTTTCAGATGCCGGGGCATAGCGATGTACTGCATAATAAAGACCAAGTTCACGATAACTTTTTGTTTTGAACAATGCACATAACGCTGCAAATCCAACTTCGTAATTTGGAAAAACCGCAAACCCATTCGATTCGTGTGTTGCACCATGCCTGATTGTAAATTCGCTGAATCTTAAATTTCCAGGATTATTATTTCTGAAAGATAAACTCGGTTTCATTTTTGTCCTTTTGATAAAATTTTAATAATAAAAAAAGACGCGAAAAATGCGTCTTTTAAGTGTTTTTATTATATCAAAAAACCACAAAAAAATCAATAATCTTTTATCTGGATCTTTTTGAAAATATTATTTTATTTTGCAAAATATCAGATGGTTTAGGGGACAATTCATCTTTGACAGATTGACGATACGGATCAGCGGTATCTTTATCCCAAGAGTATATTTTGGTATTTTTATCATAAAGTAAGAATTTATTATTTGGAAAAAATTTATAATCCGAAGGCTTTAAAAAAATTAATTTTTCAAAAAAAGGACAAAAGTATGGTATATACCCACCAAAATCTTTTGCAGTAAGAAATCTTGATTTTCTGATATTTTGTTGCACTTTTTGTTTTGCAACACAACCATTTGCACAGTAGCAATTAGGTTTCTTTTCATTGTTATTTAGAGTGTTTTTATTAAATAAGAATTTCATAGCAATACTTTTATTTTATAACAATATTTTCTTCTAAAAGATTCTTTATAATTTTTCTTTTTGCAGATAAATTTTGTTTCCAAATCAATTGTGGCTTTTTATTTTCTGAATATTTACGAAATACAATTTTATCAGAATTTAAAGGCATTTCGTGAACTTTTATAAAAACAATTATTTTATTTTTTTCACAATGAAAAGGCATCATTCCACCATAGTTTGATAAAGTCATAAAAATCTTTTTTCTTGATTCCTGTTCAGAATGATTTTTTGCATGACAATTATTGTCGCAATCTGCGCAGTTTAATTCAATACCACGGTAAAATATACTGACTTTTGACATTTTTATTTTGAATAGTCACATTTTATAAGATTATTTTTTAATTCTATTAAACGACGGTCAACTCTTAGACCTAACTCTTTATAAGCTAATTTTGTACATTCATTTGGCGGATTTTGCATAATATTATCAATAATTTTCCTGCAGGATAATAGCCTTTTAAAATCACCACGATCAGACTCTGATTTATTCAAAAAATCAATTGATAATGTATCAAGATTTTCATTGCCTGGGATTTTTTTAATTTCTTCGTGTGTCATAAGAACAATTTTATCTTTTTTAACGCACCGAACTAGTATATAACTTCCAAAATCAACCTTGTTAAGGAAATATTCAATTCTTGATTTATTGGTGCATGAGCCACTGCGATCAACATCATTTATAAATTTTTCAATATCTGGATTTGGTTTATGTAAAATACTGCAAATATTGTTGCCGGGTTTACATTCGTTTAATCCATTTTCATAAGTAACATTCGCCAACATTACAAAATCCTTTTTCTTAAATTCGAAATAATTATATTACTAATTTAGTTTTTGTCAATAAATATTCAAAAATTCATAAAGAATCAGGTTGAAAAGGTGGAAATACTGGTGTATCATTGCCGCATAAATTAAATTCTGTGGCCGCTTGATTGCGTTCACAGACCCTCGTGTAGCATTTGTACACGTCGGGTCTGCTGAAACGCCTCCAATCGTCTCACATAATTCAATTTATAATTTATAAATTTAAACTGGGTTAAAAACACTTATGAAACAATCAAATATCAGAAATTTTGCAATAGTCGCTCACATTGATCATGGTAAATCGACACTGTCGGACAGATTGATTGAATTCACAGGGGGATTGGAATCCCGTGAAATGAAGGCCCAGGTTCTGGACAGTATGGATATCGAACGCGAACGAGGAATTACAATCAAGGCTCAGACTGTTCGTTTGAATTATACTGCGAAAAATGGTGAAGTTTATCAGTTAAACTTGATGGATACCCCTGGTCATGTGGATTTTACTTACGAGGTTTCACGCAGTTTGGCCGCATGCGAAGGTGCTTTGATTTTGGTTGATGCAACCCAAGGCGTCCAGGCACAAACATTGGCAAATGCTTATCTGGCTTTGGATAACAATTTGGAAATGTTGCCGGTTATAAATAAAATTGATTTACCTTCCAGTGATGTTCAGGCCGCCAAGGATCAAATGGCCGATGTTATTGGATTGGATGCAAAGGATGCTTTGTCTGTTTCTGGAAAAACAGGTCAGGGCGTTCCTGAATTATTAGAAGAAATTGTAAAAAAATTACCAGCCCCAAAGGGAAATGCCGATTCACCAACGCGGGCGTTGTTGGTTGATTCTTGGTACGATTCGTATCTGGGGGTTGTGGTTTTGGTTCGTGTTGTTGATGGAAGTTTGAAACGCGGTCAAAAGATTAAATTTATAGCAACAGGCGCAGAATATATTGTTGATAAAATCGGATACTTTACACCCAAGATGGTTAATGTGGATGAACTGGCCACAGGTGAAGTTGGATTTATCATAACCGGTATGAAGACAATTCATGACTGCAAGGTCGGTGATACAATTACAGATGCGCGTGCAACAGTTGAAAGGTTGGCCGGGTTCAAACCCAGCATCCCGGTTGTGTTTTCCAGCTTCTTTCCGGTAGAGGCAGATGATTACCCGAATCTGCGTGATGGCGCCGAAAAATTGGCATTGAATGATGCTTCGTTTGTGTTCACAGTTGAAAAATCCAGTGCGCTGGGGTTTGGTTTGCGTTGCGGCTTTTTGGGTCTGCTGCATATGGAAATCATAAACGAAAGATTATCTCGTGAATTTGATTTGAATCTGATTAATACAATTCCCAGCGTGCTTTATAAGCTGCACCTGCGTAATGGTGAAGTTCTGGATTTGGAAAATCCAGCCGATATTCCAGATTTAACATTAATTGAATCAATTGAAGAACCTTGGGTTCGTGCAACAATAATGATGCCGGATAAATATATGGGTGGAATTATGGCACTGTGTTCTGAACGTCGTGGGGTTCAGGAAAATATTTCTTATGTTGGAAACCGTGTGGTTTTGGTTTACCAGTTGCCATTGGCGGAAATAGTTTTTGATTTTTATGATCGTGTGAAATCTTTATCCAGTGGCTATGCCAGCTTTGATTACGTTTTGCAGGGGTACCAGGAATCTGATTTGGTCAAGGTATCTATTCTTGTTAATGAAGAGAATGTCGAACCTCTATCATTCTTATGTCATCGTTCTTTTTCGGAAAAACGTGGTCGCCAAATTGTTGAAAAATTAAAAGATTTGATTCCAAGACATCAATTCAAGATTCCAATCCAGGCGGCAATTGGTGGAAAAATTATTGCTCGTGAAACAATCGCTGCGTTCAGAAAAGATGTTACAGCCAAATGTTATGGTGGTGATATTACGCGTAAAAGAAAATTGTTAGAAAAGCAGAAAGAGGGTAAAAAGCGTTTGCGGACATTCGGTAATGTCGAAATCCCACAAACCGCATTTATAAATGCTTTGAAAGTTTAGGTATATAGTAAGGAGATGTAAATGGCGCATCAGTTTCTGTTTAATCCTTATATTTTGGACAATTTGCCCATCCCCAGTAATGGATTTGACGTGGTTCAGGATTCTGCCGAGCCCAGACTTCGCATGTACATAACAAATCGCGGGGTAAAAAGCTTTTTTGTCAGAAAGCGTGTAAATGGTCATGACCGCAGAATTATCATCGGAAAATACCCAGATGTTGAAATTGCTGATGCTAGAATTATGGTTCCCGAAGTTTTAAGAGCTGCCAGTGTAAAACCAAAACTACGCCATAAAAAAGTCAGCTTCAGAAGAGTAGCAGATATTTATTTAACTAAGAAAGTTCATCGGACCGAAACATCTTTGGCAAAATTGGTTCGTTCAATGGTCAGACACTTGGGACCAATATTTGAATCAAATATCCAAGAAATAAATACTGATACAGTCAAAGAATTGTTGGATAAAATTGATGGTAATGTTGTCAGAAACCGTATGCAAGAACTGGTGCACAGCATATTCAACTTTGCAATAGAAAGTGGGTATCTTTCTGAAAATCCGGTTTCAAATATAGAAAAAGTAAAAGAACAACGTCGTGTTCGTCCACTGACCAGGGCCGGATTTGATAGACTTTTAATTGCAATAAATAAAGAAAAGTCTCAGGTGCTAAGATCTGCCTTTTTAATGCTTATTTACGGGTTTATACCAAAGTCCAAGGTGTTTTCTATGCAGTGGCGTGATTTAGATTTTAACCATTACACATGGAAAAATCACCCTTTGTCAGATGCTGCGGTTGTTGTTTTACAGGACCTGCCTCAGAATGGGAAATGGGTTTTCCCGGGTCGCGGCGGATATCATTTAACCGATCCCAGAATGGCTTGGAAACGGGTTGCTGGTAATGCAAAAATCCAAAATTTGACAATGGATGATGTTTATAAATTTATGAGTAAGCAGTTGATTTGGGCTTCTAATCGGGAAGATTTCCGACAAAATATGAACCGTATGATTGATAATATAGTAGAATAATTTTCGGACAGCATTTTTTATCACTTGTTATTGTTTGTTATAATTTCTTGACACTGGGTCTTGAAAATGATAGTTTGGGTTATCGACGCTCTGAAGTGAGCTCACAAATTTAACTAAAACAAAGGATAAGAAATGACAACTTTCGAAAGAGTAAAAAAAATCGTAGCAGACAAACTGGGCGTTGACGAAGCCAAGGTTACAGAAAAGGCCGCGTTTGTAAACGATTTGGGTGCGGATTCATTGGATGTAGTAGAATTCGTTATGGAAGTTGAAAAAGAATTCAATATCACAATCCCAGACGAAGATGCAGGTAAATTGCAAACAGTTGGTGATGCTGTGAAGTATATTGAAACTCATGCAAAGCCAGCCGCAAAACCAGCAGCAAAATAATCTTTCATAATATTTGTAAAGATTTAATGGTAAAATATGAAAAAACCGTCAGCAATGTTTTGTTGTTGACGGTTTTTTTCTAATGTTTATAATGACAAGTGTTTATCTTAACGATAAAACAAGATTTTGGGTCATGAACCCTTTAAAATATAGGAAATAAAAATGAGACGAGTTGTTATTACAGGTATGGGCGTTGTTACTCCGGTTGGAACTGGTGTGGAATACGCGTGGAAAAATATTATTTCTGGAAAATCCGGTGTTCGCAAGGTAGACCTTTTTGATGTGTCCGACCTGGCTTCACAAATTGGAGGGTTCCCAGTTCATGGTACTGAACCGGGTCAATATAACCCAGATATTTCTGTTGATCCCCGTGAACAACGTAAGATGGATAAAGCAATACTTTATGGAGTTGTTGCCGCCGTTGAAGCAGTTAAAGATGCTGGATTGGATAACTATACTGGTGACAAAGAACGTGTCGGGGTTTCAATAGGTGGGGGAATTGGCGGTTTGAATTCAATTTATGAAAGTTGTGTAGAACTTTATACAAATGGTCCGCGCAGCATCAGTCCGTTTTTTATTCCAAAGTCTATTATTAACATGACATCCGGGCAGGTTTCTATAAAATATGGTTTTAAGGGTCCAAATATTTCTATTGTGACTGCTTGTGCTTCGGGTGCTCATTCAATTGGCGAAGGTGCCAGATTGATTCAGCACGGTGATGCTGACATTATGATTTGTGGTGGATCCGAAGGTGCAGTTGGTAAAATAGGTATGGCCGGATTTTCAGCTATGAAAGCTTTATCAACTCGTAATGATGATCCCGAAGGTGCATCTCGTCCATGGGATAAAACACGCGATGGATTTATAATTGCCGAAGGTGCAGGTGTTCTGGTTTTGGAAGAATATGAACATGCCAAGGCACGTGGTGCAAAAATCTATGCCGAAGTTGCAGGATATGGAATGTCTGGTGACGCACATCATATTACAGCTCCAGCCGAGGGTGGTGAAGGCGGAATGCGTGCAATGAAAGCGGCTTTGAAAGATGCTGGTATAAAACCAGAAGAAGTAGATTATGTAAACGCACATGGAACATCTACTGGTTTGGGTGATATAGGTGAATTAACAGCAGTAAAAACATTGTTTGCTGATGCTGGTAATATTTGTATGTCTTCTACAAAATCAATGACAGGGCACCTTTTGGGTGCGGCCGGTGCGGTTGAAGCAATTTTCTGTGTTTTGGCAATTCGCGATGGGATTGTTCCACCAACAATCAATTTGAAAGATCCAGAAGAAATGGTTGGTGATTTTGATTTGGTTCCGAATAAAGCTAAAAAACATAAAGTCGAAGTTGCAATCAGTAACTCGTTTGGTTTTGGTGGTACCAACGCCAGTTTGATTTTGAAAAAAATATAAATTAAATTCTGCGGACACTTGTTGTGTTCACATTCCCTCGTGTAACACTTGTACACGTCGGGTTTGTGAAACACTTCCAAATCATCTCACATAATTTAATTTCTAAAAATAATATTAAATAAATAAAAAACAGGGAATCCCGTTTTTTATTATGAATATGTATTGACAAAACATATTTGTGTGTTATTCTTCCAAGGCTTAATAAGGTTTCAAATGCAAAATAAGTCATCTGAAAAAGCTCTAAAAAATAATACGCGTTTCTATTTATGTATGGGTGCAAAGGTTCTGTCTTGCGCTTTATTTGGTGCGTTGACTGCTAAATTTATAATTTTTGAATCTGAAAAAAGTGATGTTAATAGTGCAATAGAATTTTGTAAAAACCAGCTTAAGCAAATCGAATTAAAGAAAAATGAACAAATATGTGAATGTAAAACCAAAGTTCACTATGATGGTTGGATAGAGTATGCTGATAAAAGGATGTGTCGACATTCTTATAATATAGCCCAATTGGAAGAACTAAGAAGTATTTATAACCTTTATATCGATAAATTGAAAAAACGTAAAAAAGAACTTGGAACATTGTCAGGCTTTTTTTCGCTAAGGAAAAATTTTGGGTATATTGTGGAAACACAAAGTCAAAATAATTCTGGGAAATAGTAAAAATGTGGGAATACTCCACATTTATTTTTTATAAATTACTTGCAAAGAATATGTATAGGTTGCATAATTCCGCGACATCGGAGTGTAGCTCAGCCTGGTAGAGTGCTGCGTTCGGGACGCAGAGGTCGTGGGTTCGAACCCCGCCACTCCGACCAAAAATCAAACCACCAAAAAGGTGGTTTTAGTTTTGGTTGGAAAGACAGAGTTGTGAGAACCCGTGGGTTCGCGTATGAGTTAAGTTTTGCAAGTGAAACGTGGCGAAACAAAGATTTTACAAAGTAAAATCGTACGAATGGTGAGTGTGCCAATTTATTGGCATCCGAACAGCTCTCGCCACTCCGACCAAAAATCAAACCACCAAAATAATAATTTTATATTGAATGACCTTGTAAATAGCCGCGTGAACGCAAAATGTCCAAAACCTGTTTACCAAGAAATTGTAAACAAATATTTGCTCTTTCTGAAATTGTTTTGTTCGATACACCCAGGCTGGTCAAACAATCAATCTGTTCAAAATGGCTCATTGGGTTTGATTTTGAATTATCAAATTTTTTTAAGTGATATAATATGCTATCAACAATAATAAAAATTTCTTTTTTGTAAGGGTTCAATGGATCCATTTGCTTACGAAATTCTTCAAAACATAAGTTTTTAAAATCTCTTTTAAAAAGCTCGCAATTTTCAGTATAGCTACAACCACTGCAACGTTCACCATTGATATTATAATAATTAGGTTCTATTTTTATTTTGGGATTCAATAAAGCACCAGGTTTATAAATATCAATTTTTTCTTGCATTGTATTGTAACCTTTTTTAATCTTTTATGTTTTATGAAAAGCGTAACACAAGAAATAATATTGTCAATATTTAAATAAATTTCATTCTTGATTTTATATTTATTATTAAGTAGTCTGACACCTGGGTAAGCAAAGAATAAAGGTTTTAATAATGAAAAACACTTTAATGCTTGGACAAATAGTTTGGAAAAAAATTTCACTGGTTTCTTCAGTTGAAGATATAAAAGCGGCTGTTGACCAAACAAGAAAAGTTTTGAATGCAAATAGAGTCAGTCTTGCAGCTTATAAAATAGACATCCCTTATCAAAACAGTTTGTTTTATCTGCAAAATGCTTTAAGACAAAAACAAAAATGTTAAATTAAAATAAGTTAAAACTCTTTCTTGATTTTTGAAATCTGACTTATTAAAGTGTTCCCTTATGAAGAAGAAAATAAATTCCAAAATTAAAAAGCTAAAGGCTAGGAAAGTTAATATTGGCAAAAAAGTCAAAGTTAAAAGCCTTGGTCATCATATTAAATATATGGCACTGAAAGTTGCTGTTGTTGTTTTTGCTGCTGTGGTTTTAGTTGGTGGTTACTTTACAACTTTTCAATCTGGTATAACCCAAGAAGGTGTTTATTTCAAGGTTGATAATGGTGCAACAATATCATCAATCGCATCTGAAATGAAAAAAGACGGTTATATAAATTCCGTGAATTTATTTAAAATTTCAGTTCTGATGATGGGTGGTAAAATTCAGAGCGGTGAATATGAATTAAAACCTGGATCCAGTATTTGGCGAATTGCAAAAATGATGCGCAGCGGCGACATAGCTTCTGTTGATGTTTTAATTCAAGAAGGTTTAACAGTTAAACAAGTTAAAAAGCTTTTATTGGATACTCCGACTTTAACGGGCAGTGTTGAATGCGATAAGACAAAACCAGTTTTGGATTCTAAAAAAAGTGGCGATGAAAACAAACCAGAAGAAATTAAAAAACAACCACTGACTGATATTTGTAATTTAAAAGAGGGTGACTTGTTCCCAGATACTTATCGTGTTGCACGTGGAACAAACAGATTGGATGTTTTGGAATTGGCACGTAAAAAAATGGAATCGATTCGTGTGGGTTGGGAAAATTCACATCGTTCTATGCCTGCACCTTTGAAATCTTGGAACGAAGTTATAACTTTGGCATCTATTGTTCAAAAAGAAACACCAAAAGATGATGAAATGCCAACAGTCGCCAGTGTTTATCTGAACCGTTTGCGTAAAAAAATGAAATTACAGGCTGACCCAACAGTTGTTTATGTTGTAACCCATGGATTGGGTGATATGCAGGGACGGGGATTGTTTTCAGGTCATTTGAAAACCAAAAGTCCTTATAACACATATATTAATTACGGTTTGCCACCGGCGCCAATTGCTAATGTTGGTCGCAGTGCCATCGCAGCGGTTTTGAATCCTGCGGATACCAGTTATTTGTTCTTTGTTGCAGATGGGCAGGGCGGACATAAATTTGCCAGATCTTATCAAGAGCATATGAAAAACCAAGCCACCTGGCGAGAAATAAAAAAAGTTCTGAATCAGAAAAATTCTGAACAAAAATAAAAGCCCTAATCAGGGCTTTTTTTAACACATTGTCTTATAAAACGATTCGACAGTGCGCGAAGTTTAGCACAGTTTTAGATTTTTTGCAAAAATCTTTTATCTTGAATAATATTTTGACTAGTGACACAATTTGTATCAGCTAGATTAATCTAGTACAGTTTAATCAACAAAAATACTTAAGAAAGGATAAAATATGAAAAAAATAGTTTTGACTTCTTTATTGGCTGTATTTGCGGCTGGTGCAGCAAGTGCAGCAGTTACACCTTATGCTTCTTTGAAATTGGGATATGACAGTGTTGCAAAGGCAGATGTTGAAGAAAATGGTGTAAAAATGGCTGAAACGCCAGATATGTCTGGTTATATGGGATCAATTGCCGGTGGTGCATCTTTTGATGTTTCTTCTACTGTTGGTTTGCGTGCTGAATTGGAATATGTTTATGCTGATACAGAAGAAGATTCTTCTGCTGATGCAATGACATTATCTTATAGCACAGTTATGGTTAATGGATATGCTGATTTTGGTGATGCATCATGGGTTGTAAAACCATATGTTGGATTGGGCGTAGGATATGCTTTTGGAACAGTCGGTTCTGGCAGTGAAGATATAGACGCTTCTGGTTTAGCATACGGCATATCAGCTGGTGTTGTATACCCAATTGATTCTAATTTTGCATTGGATTTGGGTGCAAAATATACAATACATGACTTGACAACTGATGAGGATAGTGATGTAACATTGAACGTTCCAGCATGGTCATATATGTTGGGTGCACGCTATATGTTCTAATATTATCTAGATTAACAAGCCCAGATATTTTATCTGGGCTTGTTAGAAGGATTATGTTCTCTTTGAAATATTACGATATTTTTAATAGAATATAATAACTTGAACCTGTGTGTTCAAAAAAATAAAAAAGGAAAAAATATGAAAAAAATAGCATTGGTATCGTTTTTGGCAATTTTTGCAATTTCAGGCGCAAATGCAGCAAATATAATTGATGGAAATCCATTGTATCGTCCAAGTGAAAATCACTTCTACAGCTTGACAAACGTTGGAACAGCAGTCGGACTGGAAGATAGTGTTTATGATTATCGTATGTGGACAGCTGGCGAAGAATTTGGATACGGAATAAGCGATAAATTAGCAGTATTTTTGAATACAAATGCTTCTGCTTTTTATCCAACAAGCACAAAAATGTCTGATGATAATTACAGTTGGGATAATTTAGCTTTGGGATTGACATATCGTTATTTGGATGAAGGTATGTTCAAAGCTGATGTTTACGGCAAAGTTACACAATTATATTCTCAGGCTGGTGTAGCAACATCTTCTGGGTTGGAAACAATTGCATACCTGTGGACAGCAGGAACTAATTTTGGCATGAAAGGCGATAATTGGGCAGTTGCAGGTACAGCAGAATACAACTATTGGAAAGATGATTTAGAAGATAAATATGCTGATTCACTTCACTTTACTATTTGGAAGTTTGGTGTAAAAGGTCAATATTCTTTGTCTGATAACTGGAATTTGACTGCTGGTGCTATTTATTCAAAAGTCATAGCTGATGATAGTATGATGCCTTTTGCTAACTATGTATACGGCGATAAAAAGTGGAATACAGAATTTGGTGTAAACTATAATATTGATTCCGCAAAGTTTGTCGGCATTTATGGAACAAAGATGCTTGATTCAGACTATAATAAAGACGCATACGGAGTTGGTGCAAAGTTTGGAATTGATTTCTAAACCTGAAAGTACTTAAAAATCCGGTTAAATACCGGATTTTTTATTTTGTCAAAACTATAAATAATTCAAGTTTTTTATTCTAATTGTACTGTATTTTACTTTGTCATCATAGTATTTGATAATACTCTACAATTTTTCTCTTATTTTTCTTAGTTTTCCCTTGACAACTGTGTCGACCAAAGTTATAGTGTATTCGCTTTCCGTGTAATCAAGGAAAGTTAAAAAGCACAGAAATCTGCGTAATTTGACTGATTTATAATCGCGTTTACCACGTTGAAATAAGTCTGATAGGCGGATTTTATGCAGAAAAAACGTTGAAAAACAAAGAGATTTTTGAATGCCAACAGTAAACCAACTGATTCGGAAACCACGTAGAAAGGCAGTTGTAAAAAGTACAGCTCCTGATATGAAGCAATGCCCACAAAAGCGCGGCGTTTGCACACGTGTTTATACTACTACACCTAAGAAGCCTAACTCGGCTCAACGTAAAGTTGCCCGTGTTAAACTGGCTAATGGTTCAGAAGTAACAGCCTATATCCCAGGCGAAGGTCATAACTTGCAAGAACACAGCGTTGTTATGATCAGGGGCGGTCGCGTAAAAGACTTGCCGGGTGTTAAATATCATATCATCCGTGGTGTCTTGGATACCAAGGGTGTAGATAGAAAACAAAGCCGTTCATTGTACGGTGCCAAAGTAAAGAAAGCTTAATAACCACACAGAGTAAAACTTTGTGAGTAATTCGCGGAAAGCGAGTGAAGAGAAAAAGGAAAAAATAATGTCAAGACGTAACAGAGCAATTAAACGCGAAATATTACCAGATTCCAAATATAACAACTTGGTCGTTGCAAAATTGATTAACGTTGTAATGTGGGATGGTAAAAAAGAAGTTGCCGAAGAAATTGTTTATGGTGCAATGGAAAGATTAAAGAAAATTGCAAAAGATGGTAACGAATTGGTAACTTTCTTGGAAGCTGTTGATGCTTTGAAACCATCAGTAGAAGTCAAAGGTCGTCGTGTTGGTGGTGCAACTTATCAGGTTCCAGTTGAAGTTCGCCCAGCCCGTCAACAAACAATGGCATTGCGCTGGTTGGTTGATTTTTCCAGAAAACGTTCTGAACGTTCTATGGAAGAAAGATTGTTTGGTGAACTGCGTGATTCTTTGAATGGTCAAGGTAACGCATTCAAGAAAAAGATTGATACACATAAAATGGCTGATGCGAATAAAGCATTTGCTCATTTCCGTTGGTAAAATAAATAAACGATCAGATAAACAGGAAAGATTAAGGAAAAGAAAATGTCAGTTGGAAAAACCGCACCTTTACATATGTATCGTAATATCGGCATTATGGCTCACATTGATGCTGGTAAAACTACTGTATCTGAACGTATTCTTTTCTATACCGGTAAAAATTATAAAATTGGTGAAGTGCACGATGGTGCCGCGACTATGGACTGGATGGTTCAAGAACAAGAACGCGGTATTACAATTACATCTGCTGCAACAACATGTTTCTGGCGTGATCATCGCGTTAACTTGATTGACACTCCGGGTCACGTTGACTTTACAATGGAAGTAGAACGTTCTTTGCGCGTATTGGACGGTGCAGTTGCAGTGTTTGAATCTGTATCTGGTGTGCAACCACAAACTGAAACAGTATGGCGTCAGGCTGATCGTTACAATGTTCCACGTATTTGCTTTATTAACAAGATGGATCGTATTGGTGGAAACTTCTTCCGCTGTGTTGATATGATTCGTGAACGTTTGGGATCTAATCCTGTTGTTTTGAATTTCCCAATTGGTGAAGAATCATCTTTCAAAGGTGTTGTTGACGTAGTTGAAATGAAAGGAATTATCTGGGAAGACGAAAATGGCAGCAATCCTATAACTGTTGAAATTCCAGAAGAATTAAAAGCCAAGGCAGAAGAACTGCATTCCAAATTGATTGAAGAAATTGTAACTTTGGATGATGCTGTTATGGAAGCATATATGGAAGGTACAAAACCAGACTTGGCAACAATCAAAAAATTAATTCGTAAAGGTACAATTACACAGGCATTTAATCCGGTATTGTGCGGTTCTATGTTAAAGAACAAAGGTGCACAACCATTATTGGACGCAGTTGTTGATTATTTGCCATCACCGTTGGATATTCCTGCTATTAAAGGAACCAAGATGGATGGTAAAACAGAAGATGAACGTCACCCAAATGCAGACGAACCATTCAGCGCATTGGCATTCAAAGTTGCAAACGATCCTTTTGTTGGTAACTTGATGTTTATCCGTATTTATTCAGGAAAGTTGTCAGCTGGTTCTTATATTTACAATTCTACACGTGACAAACGTGAACGTGTTGGTCGTATGTTGTTGATGCATGCAAACAACCGTGAAGAAATCAAAGAAGCATCTGCTGGTGACATTATCACATTGGTTGGAATGAAAGAAACAATCACTGGTGATACATTGTGCGATGAAAGCAAGCCAATTGTTTTGGAAAGCATTCATATTCCAGAACCAGTTATAAGCTTGGCTGTGGAACCAAAGACCAAGGCTGATATTGAAAAAATGTCATTAGGCTTGCAGGCTTTGGCCAAAGAAGATCCATCGTTCCGCGTATCGGTTGATCAGGAATCTGGACAAACTATTTTGGCTGGTGTTGGTGAATTGCATTTGGAAATTTTAGTTGATCGTTTGTTGCGTGAATTCAAAGTAGATGTTAATGTTGGTGAACCGCGTATTGCTTATCGCGAAACATTCCGTAAACCAATTACAGAAGATTATACACACAAGAAACAGTCAGGTGGTTCTGGTCAATATGCCCAGGTTAAAATTGAATTCGAACCACGCGAACCGGGTGCTGGGTATGAATTTGAAAACAAGGTTGTTGGTGGATCGATTCCAAGAGAATTTATCCCTGGTGTTGAAAAGGGATTAAAGATAGCACAACAGACAGGTGTTCTGATTGGCTATCCAACAGTAGATTTCAAAGCAACATTAGTTGATGGTAAATATCATGAAGTTGACTCTAACGTATTGTGCTTTGAAATTGCGGCGCGTGCATGTTTCCGTGAAGCTATGAAGAAAGCATCGCCAAAATTACTTGAACCGATTATGAAACTGGCAGTTACAACTCCAGAAGAATATGTCGGTGATATTATCGGCGATTTGAACAGCCGCCGTGGACAAATTAATGGTATTGAAACACAGTTTGGAAATCAGCTGATATCAGCTTTTGTTCCACTGGCTAATTTGTTCGGTTACGTCAAAACATTGCGTTCATTGTCACAGGGTCGTGCAAATCCTTATATGGAATTGTCACACTACGATGATGTTCCAGCGAATGTTGCAGACGAAGTTATAAAGAAAATGACAAAATAAGATTTAACAACAAAAAAGAAGCCTAAGGAGAAAACCATGGCAAAAGAAAAGTATGTAAGAAGTAAGCCGCACGTCAATATTGGTACCATTGGTCACGTTGACCATGGTAAAACCACACTGACAGCTGCTATCGTTCATTACTATGGTGTTGGTGCTGATAAAAACAAGGGTGTTGATCAAATTGATAATGCCCCAGAAGAAAAAGCACGTGGTATAACAATTAACACTGCACACGTTGAATATGAAACAGCAGCACGTCACTATGCACACGTTGACTGCCCAGGACACGCCGACTATGTTAAAAATATGATTACCGGTGCTGCTCAGATGGACGGTGCTATATTGGTAGTTGCAGCAACTGATGGTCCAATGCCTCAGACACGCGAACACATCTTGTTGGCACGTCAGGTTGGTATTCCAAAGATTGTTGTTTACTTGAACAAATGTGACTTGGCAAGCGATCCAGAATTGTTGGAATTGGTTGAAATGGAAATTCGTGAATTGTTGTCTGCAAACAACTTTGACGGAGTAAACACACCAATTATCCGTGGTTCTGCAGTTTCTGCCGTAGAAGAAAAGAAAGACGGTTTGGGCAAAGAATCAATTGACGCTTTATTGGCTGCTTGCGATTCCTTTATTCCACAACCAAAACGCGAAACAGAAAAACCATTCTTGATGCCAATTGAAGACGTATTTTCAATCACAGGTCGTGGTACTGTTGTAACAGGCCGTATCGAAGCTGGTATCATCAAAGTTGGTGATGAATGCGAAATTGTAGGTTTGCGTCCAACACAAAAAACAACTGTAACTGGTGTTGAAATGTTCCGCAAATTGCTGGATCAAGGTGAAGCCGGTGATAACGTTGGATTGCTGTTGCGTGGTACAAAGAAAGAAGATGTAGAACGTGGTCAGATTATCTGCAAACCAGGCTCTATCACACCACACACAGAGTTTGAATCTGAAGTTTATATCTTAACCAAAGAAGAAGGTGGACGTCATACAGCATTCTTTGCTAACTATCGTCCTCAGTTCTACTTCAGCACAACAGACGTAACAGGCACAATCAGCTTGCCAGCAGACAAAGAAATGGTTCTGCCAGGTGATAACGTTCGTATCAAGGTACAGTTGATTGCACCTATTGCTATGGACGAAGGTCGTCGCTTTGCTATCCGTGAAGGCGGACGCACAGTTGGTGCCGGAGTTGTGTCAAAAATTATCAAATAATTAATTTATTTGAAAAAAGTCAACAGACAGACTTGATAGTAAAATTAAGATCTGTCTGTTGATAACAGATTAAAGAGATAAGGGAAACGAAATGGTACCAGCATCTAAAATTCGCATTAAATTGACAGCATTCGACCACAGAATTTTGGTTGAATCAGTAGATGAAATTGTCAAAACTGCAAAGCGCACAGGCGCGGATGTCGTAGGACCCGTTCGCTTGCCGACATTGATTCAAAAGTTTACAGTCAACCGTTCGCCTCACGTGGACAAAAAGTCTCGCGAACAGTTCGAAATCCGCAATCATAAAGCGGTCGTAGATATTGTTAATCCAACCCCTCAGACAGTTGATGCCTTGATGAAGTTGGACTTGGCGTCTGGGGTTGATGTGAAGATTAAATTGTAAGGATATTTGGAAATATCCAATATTTAGATAGATAAGGCATAATAAAATGAAACGTAGTGGCTTAATAACAACAAAAATAGGAATGACACGATTGTTTGACGACAATGGTGTTGCGCATAGCATAACAGTTTTGTCTGTTGGCGATTGTTCCGTGATTGGTCAACGCACAACGGAAAAAAATGGTTATGTTGCAAATATAATGGGTACTCGTGAAGCCAAGGCAAAACACGTAGCAAAACCACAAATTATCGCAGCACAAAAAGCAGGTATGAAACCATATCGCAAAGTTGTTGAATTCCGTGTCTCGGACGACTGTTTGGTTCCAGTTGGAACAAATATGTCTTCGGGACATTTTATTTCTGGTCAATTTGTTGATGTTCAAGCCACCAGCAAAGGTAAAGGTTTCCAAGGTGCTATGAAACGCTATAACTTTGGCGGTAAAGAAGCATCACACGGTGTATTGAAAGCTCATCGTGGTTTGGGTTCTACTGGTATGCGTGAATGGCCTGGTCGTGTTTTAAAAGGTAAAAAGATGGCTGGACAGATGGGTAACGAAACTGTCACAGTTCAAAATTTGAAAGTTTTTGGTGTTGATGAAGTTGAAAACTTGATCTTTGTTGAAGGTGCAGTACCAGGTGCAAATGGAACATTTGTATTGGTTACAGACGCAATCAAAAAAGAACACAAAGATTTGCCAATGCCAACAAATTCAAAAGCAAAACAAGAATCTGTTGAAGTTACAGAACCAGCCGCAGCTGAAGTAATTACAGAAGGACAGGGTGAATAATTATGAAAATTGAAATTATAAGTCTTGAAGGTAAAAAGGCCGGAACAGCAGAATTGTCTGATGCCATATTTGGTGTTGAACCACGTGCAGACATTTTGCATCGTGTTGTTACATGGCAACGTGCAAATGCTCGTGCTGGAACACACAAGGTAAAAACTGTATCAGATGTTCAGGGAAGCGGTAAAAAAGCTATCAAACAGAAAAAGACAGGTAATGCACGTCAGGGTGAAAGATATAATGTTCATATGCGTGGCGGTGGTGTTGTTCATGGTCCAGTTGTACGTTCACATGCAATTGATTTGCCAAAGAAAATTCGCGCACTGGGTCTGAAAATGGCATTAAGTAGCAAAGTTAAAGATGGCAGCTTGGTTGTTATTGATTCTGAAAAAATGTCTGCTATGAAGACAGCCGAATTTGCAAAACATTTGAAAAAGTTGGATATCAAATCCGCATTATTTGTAGGTTCTGAAAATGTGGATGCAAACTTCAAAAAATCAGCGGCTAATATTAAAAATATTGATGTTTTGCCAACAATTGGTTTGAATGTTTTGGATATTCTGAAGCACGAAAAATTGGTTTTGACTGCAGACAGCATCAAAGCAATAGAAGCAAGATTGGGTTAATCCTAGCTAGAAGGTAAATAAAATGGCAGAAAAGAAAGTAAAATCTGAAAAGAAAATCGTTGCGACAGATCGCGTTTATGATATACTGCGTCGCCCGATCATATCTGAAAAGGCTGCAAAGCTGTCTGAGAGCAACAGCATAGTGTTCGAAGTTGCAATGGATGCAACCAAGGCAGATGTTGTAAATGCAGTTCAAGCTATTTATGGTATTAAACCAACCAAGGTTAATATCGTAATTGCCAAGGGTAAGGAAAAAACTTTCCGTGGCAAAAATACAGGTACACAACGCAATGTTAAAAAAGCGTATGTATCTTTACCAAAAGATTCAAAATTGGATCTGGCGGCAAACGTAAAATAAGTAAAATGACTTTGGCAGATAATCTGGGAAAAAGATGTTAGTGTCAAAGCAGAATAAAAAAGGTATAAAAAAATGGCATTAAAGCATTATAAGCCAAATACACCTGGGACTCGTGGTTTGATTTTGATTGATCATTCCGAGTTGCATCGTGGTACACCAGAAAAATCATTGACTGTTGGTTTAAAATCCAAAGGTGGTCGTAATAATTTTGGTCATGTAACTGTTCCACATCAGGGTGGTGGTCACAAACGTAAATATCGTTTGATTGATTTTGCTCGCAAAAAGACAGGTGTTGCTGCAACAGTTTTGCGTTTGGAATATGATCCAAACCGCACAGGTTTTATTGCTTTGATTGAATACAAAGATGGTGAAAAGTCTTACATTTTGGCACCACGTGATTTGAAAATAGGTGACGTTGTTATTTCTGGTGAACGTGAAGATATCAGACCTGGAAACACAATGCCTTTGAAAAATATGCCAATTGGTACAATTGTGCATAACGTTGAAATGAAACCAGGTGCAGGTGGTCAGTTGGCAAGATCTGCTGGTTGTTATGCTCAGTTGATGGGTAAAGACGGTGTTTATGCTCAGATTAAAATGAACAGTGGTGAATTGCGCAAAGTTCATTCGGATTGTTTGGCAACTGTTGGCAGTGTTTCTAATCCTGACCAACGTAATATTAACTTGGGTAAAGCTGGACGTTCTCGCTGGTTGGGTATCAGACCTTCTACACGCGGTGTTGCACAGAACCCATGTGATCACCCAATGGGTGGTGGTAATGGTAAGTCCAAAGGACATATGCCTGTATCACGTACAGGTGTTCCATCCAAGGGATATCGCACACGCAAAAATAAACGTACTGCTGGCATGATTATCCGCAGCAGACATTTGAGCAAGAAAAAATAATAAAGTAAGGAAACAGTAATGTCTCGTTCAGTTTGGAAAGGTCCTTTTGTTCATCCATCTGTCTTGAAAAAGGCAGGTAAAGCAGTTGAAACTAATGACCGCAAGCCTATTAAAACTTGGTCCCGCGGCAGCACAATCGTGCCACCAATGGTTGGACTGACTTTTGAAGTTCACAATGGACACAAGTTTATACCAGTGTCAGTCGTAGAAGATATGATTGGACACAAGTTGGGCGAATTCGCACCAACTAGAACTTTTAAGGGTCACGCAGCTAATAAAAAAGCAGCAGCAAAATAATTAGGCTGCAATTACGAAGGTAAAAGTTATGACGACAAGATATGGAATAAAAGATAATCAATCACGCGCATTCAACAAGTTGATTCGCGTCAGCGATCAGAAACTGGGTTTAGTTTGCGATTTAGTTCGTGGATTGCCAGTTGGTCGTGCAGTTGATGTTTTGAAGTTTTCTAAAAAACGCGTAGCAGGCGAAGTTTTAAAAACTTTGATGTCTGCAATTGCTAATGCTGAACACAATAAAAAATTACCAGCAGACAGTCTGTTTGTAAAAGAAATTTGGTGTGGCAAGGCTTTGACAATAAAACGTATCATGCCAGGACCACGCGGCAGTGCACGTCCAATTTTGAAACCGTTTTCTAATTTGACAATAATTTTGGAATCTGGGGTTGCACCTGCAAAAAAAGCAGAAAAGAAAACAGAAAAAAAAGAAACAAAGAAAAAATAATGCCAGGGGAAAACCCTTGCATATAACGGAGCAAAAGTTATGGGACAGAAAGTATCACCGATTTCATTGCGCGAATTTATAAACAAGATTACAGATTCTCGCTGGATTTCTAATAAGAAAGAATATGCAAATCTTTTGGCAGAAGATTTAAAGATTCGTAATTTCGTTGAAAAGAAATTGAAAAAAGCAGGTTTGGCAAAAACTGTAATAGAACGCTTTGCAAAAAAAGTTGTTGTTACAATTCATACCAGCCGTCCTGGAATGATTATCGGTAAAAATGGTGCAGACATCGAAGTTTTGCGTAACGATATTAAAAAGTTGGTAAAGAACGATCAAGTTGTTGTAAACATCTATGAAGTTCGTCGTCCAGATTTGAATGCAATGTTGGTTGCACAAAACATCGCACAGCAAATTGAAGGTCGTGTATCTTTTAAACGTGCTATGAAAAAAGCTATTCAGAACGCTCAAAAAGCAGGCTGCTTGGGTATCAAAGTAATGTGTGGTGGTCGTTTGAATGGTGCTGAAATTGCAAGAAGCGAACAAATCCGTGAAGGACGCATTCCATTACATACTTTGCGTGCCGATATTGATTATGCTTCGATTCAAGCAAAAACAACTTATGGTGTTATTGGTGTAAAAGTTTGGATTTATACCGGTGATGTTGTAAACAAAGAAAAACTGGCTTCTGAAATGGCAAGACCTGCAGAATACGCAGCCAGCAGCGAAAAGAAAGCAAAATAAAAATTAAAGTTGCGATAAAAGGAAAATGTTATGTTAATGCCAAATAAAACAAAGTTTCGCAAACAGCACAAAGGTCGTATCCACGGTGTGACCAAAGGTGGCAGCGAATTAGCATTCGGATCTTATGGACTGAAAGCAATGACACCAGAACGCGTTACAGCTCGTCAGATCGAAGCTGCACGTCGTGCGATTACTCGTCACATGAAACGTATGGGAAAACTTTGGATTCGTATATTCCCAGACGTTCCAGTTACCAAAAAACCAGCCGAAGTTCGTATGGGTAAAGGTAAAGGCGCTGTGGAATATTGGGTTTGCCGCGTAAAGCCAGGTCGTATTATGTTCGAACTGGATGGTGTTAAACCAGAAATCGCAATGGAAGCATTCGCATTAGCAAGTGCAAAATTGCCAGTGAAAACAAAAATCGTAGAACGTAAAGCGAACTAAAAAAGAGTACCAAAGATGGCAGAAAAGAAAGTTAAAAACACATCTTCAACAGAAGCATTGACAATGGATGCATTGCAAAGCCAACTGTTGGACTTGAAAAAAGAAGCGATGAATCAGCGTTTCCAACATGCAGCTGGACAAATGCCAAAGACTCATGTTGTTCGCAAAACTCGTCGCGAAATTGCGCGCGTAAAAACAAAATTGAACGCAGCAAAGAAATAATAACAACAAAATAAAAAAGAGATAAGTTATGCCAAGACGAATACTGCAAGGAACCGTTACAAGTACAGCAAATGACAAGACAGTCGTTGTCGAAGTGGAACGTCGCTTTCGTCATCCTCTGTACGGCAAGTTCGTAAAGCAGAACAAAAAGTACAAAGCACACGACGAAGCAAACGAATACAAAGTTGGCGAAATCGTTGCTATTGAAGAACATCGCCCAATATCCAAGACAAAATCTTGGGTTGTAAAGGGTCGTGTCGGCGTTGCAAAAAACAACGAAGTAGAAGTAGGGTAACCAAAAAGGTTTTTTGAGGTTGGGTTAAAAATCCAACAGTCGAAACCTGATAACAAAGCTGTGGGGAATTGCCTTATCAGCAGGGACAAGGAAAAAAGTTATGATTCAAAATGAAACAGTTATGACAGTTGCAGATAACAGTGGTGCACGTAAAGCTATGTGTATCAAGGTTTTGGGCGGTTCTCATCGTCGTTATGCAACAGTTGGGGATAAAATTGTTGTCGCCATCAAGGAAGCAATTCCACGTGGTAAAGTTCAAAAAGGAACTGTACAACGCGCAATTATCGTTCGTACAAAGTTTCCAGTTAAACGTTCTGATGGTTCTATCATCCGTTTTGACGACAATGCAGTAGTATTGATTAACAAAAACAACTTTGAACCAATTGGAACACGTATCTTTGGACCAGTTGCGCGCGAAGTTCGTCGTAAATATGATGTTCAAAAGATTGTATCTTTGGCACCAGAAGTTATATAAGTCTTAAGTCGTAAGTAAAAGGAATAATAAGATGAAAATTAAAAAAGGCGACGAAGTCGTAGTTATTTCGGGAAAATATAAAGGCGTCAAAGGTAAAGTTATTGAAGCACGCCCAGCCGACTCTAAGGTTGTTGTCGAAGGTGTCAACCGTCATAAATGGCACATCAAACCAACCCAAGAAAAGCCAGGTGAAATCATCGATCGCGAAGCACCAATTCATGTTTCTAATGTTGCTTTGTTTGATGCAAAAACAAAAAAACCAACACGCGTAGGCTATAAAATGGAAGGCGACAAAAAAGTTCGCGTTTCAAAAAAGTCTGGGGCCCAGATATAAAATAAAAGTTCCCGCTGTTACGGGGACGTAGAAAAAGGAAAAAGAAATGCAAAGTAGATTGCGTGAATTTTACGAAAAGAAAGTTGTGCCTGAATTGGAAAAAGAATTCGGATACAAAAATAAATTTGCTGTACCAAAGCTTTCAAAAATTGTTTTGAATATGGGTGTTGGCGCAGCTGTTTCCGATAAAAAGAAATTAGAATCAGCAGTTGCAGACTTGATGGCTATCGCAGCACAAAAGCCAGTTGTTACCAAGGCAAAAAAATCTATTGCAACATATCGTCTGCGTGAAGGTCAAGCAATTGGTACAAAAGTTACATTGCGTGGTAAAAGAATGTATGACTTTTTGGATAAGTTGGTTACAGTTGCATTGCCACGTGTAAAAGACTTTGCTGGATTGTCAAAATCAAAATTCGATGGTCGTGGAAATTATGCTTTTGGAATCAAAGAACATTTGATATTCCCAGAAATTTCTATTGATAAAATCGATTCCATTATTGGAATGGATATCGTAATCGCAACAACTGCAAAAACAGATGACGAAGCGCGTGCTCTTCTGACAAAGATGGGCTTGCCGCTGGTTTTGAAATAAAAAAGGGTAAATAAACATGGCTAAATTAGCACTGATAAATAAACAGGCAAAGCGCGTAAAATTGGTTGCAAAATATGCAAAAAAGCATGATGCAATCAAAGCGAAGATGTCTGTAAATGCAACGCCTGATGAACGTATGGAAGCTATGAAAAAGATGGCTAAGCTGCCACGTAATGCAAACAAAACTCGTTTGCACAATCGTTGCTCGGTTACGGGACGTTCACGTAGTTATTCAAGAATGTTCGGTTTATGCCGTCAACAGGTTCGCACATTGGCATCTGAAGGTAAGTTGCCAGGTGTTCGTAAGTCAAGCTGGTAAAAATTAAAATGTAAAGCAGGGGCTTTACAAATAAGGAGCAAATTATGTCGTTATCGCATCCAATCGGAGATATGTTGACCCGCATTCGCAACGGTCAGAATGCCGGAAAGGAATTCGTTACAGTACCAAACAGCAAATTACGTTCTGCTGTGTTGGCAGTATTGAAAGAAGAAGGTTTTATAATTGATTTTCGCAAAGATCAAATTGATGAAAAACGTGCGAACTTGGTTGTAAATCTGAAATACGTTGGTGGGGCTGGTGCAATCCAAGAAATTTCGATTGTTTCCAAACCTGGTCGCCGTGTTTATTCTGGCAGTGTAAAAATGCCAAAAGTATTAAACGGTTTGGGTATTGCTATTGTATCCACACCAAACGGTGTTATGACAGACCACAAAGCACGCCTGATGAATGTTGGTGGTGAAGTATTGTGCAGAGTTATATAAGTTATTAGGCACTGAACAAAAGTGTCAACGAACGAAGTGAGAAAAAAATGTCAAGAGCAGGAAAATATCCAGTAGAAGTAAAAAGCGGTGTATCAGTTCAGATCGCCGGTGAAAATCTGGTCGTCAAGGGACCAAAAGGCGAATTAAAGTTGCCTTTGGATACCAAAAACGCTAAATTGGTAGAAATCAAGATTGAAAATAACGAAGTTGTTATTACTCCAAAAGATGCAGAAGATAAAAAATCTCGTGCTATGTGGGGAACAATGACAAGAAATATCAAGTCTGCTGTTATCGGTGTAACCGAAGGCTTTGCAAAAGAAATGTATATGAAAGGCGTTGGATACAAAGCAGCAGTTAAGGGCAAAGACTTGGTTTTGATTGCTGGTTATTCTCATGATGTTGTTATGCCAATTCCAGCTGGACTGACAGTTGAAATGGGTGCAACACCAACTGAATTCGTTATCAAAGGAACAGACAAAGTTTTGGTTGGACAATTTGCAGACAAAGTTCACAAAGTTCGCAAAGCAGATCCATACAAAGGTAAAGGCATATTCTATAAGGGTGAAAAGATCCACCGCAAAGAAGGTAAAAAGAAATAATAGTTAAAGGTTGTAAAATGACACTTTTGGAATCTAATGCAAGTACAGCAGAGATAGTTGGATTTGGAGCGTTTCTTTTTGCTTTGATAGTTGCAGGGGGTTATGCAGCCAAAAAAATAGGTGAAGCAGCAACAAAAAAAAGAAATAACTATGCTGACTATATAAATGGAAACAAACAAAGATAAAAAATAATTCCCGCTGTTACGGGGATGCAAAAAAGGAAAAAAAATGTTAAAACATTTATCTACTGATGAGAGACGCAAGCTATCTAATCGTGGTGCGTTGAAAAGAAAAAACCCTGGAAAAATCCGCTTGTCGGTTTTCCGTTCTGGTCGTCACATTGAAATTCAGGCCATTGACGATGTCAAAGGTCATACAGTTTGTGCTGCATCTTCCAAAGAAAAAGCTTTCAAAGGCAAAGGTTGGAATGTTGCTGGTGCAGAATTAGTTGGAAAATCTTTTGCTGAACGTGCAAAGAAGGCAAAGATTGAAAAGAATTGTTATTTTGATCGTGGTGGTTATCGCTATCATGGTCGTATCAAGTCCTTGTGCGAAGCTATACGCGCAGGTGGGGTAAATATTTAAAAATTTAATGCAAAGCAAAGTCTTTGCAATGAAGGAGCATAAGTAATGGCACGTTTTGATGATAAAAAATTACAAACAGACAACTTGGTAGATAAACTAGTTTCTATCAATCGCGTTTCCAAAACCGTTAAGGGTGGACGCAATATGTCTTTCAGCGCTTTGGTTGTTGTAGGTGACAAAGCGGGTCGCGTTGGTTTCGGCAAAGGAAAAGCATTGGAAGTCCAATCTGCTGTTCAAAAAGCAACCAAGGCTGCCAAGGCTAAAATGATTCGTGTTCCTTTGAAAGAAGGTCGCACTTTGCATCATGACTCGGCTGCTAAATACGGTGCCAGCAAAGTTGTTATCCGCAGTGCAGTTCCTGGAACTGGTATTATCGCTGGTGGTGCATTACGTGCAGTATTTGAATGCTTGGGTGTCCAAGATGTTGTTGTTAAATCCCAAGGCAGTAACAATCCAAATAATATGATCCGTGCAGCGTTTGATGCTTTTGCTAGAATGAATTCTCCTAAATCTGTTGCTGCTCGTCGTGGAAAAACAGTTGCAGAAATTATTGCTGGCCGTGATGGTAAAAAGCATACAGATGAAACACAAGATCAATAATGCTGGTTTAAAGATTTAAAAGGTAACGAACATGTCTAAAATAATTGTAAAACAAGTTAAAAGTATTATCGGACAACCAGATTCTCAGGTAAAAATCTTGAAGGCTTTGGGTTTGGGAAGTATTGGTAAAACCAAAGAATTGGGTGATACACCATCTGTTCGTGGTATGATTGCCAAAGTTTCTCATATGGTAACGATTGTAAAATAAACTAAGGAATAAATAAAATGAAACTGAATGCATTGATGGATAATTTTGGCGCACGTAAAAGTATCAAACGCGTTGGACGTGGTTTGGGTTCTGGATATGGCAAAACTGCTGGTCGTGGAACCAAAGGTCAAAAAGCACGTGCCGGTTCACGTAAACAGGCAACATTCCAAGGTGGTCAGATGCCAATTTTGCGTCGTTTTCCAAAATTCGGATTTAAAAATCCATTCGCAAAAACTTATGTAACAATCAACTTGGGCGATATTGAAAAATTTGTCAAAGCTGGAAAAATTGATGCGAAAAAAGTTATCACTTTAGATTCTTTGATTGATGCAAAAATTATCAACCGCAGACTTTCTGGTTTGAAAGTTTTAGGCAAGGGTGAAATCAAAACAGCCGTAAACATTGTTGCTGAAAAATGGTCCAAATCAGCCGAAGAAGCTATTTCTAAAGCTGGTGGTTCAATAAAAAATAAATAACATACTGGTATTCGAGAGAGATTAAACCGTAATGAAGTTTATAAAAGACTTTTTTAAGAATTTATCAGATTTGCAAAAGCGCATCTTGTTTACACTTGGTGCGTTAATTGTTTATCGTATTGGTTCTTTTATCCCATTGCCTGGTGTAAATGCTTCCGCGGTTTTACATTTGTTCAACAGTGATAACGGAATGATGGGAATGTTTGATATGTTCAGCGGTGGTTCATTGTCACGTATGTCTATTTTAGCTTTGAACATTTTTCCATATATATCTGCTTCTATTGTTATTCAATTATTATCTGCAACCAGTAAATCAATGAGTGAATTACGCAAAGAAGGCGAAGCAGGTCGTATAAGAATCAACCAATATACCAGATATTTGGCAGTTTTATTGGCAGTTATCCAAGGTTGGGCGATTGTTCGTGGTTTGGAATCAATGGCACCAGTAAATGGTGTTTACGCTGTTGTTAATCCAGGATTCATATTTGAACTTTCAGCGGTTATTGCGTTAGTTGGCGGAACAGTTTTCGTTATGTGGTTAGCAGAACAAATAACATCACGCGGAATCGGACAGGGTTCTTCGTTATTAATCTTTGCTGGAATAGTTGCACAAATTCCGAACGGTATTGCAAAGATGTTGTCTTTTGGTTCCGTTGGTCAGATGTCACCTGCGATGATTGGTTTAATAATTGTTTTTATTGTCGGTATAGTCGCATTGATAGCATTCGTTGAACAGGCACAACGTCGTATCCAAATTTTATATCCACGTCAAGTTATGGCGAATGGTGTTGCAAATACTAATGCCTCTTATCTTCCTATAAAGATAAATATGTCTGGCGTTATGGGACCTGTTTTTGCATCCAGTATTATGATGTTGCCAGCATTTATTCAACGTTTTGCACAAAGTGAAAATTTAATAGTTCAGAATATTATTGGATTTTTAACTTATGGAACTTGGACATATCTTGGGGTATTTACTTTGTTAATTGCTTTCTTTGCATTTTTCCAAACAGCGGTTGTTTTCAACTCTGAAGAAACAAGTAACAATCTTAAAAATGCAGGTGGTTATATTCCGGGGGTTCGTCCAGGCGAACAAACAACTCATCATTTGGATGGTGTTGTTTCCAGAACGACGGTAATCGGTGTTTTATATCTGATAGTCGTTTGTGTTTTGCCTATAATATTAAACACTCGTCTCGGTATGCCACTGATGATTGGTGGAACAAGTGTTTTGATCGTTGCGGGCGTTGTATTGGATACTATGAACCAGGTTCAGTCATATCTTGTTGCAAAGCAATACAGCAATGTTATCAAGAAAAAGAAGGGGCGTTTCCGCGTCTTGGGTTAATAAAAAGGTAAAAACAAGTTTGACTTTTGTTGTATTTGATATAAAATAATGCAGCAAAACGATAGTGGTAAAAAATAAAAAGGAAAATATAATATGGCACGTATAGCAGGTGTGAACATTCCATCAGAAAAACGCGTTGAAATTGCGTTAAGATATATCTATGGCATTGGACCAAAAAAATCGGCCCAAATTTGCAAGGCTTTGAAAATCAAAGACAGTTTGCGCGCAAAAGATTTGACCGACACAGAAGTTGTGAACATTTCTAATTACATTGAAGAAAATTTCAAAGTAGAAGGTGATGTTCGCCGTGAAGTTCAAATGAACATAAAACGTTTACAAGATCTTAAAACTTATCGTGGTATTCGTCATCGTAACCGTTTGCCAGTTCGTGGTCAACGTACACAGACAAACGCACGTACCAGAAAAGGTAAACGTGTTGTCGTTTCTGGCAGTGCAAGCAAGGGTAAATAAAAAATAAAAAATAGGGTATAAATAATGGCAATTGCAAAAACAAAAAAGAAAGTTATTAAAAAAGTATCTCATGGTATTGCCCATGTAGTTGCAACTAATAACAACACCAGAATTACAATCACAGACCAAGCAGGCAGTGTATTGACTTGGGCAACCGCTGGCGCAAATAATTTCAAGGGCGCCAAGAAATCAACACCATATGCAGCTACTGTTGTTGCAGACAGCATTGGTAAGAAAGTTGCTGAAATGGGAATGAAAACAGTTGATGTTCTGATGCGTGGTATTGGTCAGGGTCGTGAATCTGCTGTTCGTGGTTTGTCAAATGCTGGTTTGATTGTTCAAAGCATCACAGATACAACACGTATTCCACATAATGGTTGCAGACCAAAGAAAGTCCGCCGCGTTTAATAAAATAAAAACCCGCCAATTGGCGGGTTTTTTATGATATAATCTTGATTGTAAAAAGGTCAATTAATGGTAATAAATAAAGATATTTTAGAAGATTTTTTAAAAGATAAGTTTTCAAGTTCAAAAATAAACTTTGTTGGAGAAGGCTGGGATTCAATAGCATTTATTGTCGATGATAATATATTAAGATTTCCTAAAAAGAATATGGATGATTATAAAAAAGAACAAAAAATAACAGATTTTGTTCGTAATGATATTGAAGTTCAAATTCCAAAAATTATAATAGTAGATAATGTTGAATATCCATATACAACTCATAAAATGTTACTTGGTAATGGTTGGGACGTTGAAGGTATAAATAATAAACCATATGATTTGCAAAAAAATTTTATAAATGATTGTGCAAGTTTTTTTAATTCTGTTCACAAAATAGATAAAAATAAAATAGAAAAAGAATTTCCAGGCTTATTAAAAATAAGAAAATTTAAATTGGAATCTTTTGATTATGTAAATAAAAATTTACAGCCGTTTTTATCAGATAAAGAAATAAGTAATATATACAATAAATATGAAAATGCAGATATTTTTAATTCTGATGATATTGTCCTATTACATCGTGATTTCAGTGGTGGAAATAGTTTAATAAATAAAGATTTACACCTAACAGGTGTTTTTGACTGGGCAGATGCTAATTTTGGTAATAGAGCGTATGATTTTCAAAGTCTTTATAACCCAAAATACAAGGATTTTCTGAAAGAAATCTTACACGCTTATGAATTGAAATCTGGGATACATGTTGATATTGAAATCGTAATAAAAACCTCTTTGGTAGATAGGGTAAACTGTGTTTGTTGGGCAATTGTTTCAACATCTTTGGGAGATATCAAAGAAAAAGAAGTTAAAAAACTTGTGAAAAAATTAGAATGGTTTTTATAAATATTATAAAAAACCGCCAGTTGGCGGTTTTTTATCTTTGATTTTGAGGTGTTTCACTACTTAACGTTGCAGTTTTTCTGCGGGGAATTCTTTTTGGATTATTTGAAGTAATAACTGCATCTAATAATTTCATTTTTTTAATTTTTGAAGCTAATAGCTCAAAGCTGAGATCTTTTATAAAATCACTTACTTCTGGAAAAGCAGAAATTTGTACCTGTCTTACTTTGCCAGAATCAAAAACAGGAAATTTTATAAAAATCTTTTCAATATAAGTCGAGTGAACAAAACCGTTATTTGATTCTTTGAGCACATCAAAAAGTTTCTTATTAGATTCCGAATCCTCAAAAGGGAAAGATGTGAATTCTTGTAAATCATAAAAAACATCTTTTTGGGTACCGTCAAGTTTTTTTGCGCCCAAATTAGAAATATGATAATTGGCCTTATCAAACAAAGTTTTCAATGCTTCCAATTTAAAGAAGTTTTTGTCAGAATACCCAAAATCAGTGTGTGATTTTCCAAAACTAACGATAACATTACGGTTTTGAAGATTTTTTAGTACAAAATCTTGTACAGTTTTAAAGTAAGAATCAGATAGTTGTTTCATATTACACCTCCTGTTTCAGACGAATCTTTACATAAAATTACTAAAAAGCAAGGTTTTTCTTGACAATTTGGCAAACACAGGTTAAAATCCCCGGGCCTTTAAGGTGAAAATAATAAACTAAACCACAAGGAATCAAAATGATCGAAAAAAACTGGATGACTTTGATTAAGCCAAAAAAGCTGAATATCAAAATCGATGAAAATAATCCAAATATTGCAACATTAATCGCAGATCCATTGGAAAAGGGATTTGGTCTGACTTTGGGCACCGCATTGCGTCGCGTTCTGCTGTCTTCTTTACAGGGATGCGCACCGTTGTATATTAAAATTGATGGTGTTCAACACGAATTTTCCAGCTTGTCTGGCATACGCGAAGATGTAACAGACATTATATTAAATTTAAAAGGTGTTTATTTTAAAGCACTGACCGAAGGTCAACACAAAGCTTTATTAAAAGTAAAAGGTCCAGCAGTTGTTACAGCAGGTATGATTGAAACAAGTGGTGGCATTGAAGTCATGAACAAAGATGTTGAAATTTGCAACCTGGACAAAGGTGCATCTTTGGATATGGAAATCACATTAGGTACAGGTCGTGGGTATGTTGCTGCAAACGCACATGCCGAAGATTTGCCATTAGGTGTTATCCCTGTTGATTCTATCTTTTCCCCGATTTTGAATGTTGCTTTCCAAGTTTCTGAAACACGCGTTGGTCAGTCAACAGACTTTGATAAATTGGAAATGACTGTTAAAACAAACGGCAGTGTTTCTCCAGAAGATGCAATTGCATATGCCTCACGTATTTTGACAGATCAATTGGTCGTATTTATTAACTTTGAAGATCCTGCACAAATCAGCGCAGTCAAAGAAGAAGAAAAAGCAAAAGACGCATTACCATTTGATCCAAAATTGTTAAAGCATGTAGACGAATTAGAATTGTCTGTTCGTGCAAACAATTGCTTGAAGAATGATAAAATTAACTGGTTGGGCGAATTGGTTCAAAAGACCGAAGCAGATATGCTGAAAACACCAAACTTTGGTCGCAAATCTTTGAACGAAATCAAAGCTCAGTTAGAAGCAATGGGTTTGGGATTGGGTATAACAGTACCAGGTTGGCCACCAGAAAATATTTCTGAGTTGTCCAAGAAATACGAAGACCCATACAAATAAATTAAATAAAATAACGCATCTGCTGGCATTTGTTTTCGGTCATGTATGTCCAATACACTCCCTTTGACAAATGCTTCGCATCTGCATTATTTTAATTTAATTTCTTACCAAGTTGTTTTTTGAAACTTGGAAAAACTTCATAATTCTGAAATATTTTCAGGTTATGAAAATGTCTTGATCCTGTGTAACAGCAGGCTGCAACAAAAGGAGCGAATAAATGAGACATCAAATAGCAAAACGCAAATTTAACCGCGATAACAGCGCACGCAAAGCTTTGTTTTTAGGCTTGGCAAAAAACTTGATTGAAAAAGAACAAATTAAAACAACTTTGCCAAAAGCAAAAGATCTTCGCTCGGTTGTGGAAAAATTAATCACACGCGCCAAAGTTGATTCTGTCGCAAATCGTCGTTTGTTGGCATCTGAACTTGGTAACAGTGGTGAATCAACAGTTAAAAAATTGTTCACTGTTTTGGGACCACGTTATGCAAAACGTCCAGGTGGTTATACACGTGTATTGAAAGCAGGTTTCCGCTATGGTGACGCTGCACCGATGGCAATAATTGAATTGGTTGATCGTGACGAAAATGCGAAAAAAGTAGCACCTGCGAAAACAGAAGAAAAGAAAACTTCTGCACCAGTTGCTGAAAAGAAAGCACCAAAAGCACCAGTTGCAACAAAAGTTGCAAAAGATACAGGTGTTTCTAAGTCAACATCAGCAAAGAAAGAAGTTTCTGTTAAACGTCGTTCGACAGGAAAATAATCAAAAAATCTAAAAAATAAAAAATCCGCATTCGTGCGGATTTTTTTAGGGTTTAAATAATAGATTTTTATTAAAAGTCTTTCATAAATCTGATTTTTCTGATAAAATAAATCAAGCATTGGAGATTTTGTTATGAGAAAAATTGCAATTTTTTCTATTTTTATGGCAACCTTTGTTGTGTGTGCAAATGCTGAAGTTCCTGTGCAAAGGCGTGGTCAATCTGTATCACAACCATCTGAAAGCACTGCACAAACACCCGTGTCGGCACGTGCTGCTGTCAGACCAACTTCTGCACGTTCAGCTGTAATGCCCAGTGCAACATCTTCAAACGTTCGAACAATATCTGCCAGATCTGCGGCAACTCCAATGTCCGCGCCAGTTGTTTCTGCACGTGCTGGGACTATGCAAAAAGTTATAAATTCAGGTACTGCAATTTCTGGTGTGAACAAGAATATAATAGTGGATGAAGCTTGTAAGCAAAAATATTATGGATGTATGGATTCTTTTTGTATGATTGAAAACACCAGTGGCGGTCGTTGTTTATGCAGTGATCGCAAGGCTGAGCTGGATAAGGTTCAGGTTCAGATTCAGGCTTTGGATGCTCAAAGTTATAAAATGGCAACCGAGGGTGTTGAAAAAATTGAAATGGGTTCTGATGCAGATAAAGTAATCGCATCTGCAAACAATACAGCAAATAGTTTAACAACTAGTAATGTAACCCAGAAAAAAACGTTGGATTTAAGTCAGTGGAATCAGACGGATTCTGATACAATGGATCAAGATATATTTGCACAAAGAGAGGTAAGCCCTGTTGAAGGTAAAACAGGTAATGACTTGTATAGTTCTGTTGCTGAATTGTGTTCAGCACAAATTCCAGAATGTTCAGAAGATTTGGCAATGATACAACTTGGTTATTCTCAGAATATAAAATCTGATTGTGCGGCGTATGAAAATGATTTAACTAAGCAAAAAAATTCCAGCACACAGAAATTAGCAACTGCACAAAAGGCTCTGCGTGATGCCGCTTTGGATTCATTACGTACAGCAAATAAATATGACCTAGGTCAGTGTACTTTGGCTTTTGAAAAATGCATGACTGATACAGCAGGTTGCAAAAGTGATTTTACAGGCTGTGTTGGAATTGCTGCGGCTGAAAATGCCAAGATGTCCAGCAGTTCTAAGTCTTCTATGAAGATGGTTGATATAACCGGATCAAATACAAAAATTTCAGTTGCTGCATCCACTATGGATGCGCTGGAATCAAAAAAACCAATGTGTGAAAATATAACAAATTCTTGTGTTGCAGTAAAAGACCAGGTTTGGAATTCATTTTTGCGTGATGTTGCACCAACTTTAAAAACAGCTGAACTATTGGCTGAATCTAATTTACGGACAAATTGTATTTCTAATATATCCTCATGTTTCCAAAAAGCATGTAAAGATACAATTGATCCAAATGATCCGGATGGTTCATATGATATGTGTTTATCACGTCCAGAAACAGTTCGTTCTTTATGCAAAGTGCAAATCGATCCTTGTGTTTCAGCAGAACCTTTGATTCTGGATTATGTCTATGCAAAATTATCAGCAATGCGTGTTGATTCTTGTACAACCGAAGTTAAAGAATGTTTCACTAATGAAAATACTTGCGGCGAAGATTTTCATAATTGTATAGGTTTAGATTTGAGTGATATAAAGAAACTATGTCCAATTGATAAACTGGTAGGATGTCAAAAAGATGGCGTTTTAAATAATATTAATGATATAGATAATATAGTACAAGGAATTTACCTTAATATAGATAATTCGCTGCTGGATAAATGTCAAAAAATTGTGTCTGAAAAAATGATAGAAATATGTGGTGATACTGATAATTGCACAGCATTCGATGATGATGATTCTATTGGTACAGAAAGTTTATCCAGTTACAAGGATAATAATGGAGATTATGTAATTGAAGGATTAGTTTCTTATGGAAATGTGAAAATTGAAAGGACAAAAAGTAGTGATACAGATGTAAAATTTGGTAAGTACGAGATTGATATAAATGATTACAAAAATCATTTATTATCTTCAGATTCTTTGACCTCACGCGTTGTTTCATCTTTACAATCCACGGCAAATAAGATGAATCAAAAGATAGCTGTCTTGTCTCAGGATGCAAAAATAAAGATGTGTATTGAGGGTCGTGATATGACACAAATTCGTGGTGATGGAACAAATGCAGTATCAACAACATCTACGGCAAGATATCCAAATTTATTAGATTCTTCTATATTGGCTATAATGAATTCTGGCTTGGAAAAAGCAAATAAAAACTATAATAAAAAGTATGATAAAATGGTATCAGAAGCATTAGAAAATCAAAATGATGATTTAAAAACAGCAATGTGTGCAGCTATGGCATCAGAACCTAAATCTTGTAAAACTTATGATTCTGACGGGAATTGCACAGCATATGAAGCTACATCTTATGCTGATTTGTTTGATGATACATCAAGTAAAGGTGTGTCTGGTAATGATATTTACTCAATGAAATATATTATAAGTGGTGCAAAGATGTCGGATATAATTTCTGTAGCATCCAGTGGTCATTCTGAATGGACTCAAACGGATACTAAGGGTAATATGATTGGAAAGGTTTCTTTAACTTCTGTATATTCATCTTCATCTAATACTTGCAATATAACTACAGTTACGACTATGTGTGATACATTTAAAGATGTTTATTCAAAATCTAATACTTGTAGTTATGGTGGGTTAAGTTTTTTTGGTGGTGGTGGATGCAAAGGTGGAGGTGGTATATTGCATATAGGTGGTGGAAGAAAAAGAGTGACGAAAAAATTTGAAGGTGTTTTTTGTACTAAATTCAAAGATCCAACAACAGTTACAAATGGTGTACAGATGTAAATAAAAAATCCGCCTTGGCGGATTTTTTATTTCTTTGTCATTGCGAGCGAAGCGCGGCAATCCAGTAAATAAGACCAGATTGTCATTGCGAGTGAAGCGTGGCAATCCAGTAAGTATGCTTTTGCATTTTTATCCACTGGATTGCTTCGTCGTTGCACTCCTCGCAATGACAAGTTTTATTAGCTAATTAAATTTCAGTCAGGTTTTTAATAACCTTGACTCCTTTGAATTCCCATTCTGCAATTCGTTTGTCCAAATCCATAATATTTTTTTCCGCCAAATAAATCATCGCATTTACACCGTGTTTTTCAGATACCATTAAAACTTCGGATATGGGGGATTCTTTTTGTTTGCCTGCTGCAAACCAATTGTCTTTATCAGCAATCCAAAAATCCGAATCGTCGTGAACCGCAATTGCAAAATTATTTGCGATTACAACATTACCATCAAAAGCAATTTCATATCCTTTGCTTTCAAGATGTTCAATCAATGGTGATTTGCTATCTTTCTTTGTATTAAAATCTCCAAAATTAATTTCTTTGAACACAGGTGTTGAACTGAACTGTAATTCGGCAGGCGATTCGTTTTCAGATGTAAAATCAAAATTATCAGGCAATGGTAAACCAAATTCTGGTGTTTCTTCTTTTTTTTCTTCGATTGCCACTTTTGGTTGTGATTTTATGTCTTTCATATCAAAGGCAGATTCTGGTCTGACACCAGCTTGTTGTCTTGCACGAATAAACGCACCACGTAATTCAGTCGGCATTCTTTCTGGAAATTGAATAATAATTTCTTTGAAAACTTCTTTTTTTTCTTCGGCTATTTTTTTAGGTTCTTCTTTTTTTGCAGTAAAGAAATTAAATAAAGGTTTTTTCGTTTTTATAATTGTTGCAGTAGTCGCAATGTACAAAGGAATTGCTGAAAACATAATAATTCCAAAAGTAAAACCAGGTAGTCCGCGCAATCTGGAATGAGTAATCATAATCCAATCATTTGCAGAAAATATATTAAATCCAAATAAAAAGGACAGGACAGCATAAAACGCAGCAAAATACCAAAAGGTCCACTTTACTGCCAGCACATTTGTCTTTAAAAACTCAGACAGCTTTTTCATCAATTTAATAATAGACGAATTTTGTTTATTTGTCAAATATTACTACTAAAACGTAAAAAATATTAAAACCGCAGAATATTAATTTGTTTTTTATACAGAAAATACTTTTTTTATAGTGTATTTGGTGCTATAATTAAAACAATTAAAGGGAGAAATAATGCACAATTTATTAAAGAAATTCGGGTTTTCCATTGTGTCTGCAAGTACAGTTTTTGTTCTAGGTTCTGCAGGTGCAGCGGATACAGGGCGTGCGGGTTATAATGTTGCACCGGTTCGTGGGGCAGCCTATACAGCAGGTCAGCAACGTATGCCAACAATGTCAATTCTTCCTGGCAATGCGACTGGTAATACTACAACGAATACAGGAACAACAGTTTCCAAGTGTCCAGATGGTGGTGTTGCAAATTCTGAATATACAGTTGAAAATTGCATCAACGATGTTACTTCTTGTATTAACAACGGTGCACTTCCTGGTGGGTTAAACGATTTGTTCAACGAAGATTTGCGTAATTCTATCTTTAATGGAATGAGTCTGTGTTATGCCCAGGTGGATAAATGTATCAGCGACGTTCGTAAGAATTGCAAAAATGTTTATGCTACTTCTTCTGATTTTTGGTGGGACTATAACTCTCGCAAGATTCAACCTGAATATTATTCTTTTGTTCTGCGCAAAACAGGATTAACACCAAACCAAGCAGAAAATACATGTTGGTTGTTGGATAAAAATACTTATGGTTCATCTTTTGCAGCGATTTCGAATGGTGGAAAAGTCACAGAAGAATATAACCAAACTGTTGGTGCTTATAACAGTCAGTCTGGTGGATCTTTGACCAAAGATATGCCTCAGGGTGTAAGGGTTAATAATAATGGTACTGTTGATGCACAACGTGGACATTATGCCAGATGGGATGCGGTCAAGGGTGAATGTTTGGTTCGTGTTGCAGCGTACAACAAAGATTCACAAATCAAAAACAGTTGGTTATTTGGTGCCGCTGGAAATGATCAACCGGCCGAAGTTTGGAAATCAGCAGGCAGCAGCTTTAACTGTGGTAAAGATATGTTTGGGTTTGGTTTGATGACCAAGACCAAGACCACATCAGTCGTTGGTGTTGGTGGTGGTACATTGGTTGGTGCAGGTATCGGTGCATTGGCCGGCCATGGTCAACGTAACTTTAACTGCAAAGACAAAGATCAGGTAAAAGAATTGGATAAGGAATTGCGTGCAACTGGCAAGGTCGCTGTTTTAAATCAATTCTTGGATTCTGAAAGCCAGATTATTGTAAATGAATATATTGGCGATCAGTGCGAAGCCATAGTTACACTTTACAGTGATTACCAAGCAGCAAAAGTTGCATTGAAATCATGCACAACTGGTACAACAAATTCAGCAATAAATATTACTAATACCGAAGATATAGATGTAACAGCAAAAGATATACTTTTCGATGGAACTACTAGTAAAGCAATGCTTGACAAAGTTTCAAAGGATAATAAAGATCGTGAAGTAATGAATAATAGTTTGACAGAAGATAAGGTAAAATACCTGACTGATGATGGAACCAGAAGTATTAAAATAACGGTAAAAAAACTTTCTAATGATAATACTGTTATAACATCGACAGATAAATGTGCCATGACATTCAGTAACTTGAATCTTGCAAAAAAGAATGGTATAAAACCATATTGTTCGGGGAATAACAATAATTGCGTTGATAGTGAAGAATTTGGAAAACAAGTAAAAGAACTGGGAAATGTTATGAATCAGTTGACAATATTGCAGGGTGAGGATTCAAACATGTTGGCGTCAACTGCAATTGGTGCCGGTGCTGGTGCCGCCGCAGGTGGATTGGCAACAGCAATCACATCTTTTGTTGAAAAGAACAACATTAACTGTCGTGTTGGTGACGGATTGCAAAAGGTTGACTTTGGTAAATCTTATAGCATTGGTTCGTTAAAAGACTTCTATGTCAAATGGAACCTGCGTTTGCCAGATACAATTATGCCAACAGCAACTGCGACAGATTGTACTTCGTGGAAGAATGCTTGTGCAACACTGAAAGATTTGAACCAGTGCGCAGCAGCACAGCTGAATTATAAACCGGTTAATTCAACCAATACACAATTGGTAAATACAGCATGTGTTGTTTCTGGCAGCACTTGCGTAGATAATCATCCAGTTGCAGTATCTTATGGCGCATGCCAATAATAAGGTATAAAAGTTAAAAACCGCCCAAATGGGCGGTTTTTAATTTAGATTTGTCATTGCGAGCGAAGCACGGCAATCCAGTCAATATGTTTTTCTTTTATCAACCTGGATTGCTTCGTCATTTTATTCCTCGCAATGACAAACTGGAACTATAACTAACCCCAACAATTTGTCATTGCGAGCGAAGCGTGGCAATCCAGTTAATACATCATTTCATTCCTCGCAATGACAAAGTAGAAGAATTATTAGATAGTTTCGAGATATCATCAGAGGTATTATTTCCAGTTTGAATTTCTTTCATAGATGAATTGGCTGTAACAGTTTCACTTTTTGCAGTTTCAAGGTCTTTCTCTGCTTGGTCGCGCGCAATTCTTGCATCTTCTAATTCTTCAGTAACAACACCACCGTTTTTCATACTTTCATTAGCTAATTTATTATATAATTCGTCTGCTTCTTTGAATTTGATTGCTGCGTCTTTATATTTTTTGTCTAAATCTTCAAAAGTATTAGTTTTTTTATCTGTGTTATCCAAAGAAACATTATCATTTGTAACAGAAGATATTTTTTGTTCATTGCTTTTATCAGAAGAAGTCACAGAAGAACTTGTATCATTTGTTTTTTTATCATCAGAATTTACATCTGAACTTTCCTTGGTGGAATCTTTATTTATCAACATATTTCCAACTGCGCCACCAACAATACCAACGCCGGCGGCAACAATACCAGTTGTGACCTTTTTAGATGCTTCGGATTTTTGGGCATTCCAAGCGTCTTTAGCATCTGCATTCCCAGACAAGGCATCAGATACGCTGGCAAAAGCACCAGATTTTTTGCCAGTTGATTCATTGTCATAAAGCCCTGCGGTTGATTTATCCAATAATGTTTCAGATTCAATTCCAGGTGTTAATCCCAAAGCAGTTTTCGTAGTTTTAAGATTAGCTGCCAGAGTTTTATATTCTGTGTAATAAGATGTTAAAACATTTCCGCCGGGCAGGGTGATTGATTTATCGCCACCGTTAACATTTTGTCCCTGACCATAGTCACATTTAAATGTTGCCAGATAAGCTTTCATATCACGTTCGGCTGCATCGTCTGATTTTTTTTCGGACAGACCTTGCAACAATTGGCTGCCGCCAATTCCGGTTGCGCCAACGGCTGCCGCCCCCAGCATTTTATTTGCAGTTGAGTTTTCTTTATCTTTCATTGCCTTGGCATTGGCTTCAAGCTCGGCAATTTTATCAGGATTTGTAACATTTGATGAATTTGCGGAATTTGAAACATCTGTTTGTTCACTTACTTCTTGTTGTTTTTCTTGATATTTTTGTTCATCTTCTTTTTCTTGGGAACTTAACTGTTTGTTAAATTTCTTTTTAGCTGTTCTGACAGTTGATTTCATATCATCGTTTACTTGATCTGTGGACAGTTGTACAAGATTTGTATTTTGTGTGATTTTACTATTCAATATATTTGTTGCATTTTTGACATCAGACTCATATTTTGCCACAGCGTCGTCAAAAGCATCTGCAAAAGCAGTAACAGGAAGTAAAAATAAAAATACAAAAAGTAGTTTCTTCATATTATTGCCGCTTTAAATTCCAAGTTTTCTTTCAAATTCAGATTTTGCAATTTGAACAGATGTGTTAAATTCTTCTAATGCTTGTTTTTCTGAATCTGTTGCTTGTTGAGTTGCCTCTGCTAGTTTTTTCTTGTCGGATTTGAACATATTCTTAATACCGCTGCCGAAGCTTTCTTTTGAGTTACTATTTTTTTCAGTATTGGTCTCTTTAACAGTATTCTTTAAATTTTCCACAACTTCTGTTTTTTTAACATCTGTCTGAATAGAAGTGTCGTTTGTACATTTTTCTTTCACAGCAGCATCAATTTCCATTTGTTTTAAATATTTTTCATATAGAGATTTTAAAATATCTTTTCCTTGTCCGGAGCAGTCGCTAGGAAGTGTCCCAGCTGGGCAAGAATATGAAATACTATTAAATGTACCTTTTCTATCTTCTGTTAGGGGCGTTTTCATCCATGTGTCAAGTTTCTGTTGAGATTCTAAAGAAAGTTCTTTTCTGGAATATTCTGAGTCTATGTTAAGTTTACAATTTTTGTAGTCTGACAAACCAGTAGAGATTGCAGGCGTTAATATAAGAATAGAAAAGATACTTGTTAATACTTTTTTCATTTTTTATTTCGATCCACCTAATAATTTTGAAGCATCTATTTTTTCTGGTGCAGATGGTGTAGAAGATACCTCTATATGTTCCATTTCTTTTACTTTACTTCCTTCTGCGTGCATATTAGCTTCAGCATTTGCCATACCAATCATATCATTGTTTTTCTTGGCGGTTTCATAATCTTGTCTTGATTTATCCATATTTTCCATAGCTTCGGCGTTATTTCCTGTTATCTTAGCATTATCTTTTAAAACCTGATCCCGGTTTGTTTCAACATCAATTTTTGAAGAGGTTTCAGTTTCTGTGTTTGTTTTATTCATGCTGCTTCCATCAACTGATGATAAACCTGATTCGTTGTTACTTGAGGAATTCGAGTTTTCTTTTGCGGCGTCTAATGCTTTTTCTGCCTTGTGTGTATCAATTGCGTGGCTGATTGCACCCGATGAAATCGCACCGGCGGCAACACCCAATCCTGCACCCAACATAGCGGATGATGCAGCCGTCTGGGAACGTGTTAAACGATAAGCATTTTCTTTATAAGTTGTTAAATCAATACCAAACCAATCCTGGTTACAATCAAATGTATCACCGGCGTACAATTTTTTTGATGCCATTGGTGTTTTAGAATTATTTGCGAACAGATTTACTGTGAATACGCAATCCAAACTGCGTTCGTCAAACGAAGCACCGAAACTTTTACACTGTTCTGTCATTAAATTGCGCAGTTCATATAGGCGATCTTCATCTTTCTTTGTCTGGGTTACGGCGTTGTTACGAAGTGTACCGAAAACTTCTTGAGCCCTGGATGTTAAACCGTTATCAGCACTTTGACAATCGGTTGCGATTTTTGTGCAATTCAACACCGCAGCATCTGCAACAGATTTAGAAAGGCATTTTGAAAAATCTGTACCACATTGCGAAATTATACAGCTGTTATATCTGTTCCCGCAATCAATGGTTTGATTATAATTTGCCATTTCTGAATTATAGTCTCGGTCTGCCTTGATTTCATCTGCGAATAAATTAAATTCTTCACTGGAACAATTTGAAGTGGCACGGCAAGAATTTATTTTGTTTCCCCAATCAGTATCGCCGTCCCCAGAACATTTTGAAAAATCATTATTGCATTTTTGCTTCATACAATTACGCAAATTTGTATCGCAAGTGCTGCCCGCAGTCGTAACAACTTTTTTGCTGGTGGATTGCGTATCTGATGCATCCAAAGCAGCACGTTGATCCATTATCATTTGTGTGCGTGACTTTGCAGAAACGTCCATTGAATTTGAACCAACATCCCCCAACACAGAATCAAATTTAGAAGATTTGTTTTCAATTACATTTGCATCTGCAATTGCTGTATCTGTTGTTTCGAGTTCCGCAACTGTTGTATCTGTTGCTTCAACAGTATCATTGGTAGTTGTTGTTGATGCAATACGCATAGCATTATTTGCACGTGGTGCAGCGCGCGCCGTTACAGATCCACGTTGAACAACCGCGGCGTTTGCTGGGTTATATGATAACACCAAGGCAGTAGCCAAAAAACAAGTCGTAAAAATTGAACCGTATAATTTCATTTGTTATTTTAACCTTCCGCAAGCTGTGTCGTAAAATTTACATAACAATGTCGCTATTGATTTTTCAGAATCACTATCACACTTGTTTTTCATATTATTCTGGCAAACGGTTTTTATGCAACTTTCGCGTCCCTTGTTGTTTGTGCAAGTATCTGTTGCAGATTTCAATCCGCTTTCGCGTTTTGTTTGATAAGATTTAACAATACTGGATACAGAATTATCATAAGCCAATGTCGCAGAATCACGCTGTGAAATCATATTTGTACGCATATCACTTACAAAATTGTCACATCCAATTGTATCTGATGCACAGACGGAAAAATGTTTATTAAAATCTTCATCTGTTTTGCAATTTGAAAAATCTGCGCCACAATGTTTTTCAGAATTCATACACAAAAGAATTTCTGAATTACAAACGTTTGCATTTTTTTGTTTGTTTGCAGCAGATACCAAAGAATTCATTTCTGCGTTAACACCCGCAGCACGACAAGATTGTTCAATTAATTTGTCATAGTTATTTGATACATCATCTGCGGTACAACCAGAAATCTTTTTTAAACATTCGCCACTGGCCCATGCGTATCTGGATCCCGGGTCAGAAGGCGCAGATTGTAAATCTGATGCAGATAATGTGTTTCGGTTTGATGCACCAACAGATAAACTTTTGAATCCTTTTGTATCAGCGGCACCAGCCTGAGCAGTTCCACAAAGCTGACAACGTGCCCCGGGGTTTAAGCTGATATTAATTCCGCAAGCTGAATCCAAACATCTGTTCAAATCCATAATCGAGCACGAAGAAGCACTTGCGGCAGAAAAACCAGCAAATACAAAGCTGAATGCAAATATGAAAAAGGCAAAACTTTTATTCATTTCTCTCGTTTGTTAATTGTATCAAAAAACACCCCACCAGAAAAGAGAAAAACAAAAATATATTTAAAATGACTTGAAATTGAAAAAACGCTTGACGGTTATAGTGTTTGTCTATTATACATAGCAGAGTAATCAAAGGAAGAGTCTTATGTATAATAAAAAGAAATTGAAAACTTTTGGTAAATATTCTTTTGTGGTTCTGTTTGCATTATCTGTTTTGTTAAATGTCAAGCAAGCCTTGGATGAAAATTTAAGTAAAACAAAAATAGATTTGCTTAACAAGTCGTTGGAAGATAAAAATAAAATTAAAAATTTTGGAAAACAAGAGTTTGAAAAAAAGCTTGATGGTTTTGATATGGATAAAACCACAGATGATATTATATTGAAAAAATTGCAATCTGAAAAACTTAATACAAGATAACATTTTTTCCGCTGGACAGATTTGACATTTTTATGTTAAAATTTTCTCTAGCAGAGAGAGTTTTCATGAAGTACATAAGATTATTGTTGTTTTCTTTGATTTTTGTTCCATTTTCCGCTTTTGCAGTGGATAATTTCAAGGTTGCAGCTCAGTTGCTGGCCGCAGCAAAGAATGGTGATGTTCAGCAGGTTCAAGCACTGGTTAATAATGGTGCGGATATAAACTATGTTGATAATACTGGCTTGTCGGTTGTTTGCACAGCATTGATGAATAATGATATTCGTGCCGCACAGATTTTACAAATGTACGGTGCAGACGCTTCGAAGTGTGATTATCAGATTAAAAAATATAAAAACAAATTACCAAAAGAAGAATCTGGTGGATTGTTCAGCGGGCTGTCTTCTGCCCAAAGCATAGCGTTGGCGGCGGCAGGGGCCGCCGTTGTTGTTGGCGGACTGTTTATGTTAACGGATGTTGTATCTGCTGGAAATAGTAATACCACCAGCACAGATAATACAAAATGTGTTTCGGGTGAACAATGTCGTTGTTCAATTACCAGTGTTGGAATATGTAAAGCAGATGGCACATGTGATTGTACAAATGTTACGCCTGGTGGTGGAACTGCGTCTTTTCAATTACCTTACAGTCCCGCTATGCCTAATGCGACATCGGAAACCGCGAATTACACAAACAATTTGAATTATTACAGCCCATCAACCGCAGGTATTTTAAAAGATAATTTCGCATTGATGACCGGTACCAGTACGGATACGACAAATCATGTGTATAAACAAAATTATTTATTGATGATGCATGGATATTCTGCGCTGGCACGTGGTTATATGGGTATGCGAACATTGCGAAACACAGAATCAAAAGCACCGCTAAGTTTTTCAGGTCGTTCTTTGACTGGTGGTTCTGTTATGGGTGGTCGCCCAACAAATGTTGCGATAATAACAAAGAATGGTATAAATGCGAAACAAGATACTTCACTTGAAGATAGATTATTATTATGGAGCAAAACAAATAATAATGCCGTGATATCTGCAAGTAATAATATGATGTCCAGCAAATATTATAATAATAAAATAAATCGTGGGTCAGAGTCTGATTCAATATTGGACGATTCGACCGAAGAAGATTCAAGTTCAGCAGCACTAAATTCGTTCGACTTGGCTGGATATGGAACGGTTATAAATAATTCTTTTTCAAGAGATATAGACGATTTATTAGCCAAGGTTGTCGGTGGTAAGGATTCTGGTTATTCATCTGCTGACTATATTGGATTTATGCCAAATGGCCAGATGACAATTTTCAGAACTGGTGGTGGCAAAGGTATGAAAGCCGCAGCAGGCACAGTTTCTGGTGTGTATACTGATAACAGCACCAGTGGCTGGTCATCCAGTGATACTTTGACACTGTTTTCTTATACTTTGACAGTGGCAAAAGATTCATCTGGGTTGGGATTTACTGCAACTGACGGAACACATACTTATAAAGGATACAAGGGTCTGGATGGTTTATTATACATTGACAGCGATGACGATGGTACTGTTGATAAGGCCTATACGATTGAATCTGATAATGATTTGGCTTTGACAAAAGAACTGGGAAATATAGATTATAAGAATTACAAGGCATTGTTGAATGCCATTGGTTTAACGGGATTAGTTGACCCAGAAGAAAGCACAGGTCGTTCAAAAGTGGATATTATTGCAAATGCTTCTGTGATTTCACCACTGCATGATCGTGATGCAAAAACAGTTGGTGATATTTTATCTGTTACTCCTACCCCGACTAACTATAAGGATAAGTTTTTTGATTATGTTGATTTGTATTATGAGAATGATGGAACCTCAGTATTACCAAGTGCAGATGCTAGCCTCTTTTTTGATTTCTTTTACAACTACGGGCTTCGCGATTGGGCACCATTGGTAATATTCTCGACTGGTGCAGCAGAAACAGACAGCTCATATTCAGGACAAACATTAACGGCGACATTTGAAAATTCTGCACCATTGGTTTTCAGTAATTTGGAACATTTATTTATGTCGGTTGTTGCAGTTGGATTGAATGGTACCGGCACAAATGGTCAAACAAGCGTTTCTGGTTATGTTCCTTCTGGCAAGATTGCGTTATCAACTTGGACCGATACCCAGGGAACAATTGATCCATTAGATGATAAAAACTATAAATCACGCGCTTGTGGGATTGCGGGCAGTGGTGCAAATGGAATTGATCCATGGTGTTTTTCTGCGGCAGGATTGACAGACGAATTGGCTGTATCCAGTATGGCTGGGGCGGTTGGTGCTGTGAAATCCGCATTTGATTATTTGAATAACAAACAATTGTTTGCTTTGTTGGCTTTGACTGCTGATGGTCCTTATTTGGCAACAACTACAACCGGGACTGCTATGACAGTTTCGGCATTGAAAACTTATTTGCAGGCTATGTATCAATTGCCAACAGAATACCAGTATCGTGTTGACTCAGGTGGCGAAGACTATTTGAAAGTTTTCAAAGAAGTGTTTGGTTACGGATTGGTTAATATTGAACGTGCAACAAAACCAACAGCTAATGTTTATTACTATGATGGGGATTCAATAGTATCAACAAGTGGAAATGGTTATTGGCGTGCGGCAACAAATACTTTGTTCAGATCATCTGCAGTGTTTAATCCACGTGCCGCATCAATAAGTGCACCATTTTATGATGTTCTGACAAGTTCTGATGGAACGTTGTCATTGCCACGTGTTTGGGAAAATGAATTTGCGCTGGGTACATCTGATGTTCGTGGGCTTTATATGGGTGATGTATTGGGAAGTTTCCAAACAACCAAAGAAAATCCAAAACAATTCAAATCGGGTAATGTAACATTCCAAATGGCTGTATCCGAAAAAGCTTATGTTGATAATATGGGTGGTTTGGATAATTTACAATTTGGATATGGTGTCGGTAACTTTAATTTCAGCGCCGGTTATCAGCGTCACTTTACTGATGGTGTTTCCAGATTTGACGGTACTGCGAATCCTGTTTTATCTTTGGCTTCGAATATAGTTTCAACTGGTGCCGAGTACAAATCAGGAAATTGGTCTTTTGGTGCACGTACGTTTTCGGGAAATATTACAGATGAATCTATTTTGCAAAATGACCCAACTGTTACCAGTCAGTACCAGCCAGCAAACCTGGGATTAATCCAGGGTGGTGAAACAAACGTTACATGGGGTAATGGAAAGTTTGCAATTACATCAGCAATCGGAACTGCACATGAAACAAATACAGTATTGGGTGCACAAACGGGCGGATTGTTAGGACTGGGTCAGGGTGATACAACATATGTTGATACTGTTGCAAGATACAGCCCGACCAAGGATATTGATTTTTCAGTTCGTTCGACTTTTGCACAAACACGTGCAAATCCAAATGGTGATTTCATATTGGGATTGTCGGATATTAAATCAAATTCATTCTCAGTTGGGGCAGATGTAAATAATTTTTCATTCTCGGCCGCAATGCCTTTGGCAATTACTTCGGGTGATATGAAATATGCTTATGCAGATTATGATGTTGTTGAAAATTCAGATGGAACATATGATCTGGTTGTAAGGGATACCCATATTTCTGATTTGGGTCTGTCACCAGAAAAGCGAGAATTAAGATTCACAGGAAGCTATCGTGTAAAGCTGGGGGCATTTACAGATGGTGCGCTGGGGATGATTTATCGCATCAATCCAAACAATATCAGTGAATTTGGAAATGAATCCATATTTATGTTAAAACTGACACATAAGTTGGGAATATAAAAAAATAAAAAATCTCGGCATTGTCGAGATTTTTTATTTTGCATTACATGGTTTTAGAAGATTTAAAACAGAATTTAAAATATTCTGAAATCTACCAACAGTCTCTTTTTTTGAAATGTTGATAATTTTAACATTATTTTTTGTATTTTGAAGTTCTTTTTCACATTCATACCAACGCTTTTCAGCATCTTTGGGTAACATTGGAATTAATCCACATGTTCTGCTGTTCTGTATTCCGTGGAAAGATCCGTTAGAATTTCTTTTAATAACCATTGCAAGGAAATCATAATTATACAACTCAAAAGTTTCGGAATTTTTTTCAAGCAATTTATACAATCCGTCTTTTTGATAATTTTCTTTTTTTAATTCTGTCATTTTAAAAACCTTATGCATTGTATATTAATACAAACATATAATTTGTCAATTAATAATTTCAATTTCTTATTTTTTGTAGTATGCTCGCAAAATAGTTTTTAACGGTGTTTTTTGAGGAATTTTTATTATTTTTCTTTACTATTTCATTTTTTACATGGTTTTCCAATTGATAATAAAACCAATTCCTTTCGGCGACTTCAAAGGTCATTTCTATAATTTTTGGCGTATTATCAATAGAATAATTATATTGGATCCCAAAAAACTTTTTTTCGGCTTCTTTTGGATTTTTTATTTTAGAAACGGTTTTCTTCAGTAAATTACAATCGTATATGTTGTATGTTATTACACCGTTTTCATCTATTTTTTCAATAATTTCATTTTTTTCGTATGGCAAATCTTTGCTCGTTTTTACAAGCACAACATTAATACAAATATGTAACTTGTCAATTAATAAAATGATTATTTTTGCACAACAACCGATGCTGGACGTAAAACAGTATCACCGAACATATACCCGGACTGCAATTCTCCAACAATTTCATTTGGAATTGGCTTGGCAGAACATGGGCAATCAGATAATTGTTTTTCAACAACCTGTAAAACATTATGAAATTGCGGATTCAGCACTTGCCCAACAGTTTCAATTTTTGTAATTCCGATTTTTGCCAATGCTGATACCAGTGTTTTAGAAATAGAAATAATTCCGGCATCATTTGGCTCGTGCGATACAGCGGCGTCAACCGCATCCATAACTGGTAAAAAGCTTTGCATTATTGCCAAGGCACGATTGCGGGCAGTCGATTCAGCATCCAGCGCAGCACGACGGCGGGTATTTTCCAGCTCTGCGGCCAGACGAAGATATTTATCATTCAGTCCAGCAATCTGGGTAAGCAAGGATTCAACTTCGGAATTTTTTTCCGATTCTGTTTGAACGTTTTCTTCGTTCGTTTGGTTTTCTAGTATTTCTTTTTCTTCCATAATTTACACCAATTTTATTTTTATACGCTTTCTATTATAGGTATAAAATCGTCCGGTTTCAAGGATGCACCACCAACTAAAACACCATCCACGTTTGGTATCAACATAATTTCAACTGCATTGCTGGCTTTTACAGATCCACCATAGAGCAGGCTGGCACCTGTCAGTTTTCTAATATGTGTATGAACTGTTGTGATTTCTTCTGTTGTTGGCGTTAATCCAGTACCAATTGCCCAAACGGGTTCGTATGCGATAATATATTTTCCCAAATCCTTGGTTGATTCTTGGATTTGTTTTTCAATAATTTCAAAGGTTTTTCCAGTATTTTTTTGTTCCAAAGTTTCCCCAACACAAACAATTGGAATCATTCCGGCTTCAATAACCCTATCGGCTTTTTGGCGAACCTGTTCACTTGTTTCATTATGATATTGGCGGCGTTCACTGTGACCGACTATTACGTATTTTGTGCCGATTTCGGCAATCATTTGTGCAGATACTTCGCCAGTATATGCCCCACGTTCGTGTTGACTGACATCTTGGGCACCAATAGCAATTTTTTTTGATTTATGATTCAACATTGTAAAAGGAACGCAAAGTATAACTTGGTTATTTGTCTTAACGGATTCCAACCTGGAAATCATAGTTTCCAGTTCTGCTGAGGATCCATTCATTTTCCAATTTCCTGCGATTATTTTCAATTGATTTTCTCCTTTGTGTTTTGCTAGGATACTCCAAAAGGATTATAAATGCTAGAATATTTACGTGACATGTCGAACAAGCCAATCGCCAAAGTTCTGATTGGAATATTAATGTTTTCATTCGTTGGTTGGGGCGTGGCTGAATGGGTTTTGAATAATGCGAACCGCGAAAGCGCTTTGTTAAGGGTTGGTGATATTAAAATAACCCCGGGACAATTCAGTAATGAAAAAACTAGGGAACTGGAAAGATTGTCCAAACCTCAGCAGAAACAAATTTATACCGATCCTGCGGCATCAAGTGCTTTTTTAAATAAAGTTATGGGCGATTTGACAAACAGTGCTTTGATTCAAAATCGTGCCAATGATTTAAAATTTATAGTAACAGACAGACGTATTGCACGTGAAATTCGCAACTTTCCAGAATTCCAGGATCGTGGTACTTTTTCACCTATGAAGTTTGACAGAATTCTGAATAATTCAGGATTTTCCGAAGAACAATTTGCAGAATATCTGCGCAGCCAAATTTTGCGAGGAATGGTTTTAGGTTCTATGTCTGTTCCAGTCAAAGTTCCTGATTTCGAGGTCAAGGCTGTTTACAACACCAGATACGGTCAAAGACAGATTGATTACACAGCTGTGAACTTTGGTGATTTCAAGGTTGCAAATCCAACAGATTCACAGTTGCGTGAATTCTATAAACAAAACCCAAAAATGATTCCAGAATCACGTGTGGTATCTTATGTTTTGGTTTCTGCACAGATGGATAAACCGGACAGCTATGATGCAGGTTACACACGTGCACAAAAAATGGAAGATTCAATAATTTCTGGTGATTCTATGTCGGTTGCCGCCAAAAAAGTTAATGCAAAATATATTTTGCTGCCAGCATTCCAGAAAAACAAAAGACCTGTTGATCAATTGCTGACCGACCAAGTTGTTGCAAAAATCTTTGCAATGGAGCAGGGTCTGGAAAGTGAAATTATGGAAACAAAACAGGGTTTTGCAATTATCCGTGTTGAAAAAATTAACAAAGAAGCCGCTGCTAATTTTGATTCTGTAAAAAGCAATTTGATTGCTGGTTGGAAAACCGAAGAACAAAAAAAGCAGGCTTATCTGCACGCAAATCAATTGTTGATAAATCTTAACAAGGATAAATCTTTGGCAGGCAAAAAATCTGTAACTGTTTCCCGTGCAAATGGTGCGCCAGTAGAATTATTAGTTTCAGCATTTTCAAATGGTGAAGGCAAAAATTTAATAGTCCCAGGTAAAAATTCTTTCTGGGTTCTGCATGTTGGAAAATCAATTGCGCCAAAGATGGATAACGCAAAATTTGCAGCATTAAAGAAAGAACTGCAAGGTATGAAATCACGTTCAGTTATGTCTGATTATAATTCATTCTTGATACGTGAATATCCAGTAAAGCTGAACCAAAAAGCATTCGACAAATATTTTGGTAACAAGCAACAGCAACAATAAAAAAGCGGGTTTTAACCCGCTTTTTTATGCAACTTTTTTGATGTCGCGTTTTATGTTGCGGATATATTTACGAAGTTCGTCAATCGCGACAAGTGTTCCGTCTTTTTTAATCGCACTCCAATAATCCCATCCGTTAAAGCTGGCACTGCGCTGTATTTTGGCTGCCATAACGTGAATTGATGCTTTGCCATACAGACTGTGTGTCAATTGTCCGTCACGTGTTATCATTACACGTTCACCACGTGGACTGACCAGTGTTTGACCGACATACAGCAATCCACCTTCAATTAATTCATTAAAGGCTACACGGATTTCATCACGCTTTGGGGCGGATACTTCTATTTCAGACAAATCAATTGGTTTAACTGCATCAACGCGTTCACGCGCAGCTGTGACATAAGATTCTTCGCGTTCAAATCCAATAAAGTTTCTACCCAATTCTTTGGCAACTGCTGCGGTTGTTCCACTGCCCATAAATGGATCCAAAATAATATCCCCAGGTTTTGTGGAAGACAAAATTACGCGTTTTAATAAATCTTCGGGTTTTTGGGTGTTGTGCAGGCTTTTACCGGTTTCATCTTTGACACGTTCTTCGCCCAAGCAAATATTTATATCCCAATCAGAACGCATCTGTTTACCACCATTCAGTTTTTTCATGGTTTCATAATTAAAAGTATATTTTCCAGTCTTGTGCGGGGTTGCCCAAATCAAAGTTTCATGGGCGTTTGTGAAACGAGTCCCGCGAAAGTTGGGCATAGGATTATTTTTAACCCAAACAATATCGTTCAAAATCCAGAATCCCAAATCTTGCAAAATGCTGCCAACCCTGAAAATATTATGATAACTGCCAATAACCCACATTGCACCATCTGGCTTTAATACGCGTTTACACTCGGTCATCCATTCACGTGTAAATTTATCATATTCAGCATTTGACTCAAAATAATCCCAAGAATCACGAACTGCACGTGCGGCGGTTTGATCTTCGGGTCTGTAAAGTGTTTTTTCGCCCAGTTGTAAGTTATAAGGAGAGTCGGCAAAAACGGCATCTACGCTGCTGTCAGGCAGTCCGCGCATTTGTTCAATACAGTCGCCAACAAAAATCTTGTTCAGATATTTTTTCATTCTCTCTTTTGAATACCCTGGTCATATCTCTTATTTTACCATATTTTTGACCCCTAAAAAAGCTCCAGCGGCTGTTCATCTGCAAAATAAATAGCTTGATTTTTATAAAAATACGTATTTTTTAACCACTATTTTTTAAACTTTATGCTTTACTCTTTGCTTCAAGATTGCTAATTTATGGTGGTTATGAGATGCCCGTACTGTAACTCTACTGAAAGTCAGGTAAAGGATTCCCGTCCTGATATAGAAGACGCGATTATTCGCCGCCGCCGTGTTTGTGAACAATGTGGTGCGAAATTCACGACTGTTGAACGCGTACAAATGCGTGATTTGTTGGTTCATAAAAACAGTGGCAAGCTGGAACCATTTGATCGTGAAAAATTAAAACGCAGTATTAAAATTGCTTGCCGTAACCGCGATGTCAGTGATGAACAAATCGAAAAAGTTGTTACTTCGATTCACCGCCGACTGGAAACTGAAAACGCTGATGATTCTGTTACAAGTGAAATGGTTGGAAAAATGGTTTCTGATTCATTATTGAACCTGGATCAAATTGCTTTTGTGCGATTTGTATCGGTTTACAGAAAATTTTCCAAGATTTCGGACTTTAAGAAAATTATCAGTCAAATTCCCGAGGCAGAAGAAGGCGCCGAGGCCTGTAACCTGCCTAAAACATCATTATTTTAGATATGAAAAAATTTTTAACAGTTATATTTATGCTCGTTTTACCTGTTGCAGTATTTGCGGCTGATTTGCCGATGATATTAACACCAGAAGATGCCCAAACTTACAAAGAAATCTTTGATTTGCAATCACGGGAGAAAATCGACGCAGCAATGAAATTGGAAAAGAAAATAACCGATCCTTTGCTGATGAACGAAGTTTTGTATCAAAGATATACTTCAAAAACATATCATACACGTGGCAAAGAAATTTCTGACTGGATGTATAAATACTATAATATGCCAGGCTCCGATCGTATGTATAATTTGGCACACATAAAGAAAACTGCTGTGCGTCCGCCCAGATTACCAAAGATGATAGAAGGTAAATCTAATGAAACAGCAATGTCAGAAAACTGGACCCAGAAAAAATATCATGGTGATACTGCGACCAGAATTACCAGATTCAAAAGGTCAATCCGCAGTGGCAGCACAAAGAATGCCAAAAATATACTGGAAGATAATTTATTCAAACGCAGATTGACGGAATCCGACTATGGACGTCTAGCTGGTCGTTTATCATTTGTTTATTATACAAACGGTGAATTTGAATTGGCAAAAAAATGGGGCTTTGTTGCATCTGATGAAAAATCAGAATATGGTTTGTGGACTATGGGATTGTTATATTTCAAAGAAGAAAAATACGCAGAAAGCGAAAAATATTTCAGCGAAATTTTAAAATTGAGTCAGATAAATAATGCCCGAAAGACCGAGGCTGCATTCTGGGCTGGTCGTGCTGCAGAAGCAAACGATGACAGAAGTAGTGCAAAAACATATTGGAAAATTGCAGCTGAACATCCAATGTCTTTTTATGGTGCTTTGTCAGCAACAATGATGGGTGATTTGCCAAGCTATGAATTCTTTGAACAAGATTCTACGGACGAAGATATTGAAGAATTAAAAAACAGTAATTATGGTAAAGAAGCTTTGGCCTTGATACAAATTGGGCAAAATGACAGAGCAGAACAATATATGAAATTATTAATAACTGCAAAAGCATCAGATAAAACTTTGCATGCTGTAAATTCTGTTTCAACCGCGTACGCGTTGCCTCGCACTTCGATGCAGGTTGCTGATGTTATCAAAGATCGTGGAATTTTGGAAATTGACCAAGATATTATTTATTCCGCGCAATATCCGTTACCGGACTGGGAACCAATGGGTGGATGGTCAATTGATCGTGCTTTGTTATTTGCAATTACCAGACAAGAAAGCGGCTTTAAAACTGGTGCAAAATCAACAGCAGGTGCCAAGGGGTTAATGCAACTGATGCCTGGTACAGCCAGATTGGTTGCGCGTCAAAATAAAATTAAAATGTCACAATTGGATATGTCAAATCCGGAACATAATATGTTCTTGGGGCAACAGCATATTGTTGATTTATTAGCACACCCCAGTATCAAGAACAATATAATAAAAATGTTGATTGCTTATAATGCTGGTATGGGGATGATGATAAGATTCCAAAGAAATTTTGATACGTCAGATCCGTTGTTATATATTGAAAGTTTCCCTGCGTATGAAACACGTTGTTACATTAAACGTGTTATGTCAAACCTGTGGTTATATCGTGCAAGACTGGATCAACCTTTGACATCCATGGAAGACCTGGCCGAGGGTAAATGGCCACTGTACAGTAGCCAAGATGAGTATGTTCAAAAACAGATTGCTGACAGAATGGCAATATAAAAATAATAATATTATTATTTATGTTTATTTCTTTTTCTGCCTAAACGTATCATTCTTTCAATCATTGATTTTGCAAAAAAAACTTCGGGATTAATTAATTTTTCTGAATATAAGCCAGCGAGTGTTTTATTAATATCACAGCCTTCTGGAACAGCAATACAAAATTCTTCTTCGCAACTGCATACTTTTATATTTTTAGCACCAGTCAAAACGGGGCAAGAATCTAATTCTTTAGATTTAAAGCAATAATGTTCGTTTTTAGAAATGGTTATACCACCAGTACCTTTAATAGGTTTATTATCTTTTTTTGTCAGCAAAATTTTTGTAATGCAGTTTCTTTTATCTGGCATATTTTCTTTTCCTTTAAAAATATTTTAGACAAAATATTATTAATGTCAAATATTAAATGATTTTATTTTATTATATTATTTGTGTAAAATGCGCGGTATGAAAAGTTTTCCTGATTTTTGTTTTGAACAAGAAAGTGGTTTTGATTTTGTTGCCGGATGTGACGAAGCTGGGCGTGGTCCTCTTTGTGGGCCTGTAGTTGCAGCTGCAGTTATTTTTCCAAAAAAAAATATAGAAATACCAGTTTTAATAACTGATTCAAAACAGATGAATCATAAATTGCGTGCAGCCGCATATGATTGGATTATAAAAAATACAATTTGGGCGGTTGGATCTTGTTCACCAAATGAAATCGATGAATTGAATATTTTATGGGCCTCTATGTTGGCTATGAAACGTGCAGTCGAATCTTTGTCCAAAAAACCTGAATTTTGTCTGTTTGATGGAAACAGAACACCAAAAGATTTAATCGGACGCGCAATTATAAAAGGTGATTCAAAATCAATATCAATTGCTGCGGCATCAATTATTGCAAAGGAAACACGCGATAAAATTATGTGCGAATTGGCAGTTGAATTCCCGCAATACGGATGGAATAAAAATGCAGGTTATCCAACAGCAGCACATTTGCAAGCAATCAAGAAATATGGTATAAATCAGCATTACAGAAAAACTTTCAAACCGGTAAAGGATTTATTATGAAATTAAAAACTTTTGAAAATCTTGAATTAAAAGGTAAATTTGTTTTGCTGCGCGATGATTTCAATGTTCAAATAATTGACGGAAAAATCACAGACGGTTTCAGAATTGAACAAAGCATGCCAACAATTCGTAAATTGCAGTCAGCGGGTGCGAAAATTGTAATCTGTGCACACCTTGGTCGCCCAAAGGGTACGCGTGATATGAAATATACTTTGGCACCAGTTGCTGAATATATGAAGATTAAATTAATTCCAGATTGTTTAGATAAGGATTTTATGGGGGATATGAAAGACGGTGAAGTTGTTTTGTTAGAAAATGTTCGTTTTTATGCGGACGAAGAAGAAAACAATCCAGAATTTGCAAAAAGGTTGGCGGATGGTTTTGATTTATTTATAAATGATGCATTTGCAGTCAGCCACCGTGCACATGCCAGCACAGTTGGTGTTACAAAATTTTTACCGTCTTATGCGGGCGACTTGCTTTTGTCTGAAATTGCAAATCTGAATAAGTTAATGCAAAACCCAAAGCGTCCATTATTATCTATTGTCGGGGGCAGCAAGCTTTCTACAAAAATAGGTGTTTTGAAATCATTGATTAAATTGTCAGACAAAGTTATTGTAGATGGAATGATTGGTACAACCTTTATTGCTGCAACTGGTGCTAATACTGGTGATTTTAAGTGCGAGCCTGAAATACTAAAAGCAGCATCAGATTTAACTGAATTCGCAAAACAAAACGATTGCGAACTTTATATCCCATTGGACAAAGGAGTTGGAAAAGAATTTTCACAAAGTGCTGTTCGGATAAATAAAACATTTTCTGAAATGGTTGCCAGCGATGTTATTATGGATTCTGGAATTCAAACCACAAAAAGAAATATAGAAGTAATAGAAAGTGTAAAAACTGTTGTTTGGAATGGAACACTTGGTATGGCAGAGTGGGGTAAAGTTTGGGGTTATTCAACCTTTGAAATTGCACAAAAAATTGCAGAACAAACGCGTAGTGGAAAATTGGAAAGTATTGTCGGCGGTGGTGACACTGTAACTGCGCTGGAACAAATTGGTGTCAAAGATGATATTACTTATGTTTCAACTGGTGGTGGTGCATTCTTGGAATTTATCGAAGGTCTGGAATTACCGGGTATAAAAGCATTGGAAATTTAAAACCGCCATTTGGCGGTTTTTTATTTTGTCTTTATCTTATAAAAATTAATCAATTTTTTAATTTGTTCTTCTTGTTTTTCAATTACGCCATTTTTGGTTTGTATAAAAATATGCTTACCAGAATTATTTTCTTCAATATGTGGTTTTTCGACAATATCTTGCTTATCGATAATTATTTCCAAAGAATCAATAAAATTGCAGTCAGGTATAGTTTTTCTTGGGCAATTTTTGTTCTTCACACAACTATCGCAATATATTTGAAAACCGATGTCTTTATCATGTAATTCTACAGACGTTATCAGATTATTTTTTGAAAAGGTTTTATTAGAGTTCGTCAAAGATTTATCTTTTAAATTACCTGTTTATTAAAACAGTGTTTATGTACAAAATAGTAATACAAATATAAGCTTTGTCAATTAATTGTATACATTAACAACATTTTCTTTGAAAATCCGCCACAAATATAAGTTCATCCCCTTGAATTTTGTTCGAAACTGCCTATGTATATGATAAATTCGCGAATCGGATTTTTGTATGGTATAGTTTATAATAAATTAAAAAGGACGAAAAAATGTCTTTAATTCCAATGGTTATAGAAGAATCTCCACGTGGTGAACGCAGTTTTGATATTTATTCACGTTTGCTGCGCGACAGAATTATTATGCTTCAGGGTGAATTTGAAACACGTATGGCAAATACAATTGTTGCACAATTATTGTTTTTAGAGTCAGAAAATCCAAATGCTGATATTTCTTTGTATATAAACAGTCCTGGTGGGGATTTGTCCGCATGCTGGGCGATTATGGATACTATGCAATACATCAAGTCACCAGTTTCTACAATTGGTGTAGGTCTAGTTGCTTCTGCCGGTTCCGTTATTTTAGGAGCAGGTGAAAGAGGTAAAAGATTTCTTTTACCGAATACTCAGGTAATGATTCATCAGCCACACGCTGGGGCTCAGGGTCAGGTTACTGACATGGAAATTCAAATAAATCAATTTCAAAAGAATAAGAAAAAATTAACTAAACAAATGGCTGAATTCACAGGTCGCAAAGAGAAAGAAGTTTTTGATGCCATGGAACGCGATAACTGGATGACTGCTGAAGAAGCAAAAAGCTTTGGACTGGTTGATGAAATTTTAGTTAAAAAATAAACTCTGACTGTATAAAAAAGTTAAGAGGGATCAAGATGAGCGAAGATAAAGTAAAATCACAAGAAACACACCAACACGACCCGCAACAGGTTTGCAGCTTTTGCGGCAAGGCCGTGTATGAAGTAAAAAAGCTGGTTTCCGGCAAAAATGTTTGCATTTGTGATGAATGTATAAATCTTTGTAACGATATTATGGCAGATGATATGCGTACAGAAATCAATAAAGACGCATCAAAACTGCCGACTCCTTCAAAGATTTATAAATATCTTAATGATTATGTAATTGGCCAAGATGAAGCAAAACGTACTTTGTCCGTGGCTGTTTATAATCACTATAAACGTCATAGTGCAGGCGTGACTTCTAATGTTGAAATTCAAAAATCAAACATATTAATGATTGGACCAACTGGAACTGGTAAGACGCTTTTCGCACAAACTTTGGCAAAAATTTTAGATGTTCCTTTTGCGATTGCAGATGCAACAACACTTACCGAGGCTGGATACGTTGGTGATGACGTTGAAAGTGTTCTGACTCGTTTATTACAAAATGCAAATTTTGATGTTGATCGTGCACAGAAGGGGATAATTTATATTGATGAAATTGATAAAATTTCCAGAAAATCCGAAAATCCTTCTTTGACACGTGATGTTTCTGGAGAAGGTGTTCAGCAGGCGCTGTTGAAATTGGTCGAAGGGACAGTTGCTAATGTTCCCGCCAGTGGCGGAGGACGCAAACACCCTGGTGAAACAACAGTCCAAGTTGATACCAGCAAAATATTATTTATTTGTGGTGGTGCATTTGATGGATTAAATAAAATAATTGGTCATCGTACTGCTGACCGTGCTGCGATTGGTTTTGGTGCAAACGTTCAATCCAAGAAAGATCGTGACGAAAAAAATAATTTATTCCAAGTTCAACCAGAAGATTTGGTAAAATTTGGAATTATCCCAGAATTGGTCGGTCGTTTGCCTGTGATAACAGTTCTGGATAATCTGGATGAAAAATCTTTGGTCAGAATATTAACCGAGCCAAAAAATGCAATAGTAAAACAGTTTACAGCAATGCTGGAAATGGATGGTGTAAAGCTTAATATAACCGAAGATGGGTTATCTGAAATCGCCAAAGTTGCATCGGTTCGCAAAACTGGTGCGCGTGGATTACGTAGTATTTTGGAAAAAATATTGTTAAAACCTATGTTTGATGCACCAGACAAAGAAGATTTGAAAGAGATTGTAATTGATGCTGAAGTGGTTCAGGATAAAAAGCCGCCAGTTGAAATACTGGAAGGTTCCAAAAAGGCTGCATAGAAATTGAAAGAAAAAAACCGGAATCAGAATTCCGGTTTTTTATTTGTATTACTTAAAATGGTCTGATTTTTTATTATTTGAAACATTAAACATTTTATCAAATAAAGTATCCGCCGCATTTGCATCAACAGGATAATTTGCACTTGGTGCAGAACCAGTTCCAGTAAACTTTTGTGATCCATTCAGAACAATAATCCTTTTTGGTAACAGATTTGTTCCTTCACACTCAATATAGTATTTTTCAGGATCATAATATTTCCCATAACAGCGTTGATTCAAAACAGCAACCCAACCATTTGCCGCCAAATCTTTGCATGTTGGTTGGGTTCCAATTTGAATTTCACCATTTGAAACGGTATCCCCTGGGTTGTCCAAAATCCCATTACACCAAACATTAACATAACTTCCACTAACCGAAGCAAGTGTTCCGCTGGCAGTTGTTTTTCTTGCACCAAAACAATCACCATTTAAAACAGTAGTATCAAAGTCAGAATTTATACCTGTACCATTTGCAATTGTAACACGTCCCATTTCGACATAATCTTCATCTGATGTAGAAGTTGTAGCTTCGGCACAAATTTTTTTCAATCCCCAGCAATTGCTTGTTGCATCCCACATACCAGAATCATACCCGGCGCCCATATTTGAATAACAATTTGTAGTATTAGGTTTACAAATAGTTGGTTGCAGCCACCAAGGGGTTGCACTTGGGGCAGATAAAGCACCCGCGTGTGCAGAAAAAATTAGCGAAAATAAAGGTGCATAAAATAATTTTTTCATGATTTATACCTGTTTTTTGTATTCTATCAAATTTTTGTACTAATCGCAAGTTACTAGCGTAGTGAAATTATTATCGTTTAAACACGAAGTGTAATAAGCTGTGAAATTAGCAGAAGTGCAAGTACCCCCACTTACAGTTATCCAATTGGAACATAATACACTATATTTTCTACGTATCTTATAATTATCACCGCCCGTCCATGCTGTTGTAACAGGTGTTTGTGAACTTGCAGTAAATGTCGTTCTTTGGGTACCACAGGCTCCTTGGCAACTGTATGTACCCGGCGTACATCCTCCAGACCCATTTGAATATGTTCCGGAAACACATCTGCATTTTGCTATTGCACAACCACCAGATACACCCGATGAATCAGTAGATACACAACTGGAATCCGAAGTGGAAAATTTTGGGCATACTATGGCTGGTGTAACAGAACAATACCCCCATTTTTTATTAGAACTGGTCTCGGTATAAAATGATGTTAATATTTTATCAGAAGATACATTATTTCCTGGAGTATTAACCCAAATACCACCAAGACGTTCACATTCATCGGACAACTGCGTGCCCATTGCTGATTTTATTGAATCCATAACAACATTCACATCGGCTAAAATTGCATAAGGTAAAACTTCTGTAGAATCCGAAGGTCTGGTGCAGGTCTGTAATGCATATCTAACAATTTTTTGATACAAACTTCCTACATAATCATCACCACATGTAACATTACTTGTATTTTCATTTGTTATCTGTGCAGGAGCTTCTGTTCCACCATTACAATTGTAACTAACCGCTGATGTTCCATTAGATGCAAGTGTAGGACATTTTAGACATTTATTACCAGGTTTTGGAGTTCCGTCATAAATGTAAAAACCATTGGTTAAATAAGCCATGTAATATCCATAACTGCAATTTGTATAAATTGTGTTATCTCTGCAAATGAAATTAACAGTTCCAGTTCCATTATCAACACCAGCAGTATACCCGGTATCAATAACATTCAAAGTTCCGGTCGAAAATACAAGATTACACGACGAAATAGAGGCATACTTTTGTTCGCCTGGTGCGTATGTGCGACATGCAAAAGGGTATCCATGGACAATGTCGCTGGATGGTACAGCACAAATACTTTTTGCATAATCTTCCAGTGTTGTTTTGCAATCTTTAGCAATTTTCTGATCTGTAATATTATGCATGGTTGTAACAAGTTCTTCTAGTCCTGGTTCACCACCACCGTAAAGATTGCTGCATGCATTAAGTTTTTCTTTGCACATTTCTTCAGATAATTCTAATCTTGATCCCAACAAAAGCTGTTCTTTTACATTACTAAAATCTTTCAAAGATTTGCTTTGTGTGTCATAGCAATCGTTAACAACATCAATACATTCGTTTTTAACTTCTCGGATTCTTTCTTGCTGGCCTTGATATATTTCGGTAATTGCTTGACGCATAAATTCATCCCACACATCAGATGACAAATCGCTACACTTGGATAAATCGTTTGTTACGAACTCTTTCTTTTTATTTAACTCATTTACAAGCAACCTATTTGTCTGGTTTGTTAAAATATCCCCTGATAAAGATGTTTGTAATTCTAACTGATAAAAGTCCGAGCTGTATATAGGCTCTCCTGTATCGCTGTTAAGATATTTTCCAGTTATGTCCAAACAGTGAATATAATCTTTACCACAAGCAGAGTCAGCAGTTATATCTTTGCGAACGTTTGATATACAGTCATTAATAGATGTAGAATTATGTGAATCATAATTTTCTAATCTGGCTTGGTTCATTGCTTGTTCTGTTTCACGTATACTTCCGGATGCGTTAGTAGTTTGTTTTGCCAAAGAATTAGAAAGTGTTGTGCAATCATTTTCAATATACATTCCATAGGCAGTAACAACCATATTTAATGTTGATTTAGAATCACAAGAATCAGATGCAAAAGAAACGCATTGGGCGTGAACAGCATTGTAAAGTTTTTCCCCGGTTAAATTCATTATATCTGCACCAGCAGTCAAATCTGTGGTTGACCAAATAGCATTTATATTACCGGCAATATCTAATTTACCTTGGGTGGATAAAGATTCGGATTTTGTCTTGCTTAATACAGAACTGATACCTGATAATTTTTCCGAACTGCTGGAAGTATCAGTTGATTTATCAGTTGCGGATTCACCAGCACTGGCATTCACCATAGCCTTGACCTCGTTCCTGGTCTTGGATATTGAATCAATATTTAAATCCTTGAAATCTTGTAATTGCTGCTTGGTTTGTGAAAGTGCGCGTTCTTTGCTTTTTATTTCTTCCAATCTGGATGAACAAGCACAGCGTTGATATGTTTCATCTTGTTTTGCACAAAATTGATCCATACAGGTGAAATAAGAGTCCCTGCAAGCGTTATATCCACTGCCAAAGGTTTTTGAATCTGATGTTGTTGTGGTTGTTCGGGATATCAGATTGTTTTTTGTAACCGGGACGTTTCTGGTAACAGTTGTTCTTGCTTTTGTTGTGGTTGTTGCCGACCTTGCAGAAATTGTAGTGTTTTTTCTGGGGGTTGTAACAGCTGATCGTGACAATGTATTAGAACTGTTTCTGACCGAAACCTCACGTACAGAACCAGTTCTGGAATTAACTTTTGCAGATTCTTTTTGAACAGTTGCGGTACGTTGTGAAGTTGAAACTGGTTCACGATTTATAGAAGTTTCTGTGCGTTGCGAAGCGTCAGCAAAACTGATGCTGATAATGCAACATAAAGCAAAAGACCAAATCTTTTTCATTCTCTGTAAAATATTAGCAAAAATATGAAAATCAGGGCAAGGAAAATAATTTGTAATTTCAAAAAAATCCCGCGGTTCGCGGGATAAATTTATTGTTGTGCAGTTGGGGCAGGTTTTGCAGTTCTTTCTACAAATGTAATACGACCCTTGTCTAAGTCATAAGGGGTCATTTCAACACGGACCTTTTCACCAACGTTAACCCAAATGCGTGCTTTACGCATTTTTCCACAAACAGTTGCCAGAACATCGTGTCCATTTTCTAATTTTATGCGGAACATCGTGTTCGGCAATTTATCTTCAACTGTACCATTTAATACAATTACATCATCTTTTGCCATAAATAACCTTTTTGTAAACAAAATACTAGTTTGATGATATTAGCTATGAATTGAAAAAGCAAGGTATTTTTATACGTTTATCTGCTTGCGTGGGAAGCCAGCATTTGATAAAATTACATACAACGACTATGTAGGGTGGTGTCTGATGAAATTAAAAATATTTTTAACCGCAGTTTGTTTTCTGCCAAGTGTTGTTTTTGCTGCAGATAGAAGTGATGCAAGGGTTGGGGTTAATCGTATTTCCCAGGCGGCGGCCCGATCTCAGGTTATGACCAGGGCTTCGACATCTGTTGAAAATACTACAGATTCAGATACACAAACGACTGTTACAGAACCTGTAACAACAACTGTCAGCAAATCATCAGACACAAAAACAAGTGTGACAACAACATCTTCTTCTGCAAACAGTTGTCGAGATAATTATCGTCAATGTATGGATGAATTTTGTTTATTAGATGAATCCGAAGGCAGCCGTTGTGCTTGTTCTGACAATATAAATCAGGCAAAACCGATAATACAAGAAATTCAAAAAATACAAAATGACGCGGAAAAAATGTATACCGAAGGTGTTGAACGCGAAAAACTTGGTGCCAAGGCAAAATTAGTATTTGGTGAAAGTGACAAGGCTAAAAGTTCATCACGTGCTTCTGGTTTAAGTCTTGCGGATTGGATTAGTTCTGGCACAACAAGTGATGACACTGATGCTTTGAATTCAGATTATGATATTGGTAACAATTTATATGCAATTGCAACTGATAATTGTGCTTCAAAATTAGCGGCTTGCGGTGATTCTGCTGGGATGGAAGAAACGCTTTATTCGCGTGTAATTGTTCAAGATTGTAAAAATTTTAATAATTATCTGACAGATCAAAAACGTGATGCCAGTGCGAATAAAACAACTGCCGAGGCTGCTGTCCGCAAGGCAAGATTGGAAATGTTGGATACAACAAACAAATATAATCGTGGCGAATGTTTGCTGGCTTATAAATCTTGTATATCAGACAAGGGCGGATGCGGGTCTGATTTTGAAAATTGTCTGGACGAAGAATTATTGGCTCGTCGTGCTAATGCTTGTGAAAATGTTTTGGACCAATGCACAGCGGTCAAAGATTATGTTATACAAGACTGGACTGCTGAATCAAAGACTGTTTTAGAGGATGCTGCAAAATATGCGGATAAAAATCGCCGTGCAACTTGTTTTGCAAAAATTCAGGCTTGTCTGGAAGATGGTTGTTCAACAGGCACTGATTCTGCCTGTTTGACAGATATTAATGTTGCTGCGGGCGTATGTCCAATAATTGATGAATGTAATGATATAATTCCGGGTATAAAAAATTCTGTCAGTGATAAGCTTGGATTTTTACAAACTCAATTTTGTGAAAACGATATAGATAAATGTTTACAGGATAGATGTGGTAAAAATTATGATGCTCCTGAATGTTTAGGTAAAAAATCTTCGGAAATTTCTGCGCTGTGTCCACAGTCTATGTTCCCATCATGTAAGAAAGAAACACAATTTAATATAATTCTCCAGGCGGCTATGTTGCAGATGGATTATCAAATGTTGCAAAGTTGTACAAATTATTTTGCAGAAAAACTTGGTAAGGTTTGTGGAACAGATATGTCCTGTTTGCCAAATGATGCAAGAATAACAGCATTGAATGCTGTTCCAGATACCGAAGAAGGTATGGTTGCCTTGCGTCAGCAAGTTATAGATAATGCGGATGCAGCAGTTAAAAATTTCTTTACTGATTTTGAAAATGATAAAAATGTTACTGCTTGCAAAGACGGTAAAAAGCCAACTGGTCGTAAATCAATGGGTGATACTGTGTTCAGTACCGCAAAGTTAATTGCTGAAATTGGTGCAGAAAACAGAGCTGTGAAACAATTGGAATCAAAAATTGCAGAATTATCTCGTGCTCAAAGCCTAGAAGAAGCAGAAAAAAATTGTACCTCGACTTATAAGGTAGAAACGCCAGACGAAAAAAAGAAAAATTACAGTTATATAAAAAGTGTATCTTTTGAACCGTCTTTAAGAAATTGTCATGTATGTCGCACACAACAAGTTTGTGAAAAAGGTGGCGAAAGTAAAAATACATCTGGATTAAAGGCTGCTGGGGGTGGATTGGCAGCTGGTGCTGCGGCTGGTACAATGGTTATGCCTGGGTGGGGAACAGCAATTGGTGGTGCAGTCGGTGCGATTGGTGGATTCTTTGGCGGTCGTGCATCTGGCGGTACTCAAGAATTTTGCCAAGAAGTTGATTCTTGTGAAGACGTTAATATGTAATAACACTTTGGTGGAGAGAGATTATGATGCGTAAAATTATAAGCTTTGGATTGTTGACATCTGTGTTTTGCTTGGTGCATTTTACAGCTGAATCTGCTGTGGCAACACGTTCCAGCAAAGGGCAATCTGTCATACAAAGCGGAACAAGTGTTCGTGCTAAGGTTGCGGCGACTGGTTTATATTCACAAGAATGTTACGATACTTATTACGGATGTATGGATCAGTTTTGTAATGTTGATAATACTAATGGTGGAACTTGTTCGTGCAGTGATGAAAATGCAAAATATGAAAAACAATTGGCTGATATAAAAAAGCAATTGGAAAATGCAGATAATTTGAAAACAGTTCAAGTTGAAAAAATCAAGGCTGGGGCACAGGCTGATATTATCTTTAATGGTGCCCGTGAATATGATGAAAAAGGTAATGTTATATCAGTAGATGAATTATCAACAGAACAGACCAAGGAAAAGAAGAAAAAAGATTTGATGGCTATTTTTGAATCTAATTCTTCAACTGATGATCAAGATGTTTTCGAAGAAGAAGTTGATAATTTGGCCAATAAAACTGGAAACTCTCTTTATACCGGTGCGAATGATCTTTGTCTTTCCAAGATGCCGGATTCTTGTACAAAAGATGTTGTGTTCTTGCAACAAATGTATTCAAGACAAATTGTTTCTGACTGTAATGCATTTGCAAATGATGTTGCATCAAAAAAGGCTGATGCAGACAAAATTTTGACCAGTGCACAATCTGATGTTCGTGCGGCGTTAAAAAGCAGTTTTGATTCCGCAAACAAGTATGATCGTGGAACATGTATGGTTGAATTTAAAAAATGTATGCAATCTGATGACGCATGTGGCAAAGATTGGGCAAATTGCGTTTCTACGATTGCTTCGGAAAATATGCAGAATAACAAGGCCGTCAGTACTGCTGGTACCAAAGTAGATGTTATATCTAAATTTGACATAACTGATTCTACGATGGAAATTTTGGAAGCAAAACGCAATATTTGTGAAAAAGTTTTGGATCAATGTGTTGTTGTGCGTGACAATGTTTGGCCCGATTTTTTACGTGAAGCCGCACCAACAATAAAACTTGCCGAGCAAAATGCAGAATCAAAAATGCGTCAATCTTGTTTAACTGATATTTCCAGCTGTATTCAAAAAGCATGTAAAGACGATATAGTTGGTAAAGGGACAGCAACAATGGATTCTTGCTTGTCCAGACCAGATATGGCACGCAGTTTCTGCAAGGTTCAAATTGATACTTGTGAAAGAATGGAACCAATGATATGGGGATATGTAACTGACAAGTTGGCTGCTATGCGTGTAGATGCTTGTACCCAAGAAGTCAAAGATTGCTTTACATCCGATGAAAGATGCGGCAAAGATTTCAGCAATTGTATCGGTATGGATTACAATTACATAAAAGATATTTGCCCATTGGATAAATTGGTTGTTTGCAAAGCAAATAATCCAGCATTTTCAATGGATGATTTGGATTCAATGTTGATGGGATTGTATTTGAATATTGATAATGCTGAATTGGAAAATTGCGAGAATCTGGTTGATGAAAAAATGACCGAGGTTTGTGGCAGCACCACAGATTGTAATAAATTCGCAGCCGATGACACAATTGGAACGGGTTCAATTCGTTCTCAAAAAGATGGTGATGTATATCGTGTAACAGGAATGATTTCATTTGGCAGTATACAAATGGGTGATTCCAGTGGTAAAACTTTGGATGATGGAACAAAGTTAGAACCTGGACAAATTGGTATCCAAGATTATTTGGTAAAAGTTAAATCAAATAATACAAGTATTCCAAACGCTGCTGGAATAATGTCTTCTGTTGAAGAAGAACTGAATAATATTTCTGGCACTATTAATCGCACGATTGAAATGATAGAACAAGATCCTAAGATTCAATATTGTGTCAGTGGACGTGATTTGTCACAGATAAATGGTAAGGACGGTTCTGTCACCACAGCACGTTTTCCAAAATTGCTGAACCAGGTTAAAATGCAAATTGCTGTTGCTGCATTGCGTAAAGCTCAAGATAATTATAATACAAAATTGAATAAAGAAATATCATCTGCAACCAAAAATGCTTCTGCAGATTTGGCACAATACATGTGTCAAAAGATTGCAGAAAACGGTGGGGCAGGTGGTTTGGGTGATGTTAATGCCAGCACTCCTTTGACTCCACCATATGCAATCAGTTACGAAGTCGGATCTGGTTTAACAACCGAAGATTTGATGAAAGGCGGGGCTGGTGTAATGCATGCTGGTGGTGTGACATTCAGCAATGGTGGATATTTGGGTGGTGCAAAATTAAGTGGCGGTGGAATGACAAAACAGGTCAGTGCAATATTCAGTCGTGAAACCAGAAATTGTCATATTTGCACAACAACAATCACAGAAAGTTGCAAAACAACAGGCAGCAAAAGCTGGTTCCATAACAATAGAAACACCAGCTGTAAGACTGAAACATCCGAAGCAAAATGTGAAGATATCGTTATGTAAAATGAAATTGATTATCATGGCATAATAATTAAAAACTTGATTTTTAGGTTTTTAAATATACACTTGCCTTGAAATTCTTTATTCATTTTACATAAATTTGTTTTTTGGGTTTCAAAGATACCCCGTAAATCAACCATAAGAAAAATAATGAAAACTTTTGATAATTTGGGAATTCCCAAAAAGATTTTGTCTGTTCTGGCCGAATCAAAATATATTAATCCAACACCAATCCAAGAACAAGTTATACCAGTGGCATTAGAGGGTAAAGATGTCTTGGGTAATGCACAAACTGGTACTGGAAAAACAGCTGCTTTTGCAATTCCAGCAATTGCACATCTTTTAAAGAACGATACCGATATTGTTTTAATTTTATTACCAACGCGTGAGTTAGCCAGCCAGGTTTTGGTTGAATCAACAAAAATTATGGGAAAGTTAATCAAAATTCCAACAGCATTGCTGATTGGTGGTGATTCAATGGATAAACAATTGCGTCAGTTAAAAATGGGTGCACGTTTGATTGTCGGAACACCAGGTCGTATAAATGATCATTTACGTCAACGAAAGTTAAGACTGGGTCGAACCGGTATGCTAATAATTGATGAAACGGATCGTATGTTGGATATGGGATTTGGTAAACAGCTGGAAACAATAATTGCTGAATTACCAATACCGCACCAAACATTAATGTTGTCGGCAACTTTTCCAAAAAATATTATGGAATTGGCTGGTAAGTATTTAAAAGATCCTGTTCGAATATCAGCTGGTGAACAAAATGTTGCAACAGATAATTTAACTCAAGAATTAATTCATACAACGGATGAGTTAAAATATTCGGTTTTAACAGAATTGTTGGATAAACAGCCAGAATCTGTTTTGATTTTTGTCAAGACTAAATACGGAACTGAACGTTTGATGAAAAAATTGCATATGGCAAAATTTTCAGTATGTGCATTACATGGTGATATGAATCAGAATAAGCGTGTCAGAATGACAGCCGAATTTCGCAGTAAAAAATGTAATATTATGGTTGCAACAGACATTGCAGCACGTGGTTTAGATATTTCACACATTGGAACTGTTATAAATTATGATTTGCCCCAGGCTCCCGAAGATTATATTCACAGAATAGGTCGTACCGCACGAGCCGGAGCATCTGGTGTTGCAATTAATTTACTGACCAAGAATGATTATTCAAAATGGATTGATATTTGCAAATTATTAAAGATTCCATCAGGATTACCAGAAGATGTGAAAATGGGCTTAAAAAAAGAATCTGGTAACAAAAAAAATAATGGAAACAGAAATAAAAGACCACGAAATCGTCGTCGTTCATTTAAGAAAAAATAACAAAAAATCCGGCGGTGCCGGATTTATATTACTTAGATACTTTAGCTTTTATATGGGGATGACATACATAGCTATTTTTTGTTTCAAGATATTTTTTCCAATTCGGATCATCAGAATAATCTCTTTTAAATATCTCAATAGTTTCTTCTGAATAAGTTAATTTAAAGTCTTCAAATTTAAAATCTTCAATATTTTTTATATTTGGATTCAACTTGACTATTGGCAAAGGGTAAGGCTTTCTTTGAACTTGTATTTTTGATTGTTCAATATGATTTAAATACAGGTGATTACTGCCGAAACTATGTATAAATTCACCTGGTTGTAAACCACATACTTGAGCCATCATTTGTGTGAATAAAGCATATGAAGCTATATTAAATGGAACTCCCAAAAATACATCTGCGCTACGTTGATATAATTGACAACTAAGTTTTCCGTTTGTTACATCAAACTGAAACAAAAGATGACATGGTGGTAAAGCCATATAATCAATTTCACCAACGTTCCAAGCACTTATTATATGTCTACGTGAATCAGGGTTACCTTTAATTGATTTTATGACATTTCCAAGTTGGTCAATTTTGCGACCATCAGGTGCCGGCCAAGAGCGCCATTGACGACCATAAACAGGTCCTAATTCACCATTTTCATTTGCCCATTCGTTCCATATGGTTACACCATTATCATTTAGATATTTTATATTTGTATCGCCACGTATAAACCACAGAAGTTCAAAAATTATTGATTTTAAATGAAGTTTTTTTGTTGTCAAAAGGGGAAAACCTTTTGATAAATCATATCTATTTTGGTAACCAAAACAATCTTTGGTTCCTGTTCCTGTGCGATCTTTTTTAACAACGCCATTTTCGAGAATATGTTCAATGTGGTCTAAATATTGTTTCACGGTATTATCCTTTTATTTAAAAAAGTATCTCCTGCATTCTCGTACAGATAAATTGTTAAACTTTAAATTTTATATTTCAATAAAAAAATCCGGCGTTGCCGGATTTTTTATCTGTTGGTTAAACGCAGTTCGATTCTGCGATTCTTTTGCAGGCTGGTTGCATCTGTGCCCAATTCAACTGGATACATTTCGCCAAATCCACTGGGAACCAATCTGCGTTTTGAAACGCCTGCTTTTTCCAATTCACCAGAAACTGCAATTGCGCGTAATAATGAAAGTTGGGTGTTATTCTTAAAGGCATGATTTCCAGGATTTACAGGTGTTTTATCTGTGTGACCATCAACACGAACAATCCAATTTACATCTGTTGGAATTTTATTTTCCATATCTTTGATTACGTTTGCAATCAGACGCAATTGATTTTTACCTTCTGGTGACAGATTATATTCGCCGCTGGAAAATAAAATATCACTGGAAATTATAAAGCGGTCACCTTCTTGTTTAATTGTTGTTCTGTCGCCCAGTGCCAACTTGATAGCCTTATAAAAATCTGATTGGTATTGTCCAACCTTGCTTAGTTCTGCAACCTTGTCAGCCAATGCTTTGTTTAAACGATTCGACAATTCAGTATATTGAACTTCTTGGGTTTGTGACTTTGCTTCGGCTGCGTCCAACGATGCCTGCAGTTTTGACAATTGATCAGATAATGCCATACGTTGAGCTTCTAAATCGGATTGCAGTGCACGACGTTGCTGTTCCAGCTCGGCTGTTTTTTGTTTATCCACAGTTGCCTGGTTCAGTTGAGTATTTAATTGATTAATCATATCTTGCAATTTGTTTTCAGAATCTTGCATATCTGAAACCTTGCTTTCATAAGCCGTAACCAGTTCTTGTGTGCCGGTATCTCTTTTTTGTATTTCAGAGTTCAGTTGATTAATTTTATCCTGCAAATCTGCTTTTTCACTTTCAAGGTCAGCAGCTTTTTCTTGCAAATCAGAAGCCTTGGACTGAAGATCGTTTGTCTTATCTTCTAATTCAGTTTTGCTTTGTTGTAAAGTTTCCAGTTCACTGCGTGCCATAACCAACAGACGTTTGGCTTCTTGTTCATCGGCTGACATTTGTGCCAAAGACTGACTTTGTTCTTCGTTTGTTTTTCTTAATTCAGAAACAGTTTTCAATCCACTACTTTTGTTAAAAACACTGGTGGTTGTCCACAAGAATACAAAAACAATCAGCAAGAAAATAAGAATAATAACCAGGTTGGAAAATAAATCCACGAACCCGGGCCAAGTATTAGTTTTTTCACGAAAACGAAAATGCAGCATTTTTTATTCCTCTCTCTCGTATATTTTTATGTCAGTTTTGAAACTGATTTTTCCAGTTTTTGAACTGCTAGTGATAATTCGCGTGTTGCCAAGTTAATCTGGGGAAGAGCATCAAAAGCCTTTACCTCATCCAATTCAAACATTCTGGCACGCGAAGACAAGTTTTCTTCCAAATCACGAAATATTGAATTTTGGGCCAATTGTACTTGTAATCCCAAAAATCCAACAACCAAGCTGCCTGCCAATCCGAACAAAGAACATGTAAATGCTGTTCCCATTCCAGCAAGCGGTTTGGCAATTCCAGATTGCAAAGTATTCATAATATTTTCATCACCAAAATTCAAATTCCCAACCAATGCTGCAAACCCGCCAACTGTATGAATTAATCCCCAGAATGTTCCCAACAATCCCAAAAATATCAAAGTATTGGTTATATATCTGACGGATTCACGTTGATCTTCGAAACGGCCGATAATTATATCCAAAAAGCTGCTGATGGTATTGGTAGAAATTGGACCCTTGGTCTGTTCGCTGCGTTGCAAAATCATGGCAACCGGGCGTAGCAATCTTGGTGGTAAATCCGCATTTTTGTTTTCACCAAAGTATTTTTTCATCCATCTGTATTCTGGCAACAATTTGAAAATATCAGTAAAACAAAGCCCAATTCCAAAAATAGTTGTACCAATAATTATACCGTTCAGCCAAACGTTTGTGACGGCTATTTTCAAAAATTGATCATAAAACAAAATAGCACCAACTGTGACCAAGGCTGCAAACAATGCCATACGGTTAAGATATCTGTGAAACTGGTTACTCATTAAAATCTCTCGTTTTTTAAGTCTCTCTGCCTTTTGTAAATGATAGTAAAAATACAATCGATAAGTCAATAGGGATTATTTGCTTGATTTTATCAAATATTTGTCTAGAATAAGGGTGTTCCTGCTGGTGTTATATTAACATCGGCTGACTAAACCAAAGGAAATAAAATGGCTTATTATGAAAGTGTCTTGGTATTCCGCCAGGACCTGACTGAGTCGCAGGTTAAAGAAAAAGCGACAAAATTCGAAAGTATCGTTAAAGAACTGGGTGGTTCTGTTAAATCCACAGAATTCTGGGGGTTGAAGAACTTGGCCTATATCATCCGCAAAAATCGCAAGGCTCACTATGTTTTGTTGAATATAGAATTGCCAGGTGCACAAATTGCAGAATTGGAACGCCGTTCCAGAATCGACGAAGACGTTATCCGTTTCTTGAACGTTCGTGTTGAAGAATTGGCAAAAGGTCCATCTATTATGATGAAGAAAAATAGCGAAGAGGTAGAATAATGGCAGTTCGTGCAGCAATTTATCGTAAAAAATCAAACCCTTTAAAGGGCAAGGTTATTGATTATAAAGATACCAAGATGTTGGGACACTATATTACAGAACGTGGTAAAATCGTTCCATCTCGTATCAGTGGTGCCTCTCAGAAAGATCAACGTTTATTGGCTCAGGCTATTAAACGTGCACGTCATTTGGGATTAGTACCATTCGTAAGAAACAACCTGGGTTAAATTAAATTCTGTGGACGCTTGTTGCGTTCACAGACCCTCGTGTAGCACTTGTACACGTCGGGTCTGATGAGACGCTTACAATCATCTCACATAATTTAATTTCTAATAAATTTAAAAACTAAATATTTGGGATTATCCCTAACTTATAAAAAAGGACAGATAAAATGAAAATAATTTTAACAGAAAAAATAAACAAACTTGGAAACATCGGCGATACAGTCGAAGTTAAAACAGGATTTGCCAGAAACTATTTGTTGCCAAATGCCAAAGCTATGCGCTGGTCTGCAGCAAACATTGCAATATTTGAATCCAAGAAAGCAGAATTGCACGCCAGACAAGAAGCAGCCAAGAAAACTGCTGAAGGTTATGTTGATGCAGTCAAGAATGCAAAATTGCATATGATTCGTCAGGCAGGTGATACAGGTCAATTGTATGGTTCTGTATCCAGTCGCGATATTGCACGTATGTTGGCAGGTGTTGCAGGTGTACGCGTTGATTCAGCACAAGTTATGTTGGGCACACCAATCAAAACAGTTGGCAGCTTTGATACCAAAGTAGCATTACATGCAGATGTAATTGTTCCTGTCAAAGTTTATGTCGCACAGACCCAAGATGAAATTGATGCTTTGGTTGCTGGTAAAGTTTTGACTTTTGGAACCAAAAAAGTTGAAGAAGTCGAAGAAGAAAAATCAACAACAGAAGAAGTTGTAGAAAAATCTGAAAAGCCGGCAAAAACTGCCAAGGCTGCCAAGGCTGAAAAATCAGAAGAAGAAAAATCTGAAAAACCAGCCAGAAAGCCAAGGGCAAAAAAAGCTGAAGTTGCAGAATAAAAATTATCCGCCGAATGGCGGATTTTTTTATTCTTTTTATATATTTTTAATTTTATAATCAAACCATGAAAATGGAATCTGTTGGAATTTTAATTGAACTTCGACCATTTGGGGAACGCGATAGTGTTGCGCGGATTTTTACACGTGATTTTGGTTTGCTGTGTGGAATGATTCGTGGAGCCCAAGTTGCAAAAAAGAATAGGGCACTGGTTGGGCAAATTGGAAATTCATCTTGGAATGCGCGTGTGGATTCCCAGCTGGGAGTTTTTCATTGGGAATCAGAAAAAAATCTGGGTGCGATTTTAATGATGAATCCAATTAAATTAAGCTGTATGAATTCTGCTTTTTCATTAATAGCAACTTTGTTGCCAGAGCGCGAAACATATTCTGATTTGTTTATTCACACAGATGAAATGTTAAAAAAACTTTCAATGACAGAAGGTAAAGATGAAATAAAAAATATTTATTTGTCTTGGGAAGTGAATTTATTGCAAGAATTGGGATATGCTTTGGATTTAACCAAATGTTCAAATTGCCATAAAACAGAAAATTTGAATTATTTGTCCCCCCGCACGGGTCGTGCAGTGTGTGATGAATGTGCAAAACCATATTTAGATAAACTTTTTAGACTGCCTTTGGATCTGGAAGTTATGAAAAAATTTCTTTTGAAAATTTATGAACACCACTGCGGAATTCTGCCTACGTCCAGAAATACCTTAAAGATATAGTTGACAAAAATATATAAAATATTTTCTCTTGCGATTTCGTGAAAATTTGCTAGGATTCCTTTCGTTCAACTTAAAAGGAGAAAAACTATGACTTGGACAATACTGGTTCTGGTTTTGGGTATAGCTCTTTATTTGTTCGGTGGCAAACTGATCAAACAAAATAGCAAAGCTCAGGATTCCAGAATGGATCTTGTTAAAAACTCAACAAAAATTCTGGCGATTATATTAATTGCTGGTTCTGTATGCCGTCTGTGGACTCCATACTATCTGACATCTGTAAACCCAGCTATCTTGCAAGAAATGGCAACAGGTATGCAGGAACAGAAAAATATGGAAAGTTCCAAAATGGTTCGCAGCTATGTTCGTGATAATATGGACAAAATGATGGCTGATGCTCCAGTTTTGGGAAATGTTAACGCAGACAAGACAATCTTCTTGTTCAGCGATTATTCATGCCCATATTGCCGCCGTGTTCATGCAGAGCTGAAACGTGTATTGGATTCTCGCAAAGATGTTCGCATCGTTTTAAAGAACTTCTCGATCCATGGACCATTGTCTGATGCAGCTGCACGCGCATCTATTGCTGCAAAAATGCAGGGTGATGACAAAGCTGCCGCACTTGATGCAATGATGATGAGCAAAGAATTCTATTCACAAGCTGATTTGAAAGATCAATCAAAAATTGGTGAAAAAGTTCATGCAAACGTTATGAAAATGGCAAAAGATGTTGGTTTGGATGTTAAAAAGCTGGAAGCTGACATGAATGGTCCAGTTGTTGCACGTGAATTGGGTCAAGTTCGCGAATTGGCACAACGTTTCCAAATCAATGGAACACCATACTTGATCATTGGCGATCGTGCTTTCCCAGGTGCAATCCCATTTGAACAAATCAATGATGCTTTGAACAAATAATTCATTGCGATTTGAATAAATAAAAAATCCGCCATTTGGCGGATTTTTTAATATCAAATTTAATCTTATTTTCCCCAAGATGTATCAATGTTGTATTCAGCCAACAGTGGTACAGAAAGTTTTGCAACAGATTCCATTTCAGATTTTATTTGTTTTGCAAACTCTTCGGCCATATCACGGTCACATTCGAATACCATTTCATCGTGTACCTGCATAATCATTTTTATATGCGGATTGTTTTCAAGCTTCTTATCGATTTTTACCATTGCAAATCGCATCAGGTCAGCTTCAAAACCCTGAATTGGCGCATTAATCGCAGCACGCAGTGCATAAGCACGCAGGCGTGGATTTTTTATATCTGGTAATTCTATTCTGCGACCCCATGGGGTATAAACACATGAATGGTCGGTCACAAAAGCCTTTATTTTTTCCATATAGTTTTTAATTTCAGGCAACCCAGCCATATAAGAATTTATAATATTTTGTGCCTCGGACCGGGATACATTTAACTGTGCCGCCAATCCAAAAGATGATATTCCATATATAATTGAAAAGTTTACAGTTTTGGCAGCACGACGTAAATCCTTAGGTACGGGTGAATCGGCAGCAATTCCGAAAATTTTACGTGCAGTCTGTTCATGAATATCCAGATTTTTTTGGAAAGTTTCTTTGAACATTTTTACATCTGCAACATCTGCCAGTAATCTTAATTGAATCTGAGAATAATCTGCGGAAATTAAAACACGATTTTCTGGTGCAACAAAACATTTGCGAATTTCTTCACCCAGTTCGGTTTTAATTGGAATGTTTTGCAGGTTTGGATCGCGACTGGAAAGTCGTCCAGTATTTGTACTGGTTTGTAAATATGTTGTATGAATGCGACCGTCATTTCCAATTTGGCGCGGCAAAGCGTCCGCGTAAGTTCCTGCCAACTTCGCAATAGACCGCCAATTTAATATCTTTTCAACAATTGGATGATGTTCCATCAATTCGGTCAATGCATCCGCATCGGTGGAACGTTTTTTATTTGCTGATAATTTTAATTCATCGAATAAAACAGTCGCCAATTGCTTTGGGCTGGCGATATTAAACTCGTGTCCAGTCATACCCCAAATATCTTTTTCCAAAGTTGTCAGTTGTATATGAAAGATTTTAGAAAGATGGTTCAGTTTATTTTTATCAACCATAACACCATTGCGTTCAACTTTTAGTAAAATAGGTAGCAAGGGCAGGTCGCAGTTTTCATATAACTTTTTCAACTTTTCATTCTTGTTTAATTTTTCGCGGAATAATTCATACAACGCAAAGCAAATATAAGAATCTTCGGCCGAATATGGTGCGGCGTTATCAATACTGACAGTATCAAAATGTTTTTCTTTATCCTTTGGTGCAAAAAGTGAATCAAAAGAAATATTTTCATGATCCAAATAAACACGTGCTAGCTCGTCCAATCCGTGTGTATGCAAAGTGCCATGCAAAACATAAGACATCAGCATTGTGTCATCAATCGGTTCAATAGCAGCTGTATCCCATCCTTCGTTTGCCAAAATGTGCAAATCGTATTTCAGATTATGCCCAATTTTTATAATTTTTTGATTTACCAAGAATGGCCACAGTTTCTTTTTTACGGAATCAATAGAAAGTTGTGTTGGAGCAATAATTTCTTTGTCACCGAATAAATCAGTCTGTCTGTTTTTGTGTCGAATCGGAATGTAAACACCGTATTCAGAGCTGGATGCCAAAGATATACCAACAATTTTATCCTGCATTTGATCCAGACCGGTTGTTTCAGTATCAATAGCCAAAACATCTTTTATTGTTGATAAAAATTCGACCAGATCTTTTTCATTCAGAATAGTTTTGAATTTTGCATCCCGTACGGGTGCTTTGGTTTTTATCTCCAGTTTTTCTTCTGCCGCAGACAAAGAAAGTTCCATATCAGCTGGAAACATTTTTTCGATTCGTGCAGCCAAAGAATTGCTTTCTATTTTATCCTTTACAAATTCCATTGCGCTTTTTTTATCAAACCTGAAGTGCGATAATTTCATACCATTCAAATCAACATCAGTTTTCAAAGTAACAAGTTGTTTTGAAACGCGTGCCTTATTTTCGTGTTCAATCAGCAGATTTCTGATTCGGTCATTTTCAACCTGCTTGATATTTTCATACAACCTTTCCAGTGTTCCGAATTTATTTATCAGTTCGGCTGCTTTCTTTGGTCCAATTCCTGGAACGCCTGGGACATTATCTGACGAATCGCCAATTAAACTTTGGACTTCGATAACTTTGTCTGGGGTAACCCCAAATTTTTCAAAAACTTGTGGTTCACGGATATCAAGTTCTTTCATTCCATCGAATAAAAATATACAAGGTGATACCAGCTGCATTAAATCTTTGTCACTGGTAATAATTCTGGTTCCGCCGTCATGGGTGCAAAAAATATTTGATAACGTTGCGATAACATCGTCAGCCTCGACGTCAGCAATTGAAAGCACAGGCATACCCATAGAACGAGCAGCTTCGCGCGCCAATTCCATTTGGGCAACTAGATCAGCGGGTGGGTCGATTCGGTTTGCTTTGTATTCTGGATAAATATCATTTCTGAAATTTTTGCGTGCAGCATCAAAAACACATACAAAGAAATCATCAGGCGATGCAGCCGCCAGAATAGGTAACAGCATGCTGTAAAAACCATAGACAGCACCCGTAGGCGTTCCATCACCCCGTGTCAGGCGTGAATGCACTCCGTAGTAAGCACGAAACAGTAAAGAGTTTCCGTCAATCAGTGTCAGCATAGTTAATAGTTATAAGTCAAAACAGGGCAGTTTTACTGCCCTGATAAGTTTATTTAAAATACATAACGAACTTTCAAGCGCAGATCGTAATTCAACATATCTGGTTTTATTGTCATAACTTCAATAATGTCTGGAACATAAACCGCACGACCTTCGACATCAAACTTTACAGGCAATTGTGGCAAGTCAAAAGTTATACCCAACATACCTTGATAAGCGGCTGTTGTATCAATATCAATTGTATCTGCATATTTTCCACCAAAAGCAGTACCAACACCAACACCCAGATAAGGTTTAATAACTGTTGCAGGCATTTTCAAATAAGCATTCAACATGCCCAAGCTCATATTTACATCTTTGCCATTCAAATAATTATATTCAGCCTCGACACGAACAACAGGAATATCAATACCAAAAACTGCACCATAGCTGGTGCTGGTGTCGCTGATTTTATCTTTATCATTAAACACGGTCATTCCGCCAGATCCAAATGTACCGCCAGCATATAAATCTACCAACATGCCAGCATTAGCATTTGCGGCAAAACCCATTACAGAAACCAATGTCAAAAGACCGGTTGTTTTTAATTTCATATTTTTCTCCTTTGTGTAATAATATAATAGAATATAAAGAGTTAAATGTGCAAGAAAATAAACCTCTTTTAATAGTTGGTCTGGGAAATCCTGGTGACAAGTATTCTGCGACAAGACATAATGTTGGATTTGTTGCTGTGGATTTTTTGGCGGGTGAAAATGTTACGTGGAAAAAAGAAAAAGATGCTTTGACAACCAGTGTTGATGTCAATGGTCGTAAAGTTATTTTTGCCAAGCCTCAGACTTTTATGAATAACAGCGGTGTGCCTGTTCAATCATTGATGCAGTTTTACAAAATACCAATTGAAAATTTGGTTGTGATACACGACGACATGGATTTACCAGTTGGTTCGATTCGTGAAAAAACAGGCGGCGGCAGTGCAGGGCACAACGGTATAAAATCAATTGATAAATTTGTTGGAAACGAATATCACAGAATCAGAATCGGAATTGGTCATCCACGTGATGTTGAATTACAAATGGATCCAGCCGATTGGGTTCTGGGAAAGTTTGCATCTTCTGAAATGAAAGAAATAAACAAAGTTATAAAAACTATAAATGTAACTTTTTAGAATTTTTTCTTATTGTCATCCTGGGGAATTAACCACATGGTGACAAAAATATTCATACATATGTATTATATCTATATAATCTGTGTCCGTGCCTGTGTAAAAGCATAATATAAACCTGTCCAATATATTGGACAGGTTTATAATAAGTATATTCCTTATTTTATAGGTTTTGAAAATAAAAATAACCTTGTCCAATATATTGGACAACTGTATAATACGCGTATATTTTATGGAGAATAATTATGCGATTTTCACTTTTATCAAAGCCAAAAATAAACCGTGAATTTTTTATTGATAATAAAGAAATTGACCAATATTTGATATCTGAGTTATCTATCGCTTTGGATAATTTAGATATAGAAAAAATAAAATATATACTGATGGAAATAGCAAAAACGCACCATCGTAGACAAAGTATTCCTGAAATTTTGGGAATCTCGCGCAGCAGTTTTTATAATATTTTGTCGCCGTCGGGTAATCCAAGTTTTATAACAATTTTGCGGTTGCTAAATCTTTTTGACATAAAATTTAAGGTAGAAAATAGGTAATAATTTGATTATCCAATATATTGGACAAAGGAATAATGTACATATGTTTTGATACAGCTTCAGTGTGTCACTATAAAAGTGTCTAATATATTGGACATCAAGGTTTTCATTTTTGGTTTTTTAAGCACATAATTTTATATAGCTTTAGTATATCACTCAAAAAGTGTCCAATATATTGGACAAAGGAATAATGTACATATGTTTTGATACAGCTTCAGTGTGTCACTATAAAAGTGTCTAATATATTGGACATCAAGGTTTTCATTTTTGCTTTTTATTCGTATATATTTAAGCAAACCTATCCAATATATTGGACAATCAAGGCTTTTATTTTTGTTTTTTAAGCACATAATTTTATATAGCTTTAGTATATCACTCAAAAAGTGTCCAATATATTGGACATTTCATATTTTATTTCCGTTTGCTTTTTTATAATCTTGATGTGTTATTTAAAAACTTGTCCAATATATTGGACAATACACCTTTTGTTTTTGTGTTTTTTACAGTATCAACGAATCAATCAAAAAGTGTCCAATATATTGGACATTTCATATTTTATTTCCGTTTGCTTTTTTATAATCTTGATGTGTTATTTAAAAACTTGTCCAATATATTGGACAACTGCATAATATGAATATGTCTTGATTATAGATCAGATTATAAATCTGATTATGAATTTGATTATAAATTCTAAGAATAAAAATAAACCTGTCCAATATATTGGACAATGGAATAATGTACATATATTTTGACATAGCTTTAATATATCACTCGAAAAGTGTCCAATATATTGGACAGGATAGATTTGTATTGAATAATGATTACGGTTTGTTGATTATAGTAAGTTAGATGTTATTGTTGCGGTATCTGGCAAATAGAAACATCCATTAGAATCACAAAATCTTGTTCCATTTTCCCCACCCTGCATGTGGCAGGCGGCAGTTGATGTAGCGGTTGTACCCCCACTGCTGGTTGTACCCTTAGGACATGCTTGATGTTCACCCCCGGGGCAATAGTATCCCGCAGAACAAGGCGTGCAAGACAAAGAGCTGTTCGTTGTTTTGGTGGCAAGGTTATAATTCGTTGTATTTTCGTATCCTGCATTACATGTTATAAAATAATAACAGGTGTTATCACTGACAGAACTTGTAATTGTTCCTTGTTCGCCAGTCCCAGAACAAGTTGAAAAATGTGCAAAAAGCGTTGTCGAGGTAGCAAAATATGTATTGCCTGGTAAAATGCCACTGTCAGGTATCTGGGCAATTGAACTCCCACTTGAATAATACCCAGTAAAAACGCTGTTGCTTTTTATTGGTTTTGCGACATTTTCAATTTGATTTCCGGATGAGCTCAAATATTTTACACCAGAAACTTCATATATTGTTCCACTGCCACCGGAACCGGTGGAATCGTCTAATATTATCATAAATGCACATCTGTATCCATATGTCTCGGTTGAATCCGGAACAGGATAATTCATATAAGTACATGCAATATTCTCAGAGTTATAGGTACATGTTGTTGGTGTTGTTGGATAATATATAGGACTGACGGGCGCCCAAGTTCCATTTGCAATGGTTCTGGTCGCACAAGCATAACAATCAGTTTGTTCATTATTATTACTTACTAATGAATTTGGATATGCAGTAGGGCATGGCATACAACTGTTTCCTGTTGAATCATATAGACAATATTTGCCAGTAAGACAACCACTTGTGGCATTTGATATAGAGCACTCATCGGCTGCCAAGGCGTTCGAACCAGATAATAATAAAACAAAAATCAAAAAAATCTTTTTAATCATAATTTGAATTTTAAGAAGTTTTGTTATTTTAAGCAACAAAAAAATCTGATGCAAGCATCAGATTTAATTTTTTAGTGTTTTTAATAATTATCTACCCATAGACCAACCGCCAACCCAAGAATTTATAAATTTATAATTCATACTGGTAATGGTTGTACTGTCCGCTTTGGTGTCAATCGCGCAACCATTTATTACAGATTTACCACCATTAAATTTGGTGGATGCTGCTCTTGATGCTGGACCAATATATCTTAACAACACTCTTGAAGGCATACCCAAAGATGTTCCGTCAAATTTATAAAATACAGTGTCAACTAATTCGTTTTTACCATCTTTTGCCATTGATACAGTGTCTGGCAAAACATTTCTGACAAAATTATAAGTTGTATTATAATGCTGTGGTTGGTCATCATTCTTTTCACAAGCTGTGAAAGTTGGTACCAGACCAAAAGCCAACCCTATCATTATGTAGGCTTTCTTTATATTATAAGCCAAAGTCTTTTTAAACATTCTACACTCCTTTTTGTGTGTTTTTATGTTTCTGTATATACATTATAGTCCGAACATCATATTTGTCAAGGAACAAGTCAAGAATATTATTAAATTGTTTATAACTGATTGAATATAGCTAATAATTCTGGTAACAGATTCGAAATACGGATTCTTTTTATCGCCGGTTTTCCCCCACCGATTCTGTTTTTATTTCCACAAGCAACAGCTTGGTATCAATACTTAATAAATAGATTATTGTTGTTAGTCGGGTACCCGGTTATTTTATCACATACACCACTTCCTGTAGAGGAATTCCAAGTATTACTTTCGAAGTTATATATGCAATTTATACTTGTGTTTGTAGCTGCATCATAATCCAAAGAATAATAATTGCTTGGGTAGGTTGGATGTTGATTCGTCGTCGTTGTTGGATTACCAATATCGTCAAGGTTGAAATAAGGGCTGACATATGTTCCATAAGTGGTATTGATAATAACAAAATGTCCACCATTACATTTAACATTCCTTCCTGATGGCCAAGCAGTTTCGGGGGTTGTAACATCTATTGTCCCACCAACACAAACCATGATATTTGTCCCGGCCTTGTAAACACTACTGTCACTGCTGAGTGTAAACGAGGCAACAGGGAAAACATTGATATCGGAAGTTTCTCTGCAGATTGATATCCCTGAAACTGTAATTGGTGTATCTTGACAACAATTTCCAAAATCATCATATTCTTCTGTAGAACAACAGTTCTTCCAAGCAGGTTGGGATACCAAGAATTGCTTTGTTGGGCAAAGTAAATTGTCAGACGAAAAGTCAGAAGCCTTTGAACATGTTGTTACCCCATCTGTTGTAAATGCCCTGAATCCGGCACCGCATGATGTATCACGACAGCTTTCTGCAGAATCGGTTGTTCCAGTGTTCGTATCAAACCAAGACAGCAATGTTTCGGTGCTGGAAATTGTCGCCTTGATTTTGTTTTGTGGAACAATATCTAATGTTTTTGTTGGTATAAACTCGCAGTTGCCCCATATTTTTTCAGCCAATCTGCAAGTCGCACAATCTGGCTGACCAGACTGACCACACTCGGTGCAAATATCATAAATACAATTTTGAGGGGTTGTTGATGAAGTAGGATCACATCCAGCGCCACTTGTAGAATTACTTACTGTTGGTTGCACACCATAATTTTCTGTGTAAAAGTTTCCGCCACTGGAACTGGGGGTCTTGGAAAACTTTTTCATTATCGAGTCAATAGAACTGGTGCCAGCATTAGCCACGCATTTAATTACGTCAGACCAACAAGCAGCACGATTAATAATGGATTTTCTGTTAACTGATTTATCAACGCTTTCGCACAATCCAAAGTTTCCTGAAACAGATTTGCAGGTTTGGATAATGCAAGCCTTGCCAACTTCGCGGCATGTCTGAATAAGTGTGTCGTATGTTTTATCTGTTTGAATTTCACTCATACCGCCGACCCAATCCGAATCGCCACCAGTTGATTCCAGTAAAGCAGTGCAGGCGGTTTTTATTCCAGCACACATTTCATTAACTGTTTTGTCTGCGGTTACACCAAAAGTAGAAAGCGCGCGCGCGTCAAAATCAGAAATTGATTTTGATGTATCGGCTAAACACTGTGTAGTAAGCGAAGTACAGCTTTGACGCATGTCTTCTAACTTTTTTTCTTGGGCCAATTTTATTTGTGCCAGCGCATCTTCGACGAAATCATCCCAAACAGTGTCAGCAATGTCCTTACAGCTTTCCATAGATGATTCCAAATATTTCTTTTTAGAATTCAAGTAAGTTATGAATTGTGAATTTCCTGAAACTTCGACCCATTTCTGGTTGCCTGATGGTCTGGTGATAAGTTTTTCCATATTAATTAAATTTTCAGTCAAGAACGCCTCGCCAGTAGAAGGATCAATATATCTTCCAGAAATATCCAGACACTCGATTAAATTTTTACCGCATACAGAACTGTCTGTAATCATTGTCAGCATTTTCTTTTTGCAGGTAAGAATGTCATCAGCATTTTCTTTTTGATGAACATCCAATCTGGACATATCCAGTAATGCGCTTCCTTCACGAACCTTGGTCAGTGCTTGGTCTTGCAGGGTTTCATAAGCCTTGGCAACAGTATTACAATCTTGTTCGATTGCCATCTGGTAACCACTTTCTGCGATTGCTGCACCATCTGAATCACAAACCTCGGCCGCCATTTCGCGACAAACTGGAATCGCGGCATCGTAAAGATCTGTTCCTTCTTTGGATGTTGTGGATGCGCCCAAAGATGAATCTATGCTGTCGAATGCCGAATCTGTGTCCAACGAAAGCGATATTGCAGAAAGGTTTTTGTTATAATCTGTATCTGTTGTGCTGGATTTTAATTTTTTTGAAATTTCGTCCAAAATACTTTTTGAATCTGATTTATCAGTTTGTTGATAAGCTTTTTCACCTTCGGTTTCTTTGGATATTGCAGCCGCATCTTCTTTATCAAGATTCACACTGACTAATCGCTGATTGAAATCTAAAATTTTATCTTCGACATTGGACATATTCTTTTTAACAGAGTCAAAGTCGTGAATTCTGGATGAACAAGCGCATCTTTTAAGTTGGGTGTCTTTGTTTGCACAAAATTCATCCATACAACCGTAATAAACTTCGCGACATTTTTTATAACCAACAGAAGATGATTTTGAATTATCTGTTTTTGTTGATTTTGTATCTGGTAAAGGTTGTTTTGGAGCATTATCCATTGTCGCTGCACGTGCAGAAATATTTCCACGGGATTGTGTTTTCAACGCACTGCGAGCAGCCAGTGAACTGCGAACTGTAACATTACTTGTTTGATTTATTCCAGAACGGCTGACAGCGGATCTTTCAGAAATTTTGGCTGTTCGCTGTTGAACACTTGCACTTCTTGGGACGGTGACAGGATTTGTTTGACTTGTTCTGGATTTATCAGAAATAGAATTATCACGATTTGTTACAGCTCTATCACGGGAAGAGTCGCTTTTTTGAACGCCACCAACAACAGACCTTGAAGCAGACGAGGGCAAAGAAGTTGTTTCTGTAGAACTATTATAATCTTCGGATTTTTGGTGTGAAGAAACAACCACAGTCGCTGTTCCTCGTGTTGCAGCACGTGCAGCGTCTGTACTGTCATCAGCAAAAACCTTCTGCATCCCAAGCAACGCAAAGCAAACAGCAAAAAGCAGTGTAATTTTCTTCATTCCTGAGAATAATGTTAGCAAAATTATGAAAATGTGGGCAAGAAGAAAAAATATTGGTGGGACTAAGGAGATTTGAACTCCTAAGGATTGCTCCACTACCACCTCAAGGTAGCGCGTCTACCAATTTCGCCATAGTCCCAAATGTGAAAGCAATCATACAAGAATCATTTTTTTTTTCAACTGTTTTATGATAAAATGTAACAGATGGAATGTAGGATGTAAAAATGAAAAAAAATAATAATTGTTGGTTATTTGCTCTTTGCTCGTTGTTTTTTGTGCCTTTGAATGCTGATGCTGCAGGTACATATTATACAGGCAGCTATCAATCACCTCAGCAAAGATACAATACAAATTATAATTCTGGTGGATCTGATACAACCCAAGATTCAGAAGAAGATACTACAGCTGATACTGATCAAAATACAGGATATAATAATTACTATAATAATTATTACAATTCCAGATATCAGAATCAACAGCAACCACAATACCAACAAAGGGTTCAGCCACAATACTCATATCAACAACAAAAAAGTTCTATTTCTTCAAGTTCAGGTAATCCAGAGCAGGGTTTGTATTTGAATGCAGGCGTTTCCAGAGAAGATGCTATGTGGAAATTTGATATGAAGAATTCTGGAAGTATTTTGCACTATGACAATATTGCTTGGAATGTTTTTGACGCAACTGGCGGTTATAATTTTTACATAAGCAATACACCAGTAAAAATTGACGCTGGTATTAAAATAGGAACTCAATCTGGTGAAACAACCATGGTTGACGATGATATTACAAACGGTGGTTATTTTATAACTCAGTGGATTAATACAGGAACAAGTGCCGTAATAGGTAATCAGGTTGGTCATGCATTATCTATTGGAACCAGCGGTGGTGGAAGTATGTTCGGCTTTAACGCTGGGTTTGGTTTACCAAATGCATTTAAAATGGGAAATGCAAAATTTACCCCGTCTTTGGGTTATCGCAGTCTTAGTTATAAATTAGAAACAAAACAAAATTATGGCTTATCAGTAGATACTTCTGCATGTTTCAGGGTTCAATCCACAGGTGAAGTTCAATGTGATCCAGCTGTTGTTGTACATTATTCTGATGGTTCAAAACAGATTATATGGAGAGATACCATAGGTGGTGATATGAATATTGGGACGGATGCGGAACTGGTTGATACAGGTGGAACATATTATTATAGCCAGCCTGGAACCAGCCATTCTTATGAAGTTACTTGGGCTGGACCTTATGCTGCTATGGATATAGATTATGATATTAATCAAAATAATACAATCAATGGTCGTGTTGAAATTGGCTTGCCTGCCTATGATTCAACTGGTGATCAACCGTATCGTTTTGACTGGCAACATCCTAAAAGTGTAGAAGATTCAGCAAGTATGGGTTCAGCAATGCACCTTGGTTTGGCTGCAAATTGGGAAACAGCGATTACAAATTCTATAAATATGTCTCTTGGATTGACGTATGATTATTATACTGTCAGCGGGGCAAACGCAAAAACCTATTTGAATTCCAAATATTATCTGGGGTTATATGATTCAATTTTGTCTGCTTGGGAAACCAATGGTAAAACAGAAACTCAGATGTTAGCAACAGACGGAACTGGTGATCAAACAGCTATAAATATAAAAAATTTAGAATCCAGCTGTCCTGGTTGGGTTTGCAGCGTAGATAATGAAGTTAGTTCATTTTATAAATCTATGGGAATCCGAGTAGGATTAAGTGCAAAATTTTAAAAGTTTTTTCATTTCAAGCCGGTTTGAAAACAAACTGGCTTGAAATTTTTTTACATAATTGCTATGGTCATGTTCGGTAGAGGTTTTTCAATATGAAAAAATTTTTTAAAAATTTTATAGTTGTTTGTTCTTTTGCAATGTTTACCATTGCTGCTTTTTCTGCACCTGATTTAACAGGTGTTGCGGCTGTTAATGTCACCAGTGACACTTCATCAAATGCTAAAATTATGGCCTTTAACGAGGCTCGGCGTCAAATAGCAACAGATGTTTTATCAAAGTATTCTGACAGCGAAAAATTTAATGAACTGATAAAAAATACAGATGATTCCACAATTGGTAATCTGGTTTCTTCAACTAGTATCGACAGTGAACGTTTATCCACAAATACATATTCTGCAAACATTAAGGTAACTTTGGACTTAGAAGCATCCAAGAAGTTTTTAGATGAAAATGATGTTCAAAATTGGTTGGTTTCAGAAGATACTTCGAATGTTGATATGGCTATCGTAACTATTAGTATTACAGATGGCTTAAGAGATTGGATGGCATTAAATCATGCTTTTCAGTCTGCAAAAATAAATTTAGAGGTTAAAAAAATTCTTGGTGACGAAATCATTATAAATATCCCGATGAAAAGCCGTTCTGATTTAATATCTGCCGTTCGTGAATTAGGTTGGAAGTATTCTGATAATAACGGGTCTTTAAACATATGGAAATAATATTTTATTATTTGACAAGGGACTATTCATTATGCAAAAATTCACAGGTACTATGAAATTAGAATATATATTTTTAACAGGTTTATTTTCGGTTATTTCTGGGGTTGCTTATGCTACTCCGACATTGAATGTTTGCACTATTGCCAGTTGTGCGACGGGGTATTATTTGAGCGGCGGCGTTTGTACAGCTTGCGTATCACCTGGTACAAGTATAGACCATAATACTGGTGGAATAACCAGCTGTTATATTCCAAGTGGAACAACTATGACTGACTCTTATGGTACATATACTTATACCAGCAATTGCAGTTATTCTAGTTAGAACCCAAGAGAGAGAAATTGGCAAAAAAAATAGGTCTTTTTTATAATAAGATTTTTACGATTCTTTTTGGAATCATAATAATTCCATTTGCAAAGTTTTTTGGTTTTGAATCAGAGGCATTTGCTACAAATACTAATTGTTCAGCCGGTCAATGTACTGCTGGCGACACACGTTATGTTGCTTGTGGAACATCACAGTTACAAAAACAAGTATGTACGTCATGTACTTATACTGATCAGTTTTGCCCTGATTATGCAGGTAGCTCCATGGGTGGATGTTCATATTGGGAATATGCTACTGTAAATGGAACTTATTGGGCTGACAGCGGCAGTTGTACTACTTACTCTAACCAGTGTACATCCGGACAAACGTCTTCAAGATCTTGTAGTAATGAAGTTGGATCAGGAACACAAACCAGAAGTTGTACAACTATGGTTGTTGGAACAAGCACATATTATGTTTGGGGTGCTTATGGAACTTGTGTTTATACATCATGTGCCTATGCTAATGATGTTTTAGATTCAGGATTATGTTATTGCAGACTTAGTTGCCCTATGACAAATGGTTATGGAATGATGGTTGCCCAGGTTAGAGTTTCTTCTGTTTGTCCTGTTGCTTCATCATCATCCAGTCCTGCAGCATAAATTTTAAATTATGTTTAGAATAGAAAATCATGAAATATTAAATCCAAAACTTTGGAATTCTGATTTGTATTTAAAATCAGATGTTTCGGATGCTTTAATCAGGATATGTATTTCTTTTATGACAGTATTGTCAGGTTATGCCGGAATTTCTTTAGATTACGAGTACGATGTTATTGACGTCATAATAAGCGGCTCTTCAGTAGAATATTTTTATGATAAAAATTCTGATATAGATGTAACAATAATTATCAGACCTGATAGATACTTAAAGAAAATGCGACCAGAAATATTTGAAGAGTTTTTAAATTTTGTTAAAAGCTTTTTTATAAAAAAATATTCCCCAAGGATTTATGGGTTATATGTAGATATAAGTCTTTCTGCAGGCGATAATTATGATTTTGCTAGATATTCAATAAGCCAGAGAAAGTGGTTGCGTGAACCTACGAAGTTAACCTGCGAAGAAATAAAAGAAATAGAAAAAGAATCAAATAAAATATATATTTCACTAAAAAATGAGATCAACGATTTCTTAAAAAACAAAAGGAATTATGACAAACTGACAAAATTTGCTTCTGATTTAAGAAAGCGTAGATTTGAAGCTTGGAAAGGTGATATAAAAAGCTATTTACCATTTTCCAAGGCTTATTCTCAAATTAATAATAAAGGTTTTATAAAAAAAATATTAGAAACCGATACAAATATAATAAAGAAATTAATTCTGGGGAAAAAGTGTATATAATAAGAAAATCAAATCATAAAAGATTAAATCCAAAAATATGGCGCAGGGATTGTTCATTACGGCCAGATGTTGATTTTGTGTTAAATAATATTGTTGTTGCGGTTATGAGTTCATTGGCCACTTTTTCAAAAATTCCCGTGGATTTAGAAAAAGATATAGAAGAAATTGTCATAGGTGGCTCTTGTGCAGATTATTTTTATACAAAAAAATCCGATATAGACTTAAAAATAAAAGTAAGACCAGATAGATATTTAGAGAAAATGGATATCGAAACTTACAAGTCTTTTTCTAAATTTGTAAGTAGCTATTTTGTTGCAAAATATTCTCCTAATATTTTTGGTATACCTGTGGATATTGGTATTGTAGGTGAATCACTAGATATTACAAAATATTCTTTGATTCAAAAAAAATGGTTAATAAAACCAAAAAAACTTACAAATAGTGAGTTAAAGTATATTGAACATAGGAAAAAATTATATTATCTATCTATCAGAAATATTATGATGGGTGTTATTAAGGACAAGAATAAACACTTTGATATTCCAAAAGTATATGCGTATCTAAGAAAAAAAAGAGTGGAATCATGGAAAGAAAGCTTTGGAATTAGAGGACCGTATTCTCAAGCTTTATCTCGTGTTAAAAATTCTGGACTTACGGATAAAATGCTAAATACTAATAAAGAGTTAATAAAAAGTTTAATGTTAGGAGATACTAACTAGCATGTTCAGAATACACAATCATTCAAAATTAAACCCAAAAGTATGGCAATCTGATGGATCTATGATACCCGAAGTTGCTGAAGTTCTGACAAGAACATATATTTCTTTTATGACAGTTTTGTCTGTTTATGCGAACATTCCAATTGATTTAGAAAATGATGTTGTTGATGTTTTTTTATGTGGATCTTCTGTTAATTACTTTTATTCAAGAAAATCTGATTTGGATTTAAAAATATTTATAAAGCCAGACAGATATATGGAAAAAATCAAACCAGACCTAGTAAATAATTTTATAAGATTTATTAGAAATTTTTTTGTTGATAAGTATAAACCCGATTGTTCCGGAATAAGTATAGATATATCAGTAACTTTTTCTAATATACCGTATGAAAGGTATTCTTTGTTACAAAAGAAGTGGGTTAAAGAACCAAAAATATTTAGTGATGATGAATTAAAATATATAAAACACCGGGCAAAGCTTTATTATCTGGCGATGGATAATATGATTAAAACCATAGTAAAGGATAAAAATAAACACAAAGATGCCGCAAGTTTATATTCTTATATGAAAGATCGCAGGTTCAGTTCTTGGTACGAAAAATTTAGTAATAGATCACCATACTCACTGGCGTTTTCTCGCATTAAAAAAAAGCAACTTGAAAAATTATTGAAGACCGAAAGAAAATATACTAAAAAACTGATGACTGACGTAAATATTAACCCGTCTTAGGGCATGTTTTAATTTTTCTTGATTTTTTTGATATATTAGTCTAGAATCCGGCTACGCGTTGGTTAGAATGTAAATTTTAACTGATGTGAATAACACAGTCATTTTGCTGTTTTCTGTCCGGGTATCAAGATATTCGGGTTTTACGCAGATGACGAGGATAACAACAGAAAAAAGGAAAAAAATCATGGCATTGCCTAAGTTTACTATGAAACAATTGATGGAATCTGGTGTTCATTTTGGTCACCACACCCGTCGTTGGAACCCATTAATGACATCATACGTTTATGGCGTCAAAGATAAAATTCACATTATTAATTTGAACAAAACTGCACCTATGTTGCATCGTGCTTTGGTCGCATTGGAAGCAATTGCAGCAGCTGGTGGAAAAATATTGTTCATCGCAACAAAGCACCAGGCCAAAGATATTGTCAAAGATGCAGCCGAACGTTGCGGACAATTTTATGTAAATAACCGTTGGCTGGGTGGAATGATGACCAACTGGTCCACAGTTTCACAAAGCATCCGTCGCTTGAAAAAGATGGAAACAGATATTACAAACGCTGAAAAATTAGGTCTGACCAAGAAAGAAGTTGGTGTTATGACCAAAGAAGTTGAAAAACTGCGTGGTATTTTTGGTGGAATCTTGGATATGCATGGAACACCTCAGGCTGTTATTATTATTGACGTTCCAAGCGAAATGAATGCTGTTAACGAAGCAAGAAATTTGGATATTCCAACAATTGCAATCTGCGACACTAATGCAAATCCTGAAATCGTTGATTATCCAATTCCTGGAAACGATGACGCATCACGTGCAATTCAATTATATTGTGACTTGTTCGTAGACGCAATCTTGTCTGGTATTGAAAAAAGATTGGGTGGCGTAGCTGGTAAAAAAGTTGAATCCAAAATGGAAATGGATGAAACAGAAGTTCTGGAAGAAGAAGTAAAAGAAAAAGAATTAAAACATAAATCAAAAACCAGTGAAGCACGTGCAGAACGTCGTGAAAAATTGGCAGATAAAGCAAATAAAGCCGAATAATATTAAGGAGAAAATTATGGCAGAAGTTACAGCAAAATTAATCCAAGAACTGCGTGAAAAAACATCCGCAGGTATGATGGATTGCAAAAAGGCTTTGATTGAAAATAATGGTGACATCCAAGCTGCTGCTGATTGGTTGCGTCAAAAAGGTATTGTCAAGGCTGCATCCAAGGCTGGTCGTGTTGCTGCATCTGGTTTGGTAACCGTTGTAAAATGTGATGGCATGGGTTGTGTTGTCGAAGTTAATGCCGAAACAGACTTTGTTGCTAAAAACGAAAAGTTCCAAAAATTGGTCTCTGACGTTGCAAACAAGGCTTTGGAGTTCAAAGGTGATTTTGAAAAAACTTTGGAAAAAGTAAAAGACGATGTTGCCGCAACAATTGCAACAATTGGCGAAAATATGAATTTTCGCCGCGTTGCCAAGGTAACAGGTGAACATATTTATACTTATGTTCATAATGCTTTGGTTCCAAACATGGGACAAATTGGTGTTGCTGTTGCAATTAATGGCGATAAAGCCAAGGTTGATGAAATTGGTCAAAAAATTGCTATGCATATTGCTGCAAATAAACCTGAATTCATGACAGTTACCGAAGTTAATCCAATTGCAGTTGAACGCGAAAAGAAAATCTTTATTGAATCTGGTGCAACAGCTGGAAAACCTGAAAATATTGTTGAAAAGATGGTCGAAGGTCGTATAAAAAAATACTACGCCGAATCAGTATTAGAAGAACAGGCATTCGTTATGGACCCAAGCAAAACAGTAAAGCAAGTAGTTACCGAACATGGTGGCACATTGGCTGGCTTTGCTTATTATTTGTTGGGTGAAGGAATCGAAAAGCGCGAAGACAATTTGGCCGATGAAGTGGCTAAGATGTTGAAATAAAGAAACCGCGCAAACAGCGCGGTTTTTTAATCAAAACATTGCGATTTAATGTAAAATTTGATATTATTTATATAACAAGGAGCAGAATATGCCAAAAGCAAAAAATATCTTGTTGGGAACAATGTTGGTTGGAGCTTTAGTTGGCGGAAGTAGTGCTGCCCAGGCACAAAGTGCAAAAAAAATCAATACATCGACAGAAAAACAAAAGAAACAGGTGAAAGAGTTTCATGACGAAGGAATTTCTATTATTATGACGAAAAGTGAAGACGAAGAGGAGATTAGTCTTAAAATCGATCAATCAAAATTATCTGATGCTGTTAAAGAACGAATGCTGTTTTTAGAGTCTCTTACATCTAATCAGATGGCATCTGATAATCCAGTACAGAAAATTGATAAAAAGTTATTTAAAAAGAACGCATTGAATCCAAATAGTAAAACAGAAAAAGATTTTAATGATATACAAGAAAAACTTAGAGAAATTTCGAAATATGCACAGATTACTTTATTAAATTTACCTGCAAATAGTGAAAAATATGAAAATATAAAGGGTAATTTGATATGGTTAATTTCGAAGTCCATCCTAGTGGGAACGCGTCTTGTGGAAAAAACAGAATATTTTAATAATAATAATGAATATAAATATTCAAGAGAAAAATTTCTCCTGACAGTCAATGATGTATTATTAATAGAATCTCTTACCAAAGAAGATGTAGCTAACCTTAATTTTGATAAGAAAACTTACATAGTTACACCAGCGATGTTTCAAAAGGGAAGATAACTTAAAATGTCCAGAACAAAAAAATTTATAGTTGGAACTATGTTGGTTACAGCTGGTTTACTTGCTGGCAATATTTCGGCAAAGGCACAAGATAAAAAATTAGAAACAAAAGACAAAACAAAAAAGGAAATTGTAAAAAATACAGAAAAGAAATTTGAAGAAACAGGATTCTCGATAATAGTTCAAGGCAAAGACTTAATGTTTAATTATGATATCGAAAAGATGTCACAAAAGGCCAAAACCGGAGCAAATAATTTGAATAAGATTGTGAGCGGGTTAATAAAAGATTATCATATTGATAAAGAGAGTCTTTATAATTTGGATGATTTTAATCAGAAAAAATTGGATTTCATGATTAAATCTGTAAATGAAGCAAATCGTTTTGTTATAGATAGCCTTGTGAATTTACCTTTATCTGACCCGAAATATGAAGCGGTAAAACATTATTTAGTGGCTATGTTCATTTATATTAATCAAAATACGTCAAGATTTTTTAAATTGCCAACCAAGATACCAACAGAAATATCTATTGATGATAGTGTAATTTATAGACGATTTGCAAATTTTGCAATGCGTGTAGCGTTTATGAGAATTGTAGTGGAAACAGAATTAGAAGAAACATTAAAAACAAATAATTTACTGATACAGAAAACGAGACAAAAATGACACAGAAACTTTTTGATATGTTGAACGAGCGTGGTTTCGTAAAAGATATGACGCATGCTGACCAGATAAAGAAATTATTAAACAGTGAAAAAAAGATTACCTTTTATCTTGGAATAGATCCAACAGCAGATTCTTTGCATATTGGACATTTCTTTGCGTTGCGTATGTTCAGACATTTACAAAATGCTGGGCATAATGGAATTTTGGTTATCGGTGGAGCAACCGCATTGGTTGGTGATCCAACAGGAAAATCTGATATGCGTAAAATGCTGACCAAAGAGCAAGTAAAACATAATATAGAAGAAGTAAAAACTTTGGCGCGCCGTTTTATTTTATCGGACACAGAAATTGTTGATAATGCCGATTGGATGAATAAATTTACTTATGTTGATTTTATGCGTTTCGTTGGTACTCACTTTAATGTGAATACAATGTTGGCCAGCGAAGCATATGCCAGACGCCGTGAAACAGGTGGTCTGACATTCTTGGAAATGGGATATATGCCTATGCAGGCCTATGATTTTGTGCATTTGAATCGTGAAAAAAATTGTGTTTTGCAAATTGGTGGCAGTGATCAGTGGGGTAATATTGTTGCTGGTACCGAACTGTTCAGAAAAATGAATATTGAAGATGGTAACGATAAGGCTGAAATCTATGGTTTGACTTCGCCTTTATTGATGACAGTTGATGGTAAAAAAATGGGCAAAACAGAAAAGGGGACTCTGTGGGTTGCACGTGAAAAAACAACACCTTTTGATTTTTATCAATACTTCTACAATATGCCTGATGAAAACACAGGATTGTTATTGTCTTTGTTCACCGATATTCCAATGTCAGAAATTGTAGCAATGTGCACAAATGACATTGTTGCCGCAAAAAAGAAAATGGCGTACGAGGTTACAAAACTTATCCACGGTGAAACATTGGCAATTGATGCAGTTGCAACAGCCAAGGCTTTGTTCAGTGGTGGTGCTGAAAGTACAGGTATCCCAAGTACAGAAATTAAGATGTCTGATAAAATGAACATTGTTGACTTTGCGGTGTTAAGTGGGATTGTGCCAAGTAAGTCCGAGGCACGTAGAATGATAGAACAGGGCGGATTGCTGATTGATGGCGAAAAAATTACAGACAAAGATTTTATTGTTCAACCTGCAAAATCTATCATGTTACAAAAAGGCAAGAAAACATTTTTGAAGGTTTTGGTGAAGTAGAATGAAAAAAATATCAAATGAAACTGCACTGAAACTTTTAAAGTGGGGTGATTTCTTTCTTTATTTTCTGATAATAGTTCCAATAGTTGTTGTTCTGTATCAATCCAAAGGTATCAGTGTCGGTGATTTTTTTATGATACAGGGGTTGTTTCGCGTCGCAGCATTTTTATTTGAAATCCCAAGTGGTTATTTATCAGATACATTCAGTCGCAGAAAAATAATGTTAATTGGAGCAGTTGTTTTCTTTTTATCTGTTTTTGGGCTTTTTTGGGCTTATGGTTTTTGGCAAATAGCTGCATGCGAAATGGGTTTGGGACTTTCAGGGGCGTTATTCAGTGGTACCAAAGAAGCCTACGCATACGATTTATTAAAAAGAATGAATCGGGAAAAGCAGTTTCTAAAAGAATATGGCAGTATAAGTACATATTCAAATATGGCTAGTTTTCTGGCGACTTTGACAGGGGCTGCTTTGTATTCAGTTATTGGTAATAATATTATTCTGGTTGAGGCATTTATAGCATTTTTGGCAGTAGTTTGTGTTTTGTTTTTACCGGAATTACACGAGGTCAGGAGAAAAGTTGCACCAGAAAAAAGTCCGATACAAGATATTATGGGTATAGTGAAAATGTCTGTAAAACATCCCGAGATAAAATGGTTTATGTTATTTCCGGCAATTTTTGCATCTTTCACACTTGTTATGTTTTGGATTATACAACCTGTTATGAAAGCTGCTGGTATTGCTACTGTATTATTTGGATTATTTATAGGCATAAATCAATTTTCAAGGGTTGTGTTTTCAAAATATGCTCATAAAGTTTATGATAAAGTTGGGCATAAAAAAACACTTTATCTTTCGATTATTATGATGTTTGTTGCAATTATTTCTGTTTTCATAGTGTTGAATATAAACAATATGTTTTTAATTTATCTGTTGTGCGGTATAATAGCAATAGTACCAGCAAGTCAGAAATTAAATTCTTTAATGTTTAACAGTTATATTCACCACAGAATAAAATCTGACGAACGTGGAACAGTGTTGTCTGTTAATTCTATGTATAACACATTTATATCCGGTGGTATGATGATGTTAATGAAACCTTTGATGGATGGTTTTGGTATAGAATGGACAATGATAATAACACTTTTTCTATTTATGTTGATTTTTATACCCCTTAGAAAAATTTTGGCAATGAAGATTTAGATGAAAAAAGTATTTGCGATTTATTTTTGTGTTTTGTTAATTTCTGGTGTGGCTATTGCTGCGCCAGATTTGGCACAAATTAATGCGCAAATAAAACAAACAGAACGCCAGCAGGAACAACTGGAACAAAAACTGAATTCATCAAATCACGATATAGAAAGTACAAAAAAACAACTGGTAAAAACTGCTGACAAGGTTAGTGTTCTGGAAGATCAACGCAGCGCTGTCGCCCAAAAAATATCCGATTTGGATAAAAGGCGCGATCAGTTAAATCAATCGTTGGCAGAAAATAAGGGTCGAATTGCTGATGCTGCGGGGACAATTCTTTTTATTTCTTCGCACCCCAGCTTTGATTCACAAAATATGCACGATTATGTTTTGACTTCTGCCGTATTGTCAGGTGCGTCACAAAGATTTGATGAACAAATGCAGGTTGCAATAGGTCAAATAAAAGAACTGGAAAAAATCAGATCTGAACGCGCATCAGAAAAAGAAAAATTGGACGGCACTGCAGAAAAATATGCAACCCAGAAAAAAGATTTAGACAGATTGTTGCGCACACGTTCGGTTCAAAATGAAAAACTAAAGACGCAACAATTTGCAGTTCAACAAAGATTACGCAATTTGTCAGAACGGGCAAAAAATATTTCCGAATTGTCGGCGGGTGTGGGAAATTCTGAAATATCATCTGATACCAGATTTTCTTGGCGTAAAATGAATTCACCTGTTCGTGGCCGTCTGACGGTTAGATACGGTGAAAAGACTGCATTGGGATTGGAATCCGATGGATGGCGCATACATGTTCGTGGTAATGCTTTGGTAGTAGCACCAGCGGACGGAGTTATAAAATTTGCAGACGATTTTCGTGGTTTTGGAAAAATTGTAATTATGTCGCACAAGAATGGTTACAACACAGTTATGACAAATCTTGGAACGCTGGATGCTCTGGTTGGACAAGAAGTTTTAGCCGGCGAACCAATTGGTACCATGGATCCTGACAAGCCAGAAATGTATCTGGAAGTTCGCCGTGGAACGCATGCGGTTGACCCTTCACGATTGTTTAACGAACCATAAATTAAATTCTGTTTTTTAATTTAAAATTTCAAAGTAAAATAAAAATCGTGTTGCGGGGCGATTTATTTTGGTCTATGGTTTATTGCGGAACAGCACAAGGATTGAAAATGTTCAAAAAGATACTGATTTTGTTAACCTTGGTCATTATACCAGTTACTGGTTTTGCAGCAGAAAAAAAAGAGCCTGTAAAGCACTTAACCGATGCCCAGATTTATGAAGAAATGAAAAAACTGGCCATGGTTTTTGAAGTTGCGCGTGATAATTTTGTCGAAGAACCAGACGAGAAAAAAATGTTAGAAGGCGCTATGAATGGAATGCTGGGTGCTTTGGATCCACATTCTTCGTACTTGGATGCTGATGATTTTAAGGATTTTAATGACAAATCCCAGGGTGAATTTGGTGGTTTGGGAATTCAGATAACCAGTGACAAAGGTGCAATTTTGGTTATTTCCCCGATTGACGATACTCCTGCGGCGCGTGCGGGAATCAAGGCGGGTGATTACATAACTCATATTAACGGCGAACAGGTTTTTGATATGTCTGTTAACGAAGCTGTTCGAAAGATGAAGGGTCGCCCAGGAACATCTGTGAAATTAACAATTGTTTCCGAAGGTAAAGAACCAAAGACACTAACTTTGAAGCGTGCAATTATCAAGGTTGAATCTGTAAAGGCCGAAGCAAAAGGTGATAATAAAAAAATTGGATATATTCGCATTTCTGACTTCGGAGCGACAACTTCCAAAGAATTGAAAGACGCAATAGCAAAATTGGAAAAGAAAAAAGTTATTGGATATGTTTTGGACGTCCGCAATAACCCAGGTGGATATTTGACGGCAGCTATTGATGTTGCAGATGATTTCTTGGACAGTGGTGAAATAGTTTCTACCCGTGGTCGCGAAAAAAGCGATATTGACCACAGTTTTGCTACCAAGGGCGATTTGATACATGGAAAGCCATTGGTTGTTTTAATAAACCATGGTTCAGCTTCGGCTTCGGAAATTATAGCTGGTGCAATCCAAGACAACAATCGTGGATTGATTATGGGATCACAAAGCTTTGGTAAAGGCAGTGTTCAACAGCAAAAACCGCTTGGTGATGGAACGGCTATTCATATTACCATTGCACGTTATTATACCCCCAGTGGTAAATCAATCCAAGGTGAAGGCATAACACCCGATATCGAAGTTCTGCAAAGCAAGGTAGAAGTTATAGAAAAAAAGCAAAGCTTGTTTTCCGAAGCTTCTTTTAATAACGCCTTGAAAAACGAAGATACTGATAAAAAGAAATCGGATGCTGATGACGAAGACGATAAAAATTTGACTGACGAACAAAAAGAAGCCAAAGACTATCAGCTGCAAAGGGGATTGGATATGGTTTGTGCAATGGCAAAATTAAAAAGCAAAAAAGCCGCCGTTGTGAAACCTGATGTCGAAAAAGGTACAAAAGACATTAAAAAGCCGGTTGATAACATTGATAAAATAAAAGCTGATAATGTAACAAAGACCGAAAGCCAACCTGAAAAAGCAGAAATAAAGTAAAATCAGTCCTGAAAAATTAAAAAATCCCCCAAAAAAGGGGATTTTTTAATATTCTATAATTTGTCAACATTGCCGTTTAATCTTGCCTTTTGGGTGTAATTTGGAGTACTATACGGATCGTGTCCACTAAAAAAAGGTATATAAAATGTCAAAAATAATAGCAGATGGTAACTGGGCCGCAGCCGATATTGCGTACCGGTGCAGTGAATTTGCAGCCATATACCCAATAACACCGAGCAGTACCATGGGTGAATTGGCTGATGAATGGGCTTTTCAACACAAAAAGAATATCTGGGGTGCAATCCCAGGAATTATCGAAATGCAATCCGAAGGCGGTGCAGCTGGGGCTATGCACGGTGCTTTGCAGATGGGTGCGCTGGCAACAACCTTTACAGCTTCCCAAGGTTTATTGCTGATGATTCCGAATATGTATAAAATCGCTGGCGAACAGACACCGTTTGTAATGCACGTAGCAGCACGTGCGCTGGCAACTCATGCTTTGTCCATTTTTGGTGACCACAGTGACGTTATGGCCGTGCGTTCAACTGGTTTTGCATTGCTGTCCAGCCACAATGTTCAACAGGCCCAAGATATGGCTGCAATCGCACATGCCGCAACTTTGCGTGCACGTGTTCCATTTTTGCACTTTTTTGATGGTTTCAGAACCAGTCACGAAGAATCCAGAATTGACCGTATCGAAGAAAAGGTTTTACATTCTTTGATACCGGAAAAAGAATTGATGAAATATCGCAAAAACGGAATGTCACCGGATAATCCGACAATCCGTGGAACTGCACAAAATCCAGACGTATTTTTCCAATCCCGCGAGGCTGCAAACGAATTATATGATGCCGTCCCGGAAATTGTCGAAAAAGTTATGGGCGAATTTGAAAAACTGACAGGTCGTTCGTATGGTTTGGTTGACTATGTCGGCGATAAAAAGGCCAAGTATGTAATCGTATCTATGGGAAGTTCTTGTGAAACAATCGAAGAAACTTTACCTTATATGCCAAAAGGTGTTGGGTTGATTAAAATTCATTTGTTCCGTCCTTTCCCAACCAAGGCATTTTTAGAAGCACTGCCAAAAACAGTCGAAAAAATAGCTGTATTGGACAGAACCAAAGAACCGGGCAGCATTGGGGAACCTTTGTACCAAGATGTTCGTTCTGTTGTTGGTGATAAAATAGAAGTGTTTGGCGGTCGATATGGTTTGGGATCCAAAGAATTCAAACCAAGGGATGTCAAAGCAATCGTAGAAAATATGATTCGTGGAAAAATACATCATAATTTCACGGTTGGAATAGAAGACGATTTAACTAAACTTTCTTTGAAAACTGATCCTGCGTTTTCAATTGAAAACCCAAAAGTTAAAACTGCTTTGTTGTATGGTATCGGCAGTGATGGAACAGTTGGTGCGGTTAAAAACATCGTAAAAATTGTTGGTGATAACTCGGATTTATATCCACAATCTTATGCGGTTTACGATTCGAAAAAATCAGGTGGTTTGACGGCTTCGCATATTCGTTTTTCTGACAAACATATACAAAGCCAATACCTGGTTGAATCATCGGATTTCATAAGTGTTTCAAACTTTATGATTGCTCAAAGATTTGATATTTTTGCAGGTCTGCGTGCCGGTGGAATTGTTATGATTAATACTGGTATGTCTCCAGAAGATGCTTTTGCACATTTGCCAAAAGATGCCCAAGAGCATTTAATCAGAATGCGTGCACGGGTTTATTTCTTGGATGCGAATCGTGCCGCACGTGAACTGGGATTAGGAAATCGTATCAACACATTTATCATGTTGAATTTCTTTAACCTGACCAAGGTTATTGATCCAAATGTTGCAGTAAAATCTGCCAAGTATGCGATTGAAAAAACATACAAGAAGAAAGGTAATGAAGTTGTAAAAGCCAACTGGGCTGCGGTTGACCGTGCATCAGAATTTTTGACTGAATATAAATTGCCTGGAAAGCCGGTTAAAGATTCACCTGATTTTATACCTGCGATGGTAACTGATACACCTGTTAAGATTGCTGGTACTTTGGGTGAAATGGCTGCGATGAAGGGTGATACTTTGCCTGTATCTGTTTTCAAAATTGATGGTGAATTCGGGGCAGGGCAATATCCAGTTGGAACATCTAAATATGAAAAGCGTGCAATTTCTGACAGTGTTGCAACTTGCAATTTGGATACTTGTATCCAATGCGGAAAATGTTCAACCCTTTGTCCTCATGCTGCAATCAGAATTAATGTTCTGACAGAAAAGCAGGCGAAATCTGCCAAGGCAAAAGGTATGACAGTTGTTCCAATGAAGACAACTGAACTGGGTGAAAATATGTATTTCACTTTGAATATTTCACCAGCAGACTGCACAGGATGTAGTGTTTGTGTTAAAAATTGCCCAGTCAAGGCATTACAGATGAAACCAATATCTGAAACGGTCAGGGAGCAAAAGAATTTTAAGGAAGCTGTAAAAATTCCTGAATTCCCTGCAGAAAAATTAAACCTGAATATGACAAAGCATGTCGAATTGTTACCGCACTATTTTGAATTTCCAGGTGCGTGTGCAGGATGCGGTGAAACACCATACATAAAAATGCTGACGCATTTATTTGGTGACCGTATGGTTGTTGCGAATGCTACGGGTTGTTCATCAATCTATGGTGCGAATTTACCAACAACGCCGTGGACCAAGAATGCTGCGGGTCGTGGACCGGCTTGGTCTAATTCTTTGTTCGAAGACAATGCAGAATATGGTTTGGGAATGCGTATTGCTTTGAACCAGAAAAAAGAAGCATTGAAAAGTTTGTTGTTTGAATTGAAAGTACCAAATGTTGAAAAAATGTTTGATGAAAAAGATGTTTTCAAGCAACGCGAAAACGAAAAAACTTTGTATGCAAAATTGTCAAAAATAAAAAATCCAAAAGCGAAAATGGCAGAAAGCCTAATAGGCTCTGTGGTTGATAAATCTGTTTGGATTATCGGCGGTGACGGTTGGGCGTACGACATTGGATACGGCGGATTGGACCATATTTTGCACAGTGGACAGAATGTAAACATTTTGGTTTTGGATACCGAAGGATATTCAAACACTGGTGGTCAGCAATCTAAATCTACACCATTTGGTGCCAGCATGAAATTCGCGATTGGTGGTAAAGAAATGGCCAAGAAAGATTTGGGAATGATTGCAATGATGTCCGGTGCGTATGTCGCACAAATATCATTAGGTGCAAATCCAACCCAAGCATTAAAAGCCTTCCGTGAAGCAGAAGCGTTTAATGGTCCATCCATAATATTGGCTTATGCTCCGTGCATTGCACATGGATTTGATTTGCAAAACGCACCAGATCATCAGATGAAAATGGTTCAAACCGGCGCATGGCCCCTTTACCGTTTCAATCCTGATATGATTAACAAGGGTCAAAACCCATTAGTTATGGATTCTAATCATGACAATAATCCGCTGGAACTGGAAGAGTTTCTAAAAACCGAAAGCCGTTTTGGGGCAGCAAAAAGTGTAAATGAAAACTTTGGAAAATTAGTTGAATCAGCAAAAATAAATAATGCTTATAAAACTAATTTGAAAAAGCATATTGCACAATTTGCCCTGATGCGCAATACTGTAAAAAGCAAAGGCGAAGGTTAAAGGTATAAAAATGAAAATATCCGCGATAGCTTTAAGTTTTTCTGTGTTAACGACACTTTCTGCGTGTACGTTTCAAACCAAACATCGCGGGTATGTTTTTCCTGAAAATTTGGAAACTGAAATCAAAAGTGTAAAGACCACTGCGCAATTAGAAGACAAATTAGGCAGCCCCCAGGTTAAAACGGTATATGGTGAACCTGTGTGGATTTATTTCAGCGCAGATGAAAATTATCATGGTCCAACACCTTTGACTTATGATAATAAAATGGCGCTGTTGGTCTGGCCTGATTCCGCTGGTAATATAAAAAAGACAAAAGTTATGCATGACCAGGATTTCAAAGATGTAAAAATTGCCAAGGGCGAAACCCAGGTTCCAGCAGCTGTGGAATTGAATGCAGTCCAAGAATTGTTTAATAATATCGGCAGATTTACACCTGCCGGTTTGGGACAATAAAAAATCTATTTTTCAACCTTATGAATAAAAAACTCGCAATAAATTATATAAACTGATAAAATCAGATTGCTAAACTGTACAAAAAAATATAAAATTAGAAACATGAGAAGAATATTTACAATTTGTTATTTGTCATTCATCGTTTTTTCGATTGGTGCAGGTTATGCTGCTGATGAAAAATTCTTTTATTGCGGACCTGGCTATGTTTTGAACACAACGTCCAAGGTTGATGGTGTGACAGCATATGAATGTAAAAAGCTTTGGTGTCGTGACTTGGAAAATGGCAAAACTATGGGAAATGCCGATTTGGCTGCCAGTGGGTATAAATCGACTTCGTCACCTGCTGAATTATGTGATGCTGAAAATACATGTGTAACTTGCTTTGGTGACAGAAAGTGGTGTTCTGGCGAATCAGCTGGTGTTTGGAATCCTGACTATGGTGCTTATACTCGTGGTGGGGCAGATACTGCAACCTATGGATCGTATCAAAAAGGCAGTTGTTACACTTGGCGCCTGGAAAAGCCTACTAGCTGTGCAAGTGACGAAACCTCGGTATTGAAAAACGGGGAATGGATTTGTGCAAAGTCAGTTGGTAGTAATACTGGAATATACAGCTCTAGTATCCGCAGAACAGGGTCAGCCGGTCGACTGGTTAAATAATAAAAATTATTGTTTTAGCCGTTTGTTTTTTCCTATTTTTATGATATAATTATACTCACAGAGAGAATGGCAGTTAAAGGATGCACTTTTATGCCGACTAAAAAATTAGATTTTAGAACTGGACAGTTCGTGGTTTATCCAACCCAAGGCGTTGGAAAGCTTGTTCGTACCGAAGAACAGGTTATCGGCGGTCAAAAAATTAAAATGCTGGTAATTGATTTTGAAAAAAATCATATGACATTGCGTGTTCCGTTGGATCGTGCTGAAATTTCTGGTTTGCGTCCTTTGACAACAACCAAGAAAATGGACGAAGCAATCGCGTCTGCGCATGGCAAAGCAGGTGCAAAACGCATGATTTGGGCGCGCCGTGCCGCACAGTACGAAGAAAATATTAATTCTGGCGATTTGATGAAGTTGGCCGAGGTTGTTCGTGATTTGCAACGCAGAAGTGCAGCGGACACTATGACTTTTTCCGGTCGTCAATTGTATCTGCGCGCTTTAGAGCGTATGGCCCAAGAATTTGCTGTTTTACACAAAATAGATATTGAAGAAGCGTCTGATAAAATTGAAGATATTCTGGGGATTCCAAAAGAAATCGACCTTAATGCAGTAGAAGAAGAGGGCGAAGAACTGGAAGAAGACGAAGAAGAAACTTAAAAAAACCGCCAAATGGCGGTTTTTAATTTTAACTTGTTATTATTAAAATGGAATATCATCGCCGATTTCGGTAACAGAAATTTCTGGTGCGGCATGTGTTGGAGATTGATGATGTGCGGATTCACCAGCTGCGCCATCAACACCTTTGGCACCGGCCAAAATAACCATCTGACCCATAAATGGATTCAAAACGACTTCGGTTGTGAAAACATCAACACCCTGTTGGTTTTGCCACTTACGAGTTTTTAAAGAACCTTCCAAATAAAGTTTGGTTCCTTTTTGTAACATGCGTTCTGCAACTTCGGCCAAGTTAGGATTAAATACTACGACACGATGCCATTCTGTTTGTTCTTTTTGTTCGCCAGTGGATTTGTCCTTCCATCGATCACTGGTTGCCAAAGAAAAACTGACAACTTTTTGACCACTTTGTAGGGTTTTAACCTGGGGATCTTGACCCAGATTTCCAACGAGAATAACCTTGTTTATGCTGCCTGCCATAGTTTTTCCTTTTTTAGTATATGCCGATTATCGCGAGTAAACACAGAAAAAGCAAGAAAAAACCGCTGACAAGGCGGTTTTTATTTTCTAGTTCCCCAAAATAATCCAAAAATCCATCCCAAACCTGTCCAGCCAAGTAGCCAGCTGGAAAATCTGACGATAACTGCGTCATAGTCACCTTTGCCATTTTTGACAGCCAAATACGAAGGGGCCAGAAAAATCACCAACACAATACAAATGCACAAAATGGATTTTATGATTGGTAAAATATTAAACAAAGTAAACATTTGTTTGTTAATCGGGCCCTTGGTATATTTTCCCAGCGTTTTTTATATACCGTATTTTGCCTTTGCGCCCAATTGTTCTTCTATGCGAAGCAACTGGTTGTACTTTGCAACTCGATCAGTTCTGGACATTGAACCTGTTTTAATTTGTCCAGCATTTGTTGCAACAGCCAGGTCGGCAATTGTTGTATCTTCGGTTTCGCCCGAACGATGTGAAATTATCACACCGAAACCCGCAGTTTTAGCCATTTGTATGGCTTTCAAAGTTTCTGTTAAACTGCCGATTTGATTTACCTTGATTAATATCGCATTTGCCGCACCTTCGTCAATTCCTTTTTGAAGACGTTTTGGATTTGTAACGAACAAGTCATCACCAACCAACTGACATTTTTTACCAAGTCTGGTGTTTAAAGCTTTCCACCCAGCCCAATCATCTTCGGCCAAGCCGTCTTCAATGGAAATAATAGGATAGTCTTTTAATAAATCTTCATAGAATTCAATCATCTGTTCTGATGATAATTTTTTACCTTCAAATTCATAAACACCGTTTTTGAAAAATTCAGATGACGCAACGTCCAAGCCAATAGAAACTTGTTCACCTGCACGATATCCAGCAGCAGCAATCGCAGACATAATTGTATCCAATGCTTCACGGCTGGAATGAAAATTCGGTGCAAATCCGCCTTCGTCACCAACGTTTGTAGAATTACCAGATTTTTTCAAAATAGATTTCAAGTTATGGAAAATTTCCGAACCCATACGAATCGCTGTGGCTTCATCATGGGCACCGTTTGGAATAATCATAAATTCTTGGGCATCTAATCCATTGTCCGCATGAGCACCACCGTTTATAATATTCATCATTGGGCGTGGTAAAACTTTTGGCGAATCGTTTCCATAAATTTCTGCAATGTATTTATACAAAGGAATATTCTTTTGTGTGGCGACTGCACGTGCTGCTGCCATTGATACAGCCAGTATTGCATTTGCACCAAGTTTTTCTTTATTTTCTGTTCCGTCCAGTTCAATCATTTTGGAATCCAATTCAGATTGTTTTGATGCATCAAAATTCTTCAAAACAGGAAAAATAATATGATTTATATTTTCAATAGCTTTTAAAACCCCTTTGCCCATAAACGCAGAACCCCCATCACGTAATTCCAATGCTTCGAAACTGCCTGTAGAAGCACCGGATGGAACCGCAGCACGACCCATTGCACCGCCTGATAATTCGACATCACATTCAACTGTTGGGTTACCGCGACTGTCTATAATTTGTCTTGCATGGATATTTTTTATCAAAAACATATTTTTTCTCCTTTCTTACTAAAAAAACACAAAACATTCATATTGTTTTGCTTGGTCTTAGTTCCAATTTATGTTACAATGTAATCACAAGTGTCATCTAAAATAAACATAAATATGATAAAAAAGCTACTATCTTTTATATTATGCCTTGCTCCGGCAACGGCAATGGCTGTACAAACTATTGATCCTGGTACTGGAAACACCGAAAGTGTTTCTGGTTTAGATGCATCCATAGGATCGATAATAGTTAAATCTGGCAAAGGTATTATTGTCGGTGCTGGTGGTGTCAGCATTTCTGGAAATATGTATATAAACAAGAACGATCCAGGTTCGGTAACAAATCAATTTTATGCAGAAACTACAATTGATTCTCCATTTTCTATTATTTCCAGCAGTGATATAACTGTTGGTGGTGCTTTGGATATAAGTTCTGGAAAAATTTTTGAAATTAAAACATCCAGTGGAACAATTAATTCCAGCTTTGGCAGTATTTCAAATTCTGGAATAACAACCATAGAAAATATAAATAATTTTCACACAACTGGTACGATTTTTAATTATGGTGATTTAATTGTTTCTGCCCAGACTGTTTCTGCGGGTTCTGTCACCAACAGCAGTGGAAATATTAATTTAACATCTGTTGGTTCAATTACGATGGGTGACTTTGCAAATGACAGTACTGGAACAGCGAATGTAACAGCGTCTTCTTTAAATGCTGGTGATGTTCAAAATAATGCTGGGACAACAAATATAAATTTATCTGGTAATTTAACATCAACTGGAAATCTTGAGAATTCAGGCACTTTACTGGATGTAAATGCTGGTAATGTATCTGTTGCGGGAACAATGAAGAATGATAGTTCTTTGGGAACTTTATCTTTGAGTGTTGCCAGTTTGAACGTAAGCGGTGGCGATATTTCAAATGCTTCGTTTGTAAACACAGGTAATTTTGATGCAAGTGTTTCAGGTGTAACACATTTTGAATATGGTTTCGATACCAGTACTATGGGAACAACAAATACTTTCAGTTTAAATACAGGAACTTTGACATTTGGAACAGGCTGGACTCAACTTATTTCTAATAATATGAATTCATTTAATATAACTGTAAATAATGGTTCAGTTTCTTTTGGAAATATAAGAAATGGTTCTGGGGGAAATACATCAGCAAATATGGATTTGATTGGTGAATCTGTGCATGCTGCTTTGGTTCAAAACGAAGGTAATACATTAAATATAACGGCAACAGATTCCTTTGGTGGAATTTATTTGACAGGTGTTTTGAATAACAGTTCTGTTTCTACCTCTAATTTGTATTCCGATGGCGCTATTAATATTGCAGGTGCGATTACAAATGATGGATCAATACTTATAAACGGTGTTAATAATAATTTAGATTCAATAACAAATAATGGAAACTTGGATATATCTTCACCGACTGCGAACGGCATATTGAATATTGCATCAAATTTGACAAATCAAAATGGCGCAATTTCGATAGATATTCGTGACGTTGATATTGGTGGAAATCTGGTTAATATTGCTGGAACAACATTTATAAACGCTACAAATTCTCTTGGAATTGGTGGTGTTGCTGCCCAGGGCGGATTTGTGGCTTTGAATTCAGTATCAGGACCAATGTTTATTGATAATGATATTTCTGTAACCGCTGGCTCTCTGATTTTTGCTCCGAATACAACCAGTGTTAATATTGGCGGTGTTTTATCAATTTCTGGAAGTTTAGGTGCTACTTCAGCTGCTGCACCAGCTGGAAATGTTTCTGCAATGGCTGATGGTGTTCTGGGTCTGACATTACATTCAGATGGCGGAAATATAACTGTTGGTGGCAATGTAATGGCGGTTTTGAGTGATGTTACCAGAATGCTTACTTTGGATGCGAATGAAATTGATATTGGTGGTGTTGTTGCCGCTTCGAACAAAGGTGTTTTAGTTTTTGGTAATGGTTCAACTTTGAATTTAAATGTTACAAGATCCATAACTTCTACAACTGGCGGTTTGGTTGATTTGAATACATCTAATGTCACTGCAGCCACTTTATCCGGAGACGGAAAATTTATTGCACGTGGATCAAATATATTGGCAACAGATTCATCGGATAATGCTATTGACCTTTCTAATGGTGTTTGGTTTGATGGTACTGATCCATCAACTGGATTTGTAATCAGAACGACACATGATTTAACATTGGAAACAACTGGTGTTGGTGCAGATATTGCTGTTTCAAATGGTATGTCAATTTCAACTGGAAACAAATTAACAATGAACGCAGCGGATCAAATAAATGTTTCCGGTGATGTTAATATTTCTGGTGAACTGGATATGGATGCAGCAAACGAATTAGCATTTTTAAACAATATCACAAATTCTGGTACTATGAATATTGCATCATCATATTTCACAGTAATTGATTTGATAAATACTGGTTCTTTTTCAGTTAATAGTGATACAGATATTGACTTAAATGATTTAACAAACAGTGGTCATGTAACTTTTGTTGCTGGTAATTCAATTACATTAAATAATATATCTTCGACTGCAAACAGTCTGGATATAACAGGAAATTCAATCGATGCTGCATTGTTGTCGGTAACTGGTGGTTATGCAAATCTGAATTCAAACAGTATTTATGTTTCTGGTAATACCGATGTTACTGGTGATTTGTACCAAGGTGCAACTTCTGGAATGTTGAACCTGACACAAGATAATACAAACTTCAAAACAACAGATTTGAATGTTGGTGGTGATTTTAATGCTGTTCGTTATACAGGAAATTATGGTTTGGCAAATCTAACCGTGGGTGGTGATTTGGTAACTGGCAGCACTGCTGACGTTACAATATCTGCAAATAGTATTGTTCTTGGTGGAATGAACAGTGCTGGAACATTGTCTTTGGATTCAACAGATATTGAATTAGGAAATGCTACAAACTCTGGGTCATTGACAATTAATACAGATGACGTTGTTTATTTTGACAGCTTTGCAACAACGGGTGGTTCAGCTTATATTTATGCAAACCAATTGGATGTAACGGGTCAGGTTAATTTGTTTGGTGGTTTGTTACAGAATTCTTCTGGCACAGTTTCAAATGGTGATATAAATATCGCAACCACAGATTTGGTTATAAATGCTGATGGTATTGCTGCATCAAAAATTTATCAAGAATCAGGAACAATAGTTTTGAATACCAGTGACTTGGATGTTGGTGGTGATATTGATGTTCAAGATTTACAAATAGTTGCAACTGGTCCAAATTGGTTGACCGCAAATGTTGATGGAAATATCGGCAGCAATGTCAGATTCACAGGTTTATCCAGAATGACTGTTGGTGGTGATTATTTATTTGATGACACCAGTATGTTGCACGCGGCTGTTTTACCAAGAGTCGGCGCACCTGTTAATTATTGGTCCGGTATCAGCTTAACAAATGATGACAGTTTTGGTCAGATTATTAATGGTGCATCTGGGGAACCTTTGATTGATATAAATGGTAAATTTATTTCTAATGTTACAACTTTGGGTTCTGCTGCTGTTGGTTCTTTGGAAACATCTCAGTTTGGTGTTGATATATTTGATATAGTTAACCCTGGATCTGCAATATGGTTATTGCATGCAGATGATGGTATCGAAGAATTGGGATTAAAGACCAGAAACTTGTTCGTAAAATTCTGTAATTCAGATGGCAGCATTTGTTATAACTATTTAGATGCTTTGGGCAATGGCAGCACAGATACAAATGATACACCAATATATCTTTCATTGCGTGACACAAACGATGATGGAACAGCGGACAGTATTTATGTAGTGTTTGATCCACGTTTCGGTGGTCCAGTAGAAGTATTCAAAATCCAACCAATTGTTGGTAATGAAAATTATCATACCGATGGTGAATATTCTGCTGCAGGTGCTTTGGATAACTTAATCGCAGGACGATTTGCAGATCTTGGATTCACAGGTCGCAATCCAATTGAAACAATACCTGTTGCGTTTGATGGCACATATTTGGAAGATTTTGGAAATGAACTTTATAATTTGATGGAACAATACCAATTGGATCATGATGGTTATCGTTTGGCACAATTCAGCAGATTGATGCAACCACGTGAAATGAATCAAATTACAGGAACTATCAGTTTGAACGAACACACATTTGCTCGTGATTTCGAAGATCATATGTTTGATGAATTTGTTTGGAACAGAAATCGCAAGATAAGAAATTCTTGGGTTGATACAGATTTTGGAATGATGACACAACAATTGGGAACCGAGAATAGGGCAAAGGGTAATCGTTTCTCGATCAGTGGTGGTTTTGATTGGCAGGCATCAAATACTTTGATTGTTGGACTGTCTGGACGTATGTCACATACAACAAACGACAATGTAGATAATATTGATTTGGGTTATAAAAATGGAGCATCTGTTCCGGTCAGTTCCAAGACCCAGGTTACAAACACTAACTTTGGATTTGGTGGATATTTGATGGGGACAATGAATGAAAAGACACGTTTTTATGGTAATGCATTCTTGGATGCCTATATGTTAGATATATCACGTGATCAAAATTATTTAGACTCAATACAGGGAAGTGGAACATCTTTAAGTCTGACATCAGAATGGGGTTTGATGCACGACTGGCTGAATCAATACATTGTCGGAAATGCTTATGTTCGTGCTGGATATAACTTTGGGTACACAATTGATGAAAAAATCAAAGAAAATAATTATATGAGATTGCAGTCAGATGGTTATGCCAGCTTGACTCCAGGATATTCTTTGATTGCCCAGAAAAGAATTTATACATCACCGTGGTTCCAGATTCGTCCTAATTTGTCATTTGGTGTTGAATATGATTTGTTGGGTATCCCTGAATCACAGTTTAAGTTTGCAGTTGCCAAGGAAATGACAGATTATAAAACTGAAATTGATCCTTTGTGGGCAAATGCAGGCGGTGGAATTGAATGTTTGGCTGCATCCGGATGGCAGTTTGGTGTTGATTATCGTTATCAGTACAATGCTGATTTACAGATTCACAAGGTTAAATTGTACGGTGCATACAGATTCTGATAAAATAAAAAACGGTTTGAAAATTCAAACCGTTTTTTTTACATCACAAAATCTTCGCCCAGGTAAACTTTTTTAACCATTTTATCTTTTACAATTTCTTCTGTGGTTCCTTGCTTTAATATTTTTCCATCGTGCAGTACATAACTGCGGTCTGTAATACCCAAGGTTTCACGAACATTATGGTCGGTAATAATAACGCCCAAACCACGATTTTTTAATTGTGATACCAAGCCGCGGATTTCATTAACAGCAATTGGGTCAATCCCAGCAAATGGTTCATCCAACAATATAAATTTAGGATCATTTGCCAATGCGCGTGCAATTTCAACGCGTCTGCGTTCACCACCAGAAAGTGCAGTAGCCTGACTGTTTCGCAGATCTTTAATAGCAAATTCTTTTAATAATGAATCAAGTTTCTTTTCTCGTTTATTTTTATCTGGTTCTACTACTTCCAAAATTGCCATAATGTTTTGTTCAACAGTCAACCCACGAAACACACTGTTTTCTTGGGGTAAATATCCAATGTGCATGCGTGCGCGTTGATAAAAAGGTAAATGAGTAATATCTTGGGAATTTAAAAATATTTGACCACCAGTCGCACCAAGTAATCCCATAATGCAATAAAAAGCCGTAGTTTTACCGGCACCATTTGGTCCCAAAAGCCCAACGGATTCACCTTGCTTTACTTCCATAGAGATGTCTTTCAACACCATACGCTCGCCATATGTTTTGGACAAGTGTTTAACATATAAAACGCTTTGCTTCATAATTGTATCACCAATTCATCTGTTAATATTTTATCACCATTATCAGAGTCCACACGGACATTTCCGATTAAAGTGACTGTATTATCTTTGCTGTTGTATTTACCTGTATTTGCATTGATTTTATCCGTAATTTTTTTATTATCGGATATACGAACCACGGTTCCTGAAATTTTTTCAATATATAATACATCAGGGTTAGTGTATTCTTGTCTGGCAACAGCAGCATTAATTTTAAAAGGATTACCATTCTTGTCAGTTCCAGCAAAAGCAGCATTAGTCATCTGAAATTGATTATTAACGATTTCTTTCATATTTATGGCAGATATTGGTGTCCACAAAAGCTGTCTGGTAAACAATGTTCCAGCAACCAATGCAGTAATCATAACCAGTCCCCATCCTGTAAAAAAGAACTGCCACCAGCGTTTTAATCGTCTTTGCTTGTCGAAAATTATAAAACTGCGTTTATCATAATCCATGCGCCCAGTTTAAAGTAATAGAAATCAAAAAGCAATTTTTATATTTTATAATGTTGTTTTTTGTGTTATAATAAAGCAAGAGAGAATGAATAGAACTTTTAGATTTTTTATTGCTACTTTTTGTATTGCACCGATGTTTTCGGCGGGCGCAGCTGTTCAAATTAAAAAGGCAACCCCAGTTGCATCGTCCAGTTCTTCTGGATCTTCCAGCACGGCCAGCTTGGTTCCAAATGCTATTGGATTGGTTTCTGGTATTATGACAATTAATGCAAAGCAGAATGAGATGTCAGCTGAGTGTGAACCAACAAAACAAGAAATGGATTTTGTCGATAATACAATGAAAGAATGGGCAAAAACTGGCCAAATGACATTGAAAGAAATTCAAGGTGAAATGACAAAGAAGAACTTTTCTGGTCCATGCAGAAATTTTGATGGTTACGATAAGGAAAATAGTTTTCAAACTTCGGGAATAACACCTTGTTATAACTTTTTTAATGACAAAGGAATGGTTTGGAACGAGTTTCCAAGAACAGGCAAGGGGACATATTGTAAAGATGGTACGCCTAATAATGGTTGTTCTGGCAAAAATAAAGTCACAGTTTCTAATATGTATGACTTGTTTAACGTTATTGATTTTGACCCGGCGGATTATACTCAGTCCGAGGCTACGATGGCTGCAAAACTGCTAAGTAAGATAGAAAGTTGCTCTCCTTCGAAGTTAAGTGCCAAGAAAAAAGCACTGTGGGGTGATTTCTTGGTTAGCACTGCTGGGGGATTGGGCAAAAAAACAGATACCAGCTCGATTATGCAACAGGTTGGCAATATAAGTTCCAGTGGTGGTATTGGTGCCATAGGTTCCTTGGGTAATGTTGCAAGTCAATTAATGAACAAATAAAAATCTTTTGTTTGGAAATAATTGATTTTTGTGTTCTCTTGATTACTTTTTCCCTTTACTCGCGTGCATAAAATTCGTTATAATTAGACAAAAGTTCGAAAGAGGGTTTTTAATGAAGAATAAATATTATGTTTTATTGTCTGTTTTGTTGCTGACCGCTTGTGCTGGAACTGATAAAAATGTTCAAAATACACCGGTTGCAACTCCTACGGTTGATTATGTTGAATCGTTGGACGTTTATTCCGCCCCGCACAAAGATTCTTTTTTGAACCAGTTGGCTATGAATTATCGTTCTTATGCAATTTATAATGCCAGAACCAGTGGTCATCCAGATATGGGTGAAATATTTGCTCAAAAGGCTGTTGCGGCTTTTTCAGGTGAATTACCTTTCCCAGAAAGTTTGGATAATTGGAAAATTATTGATGAAAAGACATCATTCGAATTTCATAATGAATACAACAAACTGTTGGATGCTTTGAAAAATGATGCTTCGGAAAATAATCCAGAAGTTGCTGCCGAAGCCCAGGCGAAATTTGATTGCTGGTTGTCTGCAACTGCCAGTGAACAGACAGCTACTGCAAATGAATGTCATGACCGTTTTGTAAAGGCTATGGCCGCTTTGAATTGTGATGGCAAGACTGTTCAAACAAAAACCGAAACCAAAGAATCAAAGATTGTTAAATCCCAGGTTGCGGAAACTTATTATCCAGAAACCGATAAAATGTCTGCGATGAATGGTGTTGGTCGTGAACGTGAAAGTGTTATAATCGTCAACAATGTTAATATTCCAGAACATTTAATAAATCCTGTTCCTGTTCAACCAATGATATTTAATCAGAATATTTACAGCAATGATAAATCAACAGATGCTTCGACCGAAGAAACCCCTACTGTTGGCGAAGAAATGGTTAGCCGTGATGAATTTATCAATATGATGATGGCAATGCGTTCTGAATTGACAGCAATTAATTCCAGATTAGATAAAATGCAAGAAGCCAGTGGCGAAAAAACAATTTTGAAAGTTCAACAAATTCCATTGGAACCAAAACAGCATGTAATGGAAGAAATTTTCGAAGTTCGTTTTGATTTTAACAAGGCAACCATAAAACCAGAATACCAAGATTTAATCCGTAAATTGGCAACAGCAACCCAAGAAAATAAGAATATCAAGGTTTCTGTAATTGGTCATACAGATACCGCAGGCAGCAGTTCATATAATTATGCCTTGGGTGGACGCCGTGCCGAAGCGGTTCAAAAAATGTTAGTAAAATATGGAATTCCTGCGACACAGATAGTTTCCGTATCTGCTGGCGAAAAAGATAACAAAGTTACAACAGGTGATAATACGCCGAATGCAGAAAATCGCCGTGTTCGTGTTGTCAAAGAAGTTCATTATACAGAACCGGGTAAAACTGTTCCGGTTGCTGCTGTCCAGGTTGAAAAACAACCAATGGGACAGCCAGAACCAGATTGCGGAATGTATGGTTGCGACAAATAGTAAAAAAGAGCGTTTTTGTTAAGTTTTTGTTCTTATAATAATACTTGACAAAAATAGATTATTAGTATATTCTCTGATTTGAGAATGTTTATTTAAAAGGAATTTAAATGAACAATAAGTTTGGTGAAGCTATTAAAAAAGTACCGGGTTCAAAAGGTCGTGTTTTTGGCAAGGGTCAAGAGGTTGTCGATATAGCCGCAGCGTTAAAACAGGCTGGGGTTACGCTGAAATCTGGTTCAGAAAACGAAAAATAATTATATTTTCGCATATATTGAAAACTGCGAAGGGATTCTTCGCAGTTTTTTCTTTGTAAATCCGTTGAAATTTGTTAATCTTATTGTATGTCTGTAAAAGCACTTACTTTGTGGCAACCATACGCAACAGCAATTGCATTGGGTTTGAAACGTTATGAAACGCGCTCTTGGGCGACCAAATATCGTGGAAAATTGGCAATACATGCGTCATTAAAGCCGTTAACAATTTCTTCAAAAGAATTGGCCACAAAGTATGGTATTCTTGAATTACCATTGGGTCAGGTTTTATTGATTTGTGATTTAGAAGATTGTATTTTAATGACCCCGGAATTTATCAATTCCCAACCGCAGACCGAAAAAGATTTTGGAGATTGGTGTGTTGGTCGTTATGCTTGGAAACTATCAAATATTCAAGTTTTGACGCAACCTTTGTCAATTTCTGGTCATCAGGGTTTATGGAATCTGGAAATGGATTAGCAGAAAGCTTGACTTTTTAAGGTTTTTACATTATATTACAATTAACCAAAAGACGGGAGTTCTCTCGTTTCAAAATTTTCCAAACTAAGGTTTTACTATGCACGTAAATGAATTAAAGGCAAAAACGCCGCAACAACTTTTGAAAATGGCTGAAGACTTGGGAATTGAAAACCCATCTCAGCTGAATGTACAGCAATTAAGATTTGCTGTGCTGCGTGTTTATGCCATAGATAAAAAAACAACATTAATTGGCGATGGTGTTTTGGAACGTATGCAGGATGGTTTTGGATTCTTGCGTGCACCAGAAAGCAATTATTTGGCTGGACCAGACGATTTGTATGTTTCTCCAAACTTGATAAAAAAATATGGTTTAAAAACTGGCGATTATATCGAAGGTCAAATTCAGGCTCCACAAAATGAATCCGAACGATATTTTGCTTTGGAAACAATTGAACGTGTAAATGCTGGTGATCCTGAAAATTTGCGTCATCGTGTTTCTTTTGACGACATGACACCACTGTATCCGGATGAAAGATTAAAGATGGAAGTTGAAAACGAAAAAGACAAGGGTCGTTCGCTTTCTGCTCGTGTTATCGATTTAATTTCACCAACAGGTAAGGGACAGCGTTCTTTGATTGTTGCGCCTCCGCGTACTGGTAAAACAGTAATGTTACAGAACATTGCAAATTCTGTTGCGACCAATTATCCAGATGTAAAATTGATTGTTCTGCTGATTGACGAACGTCCCGAAGAAGTTACAGATATGCAACGTAGTGTTAAGGGTGAAGTTATATCCAGTACCTTTGATGAACCAGCTTCACGTCATATCCAAGTTGCCGAAATGGTTATTGAAAAAGCAAAACGTTTGGTCGAAGCAGGTCAAGATGTTGTAATTCTGTTGGACTCTATTACACGTTTGGGTCGTGCATATAATACAGTTGTCCCAAGCTCGGGTAAGGTTTTAACTGGTGGTGTTGATGCGTATGCATTACAACGTCCAAAGCGTTTCTTTGGTGCTGCACGTAATATCGAAGGCGGCGGCAGTCTGACGATTATTGCAACCGCGCTGGTTGATACTGGATCCAAAATGGACGAAGTTATTTTCGAAGAATTCAAAGGAACCGGAAACAGCGAAATTATTTTGGATAGAAAATTATCTGACAAACGTGTTTACCCAGCGATTGATATTACAAAATCTGGAACACGTAAAGAAGATTTATTGGTCAGCAAAGAAATCTTGTCCAAGATGTATGTTTTGCGCCGCATAATTAATCCTATGGGAACATTAGAAGCAATGGAATTTTTGTTAGATAAATTGCGCACGACAAAAACAAATGATGATTTTTTCAGTTCTATGAATTCATAAATATTAAAAAAAATTATTGTTAAAACCGCACATTTTGTGCGGTTTTTTTAATAAAAAGGAAAAATAAAATGAATAAAATTTATTTAATTTTGGGTGCTGTGTTCGCCTTGTTTACTGCATATTTTTTTGGTTCACGAATCGCAACGGAAAAGTGCAGGGCGAAATTTGTTACCGAAAATAATGCAAATATTCAAACAATAATCGAACTAAAAGGAAAAATAAATGCAGAAACTAATCATACTGCCACTGTTGACATTCGTCGCCGCTTGCACGACAAATACACAATCAAAGATTAATGATTGTGCAAAAATAATTTGTGACCCAATTTATGGTCGTGATTCGGATTGGAATAAAATCAGTGATGATTTGGCTCGAAATATTTACAAGCACAACAGAACTTGTGAAGAAACTAATCGCTAAGGTTTTCGATAATACTTTCAGCAGCGTCTTTCACAGTTTGCAGGCTGGTTTTATAAGTTGCACAGTCACGATTTATTTGTGAAACATAAGCGTCACGCATATTTGCAGACATATAAGAGCAGGCCTGTAAATGCTGGATACAATATTCATGTCCGGTCAAAAAAGCTTGTTGTCCTCGAACACGACTTTCTGTGTCTGACCAATCAATATCCAAAGCATTATCAAGTTTAGTCCAAGAATCATCACCAGTGTATTGTCCGACTTTTTCTTCCCAATATTCTTGCATTTCTGCATCAGTATAGGTCCCTTCATTTTTCAAAACAATAATTTGCTTGGTCAATGAATCAATTTCTGGCTGATATTCTGCGTCTATCTGCGCCAGTTTCGAACTGCAATAGCAACGGTTGTAACTTGTTGTATCGCGTTCGCAATAACCATTCATACATGTTACATAATCAGCCAAACATCTGGCGGTTGAAATAGATTCTGTGGTAGAAGAGGCCGCATCAGTTTCTGCCGCCTGGGTTGTTTTATAAACATAAGACCCATTTAATCTGGAAGCTCTGGAAACTGTATCAATATCAGAAGAACCTCTACGTGCGACAACTCTACGATTTGATGTTGCGGCCGAACGAGCGTTTGTATAAGAAATATCAGAATTTTCATAAGATGTTTGCGTAGAAGCTGATCTGGCTGTAACGCCGCTATTTGTTTGTCCAACAGTTGCAGAGCGAGCACTTATTCCACCACTTGAATTTGCTGACCTTGCGACAACGCGTCTGGTGCCACCGGATAAATTACTTGTTCTGGCAAGAACCGAAACGGTATCCCGTGAATTTGTAGTATCCGTACCAGAATTCAAAGAAACTCGCATTTTGTTATTCATGTACGGATAGAGATTTTGATATGCTTGGGTACCCATAAAATCAGATGCTGCAACGGTCGCCGCAAACGATGCACCGGTAAACAAAGAAACGATTAAAAATGCAAAAACTTTTCTCATCCTTTCAATTCTAGGAATTTTGTAAAAAATAGACAAGAAGAAAATATATATTTTGATTTGCATTTTTTTAAAAGATTGTTATAATCGAGTCTGTTTCGGGGTGTAGCTCAGCCTGGTAGAGTGCTTGCTTTGGGAGCAAGATGTCGAAGGTTCGAATCCTTTCGCCCCGACCAGAATAAATAAAATACCGCGATTTGGCGGTATTTTTTATTTTCCGCCCGCAATCCGCGGGCTGTACAGCGGACGTGACTTTGGTATGGCTGGAATATGGGGCAATTTACCCCAATCCATCCCCACTTACATCCAAGGGCGTTTTTCTCAAGTCACTGAGTAGAATTTAAAGTATTTTTTTAATTGAATTTCATAGTTCTATCATTTAGAATATTGGTATACCAAAAGGATTAAAAATGAAAAAATTCAAAGGCTTGTTATTGTTTGCGGGCGGAATGATAACCATGCTTGTTATCTTGTTGATAATTGGTTTATTTAAAGGGACATCTAACAATGGGGTCACTTTGTTTGAAGAAAAAGGCGAATGTATAACTAAAAGCTCTATTGAGGTTTTTCAGGTCTTGGAACCCGGTATGGCATTGGCGAATACAAAAACTGAAGATGGTTATATGGGAAAGGTTGTTCTTATTGTTAATAATGAAGGTAAATCTTATTATGATGAACAAATAATACCTTCACCACAAAAAGGTTGCATGCGGCAGATTGGTGTTTATAAATATCAAACAAAAAAAGATAACTTTTGGAAAACTGTTCCGATTGTTATTTCGGAATAGATAAATCATCTTTTATAAAATTCTTTTTCCTGTTCTGAGAATGCATCGTGTTTGGATGCGATGGCGAATAATTTTTGCAAGGTCATTTCTGATGGGATTTTACCATCCATAATATCGTTTATAATTATTGGCGACAGGTATGCAAGATTCAGATATTTATAGATCGTGCGAATGTCGCGTTGTTCTGACTTTGCGATATGTTTAACACATGTTCCATTTTCATACATTTGTTTATATTTCCAACCAATGGCTAATGCGCGGATAAATATATCCGCATTTTCCGAACGGGTTAAAATACAGGTTTCAAACCCGCCGTTGCGGTTTTTAACACATACACCACGTGTGATAAATATTTCTTTTTCTATCACAATTTGATGCTTGTCATTCATAAAGTAATTATTCATCTGAACCACTTTTTGATTCAGATAATTACTTGGCTGAAATCTATCCAGATATTTCAAATCATCAGTATTTATAAATATCGTTATTTTGTTATCCCCATAAATAACTTTATCAATCATTTCATGTAAAATTTTTTCATTAAATTGAACTTGTTTAAATGCCAGTCGTTTTTCTTCTGGCAGTTTATAGGTCATATCAGAATCTAAAAACAGTTTAATTTCATCACTAATTATTTTATCTAAATCCCCCGCAGGAAGTGATATTCCGGATGCACGATAATACCGATAATGTTTGAATTGTCTACATCCTTTCTTGTTTTTAAATGGCACGCCAGATGTGGTAAACATTTTGTTATGCAACAGGGTTTTAGATAAATTATATTTTGAATCTGGATGGTTGTTATTTTCTTTGATTTTCCTTTGAACACGGTTAAACAAATCCATATCAATTATTGGTTCATGTAGACCGTCAAAGACTTCATTGGATGATTTGTTCGGAATCTTACCCAAATATATTTCTGACTTTAATATTCGCTCAACAACATTTGGTGTGATTTGTGCGCCACCTTTGACTTCGCCATGTTTGGTTGTCCATTTCTTTTGTTTAATACCCATTTCAATCAATTTATAGAAACAATCATTAAATCCCCGTGATTCCAAGTATGTTTCAAAAACCTTGCGGACAATTGGAACCTCAGATTCATTGGGTACAAGCTTTCCAAACGCAATATCATATCCAATTGGTGGAATACCACCAATCCACATTCCCTTGGCCTTGGTCGCACGCATTTTATCACGGACACGCTCTGATGCGACTTCTCTTTCAAACTCTGCAAACGACAGCAACATGTTCAGGGTTAATTTACCCATGGCGGAACTGGTGTCAAAACTCTGCGTAATACTGACCAGATTACAGTTATGTTTATCAAACTCTTTCATCATGCTTTTAAAGTCATAAATACTACGCGACAAACGATCAATTTTATAAACCAAAACACATTGAATCCGCCCGGCATGAATCTCCTCCAGCATCTCTTTCAGGGCTGGCCGCGCCATAGTCCCGCCAGAAAGCGCAGCATCGCAGTAAGTCTTATAAAACTGCCATCCTTGGAACTGTTGTGATTGAATATACGCTTTACAGGATTGTTCCTGATTATCCAAACTGTTGAACTGTTGTTCCAATCCATGTTCAGTTGATTTACGTACATAAATGGCACAGTTAATTTGTTGCATTTTTACCTCTTTGGTCGGTGTCATTAGTGCTTACAAAACGATGGAAGTCAACTCAATAAAGTGCTTGATTTATAAGACTTTGTAAGCATTAGTGTGTATATAAAAAGGGGTGAAAAATGAATAATAAAACCACTCGTGGATATAGTGAACGTTTGGCAAAATATAGGGAACAATGTCGTGAAACTGGACAAAAGATAGAGCAGAAAAACATCACAAAATTAAATTCATATGCAAAAGATACGGATAACTGCATAGAACACAGTAACAAAAACAAATATCGATTAAAACCCGGAACGCAATTGATTAAGAAATACAAAGGCAAGCAGTTAGTGGTTGATGTGATTTCAATGAATAAATTTGCATTCAATGGCAAAATCTATGACACATTATCAAACATCAGCACCGAAGTCACCGGCTATAAAACCTCCGGCTATGAATTTTTTGGATTTTAGAAAAACACTAAAAAAGCATAAGTTTTTATGGTATAATTTGAAGTAAATAAAGGACAATAGATAACAATATGCCAAAGGTAACAAAATTTTCAAAAAGCCAAGAAATTCTGGACACAAACGACTGGGAAGGTTTGCGTATTATAAACGAAAAATCAAAGACGACCAAATTGGTCGCTGATAAACTTCGTGAAATTGTAAAAAGATTACTTTCAAAATCAGAAGGCCAATATAATATAGATGATTTTGAATTTTTGGTTACTGATGAAAAAGATACAAATGCTTTTTATATTTCTGATAGTAAGACAAAAAATAATAAACATATTATTGCTGTTTCAAGTAAGTTAATTAATTTTTGTAATAGCGAAGATGAATTTGCGGGGGTTATTGGCCACGAACTTGGACATTTTGTTTATGATAAACTATCAAAATCTGGAAAAAATACAGTTTTTCAAGAACGTGGATCTGATTTACATTCTGTTGATTTATTAATTGACGGGGGTTATGACCCACTTGCCTATGAAAGTATAGCGGGTCGCATTTTTTTAAGAAACGGGAGTGACATTTTAAGATCGCTTGATGTTCATGGAAACAGTTTCGCGCGTGTCGAAGATATTCGTTCTTATTTAACATATTTAAAGAAAGAAAGAGGCGAATTTAAACAACCAAAACGATTTGATACAAGCAATTGGAAATTATTTCAAAACCAATTTAATGAATCTTTTAATTTTGATAGATTTAAGTCTTATTTAGATCAAAAAATTGGGGTCTCAGATTTAAACCCTGAAAACTTGAATAACTCTTTAAAAATCATTTATACAGAAATGAAGGCGGGAAATATTGAAATCCCATCCAGAATTTTAGATTTAAAATCAAAATTGGATTTATTCCTTGAAAATAATAGAGAATATACTCCAAATATTGATATAAAAAATACATTACAAAGTCTTGTAGAATTTATAATCAATAAAAAGCCTAATAAAATTTTGATGGACGTTATAGACAGATTATATTGGATAAATAAAGATAGATTCTTATTATTTGGCAAATTTGCAGAAATTGCCACAGATATGCAAAAATTTATAGATTCAAAAAATATTGCAGAAGCAGAAACTATAGCGAAAAAATGGGATATGATTAAAATTCGTGAATTTCAATCATATAATCGTATTTTTAATTTCCCTTCATTTATTATGCCTGCGGAAGACAATGCAATAGGTAAAGAACTGCCATATAAACGCCACAAAGAATGGGCCAAAGACAATTCAGAAATAAAAAGATTTTTAGAAGATGTATTTAGAATAAGTAATGATACATTATTAAAAGATCATTATTTAACTGAAACAAAATGGCCCGATAACAAGTGGTATAATTATATGTTGGGGGATGATGGCAATATATTTTTAACCGGTCAAGATAGTATAAATTATAGAAATAAAGAATCTGAAAAAAGTTCAATATTATCTAATCAAAAAAAGTCAAAAGAAAATCATATTAGATTTACAAATCAACTAGATTTATTAAACGCATTGGTTGATTTTGATAATGATAAAATCACAGCGTCAGATTTTTGGAAAAAGTTTCATTCCTATTATCCTGATAAAACAGATCCAATTTATAGAATTGTTAAAAACTATTATGAACAAATATCACATAATAAATACGAACAAGAAGATTATAATTTGGTTATTAATTCCAAAGCATATGATAAATTGGCGCAAATTCCAGACTCTTTAAAATTGGCATTAGAAGAAACAAAAAAATATTATCATAATTATCGAGAAAACCAAGATATTACACATGTATTCCTGGATTCTGTTTTCAGAAGAGATGCAAATATAAACTTTTTTAAAAACATTACAGATATTTTATTAAAACTAATAGAACAGACAGAAAATAGCGAAAGTCTAAATAAAGTTAAATTATTAGAAGAATTATATGATCAAACAGGATTCACTATTTCTGGTAAGATTTATGAAAATCATATAGAGTCATCAAGGTCTTTAAGTAATGAAATTGAAAAGCTACAATATGTATTTTTGGATAAAATTCGTGATAAATATACTGAATTCGCAGATCCCGTGAGATTTTTTTATGATTTCAGTGGTAAAAAAATGGGGTTGATGTACACTATATACAAACAATTAAAAAATCATGAAGAAACCCCGCTGTTGGATAGAATATTTAAGAAAGCAGGTATTGAATATGCAAAAAGCCCAAAGCAATATGCAGATAATAAATTAAAACTAATTTATGATTTAAGACAATATAATATGGATCCTGCAATCGGATATTATTTTGTAAAATGCTTGAAACAGGATTTACCAATAATTGATGATTTGGAATATTTTTTTGATTATCACCATAACGAGCCATATATTTCAGATGAATCCTTTGAACAAGATGAATTAGCAAAATACATAAAGCGACATAATTTATTCCCAAAAAATAACTTCACAAAAGCATTTAAAATTTATCAACATATGGAGAACCTGGGGTGGTTTTCTAAAAACGAATCAAATCAGTCTGAAATTTTGGACGTTTTGATTAATAATATTAATTCTATGGAAAATGTTAATGATAGAGAAAAATATTCTTTTATTCTACTTGCTGGGATTGATAAAGATAAAAATAATATAAGAAAAGATTCTGATTTAAGATTTCCAAATCAAAAAAATGATCTAATGACTATTTTCATAGATTCTGTTTATGAACAATTTGGTAAAGATAACGGAGCAAAACAATACGAAGAAAATATTTATGATATTATAAATTTAATCAGCAAAGATTCCGAGTTTTATTTTAGAAAACGTTATTTTAAAAACTCTTTATCTGATTTGAAAAATTATCAATTAGAAGATTTAATGTATGATAAAATTACATCAGGCTCAGGAAAACAAAGAGATATTTTGAGCAAACCAGATAAAGCAAAATTATTTAGATTATTATCCGATAAAATTGTTTCACAAGAAAAATTATCGCAAATACTTGGGGAAAAGCGTGTCGTTACCGTTGGTGATAAAGATGCCCAATCAAATGACCTTAAGGCTAGATTATTCGAGGGATTTCTAGCATTTTTAGAACAAAGCAATAAGCGTTCTGTTGCTACTATTGAATTTTTAAATCGGAAATTAACACCTGAATCAATGAATAAATTCAGAACAGAGATTAATGATGGTAATGTATCAACTGATTTACAAGATAGATATCTGAATACAGAATTTTTAGAGTTGGTTTATAATTCTTTTTGGACAGAAGATTTAGGATTCCGTTCTTTGGTTATGAATAAGTTATTGAATCGTATATCCAGTAAATCAGATGAAAATGAAAAAACAAAAGATCAGATAGCATATGTTTGTAATATGCATTTCCCAAAAAATGACAAATATCGTAAAGATGCCGAATTAATTTTTGAATCAGCAATCATGGCATTTGAACCATTCGAACGAAGTTTAATTTTATCCGCAATTGCATCCGCTGACGAAAATAAAGATTCAGAACATCAAAATGCCGCCAAAAGTGTTGGCGCAGGATTGCGTATGTTTTTTGAAAACATGGGGCCTGCATGGGTTAAATTTGGTCAACTTTTGTCTTATGTTCCAGAATTACCAAGTGAAATTCGCGAAGATTTGGGAAAACTTAAAGACAAAGCAGACATCCCACCCAGGTGGGAACTATTTGATTCTATTAAAAATACTCTGCCAAATGAATTGCAGAAAAATATTATATCTGTGGATGAGATACTGGGGGCTGGGTCATTTTGGGTTACTGCTAAAATAAAATATTTGGATAAAAAAACTGGAAATATTCAAGATAAAGTATTGTCTTTATTACGTCCGTATGCTTTAGAACGATCGCGCTCTGGATTTAAAATAATTGAAAAAGCCGTAGGCGAATTATCAAAAAAGAACAAGAAATATAAATCATTGTTAAAAGTAGCGCAACAAGCCAAGGCATCGTCAGAATATGAGGTTGATGTTGTTTATGGTAATAAACAGTTTGAAAAGGCAAAAGAATTATACGGCGATATATCTGTTAATATAAACGGCGAAAAATTTACACCAAATGTTGCAAACTGGGAATATTATGGGGTTGGAAAGGATAAAGTCGGATATAAAATAATGGAATTGGCACAGGGTAAAACCTTGGATAAGGCTTCCACATCTGCGGAAGAAAGAAGAAAAATGGCTTTGGCTTATGTTGCTATAGAATTAACAAATCTATTCAAAGGAGATGTATGGGATATTGATCGTCATATGGGCCAGCAAAATTTTGAAAAAACTTCTGATGGTAATTATAATGTTAATATATATGACACAGGTGCCCAAATGAATAAAGCGCCAAGCAAGACAGATAAAATATTGTTGGCCGAGGTTTTATATGGTCTGATACGCGCAGCCAGAACCGGTAAATCAATGGATCAACAAATACTAAATACCATCAAAAATATGGATAGACTTGAAACATATTTTAAAGTTGATACAAATTATGTTGCAGATGTTCAAAAGGGTCTGTTGGCATTGTCAGATATAATTGAATATCAGAAAGAAATAAAAGACAAAGATGGGAATATTATTCAAGAAAAATTGACCTTGTCCGAGGAAGATTTAACAAGCGCAATAGAAGCTGTTTATGAAAATCCGTCGGCTGAAAAGACCATAAAAATGTCATTAGCTGGTAAAGTAATGTTAAATAAGCTGAGACCACTTCGTAAAGGTTGGATTTCGTCTTTAAAAGAAGGTATTAATAAAAAGAGTAAAAATCCCATAAAAATAGAGTTAAAGCCATTTATATCAGAAACAAATTCTATTAATTTTGATAAACCAAAATCCGAAATAACTGATATAAAAAATATTGAAAATTCTGAACTGATATTAGGTTTGAATAAAAAATATATCAAGAACACAAATATGGATATTCCTAGGGATATTTTATCAAAAATAAAACTCCGAGAAATAGCTTAGATATATTATTATTTAAATACTTTTCACTGTTTATTTATAAAATTTCCCTGATATTCCAAATAAATTCCCTGTTAATTTTTTAGGAAATTTGGTATAATAAGTTTTGAAAATGGCGTATTTGTAAGGGTTTCGGATAATAATTGGCAGTATAAATAGGAAAAATAACGGGTGAAATTGCAAAAATTCCCTGTAAATTCCCTGTTATTTGATATTCGTCTATGGATTAGTAGCAGAGTTATTACCAGCCGACCAGAATAAATAAAATACCGCCGTTTGGCGGTATTTTTTATTTATCGCCCGCAATCCGCGGGGTATACACGGGATGTGACTTTGGTATGTCTTTTATTTTGGGCTATTCAACCCAATCTATCCGCACTTCCATACAAGGCCGATTTTCCAAAGTCAATGGTTGATAAGATTAAATTATTATCGTATTATTTAATAACAAATTAATAAGGAATAGTTATGAAAACACCATTAAGACAAAAAGCAGACAAAGCCAAAATTGGTAGATGCAAAAATCTTATCGCTGTTTTGGAAGAACCAAGCGATGTAAAAAATATCGGTACAGTTATAAGAAATGTAAATGCACTGGGTGTTGAAAAAGTTTATATTGTCGATAGCCAAGGTGTTATTCCAAAAAATTGGGATTCTATGCGTGATAAAAGAGATTTGCTTAAACCATCGGTTGGGTCGGTCAGATGGACTTTTGTAAAGAAATTCAAAACAACTGATGAATGCATGGATCATCTTGAAAAAAATAAATTCGTATCAGTTGTAACATCTCCACACATCAAAGGAAAGATGAATGTAATACTTCAAGATGGGGATTTTACGCAAAAAAGATTGGCGGTTTGGTTCGGGACTGAATCAAGGGGGATAAGCGACCGTGCGGTAGAAAGAAGCTGTGCTTGTGTTGCAATTGAACAATACGGAATTGTTGAAAGTTTGAACTTGGCAACCTCAACAGGAATAGTCTTGTATGAAATAACTAAACAAAGACGGGCATATAATAAAATTAATAAAAGAGGAAGAAGAACAGACCCTCCAATAAAGAAATAATTATATTAAAACAAATTTAAACACGAACTGTATATTAAAATGAATAAAAGCTTATATATTTTTAGACACGGTGAAACAGACTGGAATGTGGAAAGGCGTACTCAAGGTTGGATAGATATTCCATTAAACCATAGTGGTATTGAACAGGCTAATGATTTGGCAAAAGTTTTAGAGCCTATTGGACTTGATATAATTTATTCTTCGCCTTTACTTAGAGCATTAGAAACAGCAAATATAGTTGCAAAGATTAATGATACAAAAATTTTAACGAATGATGATTTAAGAGAAAGAAATTTTGGTGTTTTGGGTGGTAAAATTGTACATTTAACAGATAAGCCAGAAGAAGAACAATTAGATTTGTCCAAAGATTTAATAGTTATGCAATCTAGTAGAATGTGGAATCCTGATTTTGTTCCTGAAAATGGAGAAAGCCATAATGATTTAGTATCTCGTTCAGTTGCTGCAATATTAGGCATAGCTAAAAACTGTGATAAATTTAAAATTGGAATATCTACTCATGGTGGTGTAGCAAGATCTTTAATATCAAAATTTATAAATTTTGATATACCAACAGGCGGAATGCCTAATGCAACTTATTTTAAACTTGATTGGGACGGAGAAAAGTTGTCTTTAAAGGATTTGCCAGATTGGCTTAAATCAAACCAAACCCCAAAAGGTGGGGAATAATTTATACTCCATAGAATACTTTTTCTTGTTCTTTAAATTCATCATATTTACTGCCTATGGTGAATAATTTTTGCAGGGGTGTTTCTGATGGGGCACTTTGGATTCAGGAGTTTTTTTATAACCTGGGCTTGAAATTTGGACTTTTATAGTATAAAATGCTCGCAATGCGCCCATAGCTCAGCTGGATAGAGCATCAGATTTCTAAAATTATGCAAGAGATCGGAAAAATTTCAACGGAATGGGCGTCGCTTATCAAAATACATTGTTTGGCTCAAGATAAGTTTAAATCAGAAGAATTTAATGATTTAATTATTAGAGAAACAAAAACTGAATAAAACAAATTGAAATTTGAAAAAATATAGTGTAAAATCCGTCAAGTTCGCTAAGTGGTCGTAGCATAACTGGATAATGCAATGGATTTCTAATCCATAGAGTGTGGGTTCGATTCCCACCGACCACACCAAGTAAAATCAGAGTTTTTATGGTAAAAGTTATCCATAGGTTAGCCACAAAAAATTGTAAGTCGTATAACCGTTAGAAATCAAGGTGATTTATAGTTTGTGCCCATAAATTTCTAATCTGCAGGTCACAAGTTCGAATCTTGTTGGGCGCACCAAAATAAATTTAAAAACCGCCATTTGGCGGTTTTTAATTTAATATTAATAATCCCAAATTCAAATACAAAGAAAACGATAACCAAATTATATAAATAAGTACGATATTGCCAGCAATTTTGTTTTCTTTGGTAAAAGTTTTCTGCATAAAAATTGCAATCAACAGCAGCGCAACAGCGCTGATTGTGCTTAATGGTATTATTTGATATTTAAAAAGTATAAATGGCCAGCTGGCACTTACAACTATATCTGTTAAAAATAAACCAACGGCTTTGTTTATATTGTCCGTTTCTTCGTCGCCCTTGATAACCAAAAACAACCCTATACCCAGCAACACATGCACTGCTGCCCACAAAAAACTAAATACATGAATTTCTGGGGTAAATGGAAATTTTGCCAAACTGGCATACCATTCGGTTCCTACACCACTTGGCAGCCAAAAAAGATTAACTAAGCCTGGCATAAAAGACAAAATCATGGAAAATATAAATTTCATTACTGTCATTTTAAATCCTTTAATAAAATTGTTTTCTTAATTTAAGAAAATTACGCTGCCAACCAAGTAAAATGAAAACATCAGCCAGAAAATATAGGGGAAAATTAAATAACCAGCTTTTTTGTTTTCAAGCGAAAATTTTCTTTGCATTAAAAAAGCTATGGTTATAGACCCTAAGATAATTAATTCTGATATTATAACCATATGAAGTTTAAAAAAGACAAAATTCCAAACAGATTGTAGAAACATATTAATGCCGAACAATGCAACAGCTGTGTCTATGCTGCGTTTGGTATATTTAGGCTTTATTATCATATAAAATGCAAAGCCCAAAAGAAAATAAATTATTGGAAAACATATTAAAAAAACCATATTCAAAGAAGGCGTAAAAGGACTTTTTATCAAAGCAGAATACCATGGATCAATTCCACCGGTGGGTAACCAGAAAAATCCAACAATACCTGGGAAGTATGATAAAAATAATGCAAATAAAAGTTTTACGGGATTCATTTTAAACTCCTGTGTTCTGCTCTGAATTTTAACAAAAATCACAGGAGTTGATTATAAGAACGAATTCTTAGGTTTTTTATGATGTTGAAATAATCAAAAAACTTGAAAATTTAATAAACTGTAGTACGTTTTGAAAAAAACTAGATTATTATGAATAGAATTTTTGTTTCTTTAAAACTTGCTTTATTCGGAACTTGCATTTTATATGCAGTTTCTGCTGATGCACAAAATTCTAAAAATTTTGCAGAATCTAAATATAGCATCTTTGAAATTAATCTAAAAAAATCAAAAATGTGTTTTGTTAAAAATTTGTGCGGTAATCCCGGGCTTACAATAAATGGACCATTATATTATGAAAATGGTAATCCAGTAGGAGGTGTTTATCATAGTTTAACTAAGAAATGGGATCCAGCGATTGTAAAACCAGAAACAAGCATAATGAAAGAAGGAATATTGGGTAACAATAATTTTAATCTTTTTGGATTATCAGGCGTTTTCATAATTTATAGAGGTGATTCGTGTGTAATAAAATCAACGGAACAATTTATAGAAGAAGATTATGGAAAAGAAGATAAAAATGGAATAACAAGAGCTTTTCAAAATGGTCCTATGCTTATTCAAAACGGTAAAATTCCGACAAATATAGAAAAAGCAAAAGGTGCAAGATATTCTAGGGTTGTAATAGGTTATAATAAGCCAGGTTCCGAACTTATAGTTGTTTATGTTTATGATGATGTGACTATGTCAGAGTTGGCAAAATATTTGCAGAATCAGGGGATCAAAAACGCATTGTACCTGGATGGAGCTGTTACGGGATTTAGTTATGGTGGCAAATGTGAAGGTGATATACCAAGTAATGCATATAAGTTAAACTTTATAAATGCAAAACAAAAATAAAATCCCGAATTCGGGATTTTATTTTAATTCAAGAAATAAATACCAGTGTTCAGATACAATGCACAGAACAACCAAACTATGTATGGAATTACCAATATTCTGGCGTATCTGTGTGAACGACCAAATTCTTGGGACATCATAAATGCGACAATTATCAATGCAATAATCATTACTGCACCAAATGTTATCAGGTGTTCACCAAAGAATACATAGCTCCATGATGCGTTCAAAATTATATGAGTAACAAACAATTCAATAGAAAGTAATTTTTCTCGAGATGCTTTTGCTGTTCTTATTACCAAATAAAAAGCAACCGCCAGCAACAAATACAATGTTGTCCACATAACGCCAAAGAACCAAGAAGGTGGTGTCAGAATAGGGTGTGCCAATGTAGAATACCAAGCACTGCCGCCACTGGTTGGTGTCCAAAGTATTCCAAGTGCGCCTGGGATAAATGACAAAGCCAATGCCAATAAGAATTTAAATACTTTCATTTCATCTCCTTTTTATGGGGTTAGACTTTTAAAACTTTTGCATTTGGGTCGCCGATATTCAGATATTTTAATCCGATTTCTTCAAGATAATCGGGCGAATAATTTTGTATCAACTGGATATGACGTTCAATCATATGCAGTTTGTTCTGTTCCGCGACCAATTGTTGCTGTTCAGAATTCAGTCGCCAGATATTTATAACAAATTTTTGCAGGCTTACTTCGCCAAAGAATATTCTGATAAACATAAAGCATGCAAAAAATGCAGCCAATACGCCAATTTTCCCACGAATTCCACCAGACCAAGCACGGCCCAAGAATCCAAATAAAATTTTGATTTTATCCCACATGTGTGCAATTATACCACAAATGTTCAAAGATAATCAAATTTTTGCAGCACCGCTGGCAGGCATTACTGACAAGCCGTTTCGTAAGATTTTGCGAAAGTACGCACCAAAGGCTTCTTTGGTAACGGAAATGATATCTTGTCATTCTTTGGTCGGGCGGCACAAGAATTGTGTCAGAAATTTTGACGATTATTCATATGAAGGTAATATTGGTGCCCAGATTTTTGGTGCCAGGCCAGAATTAATGGCAGATGCGGCAAAAATCTTGGAATCCCAAGGGGCCAAGTGGATTGATATAAATATGGGCTGTCCCGTGCCAAAGGTTGCAACACGTGCAGGGGCGGGGGCTTGGTTAATGCGTGATCATGCTTTGGCTGGGCGAATAATCAAAGAAGTTGTTTCGGCTGTAAAAATACCTGTTTCTGTAAAAACAAGGCTGGGGTGGGACGATTCTCATCGGGATTGGCAAGACCTGATTCGTATTGCTGGGAACGAAGGGGCAAAATTTGCGGTCTTGCATGGCAGAACACGCGCACAATTGTATTCTGGACATGCAGTTCTGGAAGAAAAACCAGCTGGTTTAATCCCAATAATCGGAAATGGTGATATCGGTACCCCAGAAGATGTCCTGAAAATAGAAAAACTGGGATATGACGGGATAATGATAGGTCGAGCTTTGTTGGGTAAACCCTGGTTGTTGGGTCAATTAAGTGGAAAAAAGTTACCTGAATCAATAGATATAAGGGCAGTTATACTGGAACATTTGGATCTGGTTCTAGAATATTACGGCGAAAAGGCAGGAATTCCATTGTTCAGAAAGCATGCGGCTTGGTATTCTGCCGGGCTTAAAAATTCTGCCGACTTCAGAATACGCGTTAACCAAGTAACCGAGGCAACCGCCTTGAAATATATAATTGATGAATTTTTCAATTGCTTTGATAACACATAATTTCTATTATTAATAATCATAAATTACACACCAAGAAAAAAAACAAATGCCAGAACGTAAAGAAGTAACAGCTGCCCAGATGCTTTTAGAAGCCAGAACCAGCGGTCGTCGTAAACGTGAAATTCCAACAATTGCTAAATTGTTGTGTATCCGCGAAGAATATTTGACTGCGCTGGAAAAGGGCGATTATAAATCTATACCAGAACCAGTTTATGCTTTGGGTTTTGCACGTAACTATGCAATAGAATTGGGATTAAACCCTGATGAAATAGTTAACAAAATAAAAAAAGAAATGGGAATCGAAGATAAATTCGAATCGGAATCTGACGAAGAAGCCGAAGAAGAAATGATGGAAGATTCAGACGATAGCGTTAAAAAAATGAAAGCTATTGGACGCAAGGCGTTGGAAAAAACTACAACTTATGCATATAAACATTGGAGATGGATTGTTTCAATAATCATAGGTCTTGTGATTCTGATTGCAGGTTTGTCTTTTGTTTTGTCACTGGGAAGACAATCTGATGAATATAAATCAGAAGAAGCCGCAGAAGCAGTTGTAAAAGAACCAGAATACAACATAAAAGTTCGTGAAAAATTCGGAACAGAAAATGCAACAACAGCAAACGTTATAATCCAAGCAAGCCAAGAATCTTGGGTTAAGATTGAAGATGCTCGTGGAAACACTGTTTTCAGTCGTGTTTTGGTTGCTGGTGACGTTTATTATGTTCCAAGTGGCGATATTTACAAGGGAACATTTGGAAACGCAGGCGGTGTAGATATTTGGGTTAATGGTAAATTGGCACCAAAATTGGGTGCTGTGAATGCCAGAAAATCTGGTGTTTTGATGAATCCGAATGGTTTGATGCCAGCTGCAGAACCTCAGCAGCCAGCTGCACCAACAGAAGACTAAAAACAAAGGGGCGAAAAAATCGCCCCTTTGTTATTGAATTCTTCAATTTTTTCTTTATATTAATCTTTGCTATGAACACAATTAAAATTCGCGGCGCACGTGAGAATAATCTTAAGAATATTGACTTGGACATACCAAAAAACAAATTGGTGGTCTTTACTGGCGTATCTGGTTCGGGCAAATCGTCGTTGGCATTTAATACGATTTATGCCGAAGGTCAACGTAGATATGTTGAATCGTTATCTTCTTATGCGCGTCAGTTCTTGGATATGCAAAAAAAACCTGATGTAGATATTATCGAAGGTTTATCTCCTGCAATTTCAATTGAACAAAAAACTACTTCGAAAAATCCGCGTTCCACAGTTGGAACAGTTACCGAAATTTATGATTATTTCAGATTATTGTGGGCACGCGTTGGTGTTCCTTATTCGCCTGTGACAGGATTGCCAATTAAATCACAAACAATTGCTGAGATGGTTGATTGGACCTTGAAGCTGCCAGCCGCAACCAAGATTTATGTTATGGCGCCTTTGGTTCGTGACCGCAAAGGTGAATACAGAAAAGAAATAGCTTTTCTAATCAAGCAAGGATACCAGCGCGCAATCGTTGACGGAGATGTATATGATTTGCATTCGGTTCCGGCTTTGGATAAAAATAAAAAACATAATATTTTTGTGATAGTAGATAGGTTGACTTTACCAAAAGAAAAAGTAACCAAAGAAGAACAAGAAGAATTTAATTCCAGACTTTATTCATCGTTTGAAGGTTCATTAAGACTGGTCCCAGGTTCCGTATTGATTCGCCGGCTTGATACAGACGAAGATATTTTATATTCCCAAAATTATGCTTGTCCAGTCAGTGGATTTACAGTTCCAAAGATTGAACCACGTTTATTTTCTTTTAATGCACCTGTTGGTGCTTGTGCCGCTTGTGATGGTTTGGGTGTTCAATTAAATATGTCACCTGATTTGATAATACCAGACCCCAGTAAATCAATTTTGGATGGTGCGATTGCACCTTGGTCGCGTGGCGGAATGCTAACCCAGTATGATCATTTACTGGAAGCCTTGAAACGAAAATATAAAATCCCATTAAGCAAGCCTTGGCATACATTGACCGAAGAACATAAAAATATAGTTTTGTATGGTACAGGCGATGAAGCAGTTAAAATTAATTGGAATGGGTTTGAATACGAAAAATCATTCGAAGGTGTGATATCAAATTTAGAGCGTCGTTGGCGTGAATCCGAATCAGAATCTATGCGGTCTGAGCTTTCTAAATACCAAGCACAAAAGCCTTGTCCGGTTTGTCATGGTAAACGCTTAAATATTCAGGCTTTGTGTATCAAGATAAATGGTTTGGATATTATGGATGTTTCGGCAATGTCTGTGAATGAATCTTTGAATTGGTTCCGCGATTTGCCAAATCATCTGACACAAAAAGAAAACGATATCGCACGAATTGTTCTGCGCGAAATCACCAGTCGTTTAGAATTTTTACAGAACGTAGGATTGGGATATCTGACACTGGCACGGACCGCTGGAACGCTTTCTGGTGGTGAGGCACAACGAATCAGATTGGCATCACAAATCGGCAGTGGTTTATCCGGTGTTTTGTATGTTTTGGATGAACCTTCAATCGGTCTGCATCAAAGTGACAATGATAAATTGTTGGATACTTTAAAAATGTTACGTGACAAAGACAATACGGTAATTGTTGTTGAACACGACGAAGATGCAATGCGCAACGCAGATTATTTGGTTGATATAGGTCGTAATGCTGGTGTGAATGGTGGGCATATTGTTGCTGCTGGTGCGCCCGAAGATATTATAAAAAATAAAGATTCTTTGACTGGTCAATATTTGTCTGGGGCGAAAAAAATAGCCGTTCCAAAATCTCGCAGGGAAGGTAATGGTAAAAAAATAGTTATCAAAGGTGCGCGCGAAAATAATCTGAAAAATATAAATGTTGAATTTCCGCTGAGTAAATTTATTGCGCTGACAGGTGTTTCTGGATCTGGAAAATCAACGTTGTTGTTGGATACTTTGTATCCTTCGTTAATGCGAGCACTTTATAATTCAAAGCTGGAAGCAGGCAGCCACGATATAATCACAGGCATGGAAAATATTGATAAAGTTGTCGATATAGACCAAAGCCCGATTGGACGAACCCCACGTAGTAATCCTGCGACTTATACGGGTGTGTTCACAAATATTCGTGATTTCTTTGCAGAATTACCCGAAGCCAAAACACGCGGTTACACAGCAGGCAGATTTTCTTTTAATGTCAAAGGTGGCCGATGCGAAGCCTGCCAGGGTGATGGCCAGATAAAAATCGAAATGAATTTCTTGGCAGATGTTTATGTCGAATGTGATAAATGCCATGGCAAAAGATATAACGAAGAAACACTGGCGGTTAAATACAAAGGCAAATCAATTGCAGATGTTTTGGATATGACTGTGGATGAAGCATTCAGATTCTTTGTAAACGTCCCACAGATTTCCCGTAGATTAGAATTATTAAAACGCGTTGGTTTGGATTATATAAAACTGGGACAAAGCAGTTTGGATTTGTCTGGTGGTGAAGCGCAACGCATAAAATTATCCAAAGAGTTGGCGGCACGCAGCACTGGTCAGACACTTTACATATTGGATGAACCAACCACAGGATTGCATTTTGAAGATATAAAAATGCTACTATCGGTTTTGCAGGAATTAGTAGACCAGGGTAATACCGTTATCGTAATTGAACATAATCTGGAAGTAATCAAAACAGCAGATTGGGTAATTGATTTGGGGCCGACTGGTGGTGCCGAAGGTGGTAAAGTTATTTCAGTTGGAACCCCAGAGCAAGTTGCTGCAGATAAAAATTCAATTACTGGAAAATATTTAAAGAAATATTTTAAAAGTTGAAAATTTACTATAAATATCTAAGAATACGTACCATAGACCAAAACAAAGGGTAAAAATATGAAAATACAAAAACCGTTATTATTTGGCCTGGGGGCTATTTTATTAACCCAAAGTGCTTTTGCGCGTGGCCGTGCACCGACCATTGACGAACATCAAATGGAAAGCCTGGGTAGCATTCTACAATTTGCGATACCTTTATCTGGACTTGCATATTCAACATATATCAAAGATTGGGAAGGTGATTGGCAGTTTGCAAAAGCTTATGGGTCAACATTTGTTACCACAGAAGTTCTGAAATACACAGTTCATGCAGATCGTCCAAGACAGCCAGATGGAATACGTGGTGTATCTTTTCCATCGGGTCATACTTCGTCTGCTTTTGTTGGTGCGGCTTATTGGCAACGCAGATATGGGTGGGCTATTGGTGCACCGATGTATGCGGCGGCATCTTTTGTTGGATATTCACGTATTCGTTCCAAGACACATAACTGGGCTGACGTAATCGGTGGTGCAGTTATTGGTACAGGATTCGGTTATTTGTTTACCAGCAGATACAGTGATAGCACGAATGTTTCAGTAGAGCCAACTGATGGTGGTGCATATTTGCATTTCAGTACTAAATTTTAATTAACTATAACAGGAGTGGTAAAATGTTTGGATTAGGAAAGAAAAAAACAGAAACAACAACAGAAAATAATATAGAAGAAAAAATCCCAAGCGGTATGAAAGAAGTAGCCCAACGTATGATGTCTGGTCAGTTTGATATGAACGATATGTTGGCACAATTGAAACAAATTAAAAAGATGAGCAACTTCAGTGGATTGTTGAAAATGGTTCCAGGTATGGGTTCTGCTGTTGGTGCAATGAAAGAAAAAATCAAAGACGGCAGCGTAGATCATCAAATAAAAATATTAGAAGCCATGACAGCCGAAGAACGCAATGATCCAGAAAAAATCTTTGCCAATGCCAAAACCAGAATTGCTGAAACCAGCGGTACAAGTGTACGCGAAGTTGAACATATTATAAAACAATATCAAACTATGAAACGCCAAATGTCTATGGTTCAAAGAATGGGTGGTATGGAAGCGGTAATGGAAAAAATGAAAAATATACCCGGTCCAAAAAATGTGTAAATTAATGTGTTGTTATAAATGAAAATATTAAATAAAAAAATTGCTGCAAAAAATTCTTCAGTCGCTTGGATTACTCGTCAAGCGCATGATCCTTATGTTGCACGCGCGCAAAAGGAAGGTTATCGTGCCCGTGCTGCATACAAGTTGATTGAAATAAATGAAAAATTCAAATTTCTACGCAATGGTCAGGTTGTCGTGGATTTGGGCGCTGCACCGGGGTCTTGGTCACAATACATTGCGCGTGAATTTCCGCGTTCAAAAATATTTGCAATGGATTTATTGGAAATAAATCCAATCCCAAATGTAGAATTTTACCAAGGTGATTTTACAACTGATGAAGCATTAAAATGGTTGGAAGAAAAATTAAAATTACCATCAGATGAAACCCAACACGGGCATGTTGACGTTGTGGTTTCTGATATGGCACCAAACACAATGGGACATCAAAAAACAGATCATATTCGTCAAATGGTTTTATTGGAATACGCGTGGGACTTTGCAAAGCGTGCATTGAAACCAGGTGGAACATTTGTTGCAAAATCTTTCACAGGTGGCACAACAAACGAATTGTTAAAAGAAATTAAGCAACGCTTTGAATCTGTTCATCACATCAAACCACCTGCATCCCGCAAAGATTCTGTTGAAATGTTTATCGTGGGTCTGGGATTTAAAATTTAATTTTCAATACTGCAACACGGTTGATTTTTCATAGGTTTGATATCGTGGATAAAAATCATACCGATAATTCCCAAGAATATTATTGCCGAACCACATAATAAATAACCCAATCTGTAACCGCTTAGCGTCGAGCCAATTGTAATAAGTCCATAGAATATCATTATAGATGCCTGACCCAACATATCATAAAGCGATAAAACCATAGACCTGCGATTCGAAGGAACTGCGTTTTGAATCTTGGTTGTCAACGAAATACGAATAATTGCATATATAAAATAACTAGCAAATAAAATAGGCCAAATAATATAAATATTAGAAAGTGATGCAAGTCCAAAAATTAAACCCATAATTACAATAATTGAAGAAATAGATCTGGCAGAAAATTTTGCAAAGTGTTTGGCAGCAAACCCTCCAATCATTTCAGAAATATTTGCTATGGCGAACATAATTCCAATAAATTCCATGGGAACACCGATTTCTGTTCCCAATAATCCCAAATAATCATCCAACTCTGCCACTGACATCACACAAGACAATATAAACATAGTCAGAATTAAATATTTTATTTTGACTATGGTTTTTGCCCCGATTTCTATATGTTTCAACAGGCTGTCTTTTTTCTTTTTTACGAAAGATGTTGGTTGAATCATTTTTATTCTGTGTATAAAAACTGCAGACAAAAGCATATTTACAATTGTTATAAACATTACAAAGTTGTATCCCCATTCTGCCGCGATAAAAGATCCCAAAGTAGATATGAAAAATCCAATCTGTTGAAATGCCAGCATTCTTCCTGAAACTTCGGTGTATTTTTCTTTGGCGTCTAAACAAAGCAATTCGTCATAAACAAATGCTTCACAGATACTGGCCTCGATAGCCCATTGAAGTCCCCAGAAAACAAAGCCGATGAGATAACCTGCGAAGTTTGGAAACATTATAAAAATTGCAAAGCAAAACATTTTGGCAAATTGCCCAATAAGCAAAAGTTTTTTTCTGGAAAATTTATCACCGATATTTCCAACGAATGGTTGAAAGATAAATACAAAAAATGCCCATAATGCAAAAAGAATTGAAATTTCGATGTTTGAAACACCGTTTTTTAGAAACATAATTGACATAACCGGATACAAAAAAACACATCCACTGAATAACTTAAAAGCATACATATTAAAAAGAAATGATTTTAATTTTTTTGGATGGTTTATTTTCTTTTCAGGAACAAATTCAGTTGGTGTGTGAATACCGGTGTGGCGCTTGAACTTATTAAGATGTTTATGAATCCTATGTGGCATGCGATTATTTTAATCCTTCGGCGGCTGTTCGGGCTAGTTCATCAACGTGTTCGTTTAATTCGTCACCTGCATGCCCCTTGACCCAATTCCAATGAATTTTTATACTCTGTGCCAGCTCGTCCAATTTCTGCCACAACTCTTTATTTTTAACAGGTTTTTTATCAGCAGTTTTCCATCCGTTCTTTTTCCAATTTTTAATCCAGGACTGCATTCCGTTTTTTACATACTGGCTGTCGGTATAGATTTCAACTTCTTTATGTTTGGCTGCTGCACCCAGTGCTTTTATAACCGCCATTAATTCCATTTTATTATTAGTAGTGTCTTTTTCACCACCTGAACGTTCTGCGACATTTTTGCCGTCTGTTGCAACAAAAGCCCATCCCCCTGGACCGGGGTTTCCTAAACAACTGCCATCTGTATAAATTTTAATCATTTTTCCTGTCTTTTTCTGATATAATATTATCACAAAATGAAGTTTGATTCCAAACAATTGAAAGAAATGTCAAATGCTGTCCGTGCGGGCAGCCTGTATGCTATACGCAATGCTCACAGCGGACATATTGGTATTGCACTGGGTGCGGCGGATATTGTTACAACTATTTATGCTAATTATTTGCGTCGTGGTTTGGATGAATTCGTGTTAAGTGCAGGTCACGGCAGTGCTTTATTGTATTCCGTATTAAAATTGGCGGGATATAAAATTCAACCTTTGAAAATGTTCAGAAAGCTTGGTGGGTTACCTGGTCATCCAGAAAGACATACTGATGGCGTAACTGCAACCACTGGACCATTGGGGCAGGGTGTTGGAAATGCGGTTGGAATTGCTTTGGGTAAAAAAATAAAAAGTTCCAGACGTAAATCTGATTCCGGATTTGTTTATTGTCTTTGTTCAGATGGTGATTTAATGGAAGGTGTCGCCCAAGAATCAATTGCTTTTGCGGGAATTTATAAACTGAACAATTTAATAATGTTTTGGGACGATAACGGTATCTCGATTGATGGGACTGCATTGACTGATATTGATGTGCCATCCCGTATGCGTGCCGCAGGTTGGAATGTTATCGAAACAAATGGAAATAATTTCAAAGATTTAGATCGGGCGATAATTGCAGCACAAAAATCTAAGAAACCATCATTCATTCAATGTAAAACTGTGATTGGATTGGGATCCAGTGTGGCTGGAACTGAACATGCACACGCCGCAGATCTGGATGATGCAGAATTATTAAAACTAGAAGAAAAATTTACATCCGCCCAAGGTATGAAGTTGTGGGAACGTGTTGAAAAGCGCAAACCTGCAAAAGTTGAAATCAAAGAGTCCGCAAAGTGCGATTGCGATTCGGTTGAATTTTCTTCTTATGAAGATATGACTTCAACGCGGGAATTATCTGGAAAAGTTCTTGAAAAACTAATAGATTCCGAGCCTTTGTTAATCGGGGGCAGTGCAGATTTAGCAACCAGTACAAGAACCAAAACAGATTTTAATTTTGAAATAACACCATCTGATTTCTCTGGAAACTTTGTAAACTATGGTGTACGCGAACATGCAATGGGCGCTATTATGAACGGGCTTTGCATTGCTGGATTACGACCGTATGGCGGAACTTTCTTGATATTCAGCGATTATATGCGACCTGCAATCAGATTATCTGCATTGTCGGAATTGCCAGTGGTTTATGTTTTAACACATGATAGTATCGCTCTTGGCGAAGATGGACCAAACCATCAACCTATTGAACATCTGGCATCATTGCGTTTAATTCCTAACTTAAATGTATTTCGTCCATGCAATGGTGCCGAAGTTTTGGCTTCTTGGAAAATGGCGTTGGCGGAAAGTTCGCGTCCTTCTGCAATTATTTTATCCAGGCAAGAATTTTTACAAATCGATACACCTGACGCACAGGGTATTAAAAAAGGCGGATATGTAATCCAGGCATCTGAAAAACGCGCCAGAATTACGCTTGTTGCAACCGGCAGCGAAGTTCCTGTGGCGATATCTGTTTCCAGAAAATTAAAATACCCGACCCAAGTTGTAAGTATGGTGTCCGTTGAAAAATTCAGACAGCAACCAAAAGAATATAAAGATAAAGTTTTGTCCGGTTTTGTTGTTGCAATCGAGGCCGGTGCAACCAGCAGCTGGTTTGAATTTGCGGATGCAGTAATGGGAATTGATGAATTCGGAAAAACAGGCCCCGGTGATGAAGTTTATAAAAGTTTTGGATTTGATGCAGAATTTATCGCTGCTGAAATTTCTAAGAAATTAAAATGACAGATTATATTTTCAAAACATCAAACGGTGAAGAAATTCCCATATTTATTGAAACGCGTCGTGGAATGCGTAATGTGACTTTGCGTCCAAAAACAAACCCCAGACGTGAAATTCATATTTCGAAACCTTGGATTTCAACTGCAGCCAGTACAATAAGATTTGTTGAACAAAAACGTAAATGGCTGGAAAGAATTTTCGCAACCGTACCACAAAAAGTTACAATTCAAGACGGTGATATAATTGAATTCTTGGGAAACCGAGTTCTGATTCGTCATGATTCATCAAAAAAATCAAATTTCTATTCAACCGATTCGAATAATGGCGAATTAACCTTGGTTGTTGGCGGTACATCGGATATGTTAACGCGACGGGTTCGTGATTTTATAAAACAAGAATTCTTGGCCGAAATAAAAAAAATCATAAAAACAGCACCGGTTGAGCTGCAACCGAAAAAAATAGCGATTCGCGACACAACCAGTCGCTGGGGCAGTTGCTCTTCTACGGGAACTATATCGTTTTCTTGGCGTCTGGCGTTTGCACCGTACGAAGTTATGCGATATGTGGTTATGCACGAATTGGCACATATGAAATATATGGATCATTCGGTACACTTTTGGGCAACAGTGTCCCAGTTGTATGGCGAAGGTATGGGTCGTGCTAAATTGTGGCTGACCAAGAATGGTCAGGGATTACATAAGTATTTTTAATCCAAAACCTTGGATGCACATTCTATGGATTTCAACTTTGATTCGTATGTGTCGGCGCGGCTGGTCAGGCAAATTGGATAATTTGCACCGATTATTAATCCTGCGACTGAATATCCGGCCAGTAAAGTAAATGCTTTGTATAAAATATTTCCAGAATCCAAGTCATGGCACAAAATTATATCTGCGGGTCTGCTGTTTCCATGTCCCTTGATTGCGGCGGCTTTGTCAGACAAAGCTGTATCCAATTGGTCCAATACAACTTCTGCACGGTTTTTCAATTTTTCGGACAAGTAAACCGCATCCACCGAAGATTGAATTTTTGGATTAAGTTTTCCAGCTGGGGTCAGAGCAGATATTTTTGGAATTTCTGTTTTCCCAGGATTCAGCTTTTTATAAAAATAAATAGCATTTTCCAAAATTTTTAATTTTGATTCAGCATCCGGATTTAAATTCAAGGCCGCGTCGGTCAAAATTATGCGTCCATCAAAAAGCCCACAATGCGAAAGCAGGGTACCCGGATTGTACAAATCTTTGCGTTTCAAAATCAGACGCATAAAATCAGCGGTTTCAATCAAGCCCTTCATAAAAATTGGCAAATTTTCATTTTGGAAAACAATTTCCAAGTCTGATTCAAATTTTTCAGGTGTGGTTTTAACAACTTCGTCAACAAAGCCGTTTTTAATCGCTGTTTCAAAAACTTTTTCGTAACGTTCAACTGGATTAACAACAACAAGAGTCTTTTTCATATATATTTCCTTTTTTCACACTTATTATATCAATGTAAAACGGAATCGAAACAATAAAAGTGTGTTTTTTTGAAAAATTTCCCGAAAAAATGCTTGAAAACAAGAAAATATTGGCCTAAGGTGCAGACATGTTAAACAAATTTATTGTTTTTTCCTTGAACCACCACGCCCACGCGGGCGAATTATAGCTATTTCTAGTTTTTTGTGATATAATCAAGCATATTTATGCTTTTGGGTTGGAAATATAAATAAAAAGAGGAAATTACAATGGAACTTAAACCCACCAAGCCTTTATCAGGATTTATTGAGCTGTTGCCAGTGCAACAGCGGTTCGTTGACGAATGTACCCGCAGAATGCAGGAAATACTACGCGTTGCCGGATTTGAGTATATAGATTTGCCAGCAATAGAGCGGGCAGAAGTATTAACAGATGAAACAGATTGGTCTGAAACGGCTACACAAATGTTCCTTTTTCAAAAGGGTGACACCAAAATGGGGCTGCGTTATGACGGAACGGTTGGTCTGGCGCGCTATGTTGCTGGAAATATGAATAATTTGACTTTTCCTTGCCGATTGACACAATTTTCGAAAAGATATCGTGGTGAAAGACCGCAAAAAGGTCGTTATCGCGAATTCTATCAATTAGATTTGGATATATTGGGATTGGGGGGATTGTCGGTTAATTATGACGCTGAAATTGTAAAACTGATGTCAAATATTTATGATTCAATCCCAGAAATTGTTGGGGATTATGTTATAAATATAGGTTCCAGACCATTTTGGAATGCCTTTACAAAGTATTTGAACTTATCCGAAGAACAAACTGATAATACTTTTGTTTTGATTGATAAAAAAACTAAATTGGACGCATCCGATTTTCAATCCGGATTGATTGAAATTGTTGGGGAAGATAAAGCAAAACAAATAATATCGGTTTTTGAAAAAGGGTATGAGAGTTTGAATGGTAAAACACCGGAATTGAATGATGCAATATCAGAATTATCTGAATTTATATCTTTATTAAAATCTATGGGGGTATCTCGTGCTAAATTGAATATGTCAACCATGCGTGGTTTAGGTTATTATGATGGCATAGTTTATGAGGCAGAATCATTAAGTTATCCGGAAATAGGGTCTATTGGCGGGGGCGGTCGCTATGGAAATTTGGTTGGACGTTTTTCTAAAACTGCAGTAATAGGAAGCGGTTGCGCCATTGGTACAAACAGAATGTTATTGACGGCATTGGAATCAGGACGAATTGATTTATCTGATTTTGAAAAACCGATTGATGTTGCGGTTCTGGTTATGGGGGCGGGGCAAGTGCCCTATGCGATGTCGATTTTGGCTGCTTTGCGCGATGCGAAAATAGTCACCGTACCGTACCTGGATGCCGATAAAAAATTCAAAAATCAAATAGAATTTGCAGATAAAATAAATTCTAAATTCAGTATAATAATTGGTGAAGATGAAGTAAAAAATCAAAAGTTGACTGTCAAAAATATGGATACAGGCGACCAGCAAAATATGACTTTATCTTGTGCTATAGAAATGTTAAAGATTGCAAAATGATAATAGAACAAAAATTAAAAGATATTCAGAACAGGGCATCCGAAGTAGAAAATTTGATGAATTCTGGAAATATTTCTGGGGCCGAGCTGACCAAGCTGTCCAAAGAGTATTCCAGGATGTCGGAAATATTGCCAATTATATCCGAATATTTTCAAACTCAACATGGAATTGCAGATGCAAAAGCAATGCAAAGTGATCCAGAATTAAAAGAAATAGCAGTTGAACAATTATCTGAACTCAATAAATTATTGCCAGAAGTTGAAAATAAACTTCAAGTTGCGCTTTTACCTCGCGACGATGCTGATGACAACAGTGTTATTATGGAAATCAGGGCGGGTGTCGGGGGTGAAGAATCCGCACTTTTTGCTTGGGATCTTTTTAATCAATATAAGTCCTATGCCTTGCGATTGGGTTGGAAAATTGAAATTATCGAAGAAAATGCAACCTCTTTACGTGGGTACAAGGAAGTGATTTTTAAAATCGATGGTGCAGGGGCTTATGGTCGTATGAAGTTTGAATCCGGAATTCATCGTGTTCAGCGTGTTCCAGAAACCGAGGCTTCTGGCCGAATCCATACCAGTGCGGCATCTGTTGCGGTGATGCCCGAGGCGGAAGAAATTGACGTTGTGATTGAAGATAAAGATTTGAGAATTGATACCTATCGTTCCCAGGGCGCAGGGGGTCAGCACGTTAACAAAACAGACAGTGCTGTTCGTATTACCCATCTGCCAACAGGTATAGTTGTGGCATGTCAAAATGAACGGTCGCAGTTAAAAAATAAAGATTTTGCAATGAATGTTTTGCGGTCTAGATTATACGAAAAACAAAGACTTGAACAAGCTAATTCAAGTAATGCATCAAGAAAAAGTATGGTGGGGTCAGGGGACAGAAGTGAAAAAATCAGGACTTATAATTTCCCAGAACAACGTGTTACAGATCATCGTATAAAATTAACATTATACAAATTAGATGATATTCTGGCTGGTGGCGAAGGATTGGATGAAATGATAAACGCATTGATAGCAGCCGATCAGTTAGAGCAGTTAGTAAATATGAATTAAAACCTAATAAAAACGGAATAAATGTCTGAAAGTATTGAATTTTTATTAGATAAACCAGTGGTAATGGTGGGACTGATGGGTGCCGGTAAAACCAGTATTGGGCGTGCATTGGCTCGCCAACTTGGAGTGCCTTTTTTTGATTCCGACAAGGAAATAGAAGCTGCGGCCGGTTGTAGTGTGGTGGATATATTTTCTTTGTATGGCGAAGAAGAATTTAGAAGGGTTGAACAACGAGTTATTTCCAGATTATTGGAATCTGAACCATCATTAAAAGTCATATCGACCGGAGAAGGTGCGTTTATAACTCCAGAGGTCAGAGAATTAGTATTGAAAAAAGCTTTAACAATTTGGTTGAAAGCTGACTTGGAACTTCTTGTAAAAAGAACAAATTTTAGAAATACCAGACCACAACTTTTGAATGCGGACAGCAAAAATATACTTTCAAAATTAATTAATGAACGGTATGGGATATACGCAAAAGCTGATATCACGGTTGAGACCAGGGATGAAAGTCTTCAAAAAACATTGGTAAAAGTCAGGGACTCTATTCAGAAGTATCAAAAAGAAAAAATAGGAAAAAATAGCTATGTTCAATAACTTTGTAAAAGAATTTAAAGCATTTGTTGCCAGGGGTAGCACCATAGATATGGCGGTCGGTATTGTGGTTGGTAGCACAATAACAAGTGTCATAAACACCTTTGTAAAAGATATAATAATGCCGCCAATTGGTATTTTGGTCGGCGGTGTGGATTTTTCCAATTTCTTTATAGTATTAAAAGGAAAAGATGCGTACTATCCGACTTTGGCGGCTGCACAAGCTTCTGGGGCTACTACATTGAATTTAGGTATTTTTATTAATTCTTTGGTCAGTTTTGCCATAACGATGTTCGGTATATTTTTGTTTGTTCGTGCCGCTAATAAAGTCCGTGAAAAACACGCAGGCGCCAGAACTTGTCCCTATTGTAAAATGACAAATGTCGCATCAGATGCTGTAAAATGCCCTTATTGTTGTTCTGTTTTGATACCAAAAAGAAGCAGAAACAATGCTGGCATTGAAAAAGTTGTTTTGAATACAGTAAAAGTTACTGCAAAAACATTGGGCAAAACAACCAAAACGATCGGTAAAACCACAAAAATGCTTAATAAAGAAATCAGTAAAAATTTAAATAAAATCAAAGACGTAATCAATTAATCTAATTTAATTATACGCATAAATAAAAAATTGAACCCAAAACTTAGAGCAGTTGGGTTTTGTTTTATTACGGGGTAAATTTACCAAATTAAACAAATTAATATTGGTATCGTTATCAGTAAAATTATTGAATCTATATGCATAATAGGTCTTCTCCTTTAACTGATTGTTGTTACTTGAAAACCCGGTGGGGTACTTCTTACCTTGAATTATTATATTAAGGCGTATAATGTATATTATGTATAGTTAAGTATATGTAAAATACGGGGGACCAAAAACAATCCACAATTTTGCAATCAGATGGAAAATACCTTTTTTATCAATCGGATTATTTACGGATTGAAAAATAATTTTAATTGGTTATTCTTATTATCATGAGATTAGACACAGAGCTTGTTAATAGAAACCTTTACCTGACCCGGTCAAAAGCTGTGGCAGCTATTAAATCTGGTTTGGTGTCCGTGAATGGTTCTGTTTCGGAAAAACCCAGCCAATCGATTTCGACAACTGATTTGATAAAAACCGGACCCCTGCCTTATCTCTCTGGTCGCGGCAGTTTGAAATTAGCACACGCTTTGGACCAGTTTTATATTGATATTACTGGATTTATTTGCCTGGATGTTGGTGCATCTACTGGCGGATTTACCGAGATTTTGTTGAATCGGGGTGCCAAAAAAGTCATAGCTGTGGACGTTGGAACAGACCAATTAATTCCAGAATTAAAGCAAAATCAACAAGTTATATCAATGGAAGAAACCGATATTCGAAACCTGACCCCGTTTGAGAAAGTTGACCTGATTGTTGTGGACGTTTCTTTTATATCTTTAACTAACATAGTTGAAAATTTGGCGAAATGGAATTCTCCAAAAATTATAACTTTGATAAAGCCACAATTCGAAGTTTCCAAATCTGTTGCTTCAAAAGTGAAGGGTGTAATAAAATCCGATGCCGATCGGCAGGCTGCTATACATAATGTCGTAAATGCTTTTGAAAAGTTTGGATTAAAAAATGATAGTAATATTATTGAATCACCAATTCGTGGCGGCAGTGGGAATGTCGAATATTTAGCATTGTTTATAAAATCTTAAAATCGCTTGAAATGGGCGCCCTCTTCTTATAATATAACTTTCTGTAAATCGAATTGTAAAAGGCATATAAATGACCGAAAATATCAAAAGAATTCTTGAACGCGAAGCAAAATGGCAAAAAAAGTGGCAACAAGCTTGTTCCTTTGTACCATTAAATGATGGCAGTAAGCCAAAATTTTATTATTTGATAGAATTCCCCTTCTTGTCCGGAACTGGTTTGCATGCTGGTCATATGCTGACTTTTTCTGGTATTGATGTGATGGCGCGTTGGCGTAGACGTCACGGTTTTGATGTTCTGTTTCCGATCGGTTATGATGCAATGGGAATTACAGCCGAACACTATGCCACAAAAATTGGCAAGCACCCTGCTGATGTCGTCAAAGAATTAGTTACCAGTTACACGGATGTTATTGGGAAAACTGGATGGTCTGTTAATTTTGATACCATATTTGCAACTTCGGATCCTGAATATATGAAGTGGACCCAATGGATGTTTATCCAGTTTTTCAAAGCAGGACTGGCATTTAAAACAGATTCTCCGATGAATTGGTGCCCTGCTTGTAAAACTACCTTGACTAATGAAGAATTGGAAGACGGTAAATGCGAACGCTGTCATGGGCCTGTTGAAAAAAGAATGAAGTCGCAATGGACTTTGGGTATGTCTAAATATGCTGATCGTTTGATAGACGATTTGGCAACTGTCGATTATCAAGAAGAAATAAAAACCGCACAAATAAACTGGATTGGTCGCAGCCATGGTGCCGAGGTTGATTTTCGTGTTGGTGAAGATACTATGACGGTTTATACAACACGCGTAGATACTATTTTTGGGGTTACTTTTTGTGTGATTGCACCGGAACACAAGCTGGTTGCAAAATGGTTGGGCGAAAAGAAAATTAAAAATGAATCCGAAGTTCGTAAATATATAAAAACATCTGTCGAAAAAACTGAAATTGATCGAACTGATGCAACCAAAGAAAAAACAGGTGTAAAACTAGATGGTATTACCGCAATAAATCCATTTACTGGTATGGAAATTCCTTTGTTTATATCTGATTATGTTTTGGCTGATTATGGCTTTGGTGCAATTATGGCGGTTCCTGCACATGACCAACGCGATTATGATTTTGCAAAAAAGTTTAATTTACCAATTACCCAAGTTTTGGCTGGTGGCGATATTTCTAAATCTGCATGGGAAGAAGATGGCAAACATATAAACTCTGGATTTATGGATGGTATGAATAAAGAAGATGCAATTATTGCTGCTATAAAAATTGGTGCCGCTGGTAAGTTTGCACGTGCTGCAACCCAGTATAAATTAAAGGATTGGTGTTTTTCGCGTCAGATGTACTGGGGTGAACCAATACCAATGATTTACTGTGAAAAATGCGGATGGGTTCCGGTACCTGATGATCAGTTACCAGTTGTTCAACCACATATGATGGATTACAAGCCAACCGAAAGTGGAGAAAGTCCATTGGTTCGTGCAACTGATTGGGTAAATACCACCTGCCCTGTATGTGGAAAACCTGCAAAACGTGAAACAGATACTATGCCTGGTTGGGCCGGATCCAGTTGGTATTATATGAGATACTTAGACCCAAAAAATGACAAAGAATTTTGTTCGCAAAAACAGTTGAAAAAATGGTTGCCAGTTGATCATTATAATGGCGGTCATGAACATGATACCAGACATTTGTTGTATTCCAGATTTTGGCACAAAGCTTTGTTTGATTTGGGATTGGTTCCAACTTCTGAACCGTATGCGCGTCGCACAGCTCAGGGATTATTGATGGGAAGCGATGGATACAAAATGTCAAAATCCAGAAAAAACGGATTCGAAGCGTCAGAATTAATGGCTGATGTTGGTGCCGATGCAAGTCGTATGGTTGTTCTTTATCTGGGACCTTGGACATCTAATACTACTTACAGTGCTGGTGCACTGGCGGGGGTTCAGCGTTTTCTGAAACGTGTTGAAAATTTATTTGATAATTTAACCGAAGATGTTTTGGATGCTGACCAGGAAAGATTAGTAAATCAACTGGCCAAAGATGTAGGCGAAAGAATCGAAGGTATGCAATTTAATACTGCTATTTCTGCAATGATGGAATTTATAAATGCCTTTGCGGGCAAGATGCCACGTAGTGCGTATGAAATTTTGATTCAGGTTTTGAATCCGTTTGCGCCGCACTTGACCGAAGAAATTTGGGAGAACTTGGGACATTCGGATATGCTGGTGTTTGAACCATGGCCAAAGTTTGATGAATCAAAATTGAACAAGAAAACAGTGACAGTTGTTGTTTCTGTAAATGGAAAACGTCGCGGTGATTTTGATGCACCAGTTGAAATGCCAGAATCTGATTTAGTTGCAATCGCAAAATCTGTTGCAGAAAAATACCTGACTGGTGAAATTGTAAAAACAATTGTTGTACCGAATAAGATGGTTAATTTTGTTGTAAAATAAAAAACCGCCAAACGACGGTTTTTTATTTTATGAAATTTCTTTTATCCTGCGAAGTCTGCGTTCACACGAATCAAATGGGCTTTCCAAGAATGTTTGAATGCACAAGAATGCAACCTCGATATCAATATCATCTGCAGACAATGTCAAAACATTTATATCATCATGAAAACGGTCATCTTGTGCCTGTTCGGGTCTTTCACATCTGGATGCACGAATGTGGCGGTATCTGTTTGCGGCAATCTGAATTCCGGCACCTGTTCCACAAATTAAAATTCCGCGCGAGTTTTTATCTGCCAGCATTGCATCTGCAACAGACTTTGCAATATCTGGGAAATCAACCATTTTTTCTGGATCATCAACACCAAGATTTACGACATTATCATATCCCGCAGCGACCAACATTTCGATTAAATAAAGTTTCAATCCAACACCACGATGATCAGCAGCAATATAAATTTTTGATATTGTTTTATTCATAACTATTTATCCTTTCTTTTGGATAATTTGCATTCCAGACCCGTGTTACCGCTGATGTTCAAAGTGCGATAAGATAACGTTCCAGTCATTTGAGCATTATTAAAAACATGTGCAATTTCAACTGTTGCTGGACCTTCGATTGTTCCGTGCAAGAAAAGATTTTGTGCGACAACTTTGCCAATAACTTTTCCACCGCGACCGATAACGACAGTTTCTGCATAAACAGTGCCAAATATTGTACCGTGAATCTGAACAGAATGATCAGTTCTGATATCGCCGTTCAATTTGCAACCTGCCCCAATAATCGTTGGAGAAGTTTTTTCATTCGAATTAGTAAAAGCCAACATAATTTTATTCCTTTGATTATTCTTTTACAAATTTTTCAGGGTTAAAAGGTGCACCATTGTATCTGATTTCATAGTGCAAATGTGGACCAGTCGAGCGTCCTGATGATCCGGCAAGTCCAACAACTGTTCCTGGACGTACCCAATCACCACGAGTTACATAAATTCTGGACAAGTGAGCGTACAAAGTTGTAAAGCCAAGTCCATGGTCAACTTCTACGGTTTTTCCATATCCTACGCGTTCACCAGCAGAAACAACGCGTCCAGGTGCGACTGCAAATAATTCGGTTCCAATTTTTCCTGCAAAGTCCAAACCTTTGTGTTTTTTCTGTTCACCATTAAACGGATCTGTGCGCATACCAAACGTAGATGTTATATGAACCTTGTCAACTGGTGCGCCCAATGGCAATATTGTATCCAAACGTGAAAGACCGTGCCAAAGTGCCAAGTTGTCAGCCAATTTTTGATATTTTGGATCCATTTTTTCATCGAAATCCAAAGGAATAAAAGAAGACCCGACCATTTGACTGCTGAAACTGTTGGCGCGTTCAACCAATACGTTTTGGTTTAATCCCAAATTTGCAATAGTTCCATTTATTCTTTTAAGATTTCTTTGTAATTCGGAAGTTTTATCATTGGTTAATTTTGAAACGACTTTTACAATCTGGTTGTCGGCATCAGAAACCAAAACCATATTTTCATTCATTTCTTTATTTTGTTTTTTTAATTCATCGTTTTCAGATTTAACCAAATCATATTGAACAGATAAATCAGACAATGTTCTGAATTCTGGAATATATTTTTCATCAGAAAACATAGTGTTCAAGCGTGTCTGCAAGAAATCCAATTCGCTCCAAGTGTTCAAACGTCTTTTTATAAGGGAATCTTTTTGCGATTCACTGATTTTTTTAGAATCCAAAACTTTATAATCAATAATATTAAGATCACGCGCTAAATCGTTATACTTTTTTAGGTAAACCAACAAATCGCTAAGCTGTCTGGCGTGGATTTCTTTTTCCTGTTCCAGTTCTTGAGTTCTTTTCTGCAACAAAGGCCTGTGGTACGTAAAAATATACGTAGACCAAGACGCCCAAATTACCAAACTGATAGTTCCGCAGAATTTTGTAAAACGCCAAAAGCTGCTTTGATGATAAGAATAAACATTCCCATTCGGAGTATCCATTATAGTAAAATCTCGTTCAGGAAATAAACGCGCAATCATCCGCCAAAATGCACGGAACGGTGTCGATAACATCGACCAAAAAGATGAAAAATGTCTGGTTATAAAATTAAACATTACCCGTGCAGTGTATCCAATGCTTCCCAAATAGTCAAGCCATCACGCAAGACTGGTTTATAATTCATAGAAAGCCCAGAAAACAGCTTTGTTCCCCCTTTTACACTCTGTCTGGCACTGATTAAAACACGTTCTGCGGTATTTTTTGCACCAAACAAAGGAAAAATAGTTATTTCTCCGAATTTTTTTGATAAAACTGATATTACTTCTGAAACGACCAAACTGTCAATAATCGTGCAAAAGTATCCCCTGGGACGGACACGTTTAATACAACTTTCTATCCATTCGGAAATATTAACATTATGATGTGCACCATGCTTTGCAGGTGTTCCTTTAAAATAAGGCGGATTTGTGATTACCAGATCAAAAGTTCGGTTTGTCTTCCAATTAAAAATATCCGCATTAAGTAATTCTATGTTTTTATCATTTAATTGCGTATTCTTGTAACATTGGTCAAGCATAGTCTTGGAAACATCAATTCCTGTTATAACTGTTTTTGTATTGTGTGCCAAATAACAAAGCGCAGCGCCGCCATTACCAATGCCAACATCCAGAACACATTTGGCAGATTTTGGAAAAGCCCCAAGCCAAACTGCATCAGAAGTAGGATTGTAATCAGATGGATAAAATTTAACCATTCCGCCCATCACAGTAAAAATATCTTGTTTTTGCGACATATAGCTATATAATAATCCATCAGAATAAAAAGGCAAGTTTATGTTTGAAGATCCATCAATGATTGTACAAAGTGCAACCAGCAGTTTTAACAATGCTGCGATTGTTGCGCCAACTTTTTTCTGGTCAGCTTTGTTTATGTTACCTTTGTTTGCGCTGGTCTATGCATTTGGTAACACTTTTATCAGTCAGTTAAAGTGGGGTGCGCTTAGTGATCCTAAAACCAGAACTTTCAGTTTTGTTTGTTGTATAGAAATAATAATGTTTGCTTGGCTGATTTTAATGCATGGAAATTATGCTGCATTGCGAGATATTAATTCTTCACTACCTTTTGTGATTTCTGGAATACTTTTTGTTTTGACTATTTCTATTGTGCAAAAATTAAAAATTATAAATCCCCATATGCCAAAAAATTTAGAAAATATAAAACGCAGAAAGTTTGCAGTTTGGGCGTCTATTTTGATAATTGTGGCTTTGGCGGGTTTTGCTGGTATGCCAACTTTTTGGGGCTTTATGATGCAAGCAGCGGCGGTGTTTGCAGGTCTGATGGTTGGTCGTTATAAAAAGAAAGAATTTAATCCGATATCATTTACTTCAATTTTGGTTTTTGTTTTGTCCACTGTAATGCTTATGCAGCCTGAATTTTTCAGATTTGGGCAACTGGGTAATTTGACCATTATTCACAAGTTCTTTATTTTGTTCACCAGTGTTTTGGCGGTTGCGATTCTTGTATTAAGAAATGTGAAACCACGCGGAAAAATTCGCACGGGCTTATTCAAAAAATTAAAATTATTGGGTCGTATAATTGCAGGTCTTTCTTTGGTTTTGTTTGTTGTAACTGAATCTGTTCCAGTTTTCTTGGGATTTATGGCTGTATTGACGGTTCTGTTTGCAATGTCTGTTTGGCATTCTGAATCTTTGCCTGAAAAATTGTCCAGCAAGTTGTGGGCGGTAATGATATGTTCGTTTGGAATTATGTCTGCTTTGCCTGTAATTACTGCTTTTGGAATTTTATATTGGACAAATATGCATTCTTCGGACCTGGTAAAGCAATCAAAGTTTTTGTTATAATTGGTTAGATTTCTTTAATTCCATTCGCAATTCTTATGAGTTATTATTTTGACCGACCTTATAAAATAAAAAGAGCGAGTTAAAATGATACATCCAACAGCTGTAATTCATGAAGGCGCTGTAATTGGCGAAGATTGTAAAATAGGACCTTTTTGCATAGTTGGTCCAGAAGTAACCTTGGGCGACCGTGTAGAGCTGATGTCGCACGTAGTTATCGGTGGAAAAACATCCATTGGCGATGATTCAATTGTTTACCCTTTTGCTGTTCTTGGCGTTATGAGCCAGGATTTAAAGTGGCAAGACGAAGCAGCAATGACCGGATTAAAAATAGGTAAACGTTGCCGCATTCGCGAATATGTAACAATTCATTCTGGAACGCCAGCATCCACAGGAACTGAAATTGGTAATGATTGTCAGATTATGGTTAATGCACACGTCGGACATGACTGCAAAGTTGGTAACGGTGTTGTTATGTCTAACTTGGTTCAAGTTGCTGGGCATGTAGAAGTAGAAGATAATGTTATATTATCCGGTGGTTCTTTGGTTATGCAGTTTGTTCGTATTGGTCGCAATGCTTTCATTGGCGGAATGAGTGGTGTTGGTAATGATGTCTTGCCATATGCAATATATGACGGAACTCCACGTGCTGTGTACAGAACTATTAACCGTGTTGGATTAATGCGTCATGGATTTACAAATGAAGATATGCACGCTATTCATTCTGTATATTCAGCTGTGTTCAAGGATAATGAAGGTACTGTATCAGACAGATTGACTAAGGTTCGTAAAGAAGTTAAAAATAATAAATATGCAATGGACGCAATTGATTTTATAGAAAATCGTTCAAAGCGTGGTATTGGTACTTCTAAGAATGCTGAATAAAAAAAATCTTAAAATATTCATAATTGCTGGCGAAGTTTCAGGCGACGTCCTGGGTGCAAAAATTATGCGCGAAATGCCAAACGCTGAGTTTTTTGGTGTTGGTGGCGAAAATATGCAGTCTGCGGGACTTAAAACAATATTCCCTATTTCTGATTTGGCGGTGATGGGATTTTTTGAAGTTTTGGCACATGCAAAAACTTTGACAACAAGAATTGATGAAACTGCAAACGCAATTATAAAATCAAAACCGGATGTTGTTCTGACTGTTGATGCACCAGGTTTTGCAAAACGCGTGATTAAAAAAGTCAGAACAAAAAATCCAAAATCAAAAATAAAATTTTACCATGTTGTTGCCCCCCAGGTTTGGGCATGGGGTGCTAAGCGTGCTAAAAAATTTGCAAAAATATTTGATCGTCTTTATTGCTTTTTTGATTTCGAAGTTCCATTTTTTACGCGGTACGGATTGCCAACAATTGCTGTGGGTCACCCTATTGCGGATGGATTAATTCAAATAACAAAGAAAAAAGAAAAAATAACAAAGAAAGATAAAAATATTGCATTAATACCTGGCAGTCGTATGAGCGAGGTTAAAAAATTATTACCGGTATTTCATTCAGTTGTGAATCAATTGACGGCAAAAAAGAAATTTACAAGATACTGGGACGGAATAAGATTTGTTGAAAATCCAATTCAATTTAAAATTGGAACAGATTCAAAAGAATACGAGAATAATGGATTTAAATTTGTAATTCCTGTAACAGAAACAACAGATAAATTTATCAGAAACGAAATAAAAAATTGGGCAATTAAACCACAGTTAATTTCATTCCAAAATCGATATAAAACTTTTGAAAAAACTGATATTGCGATTGCTGCCAGTGGCACGGTTTCGGCCGAGTTGGCAATTATGCATATTCCAACGATTGTTGTTTATAAAATGAATCCACTGACAACTTTTATGGCACGTATGGCGTTGAAAATTAAATGGGTTTCATTGGTTAATATTTTGTTGAATAAAACCGTGTACCCAGAATTGTTGGGAAACAAAAATGCAACACCGGAAAAAATAATTTCTGAAATAAATAAATTATCAAACCCTGAAATTCGTAACAAAATGATTTCTGATTTAAAATCTGCAGACAAGATGTGGCGCAAATCAAAAATGAAAACCGCCAGTCGTTTAATTGTCAAAGATATAATTAAAAATTTCAAATAATTAAAAATCCGCCAAATGGCGGATTTAATTTTTACAATATTCCTTTTGGAATTTTTCCAACATTGGTTTTATAGACATCGTCGCCATTGTTCCAATAGCATGCACCGCCAGCGGTAACTGAAATAAATGGACAAACTTGATTTGAAGAAGATATCCTTCCTTGTGTGCACCAATAATCAGTTGCTATAGAATCAGTAGATATTGCAAGAGAATAACTGGTGGACGAAGAATAACAACTGTCGTCATTAGCCTCAGTTGTAGTTGGTAATTCTGCCACACATTTAACACTTTTACCCCATTTGCTGCGGCGTGCACCATTTTCCCAACATAAACAAGCGCCCCAAGATTCTGTATCTACACCCAACCCATAATCACGTGGGCACATATCTTCACCTTCTCCAACACCATACAAAGTGGCCAATGTATAATATTCTCCGTTGGATTTATTAAATGATGCTAAACATATATTTTCGGGATTATCATACATATCTGTTCGCAAAAACTGCAATTCTACAAACCTACCCTGCAAGTTCGTGCACTGTGTAGAAAGAGTATCGATAATCTGATAATAAATTTCTGTTGCAACACCAGATGGACGTAAAGATCTTAAAGATAATTTGTTGCCGGTCAAAATACCATATTTTACATCACCGCTAGAGCTGTATTCAAGGCTATCATCAACTGGTATTGCATCAAAGCCACCAAAGGCTTGGATCATCATTTCTTTTGATGAACAAGAAGAAACTTCGGCCAATTGTTTTGCACATTCAGATTTGTAACTTGTACAATCTTTGCCATCACACAGGGTAAACCAATCTGGCGCACTACCCACAGTAAATAATCCGCTGGTTGGATCATAAAAGTTTTCGTAATTTGTGCCACCAAATTTATCAAAGCACTGTTTTACAACCGCGCGGCAAGCAGTCAGAGTATCTGTATTTTCCATTGATTCTACATATTGTTTTACAATATTTCCATCGAACATATTATCACATGATTCAACATATTCCTTGCACACAGCAGAATTCAATGTAATTTTATCTGGTTGAAGTAATACAGTTGAATCACCGGATAGTTCAGCCATCGCTGCCGTCAAAGCTGTACTGCCATTTGTGTAACAAGACGAAACAAAGTCAAAACATCCCTGTTTGATTTCTGAAACCTTAGCTTTTTGAGCATAATATATATCCAGCATTGCTTTATCCAGATAATCAGACCAAACTGTATCTGCGTCTTCGGTACATTTATCCAAAGATGGTTGAGCAAACTTTTTTGCCTTGTTTTCAAAATTTTGTACAAATATACGATTGCTTGGATTCTTGGCAAGTTTTTGTTCAGAAGCATTTGTAGTTTCATCAAACTTTAACAGGTTTGATAATTCGTAAAATTTAACAACACCTGCAATTGGTGCCCCAGTTGAGATATCTATAAATTCGCCATTGTCCAAACATTTGTGATAATTTGCCCCACATACTTCTTCGCTTTTAATTGCTGATTCTACATTAGTAAGACATGCAGTCAGATCATCAGAATTGTGTTTTTGTCTGTTTTCAACACGCGCCAAATCTAGCATAGCACTACCTTCGCGAACAGCGGCGGTCATTTTCTTTTTATTTTCATCAATAGAAGTTTGAACAGTATTGCAATCTTGTTCAACTGACATCAAATAAGCAGTTACCGCACGTTGCAAAGAAGCATCATTACAATCAGCTTTTACGGCATTTCGGCATTGCCCATAAATTGCATTATAAAGATTTTTTCCGTTGTAGGTTGCAATTGCCTGCCCTGCGTCCATTGTTCCAAAAGAATTTGTGGTGTCAAAAGACAAGTTAATGCTGTTCAAATCCGAAAATTTTCCACCAACAGTTGTGTCTTCGCCACTGATAGAATTCATAATTGCCTGTAACAAAGCCTTGGATGAAGAAGAATCCGAGGTCAAAGCATTTTCACCTTCACTGGATGTTTTCATTGCAGTTGCTTGCTCTGATGTCATTTCGACTGAGTCCAAATTTTCTGTGAATGCGGTTAGTTTATCATTTGCGTTTTGCATAACAGTCTTAACATTCGTCAAATCATAAACACGATCACTGCAAGAGCACCTTCTGTAATCATCATTCTTTTTGGCGCAGAATTGATCCATACATGTAAAGTAAGCAGTTTTGCATTGTTCATAAGCAGCCCCAGTTCTGGTTTCAGAAATTGCTGTGTCAGTGGCAGCCCTGGCAGCGACAGTATTTCTTTGGCTGATATTATTGCGCAAAGTGGCAGCCCTGGCTGATACTTTTGGGGAATTTGATTCTGTGACTGAACGTGTTGATAATGTGTCACGCGAATTTATTTCTTTGGTGGTGGAATTAACAGTGGCACTGCGAGATATTCTGTCAGTGTTTGCACTGCGTTGAACAGAGTTTTTTTGGATAAAATTGTTTTGTCGTGTTACTGAATTATTATCACGCACAGCAGCCCCAGCAAAGCCGTTAGCGATTAAAACAAAAAAGACAAAAAACGAAATCTTTCTCAACTGTCCTTTCCTATGGACAAATCTTAGCAAAAATCAGAATTTTAGAGCAAGAGAAATTATAGTAAAAAGCTATATCAAAATATTCAAAAGTTCATCAAACTTTGTGAATCCAAATTCAGCGTTCAGATGTCCGCCATTTTTTATAATTGTAATAGGTTGTTTCAGTTTTTCTGCCAGCCTTTGTGCAGCTTTTAACGGAATATAAGGATCATTATCTCCATAAAGAATAGTAATTTTTCCAGCATTTGATTTTATTCTTTCCCAGTCAAAATTATTTTCTATAAATGTTTCATTTAAATCGTCAAAATACTTATTTCCTAATTTATTAATAAAACCGCTGACAAAAACAGATTCTTTTACTGGTTTATTAAGTTTTTCTAATATATTAAGTATAAAAGCAGCCCCACAGCTGTGCCCTATAAGTATTGTGTTTTCGTCTAAACTTGGTACTTGATTGTAAAAAGCAACAAGCCAATTTTGCAAAGATTGATTTTCTGGTGTTGGGAGTTTTGGAACGTAAACAATATTTCCATGGCGTTCAAGTTTTTCTTTTAACCAAGGAAACCAATTACCTTCTGGCGATCCCCCTGTACCATGCAAGATAATTATTTTTTTATTCATATTTTTGAAAATCTGGTGGTCTTGGTGGGACTTGAACCCACACGGTTGCAATAACCAAAGGATTTTAAGTCCTCAGCGTCTACCATTCCGCCACAAGACCAGAACCACCCTATTATAAAACATTTAACCCTGCGTTACAAGGTCATAAAATTGGTGGAGCTGATGAGATTCGAACTCACGACCTCTGCATTGCGAACGCAGCGCTCTACCAACTGAGCTACAACCCCAAGGTTTAAACTTGGTGGGCATAAGAAGACTCGAACTTCCAAGGATTGCTCCACTAGTACCTGAAACTAGCGCGTCTACCAATTCCGCCATATGCCCGAACTAAGCGAGCTGAATAATAACCCAAGTTCTGGGCATTTGCAACAAGAAAAAACCGGCATTGCCGGTTTTTTATCTTAATCCTTTGTCGCTGCAACATGCTGCTGCCCCGGCACGCCAATCCGAATATCCTGAAGATGGATTGCGTAAATCTGTCCAAGCCTGCCAGCCATTACATTTTTTATTCATGCCTTCACCTGTGCACTTGGCATAGCGGCGAAGAGTGCAAGTTTGTGTTGAAACCTTGCCAGTGTCGGTTGTGCACTTTACAACTACATTCTGGTTTCTGGCATCATTTTGGCCCAGCTCTTTGGTAGATAAAATCTGATACGCATTCGCATCACAAATACCAAAAGCCATAAATCCTAATACAAAAAATAAAGAGAATTTTTTCATTTCAATCTCCTGTTGGTTTTGATTACACACGAATTATAAGTAATTTTTAAATTAAATACAATGGGAATAAATATTATTTTTCTGATGTTGACCAAGGCTGGTCATTCATTATTAAATAATAAAGTTGAGCATCCGGAGTGTCTGGATTTCTGACAATTGGTCGAACAACATACAGATCAACCGAACAATCGTTGCTGTTTTTATCTTCTTGGATTTCTATTAAATCTTGGTGGAATTTATCGGCAAAATCCATTGCCTGCAAGTATGCGGCATCGTCGTCCGCAGGATTAACTGAATCCCCTGCCCACATCAACCACATTCCATAATTTACGATATTTTCTTGCCCTGCCAAATCATCAGCAGATAACAATCCCAAAGGTTTGAATTGGATATTGCTGGTGAAATCACCTGTGCTGGTTTCTGTCCAGTCGTACATATCACCTGCAAATTTTAATGTACCATAGAGTATACCACTGGCTTGTTGCATACGACCCAATCTGCCTATGTTTTTTAATGTTGATCTGAAAAGAAAATCACGAGTGCGCCCAGCGAAGGAACTAGCTTTTCCAATTTTTTCGGCTGTACGAATTGTTTTTCCACCCGTATTTGCAGCACGTAAAGATTTCCACAATCTTGCAACAACATTTCCGCGTTGAGGAATTCTCCAGGCTTTTAATTCACGTCTGAATTTCATAACATCTTCGAATGATTTGCTGGCGTCTTTGTATTTTTCAACATCTTCAATTTTTTCCAATTCTTTTATGTCTTTGCCAAGATTTTCAATTTCATCTGATTTAGCAGCATAGCCAGCGGCATCTTTTGCTTTATCAATTTTTTCCAGCTCTTCGGCAACCTTACTAGATTTCTGGGTTAATTTTATATATTCCTGGACTTTTTCTGCTTTTTCTAAATCTTTCATTATTACAATAGTGTTTTTTGCAGCCTTGGAAGCGCGCACAGCCTTGGTTGTTCCCAATACAACAGTGCCAGTACCGACAGTTGCCAAAGTTATTGCTACATCCAAAGAGACTTCTGCCCAGGTTACCCAGTGCAAATTAATATCTCCTGCAACATAATAATCGTTGGAATCATCTTTTAAATTTACAGTTTTATGTCCTGCTATATTTATAATATCGCTTTTGTTGGCCAATGCGCTGCGGCTGGTACAACTATCATTTGATGGATAAATTTTATCAATATTTTGTTCTATGTATTTTAACGAAATTGTGTTGTTTTTATTTTCTCCAACAAAGTTATCCAAGGCACCATGTTGAACAACTAAAACTCCATACCATGCGGGTTCAGTGTTTGTCCAAACGGCCGGATCATCAGTTGCACCAATTTTTGGACTTGGGTTGGTTTCTGGTAAAGACATTTTGTTTTTTAATAACAACCGTTGTTTTAAAATTTTTGGTTGTGTTTCATAATTTATTGTAATCTGACGACCAAGTGGCAGATTGGTAACAACAGTTGGAAGTTTAATAGTTTCATCATCCGCTGCGTTTGCAAATTCAGGACAATTTAATACCTGTTGAATAATTTTTGGATCTTGAAAATTTTTATAAATCCAACCGCGAATTACATATTCTGGATCAGAATCTTTTACTTCGCTGATATTTGCGGCCAGTACATCTGAAAATATTTTACCAGCACAGGATATTGGATTTTGTTGTATATCAATATTTGCATCAACCACATCATCCGCAAAAGCAGCGGTTAAAGACAAAGCAAAAACAAAGGCAGTTATAAACTTCCTCAAATTCTCTCTCGTTTAATGTGACTAATTATATCAGAAATATTGATAGAAATTAAAATAATATTTATTTTTAACTTGGATTATTGCCATCAACACGTAGTTTACCAGAATCTGTCAAAATAAGATAATATACTTGTTGGTTTTCACCAACAGCTGGTCGAATTACATAAATATCCAAATCACATAATCCATTAATATTCACTTCGTCTATATCACTTTTGAAAGCTTCTGCAAAAGCTTCGGCTTCATTTCGTACATCATCATCGTCATCAGGGCTAGGAATATCAAATTTTATATATGAACCATGAGATAGTTCATTTTCTCGTCCTTCAAGATCATCGGCAGATAATAATCCATAAGCATTAAATTTAACACCGTCAGCAAGTTCCTGTTCGGCTTCTGAATAATTACCAACTGTTTTTAAAAGATCTTTACCGAAACTTGCCGCACCAACTCCTACAGCCGTAGTCGCCGCAGCTATAGTTAGTTTTTTCTTCCAAGACATTGCTTTAACAGATGTCAGAATACCTTTAGGTCTTATTGCATATTGGGCACCGCGAGCCAATCTCCAAATCTTATCGGAAAAAGTAAGGGGTCTAGAAACACTAACAACACGACCAAGTTCACCAATTATTTGTGCAGAATTTCCACCAGCCTTCATATATTCTGGTAATCCGGTTGTTGCTTTTATTATAATTTTACCTTCAGCACGCGCAATTTTTGCAGCTTTAGTAGCCTTTGCCAATTCAGCAGCTTTTGCAACTTTTTCCGCACCGCTAGCTGCATCATAAGCCAATTTTGCGGCCTCTTCCGCTTTAACAGCAGTTTCTATTGCTTTTGCTGCACCAGGTGCAGCAGCAACGGCACTAGCACCACCTTGGACACCTGCGCTTACACCAAAAGTAAGAACCGCAAGTGCAACTTCACCAACCAAAGTTGCAGTTCCCCAATAAACATCTTTGCCATTATAAATGTAATAATCATTGCCACTCCAGAAGCTATCATTTTCATCCCTGGTTATGTGTGCTGCACGATTAATGACATCATTGTCATTTGCCATATGATTTCCACTGGTACATCCCGAAGTCATTCCCATAAAAACACCATTATTGGATTCTGGAAAAAATATATCTGAATTATTTTTCATATAAACACTGGAAATTAAAGGTGTTTCTGCACTTGCAAATTTATCTAAAGAACCCTTCTTTACAACCAGTATACCATACCATGGAAATGTGTATTTTATACCGCCTGGAACTTCTTCGTTAGTTGAAGAAAATTCTAAGCTAATCTCAATAGTTCTTCCATACATACTAATGCTGAGGTCAGCAGATTTATACTCTAATAATTCGTCTTTAGCAGCAATACAATCTGGATCTTTTAGTAATGTATTATTAAATACTGGTTGCAGTATTTTAGCAATATCATCGCCAACTGTGCTGGAGTTAATATTCAGCTTAGAAGAATTTAATGCCACAGAAAAAGCTGTCTCAATTTTATTTTTGCAATTATCAAAACCAGTCGATGCAAAGGCATTCGCAGAAAAGATTATAAAAAACGCTACTATAATTTTTTTCATTTCTAGTTTTTATTTTTTTACAAAACCTTTCAATTTAACTTTTATAGATCCAGTATTATTATTTGTATAAGTACTATTTTTATTTTCATTACACTCGGGCTCTTGTTGATATTTTTTACAATAAGCATCCCTGGTCATTTTAAGTTTATCAACTTCTTTTTGTTTGGTTAATTCTTCGGATTCGCGTTGTAATGCGGATTTTGTACTTTCTATACTCAAAGTTTGATATGCACAATTCTTGGTACATACCCATTGTCTTTTACCATCAGAATCTTCGACCCATTCATACTTTGCCTTCCACTGTTCATAACCCTCGGTTGAATTTGCAATCTTTTGTTCAAATGTCATATCCGCAGCAGTTTTTGGCATATCTGTTGCAACCAAAGTTGTATCTTCTGCATTTTTTGCCTGCAAAGCACCTAATTCTTGGGAACGATCAACAATACCTTGAAACCATTTTTCACCATTCCATTCGGGATACTTCATCGCATAAGGATTTTTTATTTTAAAATCTTCTTGTTCAGAATTGCTTCCTGGAAAAACAGCATTTGGGAAAGTCACTGGTTTTACGACGACGCCCTGATTTAAAACATAAGAATTAAATGCTGAATCAATATAACCGCCACAAGCACTAACATAATTGTGTTCTGGCATTTGGGATAATTGAACCATAATTGTTGGTTTTATATCATTTAATTTTACACCAACACAATTGTTTTGCATACTGCACCCAGATGCAACAAGTCCAGATACAAGTGATTGACATTCTTCGGTGCTTACCGCCGCCCCTTGGACATAAACAGGTGTCGGCATAGTTTGATTGTATGCGCCGTTATGATTCCAATTTGGATTTGATGAATAGTTGCTGACGTTCTGAATTTCGCCATATTTTGATAAAGGCTGAACATTATTCCCAGCCGGAAAATCAACTGCAAATGCAGATGAAAATGGAGCAAAGCCCGCCAAAAGATAAATTGAAACTTTTTTCATATTCTCTCTTTGACAGATTATACCAAAAACCAAAGGCTAATCAAAGACAAAATTCCACCCATGAAAAAGAATGGTGCAAATGGGATATATTTTTCTTTTTTGCGCATCCCCCAAATTCCACCAAAAATACAAGAAATTATAATTGCCATTGCTAAACCTGTCAACCCCAGCCAAATTCCCCCAGCCGCCAGCAATTTTACATCACCCATACCGATTGGCGAAAATTCGCCCTTTTTCTTTTTCACTTTTTCAAAGATAAATCCTACAACTGATCCCATTGCATACCCAAAAGCAGCACCAATAACCGAGTCACTAGTTGAAGAAACCCAAGGGAAAAAAGTTACAACCAACAATCCCAAAATCATAAATGGGAAAAGATAGGCATCTGGGATAATTCTGCGTCGAAAATCAGATACTGACATCTGAAATGCGCACCACGCTGCTGCCAGTAATAAAATTGCAAAAATCAAGTAATAAAACATGTTTTTCCCCTTGCCCTTCGATTCGTAACTATGCTAGAATTATACCATTAATAATCAAATGAAGGAACTTATAAATGAGCAAAGGCTGGGATACTACAACGCTTAAAAAATTAAAAGCATTAACTGGTAAAGGTCTGTCAACCGCAGAAATTGGCAAAAGATTGGGTATGTCCAAGAATGCTATTGTTGGTAAATTAAACAGATTGGGTTGGAATTCCAAGGCCGGTGGCGTCAGTGCAAAAACTGTGGAAAAAGCAGTTGCAAAAAAGCCGAAAACACCGGTTGCAGCGAAAAAATCTTCTGTAAAGTCTGTGGCAAAACCTGGGGCAAAGCAAGTTTCTGAGAAAAAGCCGGCAAAAAAAGCAGAAAACGAGAAAACAGCCGCAAAACCAGTCGCTGAAAAAGTTTCCAAATTGGATAAATCATCACCAAAGAATCTGGCAATGCACCAGCGGATTGTTCAGCATTCACTGGGAATGGCAAATTTACGCCAAGATCAGTGCCGTTGGCCTATTGGTGATCCAGATTCAGAAAGCTTTCATTTTTGTGGCGAACAAGTGTTCGTAGGAAAACCTTATTGTTATGAACATTGTAAATGCGCATATCAGTTCACTCCATCAAAGAAAAAGTAAGAAATGAAAAAAGAGAGAGAAAACATTTCAGTTAAAACAAAGCCTTTGACCAAAACCCCGCCAAAGACTTCGGCAGATACACAAACAAAACTGTCGCCCAAGGATTTTAGTATTTCTGGGAACGACTTTACGGCTTATTATGACGGTGCAGAAAAGCTGGTATTTGTTTTAGATAAGACTTTTGATGACAGAAAGCCAAATGTATTGTTGATTATAAATCCGATTGGGGATCGCAAATGGGATGATATATTGGCAAATGACTTTGGTGTGGATTTAGAAACAATCCGTCCAAAGGTTGATAATAAATATCAAAAGCTGGATATTGAATACAGTGGTCTGGCGGTTTATGACAAACTTATAAACGATTACAAAAAATCTGCAGATTTAACATTTGCGCTGGAAGATTTATCAGATTTCAGAAATTCTTCGATAAAACGTGCTGCTGCTGACAGATTGGCTGCATCCACAGAAATAATCAAAAAAACACGTGAAACAATTTCAAAAACTGGTGAAACTATGCGAGAGCTGCAATCCAGATTGAAAAAGTTGCGTGATAAATTATCAAAGCAAAAAAAACAAGTTGGTAAAGAGCCAACCAAACAATCTGCAGCCAAGATATTAAAAACTGAATCTCAGATTGATGCGACTAATGCAAAACTGAAACGTGCGATGAAACGTTTGAAGAATGCTCAAAGACGTATGGCTGTGGCCGAAGAAGATGCAGAAATTGCGCGTCGTATACTGGATAAAAAAGACGAAACAAGAAAAGAAATTAAGAAAGAAGAACCAAAGGCACAAGAAATGTCAGAAGAAGTAAAACCGTTGTTTGATCAAGACCCAAAGATTATGGACCAAGGAATAGCTTTTAAGCCTATTGATTTCAGTTTTACTCAAAAACCTTTGGAACAACCTGCTCTTGCACCAGTTATACATACAGAACCAATTGTTGTAAAACCAGTTGTTGCAGAGATACCATCGGCACCTTTGTCTTTTGTTCCGCCGACCATCGGGCAAACTTTGTCCCCAGAACCTGTTATTATTCCAGAACAACCAAAACAAGTTCCTGTATTGGAAACTATTACACCAATTCCGACACCACAACCTGTTGTCAGACCTATATCGCCTATTTCTGGTCCAGAACAAATAATGATTGAACATCATAAGCGTCCAAATGCTTTGTATTATGTTTTATTGGTCGTATTAATTGTTTTATCAGTTTTTACACTTTGGATGTATCAAAAAAGAACAGTTGATACAGTTCCGGATTTGGCAAAACAATCTGTCCAAGAATCAATTTCAGAACAACCAAAAGCTGTTGAAGAAGCACCAGTTGTTGTCCAAGAGGCAAATGTCGAAAGTCCATTTATCCAGGCTGAAAAAGCAGCCCCAGCAGAAGTTGCAGAACCTGCTCCGGTTGAAGTTGAACAACCTGTTGTTACAGAACCACAACCTGCACCAGCAGTGATAAACGAAACAGCAGAAGCATCAGCCCCAGAAGTTGTCATAGAACCACAACAGGCACCTGAACTGCCAATTCAATCAGATGATTCTGGAAATACAATGCCACCTGCACTACCGGCAGAAGAACCTCAGCAAATGATGCAACCAGCCTCAGCACCAGAAATGGGTCCAAGAAAACCAACTTATGATGTTTCTGGCGAAAGAAGATTTGTTGCTGATGAAAATTATCAGGCACCATCACCAGACAGTAATTATTCAGAATAAAAAAATGCCGCAAAAATTGCGGCATTTTTAATTCTAAGATTTTATTGATTTTCTATTATTACTATTGCAGCTGAATAATCATTTTGATCTGTTATAGAAAGATGAACACGTGCAGTACAACCTGCCAGTTCTTTTAATGCAGCCTTGGCACCGCCGATGATAAGAAGTTCTGGTTTGCCAGAGTCTGTGTGGATAACAGAAACATCTGAAAAGGCAATTTCTTCACCGAACCCTGTTCCCATAGCTTTCAAGCAAGCTTCGCGTGCGGCCCAAAAATTTGCCAAATGCTTTTCGACATTTGCGTTGTCGTTTTCAGCATACTCTAATTCTTTTTTTGTAAATATTCTCTGTTTTTTGAATGCCGACCAATCCAGGAATCTTTGGCACTCGACCATATCTATACCAATTCCAACTATCACCAGACATCTCCCTTTGAGTTTTTTTATATGCCGAATACTAATCACAATGCACCGATTCGTGCAAGTGGAAAATATGCACTTGATTTTAATAAATTGTAATTGTATAAATTCACGGATGTCGGGGTATAGCTCAGCCTGGTAGAGTACTTGCATGGGGTGCAAGGGGTCGTGGGTTCGAATCCCGCTACCCCGACCATTTTTTATTTAATTTCATAGTGTTTTGAAAAAAGTCCCAATTTGTGATAGAATACAACTTGTATAAATTGGGGATTGTAGATGAAGAGTTTGTTTCCTAAGACTTTGTTTGGATTTTATAAACAATCCTTAAAAAGATATTGGCCTTATATTATATTCAGCGTTATTGCCATGGCTGCTGTTGATATTTTTAACAGTGTTATAAATCAGTTTACTGTTAAATGGTTTTTGGATGAGGTTGGTGTTTCTGGATTTGGTGTTGCAAACAATTTATTATCTGTTTTATTACCTATTGTTTTGTTGGTTGTATCTTTACATGCTTTTTTTCTGGTCTTGGAAATAATAGAATCTTGGATAAGCGGAAAATTAAGACCAATTATAAAAAAACATATGTCTGAAAAAGTTTATGAAAATATTTCACAACAATCAGTGGCTTTTTTTAAAGATAATTCTTCTGGATTTTTAGTTGAACAGGCAAATTATGTTCTGAACAATTACGCAAAAATAACTATGGAATATCCAAAAATATTTATAACGTTAATTGCATCTGTTATTATAAATATTTCTATGTTATCTCATGTTCATTGGGCTGTTCTTACATTGTTTATAGTTGTTGCAGGATTTCGTTTGATTTGGTGCAGTTTTCATTTAAAAGACATGACAGATGCCGAGGTTTATGCTACTAAGCAAGGTTCAATTTTGGTGGGAAAATTTGTTGATTCTGTTTCTAATTTTTTAAATATAAAATTATTTTCACACAAATTTGACGAAACAAAATATTTGAATATATTCAGAGATAAACACGCCGCAGCAAGACAAAAATCAAACTATTATGTCAGAAAATTCTGGGCTGTACCGTTTTTATTTGAAAAGTTTTGTATTGCTTGTTTGCTTTTCATAATTACTTGGCTTTATGGTCTTGGTCAGATTGGTTTACCGGATATTGCATTTACAATAACTGCATTTTTTATGATGATGAACTTGGTTCGTGAATTTACTTGGTCTTTGCCGGATATTACAGAAAATTGGGCGTCGGCACGCCAAGGCTATGCAAGTATATCAAAGTCAGTAAATATCACAGATAAAAAGAATGCAACTGAATTGAAACCCAAAAGTACACAGATAGATTTTAATAATGTATCATTCAAGTACAAGGATGAATGGGTTGTTCATAATTTGAATCTACACATAAAATCTAGCGAAAAAGTTGGAATTGTTGGACTTTCTGGTGCTGGAAAATCTACATTGTTGTATTTATTAATGCGTCTGTATGATGTTAATTCTGGAACAATCAAAATTGATGGAAAAAATGTTTCTGATGTTCGGCAAGAATCTTTGCGAAACAATATTTCATTTGTTCCCCAAGAATCAGTTTTGTTTAACCGCACTTTTGGGGAAAATATCAGCTATGGTAAAAAAAGTGTAAAAAAGGAAGATATTATTTCTGCGGCGAAACAAGCACGCGCACATGATTTTATAATGCGTACAGAACATGGTTATGAAACATATGTTGGTGATCGCGGAATAACTTTATCCGGTGGTCAGCGTCAACGTATTGCGATTGCACATGCAATATTAAAAAATGCCCCTATTCTGGTTTTAGACGAAGCAACCAGTGCATTGGATTCTGAAACAGAAACGGCAATACAAAAATCATTTGCAAATCTGATGCGCGATAGAACAACCTTGGCAGTTGCACATAGATTAAGTACACTGAGACAAATGGACAGAATTATTGTAATGGACAAGGGTAAAATCGTTGAAAGTGGTAAACATTCACAGCTGATAAAAAAGAAAAATGGAATTTACGCAAAAATGTGGAAGCTGCAATCCGAAGGTTTTATAAAATAATCATAAAATATTATAAGGTTTAAAATGTTTGATACAGAAAAGTTAAAAAGTTTCTCTTGGGTTAATGTTGGTAATCCTGATCATGAAGATTTTGAAAAACTTCAAAGAGAATATAAAATTGATGAAGACACAATATCCGATATTTTGGATCCTGATGAACAACCCCGTGTCGAGCATGAAGATGATTATAAGGTTATAATTGTTCGATTTCCTATTGTTAATCGCGAAACAGATACAATGTGGCATACCGAGCCGTTATCTATTATTTATACAGATAAACGTGTTATAACTGTTTGTCGTAAAAGATGTGATATTTTGGATAAAATAAAAAAGTCAGAAAAAACATCGCGGGAAATTTTTATTATAAATATATTGTATTATATTGCTGAGTCTTATTTGAAATTCCTGAAACAACTGAATAAAAAGGTTTTCGATTCAAAGAAAGTGTTGCAAGAAAAAATTCGCAAAAAAGAGCTGATGGCTTTGCTGGAAGTTGAAAACAGTTATACTTTGTATATGGCTGGTTTAAAAGGTAATTTAGCCGTTTTGGAAAAGCTTGAAAAAATGCGTGGCTTTATCAAAGAAGAAGATAATAAAGAATTATCCGAAGATGTTCGTATTGAACTGCACCAGGCAATAGAAGTTGTTACCAGTTACACAAAAATGCTAGCATCCATCAAAGAAACATTCGAAAGTGTGATTAACATGGATTCAAATACCTACATTAATCGTTTGACTATGTGGAATATTATTTTAATCGCACCAACAATTGTTGTTGGATATTATGGAATGAATGTAAAACTGCCATTTGCTGAAAGTGTACAAGCAGCATGGATAATATTCATATTTATTGTTATGCTGTTGGGTGGATATGGTTTATATTCTTTTGTAAAAAGAAAAAGATCTTAATTTAATATTCTATAGACTTGTTTAATAACGTTTTCTTTATCTGGTGTTGCATCAATATAAAAAAACTTTATTTTTTCATTTTCGTGCAACCAATTTATAGCAGGTATGGTAATTTCTTGAAAATTATCCAAACGTTTTAATATTACAGAATCATTGTTATCATCAGATCTTGTTGACCCATTATTCAGGCGATTTTTTATTCTTTGTTTCATAATTTCTTCTGGAATATCCAAATAGATTATTTTTATAGAAAAGTCATCGGAATAGTTTTCAATCAGCCATTTTGCTTGTGGTAATGTTCTGGGAAATCCATCAAGAAGTATATCTTGGGTTTTATAAATTTTGGATTCAATTAACTTGAATAATTCAGTGTCTGGAACCAATGTACCAGTTGATATTATTTTTGATATCTCGGAATCTGCAGGCAAAGATCTGAACAAAGCGCCAGTTTCAATTTTATTAACTTTGATATAATCACAAATCTTTTCCGCGACTGTGCCCTTACCGCTACCTGGGCCACCCATAAGAACAATTATTTCTTTCATGTCAGATTTTTTTGATTGGTTAATATAAATAAAGGGGCAAAATGCCCCTTTGTTTATTTTTTGCTGTTTTCGATTGCAGCACCCAAGATGTCGCCCAGGACTGAGCCACTATCTGCTTGGTTTGCATAATCTTTAACGGCTTGTTTTTCCATTGCAACTTGCAGTGCACGGACAGACAATTTAACCGTGTTGTTTTCAACAGATACAACAGATGCTTCGATTGCATCGCCAACTTTATATTTGTTTGTATCTTGTTCATTCTTTTCACGGGACAAATCTGTACGACGGATAACACCCTTTGCATTGCCTGGCAAATCCAAGATCAGTTCTTCATCTGTAACTTCGGAAACTGTTCCACGTACAACAGCGCCTTTTTTAATAGATACTGTTTTATTGTCGCTGCCTTCGGTCATTTGTTTAATGCCCAAAGTAATACGTTCTTTTTCTGGATTGATGTCCAAGATTTTTGCTGTAACTTCTTGACCCTTGGTGAACTTCTTCAGTTCTTCCTCGTCTAATTTATCCCAAGACAAATCAGATATGTGAACCATTCCGTCCAATTCAGGTGTCAATGCAACGAACAAACCGAATTCAGTTGTGTTCTTGATTGGTCCGGTTACAACATCGCCAACTTTGTGTGTTTCTGCGAAGTGTTTCCAAGGATTGGATTGCAATTGCTTGTATCCCAAAGAAATACGACGTTTGTCTTGGTCAATACCCAAAACAATAACAGTTATTTCTTGGCCGTTTTGCAAAACTTTGCTTGGATGTACGTTTTTGTTTGTCCAAGACAATTCGGACATATGAACCAGTCCTTCAATATTGTTGCCCAAATCAACGAATGCACCATAATCTGTTAAAGAAGAAACTTTGCCAGTTAATGTATCGCCAACATTGAAAGCACGAGATGCTTTATCCCAAGGATCTTCTTCCAATTGTTTTGCACCCAATGAAATACGATGAGATTCAGGATCAAACTGGATAACTTTGACTTTGATTTTTTGGCCAACATGAACCAATTCACGAGGATGATTTACACGTTTCCAAGAAAGATCTGTAACGTGCAACAAACCGTCAATTCCACCCAGATCAACAAATACACCGTAATCTGTGATGTTCTTTACTGTTCCTTCGATAATTGCACCCAGGCCAATATTTTTCATGGCTTCTTTTTGTGCGGCAGCAATAGAATCAGATTGAATTGCGCGACGTGACACGATTGCGTTTGTGCGCAAAGCGTCCATTTTCAAAACGCGGAATTTGTCTTTCAGACCGATTAATGATTTTGCATCACGTATAGGTTTGTTATCAACTTGTGATGATGGCATAAATGCAAACACGCCATTGATGTCAACAGTGAATCCACCACGAACAACATCAATAATTGTACCTTCTGGATCAACACCTTCGGCAACTGCTTTTTCCAAATCTTTCCATGCTTTTTCAGCACGAGCCTTGGAATAAGAAAGAACAGCAGTACCTTCGCGAGATTCATAGCGTTCAACAAACACGTCGATAATATCGCCAACTTTTGGAACAGAAGCACCAAATTCACGCAATGAAACGCGACCTTCGGATTTCAGACCAACATCAACCAGCGCGAAATCGCCGCGAATGTCTTTGACTGTTCCCTTGGTTGCATAGCCCTGCAAAGTTTCTTGGTTGCCATAATTTTGATTAAACATCTGGATAAAATCTTCGCCAGATATCGGATTAAATAATTCTTTGGATAAATCTTTCATAGAAATTTTTCATACAAAGTTTGCCAACGTATGATACGCGGTCTTGTGGGGTTATTCTGATTGCCAGTGCGCCCACCCGCAAAAGCCCACGGATTATAAGGCAAAAAAATCAATAATGCAAGAAAAATCCGCCAATTTGGCGGATTTTATTATTTTGGTTCTGCTTGTTTGAACAATTCTTCGGGTTTAACCGTTTTATCTTTGGTTTTAACCTGTGAAATCATAGCATCCAATGCTTTGCGTTCGAACAACATTCCGCGCAACATAGACAAAGCATTTTGATTCTTGTTATAGAATTCGAATACTTGTTGTGGATCTGGATAACGAGATGCCTCTTCCCAGATTGCCTTTTGCAAGTCTTCACGAGTAACTTCAACTTTGTTTGCGGTTCCCCATTCTGCCAAAATCAGACCAAGTTTAACGCGACGTTCTGCGTCTTTGCGTTCTTTCTTTTCGTCAAATTTGGCATCTTTTGCATGTTCATGACCAGCATGAGAATCAAATTCAGATTTTGCCATATTGAATTCTTGGTCAACCAATGTTTCTGGTAAATCTAGTTTAACTTTGTCAGCCAATAATTCTAACAATTCATCACGCATTTCATGTTTCGAAGCTTCTTCATATTGTTCGTTCAGAATCTTGCGAATATGTTCAGTCAATGCTGCGACAGATTCTTGACCAACTGACTTTGCCAGTTCATCATTCATTTCTGCTAATTTGTGATGACGTAATTCATGAATTTCAACTTCAAATTTGGCATCTTTGCCAGCCAAGTTTTCAGCATGATATTCTTTTGGGAATTTTACATTAACATCAAATTTGTCGCCAACCTTGTGACCAATAATTTGGTCTTCGAAACCTGGAATAAAAGAACCAGATCCCAAAATCAAATTATGTTTTTTGGCTGCCCCGCCTTCGAATGCTTCTTTGCCCAAGAATCCAGTAAAATCAATAATAGCTACGTCGCCATTTACGGCTTTATACCCTGCTTCTTGTTTTTCTGCAACACTGCGGCTTTTTTGTAAATTTTCCAAAGATTTTTTAACTTCGGATTCAGGAACAGTTGCAACCTTTTTGGTCAAAGTATATTTTTCCAAATCAATGCCTGGCAATGTTGGCAAAATATCAAATTCCAAAGTGTATTCCAAATCCTGACCAATTTCCCATTTTGCAACATCAGCCTTTGGACTGCCAGCCAAACGCAATTTCTTTTCAGTAACAAAATTATTCAGATCTTTGTTCATCATTTTATCGATTGCTTCGCCAAATGCAGTTGCATTGTATTTTTGACGCAAAACGTTCAATGGAACATGTCCAGGGCGAAAGCCTGGCATTTTTGCATCTTTGCCATATTCCAACAAGATTTCATCAGCAGCCTTTTGAATATCAGCAGCAGATAAAAAACCATTGATAGAATAATGCAAATCTTTGTTTTTTTCTTTTTTAAACATAACAAACACCTTTGGTTTTTGTGCGGTTTGTATCCACCTTTGCAGATAAATACAAACCACAGGTGATTAACGTTTGCTGAACTGAGTCGAGCGACGTGCCTTGCGGCGACCATAGTGTTTACGTTCAACAACACGGCTGTCGCGTGTCAAGAATCCAGCAACCTTTAAAGCATTGTGTAATTCTGGTTCAGCAGTTTCCAAAGCTTTAGAAATACCGTGCTTTACAGCGCCGGCCTGACCAGACAATCCACCGCCACTTACAATTGCGCGAACGTCATAGCTGGTTTCGCGTTTTGTGACACCAAAAGGTTGGTTTAAAATCATTTGCAAAACTGCACGTTTAAAGTATTCAGCCATAGGCAGATTGTTAACAACGATGTTGCCCTTGCCTGGTACCAAGTAAACGCGAGCGATAGAATCTTTACGTTTTCCAGTTGCGTAAATAGCGTTTGCCAATTTTATTGTTTGGCTTGCTGAAACTTTTTTTGCGGCAGCAGGAGCCTTAGCAACAGCAGGTTTTTTAGCTGGGGCAGCTTTCTTAACTGTTTTAGCAGCAGTTGTTGCTTTTTTTGTTTCTGTCATTATTCGCCCCTTTTATTTTTACGATTCATACCAGCAAAATCAACAACTGTTGGTTTTTGTGCTTCGTGTTTGTGTTCTGCGCCTGCATAAACATGCAATTTTGTCAGACGTTTATCAGCCAAAGCAACTGCAGTGCGGCGGCCCATCATACGTTTAACAGCATTAAAAACCAATTTTTCAGGTTTTTCTGCGCGCATTTGACCCAGTGTGCGTTCTTTGATACTGCCGGTCCAATCCGAATGCCAAAAGAATTTTGTTTTGTCTGATTTTGTTCCTGACAAAGCAACTTTGTCAGCATTAATAATAATTACATGATCACCGCAATCCATATTTGGTGTCCATGTTGGTTTGTGTTTGCCACGCAGGATATTTGCAGCATAAGCAGCCAAACGTCCCAATGTGCAATTGGTCGCATCAATCAGAATCCATTTAGATTCCAATTCGCTAGCCTTTAACGATTTTGTCGTTGCCATTATGTTTTTCCTTTATTTAATTAAAGCCGAGTTATTATGCTTTGTAATGCCGGAAAAGTCAAGAAAAATCAATACGGTATTATAATACCCTACATTTCATTTGGAATTTTAAGACCCATCAAATCAATTGCCTGCGATAATGTCCCCAGTGCGATTTGTGTAATTTGCAATCTTTGCGCCCTGGTCTGTTCATCAACGCTTTCGTGTAAAATTGGGCAGTTGTGATAAAAAGTATTTATTAATTGACATAAATCATATGTATAATTTGCCAAAATGTCAGGTGCACGATTATCAAAAGCACTTTGTACTGTGCGTTCAAAATCCAGAATTCCAATCAAAAGATTTCTTTCATCAGATTCCAGCTTTTTATTTACAATTTCAGAATTCTGATGATTTGCTTTATTCAGAATGCTTTTTAATCTGACGGCTGTATATAAAATGTATGGGCCTGTTCTGCCTTCGAAGCTTGTTATCGTTGCTGGGTCAAAAGTATAATCTGACTTTACATCGTGCATCAAATCATTAAATTTCAAAGCAGCCAAAGCAATCGATTCAATGGTTTCGTTGTCCAAATTTTTACCAGCTTCTTTTACACGATTCTGCACAGCGTCATTTACCATTTCGATAACATCCAGCAATCCAGCAGCGGTACCATCGCGTGTTTTAAAAGGTTTGCCGTCTGGACCATTTATTGTTCCATATCCAAGGTGTTCCAAATTTTCTATTGGAAACATTTGTGTCAGCTCGGCAACACGAAATAATTGCTCAAAATGAAGGTGTTGGCGTATATCTGTTATATAAATAATTTTGTTTGGGTTATCGGTAATCTTACGATAATAAAGTGCCATAATATCTGTAGCATCGTAAGGAACAGCCCCGCGTGAATTATAGAACAACACAGGTGGCATTGGTGCAGTATCAGAGTCTTTTTTTACAACTATAATTTCCGCACCTTCACTTTTTTGTAACAGCTTTTTATCACGCAGTATTTTTTCTATTTGTTCCGTGTATTTTGCGGCATTTTTTTCACCAAGGTTATTATCAAATGGCATAATGTTAATTTTCTTAATTACATTTTCCATTGCTGACATAGATATTGGCATAAAAACATTATAAAGTGCATTATAACCGGCGTGACCCTTTTGAAGTTCGGCTGTAATTAATCTGGCTTGCTCCATAAATTCTTCATCATTTTTTGCAAGCTCGGCTGCAGCCGGATAATACGTATCCAATTCTTTTACAGACATTTTATATTTTGAAAAATCTGCTTTTGAGTCAAATTTATCCTGAAAAAACGGCCAATCTGGATGAATTCTTTTTATCCAAGCAATAACAAACCCCATTGACCTGCCCCAGTCGCCGATGTGGTTATAGGAAATTGTTTTATGTCCTAAAAATTTTGCAATTCTGTTTAGCGTATCGCCAACAATAGATGTACGAAGATGCCCGATGTGCAAAGACTTGGCCACATTGTAAGCACCATAGTCCATATCTATGATTTCTGGATTTGGATTTTTGGTTTTTGATTTTTTATTTGCAGACTGCCAAATAAAATCATTGTGCAATTTTATGTTTATAAACCCAGGACCAGCAACAGAAGCAGATTCAACAAATTTCAATTTTTCCAATTTTGGCAAAATTTCGCCAGCCAATTCACGTGGATTTTTACCTGCAGATTTTGCCATAATCATAGCAGCATTGGTTGAAAAATCACCAAAGTCACGATTTTTGGGGACTTCCAAGTTTGCTGTAAATCCCAACTTTTTATTTATTTCCTGGGAAACAAATTTATAAAGGTTCATATTTGAAAATCCTAAATTTTTTAGATTGGCAAAACTATTCTGACTTTTAATCCGCCTAATTCGCTGTCTTCCAAAAACATTTGACCACCATGATTTTCAAATGCTGTTTGTGCAATCGACAATCCCAGACCTGTGCCACCAGTTTTTTCACTTCTGGCATCATCCAATCTGACAAATGGTCTTAGTGCTTCGGCTTTTTTCTTGTCTGGAATTCCAGGGCCATCATCTTCAATTGTTATTTCGACTTGGTCAACGGAATCTTTTTCGGATATCTTAATTTTCTTTTTTGCATAGCGTGCAGCGTTTTCAATTATGTTGCTGAAAGCACGTGCCAAAGCCATCGGACGCGCATAGAACATAACCGGGCTGTCTGGAAAATCAGTAATTATTTTTTTGTCGCCAGCCGCATCACGCGTAATTCTGATGAGCATTGCAGGTAATTCAGTTGTTTGTTCAATTTCAGGCATTTCACCACGTGCAAAAGCCAGATATCCATTTATCATTTCTGCCATACGATCAATATCACGCAACAAATCTTCTTTGGCTACATCGCCTGTTTCAATACTTAAACGCATTCTGGCCAATGGAGCTTTTAAATCATGGCTGACAGCATTCAACATATCAGTTCTGGTGCGATTGTATCTGTTTAAGCGTTCTTTCATTTTAATCATAGCAACAGCCGCTTCGCGGATTTCTTTGGAACCACTTGGGACAAACCCAGGCGCATCCAATCCCCGACCAAATCGGTTGGCAGCTTGTGCAATTCTGCGAATGCTGCGAGTGTGAATTATTATGAATGGTGTAATTAAAACGCCAACGATTAATATTGAACCTATCAACCAAAGGATAAAAACTTCGGTGCTGGTTGAATAAATTCTGTACAGAGATGTTGCAAAAGTTGCTGTTTGATTATCTTTGGTTGGAACATCAACGAATACCAAACGCTTTTCTTTATCCATATAAATTGTAGCAGGACGTTTCAGCTTAGAAGAAAGTTCCGAAGCCAACATACCTGTTTCACGTGCATTGTTATCATTACTTTCAGGGCGGTTCAGTTTTTCATTAACTGAAAAATTAATTCCTGTATCGCGACCCATAGTTGTCACAGCACGCATCTCACCAGCATCCATCAAATTAACCATAGTTGCGATTTCGCCAGACAAGCTGCGAGCCATAGTTGCATGAACACGTGTCCAGTGGTTACCAAAGAAGGCATTTGCCACAATAACCTGGGCAATTACCAATGGCACCAGAACCATTAAAACAGTTCTCCACAAAAAACCGCGAGGTATCAATCTCATGATATCTCTCCTTTATTTACGGGGACAATAGTTTTAACTAATTTATAACCCATTCCCCTGATTGTTATTATGTCTACGTTTGATAATACACTATTTAATTTATTCCGCAAGCGTTTTGCAACCATTGGTGCTGCTGCTGCGGTATTGCCGACCGGGGTAACCAGTTGTTCTAACAGTCTTTTTTCTTCACCAGACAATGCCAATAACCTTGGCTGATTGTTGTTTTTTAGGTCTTTTACAAAGAATTCTTTATCTATAAAAAGCATTCCATCAGGCAAACTGCTGTCACTGGTGGCTGCGTTTTTAATTATGTTATTAAGGCGCAAGATAAGTTCTTGAAGCTGGAAAGGTTTTGCCAAATAGTCATCTGCACCACCTGACAACCCATCAATTGCATTTTCTGGACCTGAAAGTGCGGTAAGCATTATTACAGGTGTATTGTTCCCGTGTGTACGCAAATCTTTCAAAAAAGACAAACCATCAATACCGGTCATCATCCTGTCCAATATAATCGCGTCCGCTTTCAGCTTTTTAAGTACTTCTGCGCCCTGTTCTGCGGATTCCGCACTGAGTGTATTAAAGCCAGCAGCGCGCAACCCTTTGACAAGTGTATTGCGCAAAATTGTATCGTCGTCAATGATAAGAATTGTTCTTTCCATAACCATAATATAGTAAATAATTAAAGAGCGAACAAGGGTCCGCTCTTTAATTTTATTTTGTTAACGGCTCTACGGCGTATTCCCCGGGTTGAATGGTCAACATTCCAGTATCTGTACCACCAGAATTTTTCCCATACGCACTATCAGATGCGGCTTCGTATTTTAAACCAGTAGTAGAATATTCTGTTTTGAACAAAGCGTAACCTGTACCGCCGCCAGTTGTTGGTCCTTGCAGACCTAGTGAATAATAACCGCCCAAAATACCATAATCCAAATCGATATAATCAATGTTAACCATTATTGAAACATTGGTTAAACCATCACTGGTCATATTGCATGTGAACTCGCGATTAGCCAGTGTTGCCTGAGAGTTAACTGGAACAACTATATCCATAATAGTTGGCTCGCAAACTCTGTCAATTCCATTTACCAAAAATTCATAAGTCATGCCAACTGTGGCCTTGGATAATCCAGTAGATATATTTACTTGGGATACAGTTGCCTTTGGTATTTTAACCATTGCATTTGCAATACCACTGCGAACTGGGAAAGAAATTCCAGATTGCAAACAGCTGCGGCTGAATGGATCTGCTTCACAAATATAAACACGTGAATCAGAATTCATCATAAAAGTATTTGCAATGCTGTTGAACAGAAATGCCCTGGTTATACGATCGTTCAATTTTGTGCAACCGAAATCACGACAGATAATCATAGGACGTTCTGCAAATGAAACCCCAGGAAGTTTTTTTGATTCTGCGGCACGTGCATCAACAATATTTTGATCATAATTTAAACTGTCGGTACGTTCCATAAAGTTGTTTTCAGGAATAAAATTAGAATCATCAGGATATGCATAATAAGATTGAACAGGAGTTTCACTGTAAACGTTATTTTGTAAATCTTGGGAAGAATAAGCGACATTATCTGTATTAGCGGCAAAACCAGCATTTACCATCAAACACGCAAGAAACGTGCAAAAAATAAGTCTTTTCATATTGTAACCTTTTTCTCTCTTGATGGATTCTAAAACATTTGCGTCAGTTGTGTCAAAGCAAAAATATTTTTATTGAAAATTGCATTCCGAATGTTCTATAACTGACGTGTAATATTAAGGAAGGTATATAAATGGTTGATATAATAATCACTGGGGAATCTGGAAAACTGCATGCTGTGTATCATAAATCCGGGGTCGAAGCTGCCCCACTGGCGGTCGTATTGTCTGGTAATCCGCGTCAAAAATACCATATGAACGATCGTATTTCTTATGCGATGTTTCGTGCTTTTATGGATATTGGCTTTTCAGTTGTTCGATTTGATTATCGTGGCGTTAATGATTCCGAAGGGTCATTGGGAACAACTGCTGACAATATGATGGATATTGCAACTGTAATTGATTGGATTCAAAATCATAACGAAGACAGTGATAAAATATGGCTGGCAGGGCATCAATTGGGGGCGTGGTATGTTTTGCAAGCAATGATGCGCCGACCCGAAGTTTCAGGCTTTGCATTGGTATCTCCTGACCCATCTATTTCTGACTTTGCATTTTTATCACCACGTCCAAACCGTGGGTTACTGTTGCAAGGCGCGGCGGAATCCGATGACGCGCGTGCATTTGGAACGCACTTGACCCAAGTTTTGAAAAAGCAAGCACAGATAGATTTGGAAACAATTCGTATCAAGAATGCAGATGCAAATTATATCCAGCCAGCAGATTTGCGTCAATTATACAACGACCTGAAAGCATATGTAGGTCGTGAAAACGAAGAAGATAAGTTGCTGTAAAATGGAAAACAAAACAAACGAAAGATTTTTAGATGCAAATGTCCCAGATGAAATGGCGGCGACCATTCGTCCCAAGAAACTATCGGATTTTGTGGGTCAGGATGGTTTGAAACAAAACTTGTCCGTGTTTATAAATGCTGCGCGCAATCGGGCCGAGGCTATGGATCACGTGCTGCTATACGGTCCTCCGGGATTGGGAAAAACCACATTGGCACATATTGTTGCAAATGAATTGGGAACAAACTTTCGTGCGACCGCTGCACCTATGTTGACCAAGCAAGGTGACCTGGCGGCAATATTGACATCGTTGGAACCAATGGATGTTTTATTTATTGATGAAATTCATCGTTTGCCAACCGCAATCGAAGAAGTTTTATATTCTGCAATGGAAGACTTCAAATTGGATATTATGCTGGGCGAAGGTCCCAGTGCCAAAAGTGTTCGCATTGACCTGCCCCCATTTACTTTGGTTGGTGCAACAACTCGTACGGGTCTGCTGTCAAATCCGCTGCGGGACAGATTTGGAATTGACCTGAGATTGAATTTTTATGAACCATATGATTTGGCAAAAATTATTATGCGCAGTGCTAATATTTTGGAAATTCAGATTGATCAATCTGCGGCGAATGTTTTATCAATTAGTGCACGTGGAACGCCGCGAATTGCAAACCGTTTATTGAAACGTGCACGCGATTTTGCGTCTGCAACTGGCGTTAAAACAATCACCGGCGACACAATAAAAACTACATTGTTTCAACTAAAAATTGATGGTCGTGGACTGGATGATATTGACCGTGATTATATGAAGGCAATTGTTAAACATTATGCCGGTGGCCCGGTTGGAATTGAAAATTTATCAGCAATTTTATCAGAACCATGCGACACGATAGAGGATGTAATTGAACCGTATTTGATGCAGCAAGGATTTATCCAACGCACCCCACGCGGTCGCGTTATCACCGATGCAGGATATAACCATTTGGGTTTGGAAAAATGAAAAATGCAAATACCAATAATTGCAACTTTGACAGAAGAATCTTTGGAATTGCCAGTATCGGATAGAAAGATAAAAAAAGAACGCATCGCCGTGCGTGCTGTGATTTTTAATTCTGAAAATAAAATCGCCCTGTTCTGTCCAGATAATAAAATTGGTTATCGTGTACCTGGTGGCGGTGTGGAAATTGGTGAAACTATTGAACAGGCTCTTAAACGCGAAATAATCGAAGAAGTTGGAATAACTGTAAAACTATCACCAAATCCTATTGCTGAGTTAATTGAATTTAAAAACCAAAATAAATTAGAACAAACAAACTTTATATTTACCGCTGAAATTGTTGAAATAATTGAAGTAAAGAAAAAGGTAAAATGGTTAACACTTGACGAAGCCATCGAAGAGTTGTATTTTCAAATTCCCAAAACATATAAAAATGTATTCCGCCGCATGCGTGATATAAAGACCTTGGAATATATTAAAAAGATTGGCGATATATAAATGAATAGAATACATAAATTTCCATTTTCTATTGCGTATGCAGATACAGATGCTGGTGGTATTGTTTACCATGCACGTTATGTTGAAATTGCTGAACGTGCCAGAATGAAGTGGATGATGGACACTGTGCCAAAAAATGGCGATATTGGTTTTGTTATCAAAGAACTGAATATGAAATATCTTAAACCATTACGGTTGGCGGATGATTTTGTTGTTGAAACCAGATTGGCAAAACTGGGCGCGGCATCACTGAATGTTGAACAAAAGTTCGTGAAAGACAACGATGTTTATGCTATACTCGTTGGTACTGCGGCATATATTGGTGGCGATATGAAGCCAAAACGCATACCAGAAGATATTATAAAAATATTGAAATAAAAATGTATAGTTCCAATGCAATTTTAACAAAAATCGCCAATCACGATGTTTTTTTGGAAGAAATTCCGTTTGAAACTTACAGTGCCGGGAGCAATGGTTTATTAGATAAAACATTGCCTTTATTTAAAGGTTCATCTCAATTTGTAAATATTCTTGACCGTGTTTTAGTAGTTGTGAATATAAATGGGTTCCGTATACCTTTTTATTTATCCAGCGGTATAGGAGGCAAAAAAGATGTGCCAACTGGCAAATGGTACCCGTTTTTTGGTGTAAGCGAAGATGCATATTTAAATAAAGGTTCAAGTAAAGATATTGTGAAATATTATGAAAGTGATGAATTAAAACAGATTGCTTTTGCATTGGATAATAAATACGGTGATATTAGAAAAAATAAATATCCAGTAATTTCTGTTAAAATTGGTCCACAACGGAATTTTATAAACAAAGATATGGGTGTTTTAGCTGATGATTCAGAATCAAAAGATGCCTATAAAAGAATTTATTCTAATGTAGATAAAGTTAAGAATTTTTTGAATTCTGTTAATAAAAATTTTGACAAGATAGAAGAAATTCTAAAAACAAATGGAATATATAATGATAGTAAAAAGGGAATTGTTATATTTATCCCAAAAGTTAATGATATGAAAGCTTACAAAACCTTGGTAAGTTTTTTTGGTAAGAATCGTTTGGAACTTTCAAATGAATTAACAAATGGAAAGCGGCTTTTTTATATTAAACCAACAGTTGATGAATTAAAATCCTTGACTGAAAAATATGTAAAGTTTAATTTAAATGAAAATAATAAATAAAAAGGAAAACAAATGACAAATAACTTTTCACTTCTTTCGCTGTTTACCAAAGGCGATTTTATGGTTTTGGCAATATCGCTGATTCTGGTCGCAGGCAGCGTTATATCCTGGGCGATTATAATCGAGAAAATTCGCATGTGGAAATTTGAAAGATTAAATCCAACCAAAGTTAAAAATGGCGACAATTTGGATGTTGTTGTAGATAGGCTAATCAGACCTTTTGATAAAAATTTATGGTTCTTGTCTATGTTGTCTTATGTTGCACCATTCGTTGGATTATTTGGAACAATCTGGGGTGTTATGGATTCTTTTGCATCCATTGGTGCGAATCAATCGGTCAGTATTGGTGTTATTGCACCAGGACTTGCAACTGCATTGGGCACAACCGCACTTGGTTTAATTGCTGCGGTTCCAGCAGCGGTTGCATATCAATATTTTTCCAAAAGGTCAGATGATTTGTATAACAAATTGGACGATGCAGTAAAAGATATGAAGACAAAAAAATAAAAAAGTTTTTAATATGATAGAGTTGTCTAATTTTCCAGAAATTATAAAAACAGAACGGCTTGAATTGCGTCGCATTGAACCGTCACAAAAAAATGCGCAAATGATATTTGATGTTATTGATGCTTCGCGTGAAAGTTTGGAACAATGGCAGGGATTTATTGAATATATAAAAAATCCAGATGATATGCTTAAACAGTTACAAAAACGTGATGAACAATGGAATAATAAAACAGGTTTTTGTTTTGGAATTTTTAAAAATGATAGATTTATAGGAAGAATTAGATTTTTTAATATAAATCCTTGGGATGTTGCCAGCTGTGAAATTGGGTACTGGTTATCAGATTCCGAGACAGGTCATGGTTTTATGACAGAAGCTTTGAAAGCACTGGAAAAACAGATTTTTGAATTAGGCTTTAACAGAATACAAATGGAAATTGATTCAGATAATATAAAATCTGAAAATATAGCAAAGAAAAATAATTATGTGCTTGAGGGAATAACACGTCAAAGTTCATATGCAAAATGTTGTGGCGTTTGTGATACGTTGATATATTCAAAATTAAAATCGGAGTATAAATAATATGGCACGAAGAAATTCAAGACGTTCGGATGTAAATTTGTCTTTGACCCCAATGATAGACGTTATGACGGTGTTGTTGGCAGTTTTTATGGTCACGACACCAATGATGACAACGGGAATTGATTTGGATTTGCCACGTGCGGGTGTTTCCAGTCTGACCGGTAATGATCACGCAATTCAAATCAGTGTTGATTCCGGTGGTCGATATTATTTGGGTGCCAGCCCAATGGAACGCGATGAAATTGTTAATAAAATTGCCGCGATGCGTAAAGAAAATGCCGATCTGACAATTATGATAAACGGTGATTCACACGCAGATTATGGTGCGGTGATGTCTATGATGGGTCGTCTGAAAGATGCTGGTTTCCAACGTGTTGGGCTTCGTACCAGGCTTGATAAATAATACAAATGAATGATAATAAGCATTTTTCTTCTGAAAATATTTTGATGTCCGTTTTGGGGCATTTGGTAATTGTTGCATTTATGATTACTTCGTTTGTGATTGTTATAAAACGCGCACAATTGGTTGCCCCAGATCGTGTTCAAATTATGGAAATAGATTTGAATCATGTAAAAGTTACTGGTGATGAAACCAAACTTTATAATACCGATACACCCGATATCCAAGAAACTAAACAGCAAGAGTCAAAAAATAAAAAGGCCAAAGCTGATGAAGATTTCGGTGATGATAAACCGATAAAAACCCCCAGTATGGTTGCAGAAAAAAAGAAAACAACCACCAAAAGTGATAAAAATTTACCAAAGAAATTAATGACAGTTCGCGTAAATCGTGAAACTGTTTCATTAAATCGCACGATGACTGTTTCGGTTGTTGATGCTTTGCGTGTTGCCCTGACCCGTTGTTGGACAGTTGATACAGGACGCAGTGACATTACCGATATTCGTGCAGTTGCACATTTGACAATGTATCAAAATGGAACTGTTCGTGATTTGTGGTTTGAATCTGCGGCACGTGAAAGCAGTGATCCTGCGTTCGCATATGTTTTGGAAACAATTCGCAGTGCTGTTAAAACTTGCCAACCTTTCAAAATGTTACCTGTTTCAGAATTTGATAAGTGGGAAAAAATCCAATTAACATTCTATCCGATAAGTGGAAAGATTATGTAAAAAATCGCGCCGTTTGGCGCGTTTTTTAATAAGTCAGATAAACGATAAGCCGGATTCTGTTCCATATTGCTATGGTGGACATAATTAATCTGCATTTTGCATTACTGCAAATGTCAAGCCTTCTACCCGTTCTCAATCTGGGACGGATTGTACGAGAACCTATTTGAAGTTGCACCGCATAGAGATTGCCCGTTTCACTCGAATTTAATCGACTCGTCTCTGTTGCTCTGATCGTCGGGTTGCCCCGCGCGGCCGTTAGCCGCTATGCTGTCCCATGGTGTCCGGACTTTCCTCTGACGGAAACCGCCAGCTATGTCCTGTTTATCTGATATTTTTGATTTTAGCACCTTGATTGCAAAAGTCAATGTTTCTAGAAGGTTTTTGTCTTGCAACACATTTGGTATTTTTTCTATAATGCATAAGATTAAGAGAGTAGAAATAAATAAATGCCACGATTTGCAAGGCTTTTTACGTTTTTATTAATGGTACTTTTTGCCGGTAATGCGTTTGCTGCTGGTTATAGCTGCCCTGTTTACAAAGATTATAGCTCTTGTGTCGAAGGATATTACTTGTGTAACGGCACTGATGATGGTTGTGCAGGCGAAGAAATTAATGAAGAAGCGACAGATAACAGATGTTGTAGTTGTCAGGATTATGATAACTATACAGGGAGACAAGGATATTATTGTCCAGGGTCAAATTATTGTCCTAGACCAACATATGAAATTACATTGAGAAATTATTCTAACACTACAAACAGTGGTATTGGATATATTTATGAAATACTTGGTGTAAGATGGACAGATGGCAGTACAACAATCACCAGTGTTACAATTCCAACCAGAACAAATTATACTTTTGCAGGATATTATACAGCGACCAGTGGTGGAACACAGATAATACCTGCAAGTGGTGTTTTACCATCTCCAACAACTATTTCTTCAGATTCAACATACTTGTATGAACATTGGACAGCAAACACTGTAACATGCAGTGCTGGAACTTATTTACCTGCTAATGCCACCAGTTGTTCTGCTTGTACTGCGGGAAGTTACTGTACTGGTGGAACTTTTACTACAAGTGCTTCAAACCAAGGTATAAATTCTTGTCCTACCAACTATGTTAATGGTGGAACTTCGGTAACATCACAAAGTCAATGTAAATTTCAAACTACGGGCGGGTATTATGTAACTGCTGGGGGAACCACCCAGATATCATGTCCACCCGGATATCAATGTCCGGCGACTTTGATTCCTTATGGTATTGCTGGAAATATGATTCAATGTACAGGTGCAACATATGCATCTGGTGGTGCATCCAGCTGTACCACATGTCCATCAGGTTATAATGCAAATACTGCCGTTCAAAAGTCATCAGCATCACAGTGCCAGATGAATGTTCCTGCGGGATTTTATGTAGTAACTGCAAATTCTGCCACACAAACATCTTGTCCGGGTGGTGGTTATTATTGTCCAGGGTTGTTGGTTAGTTATGGTGGATATGGTGCAACAGGTGGATTAAGTACATGCCCTACGAATTATACATCTGGTGGCAGTTCTCTGACTGCACAAAATCAGTGTAAATTTCAAACAACTGCTGGTACTTATATTGCAACCGCAAATGCAACAACTGCAACAACATGCCCTGCGAATAATTCTTGCCCAGCTGCATTAATTTCATATGGCAGCACAGGTGTTGCAAATCCATGTACTGCATGTGCTGCAGTTAATGCAAGTTGTTCGTTATCTGTTGTAAGTAATGTTTGTACCTACACAACATCTTGTAATGAAGGTTATGGCAATATAGTTAATAATGGTAGTTATAATGCAACATGTTCAGCAAATACATACACAATAACTTTTGATGATGCGGGGGGACAAGGTGGACAATATGATTCTGGTCCTCTAACAGTTCAATATGGCGATTCATTGCCAGAGTTGACATGGCAAGGCCCCCCTTTTATAAATAATTATACCTTTCAGGGGTATTACGAGGATGATTATTATGGTGATTATATATATGACGCTTCTGGTCAACCTTTGATCTCCGAATGGC